>ERZ1673741.2-NODE-2-length-556967-cov-40.662898_pt1 | contig 556967 bp, 475 predicted proteins | sample MGYA00580209_ERZ1673741 | MGnify/ENA primary metagenome ERZ1673741 (study PRJEB41218, sample SAMN15661754) | gut metagenome | host: Homo sapiens | place: Canada: London | collected 2015-08-20/2019-03-30 | study: EMG produced TPA metagenomics assembly of... | reverse complement strand
CTTTGGTGGGAGTTCGATTCTCTCATCCCCTGTTTGTTAAGCGTCAGAAACCTTGAATTTACAAGGCTTCTGGCGTTTTTTAATATTTTGAAGAAAAATGCTCGTAAAAACTACGGAACAAAATTCAACTGATAGACTTCATGTATCAACTGAAGACATTGTTTTCACCTAAAAATTTTAGTGAAAACATATATTTATCAAATAGGAGGTACAAGAAAAGTGAACCCGCGGCAGGTGCCGCGGGCTTTTGACATGATAAGGGAATAAATATTTTGCAAAAAAATTATATACTTCTGGAAAACTGCATTTTATAATAGTTTAATAAGTTTTTATGAAGAAGTAAAGTGATATGGCGTATGTGCCAGTTGAAAAAAGAGGTTAATGAATTATGAGAATAATACATTGCGCAGATATTCATTTGGATTCTGCACTTACAACACATTTGGATAAAGAAAAAGCAAGGACAAGGAGAAAAGAGATACTTGATACATTTAGAAGAATGTTGGTCTATGCATCGGACAATGACGTGCAGGCAGTTATAATCGCCGGGGATCTGTTTGATTCTGAGATGATATCGGCATCTACGGTAAATACAGTGCTTGGCGAAATAGCGCGGCACGGAGAACTGGAAGTGTATTATCTGAGGGGAAATCACGATCCGGGAATAAGTATATTTGCGGGAAGAAATATTCCTAAGAATCTGCATATGTTTGACGAACGTTGGACGTATTACCAGTTGAATGACATGGCAGATGAGAGCGCGGCGCACAGCGGAAATGATGAACGCTGCAATATTGTGCTTGCAGGTGTCGAAATGACGTCCGACAACAAAAATAGAATATACGATGAATTATCTCTTAGAGAGCGTGATGTAAATATTGTGACTCTTCATGGACAGGAACAGGAATATGGGGATGCCCATGTGGCGGAGGAGATTTGTCTGGACAAGCTCAAAGACAGAGGAATAGACTATTTAGCACTTGGACATGTTCATAGACCGAAGAGAGAAAAACTTGATCACAGGGGGATGTATGTATATCCCGGATGTCTTGAGGGACGAGGATTTGATGAGTGCGGTGAGCATGGTTTTATGCTGATCGATATAGATGAAGCAACGGGGGATATGAATACAGAGTTTATACCATTTGCATACAGGCGGTTATATGACGTACAGGTCGATATAACAGGTGCCGCAGATAGCCAGGACGTGGCCGATATGATCGCCGAAAAGTTATACGGTGACGTGAACGGCAGGGAGAATGATCAGGCGAGGGCGCTTGTGAAGATAACAGTGACCGGCGGCCTTGATGTGGAAAGTGAGATCGACATGGAGTATCTTGCCAGACAGTTTAACGACTCGTTTTATTATGTAAAGATCGCTGATAAGACAGATCTCAGAGTGGATCCGCTGAAATATGTACACGATGCTACGCTTAAAGGTGAGTTTGTCAGGATGGTACTGGAACAGGATATGTCAGAGGATGATAAGGCGTATATTATACAGACAGGTATAAGAGCGCTTGCCGGTGAGGAGGTCTGGACCAGATGAGATTGATTTCATGTTACATAGAGGGATTTGGCAAATTAAGAAAGTTAGAGATCAAATTCGAGGATGGGCTCAATTGTTTTGTCAAAGAAAATGGCTGGGGAAAAAGTACATTTGCTGCATTCCTCCGGGTGATGTTCTATGGCTTTGAGGGCGAGACAAAGAGAAATGAGTTTGAAAACGAGAGGAAATATTACAGACCATGGGCTGGTGATGTGTATGGCGGTGAACTGGTATTTGAGACAGATGGAAGGACATACAGGATTCAGAGAGTATTTGGAACAAAGAAGAGTGATGATGAATCAGTTATCTATGATGTGGAGACGAATCTGCCAGTTCCCGGATTTTCGGATAATATAGGAGAAGAATTATTTCAGCTTGATTCAGTATCATTTCAGAGAACAGTCTACATAGGCCAGAATGAGTGCGAAACATCGTCAACCGATGGCATAAATGCAAAGATCGGAAACATATCGGGAAATACGGCAGATATAAATAATTACGACGAGGCGAGTGCCAGACTAAAAGCAGTCATAAACAGCATGTCTCCAAATAAAAAGACAGGGGAACTGTATAAAAGAAAAAAGGAACTTTCTGAGCTCAAAGAAAGGGTGAGACGAACAGGGATAGTTGAGTCTAGAATACAAAAGCTCAGGGAGAGAAGAGAAAGTATTGGCAAGATGCGGAGTGATGCCGCTGAGTATCAATACAATGTGGCTGAGAGAGAGAGGGCTGCCGGGTATTTTCCTGGGGCGCTCCCCGATGAAAAAGAGCTTCAGGAAAAGATCGACAGAGCCAGGGAGTTAGAAAAGATGAAAGCACGTCTGGATACTGTGAAGATGCCACTGCGTGACAGAGAGCGTTGTGAAGAACTCATGTCGAGATATTTCCCACACAAACAGGATGACAGAAGCGGAATTCATATGCCATCGGACATGGAGCTTGACAAATGTTCGGATATCTGGAATGAGATCAGACAGAACAGGCAGGAGATAGACAGACTTAACAGACAGCTTGCAAATGTCGACAGTACCTCAGATAAAGCAGTTCCAGGATATATAGCCGAGGAGAAAAAAACATATGGAAGAAAAATATCTGGGGTATGTGCGGTGTTGGCGATAGTAGCATTTGTTGGAACTTTGTTTCTCAGATTGACTGGCGTTATAACCGTTCAGATCATGGCACTGGGATTTTTAGCTGCAGTGATAGCAGGTATTTTAGGAATCATTATAAGAAACGGCAATAGGGCAGGAGAACACTTGCAAAACGATATGTACTCCAGATTAGGAGAGAATGCAGAGGATAGCGCGTTGGATGTGGAGGATCACACTTCGCTGTATAAAGAAATATCCGAACTGATCGAGCTTGACAAGCGTGAGATAGAAGAGAATATAAAAAAACTTCAGTCTGTCACAACAGAATATGGCCTGCATCTAGATCTTGATAATTTCGGCGGGGATATAGACCAGATAAGGGAATTGGTTGATCTGAACAGAAGACAGAAAGCACTTAGCAGGGCACAGTATGAGTGCGGATCTGTCCGTGAAGAGATATGCCTTTATATAGAATGTCTTGGATTTGAACCGGCAGAGGATGTGCTCAGCCAGCTAATAGAGATACAGGGAAGACTGAACAATTACAATGACAGATGCATGGCGGTTTCAGGCGCTGCGGACAGAATCCATACAGATAATGATGTGACAGATTCTGAGGTTAATTTAAATATAGACAGTCGGATTGCGGAGTGTGATGTGGAGCTTGCAGATCTCATCGGAGAGCTTGAAGATATAAAGGATATTGCGGTACAGCTTGAACAAAAACAGCCAGAATTCGACTGCGATATAAAGAGATATGAATTGGTGTCGAAAACATACGATCTGCTCGGTCAGGCGAAGGAAAAGTTTACCGCAAGGTATACAGAACCGGTAAAGAGAGCATTTGACAAATACTATTTGTGCGTTTCGGATAAAGAAAATGACATGCAGATGAATTCAGAAATGGATATAAGTTACAGAGATCAGGGAATGTACAGAGATAAGGAAACGCTGAGTGCAGGACTTAAGGATCTGACTGATGTATGTATCAGGGCTGCATTGGTGGATGTTATGTATCAGGGAGAGAGACCGGTTCTTATAATGGATGATCCATTTGTCAATCTGGATGATAGAAATATGGTGGGTGCGGTGAGGCTTATGTCTCTTCTTGAAGAAAAATATCAGATTATATATTTCACATGCAGCCAAAATCGTGTACTATAAGGTAGAGTTTAAGTTAGTTGGTGAAATATAGGAGGAACAATGCTACATAAAGGATATATGAATTTGAAAAATAAAAACAGGACTTACATAATCAGGAAAACTGTTCTTCGGACGTTACTCATGATGACAGCATTTGTCGGGATATCCGGGATCAGCGTCAGCGCGGCAGAGAACATCAGGAAAATCGATGATGGCAGCGGCATAGCTACACCGTCAAGTGTGGTTGAGGAGACAGCTCTTGTCATGGACAGCTCAGCTTATGTGTTCTCTAATTCGACAGATGGAATGTTCAGGATAAGCTTTGCCGAAGGCAAAAGCTATTATCTCGGATCAGCGGAGGATTCGGACACAAAGATCACATATGCTCTCATAAAATACGGAACAAAGCTGTACTTGGTGGCTGCTGATGACAGTGAGGATAATGTGGAATATAACGGAAGCTATACGGATACTACATTTGATATGCTTGAGTCGAAAAATTATAATTCGTCTATCAGAAAAGTAAAAATGAGTTTGAAATACGGAAAGAACATAGAACTTACGCATTTCACTTTCAACAAGGATTATTCTGTAAAACTCAGCGGATACTACAATGGCACATATTATACGGATGATAAAGCTGCCACGGGTATATTTGAGAGAAACGGATATTGTGATTACTTTGTGGGTGGTAAGACGGTTACTGCAGATGGATGGTACAAGTATGGCAGTGCTTCACCTACAGGAGAGCTGGTGGATACAGATATATCGGGAAGCATTGGCAGCGCTACAGTAAAGTATGTACATCTGTTCGAGGGACATGTGCAGACTGCGTATCATGGGGAGAAGTGCTACAGTTACACTGGAACAAAGAAAACCGCGGTAAAGAGCAGAAAGGTACTTATCAACAATATTTATGTTGCCTACGACAGCAAGGGAAATGCGCTTTCAGGTGTTGTGAAGAAAAATGATAACCTGTATTTTTATGAGGCGGGTATTCCGGTCAAGAATAAGCTCCGCAATGTGAATAATGATTATTATTATCTTGGCGGGGATGGAAAAGCTGTAAAGTCTGTCTGGGTAAAGACGGGTGACTATGAGTTCTATTTCTCTGATAAGTTCTATGCAGTGAGGGTATTCTATTCAGATGATTTCCCGAATAAGGCATACTCAGGAAAACTGTTCAATTATAAGGGCGGTTCATGGAAGAGTACAGGCACAGGCATATTGAATGTCAACGGTACATATTATTACTTTGTCAATGGTGCAAAATACAATGGTACAAAGTGGTATGTGAAGTCAGACACATACAGATACTATATAAAAGCCGGAACTGTAATGTATATGGTGAAGGCGGACGGAGTGAGATACAGAGCTTATGAAGTCTCAGATGAGGGAAAGCTGGTCCTTGCAAAGAATGTGTGGCTCCCAACATACAACAATCTTGTCATACATACGGATGCAACGGGGCTGTCCGATATAATCTATTACAGAAAAGGACACGCTATATCCGGTTATGCGGATACCTACAGGATATGTGTAAATAATAACTGGATAAAGAAGAGAAATGCTGTTGTGTATATTCCGGGTGGATATTATTACCTTGGCAATGACGGCAAGCTTGTCAGGACAAAGGGATGGAAGACTATAAGCCAGACCAGTGCCGTGTATGTGAGCGATAAGGTGTATGTAACAGCATATGTGTATTATGATTCAGCACAGGGTTGTTCAATATATAAGAGCGGTGCAAAACTTGCACTCAGCGGCGCAGGTCTTAAGAAGGTAGCCATAAACAACAAATCAGCATATTACTATGTGAGTGGCAGTGGTAAGTGCATCAAATCCACCAAGAAGATTGTGGATGACGTTGAATACACATTTAACAAGTATGGACAGTGCTTTATGGTTGAGAACATAAGCTGGGATTATAATGCCTGGATGAAGAAAGTCACCAGGGCATATCTTGGCAAGACAGGCATATACTGTAATGTATTTGTGGCAAATGCGCTCAGGTATGCGGGCGGCAGTGATCCGTCTGTCGATATGACAGTTAAGTATACAAGCTACTCAAAGGGTGGATTTGTGATAAATTCAAGCAACATGTGCTCTGACTGGGCAATAAGAAAGGTAACGGCGAATGCGATACTATCCCAGAACGGAAGCTGGCTTACATCAAAAGAATACGACCTGACTGCGGACAGGGAAGCATTTTCATATGACGCCCTGATACCTGGAGATGTGATAGTATATTATACAAATGGGGAGCCGACACATGTGGGAATTTACTTTGGTAAGTTTGCAACTGCGAAGGCGCTCAAGCAGTATCTGAGGGGATTTGGAATCTCTGCTGCGGCTTGTGAGGCATATGTCCACGACTGGGGAACAGACAGTGGAAACAAGCCTGAGTACTGGATACTCCAGGGCGGTATGGGTAGCGGTAATCAGGTGTACATAAGCAATTCAGCATATGATCTTTCAGGACAGTATGCGAAGAAGATAATACATGTAAGACATTAATAAAAAATACCTGACGATGGTCATGAAAGTAGGTTTCAATATCAGCATATTGAATTCGCATGAATCATCGTCAGGTATTTTTGTCTAAGTTTATAATATCAATTAGTTTTCCTCAGAAAGAATTTCCCAGTCTTCGTAGAGTTTTTCGAGTTCGCTCTCAGCGGCATTCCTCTCCTTTGTCAGGTCATTTAAGAGACCTACATTGGTGGCATTTTCTGGGAGAAGAAACTGCTCGTCTATCTCGGAGATTTTGTTTTCAAGCTCCTCGATGGATGCCTCGAGCTTTTTCAGATCATTTGCCTTCTTGCGCTTTCTTGCAGCCTCTGCCTTGCTTTCCTGCCAGGAGAGCTTCGCCTGAGATACGGCAGGAACAGCTTTGACCTCCTGGTTACCGCTTACAGGGGTGAATGGATTTCCCTGACTGTTTTCGCTGTAAGTTCTATGTGCCTCGTAGTAGTCGTAATTGCCTATGTAGTTTGTGAGCTCCTTATCCTTAAGTTCTATGATCCTTGTGGCAGTCTGATTGATAAAGTATCTGTCGTGGGATACATAGAGAACCGTTCCAGTGTAATTCCTTATGGCATTTTCCAGGATCTCCTTCGATGTGATATCCAGATGGTTTGTAGGCTCATCGAGGATCAGGAAGTTGGCGGAGGAAAGCATCAGCTTTGCCAGAGATACTCGGCCTCGTTCGCCACCTGAAAGATCCTGGATCTTCTTGAATACATCCTCGCCGGTAAATAGGAAAGCTGCCAGGACATTCCTTATCCTTGTGTTTGACAGGTCAGGATAGGCATCGCTGATCTCATCAAATATGGTGTTGGACATGGTTAGTACATGGTGTTCCTGATCGTAATAGCCGATCTTTACGCGGGAGCCGAGAATGATGGTTCCTGCGTCCTTTGAAAGTAGTTTGTTAATCATCTTCAGGATGGTTGTTTTCCCAGTTCCATTGCCGCCGATGAGCGCAACATGCTCGCTACGCTTTATATCCATATCGATTCCGGTGAAGAGGTTGTTGTCGCCAAAAGATTTCGTGAGTCCCTCTATGGTCAGGACATCCTCACCGCTCAGTATATTCGGCTCAAGGGTGAGTTTCATCTCGGATGCAACCTCGGTAGGTTTGTCGAGCCTTTCTATCTTGGAGAGCATCTTTTCACGGCTCTCAGCTCTCTTTATGGATTTTTCACGGTTGAACTGTTTGAGCTTTGTGATGACCTCCTCCTGGTGCTTTATTTCCTGCTGTTGGTTCAGGTAAGCTTTCATCATGCTCTCTCTGATTTCGGCGCGTTTGCCGGCAAAATATGTGTAGTTGCCGTTGTACACCTGACCGTGTCCGTTGTCTAGTTCTACGATCTTGGTTACTATTTTGTCAAGAAAATAACGGTCGTGGGAGACTATGATAACACTTCCCTGATAGGAGGAAAGGAATCCCTCCAGCCATGAGATGGAATCCATATCAAGGTGGTTTGTAGGCTCATCAAGTATTATGATATCAGGCTTTACCATGAGAAGTCTGCCGAGGGCCAGACGTGTACGTTGACCGCCTGACAGGAAATCTGTGTGCCTGTCGTAGTCTTCCTTTGAAAAACCGAGACCTTTCAAGACTCCGTTTGCTTCACTTTCACAGCTGTAGCCGTTTTTGTATTCAAATTCATGGGTATAGCGGTTGTATAGCTCCAAAGATTTTTCAAGTGTTTCTCCGGACTGGTTCTCCATCTCGGCTTCAAGCTTTCGCATTTTGTCCTGAAGCTCCAGTATCGGCTTTAAAGCATCAAGCATGACTCCACGGACAGTAGTGTTGTAATTGCTCTCCTGATACTGGGAGAGATAACCGATGGTTCTGTCCTTTGAGATTATGACCTGACCGGAGTCAGCCTCCTCCTCGCCCATGATTATCTTCAAAAGAGTGGTTTTGCCGGCTCCGTTTATGCCGACTATAGCCATTTTTTCTTTTTCTTCCAGATGAAAGGAAATATTATTCAGAATAACATCCGTGCCAAATGACTTGCAGATGTTTTGACAATCTAATATCATAAAAAACCTCGCATTCGTACTATATAATTAGACATACAAAGCTAATTATATATATAAGACTTTATTTTCGCAAGAACACAGTGGTGTTTTCTTGTATCAGAGGTGGAATTGCACTGCTTTTTATAAAATGTTCATATTTTTTTATGCAAATTAGACAATGCATGTGGTATACTATAAAAGTATGAGAAAATCTAACATATAAATAATAAAAGGAATGATGTAATGAATTATAGCATTTATGACTATAATAGCGAGGAAAAACTTTTGCAGGAGCAGGAGATAGAGGAGATTAACAATGTCAAGATGAGTCTTCTCAACACTCTTGTTACAAAGCTCAACAATGCAGGAATATATTTTAACAGTACTTCAAGGATAAAGTCAGAATCGTCACTTCTTCACAAGCTGGAGACAGGCAAGTATTCTCTTGAGGAGGGGGGACGAAAGATACAGGATATCATAGGTATAAGAATAAACCTCTTTTACCTTGAGGATATGGATATATGTGAAAAGATACTTGAGGAGACGTTTCTTCTTGACAACTGGTCAAAGACAAAGAATGAGGAGAATAAGTTCGAGGCACAGAAGTGCAACGGTGTGTTCAGGATACCGAGCAAATATCTGAGAAACATACCGGCAAGCGTGTGGACAAAGCCATTTGACCAGACATTTGAGGTGCAGCTCAGGACAGTACTCTTTGAGGGTTGGCATGAGATAGAGCATGAGATGAGATATAAATATAAGCTTGGATCCGATTCCAAGGAGACGGACCTGTGGACGGGACACGAGGATCTGTCCAGAGTCATGAACAGCATCATAGCAAATCTGGAGCTGTGCGACTGGTCAATCATGCAGATATTCAACAGCATACATGACTCCCAGTACAAGGAGAAGAACTGGGAGAACGCTATCAGAAGCAAATACCGTCTGAGGATAACCCAGGATCCTTTAAAGCCGGAGCTTAGAGAATACCTTGACAAGAATCCGGATATAGTGGCGCAGTTCCATCAGGTTACCAAGAGGGAGCTTGTGGATATACTCCTGAATAAGAAGTATCACAAGGAGCTGACGCCGGACAGAGTCATATATCTCATCAACAAGGAGATAGTCCGCAATGAGTATATTTCCAGACTTTTGGACAAGGAACAGTTTGTTCCGGCAATTAGACCTGATGTGAAGACAGAGATCAAACCAATGGTGCCCAATGTTGTGTACAGCCATATAGTCGGAATCCCAAAGAAAGGATATGTAAAGGCATGTGAGATAGTGTACAGCTGGATCCGGGAACATATCAGTATGGTATTCCCGCAGATGCCGGAGGAACTTACAAGCGTTGATTATTCGACTATAGGATACAAGGTTTATGTTGCATATTCAGATGATGGATATCAGATGGATTTCCAGCACATAAGCAATTCAGAGGCAGGAGTTATCTGGCATGTCACTGCGGATATTATTCCAGATGGAGATATCTATAGACTTAAGGTGGAGAATATCTGTGAGACTATAAATGTAAAGGAGAGACGGTACAGCAGACCAAAGTTCATGAAAGAGATATTTAATGAGGTTGGATTTGTTGATGCCGGAATACTCATGGAGGAGGGCAGCAGTCCGGAGGAGATAAGTTATGATAAGCTCAACACGATAGTTGAGAATCCAGACAGAAATATGCCGATAATTGTAATTGTTAAACCAGATGTGATCCCGGACTGGGCGATCGATTGTGATGGATACATACTCAGAACTGATATGCTGAAAAAGACGCTGAATGGACTTTGTCACGTATATCTGTGCAGCGGAGATTGCAAGGCACGGTATGAGGCTGAGTATGGAAAGGAATCTGTGGACGGTGGAGTTATGATGTGGGAGAAGAACAGCAATTACCCGATATTCTACTCCATGGACATCATCAACCAGAGTTTCTTTGAGGAGGTAAACCACAGCATCAACGAGAATGTTGAATATGAGAAATCATTCAGATATTCACTAAGGGAACAGGTTCATGATGAGTACTTGAAATAATAAATCAGTATCATATTGAGAAGAGAACGGATAAATGGCAAAGCAGAATGTTATAAAGAACAATAAATTTAAGAACGCTTTTAAGATAGCTGCCGCAGCATTATGTGCTGCGGCAATTGTCGCTATAGTGATAATAACGGGCAGACAGAATGCGGATAAGGCAGAGAAGACTTTGAACACAACAGTGATGGGGACAACTGCCTCCATAACTGTGTATGGCAGGAATGGCAGCGACATTATAGATGATATAATGGATCTGGAAAATAATCTTGACGAAAAAGTGATCTCCTGGAGATCTGACGGCTCAGAGGTGTGGAATATAAATCATTCTTATAAAGCTGGTGAGGATTACCAGATAAGCGATGAACTTGCAGATGTACTCGAAAGGACTCTTGAAATATCCGAGGACAATGGAGATCTGCTTGATATAACAATCAGACCGCTTGCCGAGGTTTGGGGCATAGAATCAGGAAGCACGAACGTGCCATCCCAGACTGATATAGATGCTGCGCTGTCAGATGTGGATGTCACACAGGTGACATGCATATCAGCGAAAAACAGCTCTGATGGTAAGCCATATGTCAATATAGCCAAAGAAGGAATGTCTCTGGACTTTGGAGCTGTCGGAAAGGGATATGGATGTGATGTTGCGGCGGATTACCTAGAAGAAACCTCTGTCACGGGTGCGTGCGTTGCGCTTGGAGGAAGTATCATGGTGTATGGAAGCAAGTCGGATGGATCGGACTGGAAGATCGGTGTTAAGGATCCGCGTGCCGGCGAGGAAAGCATCATGGGGGTTATAAGTGCAAAAGACGGGGAGACGCTATTTGTGTCCACTTCGGGAGACTATGAGAAGTATTTTGAGAAAGACGGAAAGAGATATCATCACATATTGGATCCAAAAACTGGGTATCCGGCATGGAAACACACGATAGCAGCTACAGTCGTCTGTGATAACGGACTTTTGAGTGATGCGCTATCTACACTTTGTATGCTTCTGGACAGAGAAGCTGCGATGGAGGCGGTAAACAGATACGGTGCGGAAGCCATACTGATCGATGACCAGATGAATGTATACGTCAGCGATGGACTCAGGGATAGATTTACTTTATCGGGAGCAGGTTACAGTCTGATTCAGGAATGATATATGTTTCAAGACGAATATAGATTATATGGATGATAATGGAAAATGACAGATATGGAAATGAAGGATAAATATATAACAAAAAAACGCGACATCGTGCTTGCAGCGGTGCTGCTCATTTTAGGCATAACAGGTGTGCTCATAGTGAAATACGGACTTAAGTCTGGAAACACTGCGGATGTATACATAGACGACAAGCTGGTGCAGACGATAGATATGAGTGTAGATGATGAGTATACATTTCAGACAGATAAGGGCAGTAACACGGTTGAGGTCAGGAATGGTGCGGTCAGCATGAAGTCGGCGGATTGCCCGGATAAAGTATGTGTACGGATGGGAACAAAGAACAGGAACGGTGAGACGATCACATGTCTGCCGCATAAGCTGGTGATAGAGGTCCACGGCGGGCAGGAACAGGAAGTGGATATAAAGTGAGTAAAAGCAGATGGAGTGCAAATAAAATAGCATATATGGGTATGTTCATTGCGATCGCGATGGTATTTTCATACATTGAGTCGCTGATCCCGCTGAATATAGCAGTCCCAGGGGTGAAGCTCGGCCTTGCAAATCTCGTGACGATAGTTGTCATGGTAAAGATGGATACCAGATCTGCGTGGATGGTATCCTTGGTGAGGGTGCTGCTGTCAGCGCTGCTATTTGGCAATATGTCGGTGATGATATACAGTCTTGCGGGTGCGGTGCTTAGCCTTATCGTTATGACAGTATGTATGAGATTTAGGATCTTCGGCATTACCGGAACGAGCATACTCGGAGCAGTGAGCCACAATGCAGGACAAGTGATCATGGCAGCGTCGCTCATGAAGAGTGGAAACATCCTGATATACATACCGGTTCTTTGTATATCGGGAACTATAGCGGGGGTGTGTATAGGGCTTGCGGGAGCCGTTTTGGTGAAAAACCTTCCAGATTTTTAAATGATAATATATGTCTGTTTAGGTTGTTTTTGAGACCTTAAAGCGTTATTATAGATAAAGATTTTTTAAAAAATAAACAAGGAAAAGAGGTAGAACATGGGTTTGTTAACATTCCTGGGCGGAATTCATCCATATGAAGGCAAAGAATTGTCAATGGAAAAGCCTGTCAGAGAATACCTTCCGAAGGGCGATTGCGTGTATCCGCTGAGTCAGCACATTGGAGCACCAGCAACCCCTATAGTAAAGAAGGGGGACAGGGTCCTGGTTGGCCAGAAGATCGCTGAGGCCAGCGGATTCGTGTCTGCAAATATACATTCATCCATATCGGGCACAGTCAAGGCTATTGAACCGAGATATGTACCTGGAGGATCAAAGGTAGAATCTATAGTAGTGGAAAATGATGGTCAGTTTGAGGAGATAGACTTCGCTGCGAACGTCAAGGATCTCTCCAGCCTGTACAGAGAGGATGTAAAGGAGATCATAAAGGAGGCTGGTATAGTAGGAATGGGCGGTGCCGGATTCCCTGCAAATGTCAAGTTGTCCCCTAAGAACGAGGATGCGATTGATTACATAATAGTCAATGGTGCAGAGTGTGAGCCATACCTCACATCAGACTACAGAAGAATGCTGGAGGAGCCGGATAAGCTCATTCTTGGACTGGAGATATGTATAAATCTGTTTGACCATGCAAAGGGAATCATAGCAATAGAGGATAACAAGCCGGAGGCTATCGCAATCCTGTCGGACAAGGTCAAGGACAATGACAAGATAGAAGTTCATGTGATGAAGACCAAGTATCCCCAGGGTGCCGAGCGTCAGCTCATATATGCCAACACGGGAAGATATGTCAACTCTAAGATGCTTCCTGCAGATGCCGGATGTATAGTGCACAACGTAGACACGATAGTGTCCATATATGAGGCAGTCGTAGAGGGAAGACCTCTCTATTCAAGAATAGTGACAATAACAGGTGATGCCATAGAGAATCCGTGTAACCTTATGGTCAGGACCGGAACGAACTGTCAGGAACTCATAGAGGCTGCGGGTGGCTTCAAGGACGGTGTGGTTCCAGAGAAGGTCATTTCGGGCGGACCTATGATGGGAAAAGCCCTTTTCTCTCTAGATGTGCCGGCAACCAAGGGTGTGTCAGCACTGCTCTGCATGACGCATGATGAGGTGGCAGAGCTTGAACCTAGCAATTGTATAAGGTGCGGACGCTGCGTTGATGTGTGTCCGGGACGAGTTGTGCCTTCACTGCTTGCTTCACTTGCTGAGCACGGAGATACCGATGGTTTCCTCGCTCACAACGGAATGGAGTGCTGTGAATGCGGATGTTGTTCATATGTATGTCCAGCCAAGAGACATCTGACACAGACCATCGCCGGAACAAGAAAATCTATAATAGCAAATAAAAAAAAGTAGGAGGTGCCAACAATGGATAATACATTTAAGATTTCGTCATCTCCACACGTAAGAGATAAGCGAAGTACACAGAGCATTATGCGGGATGTGATCATTGCATTGCTCCCTGCAACCATATTTGGAATCATCAACTTTGAGATCAATGCCATGATACTCATACTCACATGCGTGTTTTCATGCGTGCTGTTCGAGTGGCTGTATCAGAAGATGATGAACAGAAAGGTGACAATATACGATCTCAGCGCTGTTGTGACAGGACTTTTGCTGGCGCTGAACCTCTCACCGGATGTACCAATCTGGATGGCTATACTCGGAAGTGCATTTGCAATCATTATAGTAAAGCAGCTCTTTGGCGGACTGGGATTCAACTTCATGAACCCGGCACTGGGTGCTAGATGCTTCCTGCTCATATCATTTGCAGGAAGAATGACATCTTTCTCGTATGACGGAGTTACAACAGCCACACCTCTTGCGGTTCTCAAGAACACAGGAGATCTTGCAAATGTAAACGTACTTCACATGTTCCTTGGAAACATACCCGGAACAATAGGTGAGACATCAGTTGTATGTATTCTTGTAGGTGCGGCATATCTTCTGATAAGAAGAGTCATAAAGCCAGTTATACCACTTACATATATAGGAACATTTGCAGTTCTCATTATGATATATGCGCTTGCATCGGGAAGAGGATTTGATCTGACATTCCTTGCGGCACATTTGTGTGGTGGCGGTTTGATGTTAGGTGCATTCTTCATGGCAACTGACTATGTCACATCACCTATAACACCGGCAGGTAAGGTAGTGTTTGGTGTTATACTCGGTATACTCACATTCTGTTTTAGAATATATGGCGGTTCTGCCGAGGGTGTATCGTACGCAATCATATTCTCAAACCTTCTTGTTCCGCTAATCGAGAGATGGACGCAGCCAAAGAGTTTCGGTGAGGGCGCAGAGCTTGCAGCCCAGGGAGACACATCTGGAACAAAGTCAAAGATGGATACAAAGTCTATAATCATAGCGACTATAGCGATCATGATTATCACGGTTATAGCCGGATTTGCACTGGCATATGTATATAAGGTCACTAAGGATCCTATAGCTGTGACAGAGCAGAAGGCGAAGGAGGAGGCATACAAGGCAGTATTTGGTGATGCGGATTCATTTGACAGCTATTCAGACTTTGATGCCGATGCGGCTGCAAAGGTTCTTAAGGATGCCGGATACAATGCAGATATTGACGAAGTTGTGGAGGCGAAGAACAGTGACGGATCAGTACTTGGATATGTAGTGACAGTGACGTCTCATGAGGCATACAGCGGTGATCTCCAACTTGCAATGGGTGTCAGGACCGATGGAACCACAAATGGAATATCGTTCCTTTCACTTTCAGAGACAGCAGGTCTTGGAATGGAGGCTGACACGGACAGCTTCAAGTCACAGTTTGCAGGAAAGAAAGTTGACAAATTCAAGTACACCAAGTCCGGTGCCACTGTGGATGAGGAGATAGATGCCCTGTCCGGTGCAACGATCACGACTAACGCTGTCACAAATGCTGTGGATGCAGGCCTTGAGTATGTGAAGTCAATTAATGGCGGAGCTGCGGATCCGTCAAATGCATTGGATGAAACGGATGCATCGAATGGAGGTGACAAGTAATGGGAAAATGTACAGAGCGTTTATATAACGGTATTGTGAAAGAGAACCCGACCTTTGTACAGATGCTTGGAATGTGTCCAACACTTGCGGTCACATCATCTGCCATCAACGGTGCGGGCATGGGACTTACGACCACATGTATTCTAGTGCTCAGCAACTTCATGATCTCTGCACTCAGAAAGGTTATACCGGATAAGGTCAGAATACCGTCATTTATAGTTATCATAGCTTCATTTGTTACTATCATACAGTTCCTGCTGCAGGCGTACCTGCCATCACTCAACAGTAGCCTTGGACTGTATATACCACTTATAGTTGTAAACTGTATCATCCTTGGACGTGCCGAGGCATATGCTTCCAAGAACAAGGTTCTTCCATCTATATTTGATGGACTTGGAATGGGACTTGGATTTACAGTTGGACTTACGCTCATAGGAATGTTCAGAGAGCTTGTCGGAAAGGGCTGTGTGTTCGGATTCCAGATACTTGGTGACGGCAATAGGCTTCAGAGCTCATCAGGAATAGTAAAGGGGATCGGCAATGTGCTCAGCCTTTACACACCGATAACGATATTTGTACTTGCACCGGGAGCGTTCTTCGTGCTTGCGTTTATCATTGCATTTATCAATAGAAAAAATGCAAAGAAGGCAGCCGAGGCTCTGGCAAATGGACAGGAGATACCGGAAGCATGCAGACCTGATTCATGTGCAGGATGTATCAATGCGGTATGTTGCGGAAAGCTGACATCAGAGGTTTCTTTAAAGGTAGCCGAGGCACCTTCAAAGGCAGCGGCCTCAGTGGATACAAAGCAGGTTAAGCAGGATGAAAAGACATCTGTAGCAGATAATAAGACGGAGGATGCTCAAAGGGATGAGCCGAGACTCAGCCCATATGCGCCGACTAGAGAGTCAGTTCTGGCGGATATAAAGCTTGTCCCTAACGCTACAGGAAAGATGCTTAAGGAACATGCCGAGGCAGATAAAAAGGAAGATAAGCCGGAGAAAGTGCAAGATGTAGAAAAGGCTTCCCAGTCGGTCCAGGAGCAGGAGGCTCAGCCGGAAAAACAGCCAGAGGAGCCACAGGCACAGCCGGGAGATCTGCATCAGTCTCAACCGGAGCCCGATAAGCCAGATGGATCAAATCAGGATGTCGAGGACGATAAGATGCCTGATGATTCACAGAACAATGATTCAGACATAAAGCTTAAGGAGACAATGGCTCATATAAAGAAGAAAAAAGGAAAGGGAGGTAAGAGATAATGAATATTTTATTGTTAGCTATCGGAGCAGCACTTGTAAATAATGTTATTCTCAGCCAGTTCCTTGGATTGTGTCCTTTCCTTGGAGTGTCAAAGAGTGTCAACACTGCGACAGGAATGGGAGCGGCTGTTATATTTGTAATGACCATAGCATCATTTGTCACCAGCGTTGTGTATTACGGAATACTGAGAAGATTCGGTCTTGAGTATCTCAACACCATAGTGTTTATCCTTGTGATCGCAGCACTTGTGCAGTTCGTTGAGATGTTCCTCAAGAAGAAGGTAAAGTCACTGTATGAATCACTCGGAGTGTACCTTCCACTTATCACAACAAACTGTGCGGTTCTTGGTATCGCTCTTTCAAATGTACAGAGTGGTTACGGCATACTGGAGAGCACCATCAACGGATGCGGATCTGCGGTTGGCTTCACCGTCGCAATAGTGATACTTGCAGGAATAAGAGAGAGACTTGAGCATAGCCCTATACCTGAGTCGTTTAAGGGAACACCTATAGTTCTCATCACATCAGGCCTCATGGCGATCGCGTTCTTTGGTTTCTCAGGATTGATATAAGGAGGGTGCGGTATGACAGGAATATTGATAGCTGTGGCAGTTGTCGCAGGCGTAGGTATTGTGATAGGTATCCTTCTGGGTGTCGCAGGAGAAAAATTTAAGGTAGAAGTAGATGAGAAAGAAATAGCAGTAAGGGAGCTCCTCCCGGGAAATAACTGCGGAGGATGTGGATATCCTGGATGTGACGGACTGGCAGCAGCCATTGCAAAAGGTGAGATGCCTCCATCGGCATGTCCCGTCGGAGGAGAAGCTGTAGCGGCGAAGATCAGTGAGGTCATGGGCGTGGAAAACGCTGAAAATACAAAGTATGTCGCATTTGTCAAGTGCGCAGGGGACTGTGAGAAGGCAAAAGATGTGTACGAATATGTGGGACCTAGAGACTGCAAGCTGGCTCAGAATAATCCGAACAGTGGACCGAAGGCGTGTACATACGGATGTACAGGATATGGATCTTGTAAAGCGGTATGTGAGTTCGGGGCTATTGACATTATAGACGGAATTGCTGTAATTAATAAGGAGAAGTGTAAGGCGTGCGGTAAATGCGTTACAGAGTGTCCAAGACATCTGATAGAGCTTGTTCCATACGATGCGGAGAGACTTGTCAGATGTAACTCCCACGACAAGGGACTTCAGGTCAAGGCGGCCTGCAGCGCAGGTTGTATCGGATGTACCTTGTGTGCAAGAAACTGTGAGGCTGGAGCCATCACCATGGATAGAAATCTTGCCCACATCGATCCAGAGAAATGTACAAATTGTGGCGTATGCAAAGACAAGTGCCCAGTTAAAATCATATCGTAAGAAGGACCCGCCGCAAGGTGGGAGATTTCTTACGATGAAGCAGACGCCGCGCGAAGCGCCTCTAATGCGTCTGCACATTAATCGTAAGAAGGACCCGCCGCAAGGTGGGAGATTTCTTACGATGAAGCAGACGCCGCGCGAAGCGCCTCTAATGCGTCTGCACATTAATCGTAAGAAGGACCCGCCGCAAGGTGGGAGATTTCTTACGGTGAAGCAGACGCCACGCGAAGCGCCTCTAATGCGTCTGCACTATAATATCGTAAGGAGAATATAATATATGAGATGCCCATTTTGCTCAGCAGATGATACCAAGGTCATTGATTCCAGACCAGCGGAGGATGGAAGTGCCATCAGAAGAAGAAGACAGTGTGATGCGTGTGGCAAGAGATTTACCACATATGAGAAGGTTGAGACCATACCACTCATAGTCATCAAGAAGGATAAGAACAGAGAGACATATGACCGTTCAAAGATAGAGTCAGGAGTCATAAAGTCATGTCACAAGAGACCGGTGTCGGCGGAGGCTGTCACAAAGTGTATAGATGATATAGAGAACACCATCTTTAATATGGAAGTCAGGGAGATAGAGAGCACGACCATAGGTGAGATAGTCATGGACAAGATAAAGGACCTCGATCAGGTAGCATATGTAAGATTTGCATCGGTGTACAGAGAATTCAAGGATGTGAATACATTTATGGATGAGCTCGGCAAACTGCTCACAAACAATTCGGAGAAGCGATGACAGAAACATACAACACTATAATCAGCGAGGGACAGGACGAGATAGTCGAGAAGAAGTCGAGATTTATCGGATATGCAGTACCTGTCTCCACAGAAGAAGAGGCATATGCTTTTGTTGAAAGGATAAAGAAGCAGCACTATGATGCGAGACACAACTGCTTTGCATTTGCCATAGGAAGCGAGAATACGCTTCTCAGGTTTTCGGACGACGGTGAACCACAGGGGACGGCGGGAAAGCCTATACTTGAGGTGATAACCGGAAATCAGGTGGTGAATATATGCATAGTCGTGACAAGATATTTCGGAGGCACGCTGCTCGGAACAGGTGGCTTGGTGAGGGCGTACACAGAAGCGGCGAAGCTAGCACTGGCAGATGCCGGTATTCATACGATGCAGCTCATGAAGCTGGTGAGTATCACTACGAATTATAATGATTCTGGGAAAGTACAATATCTTCTGAGCAACAGCCAGGCAGTTATAGACGGAACAGATTACACTATGGATGTGTGTTTCAAGATCGCGATTCCGGCTGACGAGTATGGCCGTTTAGAAAAGCAGATAACTGAGTCTACATCTGCGAGAGCTGTGCTAGAAGTAACGGGAGAAGAGTACAGATGATGACAAACGGCATGGCAATTGTGAATACCTTATATCGCCTGAGTATCATACCGGTCAGCATGGAAGATGCGAGACTAATGACAGATACTACAGCTATGTGCACCGTTATGTACAAAATGCTGGCATAACTCATATATATGATCAAAGATATAAAACTCATGATAGCAGCGGGAATTATTCCAGCTGCTATATTTTTTGTGCAAAAGGATAGTTTTCTATATCCGGGCAGGCTCGAATATACACCGTTGTCTAAATCTTTAAGATAGTTCTGGGTACCCAGCAGTGCGCAGATAAATATAGTCATGTAGATCAGCAGTTCGGCAGGAAAGTTGTTTGGAACGATCTTGTCAGGGGATGTATATTTGCCTGAAAGACCTCCGCTTATGGAGAAAATGTCATCGTTTTCTATATATCCGTTGAAGCGCTCCCTGATAAATTTGTCTGCACGGTCTTCTATATCAATGCTGGTTGTATCGAATATATATCGATTTCCCAGCATGTTTATGGACATATCAGCGGCATATGCGTAGAGAAGTGCCGCGTAGACTGATTCACATGTAACGTTTTCAAATGAACTTCCAGCAGAGGTGTAGACATCTACTTTGACATTTGTGTCCATATGGATCATAGCCTGGCTGAAATCTACGGGGAAACTGTATCCTGCGTCAAGCTTACCGGATGCCACATCATCTTTCATATCAGGCAGAGACTCATATGGCTGAAATGTAAATCCGGTTGCGGTGTTGTACAGATAGCCGGTGAAAGAGTCAGTATATTCGTCCGGTGTCTCGATAAATATACCTGAGACGATCTCGGTGGACTGTTTTTTTTCAGGCAATACGTGGACAAGTATAAGAGCCATAGGTATCAGCATCAAAACAGCTATCATGGCTGGTCTGCAAAGCATTCTCTTTATCAGTATGTTGATCTGCACAAGGTTTTTCATATACCCTCCTTATGAAAAGTATTGACACATAAAATGGACAAGTCTGTTAAATGGAGATAGCTGGCAAAACTCTTTAGCAAAGTTTGGAAGCATGGCCTCCGGCACAAAAAATCCGCTGAGGTATGCAAGTATCATGGCTGTCACGGTGAGGAAAAGAACGCATCCGTTTGTTCCAGCAGGTACAAAACATGCGATGATTATTAACAGTGTGACAAGGGCTGATACGGCAAGTCCAAACAACGATCCGGTAGCAGTCATGTGGATCTGAAGCTGATCTGTGAAAATAGATACGGCAGACAAGGCGGTGTATACAGTCATATAAAGCAGATACTCCCAGGTAAATACGGATAAAAAGCTGCTGAAAGTCCTGCTGGCAGCTCCTATACCGTATGAACGCAGTCGGGTTTTGTATGAATTCGGTATATCAATTATGAATGGGATAAATACGGAACCACTCAGCATCATCATGAGAACAACAGCGGCACATGTGTAGAAGGTGGTTGTGCTGACTGCCCGTACTGCATTTATCTCATTTACAGCAAATGTAGAAGCCCTGTTTAATACCTGGCTTAGGAACATAGCGTTGATATCATTGCTGAGCTGCTCCTGCATCTTTGCTGGAAGCTCCATATCTCTGCCTATTGCCTGGACAGAATATATTGCAGCCTGTGATATTCCGAGCATTGATGATGTGGAACGGAAAAGATCGTTCAACACAAATGTGTTGATAGAGTGCATGTCGGAGTAGTATACCTCCACAGGCGTGTTTGTGCCATCCATGATGTCGCTTATTATATTGTCGGGAACATATATCACTGCAAACAACTTTTTATCTTCAAGCATCGATAAAGCTGTGCCTTTGTCGGATATTTCAGTGAACACGCATGATGTGCGGTAACTGTCCATGTCCTCTATGGTTGAGTAAGCCATGCGCGCCATTTTTGAGTCGGCGCTCATAACAATGCCGATGTTAAGTGGAGTCTGATCATCATCGGAATAGAGTATATCATCAGCCTTTATGGCAAGACCAAGAAGCACAGACATGATGACAAATGCAGCAATTATCATGTATATTCCGTAACCGGTTATTCTCTTGAAATCAGTTTTTATGAGTCTGAAAAACATAGTACTCCTTTGATAAAGCTGACGATGGTTCAGTACAAAAGTTTCAAATAAGTATCAGAGGCAAATCCGTCAGGATCTGTTTTCTTGTCCAGGGCAAGGCGGATGTGACCTCCTTTTAAAGTGTATATCTGGTCACAGATATCCAGAGCCGATGTCTCGTGTGTTGCGATGATAACACTTCCTCCGCATGCAGTGTATGACTGCAGATATCTCAGAATACCGTTTTTGCAGAGAAGGTCAAGGGATGCCAGGGGTTCATCGAGAAGCAGAAGATCAGGATCTGACATCATAGTGATGGCTAGACTCAGACGCTTCTTCATTCCGCCGGATAACTTGGACACCCGCTTGTCAAGAAATGTATCAACACCGAGACTTCGGCATATGCTCATGTTGTGTTCATTCAGTACGGATCGCTTGCTTCCCGGATTCCACAATCTGATATTGTCAAGGGCACTAAGCTCGGGAAGAAGTGGATTGTCCTGTGGTAGAAGGGCTGTGGAGGCAGGAGTGTCAAATCCAAAGCTCCCGGAGTCCGGTTTTATGCTGCCGGCGAGAATTCCGAGCAAGGTTGATTTGCCAGAACCATTGATTCCAAGAAGAGCAATGCACTGTCCTGGTTCCACAGTCAGAGATATATCGGTAAGGACCTTGTTTTTTCCGTAGCTTTTATTTATCGAGGAAACATAAAACATTTTAGTATTCCTCCTCAATGACGTGAAAATCAAGATAATCGAAATCTATATCCTCAACGAAATTGTCGGCTGTGAATCTTGTTCTGGCATTCTGTATGAACTCATCCTTGTTCTTTTTCAGCCAGATAGGCTTAGCCAGATCAAACTCATAACACATATCCTCAAGTGCTTTGTATACCTTGTGGGTGCGCGTCATTTCGTAGTCATTTATGCATATGACAGTATCCTTTAAGAGACGGTTGTCCTTTATAAGCTTTCCCCATACTCTAAACATATGTTGTCCTCCTGTAATTTTTATTACCTGATTAGTATATATCATTTGTGCACAGAATTAAAACATTAAAGACACAAATATGACACATTTAATGCGTATAGTATCAACTGTAAGAAAGAGATAGGGAAATAAATCCCACGAAGAGAAAAATTATAGAAAGCATTAATCAAGAATCAAATATGTGAAAGGATGATAGATATGGAACAGGACAACAGAAATCAGATAAACGGCGAAAATATTTCAAATGCTTCAGCCGGTGGCACACAGCCGGAACAGAATACTCAGAGCAGTCAGAACATGCATCCAGAGCAAACTGGTCAGGGAATGCAGCAGGATAGCCTGTATCATTATAGTTATATGAACAATAAGGGTGATGCAAGATTTGACAGACCTGCAGGAGAGGCTTCACAGCAGAGAATGGGTGCACAGACACAGAATATGCGTGGAACAGCAAATGTACAGGGTGGTACACAGAATACAGCGTATTCGGGATTTCAGAGAAATGTAAATGGTATGGAGGCTTGGTATGACAGCCAGAGAATGAATGCCGGATATCAGAATCCAGAAAATAATATGGGTGGATATGGACAGGGAAGTCAGTCGGTGCCTCACAAGACTGAGACTTCACACAAGCATGAGAAACAGCCTAAGCCAAAGAAGAACAGCAGAAAGAAGAGCGGGGTTGGCAAGAAGGCAGCCGGAGTCGTAGCGGCAGCAGTTGTTTTCGGACTGGTTGCCGGAGTTGTATTCCAGGGTGTCAGATATGGCTCAGATAAGATGCTGAACAAGAACAGTGCGACTACTGAAGCGAGCGCAGATGCAACTACCGAGAACAATGCACCGCAGCTCAAGCAGGCGTCATCGGATGCCACAAACACAGTTTATGATGTGGCAACAGTTGCCCAGAAGGTCATGCCGTCTATAGTATCTATCACAGGTACATATGTGACAACATATGACTATTGGTTCAACTCATATCAGCAGGAGTCAACAGGAGCTGGTTCAGGAATCATTATAGGAAAGGATGACCAGTATCTGTATCTTGCAACAAACTATCACGTAGTACAGAATGCCAAGTCATTGTCTGTAACATTTGTCAATGACAAGAGTGCAGATGCAACGGTAAAGGGATACGTAGAGAACAATGATATAGCAGTTGTAACAGTTAAGCTTGCAGATATATCTGATGACACTTTGAAAGAGATAAAGGAGATTCAGGTAGGTTCATCGGATGACCTCTCAGTAGGTGATCCTTGCGTGGCTATAGGAAATGCACTTGGATATGGACAGTCAGTGACAGTTGGATATATAAGCGCACTCAACAGAGAGATCAGCGCATCGGATGAGACAGTAAAGGTTCTTCAGACAGATGCGGCCATCAACCCTGGTAACAGTGGCGGTGCTCTTGTAAATATGCAGGGAGAACTTATCGGTATAAATACAGCAAAGTATTCAGATACAAGCGTTGAAGGCATGGGATATGCACTTCCTATCTCAGACATACAGGACATCATCAATGACCTTATAGCAGGCAAGAAAGTGGCAAGTGACGGAACAGCATCAGGTCAGGCTTACCTTGGAATTTCAGCACAGACAATAACAAGCCAGTACTCACAGCTGCTAAATATGCCAGAGGGCGTTTATATATCATCAGTAGAGCAGGGATCAGCAGCAGAGGAGTGCGGACTTCAGTCAGGTGATATCATTTGCAGCCTTGACGGTGAGGACATAGCAGATATGGATACATTCCATGACAGGATAGTTGCTTGTAAGCCGGGCGATAAGGTAACCATCGTATACTACAGAAATAACAATGGTAACTATGAAAAGCAGACAACCACAGCGACACTGCAGGAGAAACAGTAAGATAAAATTCAGTGGTGATTTAGCACGGTGCTAACAGAACTGAAAGCCTATAGATTGAGATAACGGCATCTGTAAGTGAAATTACAGGTGCCGTTTTAGTTATGTGGCAGCGCGGCGAAGTATGCGCTTGCAAATTTAGTTAAAATGGTGCATTATATGACAGGATAACTGCGCCAACATAAAAAGATACTGGTGGGCATTAAATATCACCCGAATGTGGGTGGAATGTGACATTAAAAGAAAGGTTTACATAAAAATGTACAAGATACTTTGTAAAGACGGAAGAGCAAAGAGAGCTGAATTTCAGACCGTACACGGAACAGTGCAGACACCTCTGTTTATGAACGTGGGTACAGCTGCGGCCATAAAGGGTGCGGTGGCAACCACCGACCTAAAGGATATTGGCTGCCAGATAGAGCTTTCAAATACATATCATCTTCATGTGAGACCTGGAGACAAGATAGTAAAGCAGATGGGAGGTCTGCACAAGTTTATGTACTGGGATAGACCGATACTTACCGATTCAGGCGGATTTCAGGTCTTCTCACTGGCTGGACTCAGGAAGATAAAGGAAGAAGGAGTTACATTTAACTCACATATCGATGGACGAAAGATATTTATGGGACCGGAGGAGAGTATGCAGATACAGTCCAATCTGGCATCTACTATAGCGATGGCATTTGATGAGTGTGCCCCTGCACTAGCGGACAGACAGTATGTGGAGAATTCGGTTGCGAGAACTGCCAGATGGCTTGTAAGATGCAAGAATGAGATGGAGAGACTTAACAGCCTTCCAGATACCATAAACAAGAATCAGCTCTTATTTGGAATCAATCAGGGGGCGATATATGATGATATCAGAATTGATCATGCAAAGAGGATAAGCGAGCTTGACCTTCCGGGATATGCGATTGGCGGGCTTGCCGTTGGAGAGTCTGCGGAGCAGATGTATCATATACTCGATGTCACTGTGCCACATCTTCCGGAGGACAGACCGACATACCTCATGGGCGTTGGAACTCCTGCAAATATTCTTGAGGCAGTGGACAGAGGCGTGGATTTCTTTGATTGTGTATATCCATCAAGAAATGGCCGACATGCCCACGTATACACTAAGCATGGAAAACTTAATCTCAAGAATGCAAGATTTGAGACAGATGACAGACCGATAGAGGAAGGATGTGGCTGTCCGGCATGCCAGCATTACAGCAGAGCGTATATAAGACATCTCTTAAAAGCAAATGAAATGTTGGGGATGAGATTTTGTGTCTTGCATAATTTGTATTTTTATAATAATATGATGAAAGAAATCAGAGAGGCTATTGAAGAAGGAAGATATCAGTCATATAAGAAATCGATGCTTGAGAGCCTTGCTGGTGGAGAACAGTAGGTAGAATATATGTTAGGATATATAGTGATTATGTGTTAAGCATATATCTGACTGTAAATAATTAAGAAGGAGACTAGAGAATGAACTCACTTTCAACTATTTTGTCAAATGCATCTTCAGGTGCATCAGGTGCCAGTGGCGGTGCTAATATTATGATCATAATTGTTTATGTTGTTGTATTTGGTGCTATCATTTATTTTTTTATGATAAGACCACAGAAGAAGCAGCAGGCAAAGACACAGGATATGCAGAAACGTATTGAACCGGGTGATAATATCATGACAACAAGCGGATTTTATGGAACAGTACTTGACGTTGTTGATGATACAACTATCATAGTTGAGTTTGGAAACAATAAGAACTGCCGTATTCCAATGCACAAGAGTGCAGTTGCTGAACTTGAGAAGCAGGGCAGTGCAGTTGAGTCAGAGGATGACAAGAGCAAGAAATAATTTTTGTTTTTAATATCTGATGATATTATCGATGATTCGATCAATGATTCAATCATGGATTCAATCATGGATAGCATAAAACATAAAAAGGTAAGAGGATCTGGTCAATGTTTGATCAGGTCCTCTTACCTTTTTATGTTTTAGTGCAGAGCTACTTTTGACAGTAGTTCTTAATGTCGTGGAATACCGCTTCTGTGATCCTGAGTCCGCCCCTGCCGCTGCCGACAGATATGTCAGGCTTTGCTGCGCCATGAAAGTCGGAACCACCGGATATTAGGAGTCCGTGGGCTCTGGCGATTTCCCTGAGTTTGCCGGATTCATAGGAGTTGTTGGAGGAGTGATAGACTTCAAGACCTGCAAGACCGCAGGTTTTAAGTTCTTCGAGCATTTCTTCTATCTGCTTGTATCCGAATCCGTACAGGAGCGGATGCGCGACAAATGCAGCTTTTCCGTATGTGTTTATAAGTTCTATGGCCTCATCGGCTGGAATATCCGGGGTAGGTATGTAGTACTTAGATTTTTTGCCGAGATATTTTTTAAACGCTTGATTCATGTCACGGCATATGCCGTCTGCTATTAGAATCCTTGCAAAATGTGCTCTGGTTACGACAGTGTCAAGGTTGCCATGCTGAAGTCTTTCCATTGTCATGTCTATGCCATCTGCGCGGAAACGGGCACACATTGCCTCATTTCTGTCATAGCGTGCCTGCTTGATAGCTGCCAGGCGGGATATGAGCTCCGGATCGGTGTAGTCCATGTAAAAACCCAGTATATGGATCTCTACGCCGTGGTAAATTGCGGACATCTCTATTCCCGGAACAACTGTTATATGACGATCGCCACTGGATGAAAATGCAGATCCATTTTCCTTGGTGTTGGGGACTACCTCAGATGGCAGTGAGGCGTTGTGGTGCTTAGCATATGAGATGGCTTCGGAAACTCCGTCAATGGTATCGTGATCGGTGATAGCTATTGCTGCAAGCCCCTTATCTATTGCAAGCTGGCAGACCTCTGACGGTGAGCAGGAGCCATCTGATGCTGTAGTGTGAAGATGCATATCTATAAATCTCATGGTTGACCTCCCTGATATTGCTGTGAGCGTAATGGCTACAGACAAATTGTCATTTATAATACAAGTCCATATCACAGCGCATCACGTATTTTATTACAGAGTTATTTTATAATATTGGGGATGTGATGTTCAAGGTCATATAGAAGATTTGAAAAGTTATCAAAAAAATTATCAATAAGAATGTGTGTACTTGATAAAGTACATGTAAATGCGACAAATTTTTTCAATAAGCTATGGACTTCAAGGGTGTTTTGTGAGAAAATACCACTGATGGTTTGAATTAGAGAATTCGAAACCGCTTTTAAGAATTCATATTTTGAAAGGAGTTTCACAATGATTTACACTAAGGAAGTTGAAAACATGTGCCCTGTAGCAAAGGGTGCAAAGCATGAGCCAGCTCCTATTCCAGAAGAAGGAAAGTGGGTTTACTCAAAGGAAATCAAAGATATCTCTGGTTTTACACATGGTGTAGGCTGGTGTGCACCACAGCAGGGTGCCTGCAAGCTTTCACTTAACGTAAAAGAGGGTGTTATCGAGGAGGCTCTTGTTGAGACTATTGGATGTTCAGGTATGACACATTCAGCAGCTATGGCAGCTGAGATCCTTCAGGGTAAGACAATCCTTGAGGCTCTCAACACTGACCTTGTGTGCGATGCTATCAATACAGCAATGAGAGAGTTATTCCTTCAGATCGTATACGGACGTACACAGAGTGCATTTTCTGATGATGGACTTGCAGTTGGTGCCGGACTTGAGGATCTTGGAAAGGGTCTTCGTTCACAGGTTGGTACAATGTACGCAACAAAGGCTAAGGGTGTTCGTTACCTTGAGATGGCAGAGGGTTATGTAACAGGAATCGCACTTGATGCAGATGACGAAGTTATCGGATACCAGTTCGTTTCTCTTGGAAAGATGACTGACTTTATCAAGAAGGGTGATGACCCTAACACAGCTTGGGAGAAGGCTTCAGGTTCATATGGACGTGTTAAGCCAGAGCAGGGCGCTGTTAAGATCATCGATCCACGTAAAGAGTAGTCGGAAAAAGAGGAAAGGAGAACGAGACAATGGCATTATTTGAATCATATGAAAGAAGAATAGACCAGATAAACGCTGTACTTAACAGCTATGGAATCAGCTCAATCGAAGAAGCTGAGAAGATCACAAAGGACGCTGGACTTGACGTTTACAATCAGGTAAAGGGTATTCAGCCAATTTGTTTTGAGAATGCTTGCTGGGCATACACAGTAGGTGCAGCAATCGCTATCAAGAAGGGATGCAGAAAGGCAGCAGACGCAGCAGCAGCTATCGGCGAGGGTCTTCAGGCATTCTGTATACCAGGTTCTGTTGCAGATCATCGTAAGGTTGGTCTTGGACATGGTAACCTTGGTAAGATGTTACTTGAGGAGGAGACAGAGTGCTTCTGTTTCTTAGCAGGTCATGAGTCATTTGCAGCAGCTGAGGGTGCTATCGGTATCGCTGAGAAGGCTAACAAGGTTCGTAAAAAACCTCTTAGAGTTATCCTTAACGGTCTTGGTAAGGATGCAGCTCAGATCATCTCAAGAATCAATGGATTTACATATGTTGAGACAAAGTATGACTACAAGAAGGCTGAGCTCAATGTAGTATACGAGAAGGCATATTCAGATGGTATCCGTGCAACAGTTAAGTGCTACGGCGCTGACGATGTTCAGGAAGGTGTTGCTATCATGCACAAGGAGAATGTTGGTGTATCTATCACAGGTAACTCAACAAACCCTACACGTTTCCAGCATCCAGTTGCAGGTACATACAAGAAGGAGTGTATCGAGCAGGGTAAGAAGTACTTCTCAGTAGCATCAGGCGGTGGTACAGGACGTACACTTCACCCAGATAACATGGCAGCAGGTCCTGCTTCATACGGTATGACAGATACTCTTGGACGTATGCACAGTGATGCACAGTTCGCTGGTTCATCATCAGTTCCTGCACACGTAGAGATGATGGGACTTATCGGAATGGGTAACAACCCTATGGTTGGTGCTACAGTTGCAGTTGCGGTTTCTGTTGAGGAAGCAGCTAACGCTGGTAAGTTCTAAATAAAAACCTAGTATTTAAACGGTTTAGAGGGCTTTTAGAGAGATCTAAAGGCTCTCTATTTTTTGTTGATTTTTCTAGTCTACACGTTCATACTATGCAAATGTCTACGAGAAGTCTACAAAGTTTTTTAATGTAGACTTCAGATATACGTAGACTTCCTTGACTGTAATAACATAATCTGCATCAATATATCCATATACATCAGAAGTGAATACAATATCACTTTCAAGAGTGTCTGATAGCTCTATATTGAATGATTCATTTTCCTGTAGAGCATAAGACGTATTCGCTGTAAACGTCAAATTACCCTTTTATTGCACCTACATAAAGTGTAGACGGTCACAAGTACGTAAATATATTTTAAGAGTGCATTAGTATTTAATTGCATGAAGAAAGTCAAATAATATGCTATCTTTGAACATATAAAAGGAAGTCGGAATACATGATAGTATATTATAAACTTGACACACTTTTAAATGAACGCAAAATAACAAAGACACAACTGTGCAAAGATACTGGGATAAGTGCAAATGTTGTGTCTAAAATCAGCAAAAGTGAAATATTCAAAACAGATACATTAAACCGTATCTGCGAGTATCTCCATGTCCAACCAAGCGAAATTAAAGAATATGTAATCCATTTGAAATAAACAAGGAGGTCATTTATTTTTGACAAACGTCTAAAATATTGTATAATATACTTAACAAGACAGCCGAGCGATAGATACTTCCTATCCGTCCGGTGAAAAGCTATTTAAGATAAAACACCTCAATGCTTAGCCGGCTGAGGTGTTTTTTTCTTACTTTCGATTATTCAGAATAGTTACAATAAGTATTGCAATGGTAAGTAAAACCATAAATTCCTCATATGTACTCATAAGGCACCACTCCCTTCCAAGACTCGAACGGATATGGTGTAACACCCCTCGGCTGCCTAGTTAAATACGTTATTCTATTTTATTACAGAAGTAATTTTACTATATGTATATATACATTTTGGAGATTCCCATATAACGTAAAACACCCCGCATTAATGCGAGGTTTAATTTAAAAAGAATTACAAATTGTATGTATAAAATTGTAATTACAGTATAAGTTATATCAAAATTATAGTCAATGTGATTTAAGAACACAATAATATTTTATAACCACATACCACCTTCCGGAATACATTAAACTATATCATGGACAAGGAGGTGAATACGCATGGACAGATTCGCAGTATATCTTGTAGTTGTTGCGGTTCTTTGCACTTTGATATCGGTAATAACGGAATTTACGAAAGAGGTAGGAGTGCTGAAGAAGATCCCTACCTCTTTTCAGGTTCTGATCACCAGTGTCATTGTGTGTGAGGTGGGGCTTTTTGTTGGACTATCATTCTATCACATAGCATTTGCGTGGTATTATCCTGTGGCTGCGTTTTTCGGGGCATTTGTCATTGCGATTATATGTACCCGGGGATGGGACTACCTGATATCGATATTTAAGCGGTTTTACAAGGGCGGAGATAAGGAAAAGTGGCATGAATAAAGGTGACATGGCTACAACAAATGTAATGCGGTACAAAGATGTATAGATTAGGAATAATGATCATGAGTTTGTCTCTTGATTCAATGTCTGGAATATTATATACAGACAAAAGAATTCAGGAGACAATTTTATGGCTTCTAATAAGACTCCGTTAAAAGGATACATGGATGGTATAGATATATCAGCATGGCAGGATACTATAGATATAACCAAGGTGCCTTGTGACTTTGTGATAGTGAAAGCGACGGAGGGCACGGACTACAAGAACAGATTTTTTGCAAAGCACTGTGACCAGGCGATGAAAGCGGCAAAACTTCTGGGGGCATTCCACTATGCAAATGGTGGCGATCCCCACAGTGAGGCTGAGTATTTCCTTGCATACAGTAAGAAATATGTGGGCAAAGCCATACTCGTGCTAGATTGGGAGGGACAGAACAATCCACAGTTTGGCAGGAGCGATAGGGCGTGGTGCAAGGAGTGGTGCGATTATGTGTACAGAAAAACCAGGGTAAAACCGCTGATATATATTCAGAAGAGTGCCATGGATAATGTGAAAAATCTTGGCTACAGGCTGTGGGTCGCTCAGTATCCTGATTATGAGCAGACTGGATATCAGGAGCATCCGTGGAATGAGGGGCAGTATGATTGTTCTATCAGGCAGTACACTTCTGTGGGTCGGCTTCCGGGGTATGAAGGAAATCTTGATCTGAACAAGTCTTATATAGACAAAGCAACATGGAGAAAATGTGCTGCGATAAAGACTGACAGTGATAATGGAAAAACGAAAGGGAAAGGCTCTGACAGCAATAGCGGGAAAAGTAATGATAAGAATAACAAGAATAATAAGAATAGAAAAAAGAAAAGCATAGATGTGATCGCGAAGGAAGTCATAGCGGGCAGATGGGGGAACGGCGAGAATCGAAAAAAGAGATTAAAAACGGCGGGATATGATTACGATAAAGTTCAGGAGAAGGTGAACGCTATAGTGAAAGCTTCGCAGAAGAAATCAATTGACGAGATAGCCAGAGAGGTGATAGCCGGAGATTGGGGAAATGGCGAGGATCGAAAAAACAGGTTGAAGAAATCGGGCTATGAATATGATAAGGTGCAGAAGAGAGTAAATGAACTTCTGGGGAAATAACATAAAAATGAAATTTGCATGAAGTATTGTCCATATATGTTGACGGGAAGTGGCATATAATATAGGATAGTGTAAACGAAAAAGATAATAAATACATGAAAGGAAAAGGTGATGGATATGCCATATTTTGGTTTTTATTTCGATCCGACATATATATTGGTACTCATAGGCGTGGCGGTGTGTTTTATAGCATCTGCACAGGTCAAGACGACATACAAGAAGTATGAGCACGTGATATCGAGGTCTGGATATACAGCGGATCAGGTAGCTTATATGATACTCAGAAATGCAGGGATAACTGATGTGTCGATACATCATATACCGGGAGATCTCACGGACAACTACAATCCGCGGGAACACACCCTCAACCTTTCTGATAAGGTGTACGGTTCTAGATCGATAGCGGCCATAGGAGTTGCGGCACATGAGTGTGGCCATGCGATACAGCATGCAAGACATTATGTACCACTGACCGTCAGATCCGCGATTATACCAGCGGCGAATATTGGTTCATCATTTGCCTGGCCTCTGGTTCTGATCGGACTTATCATACCGAGACTGAATTTCTGTATGACAATTGGAATCCTGTTATTCTCGCTGGTGGTGATACTGCAGTTAGTGACACTTCCGGTTGAGTTCAACGCATCAAGGAGAGCGATCCAGATAATAAGAGATAGTGGTTATCTTGCCCCAGATGAGCTGAAGGGGGCAAAGAGCGTACTCAAGGCGGCAGCCATGACATATGTGGCAGCTATGGTGTCAGTATCACTTCAGTTGTTACGACTTGTAATACTTCGAAATAGCAGAGATGATAACTAAATAATATCAAAATAACAGCCCTGTGCGGGACAGATATATTCTTTGTATATCGCCTGCATAGGGCTGTTTTTAATTGGCACAAGGTGATATACTTATTTCATGTGTGCGCCGTGAGAGTAGGTGTGCAAATACATATATATATTGTAGAGTGATATTGTGGGAGATATGCCAGATGGTACAGATAGGAAGCAGAATACTGGAATATAGAAAGAAAATGAACATGAGCCAGGAGGAATTTGCCAATAAGATAGGCGTCAGCAGACAGGCAGTGTCCAAGTGGGAACTTGACAAAGCTTATCCTGACCTTGACAAACTGGTGGATATATGCGGAATGTTCGGGCTGAGCCTGGATGAACTTGTAAATGGTGTGGAACAGGATGAGGAACCTGTGATGGAAGCAGAGCAGAGAGTGGAGATTCCCAATGATCCGGTAAATGTGTCAGATGTGGGTGACAACCAGACTGTAACTGACAATATAGAATCTGAGATCAGTGACAAGGAAGGCAGTGATAAGGAAAGCAGTGACAGCAAGAAGCATACAGTAAGAATTGGCAGTCATGGTGGGCTGCGTGTGGTTATGTATGCAGCTGCGGCTCTGGCAGTGTTCTGTATTGTGGTAAGCTTTGTCATTATACTTCAGAATGCATGGAAGCACAGTGATGAAGTCTTGATGCATGTGGACAAGGTTCATGCACAGTACACATTGGCTGATGTGTCATATCTGAATGACGATCTTGACGACAAACACAGGCTGATGTGGATAGATGCAAAGGGAATCAGAGCTGGGGACACACTGCCCGGATATATAGATGACGATGGCGAACTGGCAAATGTGGATCATGACATAAGTACATTTGTGATACCGTGCGTTCTGGCACTTATATTTCTGGCAATGTTTATTTCTCTGAGAATAGAGCTGACAAAGGAACATCAGAGGGATATAGAGAGAGCAATTAGTGATATACAGGAGAAGGTATAGTGGATAGCAGGAGAAAATATATACGGAGTTCATGTGTGATCGCAGGAATCGTGCTGGTCGTCATCACAGCACTGTGGTTCATGGGTGTGATAACCTGGGGACATGGTGCGGGAGATGTTACAAGGTATGGAGAAACAGATGAGAGTGAAGAGTATGTAGTATACGATGGGATAAAGTTTTCCTGTGGTCAGTATGAGTTGGTTATGGTTACAGAAAACGGTGTATTTCTGGATACTGATACAGGCCATCGGATACAGGTGTTGCATCAGGAAAAGACTCTGGATGATTTCTGGGACACGAAAGATGAGAGGATGGATGCCGGCAGATCAGCCGGGTTTGAGGTTGACTCAGATCCTGAAAAGTATAATTCCGCGGACAGAGATTATATAAAATATGCGCTCAGGCAGCAGTCTGATGATGAGACAACAGACTACAGTGAGTATATGCAGATATTACTTACACCTGATTATAAAGGTGACAGATTGTTTATCTGTATAAATTACAATAAAGATATGGATGATATGACAGAGGCGGAACGAAAAGCGATGTATGATAAGTCATCTGCGTGGATACAGGAGCTGATGGATGCTGGTGAGTCGACTGATGAGCCGGATGACGATACGGGCAAGATCATTTATTCTGCAACTGCGCTGAAGAACAAGGAAAATTATGCAGACAGTGACACCCTAACCAGTGCATGCCGTACTGTTCAGTATGGACTTCCGTATGGTTATTTGAGAAAAGATGATTCAGATTTGGATTCAGCATATTATGAGTCGGATTCTGGAAAAACACATTTATACATAGCTATAGAAGATTATTCAGCGTTGCTTACGGATGATGAATCGTTGAAAGAGTATGTCGATTCCTATGCGAAGAATGACCATGCCATGCCTCAGAACTGTGGAAGCAGGGAGATGGATGGAAGGGTATTTTATTATTACAGCTATTTTGCACAGAACTGGTGTGATGATGGAAGTGTGATCGTTGAATATAACTTCAAAGCGTACTGCGATATTGGAGAAGGGCAGATATATACCATATCAGCTCATTCATATACCAATTCTGACGTGATGGATACGGAAACATATCTGGAATGTATGAAATTAGATATAAAATTGAATATAAAATAGAAATATGCATAAAAAAGTCTTGTGAATTTGGTGATAGTATTTGCAACTTTGCTGTGATAGAATGGTTAAAGTGGCAAAAACTAACATATTCACAGGACTTTTTGTGTTATAGTGCACAAAATATAGCATACAGATGTATCACGAAGGGTCACAAAAGTTTTATCAGGGAGGGTAATTGATGAGAAAAAGAAAGCTAAGAGGAGGTATAGCTGTACTTTCGCTGGCGACGGCTCTGTGTCTGGCACAGGGCGTAGCGGTCTATGCGGAGGGGACTGATGATGGCAGTACGCTTGTCACGGCAGATCTGTCAAAGGGTATAGAGTACAGGTATTACGAAGGCTCGACCACACGTGTAGAAGGAATCAATCTGAATGGTAATTCTGTCATAATCAGGCAATCACCGAATTCTACGAGTTCGGAGCCGAGACTCAATGTCTACAATGATAAGGATCGGGATGGAGTTCTGGATGAAGGTGAGGAAGCATTTGAGATCGATGGCAGCACAGATATACTTCCATATCAGGTATATGGCGTTTATGGAGAAAAGACTAAGACTCCGATCTCAATCACCGTTGACGGGGCATCCCTTGGGAATGTATGGGGTGTCTACAAAGGCGCCATGGAATATGAGAGCACAGGCTCAGATCCTGCAGTCTCAATAACTGTGAACAAGGGATCAAATGTTTCTGCGGCGACATGTTTATATTCGTCAGAGGCTGTAGGATCAATGAAGATCAACATATCTGGAGACTGTAATGTTTCCCAGCTGCAAGGTGCATTGCAGAGCAAGGTGGATGGGGATATTGACATTGATATAACCGACAATGCATTTGCTGGAACTGTGTACGGTATCCAGGTAGGATATGCCACAGGAAGCGTGGACGTGGATACAGACAATACAGTTGACATCGGTTATCTGTACGGTGTGTATGCATCGACCATCGATGGCAGCCTCACAGTGAACAGTTTGTTCAAGGCTGACAAGGGCAGTGGATATGTGTATGCTGCGACAAATGGCACATACTCAGGCAAAGATTATGCAGTGAAGGGCAATGTTGTCCTGACGGCAAAGAATGCCAAGCTTGGATATGTGTATGCGGTGACCAATGGCGCTAATACGCTGGGTGGTGTTACTGTGGATATAAGTGATACAACACTCAATTCGATGTATGGTGTGAGCAGCAGTGCCAGTGCAGCCGGTGATGTAAGTATCAGATTAAACGGCATAGAGTGCAGTGACAGATATTCATATATGTACGGAGCATATAGTGCAAATATTGCAGGAAAACTCAAATTTGAAGTAAAGAATGCAAAAGGACAAGGCATTTATGTCTATGGTAGCTCTAATTCAGATATATTGGGTGATGTAGATATAGATATAGATGGACAGGGCGCTGAATTTGATTCAGTATACGGACTCAGCAGTGGAACCGTGAAGGGCATGGTAAATATCGATATAGAGAATATCAATGTATCAAGTTCTATGTATGGTATTTATTCAGCCAAGCTTGAACAGTCGTCACCGGAGGGAGCTGATGCCTATGCGAATGTGATAACGCTTAAGAACATTGAAAGCAGTTCATATTACACATATGGCGTGTACTACGTTTCAACTATGGGTTCGACACACATGATCCTGGATAATATAAAGTCAGGTAATTATCTGTATGGATTGGATTTTTCAGGTGCCATAACAGGAAAACTCAAGATGGATATGTCCAACTGCAGTGCAGAAAATGCATATATTCTGAGGGGAAATGGCAGTTCATCGACGGTTGTTGGGGATTTTGATCTTACCTTGACAGACAGTGCATTCAAGAACAGTCTGTACGTGCTGAATACAGCTACATTCGCAGAAAATGCATCTGTTGACATCAGGAATGTCATCAGCAACTTGTGTACAGTGGCATATTCAGGTACATGTGCTAAGAATCTGGATGTCAATATGCAGTATGCAAATGACAAGGCAATTGTCGATGCGGCTGGCAATCCGGTGGTAGACTCATATACCAATGCAGGAAAGGGTGAGTTTAATCTCCTGAGCAGTTATTCGGTTATCGGTGATCTGACTGCAGATCTGTCCAATATCCATTATGCAGCGTGCGGTCTTGCAGGTGGCAGCTACAGCGGAAAAGTGAGTGGCAGAAATACAACGGTCACTTTGAAAGACAGCAGCTTTGAAAGTACATATAACGGCAGTACAGTATATCTTCTGAATGAGTATGGCAATGGATCAAACAATGATTCAGCCATAGAGCTTTCTGCTGATATTAAGATAGAGAATACAGACTTTACAGGTATGAAGAATGCAAGCTTTCAGGTAAATGCGAATCAGAACAGAAAAGTAAGGGTAGCATTTGACGAGGCGTGTATTCTCCCTGATGGATATTACATATGTCCTGCATACAACGGTTATGGGGATTCGATTGTCACATATGGAGGAGATGTATACTATGGCGGCGATAAAGTAATTATAGATAAAGATATAAATGCTGATAACATCTACTTTGGTAATTATGCCAGCGGAAAATCGACATCTGCTGTATATGCAGTCATTAACAAGGGAGTAACAGTAAGTGCTCAGGAAGGGATATATTTCACCGCGGGTGCAAATATCCTTAACTCGGGAAAATTCTCTGGAACATTTAAGAGAACAGATGATTCTGCATACGGTTCTGTATATATGAAAGAGGGCATAGTGGCAGACGAAACGCTGTATGAAAATGCCCATGTATACTATCCGGTTACTCTGGTATGTGATGACAAGGCTGTGACAGTGAGCAATCCTGGCTACACCTGTTATCTTGACAAGGATACTATGTATGCATATGTAGATTCAGTCTTGACGCTGACACCGGTTATCAAGAGAGGATATACACTTGAAAAGGTAGTGTTTAGGGAAAGTGATGAGACTCAGGATAATGAGCTGACAGAGACATCAGGCAAGTATACATTTGCCATGCCGAAAAAACCATGTATAGTGACAGTCTCAACAAAGGGTAAGCAGATAAAGGCATCAAAGACAGTGTCAGATCCTTCAGCTGTGCTCGGTCAGAAATACACAGCAGAAAAACCTCTGTATGATATGTCGGATGTTGTGATCCTGAATGATGGCAAAGAGGGCAAAGTTACCTATGAGATGGACAAGGATTATATACTTCCGGAGGGGCTTGAGCTTGATGGCGGTCTTATAATTGGAACACCGACCTCGGCATATGAGGATGGAAAGAAAGCAGTAATCTATATAACAGGAAAGAATGGAACAAGGACACAGATCACGCTAAATGTTGTTGTTTCGAAAGAGCAGAAGATACAGGACAATACAGACGGACGTATAACAGTCGATGAAGAGAATAAACAGATAAGTCTGAATGGAACATCAGTTGTATTGCAGGCTGCAGAGAACAGTGCGGAAGCTTCGTCGGATGAAACAGGGGCTGAAAGTCCTGTGATCACAGAGATCTATATCGATTCTAACAAGGATGGACAGGCTGACAACAAGACACCATTAGTCAGCGGAGACCTGTCAGAATACACTGTGGTTGGAGTTGATGACAGCGAATTTAAGCGCAGTGTAAAGATAACTATGCTGGGAGGAAGCGTAAAGAAGATATATGGTGCGGTTGACTCAGAACTGAGCTTCAGCGGAAGAGATGCGGTTGCGGTAGTTATCAAAGGCGGTAATGTGGGTGAGGTATATGCGATTGTAAATACCCAGGTAGATGGTACGATCTCTTATGAGAACTGCACAGGTGCAGTAATCACAGGTGGTTTGGTAAGTGGAAGTACATCAACATACACAGGAGCGCTTCTCAGAACAGCAAAAGACAATATCATGATATACAAGAAGTATACAGTTACAGAGAAGCTTGCTGCAAATGATTTTGATTTGGACAATGAATCTGAAGTATCAGTGGAGGCTCCGCTTGAGCTCACAGGATATCTGAGGATGTATGAAAAATCTAAGCTTACAGCAACGGCTGCGATTACCGCCGGCAGTCTTTCATTCTCGAGAAATTCGTCTGCTCAGTTTGATGGAGATGTCAAGATAAATACTCTGTATATGACGAGTTACAATAATGTACTTATTATAGGGGCAGAGTCGGAGTTTGAGACAGATGAAGTCAAGATATCAGACAGCTGGGCAAAAGTATATCAGAAAGGAACATTCAAGTGCCCTTCAGACAAGTTCTCAAATGAGGGAACATGGGTAAAGGCAGGAGAATTTGCAGAAGGTGTAGATGCAGGCGAGTGGGCCGGAATCTACTACAATGTTGAACGCGGTACTACGAATATGAAGGGAACTTCGGTTTCCATTCCAACTCAGAGCAGGGTAGTGGAATACGAGGGACTGATATATGCAAGAAACAATTCTTTAGTCACGGCAGAGTATACAGATGTACCGGGATACACAGTATATGTATCGATAAATGGCGGAGATCCAATAAAGGGAGATTCGGGATCGGCGCAGGTCGCAACAGCAAATACAGTTATGAGTGCAACAGCTGATTACGTGGCAGATCAGATCGCAGTGACAAAGAAATATGCTGATCCTGTGATTGTAGCAGATACAAGCTATACAGCCGAGGAGCCTGTATATGATCTCTCGGCACTTGATGTGACAGGAGACACCACTTCGGCATACGGTACAGATATGCAGTACAGAGTAAAGAGCGGATCAAAGCTTCCGGAGGGGCTTGTGCTTGCCGATGGCAAGATCACAGGCAAGACATCCGAAACAGGTGAGACAGATGTGACATTTGTTGTGACAGGAAGAAATGGAACATCCGTTGATGTAAACGTGAAGTTTACAGTAAAGGCTGCAGGCACGGAAGTGTCAGATATCAACAAAGTGGTAACTGACGCATCAGTAAGTAAGATAAATCTTGCTGGATGTTCAGTTGTGATAATAGCTGATCCGTCAAATTCATCAAAGTCTTCCATATACATGGATGCAGACCATGACGGAATAGCAGACAACAACAGAGCGCTTAAGATAGGTGGTGAGACAAGTTACGACCTGTCGAAGTGTAAGATATATGGTTATACAGATGGAGACAATGCATATACTGGCGATATATCAATAGTTCTCAGAAGCGGTACGGTAGGTTCCCTGTATGGTGTAGGTTCAAACGAGTCCGGAGCTGCAAATGTAACTGTTGAGGGTGATGTTACTGTAAAGGTGCTGGGCGGCACTGTAAGAACAGAAATATATGGCGCATACAATGCACATGCAGCTACGGTGAATTTCGTTGCAGAAGGCGGAAAGATATATAAGAAGGCCTGTGGTGCATATAATTCAGATGTGCAGACGATGAATTTTGCGTTCACAAAGACAGCTATGATGTATGCGGACGACAATTATTCAAACACAGGTGAGGAAGAATTGTATGTCACAAGCGGAGGAAGTGTATCTGGAGATGTAAATGCAGAGGTAGGTGTGTTGAGTACAAGAGAGGCATTTGCCTATAGTTCAAAGATGTATAGAAGCACGTACGCTTTCTTCTACGGAGTTTACAGGACACCTGTGTCAGGAGATGTAAATTACACTCTGAATGGTGACTGGTATGCAGGAAGAATAAATACATTTGTAAACAGTTCCAATGTGGCTGGAGATCTGAATGCTGAGCTGAAGTCAGGTTATATAGGCTGTGGTAATTCGAATGATAGTTCAAAAGCATTCGTATACGGCAATACGAACAATAAGATACGCAATATAAATGTAAGATCGGCTACAGAAGATGCTGTGAGCGGTAAGATCGTTCTTGCTGCAAGCGGAGAGGTAAATGATATTTATTTCAATGATGTCAGTGGCAATACCACTGCGAGTGTTACAGGCCTTTCAGAGAATTTCCAGGTGACACATAAGGGCTCACTCTTCTTAAAGATCAAAGATAAACTTGTTCTCGGAGGTACATACACTGTTGATGAGAACATTGAGACCGATATCCTCAATGTAACTTCTGGTTCAAAGATCAAAGTTGCTGAGGGTGCATCAATTAAGCATACAGCAAATGCTGTCATCGAAGGAGATGTTGAGAATAACGGAACATGGACCTCAGAGGGCAATGTTTATGTAGAGGGAACATTTGTCAACAATGGAATCTGGAATACAAAGAAGTATATGTACGTTGGTGACAGCAGCGCATCAAGTATCAGCGGTAAAGTTGACAACTATGGAACCGTCACAACGGTTTCTGACAGGTCATACAGTACAAGGATCAATGCTTCTTCAATGTTCATCAACCGTGAAGCTGCTACATTTACATTCGGAAATATGGTCAACAGTGGAACCATAGTAAATTATGGTTCTCTGGAAGAGACATATTATAACAACTTCTCGGATGTTGGAAAGGTACTCACAACAACGATTCCGAATCTTAAGTATGTGCTGAAAAATTACAGCAGTGTGTACTATAAAGTTGATGCAGAGTATCCGGCATACTGCTTCAAGGGTGAGGATGCAAAGATAAGCATAGCGGCAACAAATGCTAACTATCAGAAGACGTCAGGCATTGACGGTGATACAAATGTATACATAGCTGGAAATATGGATTTCTATGTGACAGTTGACGGCGAACCGATAGACGGAATGAAGATAGATTCTGTGGTATATGGTTCAGCACAGAATGAGGCAACGTCAAGTAACAATGTCAAGTGGCGCGGAACAGTGGCATATGAGCCGACACATGCTGTGATCAATATGGCAAAGCAGGAAGCAACCAATATAACTCTTGCGAAGGCTGAGGACAAGGTTACAGCACAGGTTGGAGTGACAACTAGCAAGTTTGATCCACTCTATGACCTCACAAAGATCGAGGTTCAGAATGATGAGAATGTTGAAAACGGCTATGTCGCATACTCACTTGCTAAGGGGCAGACCCTTCCTGATGGACTTGCGATGTCAGGCGGCAAGATATACGGTACTCCGGTCAAGGCTTCTGCTGAGGCTCAGACAGTGAATATCATTGTGAGAGGACAGAACCAGACCACAGCTGAATTCACGCTTACCATAGAGAAGATAGAGAAGGGTATCCCGACACTTGCTGCATCAAAGGCCGGAACCGCATATGCAGGCAAAACACTTGCTGATGTAGCACTTCCAAAGTCAGTACTTGGTGTATATAGCTGGGCAGACAGCACACAGTTGGTTGGCAAGGCTGGATCCGAAGACAATTACGATGCATACTTTGTACCGAAAGATACAGTCAACTATGACTGGAGCAAGTTTGATACTGCTTCAGGAACGTATGAGCAGTTAGAGGACGGCAGTGTCAGAATATCAGTGAAGCTTGCGGTATATGTGAGAAAGCAGGATCCTGTATACACTGTACCTGAGGGAGTGACAGCTATATATGGAGAAACTGTAGGAAAGGCTGTTATTCCAGAAGCAGAAGGCGGAATGTTCATCTGGGAAAATGCTGATGAGTCAGTCGGCGACGTTGGAACAAAGAAGTTCCTTGCAACATTTGTGCCATCTGATGAGGATGTATATGAAAGAGCAGAGCATATAGAGATCACAGTTGAGGTAAAGCCGGCTGAGGCTAAGTTCACACAGGCTATAGACAAGCTCACAGCAAAAGAAAATGACACTCTGGCTGATATAGTACTTCCGGAGGCAGAGAATGGAATCTACACATGGTACACAGACAGAACAACAAAGGCTGAAGATGGCGGAACATACAAGCTGTGCTTTAAGCCTGCTGATATAACTAACTATGACTGGTCAGGAGTAGAGGGCTGGAACAGAGCTTACAGAGGTGTGGTATTCCCAGTACAGGTTGAGATCATCAAAGAGCATGTACATGATTATGGCGATGCATACAAGAGCGATGCTACATATCACTGGAAGGAATGCAGCTGCAAGGATATCCAGAATAAGGCAAAGCATACATTTGACTCAGGAAGCATAAAGACAAGTCCTACTGATACAACAGATGGAAGCAAGGTATATAAGTGTAAGGTCTGCGGATATGTGAAGACCGTGACGATCCCGGCACTTGGCAGGGATATCACTGATCCAGGATACAAGATAAAGGTATCCGGACTTGATTCTCAGAAATATACTGGAAGAACAATTACCCTAAAGAATCTGAAAGTTACATCGGGCAGAACGGTTCTAAGAAAGGGTACTGATTACACGGTAGCATATTCGAACAATAAAAAACATGGCACTGCAACGGTTACAATAAATGGTATCGGAAAATACAGAGGAACAATCACAGAGACATTCCAGATCAAGATAGTAAAGAATTCTGTATTTGCAGTAAAGCAGCCAGGAACTAACATAGTATACAAGTACAAGATCACAAATGCTGATCTGAAGGGCAAGGGAACTGTAGGACTTATAGGCACAACAGTTGCCAAGTCCAATGGAAAGTTCAAGACACTTACGATCAGTGATACTGTAACTATAGACGGAGTGAAATTTAAAGTTACAGCTATAGGCAGCAAAGCATTCAAGGACTACAAGAGTATTGTCAAGGTTGCTGGAGGTGCAAATGTTGTCTCTGTAGGAACATATGCATTCAGCGGATGTACAGCACTCAAGACTATTCCGGCATTCAAGAATGTTACAGCCATAGGCGGTTATGCATTCTATAAATGTAAGTCGCTCACAGCAATGCCGGTAAATAATAAGCTTAAAACCATAGGCAAGGCTGCTTTCTATGGCTGCACATCACTTAAGACACTGACTGTTGGCGGAAAGGTGACAACCATAGGAGAGAGTGCATTCGGTGGATGCAGCAAGATGACAGCAGTTTCAATTGGCGCAAATGTTAAGACAATAGGTGCATCAGCATTCAGCGGCTGCAAGAGCCTTGCCACTGTCAAAGTTGGTTCGGCAAAACTCAAGACTGTATCAAAGAATGCATTCAAGGGCACAAAGTCAAAGATAACATTCAAGATACCAAAGAAATACTATAAGTCATATATGGCTAAGATTAAGGCAAAGGGTGTGGCAGCGCCAAAGAATGCGATATATAAAAAGTATTAAAAAGTAGCATAAGTTACAAGAAATAGACATAGCAGTATTGATGGCAGGGCATGATCAGCTTTCGGGTTGGTTGTGCCCTGCTATTTGTAATTGTTACAAACTAAAAGGGTGATGACAGTACAGGATATATTTGTTATACTGAACATATGTTTGCGGTGCTGATGGAGATTTAATTGTGATTTTAGAGAAGATTATAAGAAAGATAATATTAAAGATTTTATGATAGATAACAGGATGGGAGATAGTGGGATGGAAGATAACTGGATTCAAGATAACAGAATGGAAGATAAAGAGGATTATCTGAGCACACTCAACGAGAGGCAGCTCGATGCTGTTACAACCACAGAAGGATACGTGAGGATCATTGCAGGTGCGGGGACCGGGAAGACGAAGGCGCTTACTCATAGGTATGCATACCTTGTCAATGAGCTGGGAATATCAACTTCGAATATATTGTGTGTCACATTTACGAACAAGGCAGCCAGGGAGATGAGCAAGAGGATAAGACAGATGATAGGTGACAGTGATACTGGCTATATCTGTACATTTCATGGATTCTGTGTGAAGCTGCTGAGGGAAGACATACATGCGATCAACTTCCCACAGAACTTTGTGGTCATGGATGACGAAGATACAGAGGAGATACTCAAGACTGTGTATGAGAATGCACATATACAGTCGAGAACATATACATTTGACTCTGCGAGAGATCATATAACAGCCCTGAAAAGTCAGATGCTGCATATACCGTATCTTGCGGAGATAGGGAACGAAAAACTTCTTGCAGACTATGAGAAGGCAGAGAAGGTGGAGGATAAGGTATTCCTGGGATATCTGTATGAGCAGAAGAAGGTGTATGGGCTTGACTATGACGATCTCATAACGATTGCATTGTATATACTTCAGACAGATGAAACGAAGCGGATCAAATGGCAGGAGCGGATGATGTATGTCATGGTGGATGAATTTCAGGATGTGAGCAACAGTCAGTATGCGCTGGCAGAGATTCTCAGTGGATATCACAGGAATCTGTTCATAGTGGGAGATCCGGATCAGACCATATATACATGGCGCGGGGCACAGATAGAATACATACTTGAATTTGACGAGACACATGAGAATACCAGAACCATATTCCTTGATATGAATTACAGATCAACACCAGAGATACTTGCTGTGTCCAACTCGCTCATAGAGAAGAACAAGAAGAGGCTTCCGCACAGGCTTGAGGCGTATAAGGAGTCGGGCAGAAGACCTATATATATACATTCCAGGACGACCGGGGATGAGGCTCAGTGGATGACCTCGGAGATACAGAGACTGGTTTTAGAAGGTGCATCGTACAACGAGATGGCGGTGCTGTACAGATCTCATTTTGTATCGAGAAATATAGAGGAGTCGTTCATCAAGGCAAAGATTCCGTATACACTGTACAGTGGAGTGGAGTTTTATAAAAGAAAAGAGATAAAGGATGTACTTGCATATCTCAGGATGATAGTCTATTCGGACGATCTGTCATTTCGCCGCGTGATCAATGAGCCGAAGCGAAACTTTGGCAAGAAACGAATGGCTCTCGTAAAGGCATATGCGGAGAGTCACAGATGTTCACTGTATAACGGCCTCCTGGACATTCTGGAGGATAAAACGATCAAGTCAACTGGGGCTGCAGCATTTGTGGATACCATAGAGGCGTTCAAGAAGACCTATAAGGAAAAGAGTCTGTCAGATCTGGTGACGGAGGTACTGGATCAGACCGGGTATGAGGCGATGCTCAGACAGTCGGGTGAGCAGGAGCGTCTGGATAATCTGGCGGAATTCAAGCAGTCTGTAGATGAATATGAGAAGACGTCAGGTGAGGAGAATACTCTGGAGGAATATCTCCAGAGCATCGCGCTCTACACGAACAATGACCGTGAAAAAGACAAAGAGACAGTGTCCATGATGACAGTTCACACGGCAAAGGGATTGGAATTCCCTTATGTGTTCGTGTGTGGGATGAATGAGGGGATATTCCCAAGTAAGCACGTGGATACAGAGGAACGCCTGGAGGAAGAAAGACGAATGGCGTATGTGGCATTTACCAGAGCGGAGAAGGCTCTGTATATCAGCGATGCCGAGGGGGTGAACTATGACGAGTCCTTCCGGTATCCATCCAGATTCATCTTCAATATAGACCGTGACGTGATAGACTATGCACAAGATCTCCCTAAAAGACTGGTGGACGATGCTATGAGCTACATAGCGGCAAATGAATCCAGGATATGCCCTCCGGATACGGAACTTTCAGTGGGTGACCGTGTGATGCATAAAGTATTTGGAGAGGGCACTATAACAGCTATGCGGACAGATATAGGCTGCTATGTTATAAAGTTTGACAAGATGGCGACTGAGAGAAATCTGAAGATTGGGACGGCTCTTGAAAAGCTTGGATGATAGCGAAGGAAACACTAGCCAGTGAAAGCAGCGAACAATGATATATGAAACAGACAGGGACAGACTACCGGATTGGTGGCTGTCCTTTTTGTTTTACCCCGGTGTGAAAAAAATAGTACACTAAATGAGGTAGAATTGCATAAGAGAAAAGTTAGGATTGTGAAAAAATATGATACGGTGTCGGAAAGGAGCAAAAATGGTACATATAGTTGCAGATCTTGAGATGAACTGGTTGGACTTCAAATATGAAAATGAGAGAAAGATAAGCACCAATGAGATGATAGAGATCGGGGCCGTTACCATGAATGAAAAATTCGAGGAAATAGGCGCATTTAAGATGTATGTAAAACCGCAGTTCAACGATAAGGTGGTAAAAAAGGTTGAGAAGCTTACGGGAATAACCATGGATATGCTTCAGGATAGTCCTGTGTTTGCAGATGCATTTGACGCTTTCATAAAGTGGTGCATCAGTTTCGGAGAAGAAGTGGTCATGTATGGCTGGAGCGATTCTGATGAACTTCAGCTTCGCAGAGAAATGAAGCTGAAGAACATACAGTGGAATGAAGATGTAGACAAGGTGTTCAGACAGTGGCATGACTTCCAGAAGGAATTCAGCGATCTGGTTGGCATTGGAAGGATCATTACTTTATCCCAGGCGGTGGATTATGCAGGTATAGACTTTGCAGGTCAGAAGCATGACGCTTGCTGTGATGCCAGAAACACCGCATATCTTCTGGCACTCACAAAGGACGAGAAAAGATTTGCAAAGACAATGAAGAGTGTGCTGGAGGCATTCAATCATGAAGAACGGACCTCGAGCATAGGAAGTTTGATAGACTTCTCAGCGTGGAATGGAGTTGGGGCTTGAGATGAACGATAGGGGCTGCCGGAAGGCGGCCTTCTTGGGGGAGAATGGGGATAGATGGGAGAGAATGACAGAGTAAGTTGGTGGTAATAATCATGGTTAAGGGATGGTAAATGTTGTCGATTTCGAGGGGGTGCTGGAATGAGTGGCCGAAAATCGGGAGTGAATGGTAGGACAGGGATGGGGGAATGGTGTATAATAATATAAAAGTAAAAGCTTGTATATAATACAAGCTTTTATACATTGAGATAGTTCCAAAATGTAACAATTAATAGATTGCATATAAAATGTGTCAAATTTACATTCCACAATGTAGTTGGATTATATATTAAATAAACGTGGATATCAATGACAAATATGAGTAGTTGAATTAGGTATTTATGAATAAAGGATAATAAAACTAATCCATTGACACATTTTATATGTAATAAGCATTGACAGACGATAGTATTTATGTTAAAAATAAATCATAGGAGAGGAGGTGAATTATATAAATGTTTCAATTAAAAATTCTATTTAAATTGGAGAACAATCATTTGCCAAAGGAAATGGATCGGCTTATGCTCAGTTTCTTCAAGGCGGCAACAGAACGATATTCCAAGGATATGTTTAATGCGTTATATGATAAAAGCAGATCGATAATAAAAACATACACATATTCGTTTAATCTTCCTGGTGCCGCATTTGTTAAAGATGGCATAGAGTTACAGAAGAACGAATTCACAATGTTTTTTTCTGATGCTGATCAGGGAGAACTTATGATGTTCTTTAATGCATTTCAGGGAATGAAGTATCAGAAGTATCCCATGGCGGGAAATTCCATGCAGTTGGTGTCGATGTATATTCAGAATATGAATGAGATCAAAGATGACGAGATAATAATCAGAATGTCTAGTCCTTTGATCGTCAGAAGACACAATTCGGATGATAATTCAGATAAGTATTATGTATACAATACGGATGGATTTGAGCAGGCGCTGAGGGAGAATACAGATATTTTTATCGATAGGATGAACATACCTGTGAAATCTGACAGTTTTGGGATTGAACCGATCAAGGCAAAAAAGGTTGTGATTCCTGTGTTTGGTAGGAATACAGATGCTTCGTTGGGGATATTTAAACTCAAGGGTGACAGGGATCTGTTGAATCTGTTGTATATGGCAGGAATTGGGGCAAGGAGATCTGAGGGAAAAGGTAAATTTGATATACTCGCGTAGAAAGGAGGGAGAAGAGTGGACAGGATAGTTATAAATTTAGGAGATTTTCTAAAGAACGCGGGAATAGTGGGACTTAATTACATACTTGAGGATGTTATCTGCGCAGAGAAGGATAAAGACTACGGATATACGTCAGATAGACAGGCAATATGGCTCTCAAGAGACTTTGCTTTGAACTGCAACTGGACAGATATATATTTTAAAGCGTTTACGAAATATTATAGAGATTATTCAGTGTATCAGGCGGTTATAGACGAGATAAACAGTATTCTTGCAGTAATTGAGAATGACAACTTTAAGCTTAAAGATATGAAAGATAAGTTGAAATTTATCAATGATAAGTTACTTTCTAATAGCTACAAATCAGGATTTGCCAGTGTAAAAGACAAGCTTGGTGTGACGCATCCATATGAGGACCTACAGGTACAAAAGTTAAAAGATACAATGGATGTTCAGGAAGTAAAACGAAAACTAGAAGAACTTTTGCACTTTTTGAAACAGCCAATATGTGAAGAGACATTTGTCATGAAAAGTGCACTGTACAATTATATAAATCGTTTCTGGGATGGCAAATGCTTTTTGCTTAGAGCAAATGCAGCAAAAAACATGAGGGAAGTGTTTGAGACTGACTTTGCTGTGCCATTAAGGGAATATATAAAGAAATCACATGATAAGGAAAAGGATATATGTATAGACTGCGGAAATCTTATATCCGGAAAAGAGAAAGTTTCTATAGCTTTCATGAAAGATATGGCAGATGACTTGAGTAGAAAGAGATCTGCATTCTGGAACTGTAAAGTGGATGCCTTTCTGTGTCCGATTTGTGCATATATATATGCTTTAGCGCCTCTTGGATTTTTGATAATTGGCAGACGATATGTATTTGTGAATGTAGGCAGTGACATTGATAATTTGTTAGCTGCAAATAACAAGTATAGTCACGAAAGTATAAAATCACAGAAAGACACAGAGAAAGAAGAACGATATAGTTCATGGATAGCAAGAACCATAAATATTTTGTTGGGAATAAAGACAAAAGGTCTTAGTAATGTACAGGTTATAACAAGGGGAATAAATGATACGGATACCTATACATTTGATGTTATTAGCAAGAATGTGCTGTCTATATTGAATGATAAAGGGATAAAAAACAGTATAGATTTACTTAGTAAGCATCCATATGTCAAGAATGGAACGGATTATATAAATGTTCATGAAAGTGTGATATTGAATATTCTCAGGTATAGAAGTCAGTATGATTTGCTAAACACATTACTGAAAATAGCTATTGAAACAAATGGGGTAGTTTACACAGCAGCAAATGTTTATGATGTGCAACTTAGAACAAATGTCCATAATATTGATACAGATAAGAAAAAAGGAGGAATAATAATGAATCGATACAGTGTGAGGGATCGTGGTTACGAATTGCGTAAAGCATTGCTTTTGGCAAAAGGTGCTACAGATGATTCGTGTATAAGAGGAACTGTGTATCAGCTGTTAAATGCATTGTCCGTGGGAAATGCAAATAAATTTATGGAAATTGTATTAAGAGTATATTGTTCCACAAAGTTACAGGTACCTAATGAGTTTATAGAGTGTCTTGGAGATCAGAACAGGTTTAAAGAATATGGCTATGCGTTTTTATTAGGATTACAGGGTAGTCATTATGAGAAGAAGGAGGAGATCATTAATGAGTAGAAATGGTTTAACAATTACAATAGTATTCCTTGCCGAGAGTGCGAATTATGGTGAGGGTGTAGGAAACATCAGTACATTAAAAAAGATGACAAGGGGAAATTATGAGCAGTATTCATATATTTCAAGGCAGGCACTCCGATACAACATGATACAGCAGCTTGGATGGGATACAACTCCGGTTGATGGAAAAAGTGGGGTTGTACAGTTTGCTCCATCAGCAAGTATAGAGGATTATCCTGAAATAGATCTTTTTGGTTATATGAAGACTAGTTCAAAGGAGGATGATAAAAAGGGAGGTGCCATGACAAGAAGTGCAGTTGTAAGGCTAAGTAATGCCGTTGCACTTGAACCATATAAAAGTGATCTAGAGTTCCTTACTAATATGGGACTTGCAAGGAGACAGAATCTTGAAAATGGTATAGCACAGAGTGAAATCCACAGATCTTTGTATACATATACAATAACAATAGATCTGGATAGGATCGGTGTTGATGGAGATATAAATATCCCTTCTGAGGAGAAGGCGGACAGGGTTAAGAAATTCCTGGACACAGTGATGTTCCTTTATAGAGATATAAAAGGAAGAAGAGAGAATCTGAGTCCTGTGTTTGTGGTTGGTGGAAGATATTCAAGAAAGAACCCATTCTTTGAGAATAGGATTGTTGTAGAAGATTCTCGCCTGAATGTTGGGCTGATATCTGAAGTAATCAATAGCAATGATGATATAAAAGACAACACGATGACAGGCGTGATGAGTGGTATATTCACAAATGATAAAGAGATAAAAGATACGATCAATGCAGTTACGGTAGCGGAAGTATTTACTCATTTAAAGAAGGAAGTTGATGAATATTATGGAGAGAGCAATTAGGATCGAATGTTATCAGAGGACGGCTAATTACAGGAAACCTAGTAGTTTTATCATCAAAGAGTCGTATCCTATGCCGCCATATTCAACAGTTATCGGGATGGTACATGCTGTATGTGGCTTCAAGGAGTATCATCCAATGAAAGTAAGTATTCAGGGAACGAACTCTGGATCTGTGTCGGAACTATATACAAGATATTCATTTTCTATGGACTCAAAGTATGAGGCAGGACGCCATAATATTTGTATTGATGAAGGTGATAAAAAATATGGAGCATTTAAAGGCATAGCTCATGTAGAATTGATATGTAATAGCAGAATGATCATTCATATAGTTCCTGAGGAGAAAGACTATGATAGGGTGTTAGAAGGACTAAATAATCCTGTTGTATATCCTTCGCTTGGAAGATATGAGGATTTGCTGGATATACAGTCAGTCAGGGAAGTTACGTTGAGTGAAGACGAACAGGTTGAAACTCTTAATGATATCTATATGCCGGTAAGTAGTGAGATTGATGACTTGGGAACTATTTATACACTTACTAAGGAATATGAGATTACTAAGCAAGGACTTCGCCGCTGGAAGAAGGAAGGTGGCAAGATTAAGGTATATCACATGGCAAAGGGAACGGTATTTGAAGATGTGTGTGTCGATGAGTTGGGGGCAGTTGTAGCGTTGGCATAATTGGAATCTATTAATAGTTACATTTTGGAATTTATGGGGAGGGAGACCGGCATGGAGTATTATGCAAAGTCAGTTGGAAAGTGTCTGTCGAAAGATAGGGTAGATAGAATTGTAGAAAACACGATTTCATTGATAAATGAATATGATGAAAACGGATACTATGAATTGATATGTAAATTAAAAACCTACTTGAAAAATATAGATATAAAGCTATCTGATAAAGAGCAAAAAACACTGGCAGCACACACACAAGAAATCTTGGCATGTGCAGAAAAGTTTTTTGATATATATGGAACTTATTTTACAGACAAAGAAAAGTATCTGATCACGAAAGCCTGTGAATGGCATGATGTTGGTAAAGTGAATTTAGTGTTTCAGTCTATAGTTAATCCAAATATACATTTAGCTAGTGATGTGGCGCAGATTCCACATGGTTTTCTGAGTGCGTTAAGTGTTTCCAAGAAAAAAATATGTGCAGAAATGATGGGTAATAACTTGGAATTACTCAAAGATGATTTTAGGATACTGGTTTCTGCAATATATTATCATCATGATAGAGATGATGTATACACTAATAATTATATAGAAAAATATGCTGAGAAATGGTATAAAAGCAAGGTTTCGGAATATTTGAGTGATGAAGAATTCAAATTTATGAGAACCAATAGGAATAAATTGCTATTTTCTGATGCACCTGATGTTAGACGATCCTCTTTAGAAATACCAGAGGATATATGGTGTGAATATATGCTTGTTAAAGGCATGTTGAATAAGTTCGATTGGACGGTTAGTTCCGGATATGAGGAAGCAGAGCTAGGTGTTGATATTTTTGAAAAGAAGTTATGCAAAAATATAGAGACGAAGATGCAGGGATCTCTTCGACCGGCCCAGAAATACATGAAAGCTAATTCTGACAAAAATGTCGTGATGATAGCACCTACAGGTTCAGGAAAGACAGAAGCGGCATTACTCTGGCTGAACGGCGATAAGGGGTTTTATACATTGCCACTTAGGGTATCGGCAAATGCGATATATGAGAGAATTAAATATAAATATGAATTTGAAAATACAGCTATACTTCATTCAAACAGTCTGAGTTATTACTCAAGAAGCAATTCAGATACTATTGGTGATCAGCAGAAACGGTATGAGAGAGCAAAACTACTTGCATATCCTCTTACAGTGTGTACTGTTGATCAGCTATTGAAATTTGTGTATAAATTCCCTGGCACAGAAGTATTTGCGGCAACATTGAAGTATTCAAAACTCATAATCGATGAGATACAGGCGTATTCACCCAAGATAGTTGCGGCACTGATATACGGACTTAAAGAGATAAACATGATGGGCGGAAAATTTGCAATTATAACGGCTACATTTCCACCGGTTATGTCGCATTTTATGAAAGGACATGGCTTATTGGAAGACAGGGATTATGTATATCAGGATTTCTCGGCATGTGCTAGGAATGACAGACATCGTATAAAGATGGTGAATGGAGATTTAGACATTGATAAGATCGTTGAAGAGGGGCAGCAGAAAAAGGTTCTTGTAATTTGTAATACAGTTACAAAAGCACAGAAATTATATATGGATATCATAGGAAGCGGAATGTGCTGTGATCTTCTCCATTCAAGATATATAAACAGACATAGAAGGATACTGGAAAATAAAATAATGGATTTCTCCAAAGATGAATCCGCAATAGGAATCTGGATAACAACACAGATAGTAGAGGCCAGTCTTGATATAGATTTTGATGTACTTTTCACTGAGATGGCAACTGCGGATAGTCTATTACAGAGAATGGGACGATGCAATAGAGCTGGGTATAAAAGTACGGATCAGCCTAATGTATATGTATATGTAAATAACTCAGGTGTAAGGAATGATAAGAAGAGAGGAATATATGATAGGGTTATATATGATCGATCAGTGGAGACTTTGCGAAGATATGATGGGAAGTTGATGTCAGAGACAGACAAAAGAAACTATATAAATGAGGTATATGATATTAATGCGATAGAAGGTTCATGGTATTTTGATACAATAAAGAAAAATCTAGATAAATTTGAAAACTTGAAACCGCTTGATTACAAGAGCAAGAAAGATGTGGATTATGATTTCAGAGAAATAAACAGTATCACACTTATTCCTGATGATGAATATTATAATAGCTGCGATATTATAGAAAAAGAGATAGAGTTATTGCAAACGCCGCGAGTTGATAGAGAAATCAGGCAGTTGATAAGATCAGACATATTAGACAGGACACTAAGTCTTAATCTGTATTCGAGCAAATATGGTGTGGAAGGTATAGATACATGTATTGAAGGTACAAATATTCATAGAACATCGATGCGTTATGAATTTGATGAGGAAACGGGCACAGGAGTAGGTTTGGATCTGTTCAATAAAAATGACGAGGATAATTTCCTGTAGGAGGATGTGCATATGGAGAATCGTATCACAGGTGTTATGGTCTATTATTACTTTGTGTGTAAAAGAAAGTTATGGTATTTCAGTAATGAGATACATATGGAAGAAGATAATGAGAATGTTCAACTCGGAAAACTGCTGGATGAGGAGAGCTATAAACGCGACGAGAAACATATAAATATAGACAATATTATTAATATTGATTTTATAAAAGACCATAATGAATTACACGAGATAAAAAAGAGCAGGGCGATTGAGGAAGCCGGAATATGGCAGATTAAATATTACTTATATTATTTGGAGAAAAGAGGGGTAAGTAATCTTAAGGCCAAAATTGATTATCCTTTGATAAAGAAAACTCTTGTTGTGGAGCTGAGCGATAGCGACAAAACTGAGTTGGACAGTATTTTAAAAGAGATAGACATAATTGCCGAAGGAGAATTTCCACCTGTTTTTGAAGAGAAAAAAATCTGTACTAAGTGTGCATATCATGATCTCTGTTTTATTTAGGAGGATTTTATGGGACAAAGTTTTTATGTATATAATGATGGGGATCTTAAACGTAAAGACAACACATTAAGATTTACATCGTATGATGGAGAGAAGCGGGATATTCCGATTGAGCGTATAGATGATATATATATTATGTCAGAAATGTCATTTAATACAACTTTTCTGACATACATATCGCAATATGGAATACCGATTCATTTTTTTAATTATTATAATTTCTATACAGGCAGTTTTTATCCGAGAGAACAGTTGCTTGCAGGAAATTTGCTTGTGAAACAGGTAGAACATTATACTAATTATACAAAACGCATGGTTATAGCCCACAAATTTATTGAGGCAGCGGCTGATAACATATACAGAAATCTGAGGTATTATAATGGACGTGGGAAAGATGTTTCTCAACAGATGAGAGAAATTGATAGTTTGAGAAGAGAAATTGGCAGATCTAATACGATTGAAGAACTGATGGGAATAGAGGGAAATATAAGAAAAAGTTATTATTCTGCATGGAATGTTATAGTCGACCAGGAGATTAACTTTGATAAAAGAGTCATGCATCCACCGGATAATATGATAAATTCGTTGATTTCATATGTAAACTCGCTTATATATTCAAAGGTATTGAGTGAAATATATAAAACTCAGTTAAATCCAACTATAAGCTATTTGCATGAACCGGGCGTAAGAAGATTTTCACTGTGCCTTGATATATCAGAGATATTTAAGCCACTTATAGGTGACAGATTAATATTTTCCTTATTGAACAGACGTCAGATTACAGAAGATAGTTTTACAAAGGAACTTAACTTTTTACATTTGAAAAAGGAGAGTTCAAGGCTCATTGCTCAAGAATTGGAAAAGAACCTGAAAAAAACAATTATGCATAAAGAATTAGGCCGCCAGGTGTCGTATCAGTATTTGATGAGACTTGAGGCTTATAAATTGATAAAGCATTTAATTGGAGAAAAACAGTATGAAGGATTTAAAATATGGTGGTGAGAAATGTATGTTGTACTGGTATACGATATTAGCTTAGATGATAATGGCCGGAAACGATGGTCACATGTATTCAAGATATGCAAGAAGTACCTGACACATATTCAAAATTCAGTATTTGAAGGTGAAATTTCAAAGGTGAAACTTGTAAAGCTGCAGAGAGAATTGGATGAGTATATTGATAAGCAACAGGATTCGGTGATCATATTTAAAAGTCGTCAGGAAAGATGGCTGGACAAAGAATTCTGGGGAGTTAAAGATGATGCAACTAGTTTTTTTATTTGATGCCTAGGGCATTGTCGACCTGAAATGTTGCAAAATTACAGGGACATCGACAATCTAGTGTTTATGCGGAGAATGAAGAAAGCTGGTGATGTATACATATGATTTAGCATTGTATGATGGTAGGTCGACAAAAAAACACTGAATAGGCTTGAAAAATGATAAGGTGTTGCGATACGGGGATTTAATAGATACATAGTGGAATGTAAATTAGCCACGTTGTAAATATTAACATCTGTGATTCTGGATTTAATAGATACATAGTGGAATGTAAATCAGCTTATTGAGGCTATAGTCACATTTATGTCAGAGGATTTAATAGATACATAGTGGAATGTAAATCAATCTCAGCCTGTCTAGCTGCCTCTGCCTCTGCCGGATTTAATAGATACATAGTGGAATGTAAATTCCATAGGGGTTATCCACACTGTAAAACCCTCGTGATTTAATAGATACATAGTGGAATGTAAATTATAGATATATATAACAAATATACTTATATGGGTTAGATTTAATAGATACATAGTGGAATGTAAATGAACAGGCACAGAGAATGAGAATAAGCCCTCTTAGATTTAATAGATACATAGTGGAATGTAAATTAGCGCAAGCATTGGAACTGTATACTCTGTTTCCTTGATTTAATAGATACATAGTGGAATGTAAATCAGAGTGGGCACGGTTTAAGTCCTTCATTCATTCTTGATTTAATAGATACATAGTGGAATGTAAATATCCTATTTCTGCGACCATCTTCTCAAAAAACTCCCCGATTTAATAGATACATAGTGGAATGTAAATTGTGTTCGTCCTGAATGTGCGTCTGTAACATCATTGATTTAATAGATACATAGTGGAATGTAAATCCGGACAGCTACACGAACACGACACCACATAGACAGATTTAATAGATACATAGTGGAATGTAAATATGATGTTTTGCATAGGGTCTGTACGTAGCTTTTTGATTTAATAGATACATAGTGGAATGTAAATCAGGAAAGCACAGTTGATACATTTGATGAGGTGACAGATTTAATAGATACATAGTGGAATGTAAATAAGTGTATTTCATTAGTGCAAATGCGGTGCTGGGCGATTTAATAGATACATAGTGGAATGTAAATAGGAATACAAGTACATCATGGATTTGCGCTCACAGATTTAATAGATACATAGTGGAATGTAAATTTCCTAGTGCATCACCCTTGATTGCGCTTGTCAACAGATTTAATAGATACATAGTGGAATGTAAATTAGTCTGTCAAGACTTGATGTTAGCGCGATTAACAGATTTAATAGATACATAGTGGAATGTAAATTACAAACACATTCGACCACTTGAGATTAAATGCGGGATTTAATAGATACATAGTGGAATGTAAATATATACGGTTAGTGATGATAACGATTTTGATTTTTGATTTAATAGATACATAGTGGAATGTAAATATGGTAAGAAACCTCTCAGACCTTTACAGAAAGCCGATTTAATAGATACATAGTGGAATGTAAATTCAAGTTGATAGTTACAGTGATCAATAACTGTAAGATTTAATAGATACATAGTGGAATGTAAATTCTTTTGTCCTCCGTCATCATGTCTGCCATCATAATGATTTAATAGATACATAGTGGAATGTAAATTAAAAAGCGTACAATGATGGAGGTATAAGGAGCTATGAGATTTAATAGATACATAGTGGAATGTAAATTCAGACGTAGCTAGTGAAATTGAAAACTTGTTAAATGATTTAATAGATACATAGTGGAATGTAAATTTTCTGACTTAATCATCTTGTTACCTCCTACTTAGATTTAATAGATACATAGTGGAATGTAAATCTTAAAAAATTCAAAATCATTATCATCACTAACAGATTTAATAGATACATAGTGGAATGTAAATCTTGATTATTATGGTTGGGGCACAACGGTAGAGCGATTTAATAGATACATAGTGGAATGTAAATTTATCAACGTGCGCACCTTTAATTTCCATACATTTAGATTTAATAGATACATAGTGGAATGTAAATAGAATGTAAATGCCGAGGACGACAGGGCGAACAATTAGATTTAATAGATACATAGTGGAATGTAAATTCTCCCAGTGTCCAAAATCATTCCTTGATAAAATGATTTAATAGATACATAGTGGAATGTAAATGTGGCAAAGTCGATATCCGGCTGAACTATACCCTGGATTTAATAGATACATAGTGGAATGTAAATTATCTTCACCCCCTAAAATTTCTTAAAATCACAAAAGATTTAATAGATACATAGTGGAATGTAAATGAGTAACCTTTTTATCTTTGCCATCTCCGGATGTAACGATTTAATAGATACATAGTGGAATGTAAATCATATACTAAGCCACTTGCCGAGTATCAGGCGGAAGGATTTAATAGATACATAGTGGAATGTAAATTGTTCTTATACTCCGAGGGCGCAAGATTGAACTTCCTGATTTAATAGATACATAGTGGAATGTAAATTCCTTTATAATACAATCTACCATATGCGCCATGTGGATTTAATAGATACATAGTGGAATGTAAATCAAGATTACCGCTCACAACCTTGTAATCTTGCCCGCGATTTAATAGATACATAGTGGAATGTAAATCAGTATTCTCATTCCTCGTAATACCCTCTGCAATACCGATTTAATAGATACATAGTGGAATGTAAATACACAATGGACTATAAGCTGACAGCGACAAGGGAGAGATTTAATAGATACATAGTGGAATGTAAATAGGTATTCGGTAAGTACGTGGACACAGTTCCGCGAGATTTAATAGATACATAGTGGAATGTAAATTATTAAATAAGTTAAAGCGTGCAGACAGTGCCACGATTTAATAGATACATAGTGGAATGTAAATCAGGAGAGCTAGGCAGTTCTCACACAATCTACGCCGATTTAATAGATACATAGTGGAATGTAAATTCAGGAACAGAATTTTCTGTTGACTTGCCCCAGCGATTTAATAGATACATAGTGGAATGTAAATTCCTTTTCAATACTAAATCATCATTGATACTTGCCGATTTAATAGATACATAGTGGAATGTAAATCGGCTTGCCCTATCTTGTCAGTGCCGCCCATGTCGGATTTAATAGATACATAGTGGAATGTAAATACGTTGTGGTTAATGTGGAGAATGGTGTAATATCGATTTAATAGATACATAGTGGAATGTAAATGTGTTTACGTCGTATGTCTCTGTATAGATCGGGCGGTTGGATTTAATAGATACATAGTGGAATGTAAATTACACCATGTACACCTTGCGCCCTCTGTATGACAACGATTTAATAGATACATAGTGGAATGTAAATCTTGATCTGTGGTACAAGGTCCTCAATAGGGAACTCGATTTAATAGATACATAGTGGAATGTAAATCTAACATCATGTAAGGCGGACGGACGAGGCTTACGGATTTAATAGATACATAGTGGAATGTAAATAATATTGATATGTCAGCGTCTGGTATTTTTCTGTATGGTGATTTAATAGATACATAGTGGAATGTAAATCTGAATAAAATTTATGTATTCACCTGTTACCGTCAAGATTTAATAGATACATAGTGGAATGTAAATCCAATTCCACAGGCGCGCTGTCCAAACTTGGCAGTGTCGATTTAATAGATACATAGTGGAATGTAAATACACAATGGACTATAAGCTTACAGCTACAAGGGAAGATTTAATAGATACATAGTGGAATGTAAATAAAATATACTCTCCGTCAAGTATGTAATCCACAGCGATTTAATAGATACATAGTGGAATGTAAATACAGATGCGGAGCTTGAAAAGGCTGCAAACTGGGCACGATTTAATAGATACATAGTGGAATGTAAATTAATAATCAATACTATACTTCATTCTCATACCTCCTGATTTAATAGATACATAGTGGAATGTAAATATATTACACAGTCCTGCCCCTTATAATCATCTAACAGATTTAATAGATACATAGTGGAATGTAAATTATAACGCTGTTTAAAGAATTAGTTTGAGTTGCAATGATTTAATAGATACATAGTGGAATGTAAATAATGTACATGAAAGTAAAAGGCTCACCGTCTTTGTAGATTTAATAGATACATAGTGGAATGTAAATTACATTTAGACAATGATTCAATACTGTGTTTGCCTGATTTAATAGATACATAGTGGAATGTAAATCTTTATAGCGCTTCATTGCATTTTGATATGTTGTAGATTTAATAGATACATAGTGGAATGTAAATTAATTTTGCGGTTTGACAACATAGTTGGCATTGATTGATTTAATAGATACATAGTGGAATGTAAATTAGTGTGCAACATATATATATATAATAGTAGAGATGTGATTTAATAGATACATAGTGGAATGTAAATCAAATATTGAGTAAATGACTTCATTTCTATTGATGATTTAATAGATACATAGTGGAATGTAAATTATAACGTTGTTTAAAGAATTAGTTTGAGTTGCAATCGATTTAATAGATACATAGTGGAATGTAAATTTATTAGCATTGTTCAACGCTTCTGTTATTGCTGGATTTAATAGATACATAGTGGAATGTAAATGTAGGAGTGTTAACATTCGTTTCACTACCAGTTTGCGATTTAATAGATACATAGTGGAATGTAAATATTATGACTACACATTTCATCAGCCGGACGTGTCAGGATTTAATAGATACATAGTGGAATGTAAATGAACCTCTTCTTTATTCCGGTTGCGAAGTCTATATGATTTAATAGATACATAGTGGAATGTAAATAAAATCTTTGGGGATAAACTTAAAATAAGATGCTAGATTTAATAGATACATAGTGGAATGTAAATTTGATAGAGAATGTGATCTTGCCATCCACAGGGATTTAATAGATACATAGTGGAATGTAAATCCTGTACCATTTGCGTGAGGTTATCACCGCTTAATGATTTAATAGATACATAGTGGAATGTAAATTAAGCAACCCTACTTTATCATTATGCACCTTTTCTGATTTAATAGATACATAGTGGAATGTAAATGGGAATGCATAGTACATATCGGTTGAGGGAGCAGTGATTTAATAGATACATAGTGGAATGTAAATCAATCTCAGCCTGTCGCTTGGCCTCTGCCTCTGCCTCGATTTAATAGATACATAGTGGAATGTAAATAACTCCTCGCCCAACTCCTCGCGTATCTGCATGTTGGATTTAATAGATACATAGTGGAATGTAAATACGGCTACCCATACGGCTACAGTGCGGTGTTGTCTAGATTTAATAGATACATAGTGGAATGTAAATGCGAGTGGCACATCGGAGAACAAAGACATTACCGCGATTTAATAGATACATAGTGGAATGTAAATTCAACACAGGGGGATATTGCACAATATTCTGATATGGATTTAATAGATACATAGTGGAATGTAAATGAGTACGGTCAATGCTCTTTAGCATGCTGAGGAGTTGGATTTAATAGATACATAGTGGAATGTAAATACTGCATAAAGCATAAGCAGTTTTCATTTTATTCGATTTAATAGATACATAGTGGAATGTAAATTGCATTTAGACAATGATTCAATACTGTGTTTGCCTTTGATTTAATAGATACATAGTGGAATGTAAATTACGGCTACCTATACGGCTACAGTGCGGTGTTGTCGATTTAATAGATACATAGTGGAATGTAAATCAGAACATTATGCTTGTCAAGAACTACAACATATTAAGATTTAATAGATACATAGTGGAATGTAAATTCGTGGAATCTTACAAATGGCTCTAACTATGCTAGGATTTAATAGATACATAGTGGAATGTAAATAAAAACTGCACTTTGCATTTATGCTTGTTGCCATGCTGATTTAATAGATACATAGTGGAATGTAAATACAATGATTCAATTTCGCTTGCAACATCAACTGGAGATTTAATAGATACATAGTGGAATGTAAATATATTTCCATGCGTTCGCCCAGCGTGTTTATCTAGATTTAATAGATACATAGTGGAATGTAAATAAAGCCAAAATATTTGTAGTCTTACCTACTGAACGCTCTGGATTTAATAGATACATAGTGGAATGTAAATGCGATAAAGTAATATATAAGGATACCGACCAAACCGATTTAATAGATACATAGTGGAATGTAAATTTGCCCACGACCACGCTGGACTAAAGTGGTATTTGTGATTTAATAGATACATAGTGGAATGTAAATAACGGAGATATCGCAGCAATCGACACGTGGAAGCTTGAGATTTAATAGATACATAGTGGAATGTAAATAGCATCAGCAGGATTATTTAATAACCATGTAGCAAAAGATTTAATAGATACATAGTGGAATGTAAATCTGATTACACGGTGCTATCATCGACCAAGACCTTATCGATTTAATAGATACATAGTGGAATGTAAATTTCTGAGATACTTGTACTTCATTGTTGAGCCGCCACGATTTAATAGATACATAGTGGAATGTAAATTACAGTATTTGTACCGGTGTAATCAATATTAGTGTTGATTTAATAGATACATAGTGGAATGTAAATGAAGGATTACAGAGCAGCTATAGAGGAATGTGTTCGATTTAATAGATACATAGTGGAATGTAAATATGTGTATTTGAACATTTAATTGTTCCATTACTGAAGATTTAATAGATACATAGTGGAATGTAAATCCGTCAAATGTAGCAACGTCACTCACGGCACTCTGGGATTTAATAGATACATAGTGGAATGTAAATTATCTTGACACTAAAATGTTGTCAATTGCTTTGCGATTTAATAGATACATAGTGGAATGTAAATTCAATCGCACTTTTTACTTTTGAATTTCGCGCTACTGATTTAATAGATACATAGTGGAATGTAAATGTGTTTTGTCCAGTTCCTAACTCTAGTGTATAAGTGATTTAATAGATACATAGTGGAATGTAAATTATCATGTATTCATTATTTGTTGTACAAAATACCGATTTAATAGATACATAGTGGAATGTAAATTTACCTGATAATCTTCAGGGCTTGCGGTCATCTTTGGATTTAATAGATACATAGTGGAATGTAAATCGTGTCAGAGGGTTAAAGCTAAAAAAAGAACGTCTGATTTAATAGATACATAGTGGAATGTAAATACTATCAACCACGCTGTGGTTTTTCCACTTGACCTATCGATTTAATAGATACATAGTGGAATGTAAATTTTTCTGTAATACAATTCTTCTTCGTTCCAGTTATCATGATTTAATAGATACATAGTGGAATGTAAATTTGTTCGGCAAGAATGACCTTGAATGGTGCCTTAAGATTTAATAGATACATAGTGGAATGTAAATTTGAACCATCCGGTCATGGAGAAATCGCCGATTTTGATTTAATAGATACATAGTGGAATGTAAATATTCCAGTTGCGCGAAATTCAAAAGTGAAAAGTGCGGATTTAATAGATACATAGTGGAATGTAAATCCGTTATTGTTCCACAATTAACTTCCGCCCATCTAGATTTAATAGATACATAGTGGAATGTAAATCACCCATCTTGGTGCCGTCCTTGCACTGCTCAGTCGATTTAATAGATACATAGTGGAATGTAAATTGAGATAGTGCAACACCTGTATGTAATAGTTATCCGATTTAATAGATACATAGTGGAATGTAAATCACACTAAAAAAGTCATGATTATGTTCCAGATTGAGGATTTAATAGATACATAGTGGAATGTAAATAACTTTTCACAGAAGCAAAGTCTATTGCAATTCCTGATTTAATAGATACATAGTGGAATGTAAATAAGCTAAAATATTTGTAGTCTTGCCTACCGAACGTTCGATTTAATAGATACATAGTGGAATGTAAATCATGTGACTATTGAACCATTGTTAAACGCTTTAGAGATTTAATAGATACATAGTGGAATGTAAATTTTCTGCACAATCCCTTCCATCCTGCCTTGCTTTCGATTTAATAGATACATAGTGGAATGTAAATTATGGCCTGATTCAACACTCTATCATCTGCGCTTGTTGATTTAATAGATACATAGTGGAATGTAAATAGACTTCCCTTGCAATCGTATTGACACTCTTCTTTGATTTAATAGATACATAGTGGAATGTAAATTTTGGATTCACGTTCCGTGGCTGCCCTCGGCTCTGATTTAATAGATACATAGTGGAATGTAAATACAAAATATGCTTCCGGCGGGTCATCCTGCCACTCCGATTTAATAGATACATAGTGGAATGTAAATATGCTGACAGTATCGGAGTTATTGAGATAAGAGCCAGATTTAATAGATACATAGTGGAATGTAAATGAATTTGATACAGTAACGGCATGGCAGGGTACAAAGGATTTAATAGATACATAGTGGAATGTAAATTGGAATGAGGGCGCATATAACTGCATCATTAGACAGATTTAATAGATACATAGTGGAATGTAAATCCGGACAGCTACACGAACATCACACCACGTAGACAGATTTAATAGATACATAGTGGAATGTAAATGTTTTTATTGAGATTGTAAAAGTAAAACATAGTGGATTTAATAGATACATAGTGGAATGTAAATTTGAGTATTTACAGTATCTTACAAAATTCTTTGATGGATTTAATAGATACATAGTGGAATGTAAATGTAGTGGACATGTGGACATTTAAAAAAGGGAATGAGATTTAATAGATACATAGTGGAATGTAAATTTACAATATCGCAAATGCTCATTTATGGTCTTGTGATTTAATAGATACATAGTGGAATGTAAATATGGGGCAGTGTTTTGGAGTGCTAGCACACTGTTTAGGATTTAATAGATACATAGTGGAATGTAAATACTACGTATATAGTGAGTGACAACACCTTCATCAAGATTTAATAGATACATAGTGGAATGTAAATACACTCCAACAGGCGTGCCGATTACGTTCGGTTGTAAGGATTTAATAGATACATAGTGGAATGTAAATATAAAAATGACACTTTCCGAGGTTTGCGAGGCACTCGATTTAATAGATACATAGTGGAATGTAAATTTCACACGTATAAGGTTCTGCGCTGGTTCTACTTGCGGATTTAATAGATACATAGTGGAATGTAAATTACACCCTCGCTGTTATAGGCGGTTTTCTCAATATTGATTTAATAGATACATAGTGGAATGTAAATGCCATTGAAGGAGCAAGAGGAAGCGCATCAACAGGCGATTTAATAGATACATAGTGGAATGTAAATTTGATTGTGTGTGATTATCAAGCAGTTTTAATAAACGATTTAATAGATACATAGTGGAATGTAAATTACTCTTCCCAGATAGCATTCTCAAGAGGATTACCGATTTAATAGATACATAGTGGAATGTAAATGTTTTTGCGCTGTCTCCTCGCTCGCCTTAGCCACGGGATTTAATAGATACATAGTGGAATGTAAATTTAAATTCGTGGGTAACGGTTGACGGTGTGAAGTGGATTTAATAGATACATAGTGGAATGTAAATGAGCTTGCTGAAAAGTTAAAAGAATATGTGGACATAGATTTAATAGATACATAGTGGAATGTAAATCAGCGGGCAAACGGCGGTTATCTGCCATACTTCGAGATTTAATAGATACATAGTGGAATGTAAAAGTTGACATAATGAGCGTATTCCCGGATGGCTTAAGCGATTTAATAGATACATAGTGGAATGTAAATGCATATCGCCTTGTTATATAGAGCGACTTGTCCCTGATTTAATAGATACATAGTGGAATGTAAATTTAAATATCTTGTTGAAAAAGATGTAAATTTGAAGATTTAATAGATACATAGTGGAATGTAAATTAAAACACCATATGCCGTCCCGACATGCTTGTAGCGATTTAATAGATACATAGTGGAATGTAAATGTGAGTAATATGGTATGGGAAGCAGTTGATAATTATTGATTTAATAGATACATATTGGAATGTAAATAAGGGTAAGGATGGACTCCGTTCAGGAATAGTCAGATTTAATAGATACATAGTGGAATGTAAATGATACACCATAGTCTACATCGTCCATTATTGCTGGATTTAATAGATACATAGTGGAATGTAAATTAGTTATTCGCCCTGTCGTCCTCGGCGTTCACATTCGATTTAATAGATACATAGTGGAATGTAAATGCGGGAAAGCCCTGCCATGAAGAACCTGAAACAAGGATTTAATAGATACATAGTGGAATATAAATTGGTAACTATAAATAATCCTGTGGTGTGTGCCATGGATTTAATGAAAAACCCTAATCCCCCAGCTATGCTGGGGAGAATAGGGTAATTGGAAACGATGAGTATTACAATAAAAAACCTCCTATGCTATATTGAGAATGGTGTCGCAAGCCAAACTCAAGCATAGGAGGTGGTCCAAATGGACAATAAAATCTTATCACATACACGATGAAAATGCTAATACCATATAGTTTTATTCCAAAATATAGGAAAAAAGTATTGTATGGCAGAATTAGAATAGATGTAAGAGAAATAATCAATACTTTATGTCAATATAAAAACGTTGAAATAATAGCTGGAGCAGTTTGTGAAGATCATGTACATCTCAGTGTAGCAATTCCACCCAAAATAAGTATTTCAAATTTTATGGGGGACTTAAATAGAAATAGTACATTGATAATCTATGACAGACATCCCGAATTACAAAGTAAATGGGATAAAGCGTTTTGGGCAAGAGTGCAAGAGGATATTACATGGAAACAATTGATAATATCACTGATGAAGTAGTTCAAAAATATATAAAAGAGCAAGCAGAAGAATCGAGGAAAGAAGATTCAAGAAGTACCGATTGGTAGCAGACCAGCGGAGGTGCTTGCGATACCGCCCTTTGAGGCGAGCAGTGATAATAGCCCTTTGGAGGGCTGATAATAAACTACCGCTTGAAGTGGCGGTGGCTAACTTGGATACATAGTGGAATATAAATTAAACGAGGTGCCAGGTGCAAATGAACCAGATATTAACAAAATATGAATAAGTATGTTCAACGTGCACATGACACCGAGAATTACAGGCGATGTAGTGCATATCTAAAGTGCAAATTTACAAGACCGCTGGACAAGTAAATCATTGATAAACAGGGAGGATTTAAGTGGGCGTGATAATACAAATACTTTAAAATCCGCCATCTACGGTCTTGCCGTAGGCGATGCGTTGGGAGTTCCGTATGAATTTAAATTCAGGGGCGCATTTGAGTGTACAGATATGATAGGCTATGGTACGCACAATCAGCCGGAGGGAACCTGGTCGGATGATACCAGTATGGCGCTTGCCACTTGCGCCAGTATCAAAGCGTGTGGCAGAGTTGATGTGGACGACATCAGAGATAGATTCCGCAGATGGCTAAAAGAAGGAGCATATTCTTGTAAATGGTGTGCCGCTTGCAGAGGCAATAATGGAACATGTACCGGAAGGTTCAAAGCTATCGGCAGCTATTGGAATAGAGAATATGGTTAACAGTTTATCCGTAGGATCTTCGGGGTACGTTGTTGATACGTTTGTGGCGACTATGTGGTGCCTGCTTACGACGGATAACTACAGGGATTGTGTGCTCAAGGCTGTGAATCTGGGTAGCGATATGGATACGACCGCAGCGGTAGCCGGGGGACTTGCGGGAATCATGTATGGACTTGAAGGTATACCAGATGAGTGGTTGTCAAAGATGAAGTCAATGGACATGATAGATCAAGAATTATTTTCTTCGCTCCAATAATTGCAATTCCACGTCTCTGAGAATATAGCATCATTGAAAAGCTTCATAAAAACAGATATAATGATTAACAACGGCCCATCACATCAAACAAAGAGTTGTGACGGGCTTTATCTTTAAAGAATAAAGGAGATACATAGAAAATGGCAGATTTTAAATACGAAATAGTAGAGCACATAGGCGTGATCTCGGAAAGTGCAAAGGGATGGACTAAGGAACTTAATAAGATATCGTGGAACGGTGGCACACCAAAGTATGATATCAGAGAGTGGGCACCGGAGCATGAGAAGATGGGTAAGGGTGTGACACTTACAGAAGAGGAGGCGTCTAAATTAAAGTCGTTGCTGTAGAGACAGCACGAGAAAGGACTAGGTCAATGAAGATATTTGTTGATGCTGACGCGTGTCCGGTGATTGATATAGTTGAAGACATAGCAACAAAATACAACATCCCGGTAACGCTTCTGTGCGATACGAACCATGTCCTCACATCTGATTACAGTGAGGTTGTAGTAGTCGGTGCCGGAGCGGATGCGGTGGATTACAAGCTGATAAGCATTTGCCATAGAGGCGATATAGTTGTAACTCAGGATTATGGCGTGGCTGCGATGGCTCTGGGAAAAGGTGCATTTGCAATACATCAATCGGGAAAGTGGTATACAAATGAGAATATTGATCAGATGCTTATGGAGAGGCATCTGAACAAGAAAGCGAGAAGGGCGTTAAGCCGGAATCATATCAAAGGACCACGGAAGAGAACCGATGAAGATGATCAGAGATTTGCGGAGTCTTTTGAGAAGCTGCTGCGAAAGGCAAATAATTTGTAGATACATATGAAAGTGGAGGGGGATTCGCACCCTTACTACACATGAACCGGAAGAGGTCAGATTTTAATGGATGATAAAAATACAAACAGAACAATAGAATACTACAACACACATGCTGACAGGTATTCCGAGATAACCAGAAATGCAGACATGTCGGACATTTACAAGCGCTTTGAGGAAAATCTCAAGCCGGGCAGCAGAATTCTTGATCTTGGCTGCGGCAGTGGCCGCGACAGCAAATATTTTCTGGACAAGGGATATGATGTCGTATCTCTGGATGCGTCTGAAACAATGTGTAAGAAGACATATGAGCTCACGGGAAGACCTGCTCTGAATATGCGTATTGAGGATATAAACTGCGAAAATGAATTTGATGCGGTGTGGGCGTGTGCCTCGATGCTCCATGTTGACAAGGGTGATATGATCAGGATCTTTGCGAAGGTTATGAAAGCGCTTAAGGTTGGCGGTGTATTTTATGCTTCGTGGAAGTATGGAAAAGGTGAGCAGACGCGGGATGATGGAAGAACATTTGCCAATTATACTGAGACAAAGGTTTGTGATATGGTGTATTCGGTTTCTGGCGCGGCCCTTGAGGATGTATGGACGAGTCAGGATGTGAGACCTGACAGGACAGGTCAGGGGCATTTGTGGGTAAATGTTCTGGTAAAGAAGACCAGAGTTGTCATAACTGAGAAGGAGTTCCTGAATATTTTCTGGAAGCAATACCAGATCATTGAGAAGGACGTCCGGATCAGTTCTGAGTATGTGGATATCCACAAGAGCAACTTCTCGACATTTTCAAGCAGATACATAAATATGTTCCTGAATATCTGCAGCAATATAGACTCTCTGATAGAGATATATTGCAAGATAGTCGAGGAGGATGATTACAGGAAGAAGTACAGCATACATGACAGGCTCACTCCTGTGCTTAGAAAATTCCCGGATATCCGGCTGGATGCGGTGAGGACGATAGATACTTTTGAGGATATTGAGCTGAAGCCGTTCAGTGCGTTTGTGGGTGACCGTATCGCAGATTGGTGGAATGACTATAATCTGGTGAAACATGCCAGAAGTGACAGGAACGAGAAGACTGGAATGTATAATTTCCAGCGGGCAAATCAGAAGAATGTGCTGACGGCGATGGCAGCGTATTTTATCGTGTGCAACCGTATATATGAGGAGATATGCGAGATCTCGGCAACACCGAAGAGGCTTCTCAAGTCAAAAATATTCCTGTACGTGAAGAATGGTGAGTAGATAAGGAAAGGTAATAGACCATGGTAAAACAGATAGTAAGAGACCAGATGTTTCTCAGCCAGAAGTCATCTCCGATGACTCCTATGGATGCGGGTATCATTGCAGATATGCAGGACACATTAGCGGCAAATCAGGCGAGGTGCGTCGGAATGGCGGGCAACATGATCGGGTATAAGAAGAGGATAATCATCGTCAGCATGGGATTTGCCAATGTTGTCATGCTGAATCCGGTTCTTCTGTCAAAGTCGGGGGCTTACGAGACAGAGGAGGGATGTCTGTCTCTGGACGGCACGAGAAAGGTGACAAGGTATAGAGACATAGAGGTAGAGTTTCAGGATGCATCATTTGCAAAAAAGCGTATGAAGTTCAACGGATATATAGCCCAGATAGTGCTCCATGAGATGGATCACCTTGAGGGGCGAATAATTTAGGAGAGTTTATGGAATCAAAAGACGGAACATGGATCATGTATGGAGTTTCGGAGGATGATCCGGAGTGCCTGCACACGGTGGATGAGCTTATCGGATATATAGAGGAAGTGGGATTTCTGCCTCTTTTCCGCAATGAGATACCTGGATTTTCAGTGGAGGAGCGAACCACGGAGAAGTACTGGTGGAGTGAGGATGCACAGATGGATCCTTGGGTATGGCGTGAGATCATAGCCAGAAGAGGCGATATCGCATATGGTAAATTTTTCCACAATAAGGCGGGATTTATCTCAAAGAAATGGTTCCCGTATTTTGCAAATTACAGAAGATCAGGATATGATTTCGATGCCAGATGGGATGATGAGCTTGCATCATTCAGACAGAAGAAGATCATGGATCTGTTCATGGATGACCGGATAGATGAGGAAAGCGATGCGGAATTTGCAGCAGAAAAACCGGAGAGCCTGTATGATACAGAGCTGTTATCATTTGATATCAAGAAGCTTGCCGGATTTGGCAAGGACGGCGAGAAGGGCTTTGAGGGTACGATGACACAGCTTCAGATGCAGACCTATCTGTGTGCATGCGATTTTAGAAAGCGGGTGAACAAAAAGGGAGCGGAATACGGCTGGAATGTGGCTGTGTATTCCATGCCGGAAAAGCTGTGGGGATATGATCATGTGACGTCCGCATATGGTGAGAGCCCTGAGGAATCGTGGGAGAGGATAGTGAAGCATATGGATGATATCTACCCGATTGCCACAGAGAAACAGATAAAAAAAGTCTTAAAGTAGATACGATATACAGACAAGATGACGAAAATATTTATATGTATGGAAACTGCATCAATACGATTGAAAATAGTCATGTTGGTGCAGTTTTTTATGAAATAAATTGGATGACATAGCAAATACTCCTATAGTAGTTACTCTATATGAAATATTTATTCTTTTATATAAAATTTATATGGACTTACGGTTTACATGCACTTACATTAATTCAAAACTTTACATCAAAAGTTTACATATAACATTACATATATCTTTACATATGTGTTTACATATGTTATGTTTATATGCAAGCCAGGTTATAAAGAATAATATGATGCCTACTTGAAGAGGAGAAATGATGAACACTGTATATGATGTTATTATCGTGGGAACTGGCGCTGCAGGTTTATTCTGTGCGTTAAATTTTCCAGAGACAAAAAAAGTCTGTATTATCACAAAAAGGCGGGCTGATGAGTCCGACTCTTTTTTGGCCCAGGGCGGCATATGTATGCTACGGGGTGAGGAAGACTACGAAGATTATTTTGAAGACACCATGAGAGCCGGCCATTATGAGAATAATAAAAAGACTGTCGATCTGATGATCAGATCATCTAATCTTGTTATCAGAGAATTGGTAAGGCTTGGAGTCAGATTTGAGAGAGATGAGAGCGGAAAGCTTGCCTTCACCAAGGAGGGAGCTCACAGCCAGCCAAGAATATTGTTCCACGAGGACATTACCGGCAAAGAGATTACATCCACTTTGCTGGAGTGTGCAAAGAAGAAATCCAATATCGAGATATACGAGTATACGACTATGCTCGACATCATCTGCAATGACAATGCCTGTGGTGGCGTGGTTATAGCTGATGAGGCGAAGAACATAAGCATACTTAGATCCAACAACGTTGTATTGGCGTGTGGTGGAATCGGAGGCATATATAAGAACTCAACGAATTTTGCCCATATAACAGGTGATGCCATAGCAATTGCCTTAAAACATGGAGTAGAGGTAGAGAATCTGAATTATGTGCAGATCCACCCGACGACACTGTTTAGCCGGAATAAAGGAAGAAGATTTCTGATATCTGAATCTGTGAGAGGCGAAGGCGCATGGCTTCTAAACAAGGCGGGCGAAAGGTTTACAGATGAACTGCAGCCTCGTGATGTAGTCAGCCATGCAATATGGAAACAGATGGAGATAGATGGAACTGAGCATGTATGGGAAGATCTGAGACCGCTTGGAAGAGATGTGATCTTGCAGCATTTTCCACATATATACAAGCAGTGCAAGGATGAGGGGTATGATGTGCTTGTTGAACCAATACCGGTTGTGCCGGCTCAGCATTACCACATGGGCGGAGTGAAGGCAGATCTCGCCGGAAGAACATCCATGGAAGGATTGTACGCGGTAGGAGAAGCCGGATGTAATGGAGTGCATGGCAGAAATAGGCTGGCAAGCAATTCGTTACTTGAGTCGCTTGTATTTGCACAGAGGGCGGCAGATGATATCATGTTCAGCAGAGAGCACAGAGGCTGTGGAGAAGACAACATAGATCTGTCTGAATATGAAGATATAGATGGTTTGTTTAGAGAATATAAGAATATAGTTTTGACAGAAACGGAAAGAAGAGGCTGAGAATGAATCAGATAACAATGAAATTGAATGCGGACAAGCTTATAATGATGGCTTTACAGGAGGATATCACAAGTGAGGATGTATCAACAAATGCGGTGATGCCAAAGGCACAGAAAGGAAAAGTAGACCTGATATGCAAGCAGGATGGAATCATTGCAGGACTTGATGTATATGCAAGAGTATTTACACTTTTAGATGACAGCACTGAGGTTGAGTTCTTCTGCAAAGATGGCGATGAGGTGAAGGCTGGCCAGCTTATGGGAGTTGTGACTGGTGATATCAGGGTTCTTCTCTCTGGCGAGAGGGTTGCGCTTAATTATCTGCAGCGTATGAGTGGTATAGCTACATATACTCATGAGGTTGCAGAACTTCTTAAAGGAAGCAAGACTACTCTGCTGGATACCAGAAAGACCACGCCTAATTGCCGTATATTTGAGAAGTATGCAGTCAGAGTCGGCGGAGGCTGCAATCACAGATACAATTTGTCGGATGGAGTATTGCTTAAGGATAATCATATAGGCGCTGCGGGAAGTATAACCAATGCAGTGAGAATGGCAAAGGAGTATGCACCATTTGTCCGCAAGATAGAGGTTGAAGTTGAGACACTGGATCAGGTAAAAGAGGCTGTTGAAGCGGGAGCCGATATCATTATGCTTGACAATATGACAACGGATCAGATGAGGGCTGCGATCGATTTGATCGATGGACGTGCGGAGACAGAATGTTCAGGCAATGTTACAAAAGAGAACATAGAGAGACTGATATCATTGGGAGTGGATTATATATCAAGCGGTGCGCTTACACACAGCTCACCTATAATGGATATATCGATGAAAAATCTTCATGCGGAGGAATAAAGTGAAGGCAAAAGAGAGAAGAGAAAGGATACTTGACATTGTGAAGAATTCAGATGTCCCTGTTCCGGCAAATAAGCTTGCGTCAGAATTCGATGTCAGTAGACAGATAATAGTGCAGGATATTGCAGTGATCAGGGCGGCTGATGATGGCATAATTGCAACTAACAGGGGTTATATATACAAGAATGAATCAAAATGTCAAAGAGAGTTTAAAGTAAAACACGGTTATGACAGGACTGAGGAAGAACTCACGATCATAGTTGATTATGGCGGTGTTGTAAAGAATGTAAGTATAAGTCATACGGTGTACAATCGTGTTACTGCAAAGATGAATATTGCTTCCAGATACGACGTGGCAAAATTTATGAAAAAATTGGAAAACAGCCAGTCGTCCCTGCTTGGAAATGCTACGAACGGATATCATTACCATCTGATAGAGGCTCCAAGTGAAGAGATCCTGGACAACATAGAGCAGAAGCTTGATGAGACAGGCTTCCTTGTTCCGTGGCAGGAGTGGGAGAAATAGCATAAAATGATTTGGAGAGAATAAAATGACGATAAAAGAGATACAGGAAGAGATAATCAGACTGAAGAAAGAGAAAGATTTCTGCATACTGGCACATGCTTATCAGGGACATGAGATTCTTGAAGTTGCAGATTATATGGGAGATTCATATGGACTTAGCGTGGAGGCGAGCAAGGATTCCCGCAAAAATATAATAATGTGTGGTGTGCGTTTTATGGCGGAGACATGTAAGATATTGTCCCATGATAAGAATGTGTACCTACCTAACCCTGAGGCGGGATGTCCGATGGCTGAGCAGATGAACCTTGAAACGCTGAATGAGATGAAGAAGAAGTATCCGGGATATGCGGTTGTCGCCTATATAAATACGACATCTGAATTAAAAACTGCCTGTGACGTATGTGTGACATCCTCATCAGCAGTGCAGATCTGCAGCAAGCTTGATAACGACAAGATTCTTTTTATTCCAGATCCGAATCTTGGAAACTATGTTCAAAAGCAGATGCCGGAAAAGAAATTTGCATTTTTTAACGGCGGATGTCCTAGACATCTTGCGGTTACCCTAGATGATGCTTTGAAGGCAAAAGAGCTACATCCACATGCGGAACTTCTTGTCCATCCTGAGTGCAGGCCGGATGTAGTTGCAGAGGCTGATTATGTAGGTTCAACCACAGGAATCATGGCATATGCCAGAAAGTCAGAGAAAAAAGAATTTATCATCGGTACAGAGCACAGTATTGTGGAGCATCTTCAGTATGAGTGCCCTGACAAAATGTTCTATCCAATTTCTTCAAAACTGATGTGCCATAATATGAAACTTACTACCCTGGTTGACATATTGAATGTATTAAAGGGCACAGGTGGCGAAGAGATAGTCCTTTCTGATGAGGTGATGGAGGGAGCTTCCCGATGCATCAACAGAATGATCGCGCTTGGATAACGATTTGCGGATGCCGGGAAACAGTATATAAACAAAGTTTTGTAATAAACCTTTACTTTCAAGGCTTCATGTGATACTTGGGACCCCGACAGCGACTATTGCTTAATTATATAAAATACGGTTGCTTATTAGTTCATTAAGTGACCGTATTTTTTTTTACCTGTGCTATAATGTTGTAAATGTGTATAATATTATTTGTAAATTATGATCAGCCAGACTGGCTGGAGTATAGGAGGACATGATGGGTATTGTTGAATTAAAAAATGACAGAATTGCTATCGGAGTAAATACTCACGGTGCAGAGCTTGTGAGTCTGAAGAGTAACGAGACGGATAGAGAGTATATGTGGTGCGGAGATGCAGCATATTGGGGAAGAGTTTCTCCGGTGCTGTTTCCATTTGTCGGAAAGCTTGAGAATCAGACATATAGACATGATGGAGTTACATATGAGGGTATTCCGCAGCATGGTTTTGCAAGGGACAGCGAGTTTGTGGTGGCAGAGCAGACAGAGGATACAGTGTGGTTTGAGTTGGTGAAGGACGAGAAGTGGCAGAAGAACTATCCATTTGATTTTACTCTCCGCATTGGCTACAGGCTTGAGGGCGCAGGTGTTCATGTGATGTGGACAGTGGTCAACACAGGCGCCGGAAAGCTTCATTTCTCAATCGGTGCACATCCTGCGTTTGCCTGCGATGGCGGCGTAAATGGTTATTCACTTGATATGCATACCAATAAGTCCGAGGTTGAATGTGGTCTGCTTACAGAAAGTGGTGTTCTTGGCAGCAGGACAGTTACCCATAGCCTCACGGCTGGTGTGCTGAAGCTTACCGATGAGATGTTTGACGAGGATGCCCTTATCATAGACGGGAAGGGCATAAATACCGTGACACTCAAGGACGTATCGGATAAGCCGGTTCTTCAGCTGAAATTTGACGTGCCACAGATTGGTATATGGTCGCCTGCCAAGAAGCATGCACCATTTGTCTGCATAGAGCCTTGGTTTGGCAGATGCGACAGAGAGGGCTATGCCGGTGAACTAGAAGACCGTGAGTATTCAAACAGCCTTGAGAGTGGACATTCATTCAACAAAGAGTACGTTATAGAAGTTTTATAATAAAAGTGCCGAAAATTTAGAATTGCATATATAAAAGAAATCGAAAGTGCGGGAGCCTCTAAAACAGAGATATCCCGCACTTTTTATATACTCCATTGGGGGACGGAGGTACCTGTCCCCTTTGTCGAAGTGGAGATATTATAGAAAATACCACTTGACACATAATACTATGCGTTGTATAGTATACCACGTTAGGAGGTATAGCGATGGACACACAATTAAAAAGAGGAATGTTGGATGTATGTGTGCTGGCAGCCATAAAGGACGAGGATTCATATGGATACCAGATCATCAAAGATATGAAACCATATGTGACCATATCTGAATCAACACTTTATCCCATACTCAGGAGACTTGAAGCTGGCGCTTTCCTGAATGTGTATTCTGTGGAGCATAATGGCAGACTAAGAAAGTATTACCATATAACAGATGCCGGAAGGGCGAGGATAGAAGAGTTCAAAGAAGAGTGGAAGGAATTGGAATCTATATATCAGTTCATAGTGAAGGAGGATGAAGCAGATGAATAAGCAGGAATATCTGACGGCCATAAGGGAGAAGATCAAGGCCATGCCGGCTGAGGATATAGAGAGATTTACAGATTATTATAGTGAGATGATTGATGACAGGATCGAGGATGGACTTTCCGAGGATGATGCTGTTGCGGATATGGTGTCGCCGGATGATGCGGTAGAACAGATACTCTCGGAGATGCCTCTTGCAAAGATCGTCAAAGAGAAGATAAAGCCAAAGCATGAGCTCAAAGCTTGGGAGGTTATCCTTATAATTCTCGGATCGCCGGTATGGATACCGCTTCTCATAACCGCAGCGGTGCTTTTATTAACACTTTGGATAGTAGCATTTACACTGCTTGTGTCATTTTATGTGGTCGTGCTCAGTTTTGTAGTGGCAGGGATATGCGGAATAGTGAGTGTAATCCCACTGTTCATAGCCCATTGCCCATATGCAGCTTTTCTCATGCTTGGAGCGGCGCTTATCGGTACAGGAATTGCGATACTTTTTATTGTGTCGGTAAAACCTGTTACAGTGGGCATATTCAAGGTGTGCAAGGCCAGTGTGAACGGTATCAAGAGGATGTTTGTAAAGGAGAGATAGGATATGAGCAGGACAAAGAAAGCGGTTATAGTGGCATCGGTTATGATAGTTGCCGGAATAATAACTATAATATCTGCATTTGCGGCAAATGGTTTCAGCTGGCCGAATGTGCAGATCAATCTCAAGGATATGAAGTCAGAGAATATACAATATGAGAAAAAGACAGAGTATGTAAAAGATGGATTCAAGAGCATAGACATAGAGAGCTCATCGGATATAGATGTCATGGTGAAGAAGGCCGAGGGAGATGCAGACTACGTTGAGTATTATGATTGCACAGGTCTTACACATCATGTTGATGTGAAGGATGGGGTTTTGAAGATAACAGCCGATGATACGAGAAATAGAGCATTTAATATATCACTGGGTGTGAGTACAGTTGCATGGCCGTCGGTTACAGTATATCTCGCTGGGACTGAATATGAGGATATAAAGATAGTCACAGGCAGCGGCGATGTGGATGTGGAATATTATCTTGCGGTGAAGGATATAGACATTGTTACCTCGAGCGGAGACATTGGTATAACAGGTGCAAATGCAGACAGCATCACAGTAAAAGCAAGTAGTGGTTGTATAAAGCTTGACAGTGTTGCGACAGAGGAGCTGAATCTTTCCGCAAATAGCGGAGATCTCACACTCAGCGACACTGTAGCTGCAGATAAGGCTGAATTCACAACGAAGAGTGGTGATATCAGTTCAACAAATATGAAATCAGAGAGGGTAGTATGCAATGCGTCAAGTGGTGATATAACACTCTCGGACAGTGATGCGGCAGTATTCACCATAGAAACTTCAAGTGGTGATGTATCAGTGGATATAACTTCAAATAAGAGATTCAATTATAAGACAAAGACAAGCAGTGGCGATGTAGATGTTCCGGATTCTTATGTTGATGCAGAGGGCAGCTGCGAGATCATTACGAGCAGCGGTGATATAGATGTGACGAAGAGAGATTAAATGCGTATATAAGGCAGGTATATAGTACATGTAAAATCATAGAATATATAATACATGTATACAGAGCAATTCTATAGTATGACAGAGAGCGGGCTTTCCATTGGGGAGATGTCCGTTCTTTGTGTATTTGTGAAAAATAAGGTTTGTGAAAAATAATATCATGTAAGGTCTCTGCTTATTGTGAATTTCAATCAAAAATGGTATCTTAGAATATATATGTCTATTAGCATAAGATAAAGGGAGAGTGTTACATGAGTGCATTTGCGTTGAGGCTGGCGATACTGCCATCGATTTTACTTTTGTTGTTTGTGGTGGGGAAAAATAAACAGAGAAGAAATCCAACCAGTCTCCTTGTGTGGCTGGCGGTTCTTGGCGCGGTGAGTGCCATACCTGCGGTCATTGTTGAAATTTTGGGTTCAGGATTATTGTATATGCTTGGATTGGATCCCAGCTCTGCAATGTATAATTTTGTGGAGTGTTTTTTCATAGTTGCGATGATAGAGGAGCTTGGAAAATTCCTTGGAATGCTTTTGATGACATGGAAGAACAAGAATTTTGATCACAGCTATGACGGAGTGATATATGGAGTTTGCTCATCCCTCGGATTTGCAACTCTTGAGAATGTAATATATGTGTTTCAGGGAGGAATAGGTACCGGAGTCATGCGCGCCGTATCTGCGGTTCCGCTTCACTGTGCGTGTGGTGTTGTTATGGGATTTTTATATGCCAAAGCGAGAGAAGATGCCAATAATGGTGAGAGTGCATTTGGCAATCTTCTGCTTGCGTATGTGTGTCCTCTTGGAATACATGGTCTGTATGACTTCGTTCTGTCGGTTGAGGACACCAGTGTTCTGCTCTGTATAGCGGTACTTGCGCTAGTGATAATTCTGATGTTCCTTCTTATAACACATGCGGCAAAGGAGGATCATATTATAGCTGTACAGCCTATATGGACAGCACCATACAATTTCAGATATATGCCTATGAGAGGCTGTCAGTCAAATCATTATAACCAGCCAGGCGGCTATGGCACGCAGCCGAACACATACGGTCAGCCAGGCGGCTATGGAGCGCAACCGAATACATACGGTCAGCCGGGCGGCTACAGAGCGCAGCCGAACACATACGGTCAGCCAGGCGGCTACGGAGCGCAACCGAACACATACGGTCAGCCGGGCAGCTACGGCACGCAGCCGAACACATATGGTCAGCCGGGCAGCTATGGAGCGCATCCGAACACATACGGTCAGCCGGGCGGCTACGGAGCACAGTCGAATACATACGGTCAGCCGGGCGGCTACGGAGCACAGCTGAATATATATGGACAGTTCGGGCATACGGATACATATGGTCAGACAGGAAATTATGGCACACAGCCAGATAATAGAAGATAATACTAAATATTGTGATGAGGTGAATAAAGAATGATATTGATAAAAAACGGACGAGTCGTTGACCCTGTAACAGGTACAGATGAGATTATGGATGTGTTGGTTGACGGAAATACTATAGCAAAGACCGGAAAGGACTTGGATGTGGATTGTGCTGAGGTGATTGATGCCACGGGACTTGTGATCGCGCCGGGACTTGTGGATACACATGTGCATTTTCGTGATCCAGGATTCACATATAAAGAAGATATAAATACAGGAGCTGCGGCTGCAGCCAGGGGCGGATTTACCATGGTTGTATGTATGGCGAATACAAAGCCTGCAGTGGATAATCTGGATACTCTGAAGTATATACAGGAGAAAGGCGCCAAGACTGGTATTCACGTTGTTCAGACTGCCACAGTGACAAAAGAGCTCGCAGGCAAGGAACTTGTGGACATGGATGGTCTTGCAGCGGCTGGTGCGGCAGGATTCACGGATGATGGAATTCCTATTATGGACGAGAAACTTTTGCTTGAAGCCATGGAAAAGGCCAGAGAGCTTGATCTTCCTATAAGCCTTCATGAAGAAGATCCACTGTTTATAGTACAGCCGGGGGTAAATCAGGGCAAAGTCTCAGAAAAGCTTGGGTATGGAGGCGCGTCGAGGACAGCCGAGGATATAATGGTCGCAAGGGATTGTGTTCTGGCTCTCCACACCGGAGCCTCTGTGTGTATACAGCATATCAGTTCAGGAAATTCGGTGGATATAGTAAGGACGGCAAAGAAACTTGGTGCGGATGTTCATGCAGAGGCAACACCACATCATTTTACCCTTATAGAGGATGCTGTGTTGAAATATGGCACACTGGCAAGGATGAATCCACCACTCAGAACGGAGAAGGATAGAAGACAGATCATAGAAGGCATTCAGGATGGAACTATAGATATGATCGTTACGGATCATGCGCCACATAGCAGTGAGGAGAAGGCAAGAGCTCTGGACAAAGCACCAAGTGGCATAACCGGTCTTGAGACATCGCTGGCATTAGGTATTTATTCTCTTGTACAGCCGGGCTATATATCACTTATGAAGCTTATGGAGCTTATGAGTAAGAATCCGGCGGAATTTTACCGCATGGAGCCGGGGAAGATAGCAGAGGGTGCACCGGCAGACCTGGTCATATTTGGTGAAAATGAGCAGTGGATAGTTGGCAATTTTGCATCAAAGGCGGAGAACAGTCCGTTTGCTGGATGGACATTGCCGGGAAGGGTACACTATACGATGTGTGGCGGAAAAATAGTATTTGACGCTGATAAGTACGATAACGCGGTGAGATAGATTACATGGAGAAAATTAGAAGACATTATGTGTTTAAAGGTCGTGTTCAGGGCGTGGGATTCAGATACAAGGCGGAGTACGCTGCTTCCAGATTCGGTGTCACAGGATGGGTTCGCAATATGTATGACGGATCGGTTGAGATGGAGGCCGAAGGAATCCCAGAGGCACTTGATAAGGTTGTGTCGGTTCTTAGACAGGACAGGTATATTTTTATCGAGGATATGGATGTGAAGAATATTCCTTTGGAAGATGACAGGGGATTCCATGTGAGGTCTGGCTGGTAAAGATGTACTGCAAACGTCGCAGAGAAAGAGAGGCATACACTGTGGTAAAGATAGATTTGATAACCGGATTCCTGGGATCAGGCAAGACTACATTTATCAGAAAATATGTGAAATATTTGGTTGATAAGGGATACAACGTTGGAATATTGGAGAACGATTATGGTGCAGTGAATGTGGATATGATGCTGCTGCAGGATTTGATGGGTCCTAATTGTCATGCCGAGATGGTGGCAGGAGGCTGTGGAGAGGATTGCCATAAGAGAAGATTCAAGACAAAACTCATAGCAATGGGGATGAGCGGATATGACAGGGTTATTGTGGAACCTTCTGGAATATTTGATGTAGATGAATTCTTTGATACTCTTCATGAGGAACCGCTTGACAGGTGGTATGAGGTTGGAAGCATTATTGCAATAGTCGATGCAAAGCTTGATACAGATATGTCCAGACAGTCAAGGTATGTTCTTGCATCTGAAATCGCCAACTGCGGAGCTTTGGTCATGAGTAAGACGAGCGGAGTTTCGGAAGATGAAATATCGCATACAAAGGAATTTGTGAATAAAACTCTGGAGGAATTTCAGTGCAGACGCCGGTTTGACGGAGATGTGATCACAAAGGCTTGGGAATTGTTTGGCAGTGAAGACTATGAGAGATTTATGTCAGTCGGATATAAGCTCAATGATTTTACGAAGCTTTGGTTCAAACAAAGCGATGTCTATAGCTCTGTATATATAATGAACAGGAATTTTACCAGAGAACAACTTGTCGATATAGTGAATCGGGTATTTTCGGATAAAGATTGCGGAGATGTGTTCAGGATAAAGGGATTTTTTAGCGTAGAACAGGACAGCTGGCTGGAGCTTAATGCCACAGTCCATAAGACAGAGATAAAACCCATTGATAAAGGACAGAAAATAATCATAATTATCGGCTCTGATCTTATGGAAGATAAAATAAAACAATACTTTGAAGAATAGATATGCCGGGAGTTTATTCATGAGGGATGACGGAAAAGATAATAAAAAAGACAGAAAAAGGCCTAAATTGAATAAAGAACAGAAGTTGAAAAAACAAGTCGAGGAGCTGCAGGAACAGGCACAGATCGATCTGGAGGGATACGTTACATGTAGATCAGCACTTAGGGCGGTAAGGCAGGAGCTGGTGGATGAAGAAAAAAAATTGGAACGTGTAAAGGCAGATTATCATGAGATGAAAGAACGGCACGCTCCGTTAAAGTATCTTAGTGCAGAATACAAGAGAGTGCGCAGGATAAAAAGACATGTTCGCGACCTCACAAAGACAAAGAAAAAACTGCACCGGGATATGAAGGAACATCGCGATGGAGTCAGGAGAAAGACGGTCACCAATATATTTGCCCTTGTGTCATTTGCAGCCATGATCATGATGATACTATGGAGACTCAGGCAGTTGTCATATGGAGTGTATTATCAGGCAATGTATGCTGCCGGGCAGCCATTGGAAGCTATCATGGTTGCCGTGTGTAGACAGCTTTTGAGAGTGGCGTGTATCGGGTATGGATTGTGCGTTATATGGCAGTCGATACAGGTGTGGTTTATGAAGAAAAAGGGCTGGCTTGGCATATTGAGGCTATCTGTTAAGAAAAAGTCATACTGGTTAATGTTTGTCGGCATACCACTGCAGCTCCTAAGTTACGGGGATGTGCTGACAAATGCACTGATGCTGGTCACCATTATATGCCATATGGGAATGGCGATCCTACTGTCAACGAAGGAGATACCAAGACGGCTGATAAAGACATTTGCGGTGTTATATTTCGGATCTATAGGAGTAATTGCCTTATATAGCGTTGTGTTTTGCAGAAATTATGAGTTGCCAGGTGTTTCGGATAGCACGAGTACACATGCTGTAAGCAATGGTTCTTTCCTGGCACAGATGTGGGAGATGTCAACAGAGTCAGAATTCTACAATATGGGTATGTACAATACAGATATGACGAGGTCATATGATATGATGACTATTCCGGGACTTGACTATGCGATGACTCTCAATTGCGAGACAAAAGAGCCGGATAGCTGCACTTCCATGACACCGCAGGGGATCGCTGTCACTGATAAATATACATTTATAAGCGCATATTGCAGAACCAAGGCGCATAGATCAGTTATATTCATGCTTGATTCAAAGACTGGAGCATATCTCAAGACGATCGTTCTTAAGGATACAACTCATGCTGGCGGGCTGGCCTATGATGATAAGAATGATGTTTTGTGGTTCTCTTCATATTTGTCAGTGGAAGAGGAGGATACCAGAACGAAATATGCATCTATATCTTGTCTGACGCTTCAGTCTATGGTTGCGTATAATTTCGATAACCAGAATACAGCTATAGCGTATAGAAATACTTGTCCAGTCATGTTCCCTGCTACATCATTTATAACATATTATGATGGGCTCATATATGCGGGATATTGGAAAAAGGAGAAAAATGGCTATAGTATGGCTGCCAGTTACAAGATAGTGAATGGGGGGACGGCAATTGCCGATGATCCGGAAGAGGCGTTTTACATCCCCGGAAGAGTTCAGGGGCTTCAGGTTTACAGAAATGAGATTATATTTTCGATATCATACGGTATAGATGAATCTAAAGTAGAGGTGTATGACATCAAATCAGGAAAAATATCCGGGTCAAACTATAGCAGCGAAACGCCGAAGCAGGAACTTAAGCTTCCACAGAAATTGGAACAGATATATTCATACAATGGCAGATTGTATTGTTTATTTGAGTCAGGAAGCTTTGCATACAGGCTGACAGCCCCTGTGTGTATGGATAGAGTTGTGAGCCTTGACGAATCTGCTCTAGTGCAGAGAAGGTAATAGATATGTGTGATAAAATGTACAATGTATTGTATATGGATTTGGGAATTTACAAGGAGTGGAGGATATTTTATGGGAGAAGAATTAAATAAGGATGGAGAACATTCATCTGAGGCAATAGCAGATAATATGGGTAATGCGAATACGGGATCAGCATCACCGGGATATACGAATGGAATGGGACCGGGCACGCCACCACCGCTGGGGTATACGAATGGAATGGGGCCGTGCACGCCACCGCCGCCGGGGTATACGAATGGAATGGGACCGGGTACGCCACCACCGCCGGGATATACGAATGGAATGGGACCGGGAACGCCACCGCCGCCGGGGTATACGAATGGAATGGGACCGTGCACGCCACCGCCGCCGGGATATACGAATGGAATGGGACCGTGCACGCCACCACCGCCGGGGTATACGAATGGAATGGGACCGTGCACGCCACCACCGCCGGGATATATGAACGGAGGAATGGGAGTTCCACCACAGGGGTATAGAGCCACGAGGCCACCGCAGAGGAGAAATCCTGCAATATCTGCAGAACGGTTTAAGATGTTTGGAATACCGGTACTCATATATGCCATAGTGAGTGCAGCGTGTTTATATAATAACTGGTCAAGCATTTTGTCTGCAGTTATGGCTGTGGTATCGATAGCGTTTATAAGCGTGAATATTTCTCGTGGGGAAAAGAGACGTTCTGCTGACTCGGGATCAGATACAGGTTCTGTATCGAAAAGCCAGATGAAACTTGTACCGTACTTTATTATCATAATGCTTTTATCGATAGCGGTTAGTCTTACAGATGAGTCATGTATGATATTTGGCTGTAATGTTGGAATAATATTGACGGAAATGTACGCAGTGATGTCGTATTACAATGATACAGAAAATCACGGCATTATTAAAGGGATCATATCCTTCTTAGAGATGTTCTTCGGAGCTATTGGATATATAAATATGCCTTTTGCAGATAGAAGAGCAGAGCGAGAAGAGACGGGACGAAAGCGCAATTCCAAGCTTATGTATGTTCTTCTCGGCTGTGCAATAGCGCTTCCACTTCTTGTCATTATACTGAACCTGCTGTCATCGGCTGATCCGGTATTTGCCAAGGTTATAAAGGATATATTTGGCAAGCTGTTCTATTCGTGGGATGTTGTCAAGATCGTGATCTTTGCAGCTGTGATATTCTTCTTTGTGTATGGTTTTATTGTAAAGACAGGCAGAAGAGATCTAGGGGCAAATGCACCTAAGGAAGGAAGTTATGAACCGGTGATCGGTATAACGATAACGGTTGTGCTTACTGCGTTTTATCTCATATTTGCAGTTGTTCAGATCGTATATCTTTTCATGAACAGTGCAGGACTTCCTGATGATATGACTTATGCAGAGTATGCCAGACGTGGATTTTTCCAGCTCCTATTTGTGGCAGTCGTAAATGTATGTATTGTATTGATATTCGATGCTATATTTAGAAAAAGCGTAGTGCTGAAGACTGTGTTGGTAGTTATGTGTATATGCACCTATATCATGATTGCGTCTTCAGCGGTGAGACTTTCGATGTACATAAAGGAATATGCTCTCACATATCTGAGGATTAATACGATATGGGCACTGATAGTCACGTCTATTGTGATGCTAGGTGTTATCATAAGCCTGTTCTGGAGAAATATGCCGCTGTTCAGATACATATTTTTGACGGTTATGGTTATGTTTACACTATATGCATTTGTCAGACCTGGTGCAGTGATATCGAAGTACAATATCAGTCAGGCACACAATGGAAAGAAAGTGGATATTGAGTATGTGATGGATATAGGTAGTGATGGAGTTCCATATTTGATCGATTATTTCAGAACCAAAGACATCACGCCTGAAATGACCATGGAGGAGGCAGTTTCGAAGTATAGCGAGGACAAATACTACTGGAGAGACGACACGGTGGAAGATAGATTTGAAAAGATACTTGAGGAGAATGATGACAAGGGATATATCAGAGGCTTTAACTTCTCCAGATACAGAGCTTCAAAGGCTATAGAGAATTATATAAAGTAGTGGAATGAGGAATCATAGATCAATATATACAAAAGCCCCCGGCTTCTGGTTTAAAAACCGGAAACCGGGGGCTTTCCTTGTGTATTAGTCGTCGTGTATTAGTCGTCCTCTTCAGGAACATAATGTCTTGAGGTGTAATACTCAAATATATCTTCTGATTTGTCGTATGGAAGGAACTGTGAGCGCTCCCTCACGATCCATTCATCGCCGTTGTGAATTACTTCGCCAAATACATAGCAGTTGTTATGCTTTGCGTCTTCACATGCCTTGAAGATAGCATCCTCTCTGACATAAACCTTTTCAGTGTGCTTACATTTTATGAGTGCAAATACATTATCAACCTCGGCAAGACACTGCTTGTGGAGATTGCCATTGTATATGTAGAGGAAGAGTATGATACGTCCGACATTTTCACCTCTGTCAAGGTAGATACGCATCTCCTCATCAATTCCTTCTTTTTCACCGGTCCTTTCATCGCCCTTGAGGACAACAGAATCGCTGCGGCTGTATTTGTGACCCCAGAATACCAGCTCAGGATCCGAGCCGTCGTTATGTTCAATGATGGCAGCAAGATTGAGATCGTAGGTATCTTCTGAGGTGGCACTCATAATGCTGTCTATAGCTATTTTTATTTTTTTCTTGAGATCGACTTTTTTGGCATCCCAGCCTATGCCGACTGTTAGTTTGTTATCATCTTTTACAACAAATTCATTCATAAAAATACCCCCCTAGTGTAAGAAGAATAACAGTGTATCAATAAAGAAAGTAGGTACAAGAATTGAAACTGACCATGCAAGATATCCAACAAATGAAGGCATCTTGATACCATTTTCTTCAGCTATTGAGCGCACCATAAAGTTTGGCGCATTTCCAATGTAAGTGTTTGCACCCATGAATACGGCACCACATGATATAGCCATCAGCATAACCTGAGGTACGATACCCATAGCTGTACTTATACCCTCAGTAAATCCACTGGAAGCAGCGGTCGTGAAGAATACAAGATATGTAGGTGTGTTATCAAGGAAACTTGATAACAATCCGGTCATCCAGAAGAACTGTGCCGGGTGTGTGAGTCCGAGCTCTGAGCCTCTCGCCTTGAGGATGAGAAGAGCCGGGATCATGGTTATGAATATACCGATGAACAGTATGGCAACTTCTTCGATAGCCCCCCATGTGAAGTTATTTGCCTTGCGGACTTTTTTGCTTGTTGTCTTGAATGACAGGAGTGCAGCAGCGAGCATGATGACGATCTCGATGATTGAAGCCCATGAGAGAGTCACACCTTCACAGAAGTTGATGCCCTTTGCAAATACAGGGAACTTCATAGGAAGAACGCCGCTGAGTATAACTGCGCCGACTATCATGACAAGGAATATGATATTGTGCGCGCCTTTGAGTCTGACGGGCTTCTTTGTATCCTTGTCAAATACAGGCTGCACACGTCCGTCAGCAATATCCTTCTTGTATGCTCTGGTGTCGAGAAAGAAGAATACTGTAAGGAGTATGATAAGGTTTACCCCCATAACCTTTGCCAGACGCAGACTCCAGAAGAAGTCAACTCCATTCATAAATCCCATCAGGAGTGGAGGATCACCAACAGGTGTGAGACATCCACCGATATTTGATACGAGGAAGATGAAGAAAACGATGATCTGTACTTTTCTTCGTCTCCATTTATTTGCCTTGATGATAGGGCGGATCATGAGCATACTGGCACCTGTGGTACCGATCCAGCTTGAAAGAAGTGTTCCTATCAGCAGAAGAATCACATTAAGTTTTGGAGTTCCGGCCAGATCGCCTTCAAGTGATATATTGCCTGCAACACAGAAGAGCGCGAAGAGCAATACTATGAAAGTGAGGTAGTCGCCTATCATTACTTCCAGCAACTGCTCGCCCATGGTTCCAAAACCGTGGAATATGGCAAATGGTATTAAAAATAAAAGAGACCAGCCGGCAACGGCCCACTGCTTGTGCTTATCCCACCATTCACCGGCGATAAGTGGCATAACCGCTATACATAGAAGCATACATACGAAAGGGATGCACCATGTAAGGGGAAGCTCGGCACCAAGAGACTTAGAACCGGATTCGCTGCTTGCCGCCAGAACATTTATCTGTGAAAGACCAATGAGTGAGATAAATGTGCCAAGACCTAGAAATAACTTGTTTTTCATTGTTTTTGCCTCCTATTTAATTATAATTGAAAAACCTTATCTATGCTAACAAATATATGGTAAAAATTCAACGAAAAATAACGAAACTTTGCTATTTATTTTCCAAAACAAAAATATATTAAGTGTGGCTTGAAGACGGATTATGTGATAGAATAATAAAAGCTGTAATAATATTGTAATATTGCCGTCGGGCAGGATAAGAGGTAGTAGATAGATTATGGAACACCAATGGTCAAAGGCATATAAGCCGAAGAGAAAACTCTATGTATTGAGATCTCGGGAGGCGGAAGGATTTGACAATTTTTGTCAAGAAAACGGATATGATTGGTATAAGATATTCAGCAATGTGTATAGGCCACTGGCAAACAGGGCCTTATTTTATATGCCTGATAAGATGATGGATGCCGGATACTCAAGACTTTGTGGTGGTGTTGAGATAGGTTACAGCGACATGGAACAGATTCCACAGGGCTGCGTCAGTGTGACTATACCGGGGTTTGATGTGGTGGATATAAAAGGCTTTGATATATCTCTTATAGAGGATATACCAAGGCTTATGACTATGGCTTATTCATATGCCAAGCTGTATATAGAGACAGAGAAACTTCATATAGTTTCCAATCATAAACTTCCATATATATGTTATATGGAGAGTTCGGACAGTCTATGCGTTGAGATACCTGTGTGGTCGAAAAAGACGAAGACGGAAGAGATGCTTACACTAGACAACATGAGCAAGAGGGATTTGTATGAAATTGCCTACAGAGAGCCAGCGACAGGATACTATAACTGGACATGGCTTAAAGAGAAGCTGGAACAGTGTGAATATATAGGTCTTGATCAGTTTATATTTGCAAGGTTTGACATAAAGGGGTTTAGACTTATCAACAATGTCATGGGAAGAGATGTTGCAAAGGAATTGTTTAGATATGTGTGTGATGCGATGTCGAAACAGGATTGGATTCTGTATTCAGCAAAGTGTACAAGCGACGATTTTGCCATGATAATCAAATATATGCCTGAGGATGAGATAGTCAACAGGCTATATACATTCTTTGAGGAGATTGGACAGCTTCCTACGAATAAAAAGTACAAGATATTCTATAGCTGTGGGTTGGTATTCTATGATGAGTTTGAGAAGATTAACATGTCCATGCGCATAGAGGATATGGCACAGATGGCTCATCTACAATGTATCAAGACAAATGTTAATGAGATAAAGATATATACGTCAGAGATGAAGAGGGAGTATGTAATGGCTCAGCAGTATAAACTTGAACTGCCAGATGCCATTGAGAATGAAGATCTCATGGTATATCTACAGCCTAAATATAATCCTCAGAATGACACACTTACTGGTGCTGAGGCTTTGATAAGATGGTTTTATAAAGGTGGAGATATCCTGTCACCTAAGTATTTTGTTCCACAGTTTGAGGCAGACGGAACAATAGATATCATAGACAGATATGTACTCAGAAAGGTGTGCAAAAAGTTCAAGGAGTGGAAAGAACTGGGATATCCATTGTATCCGATATCTTGTAACCTCTCAAGGCATCAGATATCGAGACCGGATCTGATATATATTTTGTGTGATATAGTGGATGAGTATGGAGTTGACCACTCGCTTATAGATTTTGAGATTACAGAGAGTGCTGATTTTGCAGATGTACAGTATCTCATAGAGGTACTGAACCAGCTGAAGGATAAGGGATTTAAGATCTCCATGGATGATTTTGGAACTGGATATTCCAGTATGGCGCTGCTTAAGGATATGCCGCTTGACATTATCAAGATAGATAAGAGCTTTATAGATGGTATAGCAACAGGAGAGCTGAATAACAAAGACATGCTCATGACACAGGATATCCTGACAATGGCTAGACACCTTGGAATCAAGAGCCTTGCAGAGGGCGTTGAGACATTTGAGCAGAAGGAATACCTCAGAGAATGGGGATGCCATTATATTCAAGGTTATTACTACAGCAAGCCGATACCTATTTCCGGATATGAATATCTTCTAAAGAAGATTGTGCTAGGTCAGAATTGACAATATATATGATATTATTTTTAGGGACCAGAAATTATTTTTGGTCCCTTTTTATGTGGGCGTACAATGGGGACGGAGGGGCCAGGTACCTCCGTCCCCACTTCTACAAAAAGTTTAGTGGATAATATACAATGAAAATATACATATTATATAATATAGAAAAAGATAATTAAGAATTATTCCCAATAAGGGTTGACAATGAGATTTTTATTGCTATAATAGGATATAGTTGATGACAAAATATCAACAACAACAAAAGAAACAAAAAATGCGGAATAGAGTTCCGCAGATACTACACAATATTATTTAATTAAGAAAAGGAGATTTAAGATTATGTCAAAGTTTGTATGTACAGTATGTGGTTATATTTATGAAGGAGAGCAGGCACCAGCTGAGTGTCCAATCTGCCATGCAGGAGCAGATAAGTTTAAGAAGGTTGAGGGTGAACTCACACTTGCAGCAGAGCATGAGTTTGGTGTATACGCTTCAACAGTAAAGAACAATTCAGAGATCAGTGATGAGGATAAGAAGTATATCTTTGATCAGCTCAAGGCAAACTTCGAGGGAGAGTGCTCAGAGGTTGGAATGTATCTGTGCATGGCTCGTGTAGCTCATCGTGAAGGATATCCAGAGATTGGTCTGTACTGGGAGAAGGCAGCGTATGAAGAGGCTGAGCATGCTGCAAAGTTTGCAGAGATGCTCGGATCAGATCTTGAGAATAACATGACTGATTCAACAGAGAAGAACCTTGCATGGAGAGTAGATTGCGAGTTTGGAGCAACAGCAGGAAAGGTTGATCTTGCAAAGTGTGCAAAGAAGAACAATCTGGATGCTATTCATGATACAGTTCATGAGATGGCTCGTGACGAAGCAAGACATGGCAAGGCACTCAAGGGACTTCTTGACAGATACTTTGGAAAGTAGGATATAGAAGTATAAAAAGTAGGATATAGAAGTATAAAAGAAGACATATGCGGATCAGATTGATTATGATCTGTATATGCCTTCTTTTTGTATTGTCTATATCATCGTCCTAGTCGTCGCTTTTGAGAGTGAACGAGGATGATAGGGTTGCTGTGTCTGTAGCTCCATATGTTGTTGAATCAGTGGCCTGCAGCTCATCTGCAGTTGGCTGCTGTGAATAGAAAGGATCATTGTAAGGGGTTTGTGGTGTTGTGGTCTGATGCTGCAGGTAACTGGTGTTATCCATATTGCTCATGCCAGGAGTATACATGCCGGATGTATTGCCTGGCTGATACACATAACCTGTTGCGTTGATACCATTGAAATCACCACTGCCATCGTAGTATGCTGTTCCGGCCGGCTGGGCAGGAGCGCTGATATGGTTCTTGCTTCTTGTTGCCTTGAATACTATGAACACTGCGACGAGGACGAATATAAGCCCGAGCACAAGGTTGAATATGTAGTCTGATGAATCGACCATCTCTATATAATAAGGGAAGGCCTCGGCCTTGGCGTTGGCATAATCCTCGCTGGTTGCTGTATAGTCATAGTAGCTTGCGTACATGTCAACGTAGCTTGTTATATAATCATCGAGGAAGCCTTGAACCTTGCTGCTGTTCTTGCGGATAACTCCGGTTATCTCGATAGGTGGTGCGTCATCCTGTGTGGAGATTGCATCGAACTTATCGTTATCGCTCTTGGATATGGATATTCCGATCCATCTTGCAGTGTCATTGTCTGATCCGTCTGCATTCTTGTCACATATATCTACAAGATAATAGTAGCCGTCTGTCTTGGTGACAATGTGGTTATATGTAGTAGTTTTTTCGATATATGCACCGTAACCATATGATATGGTTCCCTCTACATATATACCCGGTTTGATCTCTGACGGATCACAGGTTGTTACATTGAGCAGTGTGCCGCGTAAACCGATAAAAGTACGTATACCCAGAAATAACAGAACTATTCCAAAGATTCCGAATATGACTGCAGTTACAATTGGATTTCCCTTTTTCCTTTGTCTTGCCATGATAATTTACCTCTCTTTTTCATGTGTTTAGCCCCTTCCAATTACCTCATTTTTACATTACAGGTAAAAAAGTGATATTTCAAGCTAAAAAAAGTAATTTATGTAAAATAATCTTTTTTTATGCTATACTCATGCAGGAGGTACGAGAACTATGGGAAGAAGTACTAAGAAGAAAGTAAAAAACTACATATATATAGTACCAGTCATTCTGTGGATGGCATTTATATTCTATATGTCAGCCAAAACAGGAGAGGGTTCATCTGCTGTCAGCAATCCGATAACTGATCTGATAGTGGATATATTTCAGAGAGCGAGACACGATACAGCACCGGCAGTCGACCGTATGACAGGTGTGGTCGAGGTGATGGTCAGAAAAGGTGCCCATATGACAGAGTATGGAATTCTTATGGCGTTGCTAGTCCTTGCGGTGAAGAAAACCTGCGGAAAGATATCTGCAGGATGGACATATGTGTGGTCTACGGCTATAACATTTGCCTATGCGTGTTCAGACGAGATACATCAGTTGTTTGTTGCCGACAGGGCAGGCAAGGGATCAGATGTGCTTATAGATATGTGTGGAGCGGTGATAGCTTTGCTCATCATATCAGGTATGAAAAGTACAAGGGGAAGAGTAGTTACAGGATTCCTGATAGGTATAGTATTGGTGGCTGCGGCGATGTTTCTGCTTTTGTGGCCGTTTTAATGGGGATTTAGTCATGGGTAAGCTTGAATTAGATTGTTGCAGATGGTATATTAATAAAGACTATGAGCATCAGGAGATGCCAGATGCCCGACTGGAGGACAAATAATGACTTTAGCAGATGTCAGGAAAAACATAGACAGGGTTGACAAGGAGATCAAGAAGCTGTTCCGTGAGAGGATGGAGCTGGCTGATCAGGTGGCCCAGGTCAAGGCAGAGACTGAGGACGACATATACAAGCCTGACCGTGAGGAGATCATCATATCCAATCTGACAGGGGATGTGGATGATAATATCAAGATGGAATATACTGCGCTTATCAAGAGAATCATGGAGATAAGCAGAAAGTATCAGTATGGAAGAACTTTGGAGCTTAGGAACTGCCTGAACGTCAATTATGATGTGAATGAGCCGGATATAGATGCCGTGGCAATGATAAAGCCGGAGCTGTATATATGCCAGGGATGTTCAAGGGATAAGGTAGTTGCGGTCAATTCATATGACGAAGTGTACGAGCTTATAAAGTCAGGACGTGTTGATGCCGGAATGGGGATCCTGGAGGACATCAGTTATGGTGTGTCAGATGCGCTTCACGAGGTTCTGACAAACAACAAGTTATACATATACAGATGTAATGTGGTGAAGGAGAATGGACACAACAAGAAGGTCGTCACATTTGCCGACCACCTCATTGTGGAGGAGAACCACAACAGGCTGAAGGTCATGTTCGTGTGCAAGAATAAAAGCGGAAGTCTCAGTAGTGTACTGTCCATGATATCTGATTATGGTGTGAACCTCACAGAGATACATTCGGCGCCGAACAGGCAGGAGCATTGGAATTACAGATTCTATGTGGAGCTGTCTGCCAATTTCCTTAGAAAAGACATACAGGCTTTAGTATTCCAGCTTATGAACGAGACAGAAGAATTTACGATACTTGGCAGTTATGCCTGTGATGAGGAACAGTTTTAATAAAAAATACATTTTAAGGAGAAAATATCATGATAGACAAGTTAGTGAAAAACATTCAGAAGACAAATGCACCTATAGTAGTTGGACTTGATCCAATGCTGAATTATGTTCCAGAGCATATCCAGAAGGCTGCATTTGCAGAGTATGGAGAGACACTCGAGGGTGCTGCTGAGGCTATATGGCAGTTCAACAAGGGAATAGTTGATGCAACATATGACCTCATTCCTGCGGTTAAGCCACAGATAGCTATGTACGAGCAGTTCGGAATCGAAGGACTCAAGGCTTTCAAGAAGACAGTTGATTACTGCAAGGAGAAGGGACTTGTCGTTATCGGAGATATAAAGAGAGGCGATATAGGTTCAACATCAACAGCATATGCGGTTGGACATATCGGCAAGGTACAGGTTGGAAGCAAGACATACGCCGGATTTGATGAGGATTTCATCACAGTAAATCCATATCTTGGAACAGACGGAATCAAGCCATTTGTGGATGTGTGCAAGGAGGAGAACAAGGGTATATTTGTTCTCGTCAAGACATCCAATCCATCATCAGGTGAGTTCCAGGACAGACTTGTTGATGGACGTCCACTCTATGAGATAGTCGGAGAGATGGTTGACAAGTGGGGCAGTGATGTCATAGGCGAGTCCGGTTACTCAGCAGTTGGAGCTGTTGTCGGTGCAACATACCCTGAGATGGGCAAGGTGCTCAGAAAGGTTATGCCAAAGTCATTTATCCTTGTACCTGGTTATGGAGCACAGGGCGGTAAGGCTGCAGACCTTGTACACTACTTCAATGAAGACAGACTTGGTGCGATCGTCAATTCATCAAGAGGAATCATTGCAGCTTATAAGCAGGACAAGTATGCACAGTTTGGTGCAGAGAACTACGCTGATGCTTCAAGACAGGCAGTAGTTGACATGATAGAGGATATCAACGGCGCACTTGACGCGTAAAAAGCAGAATGTGTTTGGCGGATCAATGTAGTCCGCCGTACACTGATAATAAAGAGATGATGGAGGAAGACTATGGGCAAACTTAAGATGACAGCAAAGGTGGTCAGCCAGGAGACACTTGCCACTGACGTATACAGTCTGGTACTAGAAGCGCCTGATATAGCTGCACAGGCTATAGCGGGACAGTTTGTGTCTGTGTACACTCATGATGGCAGTAAGATGCTCCCGAGACCTATCAGCCTCTGCGGAATAGACAGAGAGGCGGGAACACTCCGTCTTGTGTACAGAGTGGTTGGATTTGGAACAAAGGAGTTCTCACAGCTTGTGGCAGGCGATACCGTGGATATATTGGGACCTCTTGGAAATGGTTTCATGAAGTCAGACAAGAAGGCGATCCTGATAGGTGGTGGTATAGGAATCCCACCTATGCTTCAGCTTGCAAAGGAGCTTGATTGCGAGAAGTCGGTTGTACTCGGATACAGGGACGAAATCTTTCTTAACGAAGAGTTTGAGCCGTACGCACACGTGTACATGTCATCCGAGGATGGACAGCACGGTGTGAAGGGCAATGTAATAGATGCCATAAAGGAATATGGCGTGGACGGTGCTGTCATATATGCGTGTGGTCCGACTCCTATGCTTCGTGGAATCAAGGCTTACGCCATGGAGAAGGGCATTGAGTGTCAGATATCCATGGAGGAGAAGATGGCGTGCGGTGTGGGCGCATGTCTTGCCTGTGTATGCAAGACTAAGGATATAGACGAGCACTCACAGGTGCATAACAGAAGGATATGCAAGGATGGTCCTGTATTCTATGCAGAGGAGGTGGAGCTGTAATGTCAGATAAGATCAATATGTCAGTGGATATAGCAGGTGTTACTCTCAAGAACCCGATAACAGTTGCATCAGGAACATTTGGCTCAGGTATGGAGTACAGTGAGTTTGTGGATCTTTCACAGCTCGGTGCAGTGACCACCAAGGGTGTGGCAAATGTGCCTTGGCCGGGCAATCCTACACCTCGTATAGCGGAGACATACGGCGGAATGATGAATGCCATAGGACTTCAGAACCCAGGAATAGATGTGTTCAAGAAGAGGGATATTCCATTCCTCAGAGATTATGATACGAAGATAATCGTCAATGTGTGTGGAAAGTCCAAGGAAGACTACGTGGACTGCGTGGAAAAGCTTGGCGACTGTGACGTGGATCTGCTTGAGATCAACGTGTCATGTCCGAATGTCAAAGAGGGCGGAATAGCATTTGGCCAGCAGCCTGATGCTCTCTATGATATAACAAAGGCGGTGAAGGCGGCGGCAAAGCAGCCTATCATCATGAAGCTCAGCCCAAATGTCACAGATATAACCGAGATGGCAAGGGCGGCTGAGGCAGGCGGTGCTGATGCGGTATCACTTATCAACACACTGACAGGTATGAAGATAGATGTGAACAGAAGGACATTTGCTGTGGCAAATAAGACAGCAGGTGTGTCAGGCCCTGCAATCCACCCGATAGCAGTGCGTATGGTATATCAGGTAGCAAATGCGATAAAGCTTCCGATCATCGGAATGGGCGGTGTTGCAACAACTGAGGATGCCCTTGAGATGATCATGGTTGGAGCAAGTGCGGTTGCTGTTGGTACAGCGAATTTCCACAACCCATATGCGACAGTTGAGATAATCAAAGGCATAGAGGAGTATATGAAGAAGAATTCCATCAGCGATATACATGAGTTGATTGGATGTGTTAAATAAAAGGAGGATCAGAGAACTATGGAACAGTATAAGAAGGAATTTATTGAGTTTATGATCGATTGTAACGTGCTCAAGTTTGGAGATTTCGTTACCAAGAGTGGCAGAAAGACACCATTTTTTGTAAATACAGGTTTCTACAGAACAGGAGCACAGCTCAAGAGACTTGGTGAGTACTATGCAGAGGCTATCAACGCTGAGTTCGGACTTGATTTTGATGTATTATTTGGACCTGCATACAAGGGAATCCCTCTTACAGTTGCAACTACTATGTCCATCGCGGAGATGTATGACGAGGACATCAAGTATTGTTCAAACAGAAAAGAGATAAAGGATCACGGAGATAAGGGAATCCTTCTTGGAAGTCCTATACAGGATGGAGATAAGGTTGTTATCATAGAGGATGTCACAACGGCCGGAACATCCATTCAGGAGACACTTCCTATCATCAAGGCACAGGGCGATGTGGATGTTATGGGACTTGTTGTTTCTGTAGACAGAATGGAGAGAGGTCAGGGAGAGAAGAGTGCTCTCACTGAGATCGAGGAGAATTATGGAATCAAGACAACCGCCATTGTAACCATGGCTGAGGTCGTTGAGCATCTGTACAACAAGGAGTACAAGGGCAGAGTCATCATAGATGACACATTGAAGGCTGCCATAGATGCATATTACGATCAGTATGGCGTAAAATAAAAATTCGGCATATTAATCCTTAAAATATTGTAAAATATCTTGGGATAATATATAAAATAAAGGTGTGGTCATAATTGGACTGCATCTTTATTTTTGTTTAGATAACATACAATACGGTTTACTTTAAGGATCTTTTACGGATTTTGCGGATTATGGAGAAGTATATGATAAATCATTGCAAGGCGGCGCTTGGTGATCTGAGGTATTATTTCGGGAAATGGTCTGGCTGGATTTTATTTACAGCCATATTGTTGTATTATGAGCTTTTGTTCCATGAATTGAATTTTGGTATCGGCGATGGAAATATTGTGCAGATAATCATATTTGCCCTTGTCGGCGGGGGTGTATGCGGAATTATCACAAATGTATTTCCGGTCATAGTTGACAAGATAATAGCCACTGTGCTCACACTTTTTATTGGAATCTTATTTGTTGCACAGTATATATACCACTCGGTGTTCAACAATTATCTGTCGGTCATGGGTACGATACGGTTTGGCAATCAGGCGGCAGATAATGCGGATACGGTCATATCTAATATGAAAGCGCAGATATCCGATATAATCCTAATGGTTATCCCTGTTATTATAGCGATAATTCTGATATGGACGATAATGGCATTTGACAGGCGCAGATGGTGGACTAATCTAATAGGAACAGGTATTGTTGCGGTGGTGTATATTGCAACGATCATGGTTATGTGGGCTGTTGATTCAGATGTATATAGTCCATACAAGATATACAGCCAGTATACATCTGTTGATCTGGCGGTGGAGAAGCTCGGTGTAATGGAGAGCTTTGTAGTAGATGTAAGGGCATCAGTGACAAGCGGATCGGATAAAGGCCAGATAAGTTTTGCTTCCGCAGGAATGGACAGTGTGGTCGATCCTCTTGAAGGAGGAAAAACATCAGAAAATATCCCAGATGCTTCAGATACAAAAGAGCCAAATACATATAAAAATGTTGATGAAGATACAGATACATCCGGAGATAAGAGTGTATCGACCACGGAGGCGACAACCGAGGTTCCGGTTGACACATCTCCAAATATGCTTGATCTCGATTTTGAAGCTATAAATGAGCTTTCTGGCAGCGATGCAGTTGCCTCTCTGAGTGAGTATTTTGAAAATGTAACGCCGACAAAGAAGAATGAGTATACGGGCATGTTTGAGGGATATAATGTCATATGGATAACCGCTGAGGGATTCACGGGATATGCACTTGAATCCGGGCTGTTCCCTACATTATCAAAGCTTGCTGATGAAGGGTTTGTGTTTGATAGTTACTATCAGCCTTTGTGGTACGGCTCGACCCTCGGCGGGGAGTATGCAAATCTGATGGGAAGTCCGACAAAGAACGGAGCATATCTCAGCATGTGCAGGGCCGCCGACAACGAAAACGGCATGTACTTTTCTCTGGCAAACACTTTGAAGCGCATGGGGTATAGCTGTTATGGATTCCATGACAATGACTATACATATTATGACAGGAATATAACACATCCCGCGCTTGGCTATGAGTGGATAGCCAGTGGCAATGGGCTTGAATACCAGACTGATGAATATGGACAGGATATGTGGCCTCAGTCTGATCTTGTCATGATGGAGGAGACATTTGACAAATATACAAACGATCAGCCATTCCATCTGTATTATCTGACGGTGAGCGGTCATGTGCCTTATGGGTACGGTGCGGCTAATGCCATGTCAGAGAAGAATAAAGACGTTGTGTCTGATCTGAACTATTCGGATACGACAAAGGCATATCTGGCGTCACAGTATGAGATGGAGAAGATGCTTGAGGGGATAGTGGAACGTCTTGAAAAGAGAAATCTTTTGGACAAAACGGTCATAGTGCTGGCGGGAGATCATGTTCCATACGACAATATGGAAGTTGTAGACGAACTGGCTGGACAGGAATTTGGCTACAGTCTGGATGCATACAGAAGCAGGCTTGTCATATGGTCGGGGTCCATGGAAAAGCCTGTGAGGGTAAACAAGGTCTGCAGCAGTATAGATATTCTTCCAACACTGCTTAATCTTATGGGGGCAGAATATGATTCAAGACTCATAATCGGCAGGGATATTTTGTCGGACAGCGCGGGGCTTGTTCTGTTCCCTGACCGCAGTTATGTGACTGATACATATGAGTACAATGCCGCACTTGGTACGATTGTGGGGGATGTCTCGGATGAGACGTTTGATGCTATGCAGCTCTATGTTGCAGATAAATTTACCGCAGCGGACAATATAACGGAGACAGGATATTATAGCTATGTTGCTGAGTATCTTGGCAAATGACAATATTTATCACATAAAATGTAGAAGTTCTCTCCAAAATGTATTATATTTACTTGTGGATATGAAACATAAAATGTAGATAATAGGAAAGAGGTTAGTTATGAAACTTGGAAGAAATGACATGTGCTGGTGTGGCAGTGGAAAGAAATATAAGGCGTGTCATCTGGCACTGGATGAGAAGCTTGAGGATATGAAGAACAGAGGCTTCAAGATTCCAACCCACAAAATGATAAAGAATGCAGAGCAGATAGAGGGAATCAGAGTCGCATCAAAGGTCAACACGGATGTGCTCGACTACATCACACCATTTGTAAAGATCGGTGTGTCGACAAGAGAGCTTGATGATCTCATCTACAACTATACCAAGTCTATAAATGCGATTCCTGCATGTCTTGGATATGAAGGATATCCAAAGAGTGTATGTATATCTGTAAATGATGTGGTGTGTCACGGTATTCCAAGTGACGATATCATTCTTCAGGATGGAGATATTGTCAATATAGACTGTACAACAGAGTACAACGGATATTTTGGAGACTCATCCAGAATGTTCATGCTGGGCGATGTTGATCCGGCATGGAAGAAACTTGTCGAGGATACAAAGAGGGCACTTGATATAGGTGTGGAGGTCTGCGGCAAGCCTTATGTTACTATAGGCGATATAGGATATGCCATTAACAAATTTGCACAGGAGCAGGGATACTCAGTTGTAAGGGAGATAGGAGGTCACGGAGTTGGTCTTGCTATACATGAGGATCCGTATGTATGCCATATAGGACAGCCTGGCAAAGATTATGTGCTTGCCCCGGGTATGGTGTTCACTATCGAGCCTATGATCAATCTTGGTGGCCCTGATGTATATCAGGATGCTGACGACGGATGGACCATATATACAGAGGATGGATCACCATCTGCACAGTGGGAGTATACACTGGTTATGACTGATCACGGAGTAGAGATACTGGCACACTAAAGAGTATGAACGATAGCCCCAATGGGGATAAATATCCATAAAATAAAGCAGCCAATCACATTTGACTACCTTTACTTTGACTGGTTTCTATATGCATGCGGCTCACGCGTGCTATAAGGGCGTTGCGCGCTTCGCCTTAGCATAGAAACGTCAAAGTTCAGTCGTCTGCATTACCGATTGGCTGCTTTTATTATTATGGATCATATTTTATCCCCCTATTGGGGCTACCTGTCATTATTACTTGGTAAGGATTGAAAGTATCTCATTGCTCCTTGCTATGAACTTTGTCATCGCATCAGCTGACAGCGGACGGTTGGCAAGTACAGCCAGATCATACAGCTGACAGCAGATTGTTGCTGTGTTCTCTCCGTCAGGATTGTCAAGTACATACTTTACAAGCTTGTTATTGCTGTTCAGTATGAGAGTTTCGCCCTCGCCCTGACCGAACATTGAAGGATCCATGCCTGCCATTCCGTACATCTTCATCATTTCCTGCATACGTCTTGTCTCCTCAGGCTGTGTGAGGATAGAAGATGTATTCTCATCTTTGAGAGACTCAACTTTTACGTTGAGGTTCTTCATATCAAGAGCCTTCTCAAATGTAGCAGTGAGTTTATCTTTGTATTCCTTTGCAGTCTCTTCAGAGAGTTCTTCACCAACGAAGTTGTCAGAGAGCTCTGCATCTATTCTGTAGAAGTGAACGTTCTCATTCTTCTGCTCAAGCATTGTGATAAATGGACTGTCTATGGTCTGAGTCATGATCAGGGCATCCATTCCTTCGCTCTTGAACATGTTGATATACTGTGACTGAGCCTGCTCGTCAGTTACATAGAATACCTTGTTCTCATACTTTTCTTTTCCTGCCTCAAGATACTCAGGAAGTGTGATATATTTGCCTTCAAGGTTCTTGTAGATGCAGTAGTCCTTCATCTTGTCGAGGAATTTGAGATCTTTCAGGCAGCCAAACTTGATAAATGGATTGATGTCATCCCAGTACTTCTCGTAGTCTTCTCTGTGTACCTTGTACATGCCTGAGAGTTTGTCAGCAACCTTCTTGGTGATGTAATCGGATATCTTCTTGACAAATCCATCGTTCTGAAGTGCACTACGTGATACGTTCAGAGGGAGGTCAGGACAGTCGATACATCCCTTTAACAGCATGAGGAACTCAGGAATAACTTCCTTGATGTTATCAGCGACAAATACCTGGTTATTGTAAAGTTTGATGGTTCCCTCAAGGTTATCATATTGTGTGTTGATCTTAGGGAAGTAAAGGATTCCTTTCAGGTTGAATGGGTAATCCATGTTCAAATGTATCCAGAACAGAGGCTCCTTATAATCGTGAAATACCTTTCTGTAAAATTCCTTGTACTCCTCATCTGTACAGTCATTTGGATGTTTAGCCCACAGTGGGGTAGTGGTGTTGAGAGGCTTAGGAGCCTCAGGCTTTTCTCCGTCCTTTTTATCTTTGGTGTCATCAGCTGAAGCCTCCGCATCAGTGGTCTTGTTGTCTGTGCTGCTTTCAGCAGCGTTTGTTTTTTCATCGACTTCCTTTGCGTCTACATCAACAGTTGCATCCTTAGGATCCTCCTTTGGAGCGTCAGCGTTGGTGTAGTATATCTCAACAGGCATGAACGAACAGTACTTGTCTATAACTTCCTTGATTCTGTATTCATTTGCAAATTCATAGCTGTCCTCATTCAGATAAAGAGTGATAGTGGTACCACGCTCTGTTCTGAGACTCTTCTTCATGGAGTACTCAAGACCATCCTTGCACTCCCAGTAGACAGCGTCTTCGTCTCCCTTATATGACTTTGTCTCAATTGTTACCTTGTCGGCAACCATGAATGCTGAATAGAAACCAAGTCCAAAATGTCCGATGATCTGCTCCTCAGTCGCCTTATCCTTATACTGCTCAAGGAAGGCTTCAGCCCCTGAGAATGCGATCTGGTTGATATATTTCTCGACCTCTTCCTCTGTCATACCGATACCGTTATCAGTGAAGGTTATGGTCTTGTCGTTGGCACTTGTGGTCACATCGATGCGGTAAGGCTCATCTGGCTCGTCAAATTCGCCCATGAGTGACAGCTTTTTAAGCTTTGTTACGGCATCGCAGCCATTTGATATAAGCTCCCTGACAAATATGTCATGGTCTGAATAAAGCCATTTCTTGATGACAGGGAAAATGTTCTCACTATTGATTGATAAATTACCGTTCTTCATATTGTATACATCTCCTATAAATAATTTTCTAGAATAAAGATGTGTCATCCCCGTATCGTGTTCCTGTTCATATATGTATGAAAGATACACTGACACATCAAGCTAAGAGATATGATAAATCAGCCCGTTACTAAAGTCAAGAAAAAATTAGCACTCAAATATAATGAGTGCTAACAAGACTTTTACGCAATACTTCCTTTGACTACTGCCCGTGAGAACAAAAAAGTCTGAGCATATAAAAACTCAGACTTCCTTAATATATTCATAAATACATTGATTAGTTGTCGGTAAAATATATGCCGGCTTTCTTCAGAAACTCCCGTATCTCTGCGTCCCATACGAGTTCAAGAGTTTTGTCCATGGTAAAAATGTTCTGGGTTGCCATGGACGTTAGCTGGATGCTCATTCCATCATAATATATATTGAGTGTGAGGTTGGCAACGTCAGAAACGGGGATTGTGAGGTGATTCTTCTCAAGCATATCCATTATATCAGACTGTGAGAGCACCAGTACGATCTTGAAACTCAGAGGGAGCTTTTTCCCGCGGATCACATTGTATACATGAGTCCTGAGATTTTCCCATGTCGTATATGATGTCGAAGCCATTGCCTCGAGTTCTTCCTTATCATAGAAGTCTTTGTTTATTCTTCCGTCAAAGCTGTATGTGATGCCACTTCTTACAAATGCCTCCATGGTGAGAAAGTGGTCAAATGTATTTTCCATGAGAAGTTTCTTGACAAAGTCCCGTGTCTCTGTAATCGTAATATCTAACATCAAAATTCTCCTGTTCGGTGCCGAGGTAATAAAGTTTATAACTATATAAAAGTATAACAGAAAAGATGGGAAAAGCAATGGAAAAAGCAATGGAGGAAAATGAAGTTGTTGACAAACAACACCCACCCACATATACTAAATGCGAAAGGCTGTGAACAGGGAGAGTAGCCACATTCAGAAGATTCAGAGAGACTGTGCCATCGGTTGCGAGCATGGTTATCGGAGATGGGGTGAAGTGCACTTGGGAGCCTGCCGGAGGAATTGATTTTAATAATACTTCTAATTATAGTATTCCGGCACGTGCAAGGGACGTTACACCCGTAAAAGTGGAATCATATGCTGATATGTGGAATGCCATATCAGAGTATATTCAATTAGAGTGGAACCGCGGAGAATATACGTAATACAATATACGTGAATTGATACTTCGTCTCTATATGCATAATATGTATGTGTATTGAGACGAAGTTTTTTGTATACAGATGGTATTGGTCATTGAGTATTAATTATTATAGAAAGGACGATATATTTTATGAAGATTTTAAACACACTCACGAGAAGAAAAGAAGAGTTTAAGCCGATCAATGAGGGAAAGGTCGGAATATATGTATGTGGACCTACGGTGTATGACTATATTCATATAGGAAATGCCAGACCTATGATAGTGTTTGATACTCTCAGGAGATATCTTGAGTACAAGGGATATGAGGTCAATTATGTATCAAACTTCACAGACGTTGACGACAAGATCATCAAGCGCGCAAATGCAGAGGGTGTGGATGCCAGTGTTATATCTGAGAGATATATTGCAGAGGTTAAGAAAGACATGGCTGCGCTCAATGTCCGCGAGGCGACGACACATCCAAAGGCTACCGAAGAGATACCTGATATGATAGAGATGGTCAAGACTCTTATAGAGAAGGACTATGCATATGAGGTGAATGGAACAGTATATTTCAGAACAAGAAAGTTCAAGGACTATGGCAAGCTTTCAAAGAAGAACATAGACGATCTTCGTTCAGGCAACAGAGATCTTCTCGTATCCGGAATTGATGAGAAGGAAGATCCACTCGATTTCGTTCTCTGGAAACCAAAGAAAGAGGGAGAGCCATCATGGCCATCACCATGGGGTGACGGAAGACCTGGCTGGCATCTTGAGTGCTCTGTTATGTCCAAGAAGTATATCGGTGATGTCATAGATATACATGCCGGTGGTGAGGATCTTATATTCCCACACCATGAGAACGAGATAGCCCAGAGTGAGGCGGCAAATGGCACAGAATTTGCAAGATACTGGATGCACAACGGTTTCCTCAAGATCAACAATGAGAAGATGTCCAAGTCTCTTGGCAACTTCTTCACAGTCAGGGAGATTGCCGAGAAGTATCCTCTTCAGGTCATCAGATTTTTTATGCTGTCAGCACACTACAGAAGCCCTCTCAACTTCTCGGCGGAGCTTGTCGAGGCATCAAAGAACGGTCTTGAGAGAATACTCACAGCAGTAGATAGACTGAAGTCAATAAACGGTACAGATGGTGATGTGGATAAGTCAGTGGCTGATGAGATGGATGCATTTGTTAAGAAGTATGAGGATGCCATGGATGATGATCTCAACACTGCGGATGCAATATCAGTTATATTCGAGCTTGTAAAGTATGCAAATGTAAATGTGACTGAGGAGTCATCAAAGGCTACAGTGGAGCTTGTACTTAATACCATAGAAAAACTCTGTGACATACTTGGTATCATCACCGAGAAGAAAGAGGAGATTCTTGATTCTGATATAGAGGCTCTTATCGAGGAGAGACAGGCGGCAAGAAAGGCAAAGAACTTTGCAAGAGCAGATGAGATCCGTGATCAGCTAAGCAGCATGGGAATCATCCTTGAGGATACAAGAGAGGGCGTAAAATGGAAAAGAGCATAGACAGCTATTTTACTGAGATACTAGGAGTGACGTATACCAATCCCAGAGAGTATTCGCCGCTGTCCCTGGCATATATAGGCGACAGTGTGTTTGATCTTCTCATAAAGACACTTGCGGTCACGAAGGACAATAAGCAAGCATACAAATATCACAAAGAAGTCAGCCAGAAGGTTAAGGCTGAAGCACAGGCGGGATATATCATTTATCTGCTAGACAAAGGACTTCTCACCGATGATGAAGAGTGGATATACAAGAGAGGAAGAAATACAAAGACACATTCCACAGCCAAGAATGCCACGGTGGGGCAGTACCGTATGGCGACCGGATTTGAGTGCCTTATAGGATATCTTTATCTCGATAAGCAGTATGACAGAATGTTTGAAATCACCAAATTGATACTGTCAATGCCTGAACCTGACGAAAATAAAGAGAAAATTGCAGAGACAGATAAATATGAAGAAGACACCGTGACGGTGGATGGAGAGTAATATGAGCAGAGAATTTGAGAACAACAACGATGTAAATGAAAATGCTGAGGAGGCATTTGTCATAGAGGGAAGAAATGCAGTTCTTGAGGCTTTCAGATCAGGAAAGACTATAGATAAGCTGTATGTCCTTGACGGATGCAGAGATGGTGTGGTTAACAGCATAGTCAGAGAGGCAAAGAAGCAGGACACAGTGATAAACTATCTCTCAAAGGACAAGTTAAACCAGATGTCACAGGCGGGGAAACATCAGGGCGTTATTGCCCATGCTGCTGCCTACAAGTATGCTGAGATAGAGGATATGTTTGCACTTGCAGAGAGCAGGGGCGAGGATCCATTTTTCTTCATACTTGATGAGATAGAGGACCCACATAATCTCGGTGCGATCATAAGAACAGCAAATCTGTGTGGCGCACATGGAGTCATAATTCCAAAGAGACGTGCAGTCGGCATAACAGCCACCGTCGTAAAGGCGTCGGCAGGTGCCATCAATTATACACCTGTTGCTAAGGTTACAAATATCAGCAAGACCATAGAGGAGCTTAAAGAGCGTGGTATGTGGTTTGCGTGTGCTGACATGGATGGAGAGCTCATGTACAAATGCAATCTCACGGGTTCACTCGGACTTGTTATCGGCAACGAGGGAAATGGCGTGAGCAGGCTTGTGAAAGAAAAGTGTGATTATGTTGTATCAGTTCCTATGAAGGGGGATATCGATTCACTTAACGCATCTGTTGCAGCGGGAGTTTTGGCCTACGAGGTAGTAAGGCAGAGAATGGGTAAGTAAGAGGAACATTATATGTATTCGGATCTATCAGATAATGAATTGCTTGAGTTAATCGGAACGAAAAAGAATAATGAGGCTATGGAGACACTTATAAAAAGATATGGCCCTTTGGTGACCAGGCAGAGCAGAAGTCTTTATATTATCGGAGCAGATGAAGAAGATCTTATACAGGAAGGCATGATAGGGCTGATAAAGGCGATAAATGATTATAAGCCGGATAGAGGGGCGTCGTTCAAAACTTTTGCATTTACGTGCGTGAGAAGACAGATGCTCACAGCAGTCAGTAGTTCAAATAGCCAGAAAAATACACCGCTTAATCATTACATATCAATATATGGTGATGAAAACAGTGAATATATGAGTCCGCTTGATGAAATGGACAGTGGTGTTATTACCAATCCGGAAGAGATTATGATGGCAAGGCTCAGAGAGTCAGATATATTAAAGACCATAGACAGAAAACTGTCAAAGCTAGAGATAATGGTCTTGAAAGAATATCTGACAGGGGCATCGTATGAAGAGATTGGCTTAAGGCTGGGCAAACCTGCAAAATCCATAGATAATGCGATACAACGTATACGAACTAAACTCAGAAACATATAAAAACACAAATTAAGAGATTCAACTAAAATGGGAACAGTGTGAAGCTGTTCCCATTTTTGGCAAAAAATAAAAGCTACTAACGGGAGTCGGACCCGTGACCTTAACATTACCAATGGTTCGTGAGCTGTTTTACAGCTTTTTCTATCGTTCTGCATTGTGCTGAAAAAGTGTTATTTTATGCGGTTTCCGTTCAATATCGTTCAATATTGTAAATTCACATTTTCCAAGTTTTTTGAGATATAGTAGACAGATAGTAGACAGAAAAGAAGGCATAAAATACCCCGGCATGTATTGGATTTGTGACATACCGGGGGAGTATAGATTAGTTGATTGCAAGGAGTTTATACATGTCGTTGCTTGCCTTGGCCTCATTTTCTTTCAGAGCGTGAGAGTAAACATCAAGCGTAATAGATACTTTGGAATGTCCGAGCATCTTTGATATAGTCACCACATCATAGCCGAGGGAGATCATAAGTGTAGCAAACGTGTGTCTCAGTCCATGCAGATGTATTTCTGGTAACAATAGTTTTTCATCCGTGCATGAATCGTTGTACCTGAGTATGATCTCTCTGAATTTGTGGGTGGGTGTATCAATGTGCATCTGCTGGCCGTTTTCCTGAATGAACAAATGGCAGCAGCCGAAGTCTGATAATGGCGCACCATTCCAATATGTGCCGAGACTGAAGGCATATTCTTTTTCGTGTTGTTTCCAATTCTTCAACATGGCCATGCAGTTGGGTGGTAGAGGAACGCACCTTATACCGGCTTTTGATTTAGGATCCTTTTGTATCTGGCCACCTTTGACCTTGGCACATGATTTGTTGATGGATATATAGCCTTTATCAAAGTTTATATCGTTCCATGTGAGAGCGATAAGCTCACCACGTCTAAAACCGCCATATATGGCCATGTTAAAATATACTATCATCTGTTCTGGTGTGGTCATGGTTGTGGTATAGCCTGCTGCCGCAATACGCCCGTTTTTCATCTTAGGACTGTATTTGATCTCATACGGTTGTTCCAGATATTCCAGAAAGCGTTTAGCCTGTTCCACATTAAAGCATTCTTCGGCGGCGTTGTTATTCACCGCCGGGAGTTCCACACGTTTACATGGGTTATCATCTATCAGATTCCACTTGTACGCTTTAGAGAATACACTTGATGCTATCGCATGGGCTCTTCTGATTGTGGCAGCAGACAATCCCCTGTCTTTCATCGTGGTGTATATGTCCTGAAGGTGCAGCGCATTTATTTTACTGAGTTTCATCTTTCCGATGGTGTCTTTAAAGTACAGATCTATAACACCCGTGTAGCTCTCAATAACAGCTTGTGTAAGATTGCTTTCTGCATATCGTTTTTTCCATTCATCGACAAAAACCATAAATGACATGGTTTCGCCGTCCAGATACTTGCCACTTTTGCACCGCTCTTCAAATTCGATGGCGAACTTTTCGACCTCTTTTCGTATTTTTGCCGGAGTTTGTGCCGTGGGGGTATATGTTGTGGACTTGGTAATCTTTTGCTTGTTGCTGGAATAACCCAGGGAGACAGTGATCAGATAACTGCTGCCTCTTTGTTTGATACTTGCCATAGTGATTCACTTTCCTTTCTGTTCTTGAATAGGATCGTGACCTCTGGTATAATAAAACAGGTGTTTTTATTATGCTCAGAGGTGCAAATCCTTTGTGATAATATGCTTGGAGTCGCTGATTGCCGTCGGCGGCTCCTTTTTATAGGTTTTCTTATATTAGTCAGTACAAATTTTCCCAGAATCCATTAGACTTTTTATATTTAATAGATTTATATATTCCAATGCTTTGTCTTGTAGTTCATTGATATGGAGCAAATCATTGTGGGTGAAAGCAAGAAATCCCACATCACCAATAGGGCTATCTAACAGTAAAACAAATCTGATTTTTTGATCACTATCAGGGTATGGATATATGTCGTAATATCCTTTTTTTATCCAGTCGGAAAACATAGCATCATATTTTATTCTTTCGCTTATAAGATCCTCTTTATTTCCGCCATGAAATGCATATTTAATGAAATTGTCAGTTGTCCATTCCCTTTTATATTCAAAATTGAACCATTCAAGAAAATCTTTTTTACATAAAAGCCAATTTACAAAATGTGTATCGATGTTGTATGTAGACAAAATCTGAAATGTTTTGGATTTAATGGATTTAGAGATTTCAGTTATATGATCTGCATTGTTTATTTTATCAAAGGGCATTGGGGTAATATTATCAGATTCGCCATCTAAATAGGCATATTGTATATGTCCATTGGCAAGGGTAATATTTTCCGCAATAGCTTTTTTGACAGTGTTGGGGAGAGCTCTGCGACCTGTTTCCCAGGATGCAATTGTACGTTCTTTGTATGGCTCTCCGTAATTTCCAGTTATTCCAATTTCGTTGAGCCAATCTGCAAAAGATGCTTGTGTTTTCCCCATGATTTTTCGAACTTCTTTTAATCGTTTTCCTTGTAATAACATAAGTTCTTTATTCATGTAAACTCCTTTCTGTAACATGTATATCAAAATAAGTTACGGTTGCGTTGCTGTGAGTGAGGTGATAATGTGTAAAACGACAACAACCACTACAAAAACAATACACCACAACAACAAAATAGTCAAGAAAGGAAAAAAAGAAAATGAAATGTAATGTAAGAGTACGTAAGGAATTAGAGGTAAGAAGAATTAGACAGTGGGAACTTGCTAAAAAGATGGGAATTGATGAAGGGACGCTTTGTCGCAAGCTTAGGGTGGAACTTCCAAAAGAGGAACAGGACAGACTTATATCCATTATTCAGGATATACAGAAAGAGGGGGTGTAATATGCCAAGGATGGTGACGATAAAAGAGGCTGCTGCCATGACTGGTGTTCCCTGTTACCGGCTCCGCAGTTGGTGTGAACAAAACAAGATTGTTCATGTACATACAGGCACAAAGGTACTTGTGAATGCTGATAAGCTGGCGGAGTATTTGAATACAGGCGATACAAACTAGGAGGTGGGACAATGGCAGCAGAGCATATAAAAACAAAGAAAAAGGCAGAAATAAAGACAACACATGATATAGTTCTCAAGATCCTTGTGGAGAATGAGAATGCAAGGAGCAGTGATAATATACTGTATTACCTTGTATGTAAAGAGGTTGGCAGCAGGCGAGGTGTGAATATTGCTCAAGTATCTTTTGAGCAGTTCTTTACAACGGCACTTGCTGAATATGGTTTGCCAACATTTGAGACAGTGAGAAGAACAAGACAGAAAATACAGGCAGAATGCCCGGAACTGGCAGGTGACAGAACTGTTAGATATGCAAGGATGGCTTGCAAGGGCGCATTTGCAGAATATGCAAGAAATTAGGAAATGATAAATAGACTATAGGAGGTAGCAAAGATGAGTAACGATGACAGAAATTGTGTAATAGTAAGTAAGATGGAGATGAAGGCGATAGCCTTTGATAGAATGGTCAATCATGTATTGGTAAATAGTGCAGATAGTCTCAAGGCAGAAGAGATGGCGACAATGGTTCTCACAGCGAATGATCTTATAGAGGATATAGGAGAAACAGGCCGAGAAAAAGAGGTGTCAATCGGTGCTGATGATAACGAGGGCTTGTGTATGGCTGACAATGATTATTTTGATGATCTGGCAGATGAAGATATTGAGCCTTTCACATCTGAGACTTCTGAGGAGTAGAGAGGAGCCAAGCAATGGCGAGACGAAGAATGTTTAGCTTAGATGTGGTTGATACTGATAAGTTTATGGATATGCCACCTACTACACAGAATCTATATTTTCATTTGGGAATGAGAGCTGACGATGATGGGTTTGTTTCATCACCAAAGAAAGTGGCCATGATATGTGGTAGTTGTGCAACTGATCTGCAGTTATTGGTTTCTAATGACTTTATTATTCCTTTTGAGAATGGAGTAATACTAATAACTGATTGGAAGGCAAATAATTATCTTCGTAAGGATAGATATACAGAATCTAGATTCAAAGAGTATTTGGATACTGTAGAAGTAGATAATGACAAATATATAGTAGCCGCATCTTCTACTAGCTTGACATGTGGTATACCAAAAGATAGCCAAACGGTCGACAAAAGGCATACCGATGGTTGCCACAGGTTAGGTAAGGATAGGATAGAGTTAGGTAAGGATAGGGTAGAGTTAGGTAAGGACAGTAAATCTACCATGGATAGATCAGCATCAGGGAAAGATGTTGAAAATCAAAATGTTAAAGACAGGAAACATGATCAGATCAAGTATAGCGATGATCCAGAACTGGACGAGGCGATACATGAGTTTATAAAGTTCCGTAAGGGTGTCAAGAAGCCTATGAGTGACAGAGCAATAACGCTGATGATAAACAAGCTGGAGTCGCTATCACATGATAAGCATGAACAGGTACAGATTCTCAATCAGTCGATAATGCAAGGGTGGACAGGTATATATGAGCTCAAGGATGACGATAAGAGCCGAGGGCAGCCACGGAACGTACATAACAATCAGCAGCCATTTTCAAGTAATGGTGAGCGGGATATTTTAAGTGAATGGAGGAATAGTTAATGACAAGGGAAGAAGTGCAAGATTTACTTGCTATGGTGCAGGCTACATATCCAAATTACAACCCACCAAGCAGAACAGCAGCGGTCAATGCGTGGACTATAGCATTAGAGGAATATAGCAAAGATGAAATTGCTATGGCATTTAAGGTCTATATGCAAACAAATACAAGCGGGTTCGCACCGGTCCCTGGACAACTGATTGATAAAATTCACTCTATCACCAAACCACAGGAGCTGAACGAAATGGAGGCATGGGCATTGGTCAGCAAAGCAATTCGGAACAGTGCCTACAATTCGGTGAAAGAATATGCAAAACTGCCGCCCCTGGTTCAGAAAGCAGTTGGACTTCCGAGTCAACTCCGGGTCTGGGCGTTAGATGAAGATTACAATGAGCAGGTTGTAATGTCGCAATTTCAGCGTTGTTATCGTGCAGAGGTTGCAAGGTCGCAGGAAATCGCAAAAATGCCAACCGATGCAAGACAACTTATTCAGAACGCCACGCAAGGCTATTCGGCTGAAATAGTTGATTTAAGGAATCAGGCGATAAAATCCATGCCTGAAAGGAAAGAAAACGAAATTAAGGCGATGGAAGAAAGGCCAGAGAGCGTCCGGATAGGATTAGAAAAAAATAGATAGAATGGTGGGCTGTGATGACAAACGAAGAATTGGTTGAACAAATCCAATCAGGTGTGAACATCACAGAGAATATGTACCAGTTATATGAGCAGAATAAAGGCATGATATACAAGACGGCAAAGCGGTTTGTATGGGGCGCACCGCTGGAGGATCTAACACAGGAGGCATATATTGCTTTGTGTAAAGCTGTGAAGAATTATAGCGATAAGCAGGAATATAAATTCATCACGTATTATATGATGACACTGTCACGGCATTTCAAACGATATATAGAGAACAGTGGTCGTGTGATTCGTGTCCCGGTTCATAAACAGGAACAAATATGGAAATATAACCAGGTAAGCAGCGCATACTTGCATAGATTTGGACGTGAGCCGACTACACAGGAATACGCCGCATGTATGGGCTTGAGAGCATCACAGATAGAAGAGCTTGAACAATTCATGTTTGGTGGTAGTGGCAGTGAGACAAAGAGCCTTGACCAGCAGCTAACCGGGGCGGATGATATGAACCTCAGTGACGTTATAGCCGTGGAATGTAAAGACATAGACGGCGTACTTGATAAGTTGGCGTATGAACAGATGTGGCAGCAGATAAAGGAATATTTAGGTTTTCAGCAGTATAACATCCTGCGTATGCGCTATAGGCTTGGAATGACACGACAGGCAATAGGTGAGAAACTGGGATGCAATAATCAAGCTGTGAGAGATAGGGAGTATAGGGCATTGAACAGGCTTGGCCACACCGCATTTATGAAGGAGTATGCAGAGCTTGCCGGAATTAACCACAGATAGGCAGCAGGCGAGCAAAAAAACAGGTGGACTGCTGCCATAGGTTCAAAGCTATGGTGAACCTATGGTTTTGATAATGTGATGGGGTAACGATTTGTGACTCCATCGGCAGGGAACAGGTGACATCATTACCAATGACCCCATAGAAGGGTGTGCGATTTGTGGCACTCCCCTGAATCGGGGTAGTGCTTGATGACTGCCTAGGTTTAATCTAGGCAGTGTTGCAGATGTGCTCCTTGTGTGTTCTGACCGTATTCCCATTTTGGGAATACGAATGTATCGTTCTGGATGGAGTCCTAAATCAGGACTTCAAGTACCGTTTTGGTACCCGAGATATGGGGTAACGATTCGTGACGCTATTCATAAACTACTTCAGAAAACTTCAGTTTTACTACAGAAAACTACAGTTCAGATGTTAATAAATGTTAAGGTTCGAACCTATAACGAAGCTAGGGAGTACCCCGAATTAGGGCAGCCCTAAAACATGTCAAAACATGACATTAGAGAATATATACAACCTTACAAAACTTTACATCAGGGATATATACAACTTGGCAAAACCCAACATTAGAGAATATATAGGCCAAGAAAAACCAATATACAGAGCTCCCCGAACGAATCGTTCTGTCAGGGTACAAGTGTACTTCTGGGTACGGTTGTTCTATGGGGTCACTAAAACGATGACACCCTTAGTTGCTAACAAATGCTAACGTCAGAACGGAAAGGGCGTCCATACCCTCATTAGTAATGACCCCATCCCAGATGCTAACAAATGCTAACATCAGATGTTGAAAAATGTTGAATACGAATAAATAATGAGTTATTCTTGTGAAGAACAGCTATATAAAGAGCAGACCTCTGCACCCATCATTGTGCGGACCATCTGCTCTTTTTTGCCGGCACAGAAAAAGACACCCTGCAAAGCTGCAGAGTGTCCCTGATCAGAACGTATTTTATTGCGATTGTGGCTAAAGCCTATGTTGAAAGCTTATGGGTTACGTGTCCCCCTGGTGTTGGTAGCACCTTTGCGTTGTCTTGTATATGCAGTTACCGGACAATTATGGCCGCCTTTTAGCCCTCCTTGTTCTATCAGCCCTTTTGCCACATATAAAGCCCAATGCGAGCACATCCACGCCATACTCAAACATGAGACGGCGCAAGCGTGGAGATGCATTTGGCATGCGTGCATCTATTACATCTTGTATATCTGAGAAATTTATATTGTCGCCCAATGCAACCCTCCCTATCATGCGCATGGTGTCGTTGGTGTCATAAACGCTCACATCTTCATTGATTGCAATATTTCCGTATACTGGTATTGTTGCCATGTTGTTCCCTCCTGAGTTTAAAATATTATATTTGTGCTTTTATATTAGGGCAGCAGGTGATACAATCATCATTGATTTGGTGGGATGGTATCACCTGATACCTCTTATCATGTGCCCCTCTGTTGTGTCACCAGCAGAAGGGCTATTTTTATATTGCAAGGTCAAGTAATGCGCCGTAGGTTTCTTTGTAACTGTAACCGCCTATAATACCCAACAGGCGGGCTCTGATATTAACGCCCTGATCCATAAGTCTGGCAATCTCTGAACTATACGCCTTTGGCACATAGCCGATCTTGGCTTTCTTCTTCAGATATGGGATATGTACAACTATGCGGATGGCGTTTCTGTCATATGTGTTGTCTGTGTCTCTTTCAAGGGTCACAGTGAGGTTTTCTGGTCTGAACTGTGAGAGGTACTTTAGAACCTCCTGCCTGCCTTCGTATGTAACGCCTGCTGCCTTGATGGCTGTTCCCTTGGCGGTTCTCCATGCTTTCTTGAATGCTCTGGATAAGCTATAACCGGCTTTGTGCAATTCGTTGGCCATTATACAAACGGCTCTACGGATATTAACAATGTGCTTTTTCATAGGATCCTTCCTTTCTGAGCTCTTCGGTGAGCTCTATAAATGTTTCAGCAAAATGCTGGTCGATTTCCTTGTTTCCTCTGATCTGTGCCTTTGCCTCTTCGTAGTTCTCATCTGATAATGAGAGAGCAAGGATTATTGATCTCATTAACATGTTGTGTGTTGCTCCTTTCTGTATCTTATGAGTATATTATAATGTATATGGTCGTATCTATCTAGTGGCATTTTATACAAAGATACGACCATATATTTAGTAATTATGTATATGGTCGTATATAAATGGCAATGGTATAATATATCTAAAGTTAGTAATTTATAGGAAGGAGCTGAGATTATGGGGAATGAAAAAAAGAGCGATTATAGAGGCTTTACACCAGCACAAGCAGAAGCACATAAAAGGTATATGAAGAATTTTGTCGAAATAAAAGTTAGAATGACTGCTGAAAAAAGAGGAGTGGTTCAGGAACATGCCACGGAGATGGGAGAGAGTACAACTGCATTTATAAATCGTGCCATAGATGAGACTATGGAGAGAGACAAGGGCAAGTAATATATGGTTATATTCTCTCAATGCATGGATTGCAAAAATTTTATAGGAAAATTGACAGAAGATGTATTTTATTGCAAGGCATATCCTGAAGGAATACCAGTTGATGTACTCTGGAATAAAATGGATCATCGAGAACATATAGACGGTGATCATGGATTCTTATTTGAGAATCTATATACAAATGCCAGTGAAAAATCAAACAGTGATTGAATAGGCACAGATAGCAGGCGGGCATTTTACTACACAGACAATGGAGGGAGAGCATGTTAAAAAGTACGTTTTTGCATAAACTGAAACAGGATAGAGTTCTTAACATAGATGACTATATTATATCTTACAAGCCGGCAGAGATAAGCCACTGTGATACAGAGGAGCTATATAGGTTCAAGAACATAGATGATTTGTATGAGAATGGAATGCTTGGATCTGAAAGCCTGAAGGATAAGCTGGCCGGTGCTGATATGGCAATATTCCACAAGGATTATGGAGAAATTATAACTATAGACGACGGCAGCATCATGTTCTCTCCTTGTGATGATTATGACGAGATGGACGAACAGGAGATTAGAGCTCTGTGGATGGAAGTATACCAGGACTCAGGAGACGAGGACCATATATATTTCAAGAACTTTGATATAATGCCATCGGAGCAGGTACAGGACATATTTATAGATGACCTTAAGGCAGCAGGCTATATTGTCGGTGACCGGCAGAGATCATTAGTCGGTTCATTGGAGCAATCTTTTCATTGCCAAAGCAGTATGGGAGAGTTTGATATAGTGTTCAATGATGATGGCGCATTTATTTACTCAGTTAGTCCAGAGGTGATAGATAATCTCATGGGGTGGTTCGACAGGGATAACAGTTGAATGTATCATGTGATATATATGGACTGCTGCCATATGGAAAAATAATAAGAGCTATTCCACTCCCGGCAACTCTACAAGGTAGAGGCAAATGGGGGAACAGAACGCTCTTATTTCTTAGTAGTATATAGCGTGATGGCAGATTAACCATATGATGGCAAATGATGGCATGAGATGTTGACAAATGTTAACATTGTGGAGCATGTGTGTATAATAAATTATATAGGGAAGTGATACGTGACCCCCGCATTTTTGGGTTGCGCCATCATTTCCCTTTTTTATGGGTGTCCATAGTATGGACCCCCTTTTCTTATAAACGGAGAGTGTATACAAAAGGTAAAAAAACATGGCAAACTCAGCGACAAAATGTTGCCGAGCTTGGAACAGCGTGGTGACAATGGCAGCAGTGGTGGAGAGCGGTGTAAGCCTAACTTACATCGTCAAGGATAGCGATGGATCCGGTGCATGACCGATTGATAGATATTATCTGGACTGCTGCCGATAGGAAAACATGCTGATTAAGGCAGCAGATCATAAAAAATTTGAAATAGTAGACAAATAGTAGACAAAAACAGATTTTTGCATGATTTATATAGAAGTTCAGGCAATAAAAAAACCGCTCAAAGCGGCATAAATACTGAAGATTTTATAAAAGCTACTAACGGGAGTCGGACCCGTGACCTCAACATTACCAATGTTGCGCTCTACCACCTGAGCTATAGTAGCTTGCTTTCCAAAAGCAATAATAACTATACCAAAACAGATGTGAAAAATCAAGCGGAATATTTGTATTTGTTGTGAAAAATATTGCAAATCAAAAGATAATTGTGGTACAAGTGGCAAAAGTATGGTAAAATAATTATAATCGCGTGCAAAAATAGGGTAAAAATTATTGAAACACGGGAAAATATGATACATACAGACGCCGTACGCACGTATGTTGATGCGTCTTTATATTATAAGCGGGAGGCAATAAAATGGCTGAAGAGATGACAGGTAAGAATTTCATTGAACAGATAATTGAGAAAGATATAGCTGAGGGAAAGGTTCCGAAGATCGTCACCAGATTCCCACCGGAGCCAAATGGATATTTACATATAGGACATGCCAAATCAATACTTTTAAATTACGGTCTGGCAAAGCAGTATGGCGGACAGTTCAATCTCAGATTTGACGACACAAACCCTACAAAGGAGAAGACAGAGTTCGTCGAGTCCATACTTGCAGATGTGAAGTGGCTTGGCGCAGACTTTGGTGACCGAGTGTTCTTTGCATCTAACTATTTTGATCAGATGTACGAGGCAGCGATAAAGCTTATCAAAAAGGGCAAGGCATATGTGTGTGATCTCACACCGGATGAGATCAGAGAGTACAGGGGAACACTCACAGAGCCTGGTAAGAACAGCCCATATAGAGACAGAAGTATCGAGGAGAATCTTGATCTGTTTGAGAGGATGAAGAATGGTGAGTTCCCTGATGGAAGCAAGGTACTTCGTGCGAAGATAGATATGGCAAGCCCTAACATCAACATGAGAGATCCGATCATCTACAGAATAGCAAGAATGAACCATCACAATACAGGCGACAAGTGGTGCATCTATCCAATGTATGATTTTGCCCATCCTATCGAGGATGCGATCGAGGGTGTTACACATTCCATATGTACACTTGAGTTCGAGGATCACAGACCTCTGTATGACTGGGTTGTTATGGAGCTTGGCTACAAGGATTCACCTGACGGCACACCAAAGCAGATAGAGTTTGCAAAGCTTTACCTTACAAATGTAATAACAGGTAAGAGATACATAAAGAAGCTCGTTGAGGATGGAATAGTTGATGGATGGGATGATCCACGTCTTGTAAGTATAGCTGCCCTCAGAAGAAGAGGATTTACACCATCTGCCATCAAGAAATTTATGGAGCTGGTTGGAATATCAAAGAGCCAGTCATCTGTTGACTATGCTATGCTTGAGTATTGTGTGCGTGATGACTTAAAGCTCACAGCAAAGAGATACATGGCTGTTGTAGACCCTGTAAAGCTTGTCATAGACAACTATCCTGAGGATCAGGTTGAGTATCTTGATGTGGAGAACAATCAGGAGAATGAGGAGCTTGGAAGCAGAAAGGTTGCATTCAGCAAGTATTTATATATAGAGAGAGAGGACTTCATGGAGGAGCCACCAAAGAAGTATTTCAGACTTTTCCCTGGCAATGAGGTTCGCCTCAAGAACGCATATTTTGTAAAGTGCGTTGGCTTTGAGAAAGATGAGGATGGCAATGTGACAACAATTCATTGTACATATGATCCTGAGACAAGAAGTGGCTCAGGTTTTGAGGGCCGTAAGGTAAAGGGAACCATACACTGGGTATCAGCTGAGAGTGCCATAGATGCTGAAGTTCGTCTGTACGAGAATATCATCGACGAGGAGAAGGGAAAACTCAACGATGACGGTACATTAAACCTCAATCCAAATTCGCTTGTCATCAAACAGGGATGTAAGCTTGAGAAGGCGTTTGAGGATGCTCAGCCAGGTGAAGCGTTCCAGTTCCTCAGAAATGGATTCTTCTGTGTTGACTCAAAGGATTCGACAAGTGAGCACCCTGTGTATAACAGGATTGTATCACTCAAGAGTTCATACAAGCCAGGCAAGTAAGAGATACAATGTATTACAGAATCTGCAGTACTGACATTGATCTGCAGATATTATATGAAAATATGTGGGGATGAGCACACGCCTTAAGGGGAGGCGTGCGTATCAAATACATGTGATTGGAAAGAAATTATGGAATACGATTACAAGAGGATATATATACTTCTGTCCAAGACGGAGACGATACCATCAAATCTGATAAAGCTGTTTACCGGGGAACCATATAGTCACACATCTCTGGCTCTTGATATCAGTCTCAATGAAATGTACAGTTTTGCAAGAAGAGGTATGTACAACCCGTTTAACGGTGGGTTCATCAGTGAGAATATAGAGAAGGGTATATTTGGCAAGCATAAAGAAACTAGATGTACAGTGTACGAGCTCAATGTGACAAAAAGACAATATGACCACATACAGCGGGAATTGGTAAGATTCAAGAAGCATCCTGAGCGATATGGTTATAATTTCCTTGGAGTGTTCAGTGTATTTTTTCATAGAGCCATGGACAGAGAATATAATTATTTTTGTTCTCAATTCGTAGCGGCAGTACTTAGAAATGCCGGAGTTGATATATTCCACAAGAAACCGGGATTGGTAAAGCCTGGAGATTTCGGAAAATGCACTATGCTTAAACCTGTGTTCACGGGACGCCTTGCAGATTATAGAGCATATCTGCATGAGAAATATAAGCACCATCATGGAATAGACAATGAAATAGGCAACAGAATAGACGATAGAGTAGTCAATAGGATAGAAAGTGTAATATCGGCTGACTCAGATACGGCAAATGATATGAATGTCGGAAAAACGTCATTGACAGATGGTATCGGTATCATGTCTTGGAAAGTCGGCTGATAGTCAGCTGACAAGTAATATTACAATATAAAACCATAAAAAAGTCATCTGCATATGTGACAATGGCGGCGTGTTTCGTCATTGATAGCATGAGCAGATGACTTTTTACTTTTGTTTTATAACTGTTATTTTCAGATATTTTTATATTTATCCATTTTTATTTATTCAGCATTATTTATCCATCATTCCACAAATGTATGTCCCATTTTGATGATTCCTCTTTGTACGGAGTCTTTGGAATTCTTCCAAGGTTCATTCTTATATCTGTAGTCGAATTTGTCGATGAACCAGCTGATGTCTTCGTTCACTCTCTCCATTCCCTCAAAGAAGACTTTGTTTAAAGCGTTGATGAATTCGCTGTATTGCTCTTTGCTCAGCTTGCTCTGACCTGTCTTGTAGAGGATACCATAGTGATATGTACAAAATCCCTTAGAGCTCGCAAATTTCTCTCTGAACTCGGCGTCCTTCTTCCACATGTGGAAGATAGTGTCCACATATCTAACGAACATATTGTCCATGCGCCCACATATAAAGCAGCTTTTTTCCATATTATCGATGTAGTCGACTATAGGGGCGTTTGGAGTGCTTTTGCCGAATAGACCAGCCTTTGACGCGGGACCTTTAGCCGCAAGCTCCTTCATATCCTTGATAGTTTTGTTCATATGGGTGTTCATCATGAGAGCCAGTCCCAGGCGGTTCTTTTCTTGATAGAGAAGTCTCAGGTGATGACTGCAGAATCCAAGCTTGTCAGTCATGGCGCGATTGTCATCCTCCATATAGCTTGGTCCCATAGTGTATTCGATTGCGTTTCGTTCAAGTTCCTTTTGCATCTGGCACATAGGACATTCGCATTCACTGTCAAATGCATCGTTTACCGGAATGGTATATATTTGTTCTGCCATAAGTCCTCCTGTGAATTTAAATATAGGCAATTATTTCCGTTTACCATAATATAAGTGACGTTGAAAATAATATACGTGTATTATACAATAGTCTGGTGTGTTTTATAAAGGTAATTTACAAATAAGTATTATTAGACGGTTGATACGCGGTATGCTTAAGATAGATAAAGATATAGTGCAATTCATGAGATTTTAGATACAGGAAATGGCAGGTGTACAGAAGATGAAAGTAAGTTGTGAGAATAATATAGTAACAGTAGACGGTGTGAATGATTTTACACTCTCTCAGATACTTGAGTGCGGTCAGTGTTTCCATTTTGATAAGCTTGACGAAGAAGTGTATGAAGTCGTGGCATTTGGCAGAGCAGTAAAGATGGAGCAGACAGACAAGGTGCTCAGGATATATGGTTCATCCATGGAGGATTATGAAGGAATATGGAAGTTGTATCTTGATATGGACAATGATTATGGACTTATTAAGCAAAGTGTTATAAAGGCAGATGGGGCACTGAAGACGGCTGTTGATGAGAAGAGTGGAATCCACATATTAAACCAGGATTTTTTTGAGACACTTATATCATTTATCGTATCACAGAATAAGAGTATACCGCAGATCAAGCAGTGCGTAAAAAATATATCGCATAGATTTGGTGATGAAGTCATAGGATATAACGGTGAGGCATTTTATGTATTCCCGGATGTTCAGAGGCTGCATGATGCAACAGAGGAAGAACTCAGGGAGTGCAAAGTGGGATTCCGGGCTCCGTATATCAAAAATGCTACGGAGGCAGTGTATTCAGGTGCAGTCACAAAGGAGAAGCTGGACGAGCTGGACATAGCACAGGCAAGGGAACTGTTAATGACGATAAAGGGCGTTGGGGAAAAGGTTGCAAACTGCGTTCTGTTGTTCGGACTTGGCAGACGGGAAGCGTTTCCTGTGGATGTGTGGATGAAGAGGATAATGGAGCAGATGTATTTTGACGGAAAAGATACAAAGAAACAGGACATAGAGGCATTTGCGGTGAATAAATTCGGAGATCTTGGAGGATATGCACAGCAGTATCTGTTCGACTATGCAAGGACAACACTATTCAAATAATCAGTTTTATAATTTTTTTAGAAAATAAGGGTTGATTTTTTTATAGAAATGTATAGAATATAAAACAGTGTTAGCACTCACATAAAATGAGTGCTAAAAACAAAGGCGAAAAGAAGAGTAATAAGAAAAATAAGAAATTAGGAGGTATATATCATGAAGTTGAGACCACTTGGAGACAGAGTAGTATTAAAGCAGTCAGTAGCAGAGGAGACAACAAAGTCTGGAATAGTTTTGCCAGGTCAGGCAAAGGAAAAGCCACAGTATGCAGAGGTTATTGAGGTAGGTCCTGGAGCAGTTGTTGATGGCAAGCTTGTTCCTATGGATGTTAAGGTTGGAGATACTGTAATATATCAGAAGTTCGCAGGCTCAGAGGTAAAGCTTGACGATGAGGAGTACATAGTTATCAAGCAGGACAGCATTCTTGCAATCGTAGAGAAATAATCAATCTCTTGAGACTGATCCGATACACGTAAGAAGGATATAACATATATTGTGATGTAATGTTTGACCGGAATAAATAATAAGACGAAATGATAGATCAAGGTAATGATAAATCAAGGTAATGATAGATCAAGATATGGAGGTAGACAGAAATGGCAAAGGAAATTAAGTATGGTGCCGAAGCTAGAAAGGCACTTGAAGCAGGCGTTAATCAGTTAGCAGATACAGTAAGAGTTACACTTGGACCTAAAGGAAGAAACGTAGTACTTGCAAAGTCATACGGTTCACCACTCATCACAAATGATGGTGTTACAATCGCAAAGGATATCGAGCTTGAGGATGCATTTGAGAACATGGGTGCTCAGATCGTCAAGGAAGTTGCAACAAAGACAAACGATGTTGCCGGTGATGGTACTACAACAGCTACAGTTCTTGCACAGGCTATGATCAATGAAGGAATGAAGAATCTGGCAGCAGGTGCTAATCCTATCGTTCTCAGAAAGGGAATGAAGAAGGCTTGTGACAAGGCAGTTGAGGCTATTCTTGATATGAGTGAGACTATCAGTGGAAAGGATCAGATCGCAAGAGTTGCATCTATCTCAGCTGGTGACGATGAGGTTGGACAGATGGTTGCCGACGCTATGGAGAAAGTGTCAAAGGATGGAGTCATCACCATCGAAGAGTCAAAGTCAATGAAGACAGAGCTCGACCTTGTAGAAGGTATGCAGTTCGACAGAGGTTATATTTCAGCTTACATGGCAACAGATATGGAGAAGATGGTTGCAGAGCTTGATAACCCATATATACTTATAACAGATAAGAAGATCTCAAATATTCAGGAGATACTTCCACTCCTTGAGCAGATCGTTCAGAGCGGTTCAAAGTTGCTGATCATCGCTGAGGATATCGAGGGCGAGGCTCTCACAACACTTATCGTCAACAAGCTGCGTGGTACATTCCAGGTAGTAGCTGTAAAGGCTCCTGGTTATGGCGACAGAAGAAAAGAGATGCTTCAGGATATCGCTATTCTTACAGGCGGTAAGGTAATCTCAGAGGAGCTTGGATATGAGCTCAAGGATGCTACTCTTGATGACCTTGGACGTGCAAAGAGTGCTAAGATCACAAAGGAGAACACAGTTATCGTTGATGGTATGGGCGCTAAGGAAGACATCGCAGGTCGTGTAAATGTCATCAAGGCTCAGCTTGAGGAGACAACATCAGAGTTTGATAAAGAGAAGCTTCAGGAGAGACTTGCAAAGCTTGCCGGTGGAGTTGCAGTTATCAGAGTCGGCGCAGCTACAGAGACAGAGATGAAGGAAGCTAAGCTCCGTATGGAGGATGCACTCAATGCCACAAGAGCTGCAGTTGAAGAGGGAATCATCTCAGGTGGTGGTTCAGCATATATCCATGCTGCAAAGAAGGTTGCAGAGCTTGTAAAGGATCTTGAGGGCGATGAGAAGACAGGCGCTAAGGTAGTTCTCAAGGCTATGGAGGCTCCACTGTTCCACATCGCAGCCAATGCAGGACTTGAGGGATCAGTCATCATCAACAAGATCAAAGAGTCTGAGGTTGGTGTGGGCTTTGATGCATACAATGAGACATATGTCAACATGATCGAGGCAGGAATCATTGATCCTGTTAAGGTTACAAGAAGTGCACTTCAGAACGCTACATCAGTTGCTTCAACAATGCTCACAACAGAGTCAGTTGTAGCTGATATCAAGGAAGATGCTCCAGCAATGCCGGCAGGCGGAGCAGGAATGGGCGGCGGAATGGGCTTCTAAGGAATAGAGTCAGACACGATTTCGCAGTAAAATGCAAAGACTAAGATAAAAAAGGATCACATCATTCGTAATTGGGTGATGTGTTTCTTTTTTTATGTAGGTTAATTGACACTAACCGGCATGTGTGAGATAATCAGAACAGATATTTTTCGACTAAGGGAAAGTATGGGTTACAAAAAAGTTATAAATGAAAGGCAGGAAGAGATGGGAGAAGATAACAACAGCTTTGGCGGCTATCAGCCAACAGAAGACAACGGACAGGTGGGACAGCAGAATCCATATGAAGGTGCGCCTCAGTATGGACAGAACGATCAGAACTATGGTCAGCCAGGTGGCCAGTATGGACAGAATTATGGTCAACCGGGTGGACAGTATGATCAGAATTATGGACAGCCGGGTGGCCAGTATGGACAGAATTATGGTCAGCCAGGCGGACAGTACGGACAGAATTATGGTCAGTATGGCCAGGGCTACGGACAGCCGGGAGATCCATACGGACAGAATTATGCTAACCAGGACATGAATATGGGCGGAGGTCCGGCATATCCACAGAATAATATGCAGCCACAGGAGAGCAAAGGCGTATCCATAGCGTCTATGGTGCTTGGTATCTTTTCGCTTACATTTGGATGCTGTATTACGTATGTTGGAATTGCTTCAGCTATTGCAGGTATAATCACAGGTATAATCAGTCTTAAGAATAAGAAGCCTGGCAAGGGAATTGCTATCGCAGGTATTATAATGAGCGCAATAGCACTTGTGTTCCTGGTGTTCTGTATTATCCTGGTTCTTACATCGGACACATATCAGGATATGGTGGACGAAATACTCAGACAGATACAGTCAGGAAGCTATTAAAAATGTAATAAATTGAATAAAGAGAAGTGATCGAGAGGCCGCCGGACTTAGGGCGGCCTCTTGTTATGTGCGCCAAGCTGATAATATTTGAACGTTTAATACTGTGTGGGTGATTGAATCTAAAGGTGGATTAGTGTTATTATTATAGAAGTGCGTAGAAGGTATCAGAAAGGAGGTCCTGTATTATGGAGAGCGATTATATTATTGAAGATACAGACATCAGGCGTCTTATTGTGAAAGCGGTAGAGGCGAGAGATATGGCATATGCCAGGTACTCACAGTTTAAGGTTGGGGCAGCACTCCTGGCGGGCCGGGAGAATTCTTCGGATGCAGCTGAAGTCGTTGGTGGAGAGACAGACAGTCACGATAGAAATACAAATGAATACAGAGTGTTCACGGGCTGTAATATAGAAAATTCCTCGTATGGTGCAACTATATGCGCAGAACGTGCAGCGGTGTGTAATGCAGTGAGCAGTGGCTATAAAGATTTCAAAGCGATTGCTATTGTCGGTGGCCTGAATAGTACAGGGATAAATGGAATAACATATCCATGTGGGATATGCAGACAGGTGCTTTCGGAATTTTCTGCGGATATGTATGTTATCGCAGCACGTTCAGAGGATGATTACGACATGAGAAGATTGTCAGAGTTTCTTCCGGCTTCGTTTGGTGCCGGACAGATGAAATAGCGAAATAGTCTGTTACAACAATGGCCAGATAAGCTGTTTGGCAACATATAAAAGGACAATAAAAAATATAGAAGGAGAACATGAATTGGGAAATATCAAGGATGTAAAGGCTTACAGAATAGTTGAGGAGAAGGATCTTCCAGAGGTACATGGCAAGGGCTATGTGCTGGAGCATATAAAGACAAAGGCAAGGGTCCTCATCATTGAGAATGACGATGTGAATAAGGTGTTTAATATAGGCTTCAGGACACCTCCATATGATGATTCAGGAATACCTCATATAATTGAGCACTCAGTGCTTTGTGGTTCAAAGAAATATCCGGTAAAGGATCCATTTGTTGAGCTGGCAAAAGGTTCTCTGAACACCTTCCTAAACGCCATGACTTATTCAGACAAGACGGTATATCCTATAGCGAGCTTCAATCAGAAGGACTTTGAGAACATCATGAGTGTGTATCTGGATGCAGTGTTCTATCCGGATATCTATATACATGATGAGATCATGAAGCAGGAGGGCTGGCACTACGAGCTTGACTCTATGGACGGAGACCTGAAGTACAACGGAGTTGTGTATAATGAGATGAAGGGCGTGTACTCAAGTCCTGAGTCGATTATGTACAGAGAGATAGAGTCATCACTCATGCCGGACACTCCATATGGCAATGATTCAGGCGGTGATCCGGTATCCATACCTACACTCACCCTTGAGAGATTCAGAGATTTCCACAGGACATATTATCATCCATCGAACAGTTATATTTATCTGTATGGTGACTGTGATATGGCGAAGGAGCTGGAATTTATAGATGAGGAGTATCTGTCACATTACGATTACAAGGAGATAGATTCAGCGATCCCTCTTCAGAAGCCATTTGACGAGATTAAGGATATCACTATGGAGTACTCCATAGCTGATACTGATCCAGAGGAGAACAATTCCATACTCACATACAGCAAGATAACAGGGCTCAGCACCGAAAAGAAGAAGGTTACAGCCCTTGAAATACTTGAGTACGTGCTCATGGATGCGCCGGGAGCTGTCCTGAAGAAAGCTCTGACTGACGCAGGTATAGGCGAGGAGGTCTACAGCTCATTTGACAATGGCTGTCAGCAGACCACATTCTCTATTATAGCAAGAGGCGCGGATAAGAACGATAAGGACAGATTCATAAAGATAATAGATGACACGTTTGAAGAACTCAGCCATGGTATAGATAAGGATGCGGTTGAGGCTGCAATCAACAAGTTTGAGTTCAAGCACAAGGAGGCCAATTTTGGAAGGTTTCCTAAGGGGCTTATGTACGGACTGGATGCATTTAACAGCTGGCTGTATGACGATACCAAGGCACTCATGTTTTTTGAGATGAATGATGTGTATAAGGAGCTGAGAGAGGATCTTCAGAATGGTTATTTTGAACAGATCATAAAGGAATGTTTCATTGACAATACATTTGGCCTGTATCTCACTATGAATCCAAAGAAGGGGCTTGACCAGGAGAACGAGAAGAAGATCGCTGATGAGCTGGCTGCATACAAGGCTACACTCAGTCGTGAGGAGCTTGAGAAGATCGTGGAGGATACAAAGGCGCTCAAGGAGTATCAGGCAACCCCTTCATCAGCCGAAGATCTTGCCAAGGTTCCACTTCTGTCGATAGATGACATTGACAAAGAGGCTGAAAAGCTTAAGAATGTTGAATCTGAGATCGGCGGACTTTCAGTTGTAAGCCACGATATATTTACAAACGGTATAGGATATCTGAGGTTCTATTTCAATATAAATGATATAGATAATGACCTTGTGCCATATCTTGCTGTGCTGTCATGCCTGTTTAAATATATTGACACGGAGAAGCACACCTATGGACAGCTGTCAAATGAGATAGACAGCAATATAGGTGGAATAGAGTTTGATATGGTTGGATATGCCAGTGACACGGATATCAAGAAGTTCTTCTATGTATCTATGAAAGCTCTCTATGAGAAACTTCCATATGCGGTAGAGCTTATGAAGGAGATACTGTTCTCATCAAAGATAGATGACAGGAAGAGATTGAAGGAACTCCTGACGGAGGAGAAGTCCAGCATGAAGAATGGCATGGCTGCATCGGGACATGTGACCGCATACACCAGAGCCATGTCATATATAGATGAGGGTGCAAGATTCACGGATGAGACATGCGGAATTGCTTATTATGAATTCCTGTGTGACATAGTGGACCACTTCGATGAGAAGTATGACAATATCATTGAGAAGCTTCAGTATGCTCTTGCAGAGGTTCTCAGAAAGGGGGCACTTACTGTTTCTTATACAGGAGATCAGGATGTGACAGATCTGCTTGAGGAGTCATTTGCGGACTTTGGTAAAGCGCTTTCCACAAGACCAGCACATAAGGACGTGGAGCCGTTTGAGAAGAATCTTCAGAATGAGGGATTCAAGACTGCCAGCCAGGTTCAGTACGTTGCCATAGCAGGTAATTTTGAGGATGCAGGATACAAGTACGACAGCTCACTGAGTGTTCTTAAGATCATATTCTCATATGGTTATCTGTGGGAGAATGTCCGTGTGAAGGGCGGTGCGTATGGCGCCATGTGCTCATTTCTCAGGAATGGAACATGCTATATGAGTTCATACAGAGATCCGAACCTCATGGAGACATATGACATATTCAAGAATGCATATAAGTTCGTGGAAAACTTTGAGTGCTCAGACAGGGATATGACTAAGTATATCATCGGAACTATGGCTCAGATAGATGCGCCAACGACTCCTGTTGCTGAGGGCATAAGCCATATGGCGAGATACTTTATGGGAGTTACAGATGAACAGATCCAGAGAGAGCGTGATAAGATCCTCTCCACTGACAGAGATGCCATCAGAGCCCTTGCTCCACTTGTGAAGGCTGTTACAGATTCCGGAATCATCTGTGCCATCGGCGGAGAGAGCAAGATAGAGGAGAATAAGGACAGCTTCAAGGAAGTGCTGGCAATCTTCTAAGGATGAGAGAAGGCAGACGTGATAAAAATTTTCGTGAAAAACCAAAATGAATTTTAGGCTGGATACGTAGGCATGATCTATGATCATGGCCACGAGATAAAGGAGATATATGAATAAGGAATACAAGTCGGGTTTTGTGTCTATCATAGGCAGACCTAATGTTGGAAAGTCGACACTTATGAACAGACTGATAGGTCAGAAGATAGCGATAACCAGCAATAAGGCACAGACCACAAGAAACAGGATACAGACAGTATACACCAGCGATAAGGGACAGATCATATTCCTTGATACACCGGGTATCAACAGGGCAAAGAACAAGCTTGGAGAGTACATGCTCAAGGTTGCCGAGAGTACACTGGATGAGGTTGATGTGGTTCTCTGGATAGTTGAGGCCACAACCTTTATCGGTGCAGGAGAGCGTTACATCATAGAGCAGTTGCAGCACGTAAAGACTCCTATAATCGTTGTTGTGAATAAGATTGACAACGTTGAGGAGGGCAAGGTGTTTGAGGCGATAAACACCTATAAGGATGCCTGTGATTTTGCGGAGATAGTACCCGTATCTGCACTCAAGGGAAAGAATACAGATGAACTTATAGATACCATTATGAAATACCTGCCGTATGGACCTCAGTACTACGATGAGGATACTGTGACCGATCAGCCAGAGAGACAGATCGTTGCCGAACTCATAAGGGAGCAGGCTCTACGCCAGCTTGACAAGGAGGTACCGCATGGTATAGCAGTTGTCATAGACTCAATGAAGGAAAGACCAAACGGTGGTATCATAGATATAGATGCTACGATTATATGTGAGAGGGATTCACATAAGGGAATCATCATAGGGAAGCAGGGAGCTATGCTGAAGAAGATAGGAACCCATGCAAGATACGGAATAGAGAGACTTCTTGATACCAAGGTCAACCTGAAGCTGTGGGTCAAGGTCAAGAAGGACTGGAGAGATACTGATACACTGCTGAGAAACTTTGGATTCAGGGACGAGTAGGATTTTGGTTATGGAGGTGGACATACAATCATGAGAGAAGAAGTTACACTGCACGGAATTGTATTGTCCAGCAGCCTCCAGGGTGAGTATGACAGGAGGATGGTGGCTCTGACAAAGGAACGTGGCAGGATCACGGTATTTGCTACCGGTGTGAGGCGGGGAACGAATCCCCTTCAGTCTAAGACACAGATGTTTGTCATGGGGAGCTTCACTCTGATCCCCGGACGCGATTCATATCGGCTTGTGAATATAGATGTTGATGAATATTTCCACCAACTCACCATGGATATAGATGCATATTGCTATGCATCATACTTCTGTGAGGTCATGAGTTTCATGACACATGAAGGGGACAGGGCGGCGGATTATCTCAATCTTCTGTATGTGAGCCTTAAGGCTCTCGAGAAGGGGCAGATGCCTGCAAAACTCATCAGGTGTGTGTATGAGATAAAGCTTATGGATGTGTTCGGTCAGGGAATACAGAGTTTCCACTGCCCTATATGTGGCAAGACAGAGGTTTCAAATGTATTTGATGCCGCATCAGGCGGACTGCTCTGCGATGGATGCAGAGGAAGGGCAAAACACCCGCTGCATCTATCTGACGATGCGGTGTACACGATACAATACATAAATGGAGCACAACTTGGTAAGATGTATAACTTCAATGTGTCCGATGCAGTGCTTTCCGAGATACAGCTAGTATCGAAGCAGTTTATGGATATGTACGTGGACAGAAAGTTCAAGTCAGTCGAGATCATAGACTCACTGCCGTGAAAAAAAGAAGAGAATCCTACATGACGTGAGATTCCCTTCTTTTTGTATATTACCTGTCTAAAATACAAATCATAGAGAGTGTATTATTTTAGAGAACGTCTTCATCGCGCCGGGAAGTTTTTCATATGGTATGGCGCTGAAACCAAACAGAAGCTGGTTCTCAGGACAGAGATTCTTTCTTATCCAGAATGGCTCTGTGGAGAAGATTCGTATGCCTTTCTGCTCAAAGGCAGATATGAGTTCGGACTGGGTGAGATAGGAGTTCTTTATCTCTGCTACAAAGTGCAGACCCGCTCCAGCGCCGTACATGATGACATCATCTTCCAAATTCTGTTTCACATAATTAAGTATATAATCATGTTTTTTCTTATAGTGATTCTTCATTGCGCCTATGTGGCGCTGATAATTTCCACTCTGAATAAATTCAATAAGAGCAAGCTGCAGAACGGTAGGAACCGTACAGTTGGTATGTGAATATCTGGAGCTGTAGTCTTTCATCAGATTTTCAGGGAGTACCATATATGATATCCTAAGATCCGGCGACATGGACTTGGAGAAAGTTCCAAGATATATAGTGCGGCCGCTGTTATCGATGGACTGCAAGGATGGGATCGGTCTGCTCTGGTATCTGAGTTCACTGTCGTAATCGTCCTCGATTATATAACTTCCTGACTGGACAGCCCATTCTATGAGCTCCAGCCTCTTGCTTATAGGCAGTATACTTCCCATAGGAAACTGGTGGGATGGCGTTACATACAGTAGAGTGTCCCTGAGACGCTGGATGTGTTCTATGGACACACCGTCGTCATCAAGCGGTATTGGAATGATCCTGAAAGGACTCTGGCTGACGATCTCCCATGTTCCGTTGTAGCCAGGGTCCTCCATGGCAAATGAATAGTCTGACGGACTGAATATATGGGTGATTATGTCTATGGATCTCTGGTGGCCGCTTGTGAGGATGATCTGCTCCGGAGTGCAGTTGACACCCCTGGACATGTACAGATATTCGGTGATAAGACTGCGGAGGGTGTAGCTTCCCTGCGACATCTGGTAGGAGGCGGTATCGGCCATGGATATCATGTCCCAGGCGTTCGTGAGACATTTGCGCCAGGCCCTGGAGTGATAGCAGTTGTAGTTCAGATTGCCGTAGCTGAACGTGTAGTCAAAGGTCTTTCCTGATTGCCTGGAAGAATGCTGTATATTGTGGCTTTGGCCTGACTTTTTGTCTGGAGAAAATGCAGAGATGTTCTCAACATAGTAGCCTGAGCCTGTCACGGAGCGTATATATCCTTCAAGTTCAAGCTGGTTGTAAGCAGATACTACTGTGTTGCGGCTCAGCTTATGTTCGGCGGCGAGTTGTCTTGTTGCAGGTAGCTTTTCGCCTGCAGCATAGTGCTCATTAAGTATCTCAGATTTCATCTGTTCATATAATTGTTCGTATAGAGACTTATCGGAGGTCTTGTCTATTGATATCATTTCCGTGTTCCTTTCCTGCATATTATAAGCGTTAAAAATACGTTGTATCATTGGATATTTGCATGTGACTTGATTTATTTATATTCCAATACTACAAATTGGTACTATAAAAATACTTAAAATTGGAGCTTTAGAAAGAACCAATCTGGTGCTATTATACAAGAGTCATAACGAGTAAGCAATAAGAAGTCATAAGGTGATGTCTGACGGTACAAATTATAGTAGCTTTGTATAAATAATATTACAAAATATGCCGTGAACCTTGCAAAAATATTTGAATGAGTATAAAATAAGGCGGATAGAGTGAAAAAAATGCAAATTCGAATATGATTTGGAGGATTACAATGGAAAAGACATTAGACAAGATCGTTGCATTGGCAAAGAGCAGAGGATTTGTTTATCCAGGTTCAGAGATTTACGGTGGTCTCGCAAATACATGGGACTATGGTAATCTCGGAGTTGAACTCAAGAACAACGTTAAGAGAGCATGGTGGAAGAAATTCATCCAGGAGAACCCTTACAATGTAGGAGTTGACTGTGCTATCCTTATGAACCCACAGACATGGGTTGCTTCAGGCCACCTTGGAGGATTTGCTGATCCTCTTATGGATTGCAAAGAGTGTCATGAGAGATTCCGTGCAGATAAACTTATAGAGGACTTTATGGCTGAAAACGGAGTTGTTCCAGAGGGCGCGGTAGACGGATGGAGCAACGAGCAGATGGAAGAGTACGTTGAGAAGAACAATATCTGCTGTCCGACATGTGGAAAGCACAACTTCACAGGTATCAGACAGTTCAACCTCATGTTCAAGACATTCCAGGGTGTAACAGAGGATGCCAAGAACACTGTATACCTGAGACCGGAGACAGCACAGGGTATATTTGTCAACTTCAAGAATGTACAGAGAACTTCAAGAAAGAAGGTTCCATTTGGAATCGGTCAGATAGGAAAGTCATTTAGAAATGAGATAACACCTGGTAACTTCACATTCAGAACAAGAGAGTTCGAGCAGATGGAGCTTGAGTTCTTCTGTAAGCCGGGTACAGATATGGAGTGGTTTGAGTACTGGAGAAGCTTCTGTATCAACTGGCTCAAGGATCTCGGAATCAAGGATGATGAGATGAGAGCCCGTGACCATTCACCTGAGGAGCTGTGTTTCTACTCCAAGGGAACAACTGATATCGAGTATTTATTCCCATTTGGATGGGGAGAGCTCTGGGGAATCGCTGACAGAACAGATTACGATCTGACACAGCACCAGAATACATCAGGAGAGTCCATGGAGTACTTCGATGACGAGACAAAGGAGAAGTACATTCCATATGTAATCGAGCCATCACTTGGTGCTGACCGTGTTACACTGGCATTCCTGTGTGCTGCATATGACGAGGAGAACATCGGAACAGAGGAGAAGCCAGACATCCGTACAGTCCTTCATTTCCATCCACAGCTTGCACCAGTTAAGATTGGTGTGCTTCCACTTTCCAAGAAGCTCAACGAGGGTGCAGAGAAGATTTATGCAGAGCTTTCAAAGTACTATAACTGTGAGTTCGATGACAGAGGCAACATAGGTAAGAGATATAGAAGACAGGATGAGATAGGAACACCGTTCTGTGTAACATATGATTTCGATTCTGTTGAGGATGGAGCAGTCACAGTTCGTGACAGAGATACCATGGAGCAGGAGAGAGTCAAGATTGAAGATCTGAAGGCTTACTTTGAGAAGAAATTTGAATATTAATTGATGGTGTGACCGGAGATAATACGGGACACTGAATTTACAGGAGGCATTAAGATGCATAGTAAAGAGTTATTTTCAGAATACGAGGCAAATGTAAGATCATACAGCAGAAGTTTCCCAGAGATATTCACAAAGGCCAAGGGAGCCAAGATGTATGATGAGAATGGAAGGGAGTATATAGACTTCTTCGCAGGAGCAGGCGCGCTGAACTATGGTCATAACAATGATTATATAAAGGAGAAGGTTATTGATTACATCCAGAGCGATGGAATCATGCATTCTCTTGACATGATGACAGCACCAAAAGCTGAATTCATCGAGTTTTTTGAGAAAAAGGTTCTTGAGCCTAGAGGACTTGATTACAAGATCATGTTTGCAGGTCCTACAGGAACAAATGCCGTTGAGTCACTCTTAAAGCTTGCGCGTAAGGTTAAGAAGAGAGAGATGATCTGGGCATATATGGGTTGTTTCCATGGTATGACACTTGGTTCAATATCACTTACAAGTGATGCTGCAAGCCGTGCAGGAGCAGGCGTTGGACTTGACAACGTATACCACATTCCAGCTCCTTACATGTTCCCAGAGCTTGATACGATCAAGTTCATGCAGACACTTCTTGATGACGATCACTCAGGTGTTGAGAAGCCTGCAGCAATCTTTATCGAGACAGTACAGGCAGATGGCGGTGTAAATGTATTCTCAGTAGAGTACCTCAAGGCACTCCGTGAGTTCTGTGATAAGAACGACATCCTTATGGTTGTTGATGACGTACAGGTTGGCTGTGCAAGAACAGGTACATTCTTCTCATTTGAGAGAGCAGGAATCAAGCCTGATATGTTCTCACTTTCAAAGTCAATCGGCGGATACCCATTCCCTATGGGACTTGCAATGTTCAAGCCGGAGTATGATCTCTGGAAGCCGGGTGAGCATTCTGGTACATTCCGTGGAATCCAGCTCTCAATGGTAGCTGCAAAGGCAGGACTTGAGTTCATGCTTGACAACAACATCGAGGCAGAGACAAGACGTAAGGGCGAGATAGTTAGAGAGTATCTTGAGAAGAATATAGACGGCGATCCAAATGTAATTGCAACACGTGGTATCGGACTCCTCTGGGGCGTAGAGGTTAAGGACGATGCAACAGCTGGTGCCATCACGGCAAGAGCTTTCAAGAAGGGCCTTGTAATAGAGAGAGCAGGTCGTGACAATGCAGTCATCAAGATCATGCCACCACTTATCATCTCTGATGAGGATCTTATCGCTGGTCTTGATATTCTCAAGGCAGCTATTGACGGCGAGTGATTTGTAATTTAATGAGCATTGTGACAGTTGTAATTGCGCAAGACTGATATAATGTGAATACCCACATGAAGCCGATAGGCGACATGATATAAAGTTAAACATAGGCTGCGGAGTTTTCCGCAGCCTATGTTTTTTTATGGCTGGATTGTGAAAGGTACAAGATGGATTGTTATTAGATGCAGGCTGAACATCGATGTAAACAAATAACATAAGGCTATGAGCTCAAATGTCCAGAGCATTTTGAGATTTAAACATTATGTTTAAATACGAACATTGGCAGAAAGCATGGAGAAAAAATAACGGCTCACAGAAGAAAATAATCAAAATTTAAATGTATGTAAAAATGGGTCGGAATATACACAAGATATACACAAAATATAGAAAAAAGAGTTTGCTAATGTTGACATATATGTTATAATCAGTCTAGCGCGTGTGGAGACTTCACGGGGACTTCACACCATGAAATATAAAGTTTACGTAGGAGGTAACAAACAAATGGCAAACAAGTGGGTTTATATGTTTAGCGAAGGCGACATGACCATGCGTAATCTTCTCGGTGGTAAGGGTGCAAACCTTGCTGAGATGACAGCAATTGGTCTTCCAGTTCCACAGGGTTTCACAATTACAACAGAGGCTTGTACTCAGTACTATGAGGATGGCCGTAAGATCAATGACGAGATCATGGCTCAGGCTATGGATGGCGTTAAGAAGATGGAGGAGATCAACGGCAAGAAGTTCGGAGATCTTGAGAATCCATTACTTGTATCAGTTCGTTCAGGTGCAAGAGCATCTATGCCAGGTATGATGGATACAATCCTTAACCTTGGTCTTAACGATGACGTTGTTGCTGCTATGATAGCACACAACCCAGATCCAGCATTCGAGCGTTTCGTATACGATTCATACAGACGTTTCATCCAGATGTTCTCAGACGTTGTTATGGAAGTTGGTAAGAAGTACTTCGAGCAGCTCATCGACAAGATGAAGGAAGAGAAGGGTGTTAAGTTCGATGTAGAGCTTACAGCACAGGATCTCAAGACACTTGCTGAGCAGTTCAAGGCAGAGTACAAGAACCAGTTAGGAACAGATTTCCCTTCAGACCCAGTTGAGCAGTTAAAGTTAGCTATCGAGGCTGTATTCCGTTCATGGGATAACCCACGTGCGAACGTATACAGAAGAGACAACGATATCCCTTATTCATGGGGTACAGCAGTTAACGTAATGCCTATGGTATTCGGTAACCTGAACAATGAGTCTGGTACAGGTGTTGCATTTACTCGTGACCCTGCAACAGGTGAGAAGAAGCTTATGGGTGAGTTCCTTATCAATGCACAGGGCGAGGACGTTGTTGCCGGTGTTCGTACACCAATGCCAATCGCTCAGATGGAGCAGGAGTTCCCAGATGCTTATGCAGAGTTCATCAAGGTTTGTGAGACTCTTGAGAATCACTACCATGATATGCAGGATATGGAGTTCACAGTTGAGAACAAGAAGCTTTACATGCTTCAGTGTAGAAATGGTAAGAGAACAGCTCAGGCAGCTCTTCAGATCGCTTGTGACCTTGTTGATGAGGGACATAAGACAGAGGAAGAGGCAGTTGCAATGATCGATCCTCGTAACCTTGATACACTTCTTCACCCACAGTTTGATGCAGCAGCTCTTAAGGCAGCTACACCAATGGGCAAGGGACTTGGCGCTTCACCAGGTGCTGCTTGTGGTAAGATCGTATTCACAGCTGACGATGCTGAGGCATGGGCAGCTAGAGGCGAGAAGGTAGTTCTTGTACGTCTTGAGACATCACCAGAGGATATCACAGGTATGAAGTCAGCACAGGGTATTCTTACAGTTCGTGGTGGTATGACATCACACGCTGCAGTTGTTGCCCGTGGTATGGGTACATGCTGTGTATCAGGTTGTGGCGATATCGTTATGGACGAGGAGAACAAGAAGTTCACACTCGCTGGCAAGGAATTCCATGAGGGAGATTACATCTCAATCGATGGTACAACAGGTAACATTTACGATGGAGTTATCAAGACAGTTGATGCTCAGATCGCAGGAACATTCGGTCGTGTTATGGCATGGGCTGATAAGTATAGAACACTTAAGGTTAGAACAAATGCAGATACACCAGCAGATGCTAAGAAGGCACGTGAGCTTGGTGCAGAGGGTATCGGTCTTTGCCGTACAGAGCATATGTTCTTTGATCCAGAGAGAATCGCAGCATTCCGTGAGATGATCTGCTCTGATACAGTAGAAGAGAGAGAGGAAGCTCTTAATAAGATCCTTCCATATCAGCAGGGAGACTTCAAGGCTCTTTATGAGGCACTTGAGGGTAACCCAGTTACTATCAGATTCCTGGATCCACCTCTTCATGAGTTCGTTCCAACAGAGGAGGCTGACATTGAGAAGCTTGCTGCTGCTAAGAACAAGAGCGTTGAGGAGATTAAGGCACTTTGCAACTCACTCCATGAGTTCAACCCTATGATGGGTCACAGAGGATGCCGTCTTGCTGTAACATATCCAGAGATCGCTAAGATGCAGACAAAGGCTGTTATCCGTGCAGCAATTGAGGTTCAGAAGGAGCATCCAGATTGGACAGTTGAGCCAGAGATCATGATCCCACTTGTATGTGAGGTTAAGGAGCTTAAGTACGTTAAGAAGGTAGTTGTTGAGACAGCTGACGCTGAGATCGCTGCTGCTGGCGTAGATCTTAAGTATGAGGTTGGTACAATGATCGAGATCCCAAGAGCAGCTCTTACAGCTGATGAGATCGCTAAGGAAGCTGACTTCTTCTGCTTCGGTACAAACGACCTTACACAGATGACATTCGGATTCTCAAGAGATGATGCTGGTAAGTTCTTAAATGCTTACTATGATGCTAAGATCTTCGAGAACGATCCATTTGCTAAGCTTGATCAGACAGGTGTTGGTAAGCTCATGGATATGGCAGTTAAGCTTGGTAAGCCAGTTAATCCAAAGCTTCACATTGGTATCTGTGGTGAGCACGGTGGAGATCCTTCATCAGTTGAGTTCTGCCACAAGATTGGTCTTGATTATGTATCATGTTCACCATTCAGAGTACCTATCGCTAGACTTGCTGCTGCACAGGCTGCAATCGCTAACAAGTAGGAAGGATTTCGTTTGTAAAATCTATCTTTGATAATTAGGGGGGAATTCCAAATATTGGGTTTTCCCCTTTTTTATTGGGTTTTCTAAGGATTCTATCTCTTACTAAGAGTAGAGTCCTTTTATTTTATACAAAATTCTTAAAGGAGGTTCGAGGTTATGAATAACACAGCGTTAAGAGCACAGGACATTTTACAGAGAGAAATTAGCGAGGGCGAGATACAGGGATAGTTATCACAAGTCACTCATTTGCATCCTTGAAATATCTGATGACACGAGACGGCATTTCGATGAAATCTACGACTTGAAAAGCGGATACATTAAGCCGGATTGCCTGAAAGCAGGCTGGATTACAAGTGGAAGTGCTTGTGCAGTAAGGCTTGACGTCGGTATATGTTCGTCCGTAAACCGATCTATATTTTGTCTTTGCTTTATTATTATATGTGCCAGTCGGGAGTTTGTATCTACTTTCCCATCTGCCGCCTTTTCTTTTCCAAATGTTTTCACCATGTCGTGGCATTTTCAATCCTCCTACCATAAATAAAATTATAATTGTATCAATTATCCTTTTATCTACAAATATAAATGCGATTTTGTGCAATACCTTTTGTGCAATACTTACTATTTTTTTGCTATAATGTGCCGAATTTTGTTGACAATCTGACACGCAATCACTATAATTTTTATTGCGATGTGACTGAAATCTATGTCAGTATATATGTTTTCCTTTTCGCAGATGTTGACATTCTGCGAAAGATATATGTCCTTGCATGATGCGAATTATCCATGCAAGATACCAAATTATAATATGACAAAAGGTCAATCACAATCATCATAGTGTATTTGAAAGGATCTATGCATAAATTAGTAAACGGTTATTATGGCGTTTGGTGAAGTATTGGAAAGTCTGCGTGAAGAACGTGGAGTAACACAGGACAAGCTGGCACATTACTTACATGTAAACAGAGCTACGATAGCCGGTTATGAGGTAAAAGGTTAAAGAACCTAGATATGAAACACTGATAAAATTGGCTGATTACTTTGATGTATCGATAGATTATTTGGTTACAGGAGAGGAAAATCGGTTAGGTATACAAAAATAGAAACAATTTGCTGGGGAGCATGAGGATTTATAAATGAAAGTCAGGGGGATAACCCATTTTTCTATGATAGCATAAGCGTGATATAGCCTTATGCTCTATTCGTTTACAAATCCCTTAAAAACTTAAAATTTTATATATTGTGAAATTTACCAGCGCGAGCGATGCTGATGATTAGATGATTGTTAATTTACTGCCGAAACATTTTTGATATTGCGTATTCTAGAGCGGGTTTTGACGAGAGAATTACTGTCGGATTTGATACAGATGTTTAGAGAAAGCGACTTTTGTATAGCGATTCTGACAGCTGATGATTTATGTATGTGCTATGGCGTTGAGCGAAAAAGGTTACGACAGCAATGTGTGGGATGTTGAACAAAATAAATCATGATGAATTGATGACTGAGTACAACATTGAGATTGAGTTGGATACTGTACATCTGACGAGAATCTCGAACAGGTGACGCAGATCAGAAATTTATTGGATAGAAAAGAGCCGGTGATAAATAAAATCGGACAGATACTTTAACAGGTAAACGGAGGCATAAAAAATGAGGGAGACGATTCACAGAGTATTAAAACGCAGTAGTAGAAGAACGGCATGGAAGAGGATAATTGTATTTGACCTTGTGATTGCATTTCTATTGAGTACCTTTGGAATAAATGACATATATACGATTTATGCTGCCAGTGAATCCAAAGGCAGAATTATCAATGTTGTTTATGATGGTTCCGGAAGTATGGTTACAAGCGGTGGCGAGAATATACCTCGTTGGAGTCAGGCGAAATATGCTCTTGAAGTATTCGGGGCAATGCTTAATGAAAATGACGTGATGAATATCTATCCCATGAGCAAAGAAGGCGGACTAGGTTTTACATTAAAGGGAGCAAGCTCAGACAGAGTGAAGACGATTCATGACATGAATGGACTTTATGCGAATACACCATTCACTACAGTCAAGTCAGCCGGACAGAATCTCATAGAAGACAATAGTGGAAAAGAGAGATGGCTTGTAATTATAACTGATGGTGCTTTTGATGATGGCGCAACGCCAACAGAGGAAGTTCAGTCAACGATTGACAGCTATAATTCACAGGGAATCAAGGTAGCATACCTTGCCATTGGCGATAATGCGGTATCACTCCAGAGCAATGCAAAGCAGGGATTTTATGCTGAAAAAGCAGAAGATGGAGTGGATGTAATAAATAAGGTAACAAGTATAGCAAATCAGATATTTGAGCATTTGGTTTTGCCGGATTCATACATAGCAACATCGGGAAACGATACAACGTTGACGTTTGATATACCGATAGAACAGGTTGTTGTGTTTGCACAGGGCGATGATGTGTCGATTGGTGATTTATCAATCAATGGCTCAAAGGTTTCCCCGTCCGAAACACAAAATGTTAAGTATAGCGATGTGACACCTGAAAATTACCAGGATGCGGTGGTTGACGATTCATTAAAGGGTGTCGTAGCCATATATAATGCGGGAGATGAACCATTTGCTGAAGGTGATTACAGTATCTCGGTAAAGGGTGCGGAAGTTGTTGAATATTATTATACGCCGGGAGTAATTGTAAATGCCAGTTTGTCATATGGGGGCTCGCCGGTTAGTGAGGACGCAGAACTGTATAGCGGAGATTATGAAGTGAACATGAATTTCATTAATCCGCTTACAGGCGAGACGGTTACGTCAAAACTTTTGGAGGATGCGGAATTCTCTCTTACGGTAACAAATAATGGAAAAGAGCAGACGATTGAATCAAGCAGCGGTTCTATACAGCTTACGGAGGGAGACGTGTCTCTGACGGCTGTTGCAAAACTGCCGGGACAAGTAGAACTCTCCGATCAGAAAGATTATGTGGTGTTGCCTGAGCCGATAGAGCTAGCAAATTTGCTCCGGCTAGGACAGAAGAGACTTTCAGTAGTCCGGAAGGAGATTACTACAAAGCATACTATGAATTGATTAATCAGATTAATCCGGATACGGCAAAGAGTAAAGTCATTACATCACATATTGATAAGTGGTGGCACATAAGTGGAGAAGTCAGTAGTGGAAGCAACACAGACGGTCACGCATGGAATCAGGTGTGTATAGATGGCGATTGGTATCATGTGGATGCAACATGGGATGATAAAGGTGATAATGGAATCAGCTATGAATTTTTCAATGTTCCTGACGCAGTGATTGGCACCAATCATTCATGGGAAGATGGATATTGGCCTGAATGCACAAGTATGAAAGCAAATTATTATGAATATAATGACCTATACTTCTCGACACAAGATGAATTGGTAGCCTATCTATCTGACAATTCAGATGTGATAGGAAATAAGGTACATGTAGTGGTGGGCGATTATGACGCTGCAAGTTATGATTTTAGTAAATTGGTTGGCATATTGTGGCAAGGTGGTCAATGTTACCATTCTGTTGAAAAGTTGTCAGATGATTACACATATATTATATTGTACAAGAATTGAGGTGATGATTATGTACAAGCCGAATCCGATAAAGACAGATGATATTGTATTGCCGCAGGAATTGGAAGCATTAACAGAGCAAATCGCGGCAAATGTTCATGATGTGTGGGCAGTTGGAAGAATGTCTGAAGGATGGACATATGGACAGATTAAGGATGAAGAGATGAAGGAGAATCCTTTGTTGGTTCCGTATGATGAATTGCCGGAGAGCGAGAAAGCATATGACAGAAACACAGCAATGGAGACGTTGAAGCTTGTTGTTAAACTTGGGTATACGATAAAAAAGACAACATAGATGATTAAATGATGTTGGAAAGGGCGGAACGATATGACAGAAGATATAGGAAAAGTATTTTTAAGCCATCATTCAAGTACAGTACAGCTAGCAGAACATTTGGCAAAATATTTACTAACACTAAGAAATGAAATTGACACATTATGGGATTTAATTAACGGAAAGATATGAGGGAGGAGACGATATTATGGATAATTACACATTTATTAGCTATTGTGCAAAAAATCAAAATTTTGCTGACACTTTGCGTGTCTTATTTAAATCAAATAATATTTCCAGTTGGATGGCTCCATATGATATACCTCCGGGAAGTGTATATGCAAATGAGATTGAAAAATCAATTAAAAATTGTTCGTGTTTTGTGTTGCTTCTTACGAAAGTAGCTCAAGAGTCACGACATGTTCATAGAGAAGTCGAAAGAGCAGTTAATTATGGGAAAACTATTATTCCGATACAGTTAGAGAATATGCAATTAAGCGGGGAATTTAATTATTATCTTGGAACTTGCCAGATTATAGCCGTTCCCTCTATTGAGACTCCGTCACAGGAGTTGGATAAGGTGATAAAACAAGTAAAAATATGCATAGATAGTTACCATGGAGAAAATTATACAATCTGTTCATCCAGAGATAAATTTGTAAGTACGGAAACAATAGATAATTTAGGTGAAGGATTAGATTTTCAAAAATCGCTTTCTAGGTTATACGATATATTAGTAGAATATAGACTGGCTATTAAAAATGGAGAAGAAATAATGATTGCGAAGATGACATCTGCTCTACAGTCAGAAATACAACGAGTTTACTATTTTAGTGAACGCTATAGGTATTCAAATAAAGAGTTGGCTTGTAAAGCTACCGATATTGTCAGCCAATACAATAAGTACGTAGATCCGTATAATGCTTTTATTGAATCTACAGACAGGATGTCAGAAGGTGCCCAACAATTTGCGTTGGAAGCTGAGCAAATATTTAATGAATTGGTTAACATGGTTGTGAAGTCGCTCAAATAGAAGGATTTTTATATACTTTGAAATATCTGTATTTGTTAAATCGCAATGAGCGATTAAAAGACAATGAATAATTATTGAATCATATTACCTGAGGTGATTCGGAGGTATACAAATGGAGAAAGCAACAAATAACATAAATATGACTTCTGGTAAGTTTGTATTTATCAGCTATAGCAGTAGAAATCAGCAGTCAGCAGATCTTCTTAGAGAATGGCTGAAAAAAAACAGTATAGCTTCATGGATGGCGCCGTATGATATTCCACCTGGTAGTTCTTATGCTGGTGTGATAGAAGAAGCGGTTAGAAATTGTGGAGTTTTTTGTTAGTTTTAACTACTGCGTCTCAGGATTCAAAACACGTGACTCGTGAAGTCGATAGAGCAATAACATATGAAAAAACAATTATTCCGGTAAAGTTGGAAAATGTGGAACTAAATGCAGACTTTAGCTATTATTTAAGTACCACTCAAATTGTCGCTGTCTCTAAGTTACGAGAGAGTGCGCCAGAGCTCAAAGCTCTTCTCGTAAGGATTAAATCCATTTTGGGTAGCGCCAACAAAGACACTATGAGAACAGAATTTGAAGATACTAAACTCAAACCAAGAAATGAACGTAAATCAAAGAATTTTTTTGTGACTGCTTTTGGCAGACTGCTCTCGAGTAACAGCAAAAGGGAAGCAAGCAAGAGAGAAAAAACAGCGGATAGACAGCAGACAGCAATAAAAGATAATAAAATTAGTGCCTGCAATGATAACAATACTGAACGTATTGTAAATATAAATGATGGTGTCGGTTGTGTCGATACCAATACCAGTACAGGTGCTATGCAGCAGAATATACATAAGCATTACACAGTCGAAGAGGTGCTGGACAAATATAATTATGAGAGCACCATTAGTGATATGTCACGTTTGAGACGCGCTGAGGATATATACATAAAGATGTGTAACGGACAGCAGTATAACCTTAATATCAGTGAGTTTGGTAGGGCATCTGACCTACATGTGTCATATGGAACTTTAACGCGGTATACAGGGAACAGCCCTGTAGTTGTTTTGCCTGAATATATTATAAAAATAGGTAGTGATGCATTTTCCGGTACAAATGTCAAGGCATTAATTTGCATGGGGCCACATATGAGAATTGAGGGTAGATACTTACCCCAAAATGTTGATAAAAGGTTGGCAGTAGAGGTTTTATTATGTAATGGATTGGATTATGTTGGACCAAACCTTATGGAAAATGTGAAATGTTTTATTATAAATAGATTATTCGATGAACAGCTAAGTAATATTGAAGTAGACAATTTGAAATTTTTCTATGTGAACGATGCATCAAATATGATGAGTCTGCCACCAAAAATCGCTTCGATTTCTAACAAGAATAATTATATACTTCAAATAAACGGGCTCGACGGTAGTAAGAACATTAGCTAGATTTAAAATATGGTTAATTATTTAGTGTCTGCTGATTAAACCGTTTCCGGTTCAAAATCAGCATGTTGTAATCCAATCAGTTCCAAAAGATAAATAAGAGCAAAAAGTATTCGTGACTGAATCTTGAATAAATTCGTCACAAATACAGATAACGTAATCGATGTAAGTGTTGTGTCATAGAGCTTGGTTCTTATCAAGTCCATTCCGTAGCAGCGTTTACTTAAACTGAATGAGCGCTCTACCTCAATTCGATCGGTGTTATCCTGATATTCCTGCTTTTTCTCTTTTGATGATTGTTTTGTAAGGCTTGGTTTCCCAAGCTTTGGACCAGATAATCGTATTCCATGAAGCTTACAGAAATTTCTGTTTCCTCTGGTTCGATATATTTGGTCTGCCAGTAAGCGTTCTGGGTAATGACCAGTTCGTTCCCTGAATCGTTCCACGGCTTCAACAAGTACTGTACTTTCATTGTAGGCATCATAGGATATTTTTTCTATTCTGCCGCTATCATCAATGCTTAAATCAAGCTTAGCACCAAATTCAACCGGAGCTTTTGTTTTTCCTCTGACGATTGGTCTAATCCATGGCTGTGAGATACTGACAATGCGGTTTTCTACACTATGAACCTTGTTTTGGTACATGTACTGTATAACCGATATCACGTTTGATGTATGCTAACTGTTTACGAATGGTTGCTCTGATTTTCTTAGTGCTGCGTTTCTTTGCTTTCGCAAGTGCAAGGTAGTTCTTTCTGGCTTGCCTGCGATACATACGTGGTCTTGAAAATCCATAACTTTTACAGAAACGGATGATGATAGTCTCCAGTTTTTCTCTGACTTCATTGAGCAATGAGAAATCCTGCGGATACCTGATATTTGATGGGGCACAGGTTGCATCAAGCATAAGAGTTCCTTTGTTCTTCGGTGCTTGTTCAGGTTCTGTTTTTGATTCGCCATCTCCACCACCAGAAGGCGGATTTGTATGATCATCATCGTTTTTATCTTTGGATTCCTTCTCTTTGAAGGCTTCCAACATATATTCGTTAGCTTCCATGATAACATCCATTTTCAGATGTTTACGGAATAAGACCAGCGTACTTGCGTCAATCGGAGGTTCTTCCTGATATCCAGGAAGTCCGATAAAATACTGATAATACGGATTTTCAGTCAATTGATCCACCAATTCTCTGTCAGAATACTGATACTTGGTTTGGATGATTAGCGAGCCAAGAGCAAGACGCAGAGGCTTTGCAACGCGTCCATTCTTTCCTTTGAACAGACGGGAGTATTTCTTTTCGAATATTTCCCATGGGATGGCATCTGCCATTTTTACCCATCTGTTTTCAGGATTCATATGAAGCCCTATTGGCTGGTTAAAACTGAGGAAGTTGCTTTGTGTATTATCAGTACATTTATACATTGATTTTTCACTCCTGTAAGGGTACTTTTCTATAGAAAACTGCACGTAAAAAGATTTGATTACTTATAAAACCGTGCACTTTATTGTATCATTTTCGAGCGAAAAATGCAGTAAAATCAATGGTTTCAAGCTGTTTTTCTATTAATCAGCAGGCACTAATTATGGAATGCCATATCTTCCAGAAGGCATTTATGCAGATATGAGAAGACTTTCCATGTTTAGAGATCAGCTTACTGAGGACAGAACCAGAAATATCAACCGACTCCATCGTGAAATGAAGATTTACTTTCCGGAATATATGGACGCATTTGGAAATATTGATGGTGCATTTGCATTGGAGATCCTGAAGGCTGCTCCGATTCCATCTGATATCGTGGCAATGGAAGCAGAGGGATTGAAAAAATACCTGGCATGAAGCAAAACTTTGTGGGCGTGGTTACAGCAGAGCTGGAATAATCGTAGACTATGCAAAGAGAAGTGTAGGACTAACCGGAGGAACAGATGTCGGAAGGGAAGCTATCAAATGGTTTGTAGAACAGATTATAAAACTGGATAAACAGCTGGATGTGATTGAAAACGTGTTACATCAGAAATGCATGGAAATACCATATGCAGAAAACATCCTGGAAATCAACGGAGTTGGTGAAAACATTCTTGCAGGAATTCTTGCGGAGATGGGAGACATCAGCAGATTTGATGATGTAAAGGAAATCCAGAAACTAAGTGGAATGGGACTTGTAGCCTGCAGTTCGGGCAAGCATAAGGGGCAGACCAAAATCAGTCACAGAGGACGCAAGAGACTACGATACTGGCTGTTTCAGGCTGCCAAATCTGCAGTGGCACATGCAAATGAATTCAAACAGTTACATGTGTATTATACGACTAGAAGCAATGATCCACTGAAAAAGATGCAGACTCTCATCGTGATAGCCTGCAAGATACTGCGAGTTATTTATACGATTCTGAATACCGGGACAAAGTATGATCTTGAGAGGAAAGATATCCGATATCCGCAGAGCGATATGTCACAGGTAGCTGTATAAAAAAGAAAGTAATATATTTCCAGAGCCTTGCCGAACCTCTAGTAGGCTAGGGGTTCGGCAGGGTTCTGGATAAGAAACCCGTAAATGATGGAGTTTGATACAGAACTACATCCGCAACGAGACCAAGCGGAGTAAATAGCGGTATTGCGTCCACTGATCTAATCAGTACCGTTATTAACGAAGTCAGGTTGGTAACTAATCAAACAAAAAACAAGAACTGTAGCTGGTATCGGTTTTTACCGTGGGGCATGACCCCGTTTTGGAGCTTGGCTGGCATTCGGTGTATGAATAGATGGGACGAAGGAAGTTGGGACACGATCCCCTTAGACACGGAAGGTTCATCATCATAGTTTAGCAGAGGGAAAATAGCCTTTATAAAGCAAACAGAATGGATGCTTTTAAAACTATACCCAATTTTAAGCTATTCGGTACTTGATACTACGATATTCATCACCATCGGCTCTGTTTTAGAGGTAAATAAAATACGTCAAAACCTGTAAAATCAATAGATTAAGGCTTGACAGAATAGGAAGGATATAAAATATGGCTTCTTTTAACGAATCTGGACAAAAATTCATATTAACCGTAAAATCCGGTGAAGGCGAAAAAGAATGTGAGGCGACTTACATAACAAGGATATCTGATGGTGAAAGGGAATTTATATATTATTTTATACAAGAAGAGGGTGACAATACAGGAATATACGCAAGCCGTATTGATTTGATTGATGGGAAAAAAGTTATGAGTGACATTACTGATGATGAGGAAAGGAAATATTCAACTGAGCTATTTAGTAAAACATATCAAGGCATAATACAGGATGATAATTTGGATAAATTGTATTCGGATGATAAATATCTTAAACCATATTATGGTGATGAACCATATGTATTTATTAGTTATTCTCATAGGTATACTGAATTTACATTTGAGCTTATTAGAGAATTACAATCAAAAGGACTTAGAGTTTGTTTTGATAAAGCAATAGAGGTTTCAAAAGATTGGACTACGGAGATTGCAAAATTTATAGGCGGATGTAGTTATATTGTTCTCCTAATTTCCGAGGAATATTTACAGTCAGAAAATTGTATGGACGAATTGATGTTTGCAAAAAAATTAAATAAGAAAATTGTAATAATATGTGACAGACATAAAAATCTACCAACCGGTCTAATGATGAAAACTGTCGGTGAAATATTTATATACAAAAATGATATAGACAACTATAAAACTATAGCTGAAAAATTACTAAAAGCTATAAGCATACATAATCGTGTTAATGAAATTAATAAGACAACAACGGGCTCAAAATCATATATTTATTTAAGCTATTGTTTGATTGATGTAAAAGATGGTTCAGAAATTAAAGATGATTTGTCTGAAAATGAAGTGCCGGTATTTCATGAAGAGTATTTGGATGATAAAGATTTGACAGATGTTATATATAATTGTGATTTATTCATCGCAATTATATCTAAGGCATATTTACTATCACCTAATTATGATGAACTTATGTATGCAAATAGCATAGGGAAAAGATGTATGCTGATTTATGTCAGTGAAATTCATGATTCTATGAATGAAATTCTTAGATTAAGATTCAATAGAACACAGTCAATTTTTAAATATAAATATAAAGAGAATGATCAATTTGCCAAAGAATTAATAGCATGTCCGGAAATAGTTAGATGTATGACCCTTCCGTTCGATCCTATAGAATAATGCCAGTATAAAAGGAGTGCATTTGTAATGCAAAATAATTTTAATGAGAGAACAATAAGATGTACATTTTGTGATAAAACGTCTGAGCAGGTAAGATGGCTTTTTACCAGTGAAAGAGCAAATATATGTTATGATTGTGTCGAAAAAATTTATGAAGTTTTGAAGATGAAAAAGAAAAAATCAAATAACGAAGATGAAGGCGACAATATATCAAAAGAAAACAAGGAAGAATTGAACGCACATATTAACAAAGCACAAGTGTATGAAGGGAAGGAGCCATACATATATATAAGTTATCATTCTGAAAGCACAGATTTTGTTAATAAATTGGTTGAAATTTTATCACAAATTGGATATAGAGTGTGGTTTAATAGTAATACTACTGTTGAAGAAAATAAGAATTCAACAACAGCGGAACATATTTTGAACTGTAATCATTTCATTCCGATAATCTCAAAAGAATATGTAGACTTAAATGTTTGCAAAGAAGAGTTGAAATATGCCGCTCGTTTAAAAAAGAGTATTACTTTGTTGTATTTAGGAACGATAGGTATTCCGACAGACCTTAAGTTAAGAACTATGATGGCTTCAGAAGTATTTGTAAACAGCGGAGAGACATATGAAGGATTGGTGAAGAAATTATTGCTCGCCGGTCGAGAAATGTATATGTGTTATGACTTTTTGAGACTAACAAAAAAACCAAATGAGTTACATGAACTATTTAGAGAACCATTTAATAAACTAAATGTAAAAGAGCCATACATATATATAAGCTATGTTAATAATGATGAGGCTGAGGCATGCAAATTAGCAAAATTTTTAGAGAAAGAAGGACTACATATATATAATAATGAAAGCGCAGTAGATGAAATACGGGTAGATAAAATCGATCGTTGTAAAGTGTTTGTACCTTTGATTTCTAATTTTTACGTTGGCTCAAAAGCATTGGATGAGTTGAATTATGCACGAGACATTAATAAAGATATTTTGCTAATATATCTGGAAGATGTATCACTGGATAAAGGGGAACAGTTGAGGATTGCCAGAATCCCCGGAATTTACAAGCATAAACATAATAATTATAATCAATTTATTTCAAATATTATTTCGTCTCTGCATGTTGAATTGATGAAAATAGATCAAGAAGAATAAATATGAGAAAGGTAAACTATCATGGAAACAAACGAAAGATCATTAGAAATCTACAAGAAAGTATGTGACTGGATCGAAGAGGTGACAGAAATTTAGGCTCGGAGCTTGCCGATATATAGGCATTTACCTGCTCAGCATTTCTGAAATGCTGGGTTACAATTTGGGGAAAGAGATCGAGAACAAGATGAACGTCAATGAGCAGGGAAGATATGTGAGAAAAGGCGGCACCTTGGTAAAGGAGAATGAAGCAACCGATGAACTTTCTGATTGTGAGGCGGAGCCGAGTATTGCTGAATCGGTTGTCGGAAAACATCGCTATGTTGCGGAACAGAGTGTGTTTGTTGAAGATGTTGATGAGACAGACCGAGAGAAAGTTTTGATGGCAATGCAATATGCAAATAGCATTGCAACCCGTACCGCATATAACATCGAAATCGAAGAGGCGAGAATTTCTCCAGACGGAAAGCAGTTGATAGTGACTATAATTTCCAGCAAGGATCTTCGTGTGCGTGAGATTCCCCGTGCGTTGAGAGTGTTTACATTATATCTTCTTGACAAGAAGAGCCCTGCGTTTATTGGAAACAAGGTTGATAAGGATAGACTGCTCGGTTTAACGACTACCACAGGAACGGATGCAGACGAAGAGGGTGCGGCGAGAAACTTTGACCGGTTGTTTCTGGATGGGATGAAGTAAGGACAAGTATTTCCTCAAAAAAAACATTCGGAGGATTGTGATAGAGTAAGGGTATGGACAGAAAGGTGACGGAGAATGCCGTGAATCACAAGGAAAATTATGTGTGATATGAGTGAGGATTGGAGGAATGAATGATGCTGTACATAAAGAAAGTAAGACTGAAAGATAAGTCAACGCTCAGCAAATTTTTATATGTAATATTGCATATTTGGGTGGGCGGATTTGTTGGAATTTGGTATTTTTTCTGGCTTTCACTATTCACCAGCGTGCCGTCATCGCTGTATGGTGATTCACCTGTCTGGCTGTTTGGTTGCATGGTATTAGTCTGTTCGATTGGAGTAGCAGTTACATTTTCCACTCGAAGGACTTGTGGTAATGTGGTCTGTAATATAGCGGCAGGCTGTGGGCTATATGTAATTTTTGAACTTGGCTGTTATTCTGTCGCTACTCTGATTGCGATAATGGTTGCGGCTGCTATTTGCTCCGGTGTTGGAATCGTAAGGATTTGCCTTAGACATACCGGAGCAAGGACTGTGAGCAGGCAAAGATTGGCGATGGCGCGAAGAATTCGCGTCAGGGATCTTATTAGACGGAATGCTTGTATTGCCTGTGGAGTTTGTGCAATCCTGATTCCGCTTGCAGTGGGTCACACAGATTGTATGAAATTGTATGAAATCTATTGCAATCAAATGAATCAATCAATGGGAAGCAATGCTGATTTTGATTATGCGGCGACAAATTACTATGAAGATCACGGTATTGAAAAAAACTTTGATACAATCAAACGGATTTACGGTAATGATGAGGTTTTCATGGCGATTGCTGAGGAAGTCTACCATGCATATGAGCACGACATGATGGAACTTTATTCACAAACGCTGACAGAGTCGCAGAAGTCCTTATGGTGTTTTAAAGATGTGGGGGCATGGATTAAGAATAATGATTCGTATGTGATAGGCGGCAATTCCAGCTATGAAGCATATGAATCGCAACCCATTGAAGAGGCAGCAAAGGAATACGCGACTTATTCATGGGTTTCGTACATGCAAAATATAGGGGATGTTGTAGACGTATGCTATACCGATGAAAATTCTGATTGAATTCATGCGACATTTTGCCGGATAGCAAGGATATATTTTATAGCTTCAAATCACAGGAGGTGGTTGTATGTTTGGAAACGAAAGCAAGACACAGGCAGAGATTCTGAAAAATGAACCCTATGCGGAGTTTCTGCGACAGTTTGATATCGGTGGGAAAACGGTACATATTCGTATTGCATCCGATAATATTGCTCGGAACGAAGATAAGTTAATCGGTGGATTTGAATTAAATCGGACTTATACAAGATGGTATGACCTGAGATTTGTTTTCAGAACTGTGTTGGATAAGAAGGATGATTTACAGCAAGAGAAGTTCTTCGTATACCATGAGCTCCTTACGGAATTCGATGAGGAATTTCGAGATTGCTTGATGGACATGGCAGAAGATATTATGAAGAAGCAGGGCTGCATGTTTATATCTTCGCTCGCAAAATCCTGTGAGGTTGAGGCAGCGGTGAAAGCAAAAAACAGATTCTCTTTATCGTATGAGGTGGGATGCGAAAAAGAGAATGCGCGTGAAATCTGCTTGCAGTTGATCAGTCATGACGTGGCTATATTTGCAAGGAGTTTCTGATACACGGATTTATTGAAATTTACGAAGGGAGAGATCCGGCATGGCAACATTTTTTACATCAGATTTACATCTGGGGCACATTCATAACAGCACAACGACGGACGCCTACGGTTATATCAAGGAACATCTGCCGTGTGCATTGAATGCCGGAGTGGATATTAACGGCTGCTTGTCAGCAGTTCGCTATATTATGAAGAGGTATATGAGCTTTATTCTTCTTTGAAAAAGCAGGGATTTCATGTTGAAGGGAGCAATGATGTATGAATATGAGGACGTTTGTCATGTCGGATATTCATGGTGATTCCAAGAATTTTCACAAGTTACTTGCAGACGTTTCTTTTGACGCAAATGCCGACAAGCTGTATGTCAATGGCGATGTGCTTGATCGTGGAAAGCGTTCATTGAAGCTCTTGTATGAGATTAAGCAGATGTCGGAAGAGCATCCGGGACACATATTCCTCACCATGGGCAATCATGAGTTATTCTGCCTTCAGTATATTCGCAGAGAATTGTCGGATTTTACATGGCGGGCATTTGGCAGCACGGACACGGTGGAGGAGGTCAATCGCCTCAATCCATCTGAAACGGAAGCTCTTGCTGAGTATATACAGAGCCTGCCGTTATATCTCACGATTGACGGCGCGAAGGAGGGCAAGGATGGACAACTGCTCATGACACATTCTGGCTTTCAGGCAGATTATATTGTCAGAGAACCGGACGGCAGCATCAATGTAGTCAAGACAATTGAGAGCAGTGCACGTTCGGATTTGTTCAAGCATTTGGTATCAAACGATATTCACTACATACCCACTGCAGATCGGAAAGCATTTGACCGAACGGTGTTGGTCGGGCACGTTCCTGTGATGCGTCTGAATTATGACGGCTCATACAAAATTCGCCGGGACCGAAACTTGATCAGTATAGATTCCGGGGCGGGACACAGAGAAAGCGGCGGACGGCTGTCACTGTACGAAGTCGAGACTGGAGCGGAATATTATAGGTAAAGAATGAGATTATAAAGGAAAGCAATCTTTCGTGGATTGCTTCTTCTTATTGTACTGGTCATACATCGGAATCTACGATAGAAACAATGATGCAGATCAGGATATTACGACATCGTCTGATTTGGTGTCAAACATATCGAAGAAGTATCGCAGATCTGTTTGGTTACAGGGACTTTTTATAAAAAAATATACATATCAAAAAGGAGAAATCAATAGCCGATACTTGATTATATTATGTACTGATGATATTGTGGTCTATGGAAATTAAACATAGGAAGAATATATAATGAATGAAAGAGATGTAGAAATTAGTAAAAGAGAAGCTAAGAAGAAGGAACGTAGGTCGAGGAAAGACAAGCTTGCCATAGAGAAGAGAATACTTCGTCTGTCTTTTATGGGAAGTGTCTTCTTTATACTTGCGGAGGGCGTGATGGCATGGTATACCCATTCACATTCACTTTGGACGGACTGCCTGTTCGACTCTGCAGATCTGGTCATGATAGGACCATTCATGGTGCTGGTTCCGCTTCTGTATAAACCGGTGACAGAGAAACATCCATATGGCTATGCCCAGGTGGAATCGCTTTTCCTACTTGTGAAGTACAGTGTATTACTTGCACTCACATGTAATCTCATGGTTGAGAATATAAAGCTGTTGTTTCATGGGGGACATGATGTAGATGCGGGGAGCATAGCGGTATTTGAATTTCTTGTATGTGTATGCTGTGCGGTTATGTATGCGATACTTGGCCATTACAGTAAGAAATATGAGTCTACAACTATCAAAGCGGAGCTGTATATGTGGAAGCTTGACGTAATAAGCAGTATGGGGGTTGCTATAGCATTTGCGGTACAGATTGCTCTTTTGCATACAAACCTGCGTTTTATGACCCCTTATATTGATCCGGCTGTAGCGGTGGTTATGGCACTTCTTCTCATAAAAGAGCCGGTGTGCGAGATATTTCAGAGTATCAAGAATCTTATTCTTTTTGCTCCGGAGGAAGAGACGCTTAGTCAGATACGAGCCATAGTGGATCAGCATATGAAGGATTACCCATATGAGGTCACTTTTCTGGATGTCATCCAGACCGGGCGGAAGCTGTGGGTTGAGGTATATATAGGAAATCAGACGGATGTGATACATATAAGTATCATTCATAAGGTGAGAGACGAGATAAAACAGGAGTTAAGGGATAAGTATGATCAGGTGTATATAGAGGTCATACCAGATTGATAATAAAGCTGTAATACAAAATACAAATGATCAAGGGGATGCAAGGATATTGTTACATTATGAAGTTTTTGAAAGCTCATGTGATACCGATAGATATATAGTTCTGCTTCATGGATTTGGAGGAAACAACAGGGTATGGAAGAACCAGATTCCCTTGCTTCAAAAGAAGTTTAATGTTCTGGCGATAACTTTGCCAAGTCATGGAGACAGTGAACTGAAATTGTCCAAGATGGGAAGTACGCTGGATGTTGTCGTGGGTGAGATAACGCAGGTGCTTGATGAGCGGGGAATACAGCGAGCTGTTTTTATGGGCGTATCACTTGGAACTATATTTATCAAATATATGGAGATGAGATGCGGAAGTTACATAGATAAAGCGATACTTGTGGGTGCGCTTGGCACGGTTGGAAAACCACTCAGGCGTGCTGTCAATGTCTTTGCTAAGATAGGTGACAAACTTCCATTTCCTGTCGTCTACAGAATAATGGCAAAGTTATTTATGCCATGGAAAGTCAGCAAGACAAGCAGGAAGGTGTTCTGCAAATGTGCCAAGGCATTAAACAGTCAGGAATTTAAGGCGTATATGAATATTTTTATTGAGCATTTTTCACTTTGTGACGAGTTTGTGAGCAGATTACACGAGGAGAATGTATATATTTCTGGGCGTGGCGATCTGTGTTTTATAAATGGAATCGTGGAGGAAGCTGATCTGACAGATGCGGAGCTGATAATAATAGAGCATTGCGGTCACGTGTGCAACATAGATCAGAGTAGACAATTCAATGATATTATTTCTGAATTGCTTGACCTTGAATGAATTAAAAGTGGAATATGATACAACAAGGATATACTATCTTAAAATGCTGATAAATAAGGATAAGGAGACTGTGATATGGCAACGATGAACACGTATACGGGGAACAAAATAGATCCGATGAATATGACAGCTTCAGACATATCAATACAGGATATTGCGCATGCGTTAAGCCTCACGTGCCGCGGCGGAGGGCATGTGTCCTATTTCTTTTCTGTGGCACAGCACTCCATCAACTGTATGAATGAGGCGAAGGCAAGGGGATGGTCAGAGCGGTTACAGCTTGCCTGTCTGTTGCACGATGCCAGCGAGGCGTATATATCAGACATAATCAGACCGGTAAAAGCGCATTTGTCCAATTATCTTGAGATAGAGAGTTCGATCATGAACGTTATACTTGAGCGATTTGGACTTGCTGATCTGAGCGAAGAAGAGAATGCGATGTGGAAACAGATAGATGATGATATGATGAACTTCGAACTTAAGAATCTGATGAAAGGCGAGGAGTACAGGAATACGGACAACCTTAGTTCGGTCCCTGCTGAGGCCGAAAGACCATGGCGAGAAGTGGAAGATGAATTTGAGGCTGAATGTAAGAAACTTATAGAGAAAATGTCAGATCAGACCGGCAAGTAGTCGATAGTGAATAGTTATTTTTAATTACAAAAATGTATGATAATACCTCCCAGGCGGATGATGGAAATATAACAATCTGCCCGGGAGGTATTTGTTTTGACAATTATGATCAGATGTTGTCAAAGTATCCGACATAGTTGACCTTGTATGGTCCATCTGGGAAAAGGTATTCATACAGATCTATGAAATAGTCATCAGTCATGCTGGCGATGAAGTCTACTACGATTTCGTTTGGATCCTGACTGAGATAATTGTCGATGAATTCTTTTTTACCAAAATAATTGCTATACCGGTTTGCATCTTTTATGTAGTTGACATGGTGTTTATACAGTATGGAATTAGTGTCTTTGCTCTTAGCCTGTCTCAGTAATTCTTCGTATATACAATAGAACATTGGCTTTATGTTGTCATTATACATTGTGTTGAGACTGTCATTGTTATATATGTTCTGGTAATTCTCAGTCTTGGCTTTGGAGAAGGTCTCATATACATCCGGATCCATGCTTATATAAGGTTTCCCATAGCTGTTTTCTATGATATTGACAGTCATATTGTGAATTATCTGGGCGTTGGAGGATCCAAGGCTGCCTGCAGAGAAAGAATCATCATTTGAAATGAGACCGATCTTTATTGCATCCTGCCTGTCTTTTCCGAGGTAGGCTATGATATCGCTGATTCTCATGATACAGCCTTCAAGTGTACCTGGAATCTGTTTTTTATTTGCAGAAGGATCTGTGTAGCAGTCCTCCACCGACCTGTCAAATTCTCCCCATGGATCGTCTGCGTTAAATGTCTTAGGTGTATAGCATTGCTGTTCCATTTCGCCGTTGTGGCATATAACACCATCAAGCACTTGGAGGCTGATATTTCGGAATATAAGTTTGTCAAGTACTCTGGCGCTGTGGATGTTATGGTTGAAGAGCCTTCCGGTATGCTCGTTGTAGATCTCATTCAGATAACGCTCTCCGGCATGACCAAATGGAGTATGTCCGATGTCATGTCCAAGGGAGATTGCCTCTATGAGATCAAGATTGAGTCCAAGAGTCATTCCGATAGTCCTTGCAATTCTGGATACAAGCTGGACGTGAAGTGCACGTCTTGATATGTCATCGTTCTTGTAGCATGAGATAACTTGTGTCTTATCAGAATAGCGATTGTAATAGTTGTTGTGAAGTATCTTTTCCACATCCATGACAAATGCAGGTCTCCACAGATGTGGGGCATCATGGTCTGGCTGACGTCTTATAATGTCAGAGTCCTTGCATGCATATGGGTTTATCTTGCCGTGTTCACGGTCGCCTAAGATCTGTTCATAAACTTCTTTTGATAAAGAATGGTATTTTGAATTTTTATTTACACTCATTAAAAATCTCCTGTTCAGTAAAATGTGATAGTCAATATATGCAGCTGGCTTAGATCAATATATGTCAGAATGCATATAGATTATTATAAATATTCTTGAGACCATAAGTCAAATGTGTTGAAAGTTATTTATTACTAAATCAGTATATTTGAGGACCATATGACAGTGATTATGGATTATATTTTATCATAAACTTTAAGAATACTATATTTGGTGAGACTATTCAACCTTGGGGAAACAATTCATTATGTGCCTGGGAAGCTTCGGGCATGTCGTTTTCTTGCCCGTTTTTGTGCATGGGGTAAAATCGGTTATCTTATGTTCTACATTTTATTTGTCTATGGGGTAGAAATTAACCTTATGTTCCAGCTTAAGTTTTGTGCAGGGGTAACAAATTTTTTTATCCCTGAAAATGCCCACAAATGGCTGAAAATCAGCGTTTGGCTGAAAATGCAGAAGTTGCTTGAGATGCGTTGAAAACGGCAGAAACACTAGCTATAATGCGTTGCAAGCAGATCTGTTAAATGTCAAAAATTTGGAGGTTGATTGTGAAGAAATATATAGATATCCAGGTGGTAAGGGAAAGAGAAACAGTGCTCGATGACATCACACTCCCGGTAAACACAGGGGCATTTCAGGTTGGAGATATCATCAGTATCACGGAAAAAATGGATGGGGCCAATGCAAGTATACGGTATGACGAAAAAGAGGATGTTCTCAGAGCGTTCAGCCGCAATAATGAGCTGAGTAAGGACCAGAACTTAAGAGGTTTCTGGGAATACGTTCAGAAAATGGACAAGGAACCATTTGCAAGGTATCCACATTACATATTTTTCGGATAGTGGCTTGTGAAACATACGGTGATATATGAAAAAGATAACTATGACAAATTTTATCTGTTCAGCATATTCGATGGAGATGCTGATCAGTGGCTGCCTCAGGACTCTGTGAAATCTATTGCAGATGAATGTGACATTCCATATGTACATGAACTCTATTATGGGAAATTTATAAGCTGGGATCACTGTAAACAGTTTGCAAATGATCCCGCCTATGGAAAAAAGCAGGAGGGAATTGTCATAAAGAACCAGACGGCTCTTTTGGAGGGACGTGAGCCACATGTTTTGAAGTATGTAAATCCGGAATTTTATGAGATAAAGGTGGATAACCGCAGGCAAAATATGAGGAAAAGGGATGATTCACAGAGAAAAGCAGACATGGATGAGGCAGAAAGATATGTCCGAACGATCGTCACAGAGGCCAGGGTGCGGAAAATAGTAAATAAGCTTGTGGATGAAGGAATAATGCCCGAAAAAATCGAGAGGAAGGATTTGCAGATTATTTATAAGAATCTTCCAAAGAGAATTTATGAAGACTGTCTGAAAGAGGAGCCCGAAATCATTCAGAAGGCTGGAAACTATGCCGGAAAGATGTGTATGAAGGTTGGAATAGAGATATTCAGAAAAGAATGGGAGCTTTGATACACGGCTATAAGCGTAAAGAGGAACACTTAGATTTTTAAACTACGGGTTTATAGTCAATCAGCCGGATGTGATATAAACTAGGCTATATTAGTAAATGAATATACGGAAGATTTGAAAGATATGAACGACTTGAAATATATGAAAGATTTAAAAGATATGAAAGAAAGGAAGTGGCAGTGTGGCAAGACTTCGAGATGATATAGGTACCAGAATGAAGGATTTTTATGAGCAGATACCGAAGACAAAGCTTATGAGACGTTGTCCGGTTGCGATACGAATAGATGGCAAGGCATTTCATACATATACAAGAAATTTTAAGAGGCCGTTTGATTCGGTTTTTATGAGAGCTATGCAGGAGACCATGAAATACCTGTGTGAGAATATCCAGGGATGTGTGCTTGGATATACCCAGTCGGATGAGATCACGCTCATACTTGTGGATTATGAAAAGATCAACTCCTCGGCGTGGTTTGACTACGAGGTACAGAAGCTTTGCTCCGTATCCGCCTCCATGGCCACGATGAGGTTCAATCAAGTATTTGCCAGACTGGTGCAGGAGGTTAAAGAAGAGGGTACGGAGGATCCCCAATATATCAAAGTCCTTGATAAGGCCTGTGAGACTGGGGCGATGTTTGATTCAAGATGCTTCAATATACCGAAGGAAGAGGTGACGAATCTCATATATTGGAGGCAGCTCGACGCATCCCGCAATTCGATACAGATGGTTGGGCATGCCAATTTCTCACAGAAGCAGATGCATGGCAAGTCCACCAGTGATATACAGGATATGCTGATGCTTGAGAAGAATATAAACTGGAATGACTTTTCGGTGACATGCAAGAGGGGAAGCTGTTGCATCAGGGGACAGGCAGATGAAGTCCCGTCATGTACAGGAGACAGCAGCAACGAAAATTCCAGAGGATGGATGATAGACAATGATATACCGATATTCAAGGGCGAGGAAAGAGAGTATGTTGACCATCTTATATATATTGGAGAGCAGTAAAAACAGAGAGTATTGGAATAGCAGGTTAAAAAACTAACAGGATAATAGAGTAATGTAATAGCATAATATCAAAGGGGTGTAAAAAATATGGATCGCAGAGAGATGAACAGAAGTATATTTCAGGATACAGAGCGCATGTGCAAGACGGATGCTGAGCTTTCAGCTGTCACAAAGATATCGGTGGCAAATCAGCGCTTTATAGCAGAGGCGGAGGTTATACCAACGCCTGAACTGAATATTTACAAGAAGGCAAATGTGGTTGTCTCAAAGAAGAGAACCTATGAGGCGGCAAAGGCCTATAAAGGAAATCACGTAGCAGTGCATAACTTTGCATCAGCGACAAATCCAGGCGGCGGAGTTGTAAATGGTGCGGGGGCGCAGGAGGAATGTCTCTGCAGATGTTCCAATCTGTATTTCTGTCTGAACACCCCTGATATGTGGGGGATGTTCTACACACCGCACAGAGCGGCACATGATCCGATACATAACGATGACATCATATACACTCCGGATATCGTTGTGTTTAAGACTGATACAGATCGTCCGGAACTAATGGAGCGTGATGACTGGTATATAGTTGACGTGATCACATGTGCGGCGCCAAATCTCAGGGAAACCCCCAGCAATAGATATAATTCCGGAGATGGAACGAGAGCGGTGACATTGAGCGATAGAGAACTTCAGGTCATCCATGAGAAAAGACTCAGAAGAATACTTGACAGCGCGGTTATGAATCATGCAGACACAGTAATACTCGGGGCGTTTGGTTGCGGAGCATTCTGTAACGAACCGCAGGTCGTGGCAACTGCTGCGGCAAATGTGGTGAGGGATTATATGTACGCATTTAAGAATATCGAGTTTGCTGTGTATTGCAGACCAAGCGACGATTCCAATTACAGAGTGTTTAATAGCGTATTAAGTTCATTGTAAAAAACAAACTGGTACGAGAGAAGACTTGAGTATGCAAAGGCGAACATAAGTCTGCCGGATGAGCCGGATTACAAGGCAATTAAATAAAGGAGTGATTTTGAAATGATTTATATTACAGGCGACTGTCACGGGAGGTTTGGGAGATTTATGTCAGGAGGATTTTCCTGCTGCCCGGATCTAACTGAAAATGATACAGTGATCGTATGCGGGGATCTTGGTTTGCTCTGGGCAAAAGGAGAGTCCTTTGAACAGGACTGTGAATTCTTCGCAAAGCAGTCATTTACACTTCTATGGGTTCAGGAAAATCATGAGAATTACAATATGATAGATGAATACCCGGTGGAGAAGTGGCATGGTGGCAAAGTGCGGCATATAGTCCGTGATAAGGTGATACTTCTTGAGCGCGGACAGGTATTCGATATAGAGGGAAAAAGATATTTTACGTTCGGAGGAGCACAGAGCCACGATATAAGCGGTGGCGTGCTTGATAAGGATGATCCTTTGTTCGAGCATAAATATAATTTGGCAATGGGGAGTGGCAGACCGTTCAGAATATTGAACACATCATGGTGGAAACAGGAGCTTCCGACAGATACAGAGATAGAGGAAGCAAGGGTAAATCTTGAGAGCTGTGATTACAAGGTCGACTATGTCATAACCCATTGCGCATCAAACACTATACAGCTGAAGCTTGAAGATATAAAGAGGATGCAGGGACGCCTGCATGAATTGTACGCTCAGAATATACTGACGGATTTCTTTGAGGAACTTGAAGGAAAACTTGAATATTCCATGTGGTACTTCGGACATTATCACGAGGATATGTACGTGGATACGAAGCACAGACTTATATATTATGATATGGTGCCTGTGGTATGGAATTAGTTCGTTAGAGATAGCAAATATTGTGATGAACAGATCATATTTGAAGAGCCAGATGTTAAAAATCACCTGAAATAAAAGGGGATAACATATAAATGTAATTATTAAAATAAGGAGGATACGAATATTATGGAGAAAATGATAGTGACAAGAGCTCTGGATGAGAGAGACCTTCTGATAAAGAAGATCAATGATGCCATAGACAGAGCCAGTTTTGTGACAGTGAAAAAGACATCAGATGATATCGTTATCGGTGGTAAGAAGAGCGTGCAGGAGTTTGATGACGAGGCGAGGGCGGATCTTCAGAGTATAAGGGATCTCATAAGCAGATACAACAGGCTTGATGCAGCAATCCTGCTTGCAAATGCCACTACGGATATAGAGGTGGCAGGGGTGACCATGACGAGGGCAGCAGCAATCAACCTCAGAAAGACTTTACTTGGAAGAAGCTTCTCAAATACTAACTTTGATGACGCTCTTATCAGAAAGATAAATAACGATTTCACCAAGGCCAAGATGGCTATCAATAAGTCACAGGAGAATGCCGACAGACAGAAGGAGGCCATGAGTACAGCGCTTGCTTCAAGTGATAAGAAGGTTCTCAGTGACGACAGTCTGAAAAGTATATCTGCCTACTGCGATAATCTTGTATACAGCATGGTGGATCCAATTGACGCTGAAAAGGTTGTTGGAGACTTACAGGGCAGACAGGATGAGCTTAAAGCTAATCTTGAGAGTGCTATAAGAATATCGAATGCGACCACATATGTAGAGTTCTGATATTTCAGAACAGGCAGGTAAATTCTTCATAAGTATTGCTTGCAGTACGAATAGCTTCTATTCAGTCCGCAGCACACGGCGATAAGTGTGTGTTAATGATTATCTAGTTGGTCAAGTGGTTAAGACGCTGCCCTAAGGCGGAAACACAGGTTCGATTCCTGTACAAGATCCCACAATTTGTCTGTAGCTCAGCAGGAAGAGCCCCCGGCTAACAACCAGGATGTCGTAGGTTCAAGTCCTACCAGATAGCCAATGAACTGTTAATGGTTAGTGGTTAATAGATAATGGGTACCGGTTAACTTATACATGTGTTGAATAGATATCAGATATATAATAATTGTTCTTTAGGCATCAGAATATGATGCTGAAATCCATGAGAATGGTTAATGGAGGTGCTGACTGATCAGCCCGAAGCTGCCCACATGGCTGTACTGTAAGCAATATTTATAATTTTGTCTATATTTTCAAAAGAGTTATACAAATTTTAGAAATAATTAATTGAATAAATCCTCCTTGTGATATAAGGTTAGAATAATATATATGATAATGGCGTTTTTGTATTGTGTCAGACATATATATCCTAAAAAATATTACAAGGAGGATTTTTATATGAAGGAAGTAAAACAGCCCAAAAAGCCGCTGATATTTTATTATCTGATCGTGCTCGCAGTAATCATGCTTCTTAATATTATAGTTGTTCCCTGGTTTACTGAGAGAAGTATAGAGGATGTGGATTACGGTACATTCATATCCATGACAGAGGACAAGAAGATCGACGAGGTAGATATTGAGACCCAGTCAAATGTCATCTATTTCACAGGCAAGGATGACAAGAAGGTGTACAAGACTGCTATGGTGAGTGATGAGAACTTAACCGAGAGACTTTACAAGTCGGGAGCCAAGTTCTCAGGTCAGGAGATCAAGCAGACATCACCGATACTCAGCTTTATACTCAGTTGGATCGTGCCTATACTTATATTCACATTACTTGGAAGAATGCTTGCCAATCAGATGATGAAGCACGCCGGGGGCGGCAAGAATTCCATGATGTTTGGAATGGGCAAGAGCAATGCGAAGATATATGTTAATTCTACAGAGGGAATAAAGTTTACAGATGTCGCCGGAGAGGATGAGGCAAAGGAGAATCTGGCTGAGATAGTTGAGTATCTTCACAATCCTGGAAAGTACAAGGAGATCGGCGCTTCCATGCCGAAGGGTATTCTTCTTGTGGGTCCTCCGGGAACAGGTAAGACCATGCTTGCCAAGGCTGTAGCCGGAGAGGCAAATGTACCATTTTTCTCAATGTCCGGTTCAGAATTCGTTGAGATGTTCGTAGGTATGGGAGCCTCAAAGGTGAGAGATCTGTTTCAGCAGGCAAAGGAAAAGGCTCCATGTATAGTGTTCATCGATGAGATAGATGCCATAGGTAAGAAGAGAGACGGACAGATAGGAGGCAATGACGAGCGTGAGCAGACACTTAACCAGCTCCTCACCGAGATGGATGGATTCGAGGGTAACAATGGTGTCATAATCCTTGCAGCAACCAACAGACCGGATTCACTTGATCCTGCACTGCTCAGACCGGGAAGATTTGACAGACGAGTACCTGTGGAACTTCCGGATCTCAAGGGACGTGAGGATATACTTAAGGTTCACGCCAAGAAGGTCAAGATAGGAGACAATGTAGACTTCAATAAGATAGCCAGAATGGCATCAGGTGCATCAGGTGCCGAGCTCGCAAATATTGTAAATGAGGCGGCGCTCAGGGCTGTCAGAGCCGGCAGAGGCTTCGTGACACAGGCCGATATGGAAGAGAGCATAGAGGTCGTAATTGCAGGTTACCAGAGAAAGAATGCGATACTTACAGACAAGGAGAAGCTTGTCGTGTCATACCATGAGATCGGACATGCGCTTGTAGCTGCCAAGCAGACTGATTCGGCGCCAGTCCAGAAGATAACCATAGTTCCTAGAACTTCAGGAGCCCTTGGTTACACCATGCAGGTCGATGAGGGCAACCATTACCTTATGACCAAGGAAGAGATTGAGAATAAGATAGCGACACTCACAGGCGGAAGAGCTGCGGAGGAGATAGTATTTGGATCTATTACAACGGGAGCCTCCAACGATATAGAACAGGCAACAAAGCTTGCAAGAGCTATGATCACCAAATACGGAATGAGCAAAGATTTTGATATGGTAGCCATGGAGGTAGAAACTAACAAATACCTTGGCGGTGATTCATCACTTTCGTGCTCGGCAGAGACGCAGACACTCATAGACAAGAAGGTTGTGGAGCTTATAAGAAAGCAGCATGAGAAGGCGGCAACCATTATCCTCGAGAACAGAGCGAAGCTTGATGAGCTTTCCAATTATCTGTATCAGAAGGAGACGATCACAGGCGAGGAGTTTATGAAGATATTGAATTCATGATTCTCTTAGATATAATTTCAGTTACCGGGTGCTGGCATTTTACAATTCCGCACCCGGTAACCATAAGATAGACTTGTACTGGATTCAGAATAGTAGTATTATGTCAATTCCTCGTGGTCAAGCTCCAACAGTTTGAAATGATTCTTTTTGAACTCTATAAGTCCTTCACTCTGCATGTTGGACAGCTCCTTTGACAGTGCGGTTCTGTCGACATTCAGGTAGTCGGCAAACTGTTCCCTGTTAAATGGGATATCGAACTCAGTTGTACCAAGAGAGCTGGCAAGTCCTGAGAGATAATAGCTGACACGCTCACGTATCTTCTTTGGCTTTATATAGAAGATATGAAGAGAGAGTGTGAGACTTCTTCTCGATGATAGGAGAAGAAGATTCTTCAGCATTTGCAGATGCCACGGATAACTGTTGTATTTGCCGGACATGATATCCTGTGCGTTGAGCAGGAATACGATAGTAGGCTCTGTTGCTCTTGCGTCGATCATGAGTTTGTGTCCGGACAGGGCGTATGTTTCACCGAACACCTTTCCCGGAAGTGCTGAACTCAGGATACTTTTGGAGCCCCAGTAGTCAACATTCTCAACAATCACCCGGCCTTTGATGACTATTCCAAGCTCCTCGGTTATCTCGCCGGCTTTGAATATAGTGGAGTTGTATCTGTAATAGTGTTCGCGCAGGATCCTGAGATCCATCATGGTTTTGATATCGGCTTCCGAGATTCCTTTGAATGCCATCATGTTGAGTACTTCAGACAATTGATATTGAGGAATTTTAAGTTTCATACATAACCTCCATCTTATTATTTATTTCTATGCAGAGCAGCAGTCTGCAGCGTAGTATATTATAGTGACAAGATGTCATGATGCAGGGGTGCGATCAGGCTTTCAGCTATAGAATGTATATTTTTTCAAAACACAGTATATTGTATATGTGTAATAAATTATCCCTTGTCCATACACAATATATATTATTCATATATTTTCTCAAATTTTTTCAAAAAAAGTTGTTTAAATCTTCATTACGTGGTTATAACAACCGAATTTATGAGTAAAGTATAATATACTTACAAATGAAAAGCAAGGAATGTGATAAGCATTATTGAATTATAGAAGATTATTCTGTATAATAAGTAAATAGTGTGTCACATTTTCACATATTAAAACACTGAAAGGAGAAATTTTATCATGTTACAGAACCAGGAATGGGAATCATTCACAGGTAGACTCTGGAAGGAAGAGTGTAATGTAAGAGACTTCATCCAGAACAACTACACACAGTACGATGGAGACGAGAGTTTCCTTGCAGCCCCAACAGATGCTACTAACAAGCTTTGGGATAAGCTTCAGGCACTTCAGAAGGCTGAGAGAGATAACGGTGGAGTTTTAAAGGAGGATGCTGATGTTGTATCAAGCATCACATCTTATGGCCCAGGCTACATTGATCCAGAGACAAAGGATCTTGAGCAGATTGTAGGTCTTCAGACAGATGAGCCACTTAAGAGAGCATTTATGCCTTATGGTGGTATCAAGATGGCTGAGGAAGCTCTTCAGATGTATGGATATACTCCAAACGAGAACTTCCACAAGATCTTCACTGAGTATCACAAGACACACAACCAGGCAGTATTTGATGCTTACACACCAGAGATGATGGCAGCTCGTCATACACATATCGTAACAGGACTTCCTGACACATATGGTCGTGGACGTATCGTAGGTGACTACAGAAGAGTTGCTCTTTACGGTATTGATCAGCTTATCGCTTGGAAGGAAGAGGATAAGGCTAACTGTGGCGATGGCAACATGTTTGATGATGTCATCCGTCAGAGAGAAGAGCTTGCAGAGCAGATCAAGCGTCTCAAAGAGATGAAGGTTATGGCTCAGTCATACGGATATGATATTTCAAAGCCAGCTTCAAACGCTAAAGAGGCTGTTCAGTGGTTATACTTCGGATACCTTGCAGCTATCAAGACTCAGAACGGTGCAGCTATGTCAGTTGGACGTGTATCTACATTCCTTGATATCTATATTGAGAGAGATATTAAGGCTGGTAAGCTTACAGAGGCTGAGGCTCAGGAGCTTATCGATCATTTCACAATGAAGCTTCGTATGGTTAAGTTCGCAAGAATTAAGTCATACAACGAGCTGTTCTCAGGAGATCCTGTATGGGCTACTCTTGAGGTTGGTGGTATCGGTGTTGACGGACGTTCAATGGTTACAAAGAACGATTACAGATTCCTTCATACACTTGAGAACATGGGACCAGCTCCAGAGCCAAACCTTACAGTTCTTTACTCATCAGCTCTTCAGGATACATTCAAGAAGTATGCTGCTAAGATCTCTGTAAGAACAAGCTCAATCCAGTATGAGAACGATGATGTAATGAAGCCAATCTGGGGCGATGATTACTCAATCTGCTGCTGTGTATCAGCTACACAGACTGGTAAGGAGATGCAGTTCTTCGGAGCTCGTGCAAACCTTGCTAAGTGTCTTCTTTACGCTATCAATGGTGGTAAGGATGAGAAGTTCCTTGACAAGAAGACTGGTAAGCCAATGCAGGTAGGTCCAGAGTACGCACCTATCACATCAGAGTACCTTGACTATGATGAAGTACTTGCTAAGTACAAGAAGATGCTTGATTGGTTAGCAGGACTTTATGTAAATATTCTTAACCTCATCCAGTACATGCATGACAAGTACTACTATGAGTCAGCTGAGATGGCACTTATCGATACAGATGTACGTCGTACATTTGCAACAGGTATCGCTGGATTCTCACACGTAATCGACTCACTGTCAGCAATCAAGTACGCTAAGGTTAAGGTTATCCGTAACGCAGAGACAGGACTTGCTGAGGACTTCGAGATCGAAGGCGAGTTCCCTAAGTATGGTAACGATGACGACAGAGCTGATAACATCGGTGTATGGCTTCTTCATGAGTTCCTTACAGACATCAAGAAGAGACACACATATCGTAATTCAGAGCCTACAACATCTATCCTTACAATCACATCTAACGTAGTTTATGGTAAGTACACAGGTAACCTTCCAGATGGAAGACGTGCTTGGACACCATTTGCACCAGGTGCTAACCCAAGCTACGGCGCTGAGACATCAGGACTTCTTGCATCACTTAACTCTGTTGCAAAGATTCCTTATGAGTGGTCACTGGATGGTATCTCAAATACACAGACAATGAACCCATCAGCACTTGGACATGATGAGGAAGAGAGAGCTACAAAGCTTGTAAGCGCAATGGATGGATACTTCGATCAGGGCGCTCATCATCTGAACGTAAACGTATTTGGTAAGGATAAGCTCCTTGATGCTATGGAGAATCCAGATAAGCCAGAGTACGCTAACTTCACAATCCGTGTATCAGGATATGCTGTTAAGTTCATATCACTTACACGTGAGCAGCAGCTCGATGTTATCAACAGAACATTCCATGACTCACTTTAATTCTTAGCTGACGCTGGATTTTCAGTGAAGTTATAGATGCTTTGTCAGATATAACAAGAACCATGGTCCCGGGGATAACCTCTCCGGGACTTTTTTTAAGAATATGTATTTATATCAGTTTTACAAGAGATAATAGACATGTAGTTTTGTTTGTAATTACTTTCATTAATTGAGAGTTGTATTTGAATAGGAAGAACTTAGAGGTGAAATATGTCTGAAAAGAAACAGGTTTTAGGATATGTCCATTCGACAGAGAGCTTTGGAGCAGTAGATGGTCCAGGCATAAGATTTGTAGTTTTTTTACAGGGCTGCAAGATGAGATGTAAATATTGTCACAACCCAGAGACATGGAATCTTGTGACAGACTATAGTAAGCTTTACTCAGATGAAACAAGCGATGCTGAGAGAGAAGAACTTGAGAAGAAGATAGAAGAGAATACAAAGCTGCTGAAGGATAAGGGCGTCAAGATCGAGGCGAGGACCCCTGAGGACCTGTTAAAGCAGGCGCTCCGCTATAAGCCATATTGGAAAAACGGTGGTGGTATAACAGTGAGCGGTGGTGAGGCGCTGCTTCAGATGGATTTCCTCATCGAGTTTTTCAAGCTTGCAAAGGCTGAAGGTATTCATACAACAATAGATACAGCCGGCAATCCATTTACAAGGGAGGAGCCATTCTTCTCCAAGTTCAATGAGCTGATGAATCTCACAGATCTGTTCCTGCTCGATATCAAGCAGATCAATGATGATAAGCATAGAGATCTCACAGGATTCTCCAACAGCAATATACTTGATCTTGCACAGTATCTGTCAGATCAGGGTAAGCATATGTGGATCAGACACGTACTGGTACCAACCATCACAACTGATGAGGATGATCTGAGAAAGACAAAGGAGTTCATAGACACTCTTAAGACTGTAGATAAAGTTGAGGTACTTCCATATCACAAGCTCGGAATCACTGAGTGGGAGAGACTTGGAATACCATATAAGCTTGAGGGAATCGACCCGCCTACTGATGAGGAGCAGAAGCTTGCAAAGAGTATTCTGGAATAAACTTAAGAACAGGAACCGGGAAAATCATCGATAGTTCAGTTCCCAGCCTATGCTCTAGCAGTCTATAAAAATATTTGCGTTGAGACACAGGTGCTATATAAGATGTTAAAACCATTGTAACGGGTGTGACATTTTATATAGTACCTGTGTTTTGTTATATCAAAAAATAAGTTTAACATAATTAATTAGTAAACAGTGGCTAGGTGCATGCAAAAGAAGTTATAATATATAATTAAAGTGCTACAAACACGTTATATCACTGCAAAGTATATGGGGAGTAAATTATGTATAAGATAGACGAGAACGCATGGAATGAAAAATATATATTGCTGATCCCAGCCATGCTGGATGCGCATTTTCCTCTGATAAAGTACGCCTTTTTTTCGAAGAATTATCATCCGGTCATACTGTCAAATGAGGATCATATCACGGATGTGGGACTTAAGTATGTGAACAATGATATGTGTTATCCGATTGTGTTAAATGCCGGGCAGATGATAGATGCACTGCAGTCAGGCAAGTATGACATCAACCGGACAAGACTTCTCATGCCGACGGCGGGGGATGCCTGCAGGGGAGCTAATTACCTACATGTGTTAAAGGAGTCGGTGAGAAAGGCAGGATTTGACAGGGCAAAGATATTGTCTCTGAATGTTAAGGGGCTGGAGAAGGAATGCCAGATGCGCGTGCAGCCATTCATGGTGTGTAGAGCCCTGTTCGGACTCTTCTACGGAGATATACTCATGCTGCTCCTCAATCAGACAAGGCCAAATGAGGTGAAAAAGGGGCAGTCGCAAAAGGTTTGGCAGAAGTGGATAGATATCCTGTCCAGAGATCTGAAAGATGGAAAGAATCTGACTCTCGGCAGGATGAAACGAAACTTTGTCAGTATAGCCAGGGATTTTTCACGGATAAAGCTGCATGATAAGAGGAAACAGCGAGTGGGGATAGTGGGAGAGCTGTACATAAAGTATTGCCACTTGGGCAACTGGGATATGATAAAGTTCCTTGAGTCAAATGGATGTGAGAGCCATACAAATGGGCTTTCATGGTATGCCATGTACTATATGGATTCACACCTCACAGACAATATGACATTTGAATCTCTGCTTTACAAGGCGGGGCTGAAGTTCTTCGGCAGCCTGCAGAGAGCAATGATAGAGGCGCTTAGAAAATATGGGTTCTATACCATGGAGGATTTCTTCACGATGAAGCGTGAGGCTGAAGGATATGTGAGCTGGGGATATAAAACAGGAGATGGCTGGCTCATCGGCGCGGAGATAACGGGACACATACTCCATGAGTGTCCAAAGGTTTTGGCGGTTCAGCCATTTGGCTGTATGCCTAATCACACCTGCGGAAGAGGTTTGTACCCTTCGCTTCAGAAGAAGCTGCCGCAGGGCATGATAGTGAGCTGTGATATGGATTCCAGCGGTTCAAAGCTGAATGTCTACAACAGGGCGAGGATGCTGGTGGACATGCCACTTAAAATGGGGAAATAGGCAATTGCGAAACTTAAATACGCTGAATGTGCAAGAGATGTTTTAGCATACCGATCAGGGGTCGCTCTCGCTTAACTCAGTCTGCAACGGTACTAAAGATGTCACTAACGTGCCATCTAAGTACCGGCGACTTCGTATTCCCCTGATTTGGTAATGCTAAACATCTTCTTGCATGTTGAATAGATTAAGGGTTTCGTAATTGCCTAAATGGAAAATAGGAAATGGAGAAATAAAGATGAAAAAGATATTTGTGGTGGAAGATGACGAGAGCATCTGTGAGGAGCTTGTGCAGATACTTGAGAATGAGGGCTATGAGGCTGAGAGTCTTGAGAGCTTTGACAATACAAAGGACGATATATTGAAAGCGGCGCCGAATCTGGTGCTCATGGATATCAACATTCCGGGTATAAACGGCAGAAACCTTGTGAAGGAGATACGAAAGGAATCTGATGTGCCTATCATCATGGTCACAAGCAGGACTTCCGAGATGGATGAGGTGCTGTCCATGAGTTATGGCGCGGATGATTATATAACAAAGCCATACAATCCAACGATACTTCTGCTTAGGATAGCGGCGGTGCTCAAGCGCATGGAGGGCAGCCAGAATACGGCATCATACAGAGATGCGGAGGTCAACTTCAGCAAGGGGACTATCAGCAAAGGTGATCAGGAGATGGTTCTCACCAAGAATGAGATGATCATATTCCAGCTGTTGCTTGCCAACAGGGAAAAGATAGTGTCGAGGGATGAGATCATGACAGACCTGTGGGATAATGATGAGTTTGTAAATGACAATGCACTCACGGTGAACATCAGCAGGCTCAGAGGAAAACTGGCGGATCTTGGATATGATGATGCCATAGAGACCAGGAAGAAGCAGGGATACCGACTTGTATGACAGGTAAGTGGGATTGTATATCATTTACAGTGACAAAAGATTGGAGTAATTTTGTAAAATGAAATTTGGCTTGTATATAAAGGATAAACTTGGAATAATTGCGGGATATGCGGGATTTGTGATATTCACATATCTGCTTATGATGGCATTTCACTCACAGTTACAGATGAGAATTATGTTCGTTATAGTGGCTGTGATATTTGTCGTCTTGGTTATCGCTTTCGATTATCTGAGAAAATATAAGTTCTACAACAGTCTGGTTGGACATCTGGATGAATTGGATCAGAAGTATCTCATACTTGACACTTTGGACGAGCCTGACTTCTACGAGGGAAAGCTGGTGTATTCAGCTATGTACGACATCAACAAGTCCATGACTGAGAATGTGAGAAAGTACAGGGACAGCGTGGAAGATTTCAAGGATTTTATAGAGATCTGGGTTCACGAGATAAAGCTTCCGATAGCCAGTCTGGTGCTCATGTGCCACAACAACAGGGATGTGATCCCAAGAAAATATGCGGATCAGGTCGCAAGGCTTGACGCATATGCAGATCAGGTTCTCTACTATGTGAGGGCAGAGCATGCATCGGCAGATTACAGATTTGCCGAGACAAATCTTAAGAGTGTCATCGGAAGGGTGGCTGTGAAGAACAAGGATATGCTGCTTGATGGTGACATATCGCTGAATGTTCATGATGTGGATGAATGTGTTGTGACGGATTCAAAATGGCTTGAGTTTATGGTAAATCAGATAGTGAGCAACAGTATCAAGTATATAGACCGAGGACAGGAAAAGACTATAGAGATCTGGACTGAACCGTTGGGTGACGGCAAGGCTCTGCACATAAAGGACAATGGAATAGGTATACCACAGTCTGATATTCCACTTGTGTGCAAGAAATCATTTACCGGGGAAAATGGGCGGAAACATGCGAAATCCACAGGTATGGGGCTTTATATAATAGACAATCTGTGCAGGCAGCTGGGACATAAGCTGGATATAACGTCAAAGGTGGATGAATACACAGATGTGAGTATAGTATTTGGACATAATGATATATACAAGATTGGATGATATAAAAATTGAGTTTTGCGATAGTGGGATACCAGATCGGGTGAGCGTCCCCAAGGTTACAGAATTGTAATGTTAGGTAATAATGAAAAAAGGACAATTGCTTTCAAAATGTGTAAACTGCAAATATGTTCAATGGTGAGAGCAGTAATAAACAAACATTTGAGGAGGCATTTCAATGGAAACAATATTAAAGATTGATAACATTGAGAAATATTATGGAAACAAATCCAATATGACAAAGGCCATAGATGGAATATCATTCGATGTGGAGGCAGGAGAGTTCGTAGCTATCATGGGTGCATCCGGAAGCGGTAAGACGACACTGCTCAACTGCGTTTCAACTATAGATAAGGTTAGCAGCGGACACATCTATGTGGGCGGCAAGGATATCACAACACTCAAGGGCAACAAGCTTAACGAGTTCAGAAGAGAGGAGCTTGGATTTATATTCCAGGATTTCAATCTTCTTGACACACTCACAGCGTATGAGAATGTCGCACTGGCACTTTCCATACAGAATGTTCCTGCAAAGCAGATAGATGCGAAGGTCAGAGCTGTTGCAAAGGAGCTTGAGATCGAGAGTGTTCTGAAGAAGTATCCGTACCAGATGTCGGGCGGTCAGAAGCAGAGAGTAGCATCTGCGAGAGCAATCATCACTGATCCAAAGCTTGTGCTTGCAGATGAGCCTACGGGAGCACTCGATTCCAAGTCGGCAAAGCTGTTGCTTGAGAGACTTAAGCATCTGAATGAGGATCTCATGACAACGATACTCATGGTAACACACGATTCATTTACAGCCAGCTATGCAGGCAGGATACTTTTCATCAAGGATGGCAAGGTGTTCCACGAGCTCAGAAGAGGAGGAGATACAAGAAAAGAATTTTTCAATAAGATCATAGATGTCGTGACACTGCTTGGAGGTGATCTGAATGACGCTCTTTAAGCTTTCCGTATCAAATATGAAGAAGAGTATAAAGGACTATGCCATATATTTCTTCACTCTGGTACTCGGTGTTGCAATCTTCTATGTGTTCAATGCCATAGAGACCCAGACTGCCATGCTCCAGATATCAGCTGATACAAGACAGGTCGTACAGCTCATGAGCAAGATGATCGCGGGAGTCAGCGTGTTCATCGCATTTGTGCTTGGATTCCTCATCATATATGCAAGCCGTTTCCTGATGAAGAGGCGTAACAAAGAATTTGGTCTGTACCTCATCCTTGGAATGGGAAAACGCAAGGTGTCCACAATGCTTTTCATCGAGACACTAATCATCGGACTTGTATCACTTGTGGTAGGACTTCTTGCCGGAATAGGGATCTCACAGCTCACAAGTGTACTCGTTGCAAACATGTTCGATGCAGATATGTCATCATATAGCTTTGTGTTCTCGGGCAGCGCATTTGCCAAGACCTGTCTGTATTTTGCAATCATATATGTGGTGGTTATAATCTTCAACACATTTATCATCAGCAAATGTAAGCTCATCGACCTTTTCCAGAATGGAAGAAAATCTGAGAATGTCAAGATCAAGAATCCGTGGGTATCAGTTATCGTGTTCCTGATATCAGTTGTATCACTTGGATATGCTTATCATGCGGTGATTACCGATATAAATGACATGTACATGAACGATCTCTACAAGTGGATCGTGGTCGGATGCGTTGCAACGGTGCTCTTCTTCTGGTCGGTATCCGGAATGCTCTTCAGGATCGTGTCATCCATGAAGAATGTGTACTATAAGGGACTCAATACATTTGTCGTCAGACAGATGAGCAGCCGTGTAAATACAAATGTACTTTCAATATCAGTCATCTGTCTGATGCTTTTTGTGACAATATGTGTGCTTTCATCAGCGCTTGCAGTGAAGAATTCCTTAAATGAGGGCATTGCAAAGTACGCAAGAGCGGATGTGAGTATATCGAAAACCCAGAGCAGTGATTCAATCTATTATGACGAGGACGAGATGGGTAATGACAGCGAGACAAATGATCTTTTGAAGAAATTTGAGGTGACTGATGGAAAGAGCATAGAAGATGTATATAGTGAAAATAATGTGGATCTTGGATCATACTTCTCAGATTACGTTGACGTACACACATATACATGTCCTACACTTACAATCAGAAACTATCTGGGAGATGAGGCTTTGATTGATTCTCTTGGAATAGATGTAAACGCTTTGTCTAGATTTGAGGGAACGGAGGAGATCATATCACAGTCTGACTACAACAAGGTGGCAAAGATTTATGACAAAGCGGAGATCCAGCTTGCCGATGACGAGTATGCAATCCTGGCAAATTATAGAATATTCGTTAAGATCCGTGATGAGAGACTTCAGGAGGGAAAAGAGATAGAGGTATATGGCAACAAGCTTAAACCGGTTATCTCGTATTGTATAGATGGTGATATAGAGCTTGCCACTCAGCCCCTCAACACAGGTGTGTTTATCGTGCCGGATTCAGCCATTGAAGGTGCACAGTTCGCGAAAGAGTATTTCATCGGAAAGTATGCCGATCAGGACATAGATGCCATACAGGATAGCGATACGATTATAAATAAGGTATCGAATAAGGATGTGACCTGCGGACTTATCACAGTAAACACTAAAGATAGTATTAAGGCAGCCAGCGTGGGAGTTGGAGCTATCGCATCATTTATAGGTATGTATATCGGACTCATATTCCTCATATCCGGTGCAGCCATCCTCGCACTCAAAGAGCTCTCAGAGAGTACAGACAACATAGAGAGATACAAGATGCTCAGAAAGCTTGGCGTGGATCAGCACATGATCAACAAGGCCCTTTTCTCACAGATGGGACTATTCTTCGTATTCCCACTTGCTCTCGCCATAGTCCATTCGGTATTTGGAATGATGGTCAGCACGAAGATTCTTGACACTATGGGAGCGTATGATATAGCAGGTGCTATCGGAATCACGGCTGCCATCGTGGTAATCATATATGGCGGATATTTCCTTATAACGTATCTGTGCAGCAGGAAGATTATCAGTGAGTGAGGGAAATGAAAATATCCTTGCAAAAGAGCAAAAGTATGATAAAATTTAACCAATTATAAGAATATTGTATATAATAAATATATAGGATTTTAGGGGAGAGCTCCTGCCTTTAAGTGGAGGGTTTAACAACAAAGAGAGACATCTTCGGATGTCTCTTATTTTTCATATGAAGTTATATGAAGTTATACAGTGTTGCTGATGAGTATATAAAATATATAAGAAAGTCATTTCCAAAAGTTTGCTCAAACAAGGGTAAGCACGAAAAAGATAGGAGGAATTCACAATGAACAAACATGTAGAAAAAGCTATGGAGATAAGAAACGAGACACCGATGGTCAATAACTGTGCGCAGACCATTCTGCGGGCTTACGCGGACGAGCTCGGAATAACAGGAGATATGGCGGCAAAGCTCAGTGCTAATTTCGGTGGTGGCATGAAATGTGGTTCAACCTGCGGTGCGATCACAGGAGGACTTATGGTACTTGGCGCTTTGGGCGTTGAGAATCCATACGTGATAAATCAGTTCAGGCGCAGGATAGCAGATAACCACAACGGCATGACCGATTGTGCTGATCTGTTAAAGGCAAATGCCCAAAATGGCGGAATCAAGAAAGTGCACTGCGACGGTATGATAAGAGAGGCTATAGAGCTGATAGATGAGCTGGTGAAGAGTGAATAAAATGTAACAAGAACAACGTGTTTACCTATCCTGGAGGAAAAAGGAATTCTGGAATGGAGGATGCAAGTAAATGAAAATAGACTACAGAAGACTTACAGAAAATGAACTTGATACATTTATAAATATGAGAATAAATCAGCTCAGGGAAGAGGGCGCAAAAGAAGAGATAGACCTGGTGCCAGCGCTTAAGGATTATTATACCCGCCATATGGCAGACGGAACATTTGTATCATGGCTGGCTTTTGACGGGGATGATATTATAGGGACAAGCGGTATGTCATTTGTGGAGAAACCGCCTTATTTTGGATGTCCAAGTGGAAGAATAGGGTTGCTCTCCAGTATGTTTACCAACCCTAATTATAGAAGAAAGGGCATTGCAAAGGAACTGTTATCCCGTGTTGTAAATGATGCAAGGGATTATGGATGTGGAACGATACAGATCACGGCATCTGACATGGGTGTTAAATTGTATACGGATTTCGGATTTGTTCATAATGGTAATTTCATGCAGTATAAGCTGTAGTATATTAGTATTGACACAGCAATAAACTCCTTTATAATAAATACTACAAATGTAATATTTATTATAAAGGAGTTTTGATATGATGAACTTATATTTTTTTATCTTGAAATACTACGTGTGTAATATATACAAGAAGTTATATTGTATGCTACTTTTGGTTGGCGTAGCCATATTGTTATGCAGTTGTTCCAATAAAAATGCAGTGGCAGACGCAGAGCGGACAGTTATTGATTTTAGTATATCTGATGAAAATCAGTTTATTGCAGATTTGGATGATATATATTCATCCTGTCAGGATATGAAATGCAAGACCGAGGAAGAAAAACTGAATCAGACTAGGACCATAATAGAATCGATGGGAAGTAAGGGGTACATAGCTGTGGATGTGGAGAATCAGATCAATATGGCAAATGCAGAGAATGCGGAGATGTTTTTATCAGAGGTGGCTGAAAACAGAGATGCGGGATGTACAATACTGCAGGTCATGTATGATAAATCCTTTGTAAGGTTTGATTTTAAATCAGGCGGTAACAATGTGATGATAACCAGGCGATTCTATGTGCGGGAGAATAACTGTTTTGTTGAGAAAAATGAAGAAAACTATAAGGCTTATACATGGAAATACACAGACGGATATCTATTTTTTGAGAGGTACAGGATGGGAGGATATGACGGAGATTCTGCGTATACGGCATTACGAGTTGAGCCTCTGGATGAGAAGTTAAGGGTACTTAACAGAAAGTATATCAAGACGATTGGATATGATTCGAATAATTTATTTACCACAAACTGGGATGAATCAGATATGAACAAAATAAATTATTATGATATCTATGAAGCACTTTACAAAATGAAATATGGTATGTCTAGTCCCTATTCGGACGAGGGGGTTACATATATGATAGAAGGGAAGTTATACGAGAAGGTGTTTCAGGAGTATTTGCCTGTGTCTACAGATGTACTTCAGCATGTCAATGTATATGATGTGTCCAGACAAATGTATCAGTACAGAACGAGGGGGATGTTTGATCACAGTGTAACACCATTGGTTCCATTTCCAGAGGTAGTGGATGCTGAGTATAATGCTGACGGAACAATAACCCTCATAGTAAATGCTGTTTCGGAGAAAGATGAGAGTGGCAGATTATTTACACATAAGGTTGCAATAAAGGAGAAAGAAAATGATGGATTTGAGTATGTGTCAAATGATGTTCTGACGATGAACAAAGAGGGGATATATTGGTATAGAGACAGACTTTCTGATAAAGAGTGGCAGGAGTACTACGGAGATACAGAAAAGACCATCACAATAAATCAGAATGGAAATGTTATTGATGATAGTCTGTTATCCGATGACGAAATGGAGAATGTTAAAGTAAATATAATAAGAATATTACAGTCAGATGCCATAAGAAAGTTGTATGAGGATGAAGATATTTCGAATAATAGTGATTTAATATATGATGCAGTAGATATCTTAGGAAGCAGTGGACTGATATGTTTTGCTGATGATACTAATATGTATAATTATCAGCTATTTCAGTCTTTTTATAGAAATTATACAGATGGTGGAGGGCGTGATTACATTTGCGTATATAGGGTAAACAGGGATGCAAGCGTGACGGAGATGACATTTGTGTATGATGACAGCCGGATACAGATGATTTTCAACACAGCAAAATTCGAGAATCATGACTGGAAGTTTATAGCGACTGGCATACGGGATTTAAAAGATATGAAACTCACACAAAAAGGCTACTTTATATATACATATTCAAATATAATAGCTCATGGTGGGCTGAAGGAGTATTTCAGAGTCAGTCCGTTGACGGATGAATGCAGGGAACTGACAAGAAAATATGTGTATGGGCTTAGTTATGTGAATTACAATATGCTTGTTATCGATTGGGATGAGTCAAATGCATCAGATATACTTGTGCCGTGTATGTTTGATGATATATACAGACTGTACACTGGTGAAAATCTGAAACCTGATGGTGGATGGATAGATGCAGACAAATATGAGTCTGTTATGTTGTCAATGTTCCCTGTCACTGTGACGGAGCTGAGGGATAAATGTGATTACAATCCAGAAAAAGATTCGTACAGATACCATGTCATCCTTGGAAAACAGTACCCACCATTCGGAGAGGTTGTGGACTATTCCTACAACGATGATGGAACTGTTTCGCTTATTGTTGATGCGGTGTGGGCTGACAAGGGATCGGACATTGCATTTAGAAATACACTTACAGTAAAACCGGAAGAAGATGGTACTTTCAAATATATGTCAAATCATATAGAGAAGATGGAATGTGACATACCAGTTTATTCTGACTGATATCCATAGGCATATATTCCAAGATCACGCAGTATTGACAGAGAGATCTTCGATGCGGAAAGTCCGTCCGCTGATAAAAACTGATTGTCATTTTCAGAAAGTGATATATTCGTGGCGAAAAAGTAATCATTATCATTAGATGTAATGAATCCGACGAACCAGCCGTTTATATTTATATCATCAACTCTGCCGGTACCTGTCTTGCCATACAGACTTTTTCCATCTGAGTTTGCAATAAACATGGACTCTATGACTGTATCCACATTTGTCTTAGACAGCTTCCAATCATTATTTTTCAGGTGACATAGCAGTTCTACCTGCTCTACCGGGGATATAGTCAGAGAGGATTCCAGCCAGTAACAGTTCTGAGCTGAATTGATATTCTGATTTCCATATTCAATAAGACCGAGAAAATTTTTCACATCTGTGTGGTCCATAGCTGCATCCAGATTGTCAAAATACCAGTTTACAGATCCGGTCATGGCAGATCGAAGTGTCTGGTCTGTGTTCCAGGCATCAAAAGGGTAAGTGCTCCCATCCCAGCGCATAAATGAGTTGTCGGAAGTTATGATGCCATGTTCAAGAGCCATCACTGCGTCATATATTTTATATGTAGAATCCGGTGAAGTGCGGCATAGGGCTTTGTCCTGGTTATAGATATACCATTTATCATTTCCCTTGTCGTACAGAGCAAAACAGCCGTTGTAGTCAGAAAAGTAGCTGGATAGATCCAAGGATTCCAGATTCATCGGGGCAAAATCCTTGTATTGTGTATCATCCAGAGCATATACAGATAATGGCGCACATACAGTCATCAGCAATATGATAATGGAAAATGCATATATACATTTCCGTTTTTCTCTGTTGGTGACAGGTTTGAAATCAACAATAAGCTGAAGCCTTGTTTTAAGTAATTTTTTCCTGCTTTTGTTCTTGAATGATAGCGATGATGAACTACTGAATCTGCTTGCAGCCGCACGGAGGATGGTCTGCCCATACTTCGCGGCATAGTTTTGACCGAGGCACTGTAATACATCATTGTCACATGCTTTTTCTCTGTCATGTCTTGCTGTATGTAATGTGTATATAACAACAGGATTGAACCAATACAGTATGCAGAATATGCAGATAAACATATTCACGGCATTGTCTCTGCGTTTAAAATGTTGTAGTTCATGTAACAAAATATGTCTCAGGTCGGTTATTGTGTAATCGGATATGCAGTCGTTGATTTGCCGTGGAATATATATAACAGGGCGGAATACACCTACAATGACCGCCCCAGATAAAGCAGAGGAGGAATATAATTTCGGTTTATATCTGCGCACATTGCAGAGCTCAAGGCATTCCGAATATATATTCAATATGACAGTATCGTCGGTGATTGGAACAGCAGATTTTTTCAGCTTGTATAGTGATATGCCTGACACTATTAAACGGATGGAAAATATGTAAACTCCGGCAAGCCAGATAATAAAAAGGAGTTTTGGATATATTGTAGATGTACTGTTTACAGATATAGCAAAGTCGTTCATCCAGTTCCCATTTGATGAAGGGCTGGTATTGATAGGCACAGGAGTAACTGTATTTGCGGCAGAAGTACTTCTGTTAAATAATGATCGTATGAAACCTATGGCCTGGAATATAAATGAATTATTTACAGGGATAAATGGAATTACGAGAAGAAACAGCACAATATATATGGTGTTGTATCTGCCGTTACATGTTAGCTGTTTTCTGAACATAAATCGAACAAATATCAGTAGCAGCAGAGCGAAACTTATGGATATATTGCTGATAAAAAAATGTGTGAAAAATTCTGTCAAGCCTTATTTCCTCCCGGTGCCTTTTCCATTTAATATGTCTTGAAGTTCCTTTATATCATCAGCACTAAGCTCATCACTATCCACAAACGCAGAAACCATGTCGGATATGTGTCCATTGAAAAACTTCTTTAGAAAAGATGAGCTTTCATGTTTTCGATATTCCTCCTGACTGATGACAGGGGAGTAGACGAACATGCGGCTCTTTTTCTCATAGGAGATGGCGGACTTATCAGAAAGTCTTTTGATGAGAGTCTGGATAGTCCTAGGATTCCATGAAGTGGTCTGCAACAGTTTGTCAGTAATGTCATTTGTGCTTATAGGGGCATATTTCCATATAACCTTCATAACTTCATATTCAGCTTCGGAAATCTGGGGAATGTGTTTCATAGATTATACTCCTTTAATACTACATTTGTAATAACAGTATAAAGATTATGGGGTGGGGTGTCAATTGTGTTGTGGAGGTTTGTTCAATGTTAGTCTGGATAGGAATAATTTTTTTGATCTGCAAGAATAGTTAGAATAAGCAAAAGCAGATAATGAAAGATCAGATATTTCGTTGAATATTTGATTATGAAACTTTTGTTGTCGGTTATCTCCAAATTGGCATAATATATGTTTCAATGTCGATTATGTCATGGATTGCTTCATTTGTTGATTTAGATGGATTGTAACATTTATGAAAGCCTTTGTCTATACATATGAAGAAACTCTCCAAAAAGGATTGTTTAGCAGAGTATATAATTTTCAAACACCGGGTAACATACTCATATACAGGCTAAGGAGGTATATGAGATGATATCACCAGATACAATAAAGCTGCTCAGGGAATGTGATGCCGGGATCAAGATGGGTGTTTCGTCTATTGATGAGGTGCTTGGGTATGTGCATGCGGCGAAGATGAAGAAGATACTTATAGAATGTAAGGAGGAGCACGACGCAATAAAACAGGAGATACAGAAACTACTGGATGAGTATCATGACGATGGCAAGGATCCAAATCCAATAGCAAAGGGCATGTCCTGGATCAAGACAAATGTGAAACTCATAGTGGATGAGTCTGACAATACCATAGCGGAGCTTATGACGGATGGCTGCAATATGGGTGTGAAGTCGCTGAATAAATATCTAAACGAATATAAGGTGGCGGATGACAGGGCGAAGGATAAGACGAAGAGACTCATAGAGCTTGAGAAGAAACTCTGCGAGCAGATGCAGCCTTTTTTATAAGTGCTTGTTGACTAAAAAAGTTTTATTAAATATACTTGTAAATATGAGAACCCAACATGTCTGTAGATGACGCGGATCATGTTGGGGATTTATTGTTTTAGGGGAACAGAAAAAAATGATATAAGAAGGAGAAGATATATGAGCAGACAGGTTTACAATCCCTTTTTGCCGCTGAATGAGTACATACCGGACGGCGAGCCGCATGTATGGGGCGACAGGGTTTATCATTATGGATCTCACGATAAGGAGGGCGGTTACACGTTCTGTATGCAGGATTATGTGGTGTACTCCGCGCCGGTAAAAGATCTGACAAGCTGGCGATGCGAGGGCATTACATACAGGGCGAGTCAGGATCCGGCATACCCGGAGCTGAAGTATATGTATGCGCCAGATGTTGTGAGGGGGAATGATGGCAGATATTATCTGTATTACTGTATGGGCGGTGACTACGGTTACGGCGGATACACAGGTCCGATCAGTGTGGCTGTGTGCGATACGCCGGCGGGTAAATACGAATATCTTGGCCATGTGCATTACAAGGACGGCACTGTGATGAAGAAGTATATTTGCTTTGATCCGGCAGCCATGAATGATGACGGAACCATCAGGATATTCTACGGAACCCAGTACGGATACGAGGAAGAGCCTGATTTTCTGACAAATGGAAGGCTGGATGATGAGGTATCTATGTTTGGAAGAACAAAGGAGGAGATACTTGGCTATAAGGACAGCATCATGGGACCGATCATGGTGGTGCTTGAGGACGACATGCTGACGGTTAAGGAAGAACCGAGGCACATCATACCTTATGCCGTGAAGGGAACATCATTTGAGGAGCATCCATTTTTCGAGGGTTCATCCATGAGAAAGGTGGGAGACAAATACTACTTTGTTTATTCGTCATGGCAGAACCATGAGCTGTGCTATGCTGTGAGCGATTATCCGGATCACGGATTTACATTTGGTGGCACTATAGTGTCAAATGGCGATGTGGGATATAAGGGAAGAAGTTTCGAGAACAAGCTGAATATGACCGGAACCACGCACGGAAGTATAGAGTGCATAGATGGTCAGTGGTACGTGTTCTATCACAGGCTCACACATAAGTCGGACTACAGCAGACAGGCCTGTGCCGAGAAGATCTATATAGCTGCGGATGGACACATAGACCAGGTGGAGGTTACGAGCTGCGGTCTGAACGATGACCCGCTTGTGGCAAAAGGCACGTATCCGGCAGTGATAGCATGCAACCTGACAAATGGACATATGCCACACGGCTCCAACAGTATATATACGACAGAATTTCCAAATGTGACGAACAAGGGTGAGGATAGATTTATTGCGGAGATAGAGGATGGAACACTCATAGGGTATAAGTATTTTGCGCTTGAGGGCAGCAGTACATTTGGCGTGAATGTCAGATATGAGACGGATGCCAACAAGGTGGTGTATGAGGGACCTGTCAGGGTAGACGAGAGATGCGAGAATCAGGAGCAGCTCAAGGATGCAAACGACCTGGCAGAGAATAAATCAACAATCATGGGCGAATCCTGTGATATCAATGCGGATGGAGTGAATGATAAGAGGTGTTCCGCGTCAGATGTGCAAAATCATGGATACTTTGACATATGCGTGACAGTAGATGGTGAGAGTATCGGAAGAATAGATATACCTGTATCTGAAGATATCTCAGAGACAGAGTGGAGATGGTGCGAGAACAAAGTGGATTTCCCAGAGGGAGTCCACGCGGTGTATCTTGTATACCATGGCAGAAGAAAGGTTCAATTAAAAGATATCCGATTTAGGTAAAATATTGAAAGAAGAGGGAGAATTATGAAGAAGTCAAATGGTGCGGCACTGATACCTATATACGTCTTTCTTGTCCTGTATCTGGGACTTGGAATACTGTTTGAGTACGTGCTGAAGATCCCGATGGGATTTTACAATATTCCGATAGTGGTCGCCTTCATGGTGGCGATATTTGTGGCATGTCTGCAGAACAGAAAGGTAAGCTTTGATGAGAAGCTTCAGATTATGGCAAATGGACTTACAGACAAAAATATTATAACCATGCTGCTCATATTCCTGACGGCGGGAATATTTGTGGGAGTCGTGGGGCGGAGCAGTGCCGAGAGTGTGGCATACTTTATGCTGAGTATCATTCCGGCGAGATTCTCCGTGGCAGTTCTGTTCGTTGTAGCGTGCTTTGTCTCAACAGCTATGGGAACGTCTGTTGGAACAATAACACTTCTGACGCCTATAGGAGTTGCGGTTGCCGATGCGTCAGGATTTAATCTGCCGCTCTGTGTGGCATCAATCATGGGTGGCGCGATGTTCGGAGATAACCTGTCGTTCATATCGGATACGACCATAGCAGCATGTAATGGTCAGGGGTGTGCCATGAAAGATAAGTTCAGGGCAAACTTCTGGATAGCATTTCCTGCGGCGATTGTGACACTCATAGTAATCTTGGTTAAGTCATTCAATACTGAGATAGGCGGAGTAGTACAACATGATTACAATATGATACAGATCATTCCTTATGTTCTGGTACTCATAGGAGGAATAGCAGGAGTTAATGTGTTTGTAGTCCTGATAGTTGGAATCGTGTCAGGTTCCATCATTATGCTTGCCACAGGGCAGACGGCAGCAGTGGATCTCCTGACGAATATGGGAAGCGGTGCAGCTGGAATGTTCGAGACGAGTATGGTTGCTGTACTTGTGGCTGCCATGTGTTCTCTCATCAGGGAGTATGGCGGATTTGAGGCACTGCTTTCGGCTATAAAGAAGGTGTTCAAGGGTGACAAGGGAGGTCAGCTCGGAATCGGACTTCTGGTTGGAGCCATGGACATAGCCACAGCCAACAATACGGTCGCGATAGTCATGGCAAATCCGATAGCAAAGGAGATGGCAGATGATTATGGTATATCACCGAAGAGATCTGCGTCACTGCTTGATACATTTTCATGCATATTCCAGGGAATCATTCCTTACGGTGCTCAGATGCTGGTTGCAATATCAGCGGTGTCGGAGCTGGGACATGAGATATCAGCATTCCAGATAATTCCAAATCTGTTTTATCCAATACTTCTTCTTGTCAGTTCGCTTGTGTGGATGCTTATAAGAAGTAATGACAAAACACATCTGGCAAAGAGACGGTAAAAAATATAAATTGACGAGATTTCGCAATATAATAAATAAATATTCGAAAAAACACGCAAAAAAACAAGAAAAATCTTGAAAATGCGTGTTTTTTCATTTTTATTTAAGAATTTTTATGCTATAATTTACACTTGTGAATCATAAATAAAAAACAGGAGGAGAAACATGGACGCATTCACAAACTTTTTAGGCAAAGTTGATGATATTGTCTGGGGCTTGCCACTCATAATACTCATCATCGTTTGCGGAATCTATCTGACGATCAGACTTAAGTTCCTTCAGATAGTTCATCTGCCAAAGGCACTGAGATTCATGATTAAGAATGAGGAAGACGGTACAGGAGAGGTGACGAGCTTTGGCGCGTTATGTACAGCACTTTCAGCAACTATCGGTACAGGTAATATCGTAGGAGTAGCAACAGCTATAGGTATCCTTGCCGGTGGTCCCGGAGCACTTTTCTGGATGTGGATCGCAGCGCTTTTCGGAATGGCAACAAAGTATTCAGAGGGACTGCTTGCTGTAAAGTACAGAAAGATTGACGAGGATGGACACGTTCTCGGAGGACCTTTCTATTACATTGAGAGCGGTATGGGTCACAAGTGGAGGTGGCTTGCAAAGATATTTGCATTCTTCGGAGCATGCGTAGGTCTCATGGGTATCGGTACATTTACACAGGTAAATGGTATTGCTTCAGCAGTTCAGGCTTTCTTTGATCCTGACAAGGCAAATACAGTATCAATCTTAGGAAACGACTACTCAATAGCCATTGTCATCACAGCATTTATACTTGCAATCCTTGTAGGACTTGTCGTAATCGGTGGAATCCAGAGAATATCAAAGGTTTCTCAGATTATAGTACCATTCATGGCAGTTCTCTACATTGTGGTGTGTCTGGTTCTTATAATAGTTAATATAAATAAGGTTCCGGCTGCATTTGCAACAATAGTTAAGTGCGCATTCAAGCCTATGTCATTTGCAGGTGGTGTTACAGCAAGTCTTGCAATTGCCATGCAGAAGGGTGTTGCACGTGGTATCTTCTCGAATGAGGCTGGTCTTGGTTCTGCACCTATCGCAGCAGCAGCAGCTCAGACAAAGGAACCTGTTCGTCAGGGCCTTGTAACAATGACAGGTACATTTATTGATACTATCATCGTATGTACAATGACAGGTCTTTCAATCGTTATGATGGGAAGCTGGCAGGATGGCAGCCTTGAGGGAATCGCAGTCACAACTGATGCATTCCAGAAGGGACTTTTCTTTATGCCAGGTCAGGTTGCAGCATTCATCCTGATGATCTGTCTTGTATTCTTTGCATTTACAACTATCCTTGGTTGGGACTATTATGGTGAGAGATGTCTTGAGTACCTCACAAATGGCAGCAAGGTTTCAGTTCAGATCTATCGTTGGTTATACATACTTTGCGTATTTATCGGACCATACATGACAGTTAAGGCTGTATGGACTATCGCTGATATATTCAACGGACTCATGGCGATACCGAATATCATAGCATTGCTTGCACTCAGCGGTGTGGTTGTGGCAGAGACAAAGGATTACTTTGCACGCCACAAGGAACTGTAGGGTTCAATAGAAGTAAATGTTTATATGTAATAATTGGGGAAGCACCTATCAGCAGTCAGGCAAAATTTTGTCTGGCTGCTTTTTTCTAAAGCACACCAAAAGGAGATACGAATGGATATATTCGATAAGATAGAAAAGCTACAACAGAGTAGTGAGTATTATTATATAGATTATCTGCCGGAGAAGTGTATGGGAGATAGATTCTATGAGTTTGAGGAGTATTATTTCAGCCATAACCTGAACAGCTTTTGCGACAAGGTTTCCAATGTAGTTATAACTTTGCTGGCATATTATGACGCGTCAGGGGTTATGACGGAGTTTCCTGACGGCTATACAGGAAAATACAGGAGCCTGTACGAAGATAGTATGGATATAGCTAAAGAAAATTTTGATCAAATATCGGATTTGATTCATTTTGTATTGATAAATGAAATTTCATCAATTCAATTGTTGATGGGCAAGGACAAAGATATGTTGTTTAGCATCAATAACAGAAATTCTATAGAGGTTATAAATGCAACTTCTGATCAGTTAGATTTGATACAAAAATTAGTCATGCAAGAGGGCCTGTATTTGAGAAAATATATAGAAGAGTAATACGGTGCAAAAGGCATCCGTGAACACATCATTAGGTCTTAGAAGATGTGTTTTCGGGTGCTTTTTTATTTGCGGGAGTTTTTTTGATTTATAAAGCAATAACAGTTGACAATAAAGTTAGTAGCAACTAACATTGTAGTTGTTAAGAGAATTGGATCAGGGGGGATGTAACAAATGAAAGGTTCTGAAACTATAAAAGAAACACTGCAGAAGGCGGATTGTGTCTTATATCCGGTTGGTGACAGAAGAGATAAAGTTGTCATTGTGTTATCAGGCAGCGAGGGCGGTCTGGAGTATACAGGAAAATGGAGGAAAAAGTTGTGAAAAAACAGTTTTTTGAGATCGAGAAGGATGGGTTCTACGGAACATACTACGAGAATCCAAATGGGGCTGACTGTGCATTCATAGGACTGTTTGGAGATGATCCGAATGATTTTATGGCGAAGTGCGGAGCAAAGTGGCTGCACAAAAATGGTGTGAACGCACTCTGCATATCTCCTGGAAAGAAGAATTACAGCCATGTAAATAATCCGCTTGAGAGAATAGAGACGGCTATTGCATGGCTGAAAAGTCATGGAAACCGGAAAATAGGAATCATGGGAATGAGTACGGCTGGCATGGATTCCCTGGTTGCGGCGTCGTATTTTTCTGATATCACATTGACATTTGGACTTACGGCAAGTGATTTTGTATGGCAGGGATTTGAACAGGGCAAAAAAGACGGATGTAAGGAATGGCCGATACCGGGTGCATCGACTCTTTCATGGAAAGGCGAGCCTCTTGCTTACATGCCATTTGTGTATGAGCATCCTGTGTACTGGCAGAAAATCGAGGAGGAGACAAAGGGCTCCGGCGACATTGAGCGCAGTACCTGTCTGTTTATTGATTCGGAAAAAGTCAGGGAACATACGGAAGAGGAAATGATCAAGGTCGAGAACATAAAGGGAAAGCTGTTTTTAATTGGCGCAGATGACGACTCATTCTGGGAGGCGGGCAAATACATCCGCAGAATGGATCAGCGTCTGAAGGAGCGCCCGCATACATGTGAGTATGTGCCGCTTGTGTATGAGCACGGAACTCATTTTGTTCTGCCGGAATCGATGCTTCGTATGGCGCTTCCGGTTGGACTGAAATTCGTCATGAAGTTTATATTCAAGGCTGCAAAGGATTATCCAAATGAGTGCGAGGCGACGAGAAAGGATATAGACAGAAGACTCTCAGCCGCACTTAAGGAATGGATACAGGAATAAAAAGGGCAGGCGATTAAAATGTTGAAATATGGAATGTATGCAAAAGCTGTGGAACTGCTGTGTTTTAAGCAGGCACTTGCAAGGCTTGCGCAGATATATCCTGATATGGACATGAAGAGATATAAAAGATCCGTGAAGAGAGAGTATAAGGAGATGCTTCTCAGAACTCCCGATATAGGTGGAAGCTCACTGGAGATGAACCTTTATATCGCGGCATTTGTATTTTCACTGCACAAGGCAGAGCCGGATAGGATCACACCTGAAGTTGTGGATGAGATGGTCACTGCGGTGTTCGATTCGCCTTTCATGGTGAAGGCGCATGAGAACAAGAAGTGTACGCTCTTCACTGACAATGTTCAGGACAAAAAGGTGCAGGAGAGCATAGCAAGCCAGACATCAAAGTATGAGCTTGACTGGAAATTCCACTACGAGAAAGGTGTAGACGAATTCTATAACACTTATACGGAATGTGGAATATGCAAACTGGGCAAGAGAGAAAACTGCTTTGAATTCGTTCCGTGCCTGTGCAATATGGATGAGAGAAATTACAGAAATGAAGGAGGCCAGCTTCATCGTACCAAGACCCTTGGTCAGGGTGATGAATGCTGTAATTTCCATGTCACACGGATACAAGGACGTTAAAATGGACTAGAGTCCAATGTTCACAATGTTAACCCGTGGATTTACGAGGAGTCATTTTAACAGCGTTTCCTTGATCTGATTGCGGCATTTGATAAATGCGGCAAATATTTGTATGAGGGGAGCTTGAAATGGTAAATACAATAGCATTTTTACTTATAGTATTTGGGATTATGTTTCTGATTGGTATTGCAATGGCAATACTTGCTTTATATTTCAATATCAAGATGAAGCATCCCATATTTTCAATTATATTTTCAATAATACTTATACCTCTGATTTGTATTCCGATACAATTCACTGGTGGAATCTTGATTTCACGATGCATGCTGATAATTGCTTTGATATATAGTGTGGCAATGATTGTAATGGCGGTGAAAAATATCAGAGACAATTGTTGAATATGCACTCTTTATGCGAATGCCCTCATTGAGCCGGCAGGCGGCATGATGGGGACAAGTGTATCAGCATGATGCGTAATTGTTGAGCGTTGAATTGGATCATGATGGCAAGAGTTTAATATTTTCATCATGATCTAAAGAAAGAATATGGTATGAGGAAGGAAAAATACAATGACTATCCATGAGTTCGGAAAAGAGAATAAAGAAACGATAATATTGATACATCCATCTGTTGTGAAGTGGGATTACTTTGAGAATGTAATTCCTCTGTTAGAAAAGAATTATCATCTGCTGGTTCCGGCACTTCCGGGTTATGATTTTGACAATGACAATGACTTTACAAGCGTGGAGCAGATTGCATCAGACTTAAATAACTGGATCAAGGCGAAAGGATTCACGGAGATATATGCTGTATATGGCTGTTCTATGGGCGGTTCCGTTGCGCTTATGGTTGCGCTGGGACAGAAGGTTAGAATACAGCATTGTGTAATAGACGGCGGAATCACACCGTATCAGTTGCCATGGATCGTGACACGCTTTATTGCGCTCAAGGATTATCTAATGATGATGATAGGCAGAGCAGGCGGTGTGGCTTTGCTGGAAAAGGCATTTGCTACAGACGACTATTCCAAGGAAGATCTGCAGTATGTTGCGGATGTTCTGAGACATTGCAGCAGCAAAACACTGTGGCGAACATTTGAATCGTGCAATAACTATAAGGTGCCGGATCCTGTTCCGAAGATTGATACGCACATCCATTATTGGTACGCAAAGAATGAAGAAAAAGAGCGGAAAAATGATATAGCGTATATCAGGCGCAGGCTACCTCAGACGGAGTTTGAAGTATTACCGGAACTCGGACACGGCGGACTTGTCTTACTCAGGCCTGAGTTGTTTGAGGAAATGATGAGCAAGTTTCAGTGAGATATGGAAAATATGAGTTAATATACGTTTGACATGAAGGGGGTGGAGAATGCTAATATAATATCAAAAGGTGCAACCGATAGACGGTTAGCCCTGATATTATTGGATACAAAAGTAACCGCTAAAGTTTGTTAGGACTGGGCGGTTATTTTTGTGTCTTATCATTGCTCTTAGAGCCAACGGCATAATCAAGAGCAAAGCAAGTGATGCATAAAGCTGATTATGGCTATAAACTCCTGTGATGAAGGCTAACCGCCTACCGAATAGGGTAGCACCGCATATATCACATCAAACAAATGTTCGACTCTCAATATTGATTCATAAATAAATACTGTTATAAACATAAAGACATGTTTTACGAAGACACAGGGTGGACGGTGTATAAACTATTTGAGTTCAATATAGGTGAAGGCCAGCCTGAGGATTAACCGCAGGAAAAAGAATATTATTTGCATGATAAATAATAGCAGGCAGATACTTGCTATTATTTTTTATTATATATATTGTGGTGAAAACACATTATTGAAAAAAATCTCAATACCCGCACTGCCGTTTTAAAGTTGAAATTGTTATAGTTATAGATAACAATGTATTTTAAGGGGCCAGTGATGGTGGTTTATATGCACAGATATTTGCAAAGAGATTCCCTGAGATGGTGAAGGAAATGTGCATCACGACAACTTTGACGATAGACTCGGATTATAATCTGGAGAAGTATATCGACAAGTTTCTTGAGAGAATTGTGTAGGTAGTTTGTCGAGAAGTGTAATCAATAAAAAGCGCATAATATTTTCGCAAATTAAAATAAAACCGGGTAAAGGATACAAAGACATTAGAAATTGTATCCTTTTCCTGGTTTTTGTCATTTTAGATAAAATTTTATGCACTTTTGAATGCTGAGAGGTCTTGCTGGCCAACAAATTGTAAACTAGAGCAAGCCTCTAGTCCTTTAACTGGCAATCCGGGCCACCTGAGCGGCAAAGCCGCCCGCGCCCGATATTACTCAGCGTCCTTTATCTCACTGTGAAGCTCCTGCAGTGACTTCACATCGCTGTCACCATGCGCCTGAACGTACAGGATACCCTTTGCGGTTGCTCTTGCGCCTGCAATTGTAGTCACATAAGGAATCTTTGCCTTGATGGCAGCCTTTCTGAGGTAACTGTCGTCGTGGGCACTTTCCTTACCGCTCGGAGAATTGATTATCAGGTCTATAGAGCCATTTGTTATAAGGTCATTGATGTTTGGTCTGCCCTCCTGGAGCTTTTTGACTTTCTCAGCTTTTACTCCGGCAGCCGTAATTATGGCATATGTTCCGCTTGTAGCAAGGATCTTGAAACCAGCTTTCTCGAAGAGCTGAGCGATCTCGATAACCTCATCCTTGTCCTTTCTGTTTACAGAGATCAGGACAGTTCCGCTTGTAGGAAGGAGAGTCTGTGTAGCCTCCTGAGCCTTGAAGAATGCCTCTCCGTAGTAGGTTGAAAGTCCGAGAACCTCACCTGTAGATCTCATCTCAGGTCCTAAGATCGGGTCAACCTCTGGGAACATGTTGAATGGGAATACAGCCTCCTTAACTCCGTAATATGGTATGTGCTGCTCCTTGAGAGCTGGAACAGGAGATGGTCTTCCTGTGAGCTCTGATGTGATGATATCAGTAGCGATAGGAACCATGCGCACGTTACATACCTTTGATACGAGAGGTACTGTACGGGATGCTCTAGGATTTGCCTCGAGAACATATACCTTGCCTTTCTCAATAGCGTACTGCATGTTCATAAGACCTACGACATGCATCTCCTCAGCGATCTTCTTTGTATATTCCTTGATAGTAGCAACATTCTCAGCAGTGATGTGTACTGAAGGAATGATGCATGCTGAATCACCTGAGTGAACTCCGGCAAGCTCAATGTGCTCCATAACGGCAGGAACAAATGCGTGAGTTCCGTCGCTTATGGCATCTGCCTCACACTCAAGGGCGTGATTCAGGAATCTGTCTATAAGTATAGGTCTGTCAGGTGTGACACCAACGGCAGCTCTCATATATCCGTCAAGGCTCTCGTCATCGTATACGACCTCCATACCACGTCCACCGAGAACGTATGATGGACGGACCATGACTGGATAGCCAATCTTGTGAGCGATCTCAAGTGCCTCGTCAACAGTAGTAGCCATACCAGATTCTGGCATAGGAATCTCAAGCTTATCCATCATCTCACGGAAGAGATCTCTGTCCTCTGCAAGATCGATGACAGCAGGAGATGTACCGAGGATCTTTACGCCGTTCTTCTCAAGGTCAGAAGCAAGGTTAAGAGGTGTCTGACCGCCGAACTGTGCGATGACGCCCACTGGCTTTTCCTTGTTGTAAATGCTGAGAACATCCTCAAGTGTAAGTGGCTCAAAGTAGAGCTTATCTGATGTATCATAGTCAGTTGAAACAGTCTCTGGATTACAGTTTACTATGATAGTCTCAAATCCGAGCTTCTTAAGTGCCAGTGATGCATGTACGCAGCAGTAGTCAAACTCGATACCCTGACCGATTCTGTTAGGACCTCCGCCGAGGATCATAACCTTTGGCTTGTCCTCATTTATCGGATTGCTGTCAGGTGCATTGTATGTGGAGTAGTAGTAAGCGCTGTCCTTTGTTCCGCTTACGTGTACGCCTTCCCATGCCTCAGTAACTCCGAGCTCGATTCTCTTATTTCTGATGTCCTCCTCAGGAATCTCAAGGATCTGGCTGAGGTATCTGTCTGAGAAACCGTCCTTCTTTGCAGTGGTGAGTGCCTCGTCGGATGGGAGAGTGCCCTTATGTGCTGCGAGTGCTTCCTCTTCCTCAACGAGTTCCTTCATCTGCTCAACGAAGTAGTGCTTAACCTTTGTTATATCAAATATCTCATCTACTGTAGCGCCCTTTCTGAGTGCCTCGTACATGATGAAATGTCTGTCGCTTGATGGATGTGCAAGCATGCGCAATAGTTCATCCTTGCTCTTTGTATTGTAGTCCTTGGCGTAGCCGAGACCGTATCTTCCTGTCTCAAGGCTTCGGATAGCCTTCTGGAAAGCCTCCTTGTAGGTCTTACCGATACTCATGACCTCACCTACGGCACGCATCTGTGTTCCAAGCTTGTCCTCGACACCCTTGAACTTCTCGAATGCCCAGCGTGCAAACTTGATAACCACGTAGTCACCGTCAGGAACGTATTTGTCCAGTGTGCCGTACTTACCGCACTCAATATCCTTGAGGGTAAGTCCTGTTGCCAGCATGGCTGACACAAGGGCAATAGGGAATCCTGTAGCCTTTGATGCCAGAGCAGAAGAACGGGATGTTCTAGGGTTGATCTCGATTACGATGATTCTGTCAGATACAGGGTCGTGTGCGAACTGTACATTTGTTCCACCGATGACCTCAACAGAGTCAACGATCTTGTATGCCTGCTCCTGGAGTCTCTTCTGAACGTCCTCAGAGATTGTGAGCATAGGGGCGGAGCAGAATGAATCACCTGTGTGAACGCCGAGAGGATCGATGTTCTCGATGAAACATACAGTGATCATATTGCCTTCACAGTCACGTACAACTTCAAGCTCAAGCTCCTCCCATCCGAGGATTGACTCCTCAACGAGAACCTGACCTACAAGGCTGGCCTGGAGACCTCTTGCACAGACAGTCTTGAGCTCCTCCTTGTTGTATACGAGTCCGCCGCCGGCACCGCCCATGGTGTATGCAGGACGAAGAACAACAGGGTATCCGAGCTGATCTGCGATGGCGAGAGCCTCATCTACAGAGTAGGCAACCTCGCTTCTTGCCATTTCTATTCCGATTGCGTTCATGGATTTCTTGAATTCGATTCTGTCCTCACCGCGCTCAATGGCATCTACCTGAACACCGATGACCTTGACATTGTATTTGTCTAAGATGCCTTCTTTTGCAAGTTCAGCACAAAGGTTAAGTCCTGACTGTCCTCCGAGATTTGGAAGAAGAGCATCAGGTCTCTCTTTTGCAATTATCTGCTCAAGTCTCTTGACATTGAGCGGCTCAATGTATGTGACATCAGCTGTCTCAGGATCTGTCATGATGGTAGCAGGGTTGGAATTGACCAATACGATCTCGTAACCAAGCTTCTTAAGGGCCTTGCACGCCTGAGTACCTGAGTAGTCGAACTCACATGCCTGACCTATGATGATTGGACCAGATCCTATTATCAGAACTTTGTTAATGTCTTCTCTTTTTGGCATATTTTTCTCCTTATTGTAAAATGATTCTTGTTCAGAGCGAGAGCACTGAAAACTACATGAAATCACACAAAATAAAGAAGTATTTTAATGTGATTTTAAACATTGCCGGACATCGTTTATTTTCTTTTATAAAAATGCCCAAATTATTGTTATTATAAAGTATAAGAGTCCAAAAGTACATAGCTAATAAGGAAATAAATTGAAAAAACGAACTGAAATATGAAATGGATCAAGAATTGAATTGGAAAGTACGTATGAATATACAGTAAAAATTATTAATGATATGATTTTTTACATAAGAAAATCCGGCACATATGAAAAAACACACATGCCGGATAAAATGTCTTATAACACTTTTGAAAGGAAATCCTTAAGTCTAGGATTCTTAGGGTTGCCGAAGAATTCCTCCGGTGTACCGGATTCTAGAATCTGTCCGTCGTCAATAAATACAACCTTATTGGCAACCTCTCTGGCGAATCCCATCTCATGGGTAACAATGATCATTGTCATGCCTTCGTCTGCAAGAGCCTTCATAAGATCAAGAACCTCGCCGACCATCTCGGGGTCAAGAGCGGAGGTTGGCTCATCAAACAGAATGACATCAGGATTCATGGCAAGCGCACGGACGATGGCAACACGCTGTTTCTGACCGCCTGAGAGAGTAGATGGATATACATACGCCTTGTCCTCCAGACCGATCCTCTTCAGGAGTTCCTCCGCCTTTGCATGTGCCTCGGCAATGATCTCTGATTTTGTTGTTGTTATTTCCTGCTTTGTCTGCTTTTCCTTGCGGAAGAGATTGGTGACAGGAAGCAGAAGATTATGCCGCTTTGCCTTTTTCAGATCCTGACATCTGACATAGACAGGAGCAAGCATGATATTCTGTATAACAGTCTTGTTGTTATACAGATTGAAATGCTGGAAAACCATACCCATATGACGGCGGTGTATGTTGATATCAACCTTAGGGTCTGCTATATCAACACCATTGAATATAATCTGGCCGCCGGTAGGATCTTCCATACAGTTCAAACAGCGAAGAAATGTACTTTTACCAGAACCTGAAGGGCCGATAACAACCATTATATCGCCTTTGTCTATGGTGATATTGATGCCGTTTAAGACCTTGTTATCACCGAAGCTTTTTTCAAGATTAATGACGTCTATCACTCTTTCTCAGGCTCCTTTCCATTAATTTGATTCCCAGACTGATGAGAAGCACCATCACGATGTAGATAAGCGCCATGACCAGATAAGGGACCATGAATTCGTAGCTGTTACTTCCGATGTAGTTGAATGCAACGTAGAGATCAGTTGCTCCGACAAAACTTACAACTGAAGTCTCCTTTATTAAAGAAATAAATTCATTTCCAAGGGTTGGCAGAATATTCTTGACTGCCTGAGGTATAACGATTTTGAGCATGGTAGTCGAAAAACTGAGTCCCATGGCACGTCCACCTTCCATCTGACCTGGATCAACGGAGAGTATACCACCACGCATGATCTCTGAGATGTAGGCACCGCTGTTGAGTCCGAATACAAGCATAGCCACTTGAACTCCTGTCATGTGTCCTCCCACTATAGGAAGAAGAACATAGTAGAAGAGAAGAAGCTGTACAACCATAGGTGTTCCACGGAAGAAACCTACATATACACTGCAGATCGCATCCAGAACTCTAGGCAGACGCTTGTACTTTGGAATTACCCTGACGGTAGCAATGAGGGTACCGATTATTATACCGATGATAAGACCGGCAATGGCTATTATCACAGTATTCTTCAGACCCTCGACTACCTTAACATACCCGTTGTTGTCGATGAATATTTCTATGAACTTTTGTATTTTTGTAGAAATGTCTCCCATGAAATATCCTTTCAAACATAATTGGCGTTAATACTAAAATTACTAAATCCGAATTAAAATTTACTGCATTGCGTTAAGAGCAGCAGTGATGCTGGCTGCTGGAGCGGCATCGATGATAACATAGTTGAGGTTACCATTTAAAAGATCCTGAACTGCAAGAGAACCGTTCTTGTAGCCGGTTGAAGTCATAGCAAGTTTTGTGAATCCCCAGTCTGCATCACCCTCGCAGTAGAACTGTCCGGTAGTACCTGTCTGGAAACCAATCTTCATGTCTGAGCCCTTAGCCTGAAGAATCTTGTTGACATCATCAGCTGTCTTGCAATCATCAAACTCTGTATTGTCTGATGTAACGATAAGCTTCTGAGAAGCCTTGTAGTATGAATCTGAGAAGCTTACATACTCCTCACGGTCTGGCTTTATAGTAAGACCTGCCATAGCGATATCACACTTGTGCTGACCAACTGAGAGACATACAGCATCAAAATCCATGTTCTGGATAACGAGCTCCTTGCCAAGCTTGTCTGCGAGAGCCTTAGCTATCTCCATATCGACACCATAGTAGTTCTCACCCTTTGTATACTCAAATGGCTCGAATGCAGCATTTGTTGCAACTACAAGCTGATCCTTGTTTGCATCGAGTGTTGCTGACTCAACGGCAACTGGCTCGCCGTCACCGAAATAGTGATTGCAGATCTCTTCAAATGTACCGTCTTCGTTCATTGACTTGACGAAATCGTTAACCTGTGTTAAGAGCTCAGGCTGATCTTTGTCAACACCGAAAGCATACTGCTCGTCTGTAAGGTCAATCTCGATGACCTTTGCAGTTTTCTTTGACGAAGTGCTCTCTGAAGCAGCCTCCGAAGAATCATCTTTGCTTCCACATGCAGTAAGAGCTGTCATAGCCAGAACTGCTGACATTGAAATTGCTAATAAATTTTTGAGTTTCATTTTTACATCTTCCTTTCATATTTTATCTGAATAAATATACCATTGTGTTTCAAAAAAAGCAATTAATATATGAAAAAACTCGCTCCAAAAGCGAGAAAAAGTGAGAAACTTAATAAAAACAGGCTTTTATTCATGATTTATAAATAAACATTGTTATATGAATAGTATTTACTATATAATACATTTGTATCATTAAAAAAATGAAACTCATATTTAAATATGAAGAATACAGGGAGGTCAGATTATATGAGATACGAGATCAAAGGCGGCATGATGCCTGTGGTAGAAATCATTTTGGAGGCAGGGGAATCTATAAACTGCGAAAAAGGTGCAATGGTATGGATGTCTCCGAATATGCAGATGCAGACATCAGGTGGCGGAGTAGGCAAGATGTTCACCAGGGCCATATCCGGTGAATCGATGTTCCGAAATACATATACGGCTCAGGGGGGACCTGGACTGATAGCATTCGGTTCAAGCTTTGTGGGGAATATAATGGCGGTTGAGATAGGACCTGGCAAGGAGATCATTTGTCAGAAGTCAGCATACCTTGCGTCGACACCGGGAATCAATCTGGAGATAGCTTTTCAAAAGAAGATAGCCGGTGGGTTCTTCGGAGGTGAGGGATTTATTATGCAGAGGATTACAGGTCAGGGAATAGTGTTCATTGAAATCGATGGTTCTGTTGTGGATTACATGCTTGCACCGGGACAGCAGATGGTCATTGACACAGGTTATCTTGCAATGATGGATGCAACATGTTCCTTGAACGCAGAGACAGTAAAGGGTGGTGCCATGAATATGTTCTTTGGAGGAGAGGGATTCTTCAATACAGTGGTAACAGGCCCTGGCAGAATAACACTTCAGACCATGCCAAAATCGCAGCTTGCCGCTGAGATAGCATCCATGATACCATCTAAATAACCAATAGAGCCATATATTTAAGCCGACCCCAAAAGAACACTGCAGCATCTTTCAATGTCAGCTAACTTGAAAATAAAAAGTTAAATATGAAATTTTGACGAAAATATAGTCGAATACAGTGATTAAACTTAGATTTTTCAACCAAAATTTGCGAAATACTGCAAACTTATGCGATTAAGGTCTAGACAACCGGAGAAATAAATTATATGATACAAGGGTTGAACGTTAGGATAGTCTATTTAATGTAGAATATTTTGACGTGCAACCTGGACATATAACTATAACATTGTTAGGTAGCAAGGGAGACTTTTATGAAAGCGTACAGTGAATTATCAAGAGAAGAGTTAATGGAACTTAGAGAGCAGCTGCTTGCGGCATATGAAGAGAAGAAGGCTCTTGGCCTGAACCTTGATATGTCAAGAGGTAAGCCATCACCAACCCAGCTTGGAGTATCTGTTGGTCTTATGGATGTTATCAACAGTGATTCTGATATGAAGTCAGAGTGTGGCATAGACTGCAGAAACTATGGGTGCCTTGATGGAATTCCAGAAGTCAAGAGACTTATGGCAGAGATGATGGGAACTACTGAGGATCATATCTTCATCGGTGGTAACGCAAGTCTTACTCTTATGTTTGACACTGTATCAAGAGCATATACACATGGAATAATGGGAGAGACACCTTGGTGCAAGCTTGACAAGGTGAAGTTCCTCTGTCCTGTTCCAGGATATGATAGACATTTTGCTATAACAGAGCATTTCGGAATAGAGATGATCAACATACCTATGTCAGAGACAGGTCCAGATATGGATATGGTTGAAGAACTTGTAAATTCAGATCCAACAGTAAAGGGTATATGGTGTGTGCCAAAGTACTCAAACCCACAGGGAATCTGCTACAGCGATGAGACAGTAAGAAGATTCGCAAATCTTAAGCCTGCGGCTAAGGACTTCAGAATCTTCTGGGACAATGCATATGTCATCCATCATCTGTATGAGGACAATCAGGTAGAGATACTTGATATCATCGGAGAGTGCGAAAAGGCTGGCAATCCAGATATGGTATTTGAGTTTGCGTCAACATCAAAGGTAAGCTTTCCTGGCTCAGGAGTTTCGGCTATGGCTACATCACATGCGAACCTTGAGGATGCCAAGAAACATTACACAATACAGACTATAGGAAACGATAAGGTAAATCAGCTCAGACATGCAAGATACTTCAAGAATCTTGATGGACTTAAGGAGCATATGAAGAAGCATGCTGATTTCATGAGACCAAAGTTTGAGGCTACACTCAAAGTCCTTGAGGAGGAGCTCGACGGACTTGGAATTGGTTCATGGATCAAGCCTCTCGGCGGATATTTCATATCATTTGACGCCATGGAAGGCTGTGCAAAGGCGATAGTTGCAAAGTGCAAGGAGGCTGGAGTTATTCTTACAGGAGCAGGAGCAACATTCCCATACCACAACGATCCAAAGGACAGCAACATCAGGATCGCACCTTCATTCCCTACACCGGAGGAGATGCAGCAGGCAACAGAGATATTTGTTCTCTGTGTAAAGCTTGTAAGTGTTCAGAAACTGCTTGAGGTGTAAAAGGCAACTTCGGAGCAACGGCTCCGCGTGCTATATCAATTAAAGAAATACAATTAAAAAAAGTAATAATGGTCAAAAAAAGATCTCATTCATGTGGATGAGATCTTTTTTTGACCATTCATATTGTGACTATTTGACTGATTTTGTGATTATACAATCAATAACGATCAAATAGATAATAAAATATGAATAGCGCAATCGGTTGAAATGCCCTTGTTATACATAAAGTCACAATATGTTCATAAAACAGCCATAATTTTGGCGATTTTTCATCATTGATATATCACAATTAGGTATCTATAATCTAGAATGACAAGAATAGGTTTATCGTGTCGTAATCTGGCATATAAAGCAAGGAGGTGGCTGGTTGTTTAACTATTACATATATAGATCTTACTTCAACGCCAGACACAGTTTTAATGGTGACAGGGAGAATATGCATGGTCATTCGTTTACGTTAGTCACATATATAGGCATGAAGGATAAGAGTGAGGATATACCTTTCTTCAAACTTGAGGCGATAGTTTCAGCGTTTGTTGACCAGTACAGAGGCAAGTATTTGAATGAGCTTCCTGAGTTTCAGAAATGTGAGAACACGCTTGAGACATTGGGCGATCATTTCTATGAAGAACTTAAACGCAGGCTTGAGAAGATTGGAATGGAACTTTATCAGCTGGATATATCTGAAAATCCTCTTTGCGTGTATCAAGTGTCGGACAGACTGCTGCTGCCTACCATGAATATGGATACTAGCAATAGAAACTATCAAAAGATATTTGATGACATACTGAGACTTGAGAGTATGACAGGAGTAAACAATTCTCAATAGATTTTACTACAAGAAAAGGCGTGATTATATGAAGAACAGAAGAACTAAAATCAAGAGACTTACAGGGATTATAACTGCGGTATGCATGGTGATCATCTTTTCAGGTATTTCCATATTTGGAAGTCAGGCGCAGACACTCTCCGATGGAAATGGTGGAAGCATAGAAGTGACAACGGATGGCGAGTACATCTATCTGGAATATAATGGTTCATGGACTAATTACATTCAGCAGACATTTGATGTATCCGTAAATGGACAGACAGCTCCGGGGGCATTATCCAAGTTAGTTATAAACACAGGCAACAATGGCGATGGTTCATCATTTAACGTGTTAAATGCATGGTATCAGGCAATCGACGGCGCTGCTGGTTATACGACAAATGCCGGCGCATCGTCATCTGGCTGGGGATATGCGGATATGTCCTGGAGTGCAAAGGTGCCAGTCAGCACATATGGAACGGATGTACGGAATATAACAATAGGCTGGAATGGCAATACGGCCGGGCTTGATATAGCAGATGGTAGTTCATCCTCAGAGGCGACCACGGAGGCCGGAAGCGAGACAACTACGGAGGCTGAGAGTGAGTCAACCACAGAGGCTGCAGAGAACAGCACAGAAGAGACTACGACTGAAGATGCGACTGAGGATACCACAGTGACAACAGAGCAGGCATCAGAGAGCACTACAGAACAAACAACAACTGAAGTCAGCACTACAGAACAGACAACGGAGAAAGCCACAATAGAGACGGGAACAACTGAGGAGATCACAGGACCTGTCACATCCGGACTTGTGATCGATGGGTATTATGGTGAGTGGAGTCAGTATCCGTCAGCGGATATAACCTACAACAGTAACAATGGTTACTCAGTTCACAAGGGACAGCTTGCAGTGGAGAATGGAAGACTGTATGTACACTTTTCCATGAACGATCTGTATACATCCCAGATGCAGTTCCATCTGTGGAATATAACAGTGGATGGAAAGTCATGTGTGCTCAATGTACTACCTGTGAATTCCGACGGGTCCATAAACTGGGGTGGTCAGACTAATGGCTTTGGAGCAGGAGTATACAGGAATTTTGGCGTATTTGCAGGCTACTACAATGATGTGGATGGAGATGTGGCATTCACAGTATATGATGCAGCACACACAGAAATTGGCAAGGGTGATGAGATAGAGTTCTCCATATCACTTGACAAACTGGCAGACTATCTTGGCATAAAGCTGGATCAGGGGGCAACAATCACTGTATCAAACCCTAATATAGGTACGGAGGGTGTTACAATAACCGGAACACCTACAGGTCCTTGGGCTGGTGCTGCTATAGCCTTGTTCATGGCCATAGGCGGAGTAATAGTATATAGAAGAAAGAGAATATAAACTGCTGAAGGTTATAGCAGGGTGTGAATATGAATGAGAGGAGGTGCACGCCGATGATGAATATGTTTTTTGTTATAGTACTGGTTTTGTGGATATATATATTGACCGTACTGAAACGTGGAAAGCTGGATTTCTGGTATTTTATAACCGGAAGCATAGGCCTTTTTGTATTTATGCTCATCAAGATTGAACCGGTCGTTCTTGCACCTCTCCAGAAGAGCGTGTCTGCGGTTGCCGGCATGTTCGGAGATATGACAGGCATATATGAGGGATACTTCAACAAGAACATAGTGTTTATATCGACTGGTGATGCCAACCTGTCAATGTATATAGATTATGAGTGCTCAGGAATAGTGGAGATGCTGGCATTCCTGTCGCTTTTGTGGTTTTTCCCTATGTACCACACATATGAAAAGGTGGTACTCAGCATAGTTGGACCAGCCCTGATATTTGCGGCAAATGTACTCAGGATATTCACAATATGTCTCATTGTTCATGTGTTTGGCGGCGGTTCGTACTTCGTTGCACACAGCATAATAGGACGTCTGGTATTCTATGCATGTACTGTGCTTTTGTATTTCTTCGTGTTCACAAAGGCTCAGATCATCAGACAGAAGGTAGGAGGTTTCAGATATGACACTGATAACACAGATCTTTCATAGCTCCATACTTTTCTGGGCGGCATGGGTCATCATACCGATCGTTATGGAGATCATACCGACTATATGCAATTTCTTCATACTGATAAAGAAGAAGCTTGTGTCAAGGAAGGAGAAGGTGATCAACTTCTCACCGGAGATAACACTTATCATACCTGTATACAATCAGGAGCACAGCCTTCACAGATGTATAAGCTCCATAGATGCGTCAAGCTATCCAAACAGCAAGATATATATACTTGTTGTAAATAATATGAGCACGGACAGGAGCTTTGACGTATTCTGCAAATGTCAGGAGGAATTTCCTGATCTTACAATGAACTGGGTAAATTCAAGGCAGGGAAAATCAAAGGCTCTCAATCTGGGACTTTTCAACAGCTATGGCAAATATATCATACACATAGACAGCGATGGTGTGCTTCAGAGGGATGCCATCAGGAATATGGTGACCAAATTCGAGAGAAATCCTGACATCGACTGCATGACCGGAACGATCATGACCAACCCTGAAATGGTCGATGATACTGACAGATTTGGGCTCAGACTGCTTAGAAAACTGGAGTTCTTTGAATACTGTCAGGCGTTTCTTGCTGGTAGGAATTTCCAGTCGGAGTTCAACAATATATTCACTTTGTCAGGTGCTTTCTCAGCATTCAGACGATCAACTATCATGAAGACTAATATGTACAATACGGATACTGTGTGTGAGGACACCCATGTAACGTTTCAGATAAGGGATGTGCTCGGAGATAAGGTAGCGCTGTGCAGTGAAGCTATATTCTATGTTGATCCGATAGAAGATATGAATAGACTATATATACAGAGACAGAGATGGCAGAGGGGTGAGATAGAGGTTGTCCACATGTTCATGAAGAACAGGATGAACGCCGTGCGCGGATTCTTCTCTGACTTCATTGTGAGATTGGTTATGTTCGATCATACATTTGCATTCCCACGTATGATATGGTACTTTGCGCTGATATGCCTTGGTATATTCCAGGATTATCCGTTTACGCTCATCATAGATTCGGTCATAATCATGTATTTTTTGTATGTGTTTACCACAACACTGCTATATATATGTATAAGTCTTTTCCTGAGTCCGTTTAAAAAGCTCAGAAGATATTACATGAGAAAATGGTATCTTGTATTCCTGCTTCCTCTGTACAACTTTGTCGTGTTCTGGTTCAGATTTGCAGGAATAATCAACTCCATGAAGTCCAAGGGAAGCTGGAAAATGCAAAATTTCAGCGAGGAGAGACAGACGGCGTGGAGCATCATAAAGCATGACTTCCGCTGGCTTGGAAGATTGGTGTACAAGGTGACAGGAAGGAGAAAATGTCATGAGCAGGAAAGCTGAAAAGAATAAGTCATATAGAGGAAGAGTAGTGGCAGCTTGTGCTGTTGTTCTGTTTATGATAGCTCTGGAAACCATATACTATGGTTATCACATGAAGACCAATAGAGACAATATTCTTGCAGCATATAAGGACTACCAGTCGCAGATGGTATCTATTCTGGCTGAGAGACTGGAAGGCTTGGGTGAGAAAGATATGGAGTCAGTCATCAATGAAGTAGTTGATATATCCGGTTCGAAATGGGCGTTCCTTATAAAAGCGGATGATATCATATTTATCAAGGATACGGCAACCACGGCGGAACTGTCTAACATGACTGCATCTGGGCTGGATGAATATATGAGCGAACAGAAGGGAATAGTCAGTACGGTTGCTATTGCCGGATCTGGTTACGTTGTCGGGATATATGCTGACAGGTCATATGTGCTTTCGTCGTACGGAGTGAATGATTTTGAATTCTATATCGTAATAGCTGTGATAGCAGCCTTCCTTGTTCTTGGCGGCATGGTGATAGAATATGCCGGCAGGATAGGGCATATGGGCAGAAAGGTTCAAAGATTAGAAGATGAACTTACAGCGAGAAATGAGAAATTCGATGAATATGAGAGACTTACAGAAAGTTATGAGGAAGAGTTAAGACAGAAGGATATTGAGCCTGCAGATAAAAGATCAGGTAGATATTACGATATGGAGGTTGTGGACTCTCTGCTCTCAAAATCGACAGATCCGGAGCTTTATCCGATTACTTTCTTGTTCATAAGTGTTCAGATGGGAGATCGTTATTTTTCAAGAGATGAGATATTCGGGATAATGGATTTCATAAAGGGCTGCATGGGATATAATCATGTGACCGCAGAAATGTCAAAGGGCAATTTTGTTGTGCTTATGTATATGACAGATATGTCAACGGCTGAAGACATACGTGATAAGATGCTTGAAAGCTGGAAAAGAACCTCGGCAAATGAAGCGGGAGCCGAGATTAGAACAGAACTCAGAGCTGTCACAGACGGCGATGATCCTAGAAAGGTATTCTACGGGGAGGAGATGGACAGATGAGATTCAGGCAATACAAATTCAAATTCTACCTCAATGCAAGACATGGAATTTACAAAAACGGAGTGCTTGGGGAGGTACATCCTCACACCTGGGAGATAGTCATAAATGTTGTCAAGGGAAGAGATGAGACTGTAAAGTTCCATCATCTGGAGCACAGAGTTGAAGAATTACTGAACAGGTATCAGGACAAGACTTTGAATGAGATTGCACCATTTGACATGATAAATCCCACACTTGAGAATATGTGTGAGTATTTCAAGGATGAGCTGACCGAAATACTCAACAGAAACGGCTGGATATTCCTGATGATGGAGATGAGTGAGTCACCGTCCATGTCATATGTGGTTAGTCTCATTGATGACAGTTACACCGAAGAGATGCAGACCATCAATTCTCTGACAGATAGGATATTGAAAGAAATAAAGCAGAGCCGTGATGAGACTATAGACAGAATTTATAGCGATATGTATAAGAAATAAAAGAGTTGACAAAATGATCAATGTGGTTTAACATAACGGTGTTATCAAACGTAACACTGTTATGTTATTTTTTATATTATATTAAATGGGTGAGGATTATGGCAAAGAAAATACAGCATGACAGCGAGACGAAGAAAGAACTTCTAACGTGTGCCAAGGAAGAGTTCATGGATAAAGGCTTTATGGGTGCGTCACTTAGAAATATATGTCAGAAGGCAGGAGTGACAACCGGAGCTTTATATTTCTTTTTTAAGGATAAGGACGATCTGTTCTGCAATGTTGTGGGACACATGATGGACAGACTCAATGCTGTGTTAACCGAGCATTTCTCCGTTGAGGTGGACGAGATGAACAATGGCATGGCATCAGACCACAATGAGGACAGTGATTTTGAGTCGGCCAGGAACATAGTGCATGAAATTTATATGCATAGAGAAGAAGTGCTTCTTGTTCTTACGAAGTCACAGGGATCCAGCATGGAGAGCATGCCGGACAATATAGTGGATCAGATGGATGCACACAACGCATTTATATGTGAGGCGATGTGCAGGGCTTATGGAACACCGATGGTTGACAGAAATGTGGTACATTGGATGTCTCATTCGCAGATTGATATGTTTATATTCATGGTGACACATATTGACAATGAGGAGGATGCCCAGAAGTTCGTTGAGACTGGTATGAAATATTTGATATCAGGCTGGTACGGACTAGTTAAGCCGTGGCAGGAGCCAGAATAAGATTTGGCCGGAATAGAAAATTGAAAACAGTAAAATGAAAAATGTGGTACAGGGGAATCAATTTTCCATTATGTTTTATTACAGGTCTTCCAAATTATAAGGAAGACCTAAAAAAAGGCTTAGACCATAACGGTGTTATGTATGCAAGTGAACATTTGAATAGCTGCTAAAGTGTAATGGCTGGCTACAAAAAATAAAGTAAATGAAAAATAGAACAACGAGGATATCATAAAGGAGGAAAAATTATGTATTTGGAAGTGTCAGAAGTAAAGAAGAGCTATGGAGAGGGTGGAAGCTATGTGCAGGTGCTTAAAGGTATAAACACAGGTGTTGAAAAAGGACAGATGTGTGTTATACAGGGAACATCAGGTTCAGGTAAGTCAACACTTCTCAACTGTATAGGTGGTCTTGACAATATGGATTCGGGTTCAATAAAGGTTGACGGCACAGAGATATTTGGCATGACCAGCGACCAGCTTTCGGATTACAGACGTGATAATCTGGGATTTATATTCCAGTTCTACAATCTGGTTCCAAACCTCACAGTGAGAGAGAACATACAGGTATGTGAGTATCTGACCGATGATCCGCTTCCTGTGGATGATCTTATCGAGACACTGGGACTTACGGAACATCAGAACAAGTTCCCTTCACAGCTCTCAGGTGGACAGCAGCAGAGATGTGCTATAGCGAGAGCTCTTGTGAAGAATCCAAAACTCCTTCTCTGTGATGAACCGACAGGAGCTCTTGACTCCAAGACATCCAGAGATATTCTTGTTCTTCTCGAGGAGATAAATGCGAAGTATGGAACGACCATGCTGATAGTAACACATAACAATTCCATCAAGAATATGGTGCACAAGGTTATCTTCATAAAGGATGGCCTTATAAGCAAGGAGTATGAGAACGAAGTGAGAGTTCCAGCGTCAGAATTGGAGGATTTGTAATATGCAGAAGGTTTTGAGAAAAAGGGTTCTGAGGGATCTGAAGGAGAATGTGTTCAGATACATAGCACTTGCATTCCTTATCATCATGGGTATGTACGTCATTGTCTCACTGATAGGAGCCGGATATACGATCATTGACAATGGCGAGACACATGACGAGGCAAATAAGATAGAGGATGGTCAGTTTTCCGTATTCGTTCCACTGAGAGATGATGAGATATCCCGGATTGAGGATGTGGGTACTGAGGTTGAGCAGATGTTCTACGAGGACTATGATGTCATGGATGGCAAGACTATCAGGGTGTTTGCCGACAGGGAGAACATAGATCTTGTGGAGTGCGATGAGGGAAGACTTGCGGAGGCTGATGATGAGATAGCCATCGAGAAGAGATTCAGCCAGGTAAATGATATTTCTGTCGGAGATACAATACAGATAGCAGGAAATGATTTCAAGGTGACAGGAATAGGAACATCACCTGATTATAATGCGCTTTTCAAGGAGATGTCAGATACAGTTGTCGACAGCAAGGTGTTTGGAACAGTATTCGTTACAGAGGGTGCGTATGATAAACTTCATGCAACAGGCGAGAGCGTCAAGACGGAGACTTATCTGTATGCGTTCAGACTTAAGGGCAAGACCACTTGTGATGACGTGAAGGATGCTCTTGAGGACATTAAGGTTGATACAGACAGAATAGATGATGAGTATTTCCAGGAATACTGGGATAGAACTGGTGCAGCTATAAATGATTTCAAGGATGGCATAAAGGAACTTAAGTCAGGTGCAAATGAGCTTGCAGATGGACTCGGAGAACTTACTGACAACAACAGAAAGCTAAACAATGCGGCACAGGAGCTGTTTGATGCATATCTTGAGCAGGCAGCTTCGTCTCTGTCAGCGTTCGGTCTTGACACAGAACTCACAGACGATAATTACAGTGACGAGATGAAGAAGATTGCCGACAGCCAGGGCGGAGTAGTGGCGATGAGTATCGAAAGCGCTCTGAGTGACATCGACAGCATCAATGCATTCAAGGACGGTATTAAGGAGTATACCGATGGAGCTGCAGAGGCAAAGGATGGCTCAGATGAACTTGCAGATGGAATGGCAGAACTCAAGAAGGAGACTGATTCATTTCTGAAGGATTATGACACGGAACTTGCCAACATCACATCATTTGTGACAAGTGACGACAACCCAAGAACAGGCGGAGCCGCTGATGATCAGCAGATCAATGTGCAGGCTGGATACTTCTTTGGAGTGCTGCTTATGCTTCTGTTCACATATGTTATATCGGTATTCGTTGTACATGGAATAGAGAGGGAGAGCAGCGTCATAGGTGCACTATATGCCCTGGGTGTCAAGAGGAGAGATCTCATGATGCACTACCTGACACTCCCTGTCATAGTCACCACAGTTGCAGGAATAATAGGTTTTTTGATAGGGGTAAGCAATATAGGAATACCTGTGCAGATGGCAGATGCATATGCGTATTATTCAATTCCTGCTATGGATGTGAAGATCCCGCCAATTCTTATAGTGTATGGTATCGTGATGCCTCCACTGGCAGCGATAGTTGTGAACTACTTTGTAATAAGAAAGAAACTTTCACAGACAGCTCTTTCACTCATAAAGAATGAGGTCAAGCAGCCAAAGGGTAGCAATGTTAATCTCGGAGACATGGGATTTGTCGGAAGATTCAGAATCAGACAGATGCTTAGAGAGATGAGGACTGGATTGACCGTTGTGATGGGAATGTTCATAGCCCTCATATGCCTGATGTTAAGTCTTAACACTGCAACTTTTTGTTCAAAGATCAAGAAGGAAAATGTGGAGGATACCCACTATGAATATATGTATACATACAAGTATCCTACAGAGAATCCCCCTGAGGGCGGTGAGGCTGCGTATGCTAAGACTCTGAAGAAAGAGGTGTATGGTTACAACTGGGATGTGACAGTCCTTGGACTTTCAAAGAATACGAAGTATTTCGATGTTGACCTTAAGGATGGCAAGAACAGAGTTGTCATATCATCATCATTTGCTGAGAAATATGGCTATGGTGTGGGTGACGAAATCGTGCTCCACGACGAGGAGAATGATATAGACTATGGTTTTACAGTGGACAGTGTGACACAGTATACTCCGGCGTTCTATGTTTTCATGACTATAGATGATGCAAGGGAGCTGTTCGGAGCTGGAAGTGATGAGTACAATGTAGTATTTGCAGACAAGGATCTGGGGGTTGAGCCTGCAAGACTTTACGCAACCACAACAAAGGCAGATATTGAGTCAGCTGCCGGAATATTTGCTGATCAGATGAGGAGCATGGTTGTTATGATAGTTGTTATCTCGACACTTATATTCGTAGTGGTAATGTATTTGATGATGAAGGTCATGATAGACAGATCATCATTCTCTATCTCTCTTATAAAGGTGTTCGGATACAGGACAAAGGAAATCAGGAAGCTTTATCTGGATGGCAATTTCTTTATAATAGCAATCGGGGCGGCTATATGTCTGCCACTTGCAAAGCTCATAATGAATGCGGTATATCCTTCATTGGTGTCAAATGTAAATTGTGGCACCAAACTGGCATATGCCCCATGGCTTTGGGCTGTGCTTTATGGCGGAATACTTGTCCTGTATTTCATAATCAACAGAGTTCTGGTTGGCAGGCTGAACAAGATCGTGCCGGCTGAGGTGCTGAAGAACAGAGAGTAAGGATAGTGGCAGTATGATATAAAAGTACCTTAAAATAATATATGATTGCGGAGGCGGTATAAATAATCGCCTCCGTTATTTTGTGTGCAAAATTAGTCTGAAAAGCAGATAGGTATTGTTATTGCAGTCGGGACTATACGGGATATATATGCGGTTTTTCTTGCACAATGTGCAGTTTATATTGTAAAATCATTTATAGTATGCAAAAAAGTAATAGGAAAAGAGAATTACAGATATGGAGAAATTACTTAAGATCATCACTGATGTCAATTCATCGGTGAACAATTTTATATGGGGAGTGCCATCCATGATATGTATCGTGGGTGTTGGACTGTGGCTCCTCATAAGAAATCGCGGCGTTCAGTTTACAAAGTTTGGATATGCTTTCAAACATACGTTTGGAAGGATATTCAACAAGAAGGAGACCTCAGAAGGTGCCATAAGTCCATTTCAGGCTGTATGTACAGCACTGGCGGGAACTGTTGGGACGGGAAATATAGCGGGAGTTGCCGGAGCCATCGCCATAGGCGGTCCGGGAGCAGTATTCTGGATGTGGATATCAGCACTTCTTGGAATGGGAACAAAGTTTGCAGAGGTTGTTCTGGCGGTGTTCTATAGAGAGAAAGATGCAAATGGTGACTGGGTTGGAGGCCCAATGTATTATATCAAGAACGGTCTCGGCAAGAAGGCGTACTTCCTTGCCGTGGCATATTCGATTTTAGGTATACTAACTGTGTTTGGAACCGGAAATGCAACCCAGGTCAACACCATAACAACGGCTATAGACTCAGCTCTTTTTAACTACAATCTAGCTGACAGGAGTAATGCATTTACAATAAACCTTGTGATAGGAATCATAATAGCCATTCTTGTTGCGCTTATACTGATAGGCGGAATAAAGCGAATAGGAAGAGTCGCTGAAAAACTCGTGCCATTTATGGCGGCAATGTATATAATCATGGCTATAATTCTTGTCTTAATAAATATCAAGAGTGTGCCTGACGTGTTTGCATCGATATTTGAGGGCGCATTCAATCCAAAGTCCGTCACAGGCGGAGTGGTTGGCAGCCTGTTCCTTAGCATGCGAAAGGGCGTGTCGAGAGGTATCTTCTCCAATGAGGCAGGTCTTGGTACAGGATCAATAGCCCATGCATGTTCAGATGTAAAGCACCCGGTGCAGCAGGGGCTCTGGGGAATATTTGAGGTGTTCATCGATACTATTGTTATATGTACACTCACAGCCCTTGTTATCCTGTGCAGTGGAACAGATATAGCGTATGGGCAGGCAGCAGGTGCAGACCTGACAATAAATGGTTTTGTAGCCACATATGGAAACTGGATATCTATATTTACGGCAGTTGCTCTTTGCTGTTTTGCTTTTTCAACAATTCTCGGATGGGGACTTTACGGTTCTAGGTGCGTAGGATTCCTGATCGGAAGCAGATTCATAAAGCCATTCATGGTAGTGTATGCATTTGTCGCGATCATAGGAGCAACAATGGATCTTGGACTCCTGTGGGATATAGCGGATACATTCAACGGCCTCATGATAATACCGAACCTTATCGCTGTGTTTATGCTTTCTGGTACTGTCGTTAAGCTCACCCGTGAATATTTTGATGATGGTCCGGGCAAGTTTGGAGTTGAGATTAGTAAATAGAACTGACGGTGAAACATGTCTGGTGATTCTTACTGGGCTGTGTAAAATGAAAGGAATTTTAATATGGAAGAAATATCAAGTGAAATTTCTAACAAATATGCTATACTTATTGACTCGGAGAATGTATCAGCAAAATATATTGAGAGTATATTTGATGAGCTTTCAAGACTTGGCTCCATAACAGTCAGGAAGATATATGGAGACTGGTCAAAGAATAATAACGGCTGGGACAAGGATTGCCTTTTGTCCTACTCTATACAGCCGGTGCAGCAGTTTTCCTATACAGCCGGCAAAAACTCAACAGATTCGGCAATGATAATAGATGCCATGGATCTGCTTTATACAAGCAATATAGATGGATTCTGTCTGGTGACGAGTGACAGTGATTTCACAAGACTGGCATCGAGACTCAGAGAGGCTGGCAAGCAGGTGATAGGAATGGGAGAGCGAAAAACGCCAAAGGCTTTTGTCAGTGCATGTACCAGCTTTAAGATACTCGACTCTCTTGTGAATGAAGACCTTAACAAGCCTGCATCAAAGCCTGTTTCTATGGAGACTGCGGTTTCGGATGAATCAAGTATAACAAGTATAAGAGACATAAAGAAGACTGTATACAACATCATTGATGAGAATGAGGACAAGGACAAAAAGACTCATATGGGTGAGATTGGTAGCCGCCTTGTGAACAAATATCCTGATTTTGACGTGAGAAATTATGGATATTCTAAGCTTTCAACATTTCTCAGCGAGGAGTTTGATGACCTTGACATAGACAAGGGAAGACAGAAATTTGTGTCCATCAAGAACCACATGGATCCGAAGAGTGAGGTAAAGGACAAGATAATCAGACTCCTCACGGAAAGCACGGATACTATGTACAATATGGGAAGATTGAATACGGAACTCAAGAATATTATTCCTGGGTTCAGCATAAAGAAATATGGATATAGCAAATTCTCCAGTTTCCTTAAAAGTTTCGGGTGCTTTGAGATAGTTGGAGACCGGGTAAAGGTTACAGAAAAACAGATATAGATCAACGATTTGGAATTACGGTGTTGAATTGTGTATTTTGAGAAAAAATGACAAAAAAAGTAAGTTTTTTTGTTGAAAATCAATAAGAATAGTGATAAATTGAAATTGTGGGTTTTTATGTACGGAGAACCTGCTATGGGGGAAGAAGTGTACGCACAAAATAAGGAGAGGCATTATTTATGATACTTATTGATACTCAAAAAGAGGAGTTTAGCAAGCTTAAGGATATTCGTGTCTTCGGAAAGATAAGCCATGAGAACAGATTTAACAAGAATTTTCTGGTGATAGGTCTTGGTGGACTTGGAAGCAGAGCTGTATGTGCGTTGAAAGGGATGCTGGTGAATGATATAACCCCGGAAGACAATATTAATTTTCTCATGATCGATTCAGATATTTCAGAGATGGAACGGACTATAGAGGATAGCAAAGAAGGGGTTGGTTTCAATGCTCTTGAGGTTATCAGTATATACAGACCTGATATAGAAAATGTACTTGAGAATGGGATCCAGAACAACAAGATACATAAGAATCTTGCTAACTGGATGAGTCCAGAATTTCCAGAGATAATAATAGGAAGAGATGGCGCAAAGGGAAACAGACAGATTGGCCGTCTGATGTTTTCCAATGCTTATACAGATATAAGGATGTTGTTGTTTGACAAACTGCAGGCAGTGTACGACAAGACAGAGGAGGGTACAGTTGATGTACTCATAGTGTCTGGCGTCTCCGGAGGAACCGGAAGTGGAATCCTGTCAGATGTGGCATACAATATAAGGGCTTACGGCAAGGCGAAGAAGTGGAATAACCTCAGGATAGGTGGTTGTCTATTGATGCCGGATGTGCTATTTGGATATAAAGCAGTATATGAGGATACAGAGCTCGTGTCCAGACTAAATGCAAATGGATGTGCTACCATGAAGGAAGTGGATTATTACATGAAGCTTTCTGAGAAGGATGACAATTACACATTTATTAGTAAGGATAACAAGATGGTTATCAGAGAGAATCTCTTTGATGCCTGTATGCTTGTATCGGGAAGAAAAGATTCCCAGGGATATATTCCTGAAGGGTTTGTACTGAAAGATGTGGCAAGTTTCATTTACAGACTTGCCAGCAACAAATATATCGGCAACAACGATGTCGACAATGACAGGAAGCTTCTTAGAGATGTTTTCTTTGAGAATGAAGGCTATGCCATAACCAACTGGAAGATGGAGCATACTGATGAAGATATCAAGAAGTCTAACTGCTACTATAAGGTTGTAAGCGAGGCTGATTACCATATTCCAATCAAGGAGATTGAGAATATGTGTGAGAATGATATATTTTCACAGGCGTACAAGGGATTATACCGTTCTCCTTTTAAGGAGGGCAACGCGGAGGCAGATATCAAGGGTGTCCTCACAGAACTCACAGAGTTCCTAGGAGAGGATGCTGGAGAGAATATCAAGCTGAATGTGGGCGGACTTATCCAGTACAGTCAGATCACCAAGCCAACATATAAGATGATCAAGAAGCATACAGATGGACTCAGAGAGGGATTTGCTACCAAAATGGAGAATTTCGAGAAAGAACTCCCTGTCATAATAAAGTCCATGAAGAATAAACTTTGGGGCGCACTGGATGATGTTATCGTTAAATATATGAAGGAATTTGGTCCGTTTGGCGCAATAGATATTATAGGAGCTCCGAGTGCGGGAGTAACTGACTCCACCAAGGGTATGATGGCTGAGGTCAAAAAGCTTGAAAAAATGATGAAGGATTACACTCCGTCGGGAGAGTATACGAGAATCATCGATTCCATAAAGGAGATTGTGGCAAAGAGATTTTTTACATTCCCATCTGCCAAGAGGGAGACCGAGAATGGATACTATGAAGCATGTATCAAGGAGATGCTTGCCGCGGAGAGAACAAAGCTTATAGATGAACTTGACGCACAGGATTTGTTTGGCGATACTCTCAGATGGCTTCAACAGAGGGCTGAGAGACTTGACGAGATATATTCACAGTTCGGGGAGGATCTTAAGAATTCCATAGATGATCTGTCTATTGCGGGCAGTCAGACAGTTGTGAACATATTAAAGAAGGCCAAGAGACATGAATTTCTTCCTACGGACTATGTTACATCCAAGAGGATAGGAGAGATGAGTTCAGGCATTATCAAGCTCATGCTTGATAATGAGGCCAACATTGACAACGGAAGAGTCATACCGGTTAAAGATGAGATGGAGAAGATTTACAGAGAATTTTTCTCCGGTGTTGGAGCTTACGGACCTGAAAAGATGTTTACAGTTGCATTTTCGGATAATAAACTTACGGAACAAGATATCAATGTAATGTTTGGCTCACCGGTCAATGATCGCCGTACAGCTATCATGGAGGAGGCTGCAAAGGCATTTGTGGATGATATATCAGAGGAACAGCCACTCTGTGTACTTAAGGATGATTACAAGGAGAAGCTGCTTGCGAAGAAATATATTTCAGTTCCTAATGTTATGCCGTATTTCAGTAAGGCAGTGAAGGCGATACTCATGGGCAAGCCATACAATGAGAAGGAAGACTCGATAACATTGAATCCTGGCGAGATTGAGATATCCATAGATGATATATTTGTGGGTGTCCCTGTTTCCATGATGCAGTGTGCAATGGAGATGCAGATGGCATACAATGCGGTTTATGATTACAAGGGACTTCATATAGATGAGGTCAATAAGGATATGAAGAGTTTCCCAGACTTTGTGACTATATAATTATTTAAGTTTATTTATAGGGTATTAGCAAGAAAAAATTTTAATACAGAGCCATTTAATATCACACTGTATATTAAATGGCTCTGTTGCGTTTAATGGAACGGGTGTGGTACATTAGTTGTAATTGGTGATTAAAATAAAGCTGTAAAATATGTTGAAAAGGATTTTGTAAAGGGTGTTGTATGGGTCATAGTATGGATTATTTGTTGTATGTCATGGATACAAGGGCACTTGAGGACGATGCAGAATTTGAACGGTGGCTTGAAATGGTGTCTGAATACAGAAGAAGAAAAGTTCTGAGGCTTAGAAGAAGAGAGGATAGAAATGCAAGTCTTGCCGCAGGATGTCTGCTTTCATATGCGTTAAAGCAGTATGCGGGTATAGATGAGCGGAATATTGTATATATAAAGAATAAATCAGGGAAACCATTTATCATAGAAAATTATGACGAGCAGTATGATCTGGGGAGAAATGCTCCCGGTGTGGACAGAATGTGTGCGTCTGCGTACAGAAATGATAATACTGATATACAATTTTCCATAAGCCACACAGAAGGGTGCGTTGCTGTTGTGGTTGGAGGAAACGTATGCGGTATTGATGTGGAGCATATTAGACGCATACCGGACAGCATAGTAAACAGAATGTACTCAAAGGAGGATGCAGAACGGATAGCGGATATTGAGGATGAAAGTGAAAAAGCAGATATATATAGCACATGTGTGTGGACCAGAAGGGAAGCTTTTGGAAAGATGACTGGGACAGGGCTGCTCATGTCTGATCCGGATCAAAAGAAGGTCATGGATGATGGATATATGGCGGAACGTAATGCGGTGCTCACGAACTATGAAATAGGACAATATCCGTCAGGTAAATTGTTCATAATAAATTGCAAAGAGAGCGTAAAGGCGCAGTTCGTTGTGGCTGTATGTAGTGAAAAAGGCGCATCGATTGCGGATCTGCACGTCATTGATTCACATAAGCTTGAAATATAGGCTTCACCATTTGCGTGTGGTGTGGTATTATGTGTAATTAGGTGTATAAGCAAGAAAAGTACTTAAGGAGAAGGAAATGAGTAAAAAAGCGACAAAGGCTCTTAATAATAAATATTATGTAGCGAGGTACAATGCTTCTAAGAATAATGATAGTCTTACAAGCAGGGAGAAAAGTGCAGAGGTTCTTAATATCGACAGAACAAGGCTTTCTAGGATAGAGCTTGGAACAGTAGTCCCGTATCCGGAGGAAGTGCTGTCCATGTCAAAGGCGTATGACATACCTGAGCTTTGCAACAGCTATTGTTCAAGCGACTGCCCTATAGGAAAAGAGACTGTGAAGCCTATAAATGCAGATAGTTTGGACAGACTTATACTCCAGTTCCTTGGTTCATCAAAGAAAATGGAGGATATATCAGAACAGCTCATAGAAATAACCGCTGATGGAATAGTTGATGAAACTGAGGTGGCAGCATTTGATGCGATTCTTGATGAACTTGAGAGGATGTCTGTAAATATACAGTCGCTTATGCTCTGGGCACAGAAGAACAGAGATGCCCTGAAAGAGAAGAACAATTAAAGCATATCCGCAAACAGGGATTTATAAAAAAATAAATATGAGGAAAAGATAATGGATGACAAGTTAAGAGAAGAGATAAACAGAAGAAGGACATTTGCCATAATTTCACATCCTGATGCCGGTAAGACGACACTTACAGAGAAGTTCCTGCTTTTTGGAGGAGCCATCAATACAGCCGGTTCAGTAAAAGGAAAAGCAAACTCAAAATATGCAGTGTCCGACTGGATGGATATAGAGAAGGAGAGAGGTATTTCTGTTACTTCGTCTGTTTTACAGTTCAACTATGATGGTTACTGTATAAACATCCTTGATACTCCAGGACACCAGGATTTCTCGGAGGATACCTACCGAACCCTCATGGCTGCTGACTCAGCTGTCATGGTCATTGATGCGTCAAAGGGTGTTGAGGCTCAGACAATAAAGCTTTTTAAGGTTTGTGTCATGAGACATATTCCTATATTTACATTTATTAATAAGATGGATAGAGATGCAAGAGATACATTTGAACTTCTCGATGATATAGAGACAGTCCTCGGTATAAAGACATGCCCCGTAAACTGGCCTATAGGTTCCGGTAAAGAGTTTAAGGGCGTGTATGACAGAAAGACACAGGTTGTTTCAACATTTCAGGCTATATCCACAGGTGGAGCGAAAAAAGCGGCTGAGACTGATTACCACATTGATGATGATGAACTCAAGAAGCTGGTTGGACCATATCTGTATGAACAGTTCAAGGAGGAGATAGAGCTCATCGACGGAGCAACAGATGAGATGGATATAGAGAAAGTCAGGGCTGGAGAACTATCACCTGTATTCTTTGGTTCCGCACTCAATACATTTGGTATTGAGCAGTTCCTGAATTATTTCCTGCAGATGACAACGCCTCCGCTTGGGCGTAATTCATCTGAGGGGATTATAGATCCTGTGACAGAGCCTTTCTCGGCTTTTGTGTTCAAGATACAGGCGAATATGAACAAGGCGCACAGAGATAGAATCGCGTTCATGAGAATATGCTCCGGCAAATTTGAAGCTGGTATGGAAGTATACCATGCGGCAAGCAAGAGAAAGATCAAGCTTTCCCAGCCACAGCAGCTAATGGCACAGGATAGAAAGATAGTAGAGGAGGCTTATGCTGGGGATGTTATAGGCGTATTTGATCCGGATCTGTTCTCCATAGGTGATACACTCACAACAGGCGGTAAGAAGTTTGAGTATGAGGGCATTCCTACATTTGCCCCTGAGCATTTCTGCAGAGTTGTACAGCTCAACAGTATGAAGCGAAAGCAGTTTGTAAAGGGTGTTACGCAGATTGCCCAGGAGGGAGCTATCCAGATATTCCAGGAGTACACCGCGGGACTTTCCGAGATCATAGTGGGGGTTGTCGGCGTGCTGCAGTTTGATGTACTCAAGTACAGGCTGGAGAATGAGTATGGCTGTGAGATCAGACTTGAGCCTATCCCATATAACTTCATCAGATGGGTGAAGGATCCGACCGTAGATGTGACAAAGCTCAAGAGAGTTAGCGATGTCAAGAAGGTTAAGGACATGAAGGGCAATCCACTTCTCCTGTTTGCAAATGAATGGGTCATTGATCAGGTGCTTCAGCATAATGAAGGGCTTGAACTTGAGGAATTCCGCAAGAACTAGGGAAAAGTGAATATTTTCATTGATATTTAAACATATAGAAAAGACTGTGAGGCTGACGTGCCAGCCCACAGTCTTTTTCGCGATTTATATGAATAAACGCTCTGTAATGTGCAAATCCTAGTGTTAGACAGATAACACTTGGAGGGCTTTGATATGGCGGGTAACAGAGTGGTTATATGCGGTGTAAATACATCAAAATTACCATATCTTACAGAGGATGAAAAGAACAAGCTGTTTGACAGAATGGAGCAGGGGGATGAATCTGCGAGGGATGAGTTCATAGAAGGAAATCTTCGACTTGTTCTCAGCGTGATACAGAGATTTGGAAGTTCAAATGAGAATCCTGACGACCTTTTTCAGGTCGGATGTATAGGTCTCATAAAGGCACTTGACAACTTTGACAGGAGCCTCAACGTTAAATTCAGTACTTATGCCGTACCTATGATAATAGGGGAATGTAGGAGATATCTGAGAGACAACAATGCGATAAGGGTGTCACGTTCCCTCCGCGATATAGCGTACAAAGCGATATATGCGAAGGAGAATCTGCAAAAGACTAGGGATAAGGAACCTACGATAGAAGAGATAGCGGAGGAGATAAGTATACCTAAGGAAGATATCGTTATGTCACTTGACGCAATATCAGCCCCTTTGTCACTTTATGAGCCGGTGTACCAGGAGGGTGGAGATACGTTGTATATAATGGATCAGATAAAGGATGGTAAGAGCAGAGAAGAACTGTGGGTGGAAAATCTTGATCTCAGGGAAGCTATGGGCAGGCTGTGTGACAGGGAGAAAAATATCGTAAGGCTGAGATTTTTTGAGGGAAAGACTCAGACAGAGGTGGCTGAGGAGATAAGTATATCCCAGGCACAGGTGAGTCGCCTTGAGAAGAATGCCATAAAAAGCCTTCGTAGATATCTAGAGGATAAATAGGAAATTCGATTATAACCGGATTTAAAGTACACATAAAAGCATATACAAAAAGCAGAAACAGCAGCCGTCATGCGAAATTGCGAGATGAGGACTGCTGTTTCTGCTTGAAATGTTAAATAAAAAAGATGATACTAGATGTCTTATGGTATCTGGTGCCAGTTTATATGAGATAACCAGAATCGAGATCTACATCCTTTACATCCTGTCTTGTGACGAGACCGTCTTTCTGTATCTCTTTCTCGATCTCCTTCAGAGTCTCCATCGGAAGTTCGGTCATCAGAGCGACCTCATCGAGGGATATGTTGACTTTGAGCATCTTTTCGGCCATATCGTATTTGGCCTTTGTGGTTTTATTCATATATGATCACTCCTTGTTGTGGTTTATGATATCCTTCTCAGCCCATTTTAAAAAATTGCTATTTGTATCTATGACGTTCTGCATTGCAGTATGTCCCGGAGCTCCGATGGTGTTACGTTTCTGAACACACTCCTCCATGCTTATGGCGGTGTAGATGTCATCTTCAAATACCGGGCAGATGGCCTTGTATTCGTCGAGGTTTAGCTGGTCGAGAGAAATATTCTCATCTATACACTTGAGAACGAGCTGACCTACGATTCCGTGGGCATCACGAAAAGGAACACCATGGTTTACAAGATAGTCTGCGGCGTCTGTTGCATTTGTAAAACCGTTCTTGGCTGAGGCTTCCATTTTAGGTTTGTTGACGGTCATGGTTGCGATCATGCCAGTGAACAGTGCAAGACAGCCCTTGACGGTGTCGATAGCATCAAAAGTAAGCTCCTTGTCCTCCTGCATGTCCTTGTTGTACGCAAGTGGTATTCCCTTCATGGTTGTTAGGAGAGACATGAGAGCTCCGTACACTCTTCCTGTCTTGCCTCTTACAAGTTCAGCTATATCTGGATTCTTTTTCTGAGGCATGATCGAGCTTCCTGTACTATAAGAGTCATCAAGCTCAACGAACTGGTATTCATTTGAATTCCAAATGATTATCTCCTCAGAGAAACGGGATAGGTGCATCATAATAGTGGACATTGCGGACAGTAGTTCTATGCAGTAGTCTCTGTCGGCAACAGAATCCATGCTGTTGAGCGTTGGACCGTAGAAATCCAAAAGAGATGCAGTGAGTTCTCTGTCGAGCGGATATGTGGTTCCGGCAAGAGCCCCTGATCCGAGAGGACAGTAATTCATTCTGTCGTATATATCGTTCATTCTGTCGTAGTCGCGCTTGAACATCTCCATATATGCGCCCAAATGGTGAGCCAGAGTTATAGGCTGAGCCTTCTGCAAATGAGTAAATCCTGGCATATAAGTGTCTATATGTTCCTTCATAAGTACATGGATCGTGCTCATAAGCTTGAAGATCAGTTTCTTGAGCTCAACGATCTCATCTCTTACGTATAGTTTCATATCAAGGGCAACCTGATCGTTTCTGCTTCGACCAGTGTGAAGCTTTTTACCTACGTCGCCAATCCTGTCGATGAGATTGGCTTCAACAAAGCTGTGTATATCCTCGTATTCAGAGGTGATCTGTAAGCTGCCATTCTCAACATCGTTTAAGATTCCATTCAGTCCGGCGATGATCTGGTCTCTCTCAATGTCTGTAAGAATGCCAGATGCAGCAAGCATTGTTACATGAGCAATACTTCCGCGGATATCCTGTTTGTAGAACTTTTGATCAAATGAGATAGAAGCGTTGAAATTGTATACTAGTTTATCTGTTTCTTTTGTGAAGCGTCCGCCCCAGAGCTGAGCCATATTAAATCCTCTTTTCTTTAGATTATAGTAAAGTGCTGTTCAGGAAAAAATGTTTGAAGCTGTGAGCATATTCTCAGTGCAGCTTGTAAATCCTAGACAACGTGTACATTTTACAACATTGGAGATTTATAATCAACCTGAAACAAAGTGAGTGTTTATCATAGTTTTGACAGTCGGTGTTGCAGGTGGGAGTGGCAGATGATAATATAATAGTGGGTAAAGAGGTAAAAAGGATGGAGGTATATGTGAAGACAAAGAAGAAGATAGGTCTGTTTGTGATTATTGTTGCGGCATTGGCGATCATGATGATAGGATTTCGCTGGTTTTTTTTCGAAGTCCTGAAGAGTGACCAGATGTTGGATGGACTTGTGGAGTTTCGGGCATCTGTTGTCAAGGATATGGAGTCTGGAAGCAAATCAGGAATGTATTTTGTTAAAAACGTAAAAAAGAAAGATGTACCCAATATCAACAAATATATTGATTCGGCATATGGCTCGGTCGATACATACCGCATAATCATCGAATCCGGTGATTATCTGGCGATTCAGTTCAATTTCGAATTGTCAGATAACTATTATGTTGTGAGAAAATATTTGTATGGTACGGATATACCGGGTGACAATGAGAGAGCGCTCCGTATATATGATGTTGTGGATGGATTTATAGATAGATATATAACTGATGGAATGACGGATTTTGACAAGGAACTGGCAGTGCATGACTACATAGTTTCAAATTGTCATTATGGATATCCTGAAAATAAGGATGATGCATATACGGCATATGGAGCCCTGGTGCTGGAACGGAGTGTGTGTGATGGATATGCGGAGGCCTTCTTCGTTATAATGTCTTGTCTTGGAGTTGACTGTGACATAGTTGTCGGCAGCACCGATGAGGGACTTCACGCATGGAATCAGGTAGCGCTTGGCGGTGAGTGGTACAATATAGATCTGACTTGGGATGATTCGCTTCCGGATATGGGAAATTATATTAAACACACATATGTTAATGTGGCGGATGATGTACTTGAGCGGACACATATATGGCAGAAACAGTTCTACAGAGAATGTACAGAGGATACCTATAATTTCTATTCAAAGAAATTCTACAGATATGAGTGCTTTGATGACTACGTTAAAGGTGTTAAAATACAGCTAGGAAGAAACAAAGTTGTCGAGGCTGCAGTAAGGACGGATGAGGCAACTTTTGACTTGTCTTTTTTCTATAATTATGGCAATATAAATTCCATAAATTATGCTATAGAAGATATGGGTGAGTATAAAATTATAGTAGTGTATCTCAACTTTAGGTGATCTGTGTGAAGATACACGTTTTAAAATAAATAGATCAGATTAAAATATCCAGGACAAGGAGTTCGATATGAAGAAAAGAGAATTTATGAATGAACTTAAGGAGGCCCTTGATGGAAGCGTCTCCACTCAGACATATTATGACACTATGAATTATTATGAGGACTATTTTAAAAAGCAGAAAGAAGCCGGCAGAACGGAAGAGGAGATATGTGCATCTCTCGGTTCTGCCAGGATAATAGCCAAGACCATCATAGATACAGAGGGGCAGGGTGCCAGCGGCAGATATTACGACACCGAGAGTGATTCATACGATGGTGGTGTAAACAATCGCCGGGCCGGTGAGAGCAGCCTGAAGGGCTGGCATGTAAATGTGGATGATGAGGGCAACACAAGCTTTGCATACGGCAAGCTGGATTTCAGTTCAACCCTTGGAAAGGTCCTCACTGCGATAGTTCTGGTTCTTGCTGCGGCCCTTGTCATAGGAATAGTGCTTGGTGTTATATGGATTGGATTTAAAATAGTCTGGTATGTTGTAATCCCAGTAGTGATAATTCTCTTTATCGTCAACCTGATCATATATATATTTGGTGGGGGAAGATATTAGAGGGTATGTATCAGTATATTAGGTGGATGTGGGGACGAGAATAGTCTTGAAAAACAATGTTTAAAAAAATTCAAAAAAAAACAAAAAAATTGTTGACAAAACATAGTCATTTGAGTATACTAACAAAGGTGTCAGCGATGACACGAAGTAACATGGGATCTTAGCTCAGCTGGGAGAGCATCTGCCTTACAAGCAGAGGGTCATAGGTTCGAGCCCTATAGGTCCCATTTACGAAATATGGCGAGATAGCTCAGTTGGCTAGAGCATGCGGTTCATACCCGCAGTGTCGAGGGTTCGAATCCCCCTCTCGCTACTCTAGTGTGAGGCAAAGGCTAAGTTCTTTGCCTCTTTTTAATTTGCTGAAGATGGCTTATTTATTATATTTTTGAGAAAAGGAGAGACATATAGTGTCAGTACTATTAAGCCAGAACAGCAGTTCAGTTTAGATCAGGTAACACTACAGGTAACACAGATGAATAGTTAAAGTAAAAAGAGAGTTATGACAGGAAAATAACAGTAAAGGATTCACACACTAGACTCTAGCGGGGTAACTCCTGATAGAGCTTTTTGATACATTATTCGATGTAAGTATGTCATTTAAGACAGACAGACTCAGAAAGCACAGAATAGTTATCTTCGAGTATGTATACGACAACAAGGGCAATCTCATCAGTAAGGAGGCTGATTTTGACGCTGAGTCACAGACTATTTATATTGATAAGCCAAAACAGACAGGCGATAGGACTGCAATGTTCTTATCTATTTTAGCTGGTATGCTCGGACTCGGAGTGGTTACATTGTTTGTAACTAGAAGAAAGAAGAAATAAGTAATCGTTGAGGTTACTCGGTCAATTAGGTGAGGGTGGTACAAAAGCCACCCTTGCTTTTTAATAGAGTTTAGAGTAAGGTTGTAATGGGTGGTGCTAGTATGACTGCAAGATGTATTGCTATATGTAATCAGGATTTTAGATATATTAGAGAAAATAATTTATTTTATGTGGATAAGACTGGTTTAATTAGTGATTGGTGGCATGCTTCTGATGAAGTGACCCTTATAACTAGACCGAGAAGATTTGGTAAAACATTAAACATGAGTATGCTTGATCATTTCTTCTCTTTACGGTACAATATGTCAGACTTTGAATATAGCGACGAATATAATGTCAGTATAACTAATTACGAGACAAAAATCTGTTTTGATAATTTGGTTAAAAGCTGGTTTATATCTTGTAGCTCACCGCTTGAGGATTTTATAAAAGCTTTACAGAGGGTAGATGTTCAAACTATGGACTTGTGTTTGAACAAAATCACCCAACAAATATTTAGCTATTAATGTGTCGACTTTGTCAGTCTTCGTTTTGCGAATGTTGTTCTTACGCATAGTAGAAGTCTTGATGGGGTTCAACACACACACTTTGTAATTCTTAGCAACAAGATATCGAACAAGGTTGTCGCCGTAGTGTGCCGTCGATTCAAGACCAATGGTGAGGCTGTCCTTGTCTAGAGGATCTAGCTTGGAAATCAGCAGTTGGAAGCCATCATTGTCATTTGTAAATTTGAACGGCTTGATTAGTTCTTCACCATCAGAAGATATGGCTGAGGCAAAGTGATTGAGTTTGGCAATGTCAATGCCTGCGTAAATCACGAGGTTGTACCTCCCTTTCTAAAGTCTGATACCGTGATATCCACCAGCGATTATCATGGTAGACTTGATGGAAATAAGTACTCGGATTACTCCGGTAACATCTAGCTATAAACAATTCAGATAAAGGCAGCGGCAATACACTTCTTAGAGTAGTCAAAGCTACAGGGCAAAATCAAAAGGCTACAGTATTTGAATGTATTGAACCATGATATTAAAAGAAAGGAAACATGTGATAATTAACTTCCTAATTATCATACAAGATATATATGAGAGTAGGAATGGGATATGATGTTCACAGACTCGTGGAAGGTCGTAAGCTTATACTTGGAGGAGTAGATATACCATATGAAAAGGGATTGCTTGGACACAGTGATGCTGATGTTTTGCTGCATGCGATAATGGATGCGCTGTTAGGTGCAGCTGCGTTGGGGGATATCGGGAGGCATTTCCCGGATACAGATGAGAGGTTCAAAGATGCCGACAGCATGAAACTTCTGTCGGAGGTGAAGAGACTGCTTGAGCAGAAGCTGTATGTGATAGAGAATATAGATGCAACAGTCATAGCACAGTGTCCGAAGCTTGCGCCGTATATAGAACAGATGCGTGAGAATATAGCAAACTGTCTGTGCATAGAAAAAGATATGGTGAATATAAAAGCTACTACAGAGGAAAAGCTTGGCTTTACAGGGGAAGGTCTTGGTATCAGTTCACAGGCTATATGTCTGATTGAATCGGCATACAATTATACAACAGATGTGGCGGATATTGGCAGATCTGGTGGATGCGGTGGCTGTCAGGGCTGCCCTGCAGGTGACAGACAATAGGAGTGTGAATAATTCATTAAATTTATCTGGATAACCCACAAAAGCGGATATATGTGATAGAATAGCAATAGTTATGTATTATTAAGAACTAAGGAGAACAGGTTTTATGTTAAATGATGGATATGCAGAGCATATAGTGAAAGGAAAGACTCCGACGGGAGTTATGGCAGGAATGGTATTGGGCGCAATACTTATAGTAGCAGGTGTCATAGCATTTTTTATACCGATGCTTACATCAATAGGTCTGTTGGTTGTGATAATCGGAGGCGTTTTATTTGGAGTGTTCATTTCTAGAAAGGAAACGGAATACGAGTATATTATGGTCAACGAGGATGTTGACATCGCCAGGATAATCGCAAAGAAGAGCCGTAAGAAGATGTGCAGCTTCAGTAACAATGATGTGAAGTTCATAGCGAAGAGCGATTCAATATATCTCGACAATGAGCTTCAGCAGGATTCCTCAATAAAAACAAAGGATTACACCTCAAAGGATCCTAAATATGCTGATGGTGTTTATGTGTTTGTACTTAACAAGAATGGCAAGACTGAATTTGTTAAGCTTGAACTTTCAGACAAGACCATAGATCATGTCAATAATTTCTTTAAGGGAAAGTATAAAGAACAATAAAAGAAATAATAAGAGAAACAGTAAAAAAAGTTGAAAGTTGATAAATAATATGCCCCTTCATGGCAGATACTACCGATATCGGAGGTATTGTTGTGAAGGGGCTTTTAGTAAAATGGTTCGCTATATTTATGACAGGTGGTCTGATATATTATTTTTTGGAGATAGCAGTCAGGCATTATTCGCATTACTCCATGATCCTGTGCGGGGGTATGGCTACACTGCTGTGTGGTGGACTTAACCAGACATTCAAAAGAATGAGCGTTCTGCTCCAGATGGTGATCTCGGCAGTTATAGTTTCTGAACTAGAATTTATAACAGGATATATATTCAATATAGGACTGAACTGCGGAATATGGGATTACTCAGATGTTTCGTTAAATTTGATGGGGCAGATATGCATTCCATACTCGTTGCTTTGGATGCTGATTGCGCCGGCTATGATATATGTAGATGACAACATAAGGTGTAATTTGTTTGGTGAGGAGAGACCGGTGTACAGGTTTTGGTAAAAAAATAGGGGGAATCGTCGATTATCTCATGGGGATGGAGAGAATGACGATTTCCCATATTTGTATATTGTGATATTATGTTGTTGTAAGTTGTTGCAATATCAGTAACAAAAAATGTAGTGTGTGTGAAAAATGTTATTCCTGAAGATAAGTAACTTTCAAACCTTTATACAGTTTGGTATAAAGATTACGCTCATCTGTATATAGCATAACACCGCGGGAATCACGAACTATGTATGCATATTTGTTCTTCTGGACATTCATATAAAGAACTTCGTCAACATTAAGTTCTTTGGCTTTAACCTTGGCAGCACTGACACTTAGCGGTTCTAGTTTGTACTTTTTGATTGCCTGCTGAATTGTCATAATCTACACCTCCATTAATAATTGATTATAACGTGCTTTAGTAACTATCTACAGTATATTGTAAAGAAATAACAAAGTCAACTAGCAAAAATGCACAAACGTGTATAAAATCGTCGGAGATTGCAAAAAACAGTGTGTATAATAGACAAAAAAAGGAGAAAATAATGATACAAAATGCAAATTATTATCAAAGGATGGAAGCCCAACTGGCAAGAATAGATAGTGAAAATATACAACATGGCAAAAAAAGAATGTTGCTGCATTGCTGCTGTGCACCATGTTCAAGCCACTGCCTTTCTGTACTTGCAGAGCATTTTGATATAACGGCGTACTTCTATAATCCGAATATAACTGACTGCAATGAATACATAAAGAGATTTGAAGAGCTCGACAGATTTATTCATGAAGTGTATGTTCGGGGAGTGGAGGTAGAACTTGCCGAACATGAACCGGAGGTGTTTCTGGAAATGGCAAGGGGTAGGGAGAATCTGCCAGAGAGAGGTGCAAGGTGTTATGACTGCTATAAGCTCAGACTTGACAAGAGCGCATCATATGCAAAGGACCACGGATATGACATATTTACAACCACGTTGTCTATAAGTCCGCACAAAAATGCGAATTGGCTGAACGAGATAGGCGAAGAGATGAGCAGAAAATATGATATAGAATATCTGTTCAGCGACTTCAAGAAGAAAGATGGCTACAGGCATTCCATTCAGCTTTCTAAGGAATATGGTCTTTACAGGCAGAACTTCTGTGGGTGCGAATTTAGCAGGAGAGCGGCTGAGAGCAGGGGGCAAATTGAATAAAAAATAATGCATAAAAAAACAGTTTTTTGTCGCTAACACAAAAATAAAAAATATCTTGAAAAAATATTGTACCACCTTGTCAAATGTGGTAGTATTTATTAGATTAAGAAAAAAGAGGCCAATAATGTGGGCTATTTCAAGTATATCCCCGTTTTCACTCTTTTTTTTTGTAATAAAATAGAAAAAACGAAAGGAATACGATTATGAAAGCTTTTTTGATACTTGAAGACGGACACGTGTTTGAAGGTAAAAGTATTGGATCAACTGATGAGATAATCAGTGAGATAGTATTCAATACTTCGATGACCGGCTATCTGGAAATTCTTACAGATCCATCATATGCAGGGCAGTCAGTATGTATGACATATCCGCTTATAGGCAACTATGGTGTATGCAGAGAGGATATGGAGGCTGGCAGACCATGGCAGTCAGGATTCATTGTTAGAGAGCTCTGCAAGACTCCTAGCAATTTCAGAAGCGAGATGACCATAAACGAATTTCTTGTTGAGAATAATATAACTGGTATAGAAGGAATCGATACCAGAACACTTACCAAGATCCTCAGAAAAGATGGTACCATGAGAGGTATGATAACAACTGATGAGAATTATGATCTTGATGAGTGCATGAAGCGTATTAAGGCATGGAAGATGGGACATGTTGTTCTCGATGTAACATGTAAGGAGAAAATGTTCTATCCTGGTGACGGATTCAAAGTTGCGGTCATCGATCTCGGTGTTAAAAAGAACATCGTCAAGTCGCTCCTTGCTAGAGGCTGCCAGGTCACAGTATATCCTGCAGAGACACCTGCTGAGGAGATCATTGCAGACGCTCCGGACGGAATCATGCTTACAAATGGTCCTGGAGATCCAAAGGAGTGTAAAGTCACAATAGCTCAGGTAAAGAAGCTTTTCGATACAGATATTCCAATTTTTGCTATATGTCTTGGACATCAGCTTATGGCACTTGCCAACGGCGGAGATACAGAGAAGATGAAGTATGGTCACAGAGGTGCAAATCATCCTGTAAGAGATATGAAGACAGGCAAGGTATATATTTCAACACAGAACCATGGATATATGGTCAAGGAGGATAGCCTTGATAGAAAGATCGCAGAGGTCAGCTTTGTCAATGTAAATGATGGAACAGTAGAGGGAGTTCATTATCTCGGAAAGAATGCTCAGACAGTCCAGTTCCATCCAGAGGCATGTGCGGGTCCGCTGGATACAGATTCACTGTTTGATACATTTATGAATATGATGGAGGTGTCAAAGTAATGCCAAAGAATCCTAATATAAAAAAGGTTGTAGTTATTGGATCGGGTCCTATAGTCATAGGTCAGGCTGCTGAGTTTGATTACGCTGGTACACAGGCATGTCGTTCCCTGAAGGAAGAGGGACTGTGCGTTGTCCTCATTAACTCAAATCCTGCAACGATCATGACAGATAAGGATATAGCTGATAAGGTATACATTGAGCCTCTTACAGTTGATGTTGTAAAGGCTATCATTGAAAAGGAGAAGCCAGACAGTCTTCTGCCAACACTTGGCGGCCAGGCGGCACTCAACATCGCCATGGAACTTGATGAGTCAGGTTTCCTGAGAGATCATGATGTGCTTCTTATAGGAACATCATCGACGACGATCAAGAAGGCCGAGGACAGACTTGAGTTCAAGAAGACCATGGAGAAGATCCATGAGCCTGTAGCACCTTCGGAGGTCGTTACAACTGTCCAGGGAGGTCTCAACTTCGTAAAGAAGATCGGATATCCTGTAGTTCTCCGTCCGGCTTATACACTTGGAGGTTCAGGTGGTGGTATAGCCAACAACGAGGAAGAGTTCAAGGAGATCCTCATGAACGGTCTCAGACTTTCACGTGTTGGACAGGTCCTTGTTGAGAGGTGTATAGCAGGGTGGAAGGAGATCGAGTATGAGGTTATGCGTGATGCAAATGGTACATGTATAACCGTATGTAACATGGAGAACCTTGATCCTGTTGGAGTTCACACAGGAGATTCTATAGTTGTAGCTCCATCACAGACACTTGGAGACAAGGAATACCAGATGCTCAGAAGTTCAGCCCTGAACATTATCTCAGAGCTCAACATCAAGGGTGGATGTAACGTTCAGTTTGCCCTGAACCCTAATTCATTTGAGTACTGTGTTATCGAGGTAAACCCTAGAGTTTCAAGATCATCGGCACTGGCATCAAAGGCAACTGGTTATCCGATAGCAAAGGTTTCAGCCAAGATTGCCCTTGGATACAATCTGGATGAGATCAAGAACGCCATTACCAAGAAGACATATGCCAGCTTTGAGCCGGCACTTGACTATGTGGTTGTCAAGATACCTAGACTTCCATTTGATAAATTTATTGCCGCAGACCATGATCTGACAACACAGATGAAGGCAACTGGCGAGGTTATGAGTATCTGTACAAACTTTGAGGGGGCACTTATGAAGGCTCTGCGTTCATTGGAGCAGCATGTAGACAGCCTTTGGTCAAGCAGATACAAGGATATGACAGACGAGGAGGTTATAAAGCTTCTCGGACGTGTGGATGACAGACGTATCTATGTCATAGCTGAGGCTATCAGACGTGGAATCTCATATGATCAGATATATGACATCACCAAGATCGACAGGTGGTTTATAGATAAGATTCACAATCTTGTAAAAGCCGAGAGAAAGATAATAGAGTCAAAGGGCGATATCTCCAAGGATCTTATGAAGGAGATCAAGAGAGTAGAGTTCCCTGACAAGGTTATCGCGAGACTCACGGGCAAGACAGAGAAAGAGATTAGACAGATGCGTTACGACTATGGTGTAACAGCACACTTCAAGATGGTTGATACATGTGCAGCAGAGTTTGATGCCATGACTCCATATTACTATTCATGCTTTGATTCTCTGGAGAACGAGGTCGCTGAGGACAATTCAAAGAAGAAAGTAATGGTACTTGGTTCAGGCCCGATCAGAATCGGACAGGGTATCGAGTTCGATTACTGTTCAGTTCACAGCACATGGGCATTTGAGAGAAAGGGTTACGAGACAATCATCGTCAACAACAACCCTGAGACAGTCAGTACAGACTTTGATATAGCAAACAAGCTTTACTTTGAGCCTCTTACAGCGGAGGATGTTGAGGCTATAGTAAATCTGGAGCATCCGGATGGAGCTGTTGTACAGTTCGGTGGACAGACCGCTATCAAGCTTACAGAGGCACTCATGGAGATGGGGGTACCAATCCTTGGAACAAGTGCAGAGAATGTAGATGCAGCAGAGGACAGAGAGCTCTTCGATGAGATCCTTGAGAAGTGCTGTATACCAAGACCTGCTGGTAAGACGGTATTTACAAGAGAGCAGGCGCTTGAGGCTGCAAATGAGCTGGGTTATCCGGTACTTGTAAGACCTTCATACGTTCTCGGTGGACAGGGAATGCAGATCGCGATCTCTGATAAGGATATCATAGAGTTCATGGATATCATCAACAGACATACCCAGGAGCACCCAATACTTGTAGATAAGTACATCATGGGTAAAGAGGTCGAGGTCGATGCTGTATGTGATGGAGATGACATACTTATCCCTGGTATCATGGAGCATGTTGAGAGAGCCGGAATACATTCAGGAGACAGTATCTCGGTATATCCTGCACAGACACTCTCACCAAAGACAAAGAGAGTCATCGCTGATTACACCAAGAAGCTTGCAAACAGCCTGCACGTAATCGGACTTATAAATATACAGTTTATTGCATACAATGATGAGGTATATGTAATAGAGGTAAATCCTCGTTCAAGCCGTACAGTTCCATATATAAGCAAGGTAACAGGAATACCTATCGTTGATCTTGCAACACGTGTTATCACAGGTGAGAAGATCAAGGATATGGGTTACACACCTGGACTTCAGCCGGAGTCAGAGTATTTCGCGATCAAGAAACCGGTATTCTCATTTGAGAAGATCAGAGGAGCTGAGATAAGCCTTGGACCTGAGATGAAGTCAACAGGAGAGTGCCTTGGTATATCCAAGAACTACAATGAGGCTCTCTACAAGGCATTCCTTGGAGCCGGAATCAATCTTCCAAAGACCAAGAAGATGATCCTCACAGTCAAGGACTCAGATAAGATGGATGCTATAAATATCGGTAAGAGATTTGCTGCTCTTGGATATGAGATATATTCAACAAGAAGCACATGCAGAGTTCTCAATGAGAATGGTGTTCCTGCAAAGCTCATCAACAAAGTTGAGGAGCCATCACCAAACCTGCTTGACCTGATACTGAGCCATGAGATCGACCTGATCATCGACACTCCATCACAGGGTGTTGAGAGAAGCAAGGATGGATTTATCATAAGACGCCATGCGGTAGAGACTGGCGTTACATGTCTTACAAGCCTTGATACAGCAGATGCACTGCTTACAAGTCTTGAGACAGCCGATACAACAAAGCTTTCTCTTGTGGACATAAGCGAGATATAAAATCTGGTTAAATAGACAAAAATGGGGCAAAATGATATACAACGTTAAAAGTGGTTGTCATTTTGCCTTATTCAATTTATGCTTATGGTCAAGTGAAAATAATAATTATAGAAATCAGAGGTGAAATATGCATAATGTACCTACAGATGAAGTGTTTGTTATAGGTCATAAGAACCCGGATACGGATTCGATATGTTCTGCTATAGCGTATGCCCATCTGAAAAATCAGCATGAGAACAAATTTATACCAAAGAGAGCCGGAAATATAAACAAAGAGACACAGTTTGTGCTTGATTATTTCGGCGTGAAATCTCCTGAACTTGTCAGTAATGTAAATGTTCAGGTCAAGGATATTGCCTACAGAATCGTAGATGGTGTTTCAGGGAATATCACTATGAAGAGAGCGTTTGAGATAATGCAGGATAATGATGCCACCACCCTTCCTGTTGTGAGCGGAGACAAGATCAAGGGAATTATAACAGTAGGGGATATAGCGGAAGCGTATATGCTGGAGAAGGACGATAATTCCCTGTATATAGCAAAAACACGTTTCTCCCATATAATAGATACTATAAACGGTGAACTTGTGTACGGTGATGCTGATGAATATGTGAAGGACGGAAGAGTGATCGTCGGGGCTGCCCAGGTCGATATTCTTGAGCGGCATGTCAAGGAAAATGACATAGTCATAGTGAGTGACAGAGTTGAGGCACAGCTTGCGGCCATAAACTGTGGTGCCAGCATGCTCATAGTCTGTCTTGTGAACAGTATATCAGATGTCGTTCTTGAATTTGCAAAGAATAAGGGATGTGCGGTTGTTGTGACGCCTACGGATACCTATGCGGTTGCCAGACTTATCGGACAGAGTATGCCTATAGGATTCTTTATGATAAGAGATCACATCATGACATTCTATGAGGATGATGATATAGACACCCTTAAGACTACCATGGCAAAGACCAGGGTAAGATATTTCCCTGTAACGGACGGCTATGGCAACTATAAGGGGCTTGTCTCGAGGCGTAACTACATCAATGCCAGAAAGAAGCAGCTCATCCTTGTGGATCACAATGAGAGGACGCAGTCCGTTGACGGTGTGGAGAATGCAGAGATACTCGAGATTATTGATCACCACAGAATCGCAAATATAGAGACTATGAATCCTGTTTATTTCAGAAATCAGCCACTTGGATGTACCGCCACGATAATCTATCAGATGTACAGGGAGCAAAATGTCAAAATAGACAAGAAGATAGCGGGATTACTCTGTTCAGCGATTCTGTCTGATACCCTTGCGTTCAAATCACCGACATGTACATTTATCGATGAGGCTGCAGCGAAAGAACTGGCGAGGCTTGCAGAGATAGATATATACGAGTTTGCTATGGAGATGTTCGATGCTGGAAGCAACCTCAAGGATAAGACTATGGAAGAGATACTCCATCAGGATTTCAAGAAGTTTGATATAGGAGATATGGTCGTTGCTGTTGGACAGATCAATTCTGTAAATGAGAAAGAGATAGAAAGAATAAAAAAAGATATGGGTGACTATCTAAGCGGTTATATGGAATCTGGATGTGACGTAGTAATGTTTGCCATGACAAATATCCTCCAGGAGGGATCTGGTATAATCTGTGTTGGGGCCGGGGCTGATGAGCTCTGCACAAAAGCATTTGGCGTTCAGCTTGATGATGGATATGCATATCTTCCAGGGGTGGTTTCGAGGAAGAAACAGATAGTTCCGGCACTGGTTAAAGCTACCCATCAGATATAATTTGATGTATTTATATACAGCAGATTAAAACTACAGCGGATATAAACTACGGTTACAATAAAAGATAATAAAAGATAATAAAAGATAATGAAAGATAGGGTGATGTCGTGAAGTTATATACCGCAAACGACTATATACGAGATACATTTGGTGAAAAATTATATAAGATATCATTGAATGCGGGAACGACATGCCCGAATCGTGATGGAACGGTGGGGATAGGTGGATGTATATTCTGTAGTGCAAGCGGATCCGGAGATTTCTCCGAGAATGCCGAGTTGGACATAAATAGTCAGATAGAACGTGCGAAGATGCGTATTGCCGGTAAATGCAGATGTAAGAGATTCATAGCATATTTTCAGTCGTTTACGAATACATATGGTGATCCGGAAACGCTTAGAAGGAAATTTCTTGCGGCGGCAAAAAGAGACGACATAGCAGCGGTATCTATAGCGTCAAGACCTGATTGTTTCGGACCGGAGATACTTGAGATAATAAATGAGGTGAGGACAATCAAGCCGGTATGGATAGAACTAGGTTTACAGACTTCTAACGATAGGACTGCAAAGCTTATAAACAGATGTTATACTCTAGATGAATATGATAAGACCATGAATAATCTGAAGAGGCTGGATGTCCACGTTGTAGTTCATATGATAATAGGGCTTCCTGGTGAGACAAAACAGGATATGATATCCACCGTCCGCTATATAGCGGACAGTGGAGCCGACGGCATAAAGCTCCAGCTTCTGCATGTACTAAAGAATACAGTTCTTGAGAAGATGTACATAAATGGTGAATTTGATGTGCTGACTTTTGAAGAGTATGCAGATATACTGTGTGACTGCCTCATGGAACTGCCGCCGGACATGGTTGTTCACAGATTTACCGGCGACGGACCTAAAAAGATACTTGTGGCTCCGATGTGGAGCGCTGATAAAAAGATGGTCCTGAACCGTTTGAACAGGATAGTGTCTGATTTATGATATACTGACGGCAGATTTGAGGAAAATACGCAGATTTTCCCTGTTTTCAGGCGAGAGCTTACTGCAACTCGACAGGATCTCGGCCTCCTCTTCGGGCAGTGTCTGACCATGACCGTATGCTCTGAATACATCGCTTGTGCTGTAGCCGTTTTTTCTTGCGGCATCTATGCAGGACAAGAGTAGCAGATAGCTGATATTTATACAGAACAGGTTTGAAATCTTGATCAGATTTACCATATCAGGTATTCTGTCTCCTCTCTCATAGTGAGAGTAGGCAGGGGTGGATATCTCTAAAAAAGCAGCCATCTCAGCCTGTGTAAGACCTCTGCCGGTTCGCATTGATCTGAATGCGCTGGCGATAGAGGTATTTTTGTCATTGTTGTCACTGAGTGAACTGTTGAGTATTTTTGATATTTCTGAAATGTTTGTTTTGTCAGGTTTTCCTATTCCTGATGATTCTCGTTTTCTTTTGCTTTCCATTTTGATTCTCCTTTTTAATAATGTAGTCTTTTCAGATGCTGACATCCTGTGCGGCGTTTGATAGTTATGTCTGTTCGTTGTCTGATGTGATGTCAGTCGGTTTATTTGTTTTGGCTGCGAGACTTTCAACAAATTTGTCCACCAGCATTTTATCCTTTGTCCCCAGCATCTGATAATTTGTCATGAGGGCTGCCATGTTCTCGTTTGTCTTGATGGCGGCGAGGTATGTGTCGGACTCCATGACCATTTGTCTGGATCTGTTGGAACGTGCCCGCATATATCTCGATGACAAGGTATATGCGTATAAGAGATCGTGATGCAGAAGTTCAGAAAGCTGTAGTGTCTGTTCTATGTTTGGTATATTGCGTCCTTCTTCGTAGTTTGCATACCCTGATCTGGACATGGATAGTGCGGTGGCTACATCTGTCTGAGTAAGCCCTGCCTTCTTTCTAAAATGTTTCAGAAGTGATGGGAGAGGATTGGTTGCGTTGTATTCCATATTTGACCTCCGTTGTTATTTTATGGTGTCATTTTACACAAACTTAAAGCTGTAAAACCGAATTTGTAATAAAATGGCATAATTATGTAATATACAAGGCACAAAACATATTAAAGTTGTGTTATAATGTTGACAATTGTCGTGCAGTCATGGCAGATACAGCTAAGGAGGAGAATTATCATGAGTTTAGCAGATGAGCTTTTTATAAATATGTGTAGCGATATCATTGAAAATGGATATAGCACAGAGGGGGAAAAGGTAAGACCGAAGTGGGAGGATGGAAGTTACGCTTACACCATAAAGAAGTTTGGCGTTGTTAATAGGTATGATCTGTCTAAGGAGTTTCCGGCAATCACACTCAGAAAGACATATATAAAGTCTGCGATAGATGAATTGTTATGGATATGGCAGAAGAAATCAAACAATGTCCATGATCTGAAGAGCCACATCTGGGACAGTTGGGCAGATGAGAATGGATCGATAGGAAAAGCGTATGGATACCAGCTAGGTGTAAAACATCAGTATAAAGAAGGAATGATGGATCAGGTGGACAGGCTTCTGTACGATCTGAAGAATAACCCATACAGCAGAAGAATGATGACCAATATATATGTCCATCAGGATCTTCATGAGATGAACCTATATCCATGTGCGTACAGTATGACATTCAATGTTACAGGTGACAGACTGAATGCGATACTCAATCAGCGCTCACAGGATGTCCTCACCGCAAATAACTGGAATGTGGTACAGTATGCCGCTCTTGTTTATATGATAGCGCAGGTGACAGGATTTAAACCGGGGGAACTTGTTCATGTCATAGCGGATGCGCATATTTATGACAGACATATACCACTTGTAAAGGAATTGATAAAGAGACCTACATATCCGGCACCGAAGGTTATACTCAATCCGGATGTCAAGGATTTCTATGATTTTACTGTGGATGATTTCACTATAGAGGATTATGTTACCGGACCTCAGATCAAAAACATTCCTGTAGCAATATAAAAACATAAAGTTTTGTAAGGAGAATATATGAAGTTTATAGCAGCGGTTGATAATAACTGGGCGATTGGCAATAAAGGAAGTCTTCTTGCCAGAATATCAGAGGATCAGAAGAATTTCAGAAAAGAGACAATGGGACATGTAGTGGTTTTGGGAAGAAAGACTCTTGAGGAATTTCCCGGAGGAAGACCACTAAAGGGAAGAACCAATATTATACTTAGCACAAATCCAGATTATACAGTACAGGATGCAGTTGTGGTACATTCCATTGACGAATTGTTTGAAAAATTGTCAGAATATGAGTCTGATGATATATTTATACTAGGCGGACAAACAGTGTATGATGTTCTGATCCCATACTGTGACACGGGCATTGTTACCAAAATAGACAAAAGTTATGAAGCAGATGCATTTATTCAGAATCTTGACGAGATGGATAACTGGCATGTGGAGAATGAGAGATCTGGCACTGAGCCAAACGATGTGAATATCACATTTGTCACATATAAGAACAGTGAGTCTCTGTACAAAAAGTAATTTTCTTATAAAAGCAACAAAAAACCTCTTATTTTTAATGAAAAATACACAAAAAACATTTGTTTATTGTAGATTATTGTGATACAATTTTTGTATATTTTGGGAGGTGTACAACATGAAGGAAGTTTTAATTACATCGGGAACAAGCTTTGAGGGCTACGAGATCGTTGATTACGGAACATATAAGTTCACCCAGACGATTCTTAACTCTAATTTTTTGAAGGATTTAGGAACATCTATCGCCGATATAGCAACTGACAGACGTGACGTTTATCAGGAGAAGATAGATGAGATCCTTAATGAGACTATCAAGAATTTTAAAGAAATGGTCGGTGAGAGCAACTACAATGCGGTCGTTGGTTTCACAACGGGGGTTGAAGTTTATACAAACAATGTTACGGCTGTTGTTGCCAGTGGAACACTTGTAAGTATCACACCGGTATATAAGTCTGAGTTTGAGAAGAGTAATTTTATCAGGAAAGAACTCTATGTACGTAACTACTACGATCTTCTTGTGCCGAGAGCGTCGAAGGTAGTGCTTGTATCGGAGGGTAAGGGAACAAAGGTTTCAGTGTGGTTTAACAACTATAACAATGACGATATACTTGCACTCAAGGCTGAATTACAGTTTACCAACATATACGGAGATAATATTACACTTCCGGATGTGGATTTTACATTTGACAAGACAAATCTCAATCTGCTCAAGTCGGATTTTGTAGAGTGCAAGCTCCCGGATAGATATATCAAGCTTATATCTTCGGCTAAGGTATACATCAAGAAGTATGTTAAGAGCAGTGGAGTATACGAGATCGATGCGGATTCTATCGGAATTGAGATGTCAGAGAGCAAGTTTAGGGCACTCAAGGTTAAGAAGGGTATTGATGCGGTAGCAAACTACAAGTCAGATGGCCTTGTATGGACGTGTAATTGCGGACATGTAAATGAAGGCGGTTCTGAGGAGTGTACTATCTGTGGAAGAAAACAGGATGATATGAAGAATTCTATTACTTTCAATTATGAACCTATGGTTGAGGAGATGAAGACCAAAGAGTATGTAATTGAAATTAAGGATGTTCTTATGAAATATATCAAGGATATTGATGCAAGCCTGAGAATGCAGCTCCTTGAGATTATGGAATCTGGAATAAATTATGAGAAGACAAGGGGATCTATGAAGGACTCAGTTATTGAGAAGGTGGAGAATCTTTTCCTTGGCTTATAAAGCTTCGAATAGGTTATGGATGGATAGAATATGCAGCAATATATGATTCAGATCATAAAAAGCTTACAGGAGAGAGGGTACAGACAACTGAACCCTGATTCAAATAACGTATACGGCAGAGTTGATGGCGATGTCGTATACGTTGTTGTTATAGGTAGCAATAGAAATCTTGATGCGGATTCATTAAAAAAGTTCAATGATAAGATAATTATTGAACTATCGATCAATTCACATAAGAAAGTGAATATTCTGAATATTCTCATCACTCCAAATGGTATGTTTGATGACATGACAAAGAAGATAGTCGAAAATGTGGAAAATGTATGGTTATTTACAGAAGATTATGGAAAACTGTATGTGTTTGAGAACCAGCCGACAGATTTTGATTCGCTCTATGATGTGATCGATAAAAAAACGGTGGTGGATAACCGTAGATCCCAGCATAATCTGATGAGAATGTTTGGCGTTGTGACACCGATATTTCTGTTGATGAATGTTTTGGTATATCTTGCATGTGTGTATATTTATCAACCCACTGAGTTGGCTGTAAACGTGTATGCGATATCAGAGAAAAGACAATATTACAGATTTTTGACATCCATGTTTACACATTTTGGAATAACACATCTATTGGGCAATATGGTCATTTTGATCGCGCTCGGCGCGAGAATCGAGAACATAATAGGCAGGCTTAATTATGTCATAGTCTATATTGTCACAGGTCTTGCAGCTGCATTTGCATCATATATTAACTTTTTTTGTAATGATATATATGATTATTCGGCAGGTGCGTCCGGAGCAATATTCGGTCTCCTGGGAGTGCTTGTTGTCATAGCGTTTTACAATAAGGGGCGGGTGAAGGATCTGTCGCTTATGAATATGATTATATTATTTATTCTGACGCTGGTTGACGGACTGATGTCGGAAGGCATTGATAATGTTGCTCATGCAGCGGGATTTATGGCTGGAATACTGGCTGGGATCGTCCTTTTGCTGGTCAATCAAAAGGTTGTAAAGAATAGCTGGTTATGATAAAATATATCGACGACAAAAATGCGGGAGGCAGGGTATGAGTACTGGAATTAGTATGTCAAGTGTTAATAAGATAAAAGAACTTGCTGATAATGGTGATTACAGTCTTGCTCTTGATATACTTGAACATCAGGATCTGTCAAAATCTCTCAGTCCTCAGTTTATAAGGATTTGTGGTGAAGTATATTATGAGAATGGTCGCTATGCGGATGCGCGAGCAGCTTTGGTAAGAGCTCACTCAATGGCGCCGGCTGGCAACAAGATCATTTATTCTATCATAAAGCTGTATCTTTCTATGGGGTTTAGAAAGCAGGCAGAGCATTACTTTGAGATATACAGATTCAATCAGGAGAGTAAAGATGCTGGTACATACAGAATAGAATACATGATAGCGAAGGCATATCATAAGCCTGTGAATGAACTTTACAGCATTCTGGTGTCAGCTAATGACGTGGAGACATCGGAGGAGTGGGATTATGAGATGCTGCTTCTTCATGCCTATATACGCAACAAAGACAAATTTGATTCGGCGGCGATAGAGTTTAAAGCAAAATATAGAAATTCTTCAAGACTTTCTACATTGGATAGTCTTATTGAGAATACAGAATCCCTGGAATCAAAGGTGTATATTTTCCCTTGTGAAGACAGGAACGATGACGATCCGGAGCAGGAAGAAATCAGAGAATTCGAGAAAAAGATCCTTGATGAGGATGATTTGAAGATACATCCTAAGGATGCAAAAATCATGATCATGGTGGAAGATGATGCTCCTGTCACTAGTTCCATGAAGTTTAAGCAGATGTGGGTAAGATCTAAGGACAAAAAGGAACATAAGAAGGAACTGAGAAGGGAAGAGACAGAGGAAGAAAATAAAAAGGATAAGAAAAGATCCCATGGATTGTGGGGAATAATGTCCAAAAAAGAAGAAGAACTTGTGGACAAGGAGATGCAGGATATCTTGTCTGAGAATATGGATAAAGAAAAACTCCTTGGTGAAGTCGTGACTAGCAAGGCGGGTGAGTTGGAATCCGCACATGTTGATGAGAAAACAGTTTCTGAAACATCTGCTGTTTCAGAAACGGAAAGCTCTGAAATGAAATCTGGAAATGATGAGTCAGGCGCATCGCAAGATATGACAGAGATGTCTTCGTATAACATATCAGCCGAGGACTCGGCTGTGTATAATGCAGAAGATGAAGAAGGCGAAAGAGCTTTGAATGGCGAACCGGATGAACAGGAGGACCTCTTTGTTATAGAGGAGGAGCCGGAAGAAGTTGTGATGGTAGATGCAGATCTTATGACAGAAGAAAGCGATGAGCCGGAGCCAGAAGAAAATGATAAAACGGACAGTATATCTGAGGAAGCGTTTGATCCGGAATTTTCCGATGAAGACGATGATTTGTTCTTTGTAGCGGAAAACGATATTAGCGTTTCAGAGGAGCTACAGACGGAGAATACGTCAGAGACAGATATTTTGGAATCTGATATGCCGGAATTTGATGATTTAGATTCTGATGAGCCAGGATCCGATACGTCAGATGAAGAAATAACGGGTATTGTTGAAAATGAAAATTTTGAACCTGAAAAATCGGATACAGATATAAAAGAACCTGAAGAGCCAGAAGTGTCAGAAGTATCAGATATAGAAGAGACGGAGTCTTTTGATTTTGATAAAGCACTTGAGACTCTTGAAAAGTTTGAGGTTGATGTCAATGAAGATTTTGAGATTGATCAGAAACTTGACAATATAGATGACGATGACAATGATTCTGAATCTGAAACTAGCTCCATGATGGAATATGGGATAGATGCTGAACAGGAAATGGTGAAAGATGAGCCTGAAGTTTGGGAGATAGAGCAGGGGGAAGAAAGCTTTGAGGAGAATCCTGAAGCCGAATTCGCAGATGAGATGGCAGAATCCGAATTTGAATATGAAGTTGATGTTGACGCAGATATCGAAAATGAGATATCAGTGGAAGAAACTGAGCCTGTCTCAGAAAATGAAGATTATGAGATTCCATCAGAGAATATCCATGAACCATCCGAAGAACATCAGGGAGATTTAGAAGAACCAGTTCGGGAAGAGCGTTCGTTCAGAAGATATCAATCAGAGAAGACAAGATATGCCGAGTTCCCTGTTTTTAAGAGTAGTTTGTTTCCAGATTACAATACGGATGGAGCAAAACTGTATGAGGTGGGAAATGGCAAAAATCTAAAGATGGGTGAGCAGATAGAAACTGAGGAAGCCAAGATAACGGAGAACCTTCAAAAAGAAGAGGATCTCATAGGTGAAACCGATAGGTTGCTGGCAAGACTTGGGATCAGATTTCAAACAGAATTTAAGTCTATTCTTGACTTCGGTGCGGAAGGTGATAAGGACACTGGTGAAACAGATGGAGAGAATGGTCCGAATGCTGGCGGCACTAGAGATGCCAGAGATTCAGAAGATTCTGATGAAAAATCCGAAGTCGATAACATAGAAAAACCATTCAATGAGAAGATAGATAAGGATAGTAAAAAGGAAAAGAAATATTTTAAGTTGAAAGGTTAAATATGAAATAAAGTAGCATAAATATATATCCATATTGCTTTTTATTTGAACACGCGGAAGGAGGCGAGGGAAGTGGCTGTAGATCAGACAGAAGCTATGATTGCTGCGATAAAAGCGCAGCTTGAGAAAGAGCGTGCTGCCGAGGCCGCAAAGAAGAAAAGAGAAGAGGAAGAAGAGTTTCTCAAAAATGGCGGCAAGAAGAAAGAGGCAGAGACTACAAAAAGCCAACACAAAACTTTGTCCAAAGAGGAGTTAGAGCGAATTGAAGCGAAACGACGTCGCAAGAGAGAGGAAGCTCTCGGCATCGTGAGGGAAGATGAGCCAGAGACATCTGAAGAGGACGAGAAGAAGGAAGAGGTCCAGAATGAGGGTGAAGGGCTGAAGCCTGATGATAAAGAGAAAAAGAAAGAAAATGGACCAGCGCCAAAACTTAGTCTTAATCTTGGTGGAATTGCCGATGATATGCAGGACGGTTTAGGTGGCATCGGCGGTGGTCTTGGAAGTAAAACGGAAGGCAGTCTTGGTGGCGGCCTTGGTAGCGGCCTTGGAAGTAAACCAGATGGCGGTTTAGGCGGACTCGGTGGCGGTCTTGGCGGCCTTGGAAGTAAGCCTGAGGGCGGTCTTGGCGGTGGACTTGGTGGTGGCCTTGGAAGCAAGCCGGAAGGTGGACTTGGTGGTGGTCTCAACCTTGAGGATCCAAATCGTGGAACAGTCAAGTCGAAAGGCGGAGAGAATATAATTCTTGATGATGAGGAGTCTGAAAATACAGAGGAAGAGACTCTCGAATGGGTAGAGAACAAGAACGCCAAGGTCAATAAGGTTAAATCACCGAAAGCTGGTAGTGATGCCAATGGCGATCTATTCAGCATTCTTCCAGATAGAAATAAGCAGAATTCAGATGCTAAGTCATTATACGATTTCGATGATGACGATGATGATGACGACGATTTCCTTGGAGCTGGAATAAAGAATCTCTCAAATATTGATGAGGAGAGTCCTGAAGAGGTAGCAAAGAGGAAAGAAGCTGAGGAAGCTAAGAAGAAGGCGGAAGAGGAAGCTAAGAAGAAGGCTGAAGAAGAAGCCAAGAAGAAGGCAGAGGAAGAAGCTAAGAGGAAAGCCGAGGAGGAGAAGAAACGCAAAGAAGCCGAGAATGCGAGAAAGAAAGCAGCGGCTGAAAAGGCAAAGGCAGAGGCTGAAGCAAAGAAACAGCAGGCTATAGATGATGCCAGAAAGAATGCCGAAGAAGCAAAGAAACATGCTGAAACCTCCAGAAAGACTATAGAAGAGTGTGAAAAGTCTCAGAAGGATCTTGAGAAGCAGCTTGAAGAGTTCAAGAGCAAGAAGGACAGTTATGATGCCAAAATGGCACAGGAAGCTGATGCCAAAAAGAAGAATGATGCTGAGCTTCTTGAGCGTGAAGAAAAAGAGCTCAAAGAGACTGTAGAAAAGCTTGAGAAAGAGATTGTAGATAGCAACGAGAAGGCAAAGAAGGAATCTGATAAGATACTCAGTGAGAGCGATCCTGATACATATAAGAATAGCATTATCACGGAGGCTCAGGCGGTTGCAGATAAAGCTATAAAGGTTCTTGCTGAGACAAAGAAGAACAATATTGACAAGAGTGCTGCCGAATTCAAGAAAGCAGTGGATGAGGATAAAAAGAAACTTGCAGATATTGAGATAGAAAAGAAGAAGGCTCTTGATGCTGCAAAGAAGAAACGTGCAGATGAAGAAGCCAGAGCTGCTAAGATAATTAAAGCTGCGGAAGAAGATAAGACCAAGGCAGGTACTATATTTAGTGAGTCAAAGAAAGCTGAGGAAGAGGCTGACGCAAATCTCAAGAACACAACTGAGATGGAAGAAAAGTCGCAGAAGACTCTTGATGATCTGAATAAGAAACTTGCAGATTCTGAAAAGTCTATCAAGAATGCTAAAAACAGCAAGAACGATGCTAATACCAAACTTGCAATTCAGAAAGAAGAGTTAAAGAAAGCGGAGAAGGCTGAAGAGGAAGCTGTAAAGGCTCTTGAGAAGGCTAAGAAGACAAAGGCGGATGTTCAGAAGAAGATTGCTGATAGCGAGGAGTTTATAAAGAAAACAACTGAGTCTATCAAGTCTGCTGAAGAAGATAGTAAGAAGATATCTGCGGATGTCGTTGCTGCGAAGAAAGAGAATGAATCATTTAAGATCGCAAAAACGGAAGCTCAGGATGCACTTAATCAGGCTAAAAAGTCTCTTGTAGAGGCCGAGGATCTGCTCGCAAAGGCAGAAGCGTCAGCAGAAGAAGCTGAACAGATTGTTGAAGAGGCGAAGATATCAGAGGAAGTTGAAATCCAGAATGCTGAGAGTCAGGCTAAGCAGAAGTCGGATAAGATTAGTGCGGATGCCAAGCTCCGTGAAGCTAAGCATGAGGCATATGTTGCGTCAGAGGATGAAAAGTACGCCAATGCTGAGGCTGGGGAACTTGAGAAGGTTCAGACTGCAGCTATGAAAGCTGATAAAGATGCTGCAGATATGAAGAACAAGGCTGAAGCGGATGCAAAGAAACTTCTTGATGATGCCAAGAAAAAAGAGTCTGATATAAAGAATAAAATTTCAGAGCTTAAGACAGAACAGGCAGAAAGAGTAGTTGCAAGAAAAGAGGCTGCAAAGCAGGCAAAGGCTGAAGCCGAGGAGAAGAAGAAGAAAGATTTGTCTGCAATAGATAAGGCTGAGGCGGATGTAAAGAAACAGCTCGATGACATAAAGAGTAAGGCAAGTGCAGCTGCAAAGGTTCTTGAAAAGGCAATAAAGAGAGAAGAAGAATACAGAAAGCAGGAGGAACTTCTTAAAGAGGGTAAGATCGAGGAAGCTGCGAATGTTATCACTCAGGATGAAGAGGCGACGATGGCAGCATCCATAAGTGAAGTAGTTGCCGCAAGACGCAAATCACTTCCGGCAGAGGCAAAGTATCTTTATAAGTATCTTGGTGTTGAACCTGCAGGGGCTCAGATCGTCAATGTGCTTCAGACACTTAAGGTAGACCCTAAGAGATCTAAAAATATTGTCATACTTGGACAGCACGGATTCGGACTTACAACCATAGGTGAGGATTTTGCCAAGTTCTATTATGATATGGGAATATGTAAGTCAGATGCTAAGGCTAAAGTTAAGGCAAAGGTCATAAACAGCGGTAAACTTGGTGGAGCCGTGGCAAAACTCAAGGGTGGATGTCTTATAATCGAGAGCGCAGGTCTTATAACTCCAGATAGATTTAAAGAAATGGTTGACATGTGTTCTCCGGAGAAGAATGATATCAAGATTATCCTGACTGGTGAAAAGACCGCACTCAGCAATATGCTTGCATCTAATATGACTCAGGCACGAGCTTTCAATAACCGTATTTATTTCGATCAGATTAACGAAAATGGTATGGTCAATGTTGCAGAGTGCTATATTGAAGAGAAAGGATTCAAGCTTGAGAGTGGAGCAGATTCAGCCATAAAGAACCTTTTGATGGGAATGGAGTCCGGTAATATAGACAGACTTCTTGGTGCTATGGAAGATGCTATGAAGAAGGCTGAGAATAGGGATCCAATTGATAAAAAGGTTTTGAAAAAAGAAATAGTACAATAGTAATACAGACAGGTATGCTGTCGCTAAAGACAGAAATTTGTTGAAAAATAATATGCCAGTGCTTATAATATCAGTGTTATAAGTACTGGCATTAATTGTGTAAAGGAGATTTTGTATGCTTTCGACTGATATAGGAGTAGATTTAGGAACATCAAATGTATTGATAAGCGTCAGAGGCAAGGGGGTTGTTGTTAATCAGCCATCCGTTGTCGCATATGAAGTTTCCACGAAAAAGGTAATAGCGATAGGGATAAAAGCCAAGAAGATGATAGGTAAGACGCCGGAGAATATAGATGTTGTTAGACCGCTCAACAAGGGAGTCATATCCGATTATACGATTGCGGAGATTATGCTCAAGGCATTTATTAGAAGTGCCATGGAGAAGAGATCAGGTGTGGGGAGACCTCGTATATGTGTTTGCGTTCCAAGCGGTGTAACCGAGGTGCAGAGAAGGGCGGTTGAAGAGGCTGTATATAAGACAGGAGCAAAGACGGTCTACGTTATGGAAGAACCTCTTGCTGCGGCTGTCGGAGCAAATGTTGATATTCATGAAGCTAAGGGCAGCATGGTTGTAGATATAGGTGGAGGAACCACTGATATAGCAGTTATATCACTTGGAGGCGCGGTGGAGAGCAGTTCCATCAAGTACGCCGGTGATGATTTTGACAACGCTTTGGTCAGGTATGTCAGAAGAAAGTATAATCTGCTTATTGGCGATCAGTCTGCCGAGAAAGCAAAGATAGCTATAGGTTCTGTTATAGAACGTGAGGATGATATAGAATATGTGATAAAGGGACGTGACTTGATAAAGGGACTTCCTAAGGCGGTAACCATAACGGCAAACGAAACGGTGGCAGCCTTTGAGGAGACAACAAATCATATCCTTGGAGCAATCCACAATGTTCTTGAGACTGCACCGCCTGAGCTGGTGGCTGATATTGCTGTGTCGGGTATAGTTCTCACCGGAGGCGGGAGTCTGATATACGGCATGGACACTCTCATAAAGGAGAGAACCGGCATAGAAGCATACGTTTCTGAGAAGGCACTTGAGGCTGTTGCGCTCGGTGCTGGAATGTCGGTGGTCATAAACGAAAAGAAAGACGAATAAACTTATGGAAAAAGATTTTTTGCCGATCTGTAGGGATGATATGGAGAAAAGAGGATGGTCAGAGGCAGACTTTGTATTTGTCATAGGTGATGCCTATGTTGACCATCCATCATTTGGTCCGGCTATCATAAGCAGATTACTGGAAAGATATGGATATAAAGTGTGTATAATAGCCCAGCCTGATTGGAAAAACGACAAAAGCATTGATGTTTTTGGAAAGCCAAGACTGGGTTTTTTGGTGTGCGGAGGAAACATGGATTCTATGGTCAACCACTACTCCGTATCAAAAAAGAGAAGACAGAAAGATGCATATTCACCAGGCGGAGAAATGGGACTCAGACCTGATTATGCAACAACCGTGTATTGTAATCTTATCAGAAGAACATACAAGGATGTACCGATCATAATAGGTGGTATCGAGGCCAGCCTCAGAAGAATGGCTCACTATGATTATTGGTCTGACAAACTTAAACATTCCATACTTGTGGATTCCTCTGCTGATATTCTGTCATATGGAATGGGCGAACACAGTATGATAGAGATAGCTGAGGCTCTTGACAGTGGCATCAATGTCAGTGATATCACATATGTGAGGGGAACCTGCTATAGGACCAAGGATATATCAGGTGTTTCGGAGGATGCTATATTGCTTCCGGATTATGACAGCCTTACACGGGACAGACTGGAGTACGCCAGAAGCTTTTATACACAGTATATAAATACGGATCCATACTCTGCAAAGACACTAGTTGAAGGGTATGGTAACAGAGGATATGTGGTGCAGAATCCACCTGCTTACCCACTTACACAGATGGAGATGGATGATGTGTACGATCTTCCTTACATGAATAACTATCATCCAATATACGAGTCAAAAGGTGGGATTCCTGCAATCTCGGAGATCAAATTCAGTCTGACGAGCAATAGAGGCTGTTTTGGAGGCTGTAGTTTCTGCGCACTTACATTTCATCAGGGAAGAATCATCCAGACTAGAAGTCATGAATCCTTGATAAGGGAGGCTGAGCAGATGACGCACGATCCAGATTTCAAAGGGTATATACATGATGTAGGAGGTCCAACGGCGAATTTCAGACATAAGTCATGTGCAAAACAGGATAGATATGGCGTGTGTACAAATAAACAATGCCTTTTCCCAGAACCGTGTAGGAATCTGAAGGTTGATCACAAAGATTACATTGAACTTCTTAGAAAACTTGAGGCTATTCCTGGCGTGAAAAAGGTGTTTATAAGATCGGGAATCCGATTTGACTATGTAATGGCAGATAGCAGTGATGAGTTTTTGAAAGAACTCTGTGAGAAGCATATAAGTGGACAACTCAGGGTTGCCCCAGAGCATGTGTCAGACAATGTTCTGAAGATGATGGGAAAACCGAAGAATAGTGTATATGAGAGTTTCATAGCCAGATACCAGAAGGTGAATGCGCGTACAGGCAAAAAACAGTTTGTCGTGCCTTATCTGATGTCGTCGCATCCTGGCTCTACGCTTAAAGAAGCAGTGGAGCTTGCGGAGTATGTGCGGGATATAGGGTATATGCCGGAACAGGTACAGGACTTTTATCCAACACCATCGACCATTTCTACATGTATGTATTATACTGGAGTCGATCCGCGTACGATGCAGCCGGTATACGTGCCGCATAATCCGCATGAGAAAGCAATGCAGAAAGCACTCATGATGTATAGAAAGCCTGAGAATTATGACCTTGTAAAAGAGGCACTCATAAAAGCTGGAAGACAGGATCTTATAGGCTTTGATAAAAAATGTCTGATAAGGCCTAGAAAAATGGAAAACAGTTCAGGACATGAACATAGACCTTCCAAGGGTAGAAATCAGAGTAGAAATTGCGTATGTTCGAATAATACAAGGAAAAATAATACAAACAACAAAAATTATAAAGAGGCACCTCAAAAAAACAAAAAAATTAAAGATAATGTCAGATCTGTGGGTGAAAACAAAAGACATAAAAGAAAATAAGCAGTAAATGGTGATATTCATTTTTGGTTGCGTGGTACATGCTTTTGTGCTAGAATTATGGCAGATTGTGTGAACCTTTAGATTGTCGTGTACTGTTTTGGGTGAACAACGTGAATATACAATATATGACGATCAAAAAGATTTATTATATATGTAGTCTTATGTCACACTAAAATTTTTAAACAATATTTTTTAAAATGGAGGATTTGAAAATGGCAAAGAAGATTGTTTTAGCAGGCGCATGTCGTACAGCTATCGGAACAATGGGTGGATCACTCAGCACAACACCAGCTGCAGAGTTAGGTTCAATCGTTATCAAGGAGGCTATCAACAGAGCAGGTGTTCCTGCAGATCAGGTAGACCACGTATACATGGGATGTGTTATCCAGGCTGGTCAGGGACAGAATGTAGCACGTCAGGCTTCAATAAAGGCTGGACTTCCAATCGAGACAACTGCTGTTACAGTTAACGTTGTCTGTGGTTCAGGTCTTAACTGTGTCAACATGGCTGCACAGATGATCGAGGCAGGAGATGCTGATATCGTAGTTGCAGGTGGTATGGAGAATATGTCTATGGCTCCTTATGCTATGATGAAGGGCCGTTTCGGTTACAGAATGAACAATGGTGTACTTGTGGATACAATGGTAAATGATGCTCTCTGGGATGCGTTCAATGACTATCACATGATCAAGACAGCTGACAATATCTGTGAGCAGTGGGGTCTTACACGTGAGGAGATTGATGAGTTTGCAGCAAAGAGCCAGCAGAAGGCTGTTGCAGCTCAGGAGTCAGGTGCATTTGATGCTGAGATCGTTCCAGTTATGGTAAAGAAGAAGAAAGAGATGGTTGAGTTCAAGAAGGATGAGGGACCAAGACCTGGTACTACAGTTGAGACACTTTCAAGACTCAGAACAATCAATCCTAACGGATTTGTTACAGCTGGTAACGCTTCAGGTATCAATGATGGTGCAGCAGCTATCGTTGTTATGAGTGAGGAGAAGGCTAAGGAGCTTGGCGTTAAGCCTATGGCTACATGGGTAGCTGGAGCACTTGGCGGAGTTGATCCTTCAATCATGGGTATTGGACCTGTAGCTTCAACCAAGAAGGTTATGGCTAAGACTGGTCTCAAGATTGAGGACTTCGATGTTATCGAGGCAAACGAAGCATTTGCTGCACAGTCAGTAGCAGTTGCTAAGGAGCTTGGATTTGATGTTGACAAGCAGGTTAACCCTAACGGTGGTGCTATCGCTCTTGGACATCCAGTTGGAGCTTCAGGATGTCGTATCCTTGTTACACTTCTTCATGAGATGCAGGCAAAGGGTGCTAAGACAGGTCTTGCTACTCTCTGTATCGGTGGTGGAATGGGTTGCTCAACAGTCGTTAAGATCGAGGACTAATTCAAAGCGATATATATAATTCAAAACGGAGCTGACTACATTCCATGCAGCCAGCTTCTGTAAATCAGTATAAAAAGGAGATACATCATGGAGTTTGTAACATACGAACAGGATGGATACGTAGGAATTATCACAATCAACCGTCCAAAGGCTCTGAACGCACTCAATAGTGCAGTCCTTGAGGAGCTTGATGCTACATTCAAGGCAGTTGATCTTGATACAACAAGATGTCTTATTCTTACAGGTGCCGGCGAGAAGTCATTTGTTGCCGGAGCTGATATAGGTGAGATGTCAACACTCACAAAGGCAGAGGGAGAGGCCTTCGGCAAGAAGGGTAACGATGTGTTTAGAGCTATCGAGACATTTCCTATCCCAGTTATCGCAGCAGTGAACGGATTCGCTCTTGGCGGCGGATGCGAGATATCAATGAGCTGTGACATCAGAATCTGCTCAGAGAATGCAATATTTGGTCAGCCGGAGGCTGGTCTTGGAATCACACCTGGTTTTGGCGGAACACAGAGACTTGCACGTCTTGTAGGTGCAGGCATGGCTAAGCAGCTTATCTACACAGCAAGAAACATCAAGGCAGACGAGGCATACAGAATCGGTCTTGTGAATGCTGTTTATCCACTTGAGGAGCTCCTTCCAGCAGCTAAGAAGATGGCAGCCGGAATCGCAGCAAACGCTCCTATTGCAGTAAGAAACTGCAAGAAGGCTATTAATGATGGCTTACAGGTAGATATGGATCAGGCAATTGTTATTGAGGAGAAGCTTTTTGGTGACTGTTTCGAGACAGAGGATCAGAAGGCAGGAATGGGCAATTTCCTTGAGAAAGACAAGGAGAAGAAGCTTAAGGTTGTTCCTTTCCAGAATAAGTAATAATTAACAGTTCTGATATTAACATTTAGAATATGTGTCAGTTTTTCTGTGAAAAACTGACATGTAGCACCAGCCATTTGCCGTAGGTAAATTTTGTATGGCTGGTGTTCAACAGGGTGGGGAATCTGATAAAGGTAAACCATCCTAAATGTGTGATATAAGTATTATGGTAGCATGTTAAACGAAACGTATATGAATTTCTCATGTTTACCGGAAAAAAAGATTTAGGAGGACATAAAAATGAAGGTTGGCGTAATTGGTGCAGGAACCATGGGTCAGGGCATTGCTAAGGCATTTGCTCAGGTTGACGGATACGAGGTTGCACTCTGCGATATCAAGCAGGAGTGGGCTGAAGGCGGTAAGGACAAGATCGCTAAGGGTTATGCAAGACTCGTAGAAAAAGGAAAGATGACACAGGAGAAGGTTGATGGTATTCTTGCCAGCATCACTCCAGGTCTTAAGGAAGACTTATGTGCAGACTGCGACCTTATCGTTGAGGCTGCTTTCGAGAACATGGAAGTAAAGAAGACAACATTTGCTGAGCTTGACAAGATCTGCAAGCCAGAGTGTGTATTCGCTTCAAACACATCATCACTTTCTATCACAGAGATTGGAAATGGTCTTACACGTCCTATGATCGGTATGCATTTCTTTAATCCAGCTGACAGAATGAAGCTTATCGAGGTTATCGCAGGTGTTAATACACCAGCTGAGACTGTAGAGAAGATCGTTAAGATCTCAGAGGAGATCGGTAAGACTCCTGTACAGGTTAACGAGGCTGCTGGATTCGTAGTAAACAGAATCCTCATCCCAATGATCAACGAAGCTGCATTCATCAAGATGGAAGGTGTATCAGATATAGCTGGTATTGATGCAGCTATGAAGCTCGGTGCGAACCATCCAATGGGACCACTTGAGTTAGGTGATTTCGTAGGTCTTGATATCTGTCTTGCAATCATGGATGTTCTGTACAATGAGACAGGTGACAGCAAGTATCGTGCATGTCCATTACTTCGTAAGATGGTACGTGGTGGCAATCTCGGTGTTAAGAGCGGCAGAGGATTCTATATATACAATGCTGATCGTACAAAGACACCAGTTGATGCTCAGTAATAGTGCTAAGTAATATAATATATTTATGGAGGAATAATTAGAATGGATTTCGCTTTAGACAAGAAGTATGAAATGGCGCAGAATTTATTCAGAGAGTTCGCGCAGAATGAAGTAAAGCCTCTTGCTCAGGAAATTGACGAACAGCACAGATTTCCTAGAGAGACAGTTGAGAAGATGGCAAAGTATGGTTTCTTAGGAATTCCTGTTTCTAAGGAGTTAGGCGGACAGGGCTGTGATATTCTCACATATGCTATGTGCGTTGAGGAGCTTTCAAAGGTTTGCGGTACTACAGGTGTTATCGTATCAGCACACACATCACTCTGTGTTGATCCTATCGTAACATTTGGTACACCAGCTCAGAAAGAGAAGTATGTTCCTGATCTTGCTTCAGGCAGAAAGCTTGGTGCTTTCGGTCTTACTGAGCCAGGTGCTGGTACAGATGCTCAGGGACAGCAGACAAAGGCTGTACTTGACGGAGACGAGTGGGTACTTAACGGATCAAAGTGCTTCATCACAAACGGTAAAGAGGCTGACGTATATATCGTCATCGCCGTTACTGGTATCGTTGAGAAGCGTGGCAGAAAGATGAAGGAGATATCTGCATTCATCGTAGAGAAGGGTACACCTGGATTTACATTCGGTACAAAGGAGAACAAGATGGGTATCTGTGGTTCTTCAACATATGAGCTTATCTTCACAGACTGCCGTATTCCAAAGGATGCACTTCTTGGACAGAAGGGTAAGGGATTCAATATCGCTATGCATACACTTGATGGTGGACGTATCGGTATCGCTGCTCAGGCTCTCGGTATTGCAGAGGGCGCTCTCGAGACAACGGTTAACTATGTTAAGGAGAGAAAGCAGTTCGGCAGATCAATCGCTCAGTTCCAGAATACACAGTTCGTTCTTGCAGATCTTGCAACAAAGATCGAGGCAGCTAAGCTTCTCGTATACAAGGCAGCAAGAAAGAAGGATGAGTACCAGAGCGGTGCTAAGGTTTCTTACTCAGTAGAGGCAGCTATGGCTAAGCTTTACGCAGCTGAGGTTGCTATGGAAGTTACTACAAAGTGTGTTCAGTTACACGGTGGTTACGGTTACATCAAGGAGTACGATGTTGAGCGTATGATGCGTGATGCTAAGATTACAGAGATCTACGAGGGAACTTCAGAGGTTCAGCGTATGGTTATTTCTGCAAACTTATTAAAGTAATATAGGAGGTACTTAACGTGAAGGTTATAGTTTGTATAAAGCAGGTACCTGATACAAAGGGTGGAGTACAGTTCAACCCAGACGGTACATTAAACAGAGCAGCAATGCTTACAATCATGAACCCTGATGATAAGGCAGGACTTGAGGCTGCACTTAGATTAAAGGATCAGTATGGTGCAGAGGTAACAGTTCTTACAATGGGTCTTCCAAAGGCTGCTGATGTTCTTCAGGAGGCAATTGCTATGGGAGCTGACAAGGGCGTTCTTGTAACAGATCGTGTACTTGGTGGAGCTGATACATGGGCTACATCAACAACAATTGCCGGAGCTCTCAGAAAGCTTGATTACGATCTGATCATCACAGGTCGTCAGGCTATCGATGGAGATACTGCTCAGGTTGGACCACAGATCGCTGAGCATCTTGGAATTCCTGTAATTTCATATGCACAGGAGATCAAGGTTGACGGAGACGCAGTTATCGTTAAGCGTCAGTATGATGACGGATATCATATGTTAAAGGCTAAGATGCCTTGCCTTGTAACAGCACTTTCTGAGTTAAATGAGCCAAGATACATGACTCCAGGTGGAATCTTCGATGCAGTTAATGCAGAGATCACAACACTTGGCAGAGCAGACCTTGTTGATGTTGATGATTCAAACATCGGTCTTAAGGGCTCACCTACAAAGATTGCTAAGGCTTCAGATAAGGTAAGAAAGGGCGCAGGCGAGAAGGTTGTTCCTGATTCTCCAGATGAGGCAGTTAGCTATATTGTTGGCAAGTTAAAGGATAAGCATGTAATCTAATATAGTAAAGGAAAAGTGGTGAATAAAATGGGCGCAATGAACGCAGAAGAAATGAAGAACTACAAAGGCGTATTTGTCTTTGCACAGCAGGTAGATAATAAGTTAAGTGGTATTTCTTTCGAGCTTATCGGCGAAGGAAAGAGACTTGCAGAAAAGCTTGATGAGAAGGTAACTGCAGTACTTATCGGTTCAGATGTTAAGGGTCTTGTAGATGAGCTTGCAGAGTATGGCGCAGACAGAGTTATCGTTGTTGACGATCCAGAGCTCAAGGATTACAGAACAGAGCCATATGCACACGCACTTGCATCAGTTATCAATGAGTACAAGCCAGAGATCGTTTTAGTTGGTGCTACAGCAATCGGTAGAGATCTTGGTCCAACAGTTTCAGCTAGAGTTGCTACAGGTCTTACAGCAGACTGTACATTACTTGAGATCGGTGATTTCCCTCTTGTTGCACTTCCAAATCAGGAGCAGAAGCACAATCAGCTTCTTATGACACGTCCTGCATTCGGTGGTAACACAATTGCTACAATCGCATGTCCTGACAACCGTCCACAGATGGCAACAGTTCGTCCAGGTGTTATGCAGAAGCTTGACAAGGTAGCTGGTAAGAAGGCAGAGGTTATCGAGTATAATCCAGGATTCGTACCAAACAACAAGTATGTTGAGATCCTTGAGATCTCAAAGGCTATCTCAGATATCAAGGATATCATGGATGCTAAGATCCTTGTTTCAGGTGGTCGTGGAGTTGGCTCAGCAGAGAACTTCAAGCTCCTTGATGATCTTGCAGAGGTACTTGGCGGACAGGTATCATGCTCACGTGCAGTTGTTGATTCAGGCTGGAAGCCAAAGGAGCTTCAGGTTGGTCAGACTGGTAAGACAGTACGTCCACAGGTATACTTCGCAATCGGTATTTCAGGTGCTATCCAGCACGTAGCTGGTATGGAAGAGTCAGACATCATCGTTGCTATCAACAAGGATGAGGATGCTCCTATCTTTGATGTAGCTGACTATGGTGTAGTTGGAGATCTCAACAAGATCGTTCCAGCTCTTACAGAGGCTATCAAGGCAGAGCTTGCTAACAAGTAATTAACAGGCTGTTTGCTATATAGATAATTTTGAAATTATCAACTATGAGAAAAACGCTTCGCGAGTTTCTCAAGTTATCGCGGCAGTCGCCAAGGTCTCGTGCAAGCACGGACTTTGGCTCGCTGCTCGCGTAAATTATAAAGTCCCCCTCTTGGATTTGATGTTCAAGAGGGGGACTTTTTGACGTGGAAGATTTTGTTATGGAAGATTTTGTCATGGAATTTTTTGGAGAGTAGATTACATAGCTAACAATAATGGCTTGTTTTTGTATTTTGGTTAGTTTTAGGCGTATTTTCCACAAAATTATCTCTTTTTAATCAGTTTCATTGGAAATGTGACAATATCATGTAAGTTTGTATCTTTTTGCATTATATTTTGGATTTGGGTACAATTTTGTGCTCTAAAAAATAAAAAAGCAAAAATAAAAAACAAAAATCTGCAATTCTGTTACAATCAGAAATTGGAAATCCAATACAAGTGTATTGTAAATAATACAAAAATAATGTAGTATTAATTAGTTTGAATATAGTAGATAAAGAGAGTATGCATGTGAAGATAAGTACAGTACATGCGAAAGCAAGTGCAAATGAGGATAAACACAAATAGCAGGTACAGTAAGTACGGTATGCACAGTAGTAGAACATGCAGAAGAGAGGTACATATGAAAGAGAAAGATAGCGTTATTGATAACGTAAAATCAGCTGATAGCAGGAAAACATCTGATAAAAAAATAATATCTGATAATAAAACAATGTCTGATACTGGAAAGCCGTCCGCTGGCGAGAACAGAGAGAATAAGATGGGCGTGATGTCAGAGGGAAAGCTACTGATGTCCATGTCGCTGCCTATGATAATATCCATGTTGTTCCAGGCTATGTATAATGTTGTAGATAGTGTGTTTGTATCAAGGTTCAGCATGGATGGCCTTACTGCTGTGTCCACTGCATTCCCGATACAGAATCTGATGATAGGGGTTTTCTCGGGACTGGGAGTCGGTTTTAATGCGTTTATATCCAAGGCCCTTGGTGAGAAGAAGTTTGACAGGGCAAATGAGGTTGCCAGACAGGGAATATTCCTTGAGGCGATAGGATATGTGATATTCCTGATAATAGGATTATTTTTTGCAAAGTCATTTATGATGAGTCAGACAGATGATGCGCAGGTTATCCAGTACGGAACGGAATATCTGGAGGTGTGCTGCTGCTGTGCTTTTGGTATAGCTTTCCAGATGACATTTGAGAGACTCTTGCAGTCCACAGGTCGTACAATGTACAGTATGATAACTCAGATACTTGGTGCGGTCATCAATCTTATACTTGATCCTATCATGATATTTGGACTCCTTGGATGCCCTAGGATGGGTGTTAAGGGGGCGGCCATCGCGACAGTATGTGGTCAGTGCATAGCTGGAACTTTGGCTATGATCTTCAATATCAAGAATAATCCGGATCTCCATATCACTCTGAGAAAATTCAGACCACATGGAGAGATAATTGGCAAGATACTCGGCGTTGGCGTGCCGTCGGTTATCATGGTTGCAATAGGTTCTGTGATGAATTATTTTCTGAATCTTATACTGTTTTCGTTCTCCAAGCTGGCAGTTGCTGTATTTGGAGCTTACTTCAAGGTTCAGAGTATGGCGTTTATGCCTGTGTTCGGATTAAACAACGGAATGATACCGATAATTTCATACAACTATGGAGCGCAAAGACCGGACAGGATGAAGAGAACTATGAAGCTGGGAGTTATGGTGGGCTGTTCCATTATGCTGTTCTGCCTTGTTATCATGCAGGCATTCCCTGGACAGATACTCAAGATATTTGATGCCACAGATGATATGCTGTCCATGGGAATCCCTGCTGTCAGGATCATGAGCACAGCGTTTATATTTGCGGGATTTTCAGTAACATGTTCTGGAATGTTCCAGGCCGTTGGAAAGGGTGTATACAGTATGATAGTGTCCATGGCGAGACAGCTCTTTGTTATACTTCCTGTAGCGTATTTCCTTTCAAAGGCAATGAACAGCGTGAATGGCGTGTGGACGGCGTTCCCTATTGCAGAAATCTTCAGCGTAATTATATCAACATTTCTTCTTTTAAGAGTGTATAAAAAGATAGTAAAACCTTTGGAAAGAGGACAGATAGAGTAAAATAAGAGAATGATATACGGAGGAAATGCGATAATATAGACATAGCGCGTGGCATTTGTATTGTGATAGAATACTATATAGTAGTATAGTTTTCATATGATGAACGCAGTTTTGCATTTGTCGCAAATAGATGGCAGAAAAGAAATGGAAAGAGAGCGGATATGGGAAAAATGATATATATGGATCATGCGGCAACAACGGCGGTGAGACCTGAAGTGCTCGATGCCATGCTGCCTTACTTTACAGAAAAATATGGAAATCCCTCAGGCGTGTATACATTTGCGTCGAAAAATAAGGACGTAATAAATGTGGCAAGGGATATAATTGCCGATTCCCTTGGGGCGAAGCCTGAGGAGATCTACTTCACCGGGGGAGGCTCTGAGTCGGACAACTGGGCTCTTAAGTCCGTTGTTGAAGCCTTCCAGGATAAGGGAAAGCATATAATCACAACCAGGATAGAACACCATGCCATTCTTCACACATGCCGGTATCTGGAGAAGCTGGGTTTTGATGTGACATACCTTGACGTGGACGAAAAGGGGCTGGTGAATCCGGATAAGCTGAAAGCAGCCATAAGACCAGACACAATATTGATATCTGTTATGGCAGCCAACAATGAGATAGGAACCATAGAGCCAATCAGCAGAATTGGAGCCATAGCACATGAACATGGAATTCTGTTTCACACGGATGCAGTTCAGGCGTATGGACAGATTCCGCTTGATGTAAATGCCATGAATATAGATTTGCTCAGCAGCAGCGGTCATAAGCTTAATGGTCCAAAGGGAATCGGATTTCTGTATATACGGAGTGGAATAAAGCTTGGAAGCTTTATACATGGAGGCCAGCAGGAGCGTGGGCGTCGTGCTGGAACTGAGAATGTACCGGGAATCGTTGGAATGGGCAAGGCTGCCGAGCTTGCGGTTCTATCTATGGAAGATAGAATGAAATGGGAGACAGACATAAGAGATCATATGATTCATAGAATCTTGTCGGAGATACCATATTCAAGGCTGAATGGACATGAGAAAGACCGACTTCCTAACAATGTGAATGTGAGCTTTCAGTTTGTTGAAGGAGAAACGATCCTTATCATGCTTGATATGGTGGGAATATGCGCTTCTGCAGGCTCTGCGTGCACATCAGGTTCTGTTGATCCATCACATGTACTGACAGCTATCGGTCTTCCGAAGGAGATATCACATGGTGCTGTTAGACTTACACTTGGATATGAGAATACCATGGACGAGGCAGATGCTGTGGTAGATAATCTCAAGAGGATTGTGGAAAATCTCAGAAAGATGTCACCTGCATATCAGGATTTTGTCAGTAGAAATAAATAATTTGCAAAATACATGCTCTTGAACATAATACAGGATAAAAGATAGCATTAAAATGAAAATATACTATAGTTATTATTTATTATAAAGAGGAAATGAAGTTGATTGATACAGATAAGAAGACAGTATGTGTAGGTATGTCGGGCGGAGTTGATTCATCGGTTGCCGCACTTTTGCTCAAGGAGCAGGGCTACAATGTAATAGGAGTTACCATGCAGATATGGCAGGACGAGGACAGGGACGTGGTGAGTGCCCATGCTGGATGCTGCGGGCTGTCAGCAGTTGACGATGCCAGACGTGTGGCGTCGCAGCTCGATATTCCGTATTACGTTATGAACTTCAAGGAAGAATTTAAGAAGTACGTAATAGACTATTTTGTGGACGAGTATAAGCATGGCAGAACCCCGAATCCATGTATCGCCTGCAACAGATATGTAAAATGGGAATCGCTGCTCACAAGATGCATGGCGATTGGTGGTGATTATATAGCCACAGGTCATTATGCAAGAATAATCCAGCTCCCAAACGGCAGATATACTCTCCAGGAGGCCAGGGGAATAGATAAGGATCAGACATATGCACTCTACAATCTCACCCAGGAACAGCTTGCCAGGACTCTCATGCCAGTTGGAGAATACAGCAAGCCTGAGATCAGAAAGATCGCAGAGGATCACGGACTTATGGTGGCTCACAAGCCGGACAGCCAGGATATATGCTTTGTGCCAGATGGAGATTACGCCGGTTATCTTGAGAACGAAGCAGGACTTAAGGCGGTTCCGGGAGATTTTGTAGACATACATGGCAATGTGATCGGAAGACATAAGGGAATCATACACTACACCATAGGACAGAGAAAAGGACTTGGACTTGCGATGGGACATCCAGTATTTGTGGTGGACATCATACCTGAGACAAATCAGGTCGTGATAGGAGAGAATGGAGATGTATTCTCAGAGAGGCTCACATGCAACAGACTGAACTTCATGTCCATAGCGGATCTCACAGAGCCTATGCATGTCAAGGCGAAGATCAGATATAACCACAAGGGAAGCATGTGCACGATCAGGAAGATAGATGAAGATCTGGTTGAGGCGGTATTTGACGAACCGGTCAGAGCTGTGACAAAGGGACAGGCAGTTGTATTCTATGAGTGTGACCATGTGCTTGGCGGCGGAAGTATCTGCTGATCACAGCGGATTGAATTCCGGCTTTCTGTTCTTGAAGGTGCAGTAATATCTGTAACCGAGTGATGTGAGGGCATCCCTTGCATATGTCTCAAAATCATAGCACAGATATTCGGGCTTGTGTGCATCAGATCCCACTGTGATGATCTCACCACCCATATCCTTGTAGAGTTTCAGGATATCCATATGAGGATGTGCGTAACTCATATTCTTGTACAGACTTCCAGTATTGATCTCTATACCTTTTCCCTTTGGGATGATTTTCTTGAAAATCTGTTCAAATACTTCCTTATAATCTGACATCCTGAAGATCTTCTCGCCTGATGGGCAGTATCTTACTACGTAGTCAAGATGACCATATACGTCAAAGTCATCTATCAGAGTCACATTATCAAGAATGGACTCAAAGTAATCACGTATACCTTCTATCTCTGTACGTCCCTCATAGTAAGCTGGATAGTATGGGTCGAGGCCCCTGACAAGGTGTGATGATCCTATGATAAAGTCCAGTTCATTTTTGTATTTATCAGCAATGTCCCTTGCCTTGCCGGCAACCGTATTCATGAGACCGAGTTCCACGCCGCTTCTCACGTCAATCCGATCTCCGTATCTGTGTCGTATTTCGTTTATCGCAGCAAAGTACGAATCGAAATCAAGCTGGAAGTCAAAACCGTCCTCCGGATTGATAGGAAAGTCTATATCGTGGTGATCTGTCAGACAGATCTTTGGAATTCCAAGTTGTATTGCCTTCTGGATTATACTGTCCAGTGGAGCGGAAGAGTCGCTTGAGAACTCCGAATGTATATGCGAATCACAGATGATCATTTTCTGTATACCTCCGTTTATAATCATTGCGTTTCATATTATAACATAAAACACTGAAAAAAATATATAAAGTAAAGCTGTTGAGTAATCTTATTATTATCAAATTGTAGTAGAAACATTTTTTCTTTAGTCTCAGCCCATTAGTATAATTTGTTAAAACAAATTTGTCTATTTTGGATAGATGATAACTAAAAAAATGAGATTAAGGCTTGAAATTTATACCTAAAGAATGTATGATTAGCTTGTGTATTTAACACGATTTATTTGCTACGTTCCCGCGTAGCAGATTGATAAATACTTTTATTATATTTCAAAAACCTAGGAGGAATAAAAAATGGCAGTAAAAGTAGCAATTAACGGTTTTGGACGTATTGGTCGTCTTGCATTCAGACAGATGTTCGGTGCAGAGGGTTATGAAGTTGTTGCAATCAACGATTTAACAAAGCCTTCAATGCTTGCAGATCTTCTCAAGTACGATACAGCACAGGGTGGATACTGTGGCAAGATCGGTGAGAACCTTCACACAGTTTCAGCTGATGATGAGGCTAACACAATCACAGTTGATGGTAAGACTCTTACAATCTACAAGGAGGCAGATGCAAACAACCTTCCTTGGGGTAAGATCGGTGTTGATGTAGTTCTTGAGTGTACTGGTTTCTACTGCTCAAAGGAGAAGTCAATGGCTCATATCAACGCAGGTGCTAAGAAGGTTGTTATCTCAGCTCCAGCTGGTAATGATCTTAAGACTATCGTATTCTCAGTTAACCAGGATACATTAACAGCTGATGATCAGATCATCTCAGCAGCTTCATGTACAACTAACTGTCTTGCACCAATGGCTAAGGCTCTTAATGACTATGCTCCAATCCAGTCTGGTATCATGTCAACAATCCACGCTTACACAGGCGATCAGATGATACTTGACGGACCACACAGAAAGGGCGATTTAAGAAGAGCTAGAGCAGGTGCTGCTAATATCGTTCCTAACTCAACAGGTGCTGCTAAGGCTATCGGTCTTGTTATCCCAGAGTTAAATGGCAAGCTTATCGGTTCAGCTCAGAGAGTTCCAGTTCCAACAGGTTCAACAACAATCCTTACAGCAGTTGTTAAGGGTGCTGATGTAACAGTTGATGGAATCAACGCTGCAATGAAGGCTGCTGCTTCAGAGTCATTCGGTTACAACACAGATCCAATCGTTTCATCAGATGTTATCGGTATGAGATATGGTTCATTATTTGATTCAACTCAGACAATGGTATCAAAGATCGCTGATGATTTATATGAGGTTCAGGTTGTTTCATGGTATGACAATGAGAACTCATACACAAGCCAGATGGTTAGAACAATCAAGTACTTCGCAGAGTTAGCATAAGTTATTTCAAGCTATAATTAGCTTTTATAATGTAAGCTCATTTAAAAGTATTTATTAGACCTAATAGAGGGTCCGGTCTCCAAGGACCGGGCCCTTTTTTCTTCGTAGAAAGCAATTATGCGTTTCTATGTTCCCGCATAAGAGCGGGTAGGTAGCTGGGCAGAGGACAACTTATAGTTTTCTGTTCTATAACATTATTTAGGAGGAATTAGAAATGTCATTAAACAAGAAATCAGTAGATGATATCAATGTTAAGGGCAAGCGCGTGCTTTGCAGATGCGACTTCAATGTACCATTAAAGAACGGAGAGATCACAGACGAGAACAGACTCGTTGCAGCTCTTCCTACTATCAAGAAGCTTATCGCTGATGGTGGAAAGGTTATCCTTTGTTCACACCTTGGAAAGGTTAAGACAGAGGAGGACAAGCAGACTAAGACTCTTGCACCGGTTGCTAAGAGACTTACAGAGCTCCTCGGACAGGAAGTTAAGTTCGTACCAAGCCTTGAGGTTGTTGACGATACAGTTAAGGCTGCAGTTGACGCTATGAAGGACGGAGAGGTTATCCTTCTTGAGAATACTCGTTTCAGAGCTGAGGAGACAAAGAACGGAGAGGCTTTCTCTAAGGATCTTGCAAGCATCTGTGATGTATTTGTAAATGATGCATTCGGAACAGCTCACAGAGCTCACTGCTCAAACGTTGGTGTTGCTGGACTTGTTGACACAGCAGTAGTTGGTTACTTAATGCAGAAGGAGATCGACTTCCTTGGCAATGCAGTAGAGAATCCAGTTAGACCATTTGTAGCTATCCTCGGTGGTGCTAAGGTTGCTGACAAGCTCAATGTTATTTCAAACCTTCTTGAGAAGTGTGATACACTTATCATCGGTGGTGGTATGGCTTACACATTCCTTAAGGCTAAGGGATATGAGATCGGTAAGTCACTTGTAGATGATTCTAAGATCGATTACTGTAAGGAGATGATGGCAAAGGCAGAGAGCCTTGGCAAGAAGCTTCTTCTCCCAGTTGATACAGTTATGATCGAGGATTTCCCTAATCCTATCGACGATCCAAGCATCAAGACAGAGATATTTGACGCTGACAAGATGCCTGCAGACAAGGAAGGCTGTGATATCGGACCTAAGACTATCAAGCTTTACTCAGACGCAGTTAAGACAGCTAAGACAGTTGTTTGGAATGGACCTATGGGTGTATTCGAGAACCCTGTACTTGCAGCTGGTACAAAGGCAGTTGCAGCAGCACTTGCTGACACAGACGCTACAACTATCATCGGTGGTGGAGATTCAGCAGCAGCTGTTAACCAGCTTGGTTACGGTTCAAAGATGAGCCACATCTCAACAGGTGGAGGAGCTTCACTTGAGTTCCTTGAGGGTAAGGAGCTTCCAGGTGTAGCAGCAGCTAACGACAAGTAATTTATATATCGTATAGATATAAAGATTATAACGGTGGATGCCGGCAGAGTCTCTGACATGTCCGGCGTTCATCAAAAAAATACATTATAAGAGGTAGATTGCAATGGCAAGAAAGAAGATTATTGCAGGTAACTGGAAGATGAACAAGACTCCTAGCGAGGCTGTTGAGCTTGTTAACCTGTTAAAGGACTTAGTAAAGAATGATGACGTAGATGTAGTATACTGTGTACCAGCTATCGATATCGTACCTGTTGTTGAGGCAACAAAGGGAACAAACGTAGCTGTAGGTGCAGAGAATATGTACTTCGAGGAGAGCGGAGCTTACACAGGTGAGATCTCAGCAGCAATGCTTGTAGATGCTGGTGTTAAGTACGTTATCATCGGACATTCAGAGCGTCGTGATTACTTCAAGGAGGATGATGTTCTTCTCAACAAGAAGGTTAAGAAGGCATTTGAGGCTGGTATCACACCTATTCTTTGCTGTGGTGAGTCACTTGAGCAGAGAGAGCTCGGTGTTACTATGGACTGGATCCGTCTCCAGATCAAGTCAGACCTCGCTGGCGTAACAGCAGATCAGGTTAAGTCAATGGTTATCGCTTACGAGCCAATCTGGGCTATCGGAACAGGTAAGACAGCTACATCAGATCAGGCACAGGAAGTATGTAAGGGAATCCGTGATCTCATCGCTGAGATCTACGATACAGATACAGCTGAGGCAGTAAGAATTCAGTACGGCGGTTCTATGAACGCTGGCAACGCTGCTGAGCTCCTTGCAAAGCCAGACATCGACGGTGGTCTTATCGGCGGTGCTTCACTCAAGGCTGATTTCGGTCAGGTTGTAAATGCCGGAAAGTAATTTTAAACAGGCCAAAATATATTAGTTTTAGATTAAATCTGATATAGAATATTGAAAGGGATTATCAAGTGCTTTATCACAAGGTAATCCCTTTTGTTTACGCTTAGAAAAACAAGGTGGTATATTTCAGGAACTAAGTATTGTTTTTATGAAATGGGGTTTGCCTGAAATTTATATTTCTATAGTTCGCAGGTGTTAGACCAGTATGTATTTTGAACTGTTCGGTAAAATAACTCTGACTTGGAAATGCGAGAGTCTGTGCTATCTGGGCAGGGCTATAATCAGAGTACATGAGCATGTTCCTTGCAGTATCAAGTTTTAGCATTTTTATATAATGTCCGATATTATCTCCGGTCTCTTTTTTGAACAGCCTTGACAGGTATGACGGGGTGAGATTGACACGTTTTGCCAGAAGTTCAACAGTGATCCTAGTATGCAGATGATCGTATATGTAGTCTATGCATTCTGCGACCGGTTTGGAGCATATGGAATTTTTCTTAAGGTTTCGCATTTTTTTTGCATAGTCGATGCACATGAACGCATGTAATTCAGATATATCCTCCACAGACTTCATTGTATCTGACTTTTTTATATAAAAATCACTGAGATTGTAAGCAGTTGCCACATCGAGACCACCTTCAATACAGTATCTTGCAACAAGGGCTGTTGTTATGACAAAATGATATCTTATGTTGTTGACCGGTTTTTCAGATAGTAAGCCGAGTCCTTTTTTATCCTTAAGTGGTGAGGCTTTACACAATTCTTTAACCAGTTCTGTATCTCCATTTTGTATTATTGAGTAAAATTCAAGTTCAGGGTTATAGGGCGCTCTGTTGGTTGAATCTTCGCGTCTTATAAATTCCTGGTAGAATATTTCCTTTGAGTATTTCATATGTGTATAAATCCTTTCCAGTAAATTGTGTTAGGGTAAAAATTTATATGTTATCAAAAGTTTATAAAAGTCTTACTTTACAACTCCTCTATAATATATCATGTAAACGATATAAAAAGCAATAAAACGATATATGGCAAATGGATAAGATGTTATTATCAAAATACTTTATAAAGATGCGACGTCGTAAATATTATCATTTTATTTTTGGAGAGGAGTATTTTATGAGAAGGTTAAAACAGCTTGTGGCTATGATGCTTGTAGTTTGTATGTTGATCACTCTGTGTCCATCAGACGTTAGCGCTAGAACATCAAAAGCTGCGGTAAAGTCTGTAACTGTGACAAATCTTGTCACAAATAAACTTGTACTAAAAAAGGGTACAAAGTTTCAGGTGAAACCTAGAGTTGTAGTTACAGGTAAGATCAGTAAAAAAGTAACATATGTATCATCAAATAAGAAGATAGTTACAGTAGACAACAAGGGTGTTGTCAAAGCAGTAAAATCAGGAAAAGCGGTTGTAGCAGTAAAGAGTGCTGCAAACCCAAGGGTAATGTACAAGTTTAATGTTTATGTTGGGGTTCCTACGAAGGCTGTTAAATTGTCTGCAAAGGCTGTGAATATGTTTAAAGGAACCAGCAGGACGTTAAAAGCTTCAATTGCTCCAAAGAATGCCACATATAAGGGAATTCAGTGGTCATCATCAGATAAAAGAATAGCAACAGTTTCCTCGAAAGGTGTTGTAAAAGCAGTTAAGGTTGGAACAGTATATATAACTGCGAAGGCTATGGATGGAAGTGGCAAATATGCAAGATGTAAGATTACAGTAAAACAGCCAGTTACTTCTATCAAGCTTTCAGCGGCAACACTCACTATCACAGAGGGAAGCAGTAAAACTCTTACAGCTACTGTCGCTCCTGCATCGGCAACCAGAAAGACGTTAAGTTGGACATCGAGCAATAAAAAGATTGCAACGGTTTCAGCAAAAGGCGTTGTGAAGGCTATAGCACCAGGTACAGCTACAATCACAGCAAAAGCTGCTGACGGTTCAGGAAAGAAAGCAACATGTAAAGTGACTGTAAAGAAGAAGGTGACTGTAGAAAATAAATACGAGTCGCAGGGGTATAAACTCTTATGGCATGATGAATTTGACGGAACAGAGCTCAACCGTGATATTTGGAATGTTGAACTCCATGAGCCTGGCTGGGTTAATAATGAGCTTCAGGCATATGTTGATTCTGAAGATAATATAAAGGTTAAGAATGGCACACTTATTATAAGCTCGAAGAAAAAAGTAAATGAGGATGGTTCCATATCATATACATCAGGAAGAGTAAACACACAGAATAAGCAGGATTTCAAGTATGGCAGAGTACAGTTCAGAGCAAAGGTTCCTACAGGTAAGGGCTATCTTCCTGCAGCATGGATGATGCCTACAAATGAGAGTCTGTATGGACAGTGGCCTAGATGTGGTGAGATAGATGTGATGGAGGTTCTTGGAGACAATACATATACAACCTATGGAACGATTCACTATGGCAATCCGCATTCAGAGTCACAGGGAAAATATACACTTTCAAATGGAAAGTCATTTGCGGACAGCTATCATGTATTTACATGCGACTGGGAGCCTGGAAAAATTACATGGTATGTAGATGGAGTTAAGATGCATGAGGAAAATGACTGGTATTCAACGACAGCAGGAAAGGGAACTGTTACATATCCTGCACCATTTGATCAGCCATTCTACGTGATACTTAATCTTGCAGTTGGTGGCAACTGGCCTGGAAATCCTGACGCAGATGCAGATTATATCAACAGTGAAAGTCTGTATGTTGATTATGTAAGGGTATACCAGAAGGATTCTTATGATGAAAATGTGACAAAGCCAGAGCGTGAAGTTATAATTCGTGATCCGGATGAAAATGGCAATTATGTAATAAATGGTGATTTTAGTGAGACCGAGGATCTGGGAGATGCAGAAAACTGGATTTTTATGGCGCAGAATGGCGGCGAAGGAACAGCGGTCATCGAGAACAATACAATCAACATAAATACAGCTGATGCTGGTACAGTTGATTACAGTATTCAGCTAGTACAGCCTGATATTCCTGTAGAAAAAGGTGCCACATACAAGCTTTCATTTGATGCGTGGGCGGATGAGGCGAGAACAGGCATAATTGATGTCTCAGCGCCAACCAGATCATGGGGAAGATATCTTAAGGATACAAAATTTGACATGACAACAGAGAAACAGACATTTGAGTATGAGTATACGATGACTGATTCATCTGATGATAAGGGAAGAATAGAATTCAACTTCGGCAATCAGGGAAGCGTGGCTGGTGTACATATTACAAATGTAAAGCTGATAAAGACAAATCAGACTGAGATAGTTGACAAGAAGACGATCCTCGCTGATGGAAACCTTGTTTACAATGGAGAATTTCAGGAAGGAACAGGAAGACTTGGATATTGGACAGTCAGCAACAATTGCGGTGCTGAGTATAAGGTGACAGGTCTGTCTGACGGAAGAAGATTTTCATACAAGTCATTGGATGAAAGTGTAGATGGCAACTTCATATTATCACAGGATGAGCTTGCGTATGCCCCAAATACAAAGTATGTACTTAAATTTGACGCTGAGAGTGCAACTGAGGGAAAGAATATAATTATCACTACAGGAGATTCAAAGTTTGCTGTAACTCTGGATAAAGGAATTAAGAATTATGTTTACAAGTTTGAGACTGGAGAAGAAGTGACTGACAGTTCAATCAGCATTGATTTTGGTAACAGCGGAGAAGTTCTGTTAGACAATGTGAAGATAATGCAGGATTCACTTCTTCTCAATGGAGATTTTTCAGCAGATTTTGCTGGATATGATGTGTATATAGACAGCAGTGCGGATGCAGATGCTGTTGTGGACAGCCAGAAGGAGAACAATGCTGCTGATTTCACAATAAAGAATTCTGGTGATCAGAACTGGAAGATACAGCTCAAGCAGAATAATATCAAGCTTGAGAAAGGTCAGTGGTACAAGCTTTCATTTGATATAAAGAGCTCTGTGTCGAGAACTGTTCAGTACGCAATACAGAGAGATGGAAGCACGCATAAGGATAGTACAGGTGCAGAGGACTGGACACCATATGTTCAGGAGACAGTAAAGCTTGATGCATACGATCAGGCTGATCAGAAATATATGACTGTTTCAAACACATTCCAGATGGCCTGTGACACAGACGAAGAGAGTATTTTCAATATTGCACTTGGTGCAGGCGGAGAAAATGGTTCGGCAATTACTGATCAGCATAGAATCTGTATTGACAATATTGTCCTTGAAAAGACTTCAGCTCCAGAGATAGATGTGCCTGTAGGCAAGAATCTTATCACAAATTCAGAATTTGAGATGAGTGAGGATGGTAGCCTTGCTGGTTGGGAAAATGCAGTAACTGCTCCTGGAGATGCCACATTTGAGGCTGGAGATGGAAAGATCACATACAGTGTTGCAAACGTGGGTGAGGCAGACTGGAACATCCAGCTTAAGCAGATGGGATTATCTCTTGAGCAGGGCGAGTCATATACGCTTAAATGTACATTGGTTTCTGATGTTGATAGAGTTGTGAAGGTTGCTGTTATGACTCCTTCAGCCGGATATGCATGGCATGGCGGTGAAGATGTAGTTCTTACAGCTGGTGAGGCTAAGGATGTAACACTCACAATTACACCTAAGGAAGAAGTTTTCACAGATGGTATCACTGTTGATACAGGTGCCGGATTATTCTTCTCAATGGGATATGTTGAAGGATACACACTTGGAGCACATACAGTTTCTATATCAAATGTATCATTTGTAAAAAACTAAATTTGACCCCTAAAAAATAATATATACCCTTAGGCAGCGGCGAATCGTCGCTGCCTTTTTCATTGTGGCCATAGCAGGATTTTGGTGAATTTTTAAATGATTTGACAGTCAGAATGGGTGTTTGTATGAGAAAATAAAATATGATATAATGAGCATTGCGACGGATGCGCTTGCGCAAGACGTCATAATGCGAATGCCCTCATTGAGCCGACAGGCGATATGATATAATGAGCATTGCGACGGATGCGCTTGCGCAAGACGTCATAATGCGAATGCCTGCATGGAGCCGGTAGGCGACATGTTAAAATAAAACATGATTTTTCCCAAATAATAATGAAAGGATAAAATGGTATATAAATTTATGAAAAAACTTATCTCATGGAACGTAAATGGAATAAGGGCATGCGCCGGTAAAGGCTTCATGGATTTTTTTAACAGCATAGATGCAGACATATTCTGTATACAGGAGTCCAAGATGCAGGAGGGACAGCTCACACTTGATATGCCAGGATATTATCAGTATTGGAACTATGCGGATAAGAAGGGATATTCAGGTACGGCTATTTTCACAAAAGAGAAATCTTTGAGTGAAACAAAAGGTATAGGCATAGATGAACACGACCATGAGGGTCGTGTCATAACACTTGAATATGAGAACTTCTACATGGTGACTGTATATACGCCAAATTCACAGAACGAGCTTGCAAGGCTTGATTACCGGATGAAGTGGGAGGATGATTTCAGAGCATATCTGAAAAAGCTTGAGGAGAATAAGCCTGTTATAGTGTGCGGTGATATGAATGTGGCTCACAATGAGATAGATCTGAAAAATCCAAAGACAAACAGGAAGAATGCGGGATTTACTGATGAGGAAAGAGAGAAGATGACGGTGCTTCTAGATGATGGCTTCATCGACACATTCAGATATTTTTATCCGGATCAGGAAAATATCTATTCATGGTGGTCGTACAGATTTAAGGCAAGGGAGAAGAATGCCGGATGGCGTATCGACTACTTCCTCACATCGGAAAGTCTGAAGGATAAACTTATCGATGCCAAGATCCACACCGATATCATGGGATCTGATCATTGTCCGGTTGAGCTGGATATCGACATGTAGTATGCGCTGAAAATACAAAAATGCAAAAACAAGTGATAATATTTACAGGTATATGTATCTAATATAACAAAAAACATGATAAAGCGAGTCATCACAGCTTGAAAAATTGACATTATATAAGTATAATCTCAATGAATGAATTATGATTAAGAGGCATTTAGCCGGAATAAATAAAAAGGAGAAAAATTATGAGTAAGAAACCAGTAGTTTTAATGGTCCTCGATGGATATGGTCTCAGTGACAAGACAGAGGGTAATGCAGTAGCACTTGCAAAGACGCCTGTTATGGACAAGCTTATGGCTACAGCACCATTTGTGCAGGGCGCAGCTTCAGGACTTCCTGTAGGACTTCCAGACGGTCAGATGGGCAATTCAGAGGTAGGTCATATGAATATCGGCGCAGGTCGTATCATATATCAGGAGCTTACAAGAATCACAAAGGCAATCGCTGATGGAGATTTCTTTGAGAACGAGGAGATGCTCGCTGCAATAGAGAACTGCAAGAAGAACAATTCTGATCTTCATCTCTGGGGACTTCTCTCAGACGGTGGTGTTCACAGCCACAATACACACCTCTATGCGATCCTTGAGCTTTGCAAGAAGCAGAATTTTGAGAACGTATACGTTCATCCATTCTTCGACGGAAGAGATACACCGCCTGCATCAGGTAAGGGCTACCTTGAGGAGCTCATCGCAAAGATGAAGGAGATCGGTGTAGGTAAGGTTGCATCTATGTCAGGTCGTTACTACGCAATGGACAGAGATAACAGATGGGACAGAGTAGAGCTTGCATACAAGTCACTTGTGACAGGTGAGGGAGTTCAGGCAGAGGATGCTGTAGCAGCTATGCAGGAGTCATATGACAAGAAAGTATATGATGAGTTCGTTCTTCCAACAGTCATCACAGAGAACGGTAAGCCTGTATCACTTGTTAAGCCAAATGATTCAGTTATATTCTTCAACTTCAGACCAGACAGAGCACGTGAGATTACCAGAGCATTCTGCTGTGACGATTTCGATGGATTTGAGAGAGCAAATGGCCGTATGCCACTCACATATGTATGCTTCAAGGACTATGACGAGTCAATACCTAACAAGCTTGTTGCATTCAAGAAAGAAGAGATCGACAACACATTTGGCGAGTATCTTGCAGCTAAGGGACTTAAGCAGCTCAGACTTGCTGAGACAGAGAAGTATGCTCATGTAACCTTCTTCTTTAACGGAGGTGTTGAGGAGCCTAACAAGAATGAGGACAGAATCCTTGTAAAGTCACCTGCTGTAGCAACATATGATCTCCAGCCTGAGATGAGTGCTCCAGAGGTAAGCGAGAAGCTCAATGCTGCCATCCTTGGCGGAGAGTATGATGTGATTATCATCAACTTTGCAAACCCTGACATGGTTGGTCATACAGGAGTTATCCCTGCAGCAATCCAGGCTGTAGAGACAGTTGATAAGTGCGTTGGCGCTGCAGTAGAGGCGATTGATAAGGTTGATGGAGTTCTCTTCATCTGTGCTGATCACGGTAACGCAGAGCAGATGATTAACTACGAGACAGGTGCTCCACACACAGCTCATACAACCAATCCTGTACCATTTATCCTTTACAACTATGGTGAGGACGTAGAGCTTCGCGAGGGCGGATGCCTTGCAGATATCGCACCTACACTTCTTGAGGTTATGGGACTTCCTCAGCCTGAAGAGATGACAGGCAAGTCACTTATTGTAAGAAAGTAGTTCAGAACAATAAATAAAAGATACGGCACCGAATTATAATATAAGATTGTTATGATCGGTGCTGTATTCAGTTGAGAGGACACATATGAAGAAGTTTTTGGAAGAGTTTAAGGAGTTTGCCCTTAAGGGTAATGTGATGAGTCTGGCTATCGGTGTTATCATTGGTGGAGCGTTCCAGTCATTGGTTACAGCTTTTACAGACTGTTTCATCACACCAATAATCAACAGCATAGGCGGAGCAGAGATCGGTGGACATTTTCAGATATTCCACACTGGACAGTATATCGAGTACGGAGCGTTTATTTCAGCTGTGATTAACTTCATAATCATGGCATTTGTTATATTTGTCATCATGAAGGGAATCAATGCTATCATGGATCTTGGCAAGAAGAAAGAGGAAACAGCGCCTCTCACAAGAAAGTGCCCTTACTGTATGGGAGAGATAGATATCAAAGCAACAAAGTGTATGCATTGTACATCAGATGTTCCACCTGTTCAGGAGTAGGTGTAGACATCTTGGCCTAGAACCTGATGTGGATAATGCCAGCGTAGGAATATATACAGCATAGGAACAGCGGCTGAGCCTTATGGCATAGCTGCTGTTTAATTTTTTAGAAATATAATATTTACAAAGGAGATAAAAGATCATGATAAAAGAATGTCTTGAAAATGTAAGAAAAAATGTGCCGTTGGTGCACAATATAACAAACTATGTAACTGTAAACGATGTGGCAAATGTTATCCTTGCCTGTGGCGGCAGTCCGATCATGTCGGACGATGAGGATGATGCACCCGATATAACAAGCATATGCGGTGGACTGAATATCAATATCGGTACACTCAATAAGAATACGATACCATCTATGTATCTTGCCGGAAAGAGGGCAAATGAACTTGGACATGTGGTGCTTCTTGATCCTGTTGGAGCGGGAGCAAGCAAGCTCAGAACAGATACAGCTGTCGGACTTATGCGAGATGTTAAATTTGATGTCATAAGAGGAAATATCTCAGAGATAAAGACTCTTGCATACGGCTCAGGAAGCACAAAGGGAGTTGATGCGGATGTGGCAGATGCAGTTACTGAGGATACACTTGACGGAGCAGTAACATTTGTCAAAAAATTATCTGCAGAGACAGGATCGATCATAGCGGTGACAGGTGCGATAGACCTTGTCGCAGACAGCGAGAAGTGTTATATCATAAGAAATGGCCGTCCTGAGATGGGAAAGATCACGGGAACAGGCTGTCAGCTCTCCGGAATGATGACTGCATACGTTGTGGCAAATCCGGATAACAAACTTGAGGCTGCTGCCGCGGCTGTCATGGTTATGGGACTTGCAGGCGAGATAGGTTATTCTCATCTCCAGACATTTGAGGGCAACTCTACATACAGAAACAGGATAATTGATGCTGTATACAATATGGATGGTGATACTCTTGAAAAAGGCGCCAGATATGAAATCAGATAAATGATAAGGAAGTATATATTTATCAGGGCTAAAATTTGAATTTAATATATAGAATATACAATATGGAAGAAGGATGTATATCATGATAAATTGCAGTAAAAAAGAGCTTATGCTTTACGCGGTCACAGACAGACACTGGCTCGGAGACGAGACATTATACGATCAGGTAAAGAAAGCACTCGACGGTGGGGCAACATTTGTTCAGCTCAGGGAAAAGAAGCTTGACAGAGAAGATTTTCTTGCTGAGGCGCTGGAGATACAGAAGCTCTGCAAGAAGTACGGAGTTCCGTTTGTCATAAATGATGAGGTGAGCATAGCGAAAGATATAGATGCTGACGGTGTGCATGTGGGCCAGAGCGACATGGAGGCGATGGATGTCAGAAAGGTGCTTGGCCCGGACAAGATACTTGGCGTGTCCGCTCAGACTGTTGAACAGGCGATAATAGCCGAAAAACACGGTGCAGACTATCTCGGAGTTGGCGCAGTATTTGCGACAGGCTCAAAGGATGATGCGGATGATGTGAGCCATGAGACACTGAAAGCGATATGTGAGGCTGTCTCCATACCGGTTATCGCCATAGGCGGAATAACAAAGGATAACGTGTCTGAACTTGCTGGCTCTGGAATATGCGGCGTGGCAGTGATAAGCGCCATATTTGGACAGAACGACATAAAGAAAGCTACGGAAGACCTCAAGGCTTCTGTGGAGAAGATGCTTGAACAGTAGATGTTGAAATTAGAGATAGATAGAGGTGCACATGAAAAAGATAGTTATCAGCGATATAAAAGGTGCGATATTTGACATGGATGGAGTTCTGCTGGACTCTATGCCGATGTGGGACCATGCGGGCGAGATGTACCTTGCAGGACAGGGGATAGAGGCTGAGCCTGATCTTGAAAAAGTCTTGTTTACAATGACTATGCAAAAGGGCGCTGAATATATACGTGATCATTATGGGTTAAAACTCACGGCGGATGAGATCATAGATGGCATAAATGAGACTGTGAGAGATTTCTATGCAAATAAGGCTGTGCCTAAGAATGGAGTCCTTAAGTTCCTCAGGCTGTTGAAGAGTCACAATATACCTGTAACCGTTGCGACTTCGACTGACAGATGCCATGTGGAGGCTGCTCTTTCAAGAAATGGCCTTATGGAATATGTAGACAAGATATTTACGTGTTCGGAAGTTGGCGTTGGAAAGGCTGCCTCTCCAAAGATATATGAGCTTGCGGCCGAATTTATGGGGACGAAAGTCGGCGAGTCATTTGTGTTCGAGGATGCCTATCATGCGGCCGAGACAGCTCAGAATGCGGGATTTACAGTTGTAGGACTCTATGACGAGTCAAGCCGTGACATGCAAGCAGAACTTAAGGTTCACTGCAATTATTACTATTTGGGATTTGCCGAGCTTATAGATGAGCTGCTGCCTGACAGAAGCCAGCTTGCACCGGTTCTTACCATCGCGGGCAGTGATTCATCGGGAGGTGCGGGAATACAGGCAGATCTTAAGACCATGCAGGCAAATGGAGTGTTTGGCATGAGCGCAGTAACTGCCTTGACGGCGCAGAATACCACAGGTGTGACATCCATCATGAATGTGACACCTGACATACTTGCAGATCAGATAGATGCAGTATTTACAGATATAAGACCACAGGCGGTCAAGATAGGTATGGTGTCTGTGCCAGAACTTATAAATGTGATCGCAGACAAGCTTGAATTTTACAGGGCGGAGAATGTGGTGCTTGATCCTGTGATGGTTGCGACAAGCGGTGCTAAACTCATAAGCGATGATGCTGTGGACGTTTTGACAGGAAGGCTGTTCCCACTTGCAAAGCTGATCACCCCAAATATTCCAGAGACAGAGGCCCTCACAGGTATGAGTATCCGGTCTAAGGAAGATATGGAAAGTGCAGCAAGGAAAATATATGAAAAATATGGCTGCTCAGTTCTTGTGAAGGGCGGACATAGCATAAACGATGCGAATGATATGCTGTTTGATGGAGAGAATGTATCATGGTTTTCAGGTGAGAGAATAGAAAATCCGAATACCCATGGAACGGGGTGTACACTCTCAAGTGCAATAGCCTCCAACCTTGCAAAGGGATATGATATAGAAACTTCTGTGCAGAGAGCAAAAGCGTACATCTCAGGAGCCCTGGCTGCGATGCTTGATCTAGGAAGAGGAAGCGGCCCGTTAAACCATGGCTTTGATATAGACAGCAGATTCATGATATAACGATACTGTACTGTGAAGTGTGCTGACATTAAGACTTGTGATAGGAATTATCACGATAGTTCTATCAGCTCTTATCAAATCTTGTAAAGAAAAATAAAAAGCGTATTGAATAAATCAAAACGATATGATATTATGTTTTGAGTTGGTGTTCGGAATATGCACGCACCATTTTTCGGAAACGGAGGTGTTAAGATGTTAAAGACGATATTACTTGTAGTTTATGTTATAATATGTATAGTATTAGCGATCGTGGTTCTTTCACAGGAAGGAAAAGATGCCAGCCTTACAAGCTCAATATCAGGAGCAGGCGGTGGATTTGACAATTCCTACTGGGGCAAGAATAAGGGAAGTTCCAAGCAGGAGATACTCAAGAAGATAACAGCAGTGCTTACAGTGTTGTTCTTCGTACTTGCATTACTGCTTGATTCAAAGCTTTTTAACTAATATGAATTCCGATGCTTACATATATTAAACGATATATGTAAGCATTTTTTGTTATTAAGCATTTTTTTATTATATTTGTTACAATGAGTTATAAAACAGTGATATATTAGAGAAAGGACATATATGGATAATCAAGATATAGATCTTTATAATAAAAGAAAACAGACAGTGTATGAGTTCATCTGTGATGATGACTATCCACCGATGAAGTTTAAGGAGATGTGTACATTCCTTCAGGTTCCCGGAGATGAACGACAGACATTTCTGGATATATTGAACGATCTGACCGATGAAGGTCTTATAATCAGATCTGCAAAGGGACGTTATCAGAAAGTTGGCGAGGGTACCTACAAGGGAACATTTATAGGAAATCAGAGAGGATTCGGGTTTGTCCGTGTTGAGGGGATGAAGGAGGATTTCTTTGTGCCTGAAAAGAATACAATGGGAGCGTTTCACGGTGATACGGTCCTTATACGTGCCGAGGACAGACCTAAGGGCATGAAGCAGGAAGCTACGGTTATAAAGGTACTTGAGAGAGGTTTGAAAAAGGTTGTCGGAGTATATCAGAAGAATAAGAACTTTGGATTTGTCATACCGGACAATCTCAAGATTGATGGTGATATATTTATATCGAAGGCTAATTCCATGGGCGCCATGGCAGGTCATAAGGTCGTGGCGGAGATCATAAGTTATGGGGACAAGGTCAAGTCACCAGAAGGCAAGATCATAGAGATACTTGGACATATCAACGATCCTGAGAGCGATGTTCTGTCTGTTGTCAGAGCCTTAGATATACCGGTTGATTTCCCTGATGAAGTCATGGACAGCCTTGCTCAGATACCTGATTCGGTCAGTACATCGGAGATGGCGGGCAGAACAGATCTCAGGCACCTTCAGACAGTCACGATCGACGGAGAGGATGCAAAGGATCTAGATGATGCTATTACTCTGTATGAAAAAGATGGTATGTACAAGCTGGGTGTTCATATAGCTGATGTTACCCATTACGTGAAGGAGAATTCTCCGCTTGATAAGGAGGCGCTTAACAGGGGTACAAGCTGTTATCTTGTGGACAGAGTTATACCTATGCTTCCACACAAGCTGTCAAATGGCATCTGTTCACTAAACGAAGGGCAGGACAGGCTTGCACTCAGCTGTCTTATGGATATAGATAAGAATGGACATATAGTTGGACATAAGATTTGCGAGACGGTTATCAATGTAGATCGTAGAATGTCGTACACAAGTGTCTCCGCCATAGTTGAGGACCACGATCCAGAGGAGACTAAAAAGTATGGGGAGCTTGTGCCGATGTTTGAACTCATGCTCCATGTATCGGATCTTCTCAGGGCAAACAGGAGAAAACGTGGTTCGATAGATTTTGATTTTGATGAGTCGAAGATCAAGATAGGTTCAGATGGAAATGTAGTATCTATAGGGGTATATGAGAGACGAAGATCAAACGAGATCATAGAGGACTTCATGCTTGCCGCAAATGAGACGATCGCCGAGGATTATTTCTGGCAGGATATACCGTTTGAATACCGAGTTCACGAGACTCCGGATGCAGACAGAGTGGAGCAGCTGTCGCTTCTTATAAGCAACTTTGGAATGTACTTCAAGGCTTCAAAGGAGAATATACATCCAAAGGAGTTTCAGAAGCTTCTTGACACGATAAAAGGCGAGCCGTACGAGAATCTTGTCAGCAGGATGGCGCTTCGAACCATGAAACAGGCGAAGTATTCCACTGAATGTACAGGACATTTTGGTCTGTCGTGCAAATACTACTGTCACTTCACTTCTCCTATAAGGAGATATCCAGATCTGCAGATTCATCGTATAATAAAGGAAAATATACATGGAAAGCTTGATTCCAAGCGAATAGAGCATTATAGCATGATACTGGACAGGGTTGCTGATGACAATTCCCGCAAGGAGAGGCGTGCAGAAGAAGCTGAGAGAGATGTCGAAAAGCTCAAGAAGGTAGAATATATGTCGGCACATATTGGTGAGGTATACGATGGATTTGTGTCTGGTGTCACCAACCGAGGAATGTTTGTTGAACTTCCGAATACGGTAGAAGGATTTGTAAATGTGGCGGATATGCGCGATGATTATTACTATTTTTCCCAGGAAGATTATGCTATGATAGGTGAGGAGACTGGAAATCAGTATGCCATCGGAGATCCTATACAGATCAGAGTTAAGAACACGGATAAGATGACGAAGTCTATAGACTTCAGTATTGTTTATAAAGGAGAGGATAAATTTGTCAAAGGAAAGAGGAAACACTCTCATCGCAAATAATAAAAAAGCATATCATGAGTATTTTATAGAAGAGAAATTTGAGGCTGGTATCGAGCTTGTGGGAACAGAGGTCAAGTCCATAAGGCAGGGACACTGCAGCATCAAGGAGGCATTTGTCGGAATCGATCACGGTGAGGTATACGTGTACAGGATGAATGTCAATCCATACGAGAGGGGCAATATATTCAACAAGGATCCGCTCAGAACACGCAAACTCCTGCTGCATAGGTACGAGATCAATAAACTCATAGGACAGCAGAAAGTAAAGGGCTACACCATCATGCCGCTCAAGGTATATATCAAGGATGGCCTTGTCAAGATGGAGATCGGTCTGGCAAAGGGTAAGAAGCTCTATGATAAGCGTGAGGATATAGCGAAGAAAGATATGAAGCGTGAGATGGAGAGAGATCTGAAAAACAGGAACAGAGAGTAGTTATGTGCTGGGCTGTGTAATAGGAAGCTTTGGGGTGTAGAGAGTAAATATACTCTGAACCGTGGGAAGCTTTCGGATGCAATATGTCAAAAAACTGTGAAATATGATATATTTATGGAACTATTTGTTGGAAATGTTCTCCTGCATGTGTTATACTAGCAGGGTGTTGAAAATTAGAAATGATTTTCATATAATACGAATTGTTTGGAGAAGAGAGTTATGAGTCAGAGTAAAGTAGATCAGAGAAAATATGAGAAGAAGCACCGCAAGGAGATACTTCGTAAGCAGAAGGTGAAAAAGGTGCTTGCTGTTACGATTACTATAGTTGTGATAGCCGGTATTGTAGGAAGCATAGCAGGTGTTAAGATATATAAGGCTATTCCAAAGTATGTGGAGGCATCAAGTCTTAACAGTTATATAGATAAGGCTTATTCAGATCTTGGATATGATTCATTGCTCCCTGCTACTGGCACAGATGCAGAGAAAGATACAACGGACTCAGAGGAGGCTGCTGATTCAACATCAGAGGACGATACAACAGAAGCTGCTTCATCAGAAGAGACTGCTTCAACTGAAGCAGAGTAAGCAGAAAGCTATAAGTTATACAGTAGTAGATAGTGTAGCAATATATCAGATATTGCGTGGAATATGACATGAGATTATGATATGAGAATATGACATTAGAATATATGCATATATCATGTGGATTCCACATAATATATAATAATCGGTTATCACTGGTTTGTTAAACAATCAGGGGTTGACTGGTTTCGACAGGGGTTTTGAAGCTATGGAAGCCATCCGTGGACCAGAGCCACGCTAAAAGCTGGACAAAAAATAAACGCTAACGATAATTTAGCATACGCTGCCTAGTTGCAGCCGTCATCCTTTAGGAACGCCGAGCCTTTAGGAATGGCGTCGACTTTCGGCAAACTCCTGCATCTAAGCTTTGCGATGTAGGAAAATCCATGAAGCTACTAAGGTCTATAGCATGTTAGTGGGCGATAGGCTGAGGGAATGTTAAAGCACTGACTGTGATGGAAGAAACTGTAGTGAATGAGCTTTTGGACGGGGGTTCGACTCCCCCCAGCTCCACTAATTTTCATAAGGAGGGACCCGCCGAAGGTGGGAGGAATCCTTGTGAAGCACGCAGACGCCTGCGAACGGAGTTCGCCTTTTAATTCGTCTGCTCCACTAAATGGAAAAGCAGGGCATATAGATTTTGTTTCTATATGCCCTGCTTTTTATTTAAACTACAAGTTGATGGTCTGACGAGAGATGATCGTATAAGATGTATGTATGATGTATAGGGTTCTATACTGATCCAATAAAGATAAAAATGATGGGGAGGCTTTATATATATGTGTGCATATGATTTTGATATGCCGGATGTGATAATGAAGAGTAGACTTGCTATGCTGCGCATCGTGGGTGTGCTTATGCTGATGGTGGTTCTTGTCTTGGGTGGCATCGGCATATATATGAGAGATAAGCTGGTATATAACTACTGGGACAAGCAGAGAACTAAAATTGGAAGCATAATGAAGGTATCCGGTTACACTATAGACAGGGGAGATCTGGTTATGATAGATATCGAAGGACACAGATATCTACAGCGGATAGTAGGACTACCTGGTGACAGTATACAGATAAAGAATGGTATTTTGTATATCAACGGATCGGAATTTGATACTAAGGACATAGAAGTAGACAGTATGAGCTTCTCAGGGACCGTCCCTGAAAAAGAGTATTATGTTCTTGATGACAGGAGTTTTCTGTATGATAGTGGACGCTTCGATATTAGATTCATGCCGGAATGCCTTATCCGCGGTGTGGAAGTATTCTCGTATAAGGTAAAATAGCAATCAGAAATAGCGGGCAGAAAAATAAACAGAAATAGATGTAGAAATAAGAAACAGAAAAAGAGGTAAAAAAAATATGGATTTTGAACGATATACTGATGAGAGAGTTCATATGCTAAAAGTCCGTGCTATGGGTCAGCTTCTAATCATTGTATTTGCTCTAGTTGTGTTAATAAAGGCTCCTATGTTTGATATATATTGTGTGAGAGTTTCTGGATATTCAATGGAAGCCTCATTTCATTACGGCTCGGAATATTTGATGAAAAAATCAGGATATACTCTTGAAAGAGGTGATGTGGTAACTCTATGGGGAGACAGCGGTGAGTATATGATCAAGAGAGTTATAGGCATGCCAGGCGAGCAGATCAACATAGTTGATGGACATGTATTTGTAGATGGTATAGAGCTAAGTGAAACATATGTGACATATAAGGATGATTTTTCAGGTGCTTATCAAATTCCGAATGATCAGTACTTTGTAATGGGAGATAACCGCCACAATTCTTCAGATTCCAGGTACTGGGCATACAGTTATGTGCCGGCGGAAGAAATTACGGGAAAAGTACTGTGTCAGATAAGCCCGTATTTCAGACTTATAAAGAGTCCGGATTATAATATTTAGAAATAATATTTGGAGGTGAGGATTTGCAGAATGCAAATATGAGAACAAATTGGTTCTTGCTCGGGGACATACATGGCCAGGCGGCGCCTATAGAGTATTTTTATAAATTCAATAATGAAAGACTGAATCTTGATACTTTCCAGAATAACTTGATCCTGCTTGGGGACGTGGGCTGCAATTTTTCCATCATCGGTAAGGGTGATGAGTATTGTAAGCAGAGTCTTTCCAGATTCCCATTTACCTATATATGTCTTCGAGGCAATCACGAGGCAAGGGTGACAGATGTTGTAAAGCTGTTTCCAGACAAATGGGAGCAGAGGGAGAAGTATGGCGGTATCATATATGTGGAGAAGGAATATCCGAGAATTGAGTATCTTGAAGACATCCCGGCTGTGTATGAATTCGGTGGATATAAAACATTGTCAATACCGGGGGCTTATTCCATCGATAAGCAGCTTCGGATACAGAGCAATTGGGGATGGTTTGAGAATGAACAGCTGTCAGATTCTGAGATGGAGATCGGCAGGAATCTCATAGAGAAATATCCGATTATGGATCTGGTCATTTCCCATACATGTCCCATCACATTTGAACCGAGGGATCTCTTCCTGAAATCCTTCGATCAGTCGAAGGTTGACAAGAGGATGGAGATATATCTAGGCGAGATAGAAGCAAAGCTTGATTATAAGAGATGGGCATGGGGACACTTCCACGCAGACAGGTTATATCCGTGGGATGACGACAAGGAAAAGTTAATGCTCTTTGATGAGAACGTTGTAGATCTGAATAAGTTTATGACGATGAAACGGACGGACAGTCTGTTTGATATAATTGCGTAGTGATTCTGAACACGACAGGCGTGATATGCTAGCCAGGCGTCGCCTATTATAATACTAAACGAGTATAAAACTACAATAAAAAAGAATAAAAAAGAACTGATAATATACGTTTAGACATTATCAGTTCTTGGGGTTGTTAAGAATTAAAAAGTTCCATCTGTGTATTTACATTGTCGTTGTGTTCGACAACTATAACATCTTGTACATTAAACTTCAGTATCTCGGCTAGGTAAATTAAGTTCTCTAGCTTCGGGAGGCTTTTGCCTATGGTCCAGTGGTGAACCGCCTGCGGGGATACAGCGATCAGATTGGACGTACTTGATAAGGACTGTCCTCTTTCTGCGAATATCGCAGCTAAATTCTTGCCGGTAGCTTTCATGTCTATCCTAAGATTCAATGCTTCGGCAGAGGGATAATATGTTTCAATGTTCATAGTGTGTTTCCTCCTCCTTGAATAAAAATTTGATTGGATTTGAAACACAGGCCTGCGCTTCTTTTTTTCGTTAGCTAATATCTGGATTATAATCTATTTGATATTTAATGTGTATCCCTTACAGGCGCCGGGGAAAAGTTATAAAATTTTGAAATTTAAATAGCTGCTTGATGGATAAATATTTGATAGTCGTGTATTATGATTTTATACGATGATCCGACAATAAATATTTGGTTATTGCTTTTGTAAAATAATGTATATAAAATAATATTTGGAGAATACATAGCTGACCTGTTTATTAGGATTAGGGGGATGTATAAATTTTGATTAATTAATATGGAGGTTGAAATGGGAGACGAAGTACAAACAGATAACAAAGAATGTAGAATAACTTGTGAATATTATGACTATCTTTCTAATAGTGAGATGGGGTTGAATGGATTAGGTGACTATATAAAAATTGTTATTTCGTGTAGAGGTGTGTCGTATGATAATCTGAAAAAAATATTGAGATATATAAATTTAGAATATAGAGGAGAAAATTATAAAGCACCTAAAGATTGGGTAAGAATGGGGTATAATTCATCTGAGAAAATAGTCACATATAATGACCTAGATAGTATTACTAAAAAATGGAAAACAACAATTATAAAATATCAAGTTGAAGAAAATGAAGAATCAATAAAACCGTCAAATAATGGAATGGCGGAGACGCCATTTTTTGTTGGGGATTTTAGACGTATTTCAGCTGATTTGATTTATGTAATTTGCTGTGGAACTGAAAATGTCAAAAATGAGGAATTTAAACAAGTAATATCTAAAATTAAAGTTGAAAAAATTATCACTGGTCACATTGAAAATGGTTCTCCTAAAGAAGAAACATATGAAATTGAGTCGCTAGCTACTAAAGAAATTTTATCTCATGTTCAATTTAAAGATAATAAAGGTGACGTGTATACATTTCCTATAAATTTTTCGAGATTAAATGATTTGAGAGTATCATATAGTTCACGATTTTTGGACTCAAGTGTTAATTTTTTCTATCAAATATACAATGAAAACGAAAAAATTGATTTGGATTTTTGTACGATATATAAATTTGTATATTACTTTGTTGATTTGTTTATTGGACATTATGGTGATGAGTATGGACTTTTTTATTATTATCAAAACGAATTACATCCTTTTATTGCTTTGAAAAAAAACAAAGAGGAAAAAATAATAGCCACGTTTACAGATGTAAAACGGACTTTTGCGGAAGGACAAGTACAAGTAATTGACAACGAATATACTTTAGACAATCAATATGAGAATTTATTTGAATCATTGGGAAAAAATCAGCTAGCTAATTCAAAAGATAACTGTGATAAGTTGCTGAAACTAAAACGAAAGCTGTATCATGAAATTTACATAAAAACGGAAAAGAAGTGTAGTGAGTGTATTTTTGTTTGGAATAAAAAGGATGAGAAATGGGAATATGCAAAAGAAGGTATTATAATAAAATGTAAGGATTGTGTATGTTCTGGTGAATATGAATTTTGTTTTGAAATTGATAATAAGAATATAACTGTTGGGTATGGTAATTCTGTCATACATATGACAGGAAATGGGGATACATGTCTGTGGGAGTATGAAGATACGGAAGAAAAACGGTTTATATCACTTAATGACTTGTATCGATTAAAAGGAGGCAGATTCAGCTCACATGATTTTATAAAAAATTATGAGAAATATACAGATAACATTAAATATGTTAAAGATGAATCAAAAAATTTTATTGATTTTGTGAAAAAATTAAAGAATTTTATTGATAATAACGCTAATAATGAAGAATTAAAACGTATAATAAGATCAGAAAGATCAGAATCGAGAGAGATAAGTGAAATTTTTTGTGATATAAAATTAAACGAAAAAACATTGCAAGATATAACAGATCAAGTACATATATATAAGGAAACCCAGAAGGTGCCAAATTTAGTAATTATGGGTGCTTCTGGTACAGGAAAGACGACATTGGCAAAGAAGATTGCTGATTGCTTTGAAGGATATGTGATTGATCCCCTGTCGCCATCAGATTTAAAGGGGGCGTATATTGGACAAACAATACCTAAGGTATATGATCGTCTTGTGGATGCTAGTAAAAATAAAAAAATATTATTCTTAGATGAGGCATACCTTCTCCAAGAGGATCGGTTCGGTCGCGAGGCTTTAGCATATCTACTGCCTGTTATGAGTGGGGATCGCAAAGTTATTATTAAACAGTCTGAGGATATAGGAGAAGAGGGGGAGGTATTTAATTTCGAAGAAGGAGATCACGTAATTCCTCCAATTTGGATGGCAGGATATGAGCACCAAATGCGTAAAACACTTAGCGAAAATCCAGGTCTATATAGACGAATGGTTAAGCTGACTTTGCCAAGCCCGAATGCTTCTGATTTATACGACAATTTAACGATGTTAGCTGGCAAGTTAGCTGACAATAGTTTAAAGTTAAAAGAGATATTTGAGGAACAATCAATCCAAAAAGATGTTAAAAATTACTTTATATGGGCAATAGCCAGGGAAAATGCAGAATATTTTGGAAATTATGCCGGAGTTCAAAAGTTCTTTGAAACCTGCAAAATTCGTAGAGTTGATAATAATAATACCAGCTCTGCGCGTGTACTTATAAATAGAATAATAGAAGAGAACAAAAAAGAAATTAAGGCTCAGTATGCTGCTGTATTATCGAAGAATGAAAAATCAAGAAAATTTGTAGTGAGTAGGGATATTGACACGACATTTAAAGACGTAATTGGCGAAGCTGTTACAAACAAACTTAAACCAATAGTTGATATGCTTATTGACCATGAAAGATATTATGAATGTGGAATAAATGTTCCAAAGGGGGCGTTGTTAGTAGGTCCTCCGGGTACAGGAAAAACACTTCTGGCAAGGGCTGTTGCAGGCGAGTTTCAACAGTCTCAAAAGGAGCTGGATTCAGATAAGCAGATTGCTTTTATTTCGGTAATTGGTACGGAACTTAGTACGCCGGAACTTGTTGAGGAACTGTTTTCTGAAGCCGCTGATTATGATGCCGCTATTATATTCATTGATGAAATAGATTCAATGGGAGTTAAAAGGGAGTACTCACACAATCCTGAACCTATGTTCCAGCTTTTAAAGGAGATGGATGGCTTTGAACAGAGAACGAATATATTTGTGATGGCAGCAACAAACGCTCCGGAAATCCTTGATGAGGCACTGAAGAGACCTGGTAGATTTGACAGATATATAGAAGTTTCATATCCAACTAAAGAAGAGAGAAAAGACATAATTAAAATGTATGTTGAAAAGCTTAAATGGTTTAGATATGAACAATCTAAAGAAAATTCGAACGATGAAACAAATAATGTAAGTTCTGATGTAGCAAATGATAATTGGGACGAATTGTATGAGAATATAGCCAATAAAACAAAGTCGTTTACTCCGGCTCAATTGAAGAACTTAATTAATGAAGCTGCAATTGATTTTTATTCACTTACACCAGCTCAATTGAAGAAATTAATTAAGGAAGCTGCATTAAATGAAGATTCACTTAGACTAGATCAATTGATGAACTTAATTGATGAAGCTGCATTAAATGAAGATTCACTTAGACTAGATCAATTGGATAGCTCACTAAAATTAATTGCATTTGAATATTTAGTAAATGAAAAAATAGAACAGCTTATCATTGGTGATAAAAAACCTAAGCCTGACGAAGCTAAATTTTCAGTTGAAGAGAATAAAGGCTGTTCAGCTGTTGCAATACATGAAGTTGGTCATGCGATGGTGTGCTTGTTACAGGGAATGGAGCCTTTTGAAAAAATCACTATTTTGCCTCGTGGTAATGCGCTCGGCTATGTCACACCGAGCAGCAATAATTCTCTTTGGACAAAACAAGACTACCTTAATCAAATCAGAGCACTTATGGGAGGAAGAGTTGCAGAGGAATTGTTTTATGGCGAGGATGATATATCCGTGGGAGCGGCACAGGATATTCAAAGTGCTACAAAGCTTGCAGAAAACATGGTTGCCATATTTGGAATGTCAGAGAAAATCGGTGTCATGTCTGTGAAGAGTGATACATCAAATTTCCTTGGCAGTGTTTCCAAATTTGAATGTTCTGAATCATTCAGATATGATGTTGAGATTGAGGTCAGAAATCTGTTGAGAACGCAACTGGAAATTGTCAGAGAAGAATTGAAAAAACAAAAGGATATTATTAAAGAAATGGCAGAGGCTGTGTATGGTGTAGAAACGATGTCAGGGGATGATTTCAAGAAAAAATATAATGAGAAGAGAAAAGAGATAGAAGAGAGTAGTAAGAAACTGAGAGACTCTGTCTCGTATGATGCGTAAGGCATGTAAATTTTCTTTTTCCCGCCTTGACGGTCTTGTATGACTGCCAAGGCGGGAAGGGATTTTCTTAACGCAACGCGCTGTTATCATCAGGGAAATCGAACATAGAATATATATCATATAGTGCACCTTCTATTTCAGACAGGATTTTCCCAGTGCTGCATTCGTGGTTACAACCGACCGGATTATATTCCCATTCACGACAGATGTTGGCTGGGTTTTCATTGGTGGCTTTACTTTTGCTATCATCTAATTCGCTAGCGTAAGTATTGTAATATCTGCAGGACCGGCAATTGTTGTTGATATAACGTCCGTAGAGACCTATAAGGTCCCACAGAGCTTTACGTCCACGAGGTTTATCTTGGGAATCAAGCGCCTCTCGGATTTTGATCTTCTGAGCTTCAGGATATAAGGTATCTCTCTTATCAATAGAACTTAGTGCATTGAAAATATTGTTAAACTTGAGAAAGTAGTTTTTATAGAATTTTCTATATTTCTCCTTGTCAAATATTTTGGTTTTAGTTATATTTTTAGCTATATCTGCAGCTTGATCTGTAATATATTCCTCTGTTGCTATATGTGATACATCAATTCCTCTTTTAAACACCCTTATTGTCACTTCATAGAATATAGGATTATATTTGTCCAAAACGTCATCCATTACATTATCAAATTTTGCTCTGCTTTCGCAATTCTTTTGGTGGTTGTCTGCATTACTATTTCCATTTGCTATAAAAGGATGGCGAAATTGGGGTACTTCTTTGTCTTTTTTTTCTCCTTCATCGTTAATGTATTTAAAAAAAACTTCAGGCACTGAACCATCCAGTTCTTTTCTTTTGAGATTGTTGTATTGACTCATGTTCAAAAACTGTTTTTTTTCTACATAAATTATAAGCATAAACTGTGATATAATTTTTGAAAGCCAATATTTATGATAACCACATTGCCAGTCATATAAATTTACAGAAGGGAAGCTCCCCGATCTTATTAAATCGTTTAAATATTTGGATATCTTATAGGTTGCTATAGTAATACCAGTTATTTGATTATATTTAATCCTCGTGTCGGGAATGTCCCGAGTAAATATCAGGTATTCGTCATTCTCTAATTGCTTTGTTTCTTCTAGATATTTTGTTGTATTTTTTCTTGATGATATGAGGGTTAACATATTTAGTAATTCATCAACTTTCTCTAGACAAGTAAACAAAGACATGGTTATATTTTTATCTTTATTATTGTCTATTTGTATAGATATTTCTTTACTCCATGCCCGCCTTACAGTAAAAATAAGCTGATCTATAATTGACCAGGGGTTGTTATAATAAAAAGACAGCAAAGATGGGTTTGTATAGAAATTGCTCAAACGCAAATTATTTAGTATATCTAATATAGTGTCTTTTTCAGGTTCGGTGTAGCTGTTAGTATTCTTCAAAAAATCCCCAAATTCCCGAAATTTCGTAGAGGGTTTTAAATAGTCCGCCAAGAGCGCTGTAAGCGCTGCATCACATTCTATTATTTTACCTTTATATTCGTTATTTTGAGTTGTGTAAAATATGCCAGTTAAGGCAGTCAATATTTCCGCAGTATATCTTCCGTAGCTGGTTTTTTTAGAGAATATGGTTCCAGAGTTGGAAGATTCTATGGTTATTTTTGGGAGATACGGATAGTATATCACTCCATCAGCGAGGTCTTCCAATTCTAATGTTACTTGCTTTTCTGAGTTGCTTCTTTTGTTAAGCAAATAATCAGAACATTCTTTTGAGAGAAAAACAAAAGGGTTATTTAATTCGGCATCATCGTCCTGCCCATTGCCTTTACAGTATTTTTCCTGGAGCAGAGCGATGGTGTTATAATAAGTTCTTTCATTTGCAGACGAATTCTTATCATCTGTATATGAGAAATTTATTATTGCTGGTTCTGAACCGGCATGATTCTTTTTGTATGAAGGTATGGAATCTACAGCCCATTTAGTGAAAATTAAATGAAGTAAGAAGAGCATAACAAACCCATTTATTTCATCTTCCTTGCTTTGAGATCCTGGTGCTTCAACAGACGAATCCGTTTTTTCGATATCTGTTTTGCCTTTTTTCATCGATATATCCCCCGTGTTATTTTTAATATGTAGAGAACCCCAATAACGTTCTAAATTGTAGAATAACATAATGCTAAAACATCTTCAATGTGTTATGTCTTGAAAGTAAAGTATAGACCGACCAGTTGAGCATAGATGGTTATTGTTGTTTATTTGTGGATATCTTAAGACAACCAGTTTTATGCCAGATAGAAGTGTAGGACAACAAACAATGCCATTAATTATAACAAACGAAGAAACTAAAGAAATATTTGTAGATCAATGCATAAAGGAGTTAGTCAATAATCGGTTTAAAGGAGAATTATGTTGAGTACAGGTACATTTCATAGAAAACAATATTTTCGTGTGAAAGAATTATTGCAGTCTGAAAACTTTATTGCCATAGTGGGACCTAGTCGGGTGGGAAAATCTGTAATGATGGCTCAGTTAGCTGATGAGTGTGGCGGCAATTATGTATCATTTAAATTGCTGTCGGGTGATGCTCCAGATGACACATTTGATGATATTTTAAAGAGGATCAGCAATAATGAGGAAACTATTGAATATTTAGACGATATTGCTTATTTAAAAGATTTGGGAAGGCGATTAGCGGTTTAAATGGCTGGAGATTTGATGATTCTTTTCGTACTCCGGAAGATTACTTCTTCACAGTATTGCGTTTCTTATATGATATGGAGATAATAGAGTTTGTAAAACCACTGGACGATACGGAGTTAGATGATTTTCTTTATGGTTTTGTTATATCATGGGATACACCGGAAGAGTTGTTGAGAGTACGATTCGAAGTTCTGTTCATAATTGGTTGGGCGACAATACAGGTAAATTGCATTTTGACAACATGATCCTTACTGATTATATACTGTCTTTAGACACAGAGATAAAGAGGATTCCTTATTATGTGTTTATGGCACATATAGATTTGACAGGTAGGATATTTGATTGATTTTTGCAGAATTTGAATAACACTTTTATCAAAATTTCTCTTGCATCTATCATTTCGTTATGTTATATTAAATGAGTTGTGAAAAGAGTGATGGTCCTCTGTGCCCATATATCCGATGGATATGGCAGTAAGAACATCAGAATATTAAGGAGGAACACAATGAACGATTACATCAAGAATCTTGAGGCTTCTCAGATGAAGGAGAGCGTTGACAAGTTCAACGTAGGAGACACAGTTAAGGTACACAACCGTATCAAAGAGGGTAACAAGGAAAGAATCCAGATCTTCGAGGGTACAGTTATTAAGAGACAGGGCGGAAGCAACAGAGAGACTTTCACAGTAAGAAAGATTTCTAGCGGATGCGGTGTTGAGAAGACATGGCCTGTACATTCACCTTTCGTTGAGAAGATCGAAGTAGTAAGAAAAGGTAAAGTTAGACGTGCTAAGATCTACTACTTACGTTCAAGAGTTGGTAAGGCAGCAAAGGTTAAAGAGCTTGTTAAATAATTTAGCTTATAACATGTAGGACAAGATGGCTGGGGTAAATATTTACTCCAGCCATTTTTGAAATAGGGCGGAGATTGCTGAACATGAGTGAGAGATATGACAGAATAAGAAGAATACGCCGTGAGAAACGCAGGCAGCGCAGACAGCAGAGAACGTTGAAGAAATCCATGAAGTATCTATTTGGATGGCTTATAACGATTCTGACAGCAGCAGTTCTAGGATATGGATTTGTCGCATTTGGATTTCAGAAAGTCTATATGGTGGGGCCTTCCATGACTCCGGTTATATCGGACGGACAGAAGTGTGTTGTCAATAAGATAGCATACCTTGTGGGTTCACCGGACAGATATGATATAGTTGCGTACCGTTCTGTGGAACACCAGGACAAATATTATTCGATCAAGAGAGTTATAGGCCTGCCGGGGGAGACTGTGCTGATACAGAATGGACAGGTATATATAAATGGAAATCCGCTTGCAGACAGTCCGATAGATAGTGAGATACGAACGGCAGGTCTGGCGGAGTCATCCATCACGCTCGGGGAAAATGAATATTTTCTGCTTGGAGACAATCCGGACAGCAGCCAGGATTCGAGATTCAGCAGTGTGGGGAATATAAAAAAGAGCGAGATGCTTGGAAGAATAAAAGAGTGAGATGGAAACATCAGGAACTAAGGATACAAACATCAAAGAGGTGCGTTGAATGAATATACAGTGGTATCCTGGTCATATGACAAAGGCAAAGCGTATGATGCAGGAAGATATAAAACTGATAGATATAGTTATAGAGCTGGTTGATGCGAGGATTCCGCTTAGCAGCAAGAACCCGGATATAGATGAACTGGCAAAGAACAAATACAGACTGATACTGCTCAACAAATCAGACCTTGCGGATGACGCCGTCACAGCAAAGTGGGAAAAATATTACAGCGAGAAAGGCTTTTTTGTGGCTAAGATCAATGCCAGGGACGGTGTCGGGATGAAGAGTATAAATGGCATCGTACAGGAGGCATGTCGTGAGAAGATAGAGCGTGACAGAAAAAGAGGTATAATCAACAGACCTATAAGAGCGATGATCGTTGGAATACCAAATGTTGGAAAGTCCACATTTATCAATTCATACGCGAGAAAGGCATGTACAAAGGTTGGAAATAAGCCTGGCGTGACAAAGGGCAAGCAGTGGATACGTCTGGGAAAGAACATAGAACTTCTCGACACTCCGGGAATACTTTGGCCTAAGTTTGATGATGAGGCTGTAGGTCTCAGACTGGCATATATCGGATCTATCAATGACGAGATCTTGAATGTTACAGATATAGCAGTTGAATTAATAAAATTTTTACAGGCAAACTATTGTCAGACACTGACTCAAAGGTATAATATTGAAAGTACTGGCGACCCCGTGCAGGTGATTGCGCAGATCGCTGAAAAGAGACAGTGTATAAAAAAAGGTGGCGAGTTGGACTATGATAAAGCTTCAGCTCTTCTCATGGATGATTTCAGATCAGGTAAGCTTGGACGGATCACTCTTGAGACACCTTAAAGGAGTATAGATGAGTGAAGATACTAATAAAGAGACAAATGTTGCTGATACCTTAAACGAGATATTTGATGATGACCCTGCGAAAAAAGCCAGGGAAAGAGAGATTGCCAAATACGAGAAAAAACGTCAGAAGGCACTTGAGAAAGAGACCAGAAAGGCGGCGAAGGCAGAGGCTAAACAGAAGAAAAAGAACGGTGAATCTGAGGAAAACACCGAAGTTAGTCAGTTAGGCACAGATAAGAGTGCGGAGGGACAGGCTTCGGGTGTCAGCGGATGGTCCTGGGATCAGGCGGTGAAGGAGAGCAGCGAAAACCAGACTGAGACTGATCAGAATAAGAATAATAATGAATCCAGTGAATCTGCAGAGACGCCAAATAAGAATGAATCTGAGAAAACCGAGAATAAAGCAGATACATCGAGCAAGAATGAGTCCGATGTACAGGCCGTATATTCTGAGGATGGTGAGCTTGATGAGAAAGCACTGAGAAGTAAGCTCAGAGCTGAGAAAAAAGCAGAGAAAAAACAGAGAAAGGCTCAGAAAAAGGAAGATAAGGAGATAAATATCGTAAAAGATCTTCTGTTTCTGTGTATGTATATACTGATCGTCATAGGAATCTGTTGGGCAGTGCTCACATATGTGGGACAGAGAACAGAGGTGAGCGGAGAATCTATGAGTAATACTCTACACAGCGGGGATACATTGTGGATAGACAAGCTTGAATATGAGTTTGGTTCTCCAAAGAGATTTGATGTGGTGGTGTTCCCTTATGAGGAAGAGAAAGACACATTTTACATCAAGCGTATCATAGGTTTGCCGGGTGAGACTGTGTATATAGATGAGGAAGGAACTATCTATATCAATGATGAGCCTCTTGAGGGTGATAAGTACGGCAGGGAGCCTATAGCTGAAGACAAGAGAGGTGTAGCATCTGAGGAAGTGACACTTGGCGATGATGAATATTTCGTGCTTGGCGACAATAGAAATAACAGCAGGGACAGCCGTTTTGAGGATGTTGGAAACATTCACAAGGATGTGATAATAGGCAGGGCTGTATTTAGATTTACCGGTGGTTTGGGTAAGATAGAATAGAACATGTATCGAGGGCCGTTGCCGATAAGAATGGCAATAGCCCTTGTTTTATGGAGGAATATATGAGCAGCATTGCAGAGATAAAGAAGGTGTTTGCATCGACAGATCTGTCCGATTACGACAGACTGTTTGAAGAGTATGCCGGGGATGACAGAGAGGGAGTTAAGAAGATACTCGAGTCGGCCCACAGGAAAAAGAAAGCATACGATGATGAGAAGATCAGAATGTACAAGATGTTCGAGTACGAGAGAAAGTATAGTGATAATGAGTTTATCTGCGGTATAGATGAGGTAGGCAGAGGTCCGCTGGCAGGTCCGGTGGTTGCTGCTGCGGTTATCCTTCCAAAGGAATGTGATATACTGTATCTGAATGATTCAAAGCAGATATCTGCCAAAAAGAGGGAACTTCTGTATGATGAGATCATGGAGAAGGCTGTTGCAGTGGGAGTAGGTATGGCTAATCAGGATGTCATAGATGATATAAATATTTTAAACGCTGATTACGAGGCAATGAAACAGGCTATATCAAAGCTCTCTGTTAGACCTCAGCTGCTGCTCAACGATGCGGTGAACATTCCTGGTGTCGATATCCCACAGGTAGGCATCATAAAGGGAGATACTTTGTCCGCATCCATAGCGGCTGCAAGTATAATCGCAAAGGTGACAAGGGATAGGCTCATGGTAGAGTACGATTCTATCTATCCTGGATATGGATTTGCACGCAATATGGGATATGGAACGGCGGAGCATATAAAAGCGTTGGAGACGATCGGACCGTGTGCGATACATAGAAGATCGTTTATCACAAAGTTTGTGTGATTATATCAAAATAGATAAGATGGTGTGAAGATGGAGAATAGCGCTGTATTAAATGAGTACAACAGCAGACGAACAGGTTCTGAATATGAGACGGCAGCGTGCGACTATCTGAAAAACTGCGGCTATGATATACTTGCAAGAAATTATAGGGTGTCTGCGGGGGAGATAGATATTGTTGCGCAAAGCGATGGATACATAGTGTTTGTTGAAGTCAAATTCAGGTCCAACACTCATATGGGAGCTGCCTCCGAGGCAGTGGATCACAGAAAGCAGAAAAGGATCTCTAAGGCTGCGCTGTATTTCCTGAAGCAATATGGGTATGGCGTTGAAGTCCCAGTGCGGTTTGATGTCATAACTGTATCTGGGAATGAGATAACACATATAGAAAATGCATATGATTATGCAGGCTGGTAAATTGGGTGAAGATTTATGAAGAATATAAAATATATACCAAATAAAAGCAATTCAACACATATCCACAGTGTGAATGAGGTTGATTATATAACATTTGACAAGCTGGATAAGGCTGGTGTGGTTCATGCGTTTTCTACGAGAACAGGGGGCGTAAGTGAAGGGTATCTGGGCTCTATGAATCTGAGCTTTCACCGGGGCGATGATCCGGATAAGGTCATGGAAAATCATCAACGCTTTGCGAAGGCTGTCGGCTACGATCACACGAAGCTTGTGTTCTCCGATCAGGTACACAAGACGGATATATACAAAGTTACAGAGGCGGATGCCGGAAAAGGAATAGTGAGAATCTCCGATATAATCGGAATAGACGGACTTATGACAAATGTTCCAGGTATACCGCTTATGACGTTCTATGCTGACTGCGTTCCGATATATTTCTATGACCCTGTTAGAAAAGTTGTGGCTATGAATCATTCCGGCTGGAAAGGAACCGTAGCTAAGATCAGTCAGTGCATGATAAAAAGGCTTGGAGATGAGTATGGGACAGATCCCACAGATCTTATTTGTGCTATAGGTCCCTCTATTTGCAAGGATTGCTACGAGGTAAGTGAGGATGTGGCAGAGCAGTTTAAATTAGCTTATACGGAGCAGGAGGCGCGTGAGATCGTATATCCTAGAGAAAGTCAGTATAAAGGCAAATATTTGCTTGATCTTCATACAGCCAATTATTTTAATCTGGTGGATGCCGGGGTGAAACCGGAGAATATTGATGTGACAAATATATGTACATGCTGCAATTCTGATTGGCTTTTCTCACATAGAGCCAGTAAAGGGCTTAGAGGCAATCTTGGTGCTGTTATCATGCTGCCTGAATAGAAGAAATCCTATGGACGTTGATTTGGTAAAACAAGATTGTTGTAATATATGAGGTTATTATGGAACATATAGTAAAAAATGTACTTGAAAATAGTATAGCCGAAGAACTGGAGATTGAACCCGGGGACAATATCCTCGCGGTAAACGATCATCCGATCGAAGATATATTTGATTATCAATATCTTATAAATGACGAATATATAGAGCTGCTCGTTAAAAAATCAGACGGTGAAGAATGGCTTTTGGAGATAGAAAAAGATTATGACGAGGATCTTGGAATAGTATTTGAGAATTCCCTTATGGATAATTACAAATCCTGTTACAATAAATGCATTTTCTGTTTTATTGATCAGAATCCAAAGGGCATGAGAGATACGATATATTTTAAGGATGATGATTCAAGACTTTCATTTTTGCAGGGCAACTATATAACACTTACAAACATGAAAGATGAGGATATAGACAGAATCATCAACTATCATCTTGCCCCCATCAATATTTCTGTTCATACTACGAATCCGCAGCTTCGGTGCAGTATGCTCAACAACAGATTTGCGGGAACGATCCTTGAACGAATTCGGAAGTTTTACAATGCCGGAATTCCAATGAATGGACAGATTGTGTTGTGTAAAGGGATAAATGACGGAGAGGAGCTGTGGAGATCTATATCTGATCTGATGGAATTTGTGCCGGTCATGGAGAGTTTGTCGGTGGTTCCGGTTGGCCTTTCGGATTATCGTGATGGATTATTTCACCTAGAACCGTTCGATAAAGAAGATGCCTGTGAGGTCATTGATATAATCGAACATTTTCAGAAAAAAGCATACGAAAAGCATGGTATACATTTTGTTCAGGCAAGTGATGAGTGGTATATAAATGCGGGCAGAGATTTTCCAGAGGCAGAGAGATATGATGGCTTTGTACAGCTCGAAAATGGTGTTGGCATGGTCAGACTTATGAAAGAAGAGTTTGAACAGGAGTTCAGCGCTGTTCAAGGTGATGAAAGGGAATATGAGGTGTCGATAGTCACGGGGGTTCTCGTATATGATTCTATAAAGATCCTGGTGGACAGAATGAAAGAGAAATTCCCAAATGTTAAGATACATCTGTATAAGATAATAAATGACTTCTTTGGTCATAGAATAACAGTTACAGGATTGCTTACGGGCGGAGACATGATCAAACAGCTCAAGGGAAAGCCTTTGGGACAAAGACTTATCCTGCCTTCAAATACACTTATGGCTGATGAACCTAAGTTCCTGGATGATGTGACTCTGGACCAATTTATAGAAGCTTTACAAGTGGATGTTTGTATTGTAGAATCAAGTGGTGCTGATTTTATACACTCAGTGATAGGGGATGAGATGCATTCTCGTTTTGAAAAGTAAATAACACAGATATACAACGTGTACACGTTAAATTGTCTGTACAATATATAATGGAGGAAACAGATATGAGCAAACCTATAGTAGCCATAGTTGGCAGACCAAATGTAGGTAAATCTACTCTGTTCAATGTACTTGCAGGAGAGAAGATATCTATAGTTCAGGATACTCCTGGAGTTACAAGAGACAGAATTTATGCCGATATAAACTGGTTGGATTATAATTTTACGCTTATAGACACTGGCGGTATTGAACCTGAAACGGATAATATCATACTTAAAAGTATGAGGGAGCAGGCTGAGATTGCGATAGAGACGGCAGATGTCATTATTTTTATGACAGATGTAAGACAGGGAATGGTTGATGACGACTCAAAGGTTGCCGATATGCTCAGAAGGTCGAAGAAACCTATAGTTCTTGTTGTCAATAAAGTTGACAGCTTTGAAAAGTTTATGCCTGACGTTTATGAATTCTACAATCTTGGACTTGGAGATCCGCATCCGATATCAGGTTCATCAAGACTTGGAATAGGAGATATGCTGGATGAGGTTGTATCCCATTTTGACGAGTCGGCAAAGGAAGAAGTCGAGGATGAGAGACCTAGAATTGCGATCATAGGTAAACCGAATGTGGGTAAATCTTCTATTATCAATAAGCTTCTAGGCGAAGACAGAGTTATTGTATCAGATATAGCCGGAACAACGAGAGATGCCATAGACACAGAGGTAGTCAGAAATGGCAGGGAGTATGTGTTCATCGACACAGCCGGACTTAGAAAAAAGAGCAAGATAAAAGAAGATATAGAGAGATACAGTATCATACGAACAGTTTCAGCTGTTGAGAGATGCAACGTTGCAGTCTTGGTCATTGACGCCACGGAGGGAATCACGGATCAGGATGCCAAGATCGCAGGAATAGCCCATGAGCGTGGTAAGGGTATGATAATAGCTGTAAATAAATGGGATGCCATAGAAAAGAACGACAAGACCATATACAAATTTACAGAGGAGATTCGAAATAAACTGTCTTATATGCCGTATGCGGAACTGCTTTTCATATCGGCTGAGACCGGGCAGCGTCTGCCAAAATTATTTGAGACTATAGATGCTGTTATAGAGAACCATTCACTCCGTGTAGCCACAGGAGTCCTCAATGAGATTATGAGTGAGGCCGTTGCAATGCAGCAGCCACCATCAGACAAGGGAAAGCGATTAAAGCTTTTCTATATAACACAGGTATCTGTGAAACCACCTACATTTGTCATATTTGTAAATGACAAAGAGCTTATGCACTTTTCATATACCAGGTATATTGAAAATAGGATAAGAGAGTCTTTTGGTTTCAGGGGAACACCTTTAAAATTCATAATCAGAGAGAGGAAAGAGAAGTAATTATGGATATGTTGATCAGATTGATATGCCTTGTAGGAGGTTACGGAGTCGGCTTGATCCAGACCGCATATATATACGGAAGGATAAAAGGTGTCGACATCAGAAAGTACGGAAGTGGAAATGCGGGAACAACGAATGCCCTCAGAGTGCTCGGGAAGAAAGCTGGACTCATTGTTTTTCTTGGAGATTTTCTCAAGGGAATAATTGCCTGTTCGCTCACACATATCATACTTGGACAACTTGACGTGGGAAATGCATATATGTTCGTTTTGTATACAGGGCTTGGAGTTGTACTTGGACATAATTTCCCATTCTACATGCAGTTTAAGGGCGGTAAAGGAATTGCAGCCAGCGGTGGAATGATAGTAGGTCTCTGGGACTGGAGACTTGTGGTCATCTTGCTTGTAGCATTTATCATTAGTGTTGTGGTTACCAGATATGTGTCGGTTGGCTCGCTTACGATCATGATAGGTTTCTTCATATTGTACACAATATTTGCGATACATGGAGATTACAATTTTACATCAAATGCAAAGATGATAGAGGGAATCGTGTTGGCAGGAGTTATCGCGGGAATGGCTGTGATAAGACATCTGCCGAATATAAAGAGACTTATAGCTGGAACAGAGAATAAATTGTCGTTTGGTTCGAAGACAGCATAAGCAAGATATCGTATTATTTTGGTGATGCGATGAAGAATAGGTGGGTATGTAGTAGGTGCATATCCACCTATCTTTTATATATGTATGTATGTAAAATGTTAACCTAGTTAACTTCCGGTAAAACTAACTTGCAACTAAAGAAAAGATGTACATAACCGAACATATGAAAAATATATCTGTGATATGGTTTACATAAAATGCTATTGCACTACAACCAATATTATGTGATTGCATATCCTGCTGCCAAAACATATGATTTGGATTATGTGAGTTTACATAAAACAACAAAAATACGTTATTACACTAAAAAATAGTAAAAATATGCATTGATTACAACAATAGACTGGATTATAACGGCAAAAAAAGTTAAAATAAAAAGATGCAAATAAAGATATGCAGAAAATATGCAGAAAATATGCAGAAAATATGCAATAAAATATGTATGAAAGCAAAAAGCAAAATTAAAATATTTGGAGGTATTTTACTATGAAAATAGGAGTTCTTGGAGCCGGAGGATGGGGGTCGGCACTAGCAAATCTTCTGGCGGGAAACGGCCATGAGGTGACAGTATGGTCGATAGATGAGAGGGAGGTAGCCATGCTCAAGGAGTTTCATGAGCAGAGAGACAGACTTCCGGGTGTGATATTAAACAACAGCATTGAATACACAACTGATGCGTCAAAGTCAGTGGTAGGACAGGATATGGTCGTATGCGCTGTGCCTTCTCCGTTTGTAAGAAGTACAGCTAAAAGTGTGGCTGAATACGTGGCGGCAGGACAGTTGATCGTAAACGTGAGCAAAGGAATAGAGGAATCGACTCTCAAAGCTCTTGTTGAAGTGATAGAGGAGGAGATCCCACAGGCGAAGGTGGCAGTGCTGTCCGGACCTTCACATGCAGAGGAAGTTGGAAGAGAAATCCCTACAACAGTGGTTGCCGGAGCGCGCGACATGGAGGTTGCAAAGACTATACAAAATACGTTTATGAATGATTATTTTAGAGTATATACTAGTACAGACGTGACAGGCATAGAGCTTGGTGGTTCAGTGAAAAATGTAATAGCTCTTGCGGCAGGAATATCGGATGGCCTTGGCCTTGGAGACAACACTAAAGCAGCACTTATGACGAGGGGAATGGCAGAGATAATGAGGCTCGGTCTTGCCATGGGCGCTGATGTCAAGACTTTGTCAGGCCTGTCAGGCATGGGGGATCTCATTGTTACATGCACATCAAAGCACAGCCGCAACAGAAATGCAGGATATCTCATAGGACAGGGAAAGACATATGAGGAGGCTATGGCTGAGGTCAAAATGGTTGTGGAAGGCGTATATTCAGCCAAGGCGACTTTGGCACTTGCAAAAGAACACGGGGTTGATATGCCTATAGTTGAGGCTGTCAATAATGTATTATTTAACGGCATGACGGCGAAAGAGGCACTTACGGAACTGCTTAACAGAGATAGAAAGAGTGAATTGTAAATAAATGTGAACAAAAAAGAGCCGAAAAATGTTTTTTGTTCACAAAGTGTTTACAATTACTTCTTGTTATGTTAGATTGTTACTAAGTGTGTAAGTCTAAAAATAATTAGAAAAGAGGTATGACAATGGCAAAAACTACGAAAAAGCTTATAGCACTCCTGCTAGCGATAGTTATGATAACTACGTTGGTTTCGCCTTCTAATTATAACTGGTCGAATGCGGCCGAGACGAGGGGCGGGGATAATTATGCAACGGAGACGGATGCTCTGGCGATGCTTGCAGATGCAGCTATCACTGGCAGCCTGGAAGACTACATTACTGGAGCCACTATATCGAATGGTTCAACTGAGATATATGGAACCACACGTACGGACAGGCCGGCGAATGCACCACTTCCGGTTGACCCGAATGATCCTACAAAAACAGCTGGGGATGTTAGGGTTTTGCTTGATATTGTATTCCCAGAGGAGCTTGTTAAGGATATAAGAGATTCTGGTGAAGATGCAGTATTCAGATACACTATGCCGGATACCATCAAGTTTAATGATGATATCCTGAATCAGGATATTAAAGATAAAGATGGATCCGTAATTGGTAAGTACTCTGTTATAAACGAAGTATTGATTGCTACAATTGATCACACAGCTGCTTCTATACAGAATGGCATGCAGCTTGATGCAAACTTTGGTGCGTGGGTCAATATTGATCTTTCGAAATCAAATGAAAAGAACGAAGTGGAGAATAAATTTTCAAGTAAGGTTGTAATCACAACACCTGTTGATTTTAAACCAGATCTTGATGTTGCTAAAACTGCATCTGAAGGAAGAGTGAGTGATCCTGATGATGGTTACGTGTATTTTGATTATACAGTGGAAGTTAGTTCTCCACACGGAACAGGCAAAGAGGATCTCACATTTTTCGACTCATTGACAAATGACGTTTCTGGCGTCATTCCAGAGGTTACTGGATTAAAAGTGATCAAGTCTGATGGGACAGACTGCAGTTCTCTACTTACATATAATAGTGGGTCATCTAGTATAGAAGGAACACTTACAGGTCTTAATCCAAAAGAATCATATAAGATTACATATACAGTCAGGAATAAAGTTGGAGACCTTTCACAAGATATAATTAACCTGAACCAGAAAAATGAAGTTGAAGCAAAAAATTCAAAGGTTGATAAAAAAGCAGAGACAAACAAAGGATTCAAATATGTAAAAGACGGAGCAACTGATATCAAGGTCAGCAAGTCATCGGAAGGTGTTTATGCAGATGCTGATAATAATCAGACGACTTTTAGGTATAAAGTTGTTGTAAGCTCTGAATATGGCAGTGACGGTGACATTACTCTCAACGATGTGCTGGCAAACACACTGGATTCGAAACTTGGCACTGATGCGAAGAGAACTGTCCAGAACGTGTCATGTAAATTGAAAGATAATACAACAGGTCAGTATACAGATGTAAGCTCTGAGGGATATGTAACACCGGCAGATGGAACTATTGATAATGGAGACAAGGTTGTCAGTGGTACTCTTCCAAAGCTTAATGCAAACTCACAGTACGAGATAACATACGATGTCGTTTTGTCAGACATAGCAGACAATATTGGATCTTTACAGATAAATAATAGAAACAGTGTTGATATAAAAGATAAGTCACATCATGAACATCAGGATATCGACAGCAACACATGGTACAATTCAGGAAAATCAACTGCATCTATAAGCAAATCCGGTGAATTGTCCGCTGATAAGTCGACTATTACCTGGACAGTCACAGTAAATTCAGACAGGAAAAAGAATCTTACCGGAATGGCAGTGTCAGACATCCTTAAGAAGAATGACGTGGAAGTAGGGGATGTTAAAAAGTGTAATCTGTCAATAAATGACACAAGTATATCAGATACGATCAATCTTCCTGCGGAATTTATAGAAGATTCAGGTAAGCTTTATCTTACTGATGGCACATCAAGGATTGAGATTCAGGAGAATAAGTCAAAAATCGTATTTACATATACAACAGATTCTTCAAAGTTGGATAAGCTGGTTGATACATATTATAATGTGGCAACGATAGAGAAGAACGGCATAACAGACAGTGTAGATGCTACAGTTGATGTTACAGGTGATACACTTAAGAAAGAGTTTTCCGCTGAAAAGGAAAATGAAGACACGTATTCCCTGACATGGAAGTCGACAATCTCCGGTCTTGATAAGATAAACTCAGGTGATACATACAGCGATAATGTAAAAGTTGAAAGTGGCTCACTTCCAAAGCATTATTTTACAGCTGACCAGATAAATGGACTGCATGTAGCCGGGCTTACAGAGGGTGTTGATTATAAAGTCAGTGTAACATATACTGATTTCTCAAATGTGTGGAGTCAGAGAAGCTACACCGTGGACAGCGTTGCTGATGTCCCGGTTTCTTCTACAAATTACATTACAGGATATACCGTAACATTCCTTAACGACATAATAGGAACAACGGAATCACCTATAGATTATGTAATAACTTATGACACTACAGTGAAAACTGACAGTAAGTATAATGCCATCAACAACGGTGAGATCAATATAAAGGGATCAACCAAGAAGGTTTCTGCTAATCACGAAGTATCAGGTATAACAAAAGGATCAATAGTAGAAAAGTACAGCTATACAAATGGCAGCGATGAGAAGGAAAGCATTGTTGGATATGACAAAGACAAAAATGTATTTGTGTATAAGGTTGTACTGAATGGAGACTTTGCATATGGTGATGGCGATAGATTTTCATTTAAAGATACGCTCCCTGAAGGTACAGAGCTTGATACAGAATATCTAAAGCCAGAGATGCTTCCTGGTGGAAAAGGTGAGACCAAAGATCATCCGGGAATATATTTTGTTACATATTATGGATTGAACGGCAAGCAGGATACACCGGATGTAGGAGTTTCTAACTTTATAGAGAACTACAATGTAACTAATAACAGTATCAGCTTTGATATTAAGTCACTTGGTATATATGGAGTAAATTCCAAGGTAGTTGTATATTACGCAGCCAAAGTCACAAAAGATATTTCGTCTGTTGTAGGCGGCAATGATGAAAGCTTTACTAATAATTGCTCTGCAACTGTCACAAGAAGCAATGGTTCAACAAAGACTGCCAGCGATAAGGCTAAGGTCACGGTAACAGGTCCGAATATATCAAAGACCGCTGGTGAATATGATGGCGCTTCTAACAGTGTAGAATATACAGTTAATATCAATGAGAAAGGGGAGACCCTTGGAACGACTGGATATATAACTGTAGTTGATAAGTATAATTACAGCGCTGCCTCATCAGTAAAAAGTGTATACATTAAGGATAATTCTCTTAAACTTTACTATGCGGAAAGCGGTGAAGAGGTTCCGGCTGACAAGTACAGTTACACCTATGTCGATGATACTTCGACCAAGATGTCTACGCTTACGCTTACCATGGATGACTCAACTAAGTTTATCCTTAAATATACGTATACATTGGTATATACAGGAAAACTTAAAGCAAATGTTGTAAACACAGTGGGTATACTCGGATCAACCAGCTCTGCGGACTCATCATCAGTCAATACCAATATAGATGATCAGGATTCGTACATGCAGTCAACTGTCAAACAGTATAATCTGTCTATAATTAAGACGGATTCTATCATGACAGGAATAAAACTTGGCGGTGCAACATTTGATCTTTACAGATATGGAAGTCTTGAAGATCAGAATGATGGATCTTGGCACATTATAAATCCGGAAGATGGAAAGGAACGTATAACCAATGATTCAGGTAGGCTGGACATAGATGGTCTTTATTACAACTATTATTATAAGCTGGTAGAGACTAAAGCGCCTGAGGGTTATAAAGCTCTCACAAAGCCTATCTATATACATAATACTAACCTAAATTCACCTGTTATCGGAACTGATAGACCTGAAGAAATAACGGATGCTGATATTTCAGATATAGTTCTTGAGAAAGGAACATCTCAGGATTATGAGCTTCCGATCGGCAACAATCCGGAAGACAGAAAGATCACTGTTGATAAGATATGGAAGGATGCATCGGGTGGAACTTTAAAAGATATACCTGTTGACAGCATAAAAGTTAATATCTATGCTTCAACAAATCCTTCGTCATACGATAAAAATTCTGCGCCTGTAAGGACAGTTACATTAAACAGTGCAAACAATTGGTCGAGTGGTGTGTTGACACTTGATGTTGCTGATAACGATGGAAAATATCTCTATTATTTTGCTGATGAGGAATTTGAAAACGAAGATTATAAAGTTTCGATAAGCAATAATGGAACAGTTTCAGGTACAATCACTATCACGAATACCAACACGAAGGTGACAAGTGAGACGATAGACATACCGGTCACAAAGAAATGGGTGGATAGTGATAACGTTCTGTCAGCAAGACCTGAAAACCTCAAGGTTACACTTGCAACAAAGAATGCAGCCGGAGAGGTGACAGAGATTGCAGATAAGACACTTACATTAAACGATGCAAACAATTGGAGCGGAACATTTACAGATCTTGACAAGAAGGATGGCGCTGGCAATCTGATTAACTACACAGTTGTCGAGAATGATGTGAATGGCTATACAGGAAAGCTTGAACTCACAAAAGATGAGAATGGAGTGGTTACGGCTGCAGAGCTTACCAACACACTGAATGTTGGGAAGATACAGATCGCCAAGCTGTTTAGTGGGGATCTTGATGATACAAAGCTCACAGATGCACAGAAGAGACAGATCACATTCACAATCGCAGGTCCAGATGGATATAATGGACCAACATCAGTTACATATGATCAGTTCACCGCTGGAAGCTACGTTGTAAAGAATGCTCCATATGGAACATATACAATAACAGAGACGAATGCTGCATTTGACGGATATAAGAACACAGTTACATATGCTGTAGGTGCTTCAAAAAATGATACAGATGCCACTGTAGAGATATCTTCAGATGCTACATCGCTTGTGACCATTACCAATACCTATACTGCATACGTCAATATAAGCGGAACCAAGGTATGGGATGATAATGACAATCAGGATGGTCTGAGACCGAATAACATAACTGTTATTGTTAAGAATGGTGATACGGAAGTTGACAGGAAAACGGTTACACCTGATGCAGCAGGAAATTGGGCATACAGCTTTGAGAATCTTCCTAAGTATGATGCGGCAGGCAATGCGATCACATACACTGTATCAGAGGCAAAGGTAACTGGCTATAATACTCAGATAACCGGCAGTATAGAGAGCGGTTTTACCATCAAAAACACCCATACACCTGAGACAATTGACATTGAGGGAACCAAGACTTGGGATGACAATGATAATCAGGATGGTAAGAGAAAAGATGCTATCACAGTCAGACTCTATGCTGATGGCGGTGAGATTAACTCAGAGAGTGTAACTGCAGCAAAGGGCTGGAAGTACAAATTTACAGATCTTCCAAAGTACAGAGGTGGTAATGAGATAAAGTACACCATCACTGAGGATACGGTTGAGGATTACAATACTGATATCAATGGATATGACATTACCAACAGTTATACACCAGGAAAGACAAGCATCTCAGTACTCAAGGAGTGGAATGATGCGGATAACCAGGATGGCAAGAGAGCTACAAGCGTAAAAGTTAAGCTTGTGGCAAACGGTATCGATGTCACAAACTCTGAGGTTACACTGAGTGCTGACAATCAGTGGAAACATACATGGAATGACCTTCCACAGAAGTCCGGTGGAAAGAACATAACATACACTGTTAAAGAGACTAGCAGTATCGATGGATATAGCGCTAAAGTCACAGGCGATGCCAAGACAGGCTTTGTAGTGACTAACAGTCATAAACCTGAGACTATTGATATTGAGGGAACCAAGACCTGGGATGACAATGATAACCAGGATGGCAAGAGACCTGATAAAATCACAGTCAGACTTCTTGCAAATGGAACTGAGACTGCAACAAAAACAGTGACAAAGTTAGAAAATTGGAAGTACAGTTTTACAGACCTTCCAAAGTACAGCGATGGACAGGAGATAAAGTATACCATAACAGAAGATAGCGTAGAGGGTTATACGGCAGCTCCAAATGGATATGATATTATAAACACACATGTTCCGGAGGTTACAGATGTTAAGGTTACAAAGATCTGGAACGATGCTGGGAATCAGGATGGTAAGAGAGCAACAGAAATCAAGGTTAAACTGTATGCTGATGGCTCAGAGGTCGCTGGCTCAGAGGTAACTCTTAAAGCAGATAACAACTGGACGTATACATGGAAAGATCTTGCAGTTTATAAGAACGGTACGGCTATAGCTTATACAGTAGATGAGACCACCACAGTGACCGGATATACGAAGAAGGTCACGGGTGATGCCAAGACAGGATTTGTCATAACAAACAGCTACACACCAGAGACCATCAATATAGCTGGTACAAAGACATGGGATGATGCAAACAATCAGGATAGAAAGAGACCTGAGAGTATCACTGTAAATCTTCTTGCGGATGGTCAGTTATACAAGACAAAGACTGTTACAGCTGAAGAAGACTGGAAGTATAGTTTCAAAGATCTTCCAAAGTATAGCGGTGGCAACAAGATCATTTATACCATCACAGAGGATGCGGTCGGTGATTATGCAACCGTAATAGACGGATATAACATTACAAACACATATACACCGGCAAAGACAAGTGTATCAGTCACAAAGAGCTGGGATGATGCAGACAATCAGGACAGAAAGAGACCTACGAGTGTAACGGTTCAGCTGCTTGCGAACGGAATAGCAGTAGATGGCTCAGAGACTATATTAAGCGCAGATAACAACTGGACACATACATGGACAGACCTTGATGTGAACAAGGATGGAGCTGCGATAGCTTACACTGTAGAAGAAACAGATATTACTGAAGGATATACTCCAGTGATAACCGGAGATATGACAACAGGATACACAGTTACGAACAGCTACACACCAGAGACGACATCGGTAAAGGGTGTTAAGATTTGGGACGATGGCGAGAATCAGGATGGTATCAGACCTCCAAGTATCACAGTCAACCTGATTGCAAACGGAACAAAGATCAAGAGTCTTGAAGTCACAGCAGCAAATGACTGGAAGTTTAGTTTCACAGACCTTCCTAAATATGCAGATGGATCAGAGATAACATACGAAGTAACTGAGGATGCTGTTTCTGAATACACTACAGCTGTAACAGGAGACGCAGAAAACGGATATACATTTACCAATAGTCATACGCCTGAAACGATCAATATAGAAGTAACAAAGACCTGGAACGATGCAAACGATCAGGATGGCAAGAGACCAGGGAAGATTACGGTAAATCTTCTTGCAGATGGAGACATATATGCTACGAAGGAAGTAACTGAGGCAGATGGTTGGAAGTACAATTTCACGGATTTTCCAAAGTACAAAAATGGCAATAAAATCACGTACACCATCACAGAGGATGCTGTTGAGGATTATCAGACACTTGTCAATGGATATGATATCACGAACAGTTATACACCTGGAAAGACCAGTGTATCAGTTACAAAGGCTTGGGATGATGCTGATAACCAGGATGGCAAGAGAGCTAGAAATATAAAAGTAAGACTTCTTGCCGACGGAAACGTAGTTGCAGATTCTGAGGTGGATCTCAGTGATGCCAACAACTGGAGTCATACATGGAGTGATCTTGATATCAACAAGAATGGATCACCTATTGAATATACTGTTGAAGAGATTACATCGGTTGAAGGATATGCAACAGTTATCACAGGATCTGCGAAGACCGGTTATATCATCAAGAACAGCTACACACCAGAGACAACTTCAATAAGTGGTAAGAAGATATGGAATGATGCAAATGATCAGGATGGTAAGAGACCAGGAAAGATCACAGTAAATCTTCTTGCAAACGGAGTGAAGGTGGCTGATAAGGAAGTTACAGCTGCGAACGGCTGGAAGTACAGCTTTACAGATCTTCCAAAGTACGCAGGTGGCAACGAGATCACATATAGTATCACAGAAAATGCTGTTGAGGATTATCAGACACTTGTAAATGGATATGATATCACGAACAGTTACACACCAGGAAAGACAAGTGTATCAGTTACAAAGGCTTGGGATGATGCCGACAATCAGGACGGCAAGAGAGAGAGTTCAGTAAAGGTTGAACTTCTTGCTGATGGAACTCCTGTTGTTGGATCAGAAACAACTCTCAGTGCTGACAACAACTGGACATATACATGGGCAGGACTTGATGTCAAGAAGAGCGGTGTGAATATCGTCTACAGTGTAAGAGAGATAACGTCAATTGATGGATATACAACTACAGTCACAGGCGATGCTGAGACAGGATTTACAATAAAGAACAGCTATACCCCAGAGACGACATCAGTGAGCGGCAGCAAGACATGGAATGATGCGGACGATCAGGATGGCAAGAGACCTGAAAATATACAGGTAAACCTTCTTGCAGATGGCAGTGTATATGCTACAAAGACGGTAACCGAGGCAGAAAACTGGGAGTATAGTTTTACAAATCTTCCAAAGTATAGAGATGGTGGAATTCAGATCAAGTATTCTGTATCTGAGGTTGATGTACCAGAATATACAGGTGAGGTTACAGGTTATAATATCACGAACAGTTACACACCAGGAAAGACAAGTGTATCAGTTACAAAGAAGTGGAGTGATAATGATAACCAGGACGGCAAGAGAACACCTAGCGTAATGGTTCGTCTCCTGGCTGATGGACAGGTTGTAGCTGGCTCTGGGGTAACACTCAGCGAGGCAAATAACTGGACACATACATGGAATGCTCTTGACGAGAAGAAAAATGGACAGACCATCGACTACACAGTTGAGGAGACTACAACTATAGATGGTTACACAACAGTCATAACAGGAAATGCAGCTGATGGATATGTGGTTGACAATCAGCACACACCTGAGACGATCAATGTATCAGGTACTAAGACGTGGGTTGATGACGATGATCACGATGGTCAGAGACCAGATTCAATAACAGTTAAGCTTCTTGCAGATGGTACTGTTATAAAGAGCCTCATGGTTACAGCAGATACTGACTGGAATTACAGCTTTACAGATTTACCAAAGTACAAAGATAATGGAACCCTGATAAAGTATTCTGTATTAGAGAATGCTGTTTCGGGATACAAGGCATCTGTTGTTGGATATGACATAACTAACACATACAAGCCAAATGTTATAAAACTTACCAAGACCATAAATGGAGATATTACAGCAGATGATGCAGCAGCAAATGTAACGTTCAATGTTACAAACAATGCAGGCTACAGTAAGATCATAAAGCTTACAGACCCTGAGGTGGCAAAGCTTGGAAATGGCAAGTATGAGATAACTCTTGTAAATGTGCCGGATGGTACATATACAGTTGAGGAAACATCATATGCATATGATGGAGCAGCGGTAACAGTCAGCTATACTGTGGATGGAATAGACGGTGAAGGAACAGAGGCATCCGGAATAACACTTATCGGTGGAAATACAGCTGATGTAGAGTTCGTTGATACCTACAAGCTTGGCACTGTCAAGTTCACTAAGGCTGGACTTTATAAGGAGTCATGTGCTGAAAACCCTGATGATGTAAAAATGCTTGATGGTGTAGAGTTTGCACTCTATGAGGGTACAGATACAGAGTGTGAGAATCCTGTAATGACAGCAATAAGTGTAAATGGTGTTGTGACATTCAAGGATCTTAAGATTGGTACGTATCTTGTAAAAGAGAGTAAGACTATCGGAGATTATATTGTCGATAACACAGTCTACACAGCAGAGGTAACAGAGGCAAACATTGATACTTATGCAGTGTTAAATGGTGTTCAGGATAACACATTGATAAATGATCTTCCTAGAACAGATCTCAAGATAGAGAAGGTTGCAGAGGAGGACAATGGCATAAAGCTTCCAAATTCAGTATACGGACTCTACAAGGAGAACGAGAATGGTGAGGAAGAGCTTGTCGCTAAGGCTACAACAGACAGCAACGGAGTTCTCAAGTTTGACGGTATTCTGATCGGCACTGAGTATACGATCAGAGAGATACAGGCACCGGATGGATACTATGTATCTGAGAAGCCAATATCTATCAAGTTCAAGAAAGATGAGAATGGAAAGATCACAGTTGATTCATTTGATGGTGGTTTCAATACTGACACTGGTAAAGTTACAGCCCGAGTTGATGATAATGGAAATATCACATGGCTTGAGCCTTCAGTAAAATACAGTTTTGAGAAGGTGGATGAGGACGGTAACCCTGTGAAGGGTGCAACACTCAGAATTGAAGATGCTAATGGAAAAATGATTGATGAGTGGGTAACAGATGGCAGTGTACATGAGGTAAACAAGCTACTTGTGATCGGTAAGACTTACACACTCATAGAGGTCAAGGCTCCATCTGGCTATGACCTTGCAAAGGATATTGAATTTACAGTATCTGATGATAAGGTTGCAGCCGGTGAGGATATTGTAGTGACTATCACAATGGTTGATAAGAAGACAACAACGACCGAGACTACGGAGACAACCGAGACCACAGAGACAACTGAGACAACCGAAACTACGGAGACCACAGAGACAACTGAAACAACCGAGACAACACAGACTACTGAAATAACAACAGAGGACAAGAACAAGCCGGATACCGGTGACAGAGCTCCTGTTGTACCAATAGCAGTTATACTCTTTATAAGTCTTGGCGGATGTGGTGTTATTGTGGCATCTAAAAAGAGAAAAGATAATCAGAACAGCAAGTAATACGAAGCTGTGACATGTCCCCCGGAATATCACCTTATATGGTGGTATTCTGGGGGATTTTTTTATTCATAAAACAGCAGTTGCATTCATATGTTATATATAGAAAATGACCGCAGATCTATTATGTTTACAATAATAAAATTATGTAAATAAATAGCATGTCAGGAGGATGTATGGAGGAGTATCAGGTATATCAGGATATCAAGGCTAGAACAAATGGAGAAATATACATCGGTGTAGTTGGACCGGTAAGAACAGGAAAATCAACATTTATAAAAAGATTTATGAATCAGATGGTCATACCGAATATTTCAGGTGAAAATGACCGTCAGCTTGCACTGGATGAACTTCCACAGTCAGCGGCTGGAAAAACTATAATGACGACCGAACCGAAATTTATACCTAAGGATGCTGTATCGATCAATGTTGGTGAAAACATTGACATGAAAGTTAAGATGATAGACTGTGTAGGGTATGTCGTGAAGGATGCAGAGGGACAATTTGAGGATGGGAAGGAGAGAATGGTTAGAACTCCATGGTATGAATACGACATTCCTTTTTCAAAGGCTGCGGAGATAGGAACAAACAAAGTTATAACAAATCATTCTACAGTTGGAATAGTCGTAACCACGGATGGCAGTTTTGGGGAACTCCCGAGGGAAAGCTATATTGATGCCGAAAAGAAGACTATAGAGGAGCTAAAAAGCCTGGGGAAACCATTTGTTGTTGTTCTGAACACGGATAAACCATCTGGAAATCAGGCGCGTGCGTTGGCAGAAGAGATGAGTGATACATATGGGGCAAGTGTGGTTCCTGTCAATGTTGAACAGCTTAGAGATTCAGACATTACATACATATTCAGGGAGCTATTGATGAGTTTCCCTGTGACTGCGATCTATTTTGATATTCCAAAATGGCTTGAGGTCGTTGACGATGACAATGAAGTGAAGAACAGCATAATATGTGATGCTGTACAGATCAATTCGGTTGTAAACTATCTCAGGGACATAGATGGAATAGTGTTTCCGGAGAATGATCACGTAAAAAAATACAAGTGTGACAATATAAATATGGCAGATGGCAGAATAAATATAAGTGTCTATATACATAGCAGTTATTATTACCAGATGCTGTCGGATATGATGGGGGCTGAGATAAACAATGAATATGATTTTATTACCGAGCTCAAGACGATGTCAGATAACAAAAGATATTGTGGGAATGTCATGGATGCGCTTGAACAGGTAAATTCCAACGGATATGGTTTGGTTATGCCGGAGAAAAACAATATTCGGCTCGGCACACCGGAGGTCATCAAGACCGGAGGCAAGTTTGGCGTAAGGATAACAGCAAATGCGCCGTCGGTGAATATGATCAAGGCGAATATAACAACGGAGATCATGCCACTTGTCGGAAGCAAGGAGCAGGCAGACGACCTCATAACGTATATATCGGACAACAGCAACGGTGACGATATATGGGGAGTAAATATATTTGGCAAGACAATAGAGCAGCTTGTTGATGATGGCCTTAACAACAAGGTGAGCAAGATAGGTGCCGAGAGCCAGCAGAAGCTCCAGAATACGATGGAGAAGATTGTAAATGATGGAAATGGTGGAATGGTGTGCATAATAATATAAGATTGCATATTTATACTCTGCTATGTTAAAATGTCTAAGGTGTCCGGGGATGCCTTGGGCATTTTAGTTATGGGAAAACGAAAGAGGACGTGAATATGTCGGCGATAGATGTAAAATTAAATGTGTTTGAGGGTCCGCTGGATCTTCTTTTGCATTTGATAGAGAAGAATAAAGTTAATATATACGATATACCTATTGTCACTATCACGGAGCAATATCTTGAATATGTGAACAATATGGAGGAAGAGGATCTAGATGTCATGAGTGAGTTCCTAGTCATGGCAGCGACTCTTATCAAGATAAAATCCCGTATGCTTCTGCCAAAGGATGAAGAGACAGAGGAGGACGAGGAGGATCCGCGTGAAGAACTCGTGCGAAGGCTGCTTGAGTACAAGATGTACAAATATGCGGCAGGAGAACTCAAGGATCTAGAGCTTGAAGGAAACAAGGCATTTTTCAAGAAGGCTACGATCCCTGCAGAGGTTAAGAATTTAAAACAGGATGTAGATCCTTATGAGCTTATATCAAAGGCTGATATAGATCTGCAGAAGCTGAATGAGATATTCAAGTCCGTTATGCGCAAGCAGGTGGATAAGGTGGATCCGATACGAAGCAAGTTCAAGGAGATCGAGAGAGAGGAGATATCCCTTGAGGAGAAGATGGCTGAGGTCAGAGAACAGGTGAGGGGCCTTGAAGGGATAAATTTCAGAACTCTGCTTGAGATGCAGGCCTCCAAGATGAATGTTATAGTTACTTTTCTTGCGATTCTGGAGCTTATGAAGATAGGTGCTATAACAATAAAGCAGGAAGAGATATTTGGGGAGATAGTTATAGATTCTCTTGATACAATATAGTTGAGATGAGGTAGCGATGAATAGCGAAGATTTGCAGAATAATAATATACAGAGTGAAGATATGGCAACTGAAGATATGATAACTGAAGATTTGACAGTCGAAGAAACAGTGGGAGATAAAAATGACGGTATTGATAATGTAGAGCATAATTCATCTGATATATCCGGTGAAGATGCTGATACTGAATCTGATGAACCGCAATATAAAGAATACAGTGACGATTATCTCACATCAGCTCTTGAGGCAATTCTTTTTTCATTGGGAGAGTCAGTTTCTGTGGACAGACTTGCTGCGGCACTTGAAATGGAGAAGAAAAAGCTTGTAAAGCAGCTTGAAACTGTTGTGTTCAATTACAATAACAACGACAGAGGAATCAAGATCATAGATCTCGATGGATCTCTACAGCTTTGTACTCGCAATGAGTATTACGGTGTGCTTGCCAAAATAGTGAATACGCCGAAGAAGCTTTCACTTACAGATGTTGTGCTTGAGACATTGTCGATCATAGCCTACAAGCAGCCGATCACAAGACCTGAGATCGAGGCGATAAGAGGTGTGTCCTGCGTGCACGCCATCAACAAGCTTATAGAATACAATCTTGTCCAGGAAGTCGGAAGACTTGATGCGCCGGGACGTCCGATTATGTTTGGAACAACTGAGGAGTTCCTTAGGTGCTTTGGTGTATCTTCAACAAGCGATCTTCCGGTCATAAGTCCGGATAAGATCGAGGACTTCAAGAAGGAAGCCTTAGAGGAAGCGGACTTTACACTCAGCGTTGACACAACGTCTGAGGATTGATGTACATATTCAGGCACCAAAATAAAAATATAAATTGTATTAATAAATATAAGAAAATCCATGCACGGTGAGCTGGTGACAATATATCACAGAGCCGTACATGGATTTTTATGCATTTATGCTTCTATATGCAAAAAATGTAACATCAGACGGTTATTTTTACTCGGTTGTAATAATATAATATCAAGACCAAGTAAAAAGGAAAAATATGTATAGGCTGACAGATGGAAAAATAAATATCATGACATGTATAGTGATCATGGCTGTGATGCTCGGAGTGGTCATATGCGGGATGCAGCAGGATACAACAGCATCGACAAGTTGCGTTGATAATAAAACTATGAATGGGACTGAAATTGCAGAAGTTTCCGCAACGGATGGAGATCTGCAGTTATATGCTAAAAATGCAGTTCTTATAGATGGGGAGACCGGAGATATTCTATATGAAAAGAACGCAGACGCGCACAGACCGAATGCAAGTACAACAAAAATACTTACATGCATACTTTCCCTGGAATGTGGAAACCTGGAGGATACAGTGGCAGTTTCATCATATGCTGCAAAGCAGCCGGAAGTAAGACTAGGAGCCCGGGAGGGGGAAAGTTATACATTGGAGGATATGTTATACGCCATGATGCTTGAGAGCTACAATGATGCCGCAGTAATGATCGCTGAACATATAGGAGGCTCCGTGGAAGTATTTGCAGATATGATGAACCGGAAGGCAAGAGAGATAGGTTGTCATTCTACATACTTTATAACGCCAAATGGACTTGACGCGCAGGATGAATCAGGGGGGCATGGGACATCGGCGAATGATCTGGCTCGGATAATGAGATATTGTATTCTTGTATCGCCCGAAAGAGATATGTTCCTGAAGATCACCCAGTCGTCATCACATACATTTGCCGAGAAAAGTGGCAGCAGGACTTTTTCATGTGTAAATCACAACGCGTTTCTCAATATGTCAAGTGAAGCTCTGTCCGGGAAGACCGGATTTACCTGCGATGCAGGATATTGCTATGTGGGTGCGGCAAATAAGAATGGACATACATATATATGGTCGCTTCTGGGATGTGGCTGGCCGGGCAACAAGACTTATAAATGGAAGGATTCAAAAACTCTGTTGTCATATGCGGGAGAACATGCGCAATATACAGAGCTGAGTGCTCCTGAATCTCCGAATGTTACTGTAAATTATTCATCCAAATCGGCAAAGACGGGAAACATCTGCACAAAGTGTAATCTGTCGGGGATCGTAGCGGAAGCCGGTTATACAGAGGGAAAGGTCGATGACATACGATATGTGTACAATGTTGCAGATTCAGTCAAAGCTCCGGTGTACACTGGGGAAGTTGTAGGAAGTCTGTTTGTGTACAGAGGAAGGAAGCTTATTGATATTGTTCCGGTCACGGCGGCGGAAAAGAAAACTGACGTTTGTTTTATGGATGAAATATTACTGGTTCTCAGACGTGCGGCGATGTAACATTTGATCTTATCAGGCATATATTAAATTATCAATGATATAAGGGCGGTGCATTAGAGTATGGATATGGATTGTGTATACTATGTGGTTGGCGGTGACAGAAGAAGCTGTTATATGTCACTGACACTGGCTGAAAAAGGATACAATGTGTTTCATTTTGATCCATATGATGCCGATCTGCTCAGACATTCGCCAGTCACCATCATATCCGGGGCGTCCGGAGTAGGATTTAGAAGACTTATAGAAGGGGAATGCGCATCACCATCCGGAACAGGACTTAAGGCAATCGTACTTCCGGTTCCTGTATCAAGGGATGGCGAATTCATAAATGGAAGAACCCTTCTCACGGTCAGCAGTGTTCTTGAGTGCAGCGGTGAATTTGATATGGTGTTTGGCGGAGGTATCGACAAATATATGCCAGATGAAAATGGATCAGGTCCTTATGTATTTGATTATCTCGCTGATGATGAGGTGGCTGAAAAGAATGCCATAGTCACAGCGGAGGGAGCTATATGTGATGCTGAATCGCTGTCTGATGTAAATATTGATGGCAGCCTCTGCCTTGTGACGGGATTTGGCAAATGCGCGAAGCCGCTGGCAAAGAGACTTGCTGCGTGGGGAGCTGATGTCATCATCATGGCAAGACGACCAAAGCAGAGAAATGACGCGGCGCTGTGTGGATATAAGGTAATGTCATTTGAGGACATACCGATATACAGTCACGTTCTTTCAGAGGTGGATTTCTGCTTTAACACAGTGCCTGCAAGGGTTGTGTGCGATGACATATTATCACAGCTTTGTAAAGGGGCAGTGGTAATAGACATTGCATCAATGCCAGGCGGAGTGGATTTTGAATATTGTAAGGAGCACGAAATACCTTACAGACACAGTTTGGGAATTCCCGGAAAACTCTCGCCAAAGTCATCGGGAATCATTCTTGCAGATGCTGCCATAAAGGTGGTATCGGACTTTAATAAATAGGAGATAATAAAACATGAATTTATCAAAGTGCAATGTTGGTTTGGCTATAACCGGTTCATTTTGTACCTTTGATAAGATTAAGATAGAAATAAAGAAAATGGTTGAGATGGGAATAAATGTGTATCCGATATTCTCGCCTCACTCCGCAGAGTACGATACGAGATTCGGGAAAGCTGACAAATTCGTAAATGACGTTGAGACGATAGCAGGAAGAAAGGGTATTTACACCATACAGGAGGCGGAGCCTATAGGTCCCAAGGCATATCTTGATGCGCTGGTCATAGCACCTTGTACCGGCAACACCATAGCCAAGCTGACAAATGGAATAACTGACACATCGGTTCTCATGGCTGCGAAGGCACATCTGAGGAACAACAAGCCGCTCATCATATCGGTTTCGACAAATGATGCCATGGGTATGAACTTCAAGAACATCGGTCAGCTCATGAACATGAAAAATATTTATTTTGTTCCATTTGAACAGGATAACTGTGTGAAGAAGCCCAATTCGCTCATAAGCAGACTTGATCTCATCCCAGCCACCATAGAGGAGGCTCTTGAGGGAAGACAGATACAGCCTGTGCTCATAAAATAGTTTTGTACACCCGATGGGGTATAATTTTTGTTGCTTATTACGATTATTATACCTCATCGGGTGTAATGTGTAAGGAATGTGTGACGAATCTTATATACCTGAAAAAATGAAATCAGACTTCAATCATTTGATTGAGGAAAGAATGCTGATTTTGGCAGATAGATAAAAATATAATATAATACGAAATCCCAGAAGTTACTTACTATCGAAATGTGATTCGAAATGTGACTTCTGGGATTTTTGTTGACTGACATAAGATAGTCCTGTAAAATATTTATTGTGAGACAGGAAGTATCATAATGTAATTTTGGAGTGTAAAGTAATATATGAGAGATCCGGAAAAACTAAAAGAGGAAATGGATGAGCGCAATAGAAAGATCCTTGATGTTGCATTTGAGCTGTTCGTAGACAAGAAGATAGAGGCGGTGAGTATGGGAGATATCGCAAGGGCTGCCGACGTGGGAAGGGCTACATTGTTCAGGTACTATCCAAGTAAGCTTGAGCTGGTCATAGCGGTATGTGCTGATCAGTGGAAAAGATATCTGGATGGCCTGGACGAGAGAAGGCCTATATCGTCTGTACATGACATACCTGCTATAGACAGACTGAGATTTACCATGGACAGTTACATAGACATGTATCAGAACCACAAGGCATTGCTGAAGTACAACGATAACTTCAACTACTATGTGACACATGAGGGCAAGAACAATGATCAGCTTGTAGATTTCCACAGCTCACTGTATTCGGTGGACACCAGACTTCACATGATGTACGAGAAGGCGAAGGTGGACAGAACTATACGGACTGACATACCGGAATCAGAATTCATGCGTGTCACCGTCCACTCCATGATGACGGCCTGCGCCCACTATGCGGAGGGCTTCATATGGGGATCGGACGACAACAAGGACTACACAGACGAGCTTATAATGATCAAGGAAATGATACTTGATTATGCAACAAAAGGGATAAAGTAACAGAGTTTATAGGATAGAATGTTATGGAAATGGAGGTATGGAATGAGAAAAGAAATACTATTTAAGAAGGGAATTATAACAGCACTTACGGTGGCGATGGTTACGTCGCTGGCGCCGGTGATGGGTGTAAGCGGCTGGGGAGTGATGAATGCTAAGGCAGAGGAGACTACAACGGAAAAAATACCCGAATATTTATTGATGGGCTCAACACGTCTTATTGATAATGGGGAATTTCAAGATGATGGAGTTTCTGGTAATGATGACACGATATATCAGGGAACCAATTGGTACTATGACATCACGAGGAATCAGCTTGTACTGGAAAATGCGTCTATTTCTGGAAACATTACGATTCAGAACGGTGATCTTTCGATTATGTTATCCGGAACAAATACTATGAGATCAGATATGGTGATTCAAAGTATTTTAACAGAAAGCGGAATTGTGCCTACATTAGAAATAAATGGTAACAATCATAATGGAAGTCTAAGTTGTGGAAGTATCAGTGTAGCTGACTTAGGCTTAAATAATAATAATTTAAAAATTATAGGAGCAACGCTGGAGACTTCCCAAATTGAATGTAGTGGCAGCTTAACGATTGAAAATAGCTATGTGGTAGCAAATGAGGAGGATCATTCAAACGTAATTAGTGGTGATAAAATTAATATAGTAGACAGTTATGTTGAAGCGAAAGCAACAACAGAACGAGAAGAAGGTGTGGTATTTAGATCAAATCAACAAATTAATGTATCAGGAAGCCAGATTGTGGTTAGCCGTGCTTTAGCCTGTCAAGAACCTGTATTAAGTGATTGTGACTTCAGCAACTCTGTCATCACAAAGCAATGGAACGACATTGAGACCGGTGATGATGTAACGAAAACATATGTATATGGTAAAGCCGCTTTAAAAGAAGATTTAACGATTGCAAGTGGAGAAAGCATAGAATTTGAGAGTAGTGCAAGTATCGCCAATCTGGACAAGCTTATTGTTAAAGATGGAGCCACAATTCTGATAGATGGAGCTGAACACAAACATAATACAAACGGTGATATTACATACATTTGGCAAGATGACAAAGAACATACAAAAGGAGTAGCATGCAAAGACTGTCCGATCGGATATGTGACTAAAGAGACAGAATCACACAATTATAATTCACAGGGATTTTGTACAGAATGTGACGCTTATCAGCCGGCAGTACTCACTACGGACAAGTATGATATCGACAATGATGATAGTAAGGACAAGGTGTATGAGATTGGAAATGCAGGTGAACTGTATTGGTTTAGCGATAAAGTGTTCAATAACAACGATACATACGGAAAAATAAATGTAGTTCTTACAGATGATATTGTTGTAAATGAAAATGTTCTGAAATCAGATGGCACATTAAATGAAGGAACGTATAGAGACTGGATACCTATCGGAACATTTTATTACGGAAAAAACCATGTGCCATTTGCTGCTCCATACAGTGGCAAATTTGACGGGCAAAACCACACGATCAGCGGCTTATATTTAAAAAAGGACGATGATCGGTCTATAGGTTTGTTCGGCTGTATTGAAGATGGCAAGATTTACAATGTAAGTATTTTAGATTCATATTTCAGTGGCGCTAGCGATGTTGGAGGTATATGCGGAAAGAGCCACCTTGGAACGGTCGTAAACTGCCATAATGCAGGCACCATCAATGGGACAACCGGTAATTCTCATTTGGGGATTGGTGGTATATGCGGAAGTACTTACAGAGGAACGATTTCTGACTGTGATAATACAGGTGTGGTTAATGGTGATACTTATGTAGGCGGTATATGCGGTGATAGTACAAGCCCGATCACACGTTGTTATAACACAGGTAATGTGAGCGGCGTTTATAGAGTTGCCGGGATATGTGGAAATAGTGGTTCTGGCGGTTATGCCAGCAATATCACAAACTGCAGTAATTCTGGCGATATCCGTGGATCAGGAACATATATAGGCGGTATCTGCGGGGCTAATTTTAGCGCAATATCATACTGCAACAGTATGGGTGCAGTTTCTGGAAGTGGTGATAAGATTGGAGGTATATGTGGAGAAGATATTGATGGCAAAGGGGATATCAAAAACTGCTATTATGACAGTACCGTTTATGCCGGGGATTCGATCGGAGACAAGTATGCATATGGTGACATTACCGGAAAATACGAAAATGTAGAAGGTAAAACAACAGAACAATATAAGAACGGCGAGGTTGCATATCTCCTGCAGAACGGACAGTCAGAAGAAATCTGGGGACAGACCATCGGAACAGACACTTATCCTGTATTACGCGGTGCAAAGGTATATAAGAGCATAACTTATATAGGCTGTAACGATTCATCTGACGTTGTCTCGGTGTCATACAGCAATGAGAAAAAGGATGTATTTGGCAAACATAACTTCGAGGATGGCATATGCAAATACTGTGGTGAGATACTTGCAGCGACAGTCACAAAAGGTGATGAGACTATATCCTGTGTTTCACTGCCGGAAGCAATAGGTTATGCCGAAAACATGCCAGGCAGTGTCATCACCGTTATGGAAGATACGAATACAGTTCTTGATATAAACAATACTGATTCTGATTTTACTATAGACATAAATGGACATAAGACAGATGATATTGATGTAAATAACGGAAAAATAACGATAATTAATTCTAAGACGGGAGGATACGTAAAAGGTGAATTAGATATAAAAAAAGATTCAACAGTAACAATTGGCGATGTAAAAATTTCGGGAACGATATATACTACGGGTCAATTGATACTAAATGGTGGAGATATATACAGGATAATTCTAGCTGATAAAACAATAAAATTATACTTTAACAATAGTGATATAAAGATCAATGAAGGAATATATTTGTATGGAGTATACGGAGAAGAAATAATCATAAATGCAGAGCCTCATAATGTTATTCCAATTGTTCTGGATGGAATAAGTGTACAACAAGGTGCTGCATATGCTGTAGCAGGTGATGGCATTGCGTTAAAGTCAGATTGGTTCAACGTATCATCAAATGATTCCATAATTGATCTGTCAACAAGTATAGAAGATAATAAACTTAGAATTGTAGCATTGCTGAACGATAAAGTATATGCAGAGTTAGATGAAAATAAAAACATTACCTATTCTGGAAGTGAATTAAAACCATCTGTAAAGGTATATTACAATAGAAACTATATGTCTTCTGTACAGCTAAAAGAAGGCTCAGATTATAATGTAACGTATTCCGACAACATAAATACCGGCACAGCGACTGCGATTGTAACAGGAATTGGTGCTTACTCAGGAACAAAGAAAGTAACATTTACCATTGAGCCAAAGAAGATCAGCAGTCCAACATTTGACGGACTTAAGTCTGAGTACACATATACAGGGCAGAAGGTAGAGCCTGAGTTTACTCTTATGGACGGCGATACAGTCATTCCATCAAACGAATATGAAGTATCTTACAGTGACAACACAGAAGTTGGAACAGCAACGATAACCATCACGGACGCCACGGACGGAAATTACGATATAAACTGCAAGGCTGAATTCGATATAGTTAAAGCTGATCCGGTTATCAATGAACTTCCGATGGCAGATCCTATAAGCTACGATCCACACAAAACCTTAAATGAAGCAAGTATTTCGGGCGGAGTCGTAATCGGAGTTTCAGGAGAAAACATAACCGGAACATGGAGCTGGGCTGATGATTCTGTAGTACCATCGGTGGACGTTACAGACTATGATGTCATATTTACCCCAGATGACCAGAAACATTACAATTCAGTCAGGGGAACTATTCAGTTGAATGTCTCAAAGGCCGATGTAGAAGTAGTTGAATTACCAGCGGCAAGCGGAATAACATACGGTGACAATCTTGCAAAAGCTGTTATATCTGGAGGAAGAGTGTCCTTTGATGGTATTGATCAGGTTGAGATACCGGGAACATTTGCATGGAAGGATGATTCCATAAAGCCGTTTGTATCTGACAGTGACAAGACGCCGTATACCGTTGTATTTACGCCGGCTGACAGTGTGAATTACAACACAGCAGAAATTGAGATCACGGTAAATGTGAGCAAGGCTGCAATGCCGAATCTGCTGTTAAGTGTAGATAATACACATAAGACCGTTGGAAGTATTGCACTTCCGGGAGACTGGACATGGCTTGATGCGGATGCTAAGACTGCGATAAAGGCAGGCGGATCAGTGGAGGCAACCGCTGTATACGTTGGCGATGACAAGGAAAATTATGACAGCACAGAGCTGAAGATAACCATCTACAGAGCGGCATGTTCAGAGGGGAAGACAGTAAAGTATACACTAAAAGGAGAGAAGGCTCCGACCTGTACAAAGTCTGGTACTGGACATACAGAGTGTTCAATCTGCGGTGATGTCATGAGCACAGGTGTGTATGTAAAGGAACTTGGACATAAGTGGAATTCCGGCAGGGTGACAAGGAAACCTACATACACGGCGACAGGTGTGAAGACATTCACATGTACCGTGTGCAAAGCAACTAAAATTGGAAGTATTGCCAAACTTGCAACAACTGATATAAGTAAAAAGACAAGCAAGATCACTGTTTCCGGAATAGAGAACAAGATCTATAATGGAAAGGTACATACCCAGAAGTCTCTTGTTGTCAAGGCTGGTGCAAAGACACTTAGACTGAACAAGGATTACACTGTAACCTACAGCAAGAACAAAGCGGTTGGCAAGGCAAGCGTGACCATATGTGGTAAGAATGCATATTCAGGAAAGATAACAAAGACATTTACCATAGTAAAGGCTGCCAAGGGAAAGACATATACAGTTGGAAAGTTCAGGTACACAATAACCGGAGCAAAGGCAGACGGCACCGGAACAGTTGCAATTGCCGGAACAACGTACTCAAGGTCAGATAAGAAATTTGCATCACTGACCATCGCAGATACTGTAGTTATAGGAGATGTAAGGTTTAAGATAACATCTGTAAGCGCAAATGCATTCAGCAGATATACGGCTCTAAAGAATGTCACTATAGGTAACAATGTGACAAGCATAGGGGCAAACGCATTTTTATCATGCAAAAACCTTAAGAAGATGACGATAAAGACAGCTAAACTTAGGAGCGTTGGAGCGAAAGCCTTCAGTGGAACATACAGTAAAATTACATTTGCAGTACCTAGGAATAAGGCCACAGCATACAAGAAACTGATAAAGAAGGGCAGTCCTTCTGCGAAAGCAATCTATAAATAACAAATATATAAATTGCCTGTAAAAACAAGACTTTCAGAACTCTTGTACATGCAGCGTATTCGCCATTTTCGATACGCCGCATGTATACAGAAGTCTGGAAGTCTTTTTATATGTCAAGGACAATAGCATATTTTCTCAGCCAGTGATCAATCTGGAGAAGATATGCCATCATCTGAGGTCCTGCCATGAGCTGGCCGAACCAAGGCCTGCCGTAATCCTTTGGCGCGTTTATGAAGTTTTTCACATATTCTCTGTCGATGAGAGGCAGAAGAGGACTTTCCGGATCATTTAGTACGCAGAGAAGCCTCTTTGCAAGCTCCTGTTCATAATGAGGGTCATATGACTTTGGATAAGGGCTTTTCTTTCTGTACATGATCTCGTGCGGTACATAATCCTTCATGGCCTCCCTGAGAAGCTTTTTCTCACAGCCTTCGGAATATTTGTACTCCCATGGAACGTTGAACACATAATCAAGTATTCGTGGATCTGCAAATGGAACTCTCGCCTCAAGTCCGCTTGCCATGCTTGTTCTGTCCATTCGGTCAAGCAATGTCTGCATGAACATCCTGATATTCAGATAAGATATCTGCCTGCGCCGCTTTTCTGTATCGGATTCCCCCGGAAGAAGATTGATCTCGGACAGGAGAGAATTGTATAGTGATGACACATATCCCGGTATATCAAGACTATCTCTGATGTCCGGCGACAGTACTGAGAGCCTTGGCGACAGATCCTTCATCCATGGGAATGTGTCAGCAGACAGCAGTTCATCCCTGTAAAACCAAGGATAGCCTCCGAATATCTCATCTGCACATTCTCCGGTCAATACTACTTTGTATTCATTTGCCACAAGTGAGCAGAAGTAGAGAAGGGAAGAATCCACATCCGCCATCGTCGGCATATCCCTGGATTCTACGGATGTGTAGAGGTAATCTGCAAGATCACTATAATTACAAGTTAGATATGTGTGGTCTGAATCTATGTGCGAGACCATCATGTCGACATATGGCCGATCCTGCTCCGGCTGGAATGCATTTGACTTGAAATATTTGGAATTATCTTTGAAATCAAATGAGAAAGTGTGCAGCTTTTTCCCTTGCTCCCTGAGTTTTGCGGCGCATACGCTGCTGATGATTGATGAGTCGATGCCCCCCGAGAGAAATGTACATACAGGCACATCCGATACGATCTGTCTCTCTATACTGTCCTTGACAAGATAACGGACTTTTTCCACAGTGTCTTCATAGCTGTCAGTGTGAGGATTGCTGGTTATGCGGTAATATGTGAAGTCTGTCATTCCGTAGGGTGAGAATTTCATGAAATGTCCCGGCTTTACTTCGTCTATATTCTGAAATACTCCACAGCCTGGAGTCTTGGACGGCCCGATTCCGAACACCTCACATAGTCCCCGTGCATCAATGACAGGCCTTATACCTGGATAGTAGAGCAGGCCTTTGATCTCTGAGGCGAAGACAAGTGTTCCGTCATCAGTTACTGAGTAGTACAGCGGCTTCACACCGAAGTGATCCCTGTACAGATATATGGTCTGGATATGTTCGTCATATATCGTAAATGCAAATATTCCGTTCAGCCTGTGAACAAAATCGGGACCGAAGTGAAGAAAACAGTTGAGAATAACCTCTGTGTCCGAAGTTGTATCAAATGTATATCCAAGGGCGAGCAGCTCCGATTTCAGTTCCTTTGTGTTGTAGATCTCGCCGTTGTACACTATGTATATAGTATTTTCGCCGATGACCTTTTTCATAGGCTGTTCGCCTCTTGCTACGTCACGTATGGATAGTCTGGTGTGAGCAAGCCCACAGTGGGATGACAGCACTGTATTCTGTGCGTCCGGACCTCTGTGAGCAAGCGCCTTATTCATGTCGTTCAATATGTATGAGTATCGTTCCTGTTCGGTATTGAAATCCCTGCTGGAGTTATAGAATCCTGCGATGGAACACATATATTTACCTCTTTTTGTGGTATCTATATATTATATTGGGGAGTTGATTTTATAGAACTTTTAGATGATATGCGGTTGTAGTATGATTAAATAAAAGTTATAATCTAAACAAGATTTTTATATGAAGAACTGACATTGCGCTTGGAGAGGCACATACAGGAGGACATATAAAATGACGATATTTAAAGATAAGACTATAACGGACAATTTTATTTTGGGCGCTGTACTATGAACAATGTTAAAAGCAATAAGAAATGGAGGCGCGAATTTATGACATTGTTGATGAGAGATAACGAAAATAAGCTGTTGGGCAAATACATGCATCTGATTGATCAGGTAAAGAAGCTAGACGTAAAAGATGCTGAGATTGCTGCTAAAATACTGGGAATCAAAGAACAGCAAATATATGAGATAAAAGATTACATAGCAGAACATCCTGAGATGGACGAGGATGATCTTGCTGAACATATAGCATATTGGCTTGATCTGGACTGATAATTTGAAGATATATGTATGTAAAGTAAAGTGCATGAATCAAATGGTTCATGCACTTTATTATGTTATATCACACCACAGGTGTAATGCAGAATAAAGCATGCGTTGATATAATTGAATACATTGTCATGTTATGATTATTGCAACAATTGAGCTTGGAGTTTATAGAAGACATATTCTTAAGAAACAATACAGAAAGAGAAAATCTACCGTGAAAAATACAATAATACAAACTAATAAAAAATACCTTCCGGGACTATTAAATATTGCGGTTCCGATCATGCTTAGCAATCTGATATCTCAGCTTCAGATGCTTATAGACAGAATATTCTTAGGACATGTAAACAGCATGTATATGAGTGCACTCGGCAATGTGACTTCACCTATGTGGACAACCATGTCATTTTGTTTTTCCATAGTGACAGGAGCGTCCATACTGATAAGTCAGAGCGTTGGCGCAGGAGATACCAAGCATATAGAAGAGTATTCAGGTGCCATGGTGAAATACAATAATATCATACCGATACTGTTATTTTTCTTCTGGACATTCTGCGCTGAATTTGTATTCAGACTCATGGGCGTGTCAGATGGTCTGATGCCGATGTGTCTTGATTATTCCAGGTATTATGCGCCCGTATTTCTGATAACAGGACTTGGCGGTGCTTTCAGTGTAATACTTCAGACGTCTAATTATACAAAGCCGCTTGTCATATATGGAATAATAAGGTCGGGAGTCAATATATTCCTCGACTGGATCATGATATTTGGAAGATTCGGGCTTCCGGCCATGGGGATAAAGGGTGCAGCCATAGCGACTACAATAGCGGAGTACTCTGGACTTATATTTGCAGTGATATTCGTGGTATCAAGCAAGAAACTTAACACCAAACCATCTATGAAATGGGTAGTAAAGGCACATATAAAGCCGTATCTTTTGTCGGCAAAGCTGGGAGTGAACACAGCTCTTGAGGATTTTGCATGGAATCTTGGCAATCTGCTGCTTATAAGGATTCTCAACGCCATAAATGAGATGGCTGCCGGAATTTATTCCATCATATTCAGTGTCGAGGTCCTGGCGGTTGTCATCATTGGAGCGATAGGAAACGGTACAATGACGCTAACCGGTGAGGCAAAAGGAAACAATGATCTGAGTAAATACAAGGGTGTATGTGTCTGTGCGTATGGCTTGTGTATAGTAGTTGGAATCATCACACTCGGTGTCTGTCTTGCGTTTCCACAGCAGATCATATCACTTTTCACCAACGACAAGAGTATAATTGCATCGTGTGGGATATATCTGATCTTTATCAGCATCAATCTGTTCGCAAAATCAGCAAACATAGTTGTTGGCAATGCGATCAGGGGCAGTGGCAACACGATATGGATGCTCATAACACAGCTGTTTGGCACGGTGTGGGTGGTTTCTGTGGCGCTTTTGTTTGTGTTTGTCCTTAAGCTTGGAATAGCAGGTGTCTTTCTTGCAGTCATAGTGGACGAGATCGTTAGATCATTTATCAATCTCGGCAAATATCTGAGGATAGTGAAAAACTGGGAAAGCACAGACTGAGGTAAAAAGGCTGAATTTGCTAAACAGTGAGTGCGACATTTAGTGGCATATATAATTTAGAATAGACGTATCAGAAAAATAAAGTCTTATATGAAAGGGGAATATGATATGATTTTAGAAACTGATAGATTATTATTACGTCACTGGCAGGAGAGTGACGCAGATATATTATTTGAATATGCAAGTGACCCTGATGTGGGACCTATAGCTGGCTGGCCTGTGCATGAGAGCAGGGAGTACAGCCTTGATGTGATACGGAATGTATTTAATGGGCCGGAGTGTTATGCTGTGTGTCTGAAGGACAGCGGCCTGGTTGTCGGTGCCATCGAATTACTGTTAAATGGAAGGACAGATATGACAGATCGCGATGACGAATGTGAACTTGGATACTGGATAGGAAAGCCTCACTGGGGCAACGAATACGCACCGGAGGCGGCCAGGAGACTCATAGAACATGGATTCCTTGATCTGGGCATGAGAACAATATGGTGCGGTTACTACGATGGCAATTCCAAGTCCCGCATAGTACAGGAAAAACTCGGATTTGTGTTTCATCATACCTGTGATGAAGTGGATGTGCCTCTTTTGAATGAAGTCCGGATAGGACATACGAATATTCTGACGAGAAAACATTGGCTGTCTGGAAAGATGAAGAATGCACTGTATGATCAGCTGGCCAGGGATTATTGCTGTGATGCGGCCGATATATATTCCAGTGACAATATATTCTCTGAATACAGACAGATAGCAGGGCAGAGGCAGTTCAAAGGACAGGAAAAGTGCCCGCTCAAAATAGCTGTGGTAAATGGCAAGCTGCTATTTACCGGTCGTAGAGAGATTGTAGATGAATGCAGAAAACGCTATGAGAATGCATCTGGCAAATGGTTCATGGATATAGAGAAATTTCGTGAGCTTGACAGTATTCTTTCCAGATACGGATGTAAATTGAAATCTGCTCACCCATTTTACCTTCCGACGGAACTGAGCGAACAGGGAGTGAGAAAAGATACTACAGATAAAACCGTTGATTCGATGATAAAAGAAGATTTTAACCTTGTCAGGTATACGGGGGATGAGATCCTGCAATTCAAAGGAGATGACAGGTGGTGTGAAGCTTTCTGCTTTGATGATAACACACCTGATGTACTTGCTGTGGCAGCTGTATCAAGTGATGAGATTATCGGTATGGCTGGCGCAAGTGCTGATAGTGACGACTTCTGGCAGATTGGTATAAATGTTGTTCAAAAAGCTGAGGGAAGACATGTGGGTACAGCGCTTGTATCTGAACTGACCAAGGATATACTCAGATGTGGTAAAATTCCATATTATGGCACAGGAATGTCACATATAGCATCACAGAGAGTTGCCGCTGCGGCAGGTTATGATGTGTTCTGGTTTGAACTGCTGACGGGCAAGTAAAAGAATCGTTGACACATCTTCATGTTAATGATAAAATAATCACATCTAAGGGTTGTAAAACGACCGGAAAATAGTCAAATGCTATGACGAGGAGGAGTACATGCATCCCCCGATCAACAGAGAGGAGACGGTGGTGAGAGTCTTCATCAGGAATGTGTGGAAGGTAGCCTTCGAGCAGTGGATTGAAAGATTGCAGCATACATATTTGTCGGCTGTAGTCGAGTAGGTTTCAACGGTTTTCCCCGTTACAGGAATAAGATATTAATAATGATTACAGTGATAATTTATTATAGTATCTGATGAGTGCAGACATTTGTCTGAATTTAGGTGGTACCACGGATATGAACATATTCGCCCTAAGCGTAAAGCAGTTGCGCTTAGGGCTTTTTCTATGCATGGGGTGCACATATACATCCCGAGGCGTAAGTTTAGATTATCATGAACTTTACAGGAGGTATAAGATATGGAGATCAATGGAGCAAAGATGTTTGTAAAAGCGTTGCAGGAAGAGGGGGTAGACACTCTGTTCGCATACCCTGGTGGAACAGCGATAGACCTGTTTGATGCGTTGTATGATGCAGAAGGTATCGATATGATACTTCCAAGACACGAGCAGGCGCTTGTCCATGCAGCAGATGGATATGCACGTTCAACGGGAAGAGTTGGAGTGTGTCTGGTAACAAGTGGTCCGGGTGCGACAAACCTTGTAACGGGAATTGCCACAGCCAACTACGACAGCGTGCCACTGGTATGTTTTACAGGACAGGTTCCAATGAATCTTATTGGAAATGATGCTTTTCAGGAGGTTGACATAGTTGGGATCACAAGAAGCATATGCAAGTACGCAGTCACAGTAAGAAAGAGAGAGGATCTTGCAAGGATCATTAAAAATGCATTTTACATAGCAAGAACCGGAAAGCCGGGTCCTGTAGTTGTTGATATTCCTAAGGATATACAGCTTGCCATGGGAAGTGATGAGTATCCAGCAGAGGTAAATATCAGAGGTTACAAGCCTTCAGAGGGTGTACATGTCGGACAGATCAAGAGAGCCCTTGCGGAGCTTAAGAATGCAAAGAAGCCTGTGTTCCTCTGTGGCGGTGGTGTAAATATCGCCCATGCAAGAAAAGAGATGCAGCAGCTTGCGGAGAAGACAGGTATCCCTGTAGTCACAACCATCATGGGAAAAGGTGCAATACCTACAGATCATCCACTGTATGTAGGTAACATCGGTATGCATGGTAACTTGGCATCCAACAAAGCTATCATGGAGAGTGATGTTCTCTTCTCCATCGGATGTAGATTCAATGATAGAATAACAGGTACTATAGATACATTTGCCAAGAATGCCAAGATCATACATGTTGATATAGATGCAGCGTCCATATCAAGGAACATAAAAGTTGATATACCTATAGTTGCAGATGCAAAGGTTGCAATATCCAAGATGCTTGAATACGCTGAGCCTCTTGATATCAAAGACTGGGTAGATGACATTATGAATGTCAAGGCTGAGTATCCTATCAACATGAACAGATATGATGGAGTGACTCCTGAGGCTATCATCAGAACCATAAACGATATGTACAGCAATCTCATCGTTACAACTGACGTTGGACAGAACCAGCTCTGGACAACGCAGTACATTGATATAGACGAGAACAAGCAGCTCTTAACTTCCGGAGGCCTTGGCACCATGGGTTATGGATTCCCTGCCGCTATAGGCGCAAAGCTTGGCAACATGGATAAGGATGTAATATGCATCTCAGGAGATGGCGGAGTTCAGATGAACATTCAGGAGATGGCTACGGCTGTTGCACTTGAGCTTCCTGTTACCCTCTGTATACTTAACAACGGCTACCTTGGCAACGTTCGTCAGTGGCAGGAGTTGTTCTTCAACAAGAGATACAGCAGTACATGTCTCAGATACAGAAGAAGATGCAACAGAGATTGTCAGAATCCGGACAAGTGCTGTCCAAAGTATTCGCCTGACTTTGTAAAACTGGCTGAAAGTTATGATGCAAAGGGAATCAGAGTCACTAAGCCGGAGGAAATAAGACCTGCATTTGAGGCTGCAAAGGCCAATACAAATGGACCTACAGTTATAGAGTTCTTCATAGATCCTACAGCCAATGTATTTCCTATGGTTCCTGGTGGAAAATCACTGAATGACATGATACTTGACTGCTGATATTGATAAATTGATTTATATCGGTAATAGAATGTACATATATAGATTTGTATATTATCCAAATGAAAGGGGTATATAGAATGAGCGTAAAGAAGAGATGGATATGCCTGTTCGTAGAAAACGAAGTAGGTGTACTTGCAAGAATTTCAGGTTTGTTTTCAAGCAAATCATACAATATAGATACTATAACCGTTGGAGTAACCGAGGATGAGACAATATCCAGAATGACCATCGGTTTCACCAGTGATGACAGGACATTTGAGCAGGTGAAAAAGCAGCTCAACAGAAGTGTTGAGGTTATCAAGGTAGTTGACTACACTGATATAGCCATTCACAACAACGAGATTTTATTTGTCAAGGTCAACAGCTGTTCAAATGAGGATAAAGATGAAGTGTTCAGAATTGCGAATGCATTTGGATACAAGATAACTGACTACAATAAGAAATCCGTGCTTGTTGAGTGTGTTCAGACTGATGCAAAGAACGACAATGCAATAAAACTGTTCAAAGAGAGTTTTCCTAACAGAATAGAGGTTGTAAGAGGCGGAAGTGTAGCTGTCGAGGCTATAAGTATGTCAGACAGATAAAGCCGTATCATAGAGAGCAGTGCTTGATATGTTTTAGAGTGTGAAAGGAAAATAATGTAAGATGAAATTTGTGATACAGCGTGTTAATCACGCCTCTGTAGAGGTGGACGGAAAAATTATCGGCAACATAGGCAAGGGACTTCTGGTCTTTGTAGGTGTGTATGATTCTGACACCAGAGAGATCGCTGACAAAATGATAAATAAGCTTGTGAAGATGAGAATATTTGCCGATGAAAACGATAAGACGAATCTCGATATAAACAGTGTTGACGGACAATTACTGATCGTTTCACAATTTACACTGTGTGCTGATTGCAAAAAGGGAAACAGACCATCATTTATAGGTGCAGGGGCACCAGATATGGCAAATGAGATGTATGAATACATAATAACGAGATGCCGCGAACATGTAACTGTGGTTGAACATGGGGAATTTGGAGCAGATATGAAGGTTGATTTGTCCAATGATGGTCCATTTACCATATTATTGGACAGCAGGGAACTGTAATTTATTGTCAGATTGATAAAAAAGCTGCATTATGTTGGGAATTTTTTATAAAATCCCACAATATTGTTGAAAAAATGAATATTTGTTAATATAATTACAAGTGGAGTTTCTATAATCAATAAAATATAATCATAGAAAGTTCAATTAAACTAAAAAGGAGAACTATATAATGATGACAAAGGATCAGATTGAATCTAAAACCTTTAAAAAAGGACTTTTTGGATATAATAAGGATGAAGTTAATAGCTTTTTGCGTACGATGGCTGAGGAATATGGAGATCTTCAGACAAAGTATGCAGCACTTGAGTCAGAGAACGAGGTTTCAAAAAAGAGCCTTATGGAGAACAGTGTAAAGATTTATGAACTTGAAAAGCAGCTTGAACAGGCAGCTCCTGGATCAAAGAAGGAAGCCAACGCAGCAAACGCAGAGGCAAACAAGATCATCAATGATGCAAAGAAGAAAGCCAATGAGGTAATTGCAAATGCAAAGGCTGAACTGGCAAAGCTTAAGGATGAAATGGAGACACTCAAGAGCGGATCAAGCGCTAAAGTTGCTGAGGCTGCAGAAAAGGTTGAGGTTGCAGTTGAGGCGGATCCTATTACAAAGCTCAAGATGAAGTCACAGGGTGGAGATGCTCCACAGAAACTTAAGATGACACCAAAGTCAACTCAGACTGCAGAGCCAAAACCGGCAGCATTCACAGGTAAGAGTGCTCAGGCTGCTCAGGAAGAGGAAGAAGAGGAGCTTATCGTAGGCGAAGTAGAAGAGGGTGTAAATCGTAATCAGGTTCTCATCGGTGACGGTGACGAAGGTGATGATGATTTCGAGTTCTTATAAAAGAATCTATAAAGGAATCTGATCATTAAAAAAACATACGGTCGGGATGGATACATTATAAAGCAAAAAGGGAGTTTTATATATGACTTATTCAGAATGCGCAGATCATATCGGAGGTATTCTGGGAAAGATCGACTGGAGTGACACAGAAGATTGCAGTTTGCAGTTTAATATCATAGGCTCAGATAATGGGGGATTTTATATAATCATAAGGGATCATGAGGCTGATATTAAGGTGATTGGCAGTGGGGAAAGCGGTGAAACAGACAAATATGGAGATTCATATGAAAATACATATGGACATACATATAACGTAAAGATAGTTGTAACGGCGCCGGTGTTGTCCAGACTTCTCATGAAAGTGATTGATCCGATATATGCATACACGACAGGCAAATTCAAAATGATGGGTGAAGTCGCACTTGGAAGAAAAGTTCTTATCAAGCTGTGCGATGTTTGCGATACAAAATCAATATAATAAAAGATCATATCAGCAACTCTTGATATCAGAGTATTGTTGATATGATCTTTTTTGTTTATACGTCTCGTAAATTAAATCTTACATTAAATCCTAGAGGAGCTCTGCGACTTCCTTGAGAAGCCTCTCTGTCTTGTCCCATCCGAGGCAAGGATCTGTTATAGATTTACCGTAACATCCACCATCTACAGGCTGATTGCCGTCCTCTATATAACTTTCAACCATTACACCCTTTACAAGATTTTTAATCTCAGGATCATAATTTCTGCTATGGATTATTTCCTTGACAATTCTAGGCTGTTCAATGAACTTTTTGCCTGAGTTGTTGTGGTTAGCATCAACTATACATGCATGATTGACAAGGTCGAACTTCTTGTATGTGTCAGCGAGAAGTCGAAGATCCTCGTAATGGTAGTTTGATATAGACTGTCCATGTTTGTTGAGTGCACCGCGGAGAATGCAGTGAGTGAGGGGATTGCCATCTGTGTGAGCCTCCCATCCTGAGTACAGGAATGTGTGATGATGCTGCCCTGCTATACATGAATTCATCATAACATTGTAATCACCACTTGTAGGGTTTTTCATACCTACAGGTACATCCATACCGCTTGCTGTCAGTCTATGCTGCTGATCCTCAACAGAACGTGCTCCGATGGCAACGTAGGAGAGGATATCGTCGACATACTGCCAGTTCTCTGAGTAAAGCATTTCATCGGCAGCGGTAAGACCGGTCTCCTTTATCGCTCTGATGTGCATCTTACGGATAGCGTAGAGTCCTTCAAGCATATCTGATGCCTTTGTAGGGTCAGGCTGATGGAGCATTCCCTTGTATCCGTCACCTGTTGTTCTAGGCTTGTTTGTATATATACGTGGGATAACCAATATTTTATCCTTAACCTCGTCGGCAACCTTTGCAAGACGACTCTGGTAATCACATACAGCATCCTCGTTGTCCGCTGAACAAGGTCCGATGATAAATATAAATCGGTCATCATCGCCTACGAAAATTTTCCTGATCTCTTCATCTCTTTTGGCTTTGATGGCTTTCAACTCGCTTGAAAGAGGGTATAGTTCCTTGATCTCATCGCCAGTCGGTACTCTTTTTACTAATTTCATACTCATGAAACATTTCCTCCTTATTTTCTAATCGTTGATTATATCAGAAATATTACGCAAAATAAAGAAAATATTCATATATAGAAATTATCGTTAGTTTTTATAGAATAAAGACTACATGTAAATGAATATAATGAGATAAATAAATTTTAGGATAAAAGTTTATGATGATTAGAAAAATGTGGGTACATATAAGCCTGATTCTGGCGCTGATACTGTGTACTGGAATTGTTTGTCCTGTATGGAATGTAGTAGCTGAGGAAAGTCATCAGTCTCTGAAAAATGACAACTCGGCAGAGAATAATGAAACTCAAGATGCCGATTCGTCTGCAAATTTTGATGTCGATATCAAATCTCCCAGTGCAATCCTTATGGAAGCGGAGTCTGGGCAGGTGATCTATGAAAAAAATTGTGACACGGCCATGGCTCCGGCATCGGTCACAAAAGTCATGACACTCCTGCTCACATTTGAGGCGATCGACGACGGGAAATTTTCTCTGGATGATACTGTTGTTGTGAGTGATCACGCTGCATCCATGGGTGGCTCACAGTGTTTCTTTGAGTCTGGTGAAGAACAGACAGTGCAGGATATGATAAAATGTATAATAATTGCTTCCGGAAACGATGCGGCAGTGGCTATGGCGGAGAAGATAGCCGGTTCAGAGCCGGCATTTGTGAACATGATGAATGAGAGGGCAAAAGAACTTGGAATGGAAAACGCTTCATTTAAAAATGCCTGTGGGCTTGACACTTCCGGGCATGAGATGTCAGCAAGAGATATAGCCCTAATGTCCCGTGAACTTATCACAAAACATTCTGAGATATTTGATTATTCCGGCATATGGATGGACCATATAACACACAAAACAGCCAGGGGAGACAGCCGCTTTGACCTGGTGAACACGAACAAATTTCTCAACATGTATACAGGTGCAACAGGACTCAAAACAGGCTATACAAGCACCGCCAAATACTGTATGTCAGCAACAGCAGAACGTGACGGGATCGATCTTATAGCTGTTATAATGGGTGGGGAGACAAAAGAGATGAGAAACAATGATGCATGTCATCTCCTTGATTATGGATATTCAAAGTGTCACAAATACACAGACAAAGAGATTATGAAAGAAAAGAAATTAAGTGTAGACAAAGGTACCTCTGATTATGTTACAATTAAGACTATCCCGCAGTTTGAAGCAATTCTGCTTGGATCGGAAAACGCTGACAGCGTGAGCAAGAAGATAGATATTCCAGAAAAGATAACTGCGCCTGTCAAAAAAGGTGACGAACTGGGAGAGGTATCTTACTATGCCGGTAAGAGATTTGTAGGTAAGGTGATGATATATGCCGATGATAGCGTGGATGAAATTAATATCAGTTACGCGGTGAGAAAGGTTTTTAGAAGGTTGGTATTATGAAATACTTTTTAATTATTGTAGCTGCATTATGTGTGATAACTCTTGTAAATATATTGCTGGAGAGTCATAGGGAAAATAAAAAAATATCATTTTCAAGCTACAGGATAAAAGACAAGAGACTTAAGAAAAATGCGAAGATCGTGATGATATCAGACCTTCATAATGCCTGTTATGGAGAGAAAAATAGCGAACTCTTACATGTGGTTGAAACGATATCCCCCGATCTGATTCTGGTTGCAGGAGATGTTATAGTCGGAAAGACTGGCTTGTCTGTTGATACGGGTGTCGATTTTCTGAACTCTCTCGGGGAGAGCTTCCCCGTGTTTGTGGGCAAGGGAAACCATGAAATGCGCACATCAATATATGAGAAATACGGAGATATGTGGGAGACTTTGTATGAAAGAACAAAGGATAAAGTCCACTGGCTTATAAACGATAGTATTTACCTTGCCGATTACAACATGACGATCTATGGTCTTGACATGAAACCTGAATACTACCGCAGATTTAAAAAGCTGTACATGGACAGCGCTTATCTCGAAGAAGAATTACGGAAGCCTGATAAGCGATCGTATAACATCTTGATAGGCCACGATCCGGATTATTTTGAGGAATATGCCGCATGGGGAGCAGATCTTTGCGTGTCGGGGCATGTCCATGGTGGACTTATAATAATTCCACATCTCGGCGGGCTCATATCCCCCATGATAAAGTTCTTTCCCAAATACTATAAGGGTGTCTACAACATAGGAGATAGTCATATGATCGTAAGTGCTGGAATGGGACTTCACACATTAAAGATAAGGGTGAACAATGAACCTGATCTTGTCACTATAAATCTGGTGAAATAGCATATATTATCTGAAATTTGTGACATTATATGTAAATATTTAAAAATATTTAATAGTTGAAATAATCTTCTATACACTATAGAATTATCTGTACTGGATAATATCCTTTAAAATGTATTTGAGGGTTGGAGAGTGCACTATGAGTAAAGAAATAGATAATGGTATAGATGATAATATAGATACAAACACTGACGACATTAATATATCAGACGACAAAAATGTATCAGATGACAATGATATATCAGATTCTGAAAAACAGATATTTGGTGAAGAAAGCGTGACTGAAACGGCTGAATCTGAGAAAATATTTGATGAAGAACAAAATTCTCAGAAAGAAGATTCAGATACGATATTTGAAGCTGCCGAGTCACAGCTCCCACCGGATGATTCTGCTGCAACAACAGTTCTGACTGGAATGACTGATGCTGTAGGAAATATATCCGGTACGCAGGAATCAGATAATGCCCCGGCTGAAACCGGGACTAGGCATGAGACCCAAAACCAAGATAACAAAATAGAAAATAAGAAGTCTGGCACAAAAAAATTAAGTGCATTAAAAATATTTGGAATCGTATTTGCAATTGTGGTTGTATGTACATATGTTGCAGTATCTGTGTGGTTTATGTTTCATTATAATTACAAGACATATATAAATGGCAACGATTACTCATTCTTTACGCTGGATGAGGTAGATCAGTACATAGGAGAGTACATATCAGATTATTCGCTCACGTTGAAGTTGAGAGACGACAGTGAATACAGGATAGATACTGATGACATAGGACTTGTTATAAGACCCAACATCACGGCTAAAAAGATCAAAAATGAACAGAATGGTTTCCTGTGGCCATATTATATGTGCAAGAGAAAAGACTATGAGCTTTATTACACGGCAGATTATGATAAAGACAAGCTTGAATCGCTTCTAAAGAAATGTGATTTTACTCAGGAAGCCAATATGGAGAAGCCGGTGAATGCTTCTGTTGAGATAAAAGATGGAAAATCAACAATTATTCCGGAAACTGAAGGAAATTATATTGATTTTACAAAATTATGCTGTATAATAGATGAGGCGCTTAATAAAGGCGATCAACTCGTTGATCTCGATGACACAGATGTATATGAGAAACCAGAGGTGACTGCTGACAGCAAAGAGATAATATCTGAGCAGGCAAAGCTTGAAAAGGTATTGTCCATGAAGATTACATATAAGATAGATGAGATCTCATGGGAACTCACCAGTGAGGATTATGGTGACTGGATATCTGATATCTCAGCTGAAAAGATTGAATTCCAGAAAGATAAAGTCCATGAGTACGTCCAGAATATGGCGGACAGGTATGATACATACGGTGTGCCGAGAAACTTCAGAACACACGATGGACGTATAGTAACCCTTGATAATACATGGTATGGTTGGCTGATAGATGTTGACAGTGAAGCTGAAGAACTTTACTCTGTTCTTGAAGCTGGAGAGTCCGTTGAGAGGGTGCCTATTTTTGACTGCTATGCAGCGGTTTACCGCGATGGCGGCGATGATATCGGCGATACTTATATAGAATGTGATTTTGGACAGCAGCATATATATGTATATGTCAACGGTGAACAGGTCATGGATTCTGACTGCGTTACAGGAAGCCTTGCCGACTCAGGCAAATACAGAACCCCTGGAGGTGTGTATACAATACTTTATACAAAGACGCCTGCGGTTCTTATCGGAGACGATTATGAGACACCTGTAAAATACTGGATGCCATTTATCGGTGAACTTGGAATAGGTTTCCATGATGCAACATGGAGAAGTGCTTTTGGCGGTGACATTTATAAAACCGGAGGTTCTCACGGATGTGTAAATCTTCCTTTGTCAGCCGCAGAACAGTTGTTTAATATAGCGTACGAGGGCATGCCCGTTGTATGCTATTATTAAAGTATAATTGGAGATGTACCCAAGTGGTTGAAGGGTCCGCACTCGAAATGCGGTAGGTCGGGCAACCGGCGCAAGGGTTCAAATCCCTTCATCTCCGTTATCACTTATATATTAGAGAGGTAAGTCTTTGTACTTACCTCTTTTGCTTAACAGCAGGTTTAATATAAATCTAGTGTAAAAGGAATATGAGCAGAAATATGTCATGCGAAGTTATAACATTTGAGAATATAAAAAGGGCAGCGGATCATGTGGGCAGTCATATAGGTGTGATTCCTGACACGGCCATAGTTCTTGGGAGTGGGCTGGGACATATGGCTGATAAGATAGAGGATCCGGTTTTTATAGAATATGCAGATATACCGGGCTTTCCAAGATCCACAGTTCAGGGACACAGGGGACGTTTTGTATATGGCAGATTATCTGGCAGATATGTTCTCCTTATGCAGGGACGTGTTCATTTCTATGAGGGCTATAGCATGGATCAGGTCGTAATGCCTATAAGACTAATAGGTATTCTTGGAATAAAGAATCTTATTCTAACCAATGCTTCAGGCGGAATATCTGATCAGCTGAATGCCGGAGACATAATGGTCATTGAAGATCACATTTCTTCTTTTGTGAGATCTCCACTCATATACAGCGATTACGCGAAGTTTGGTGTCAGATTTCCCGATATGACGCATGTGTATGATCTGGAAATCATAGAGAAACTGAAACAGAGTTACGATGAGCTTGGCATGATATATAAGTCAGGAGTCTATATCCAGGTTACGGGACCACAATACGAAACACCTGCGGAGATACGGATGTATCGAAGTCTCGGTGCAGATGCGGTGGGTATGAGTACCGTATGTGAGGCAATAACAGCTAGACATATGGGAATCCGTGTAGCTGGTCTGTCCTCGGTGTGCAATAAAGCAGCCGGACTTGGCGGTGAGTTGTCACACGAAGATATAATAAAAGCAGGAAATGCGGCAGCGGAGAAGATGCAGAGAATAATCTCATCTTTGTTGCAGAAAATCACATAATTATTATTGGAGATATAGAAATGGATGTAATTCTTTATACAGACGGATCGGCAAGAGGAAACCCAAACGGTCCAGGTGGATACGGCGCAGTGCTTCAGTATGTTGATGCATCAGGTAAATTGCATGAAAGAGAATATAGTCAGGGATATATTAAGACGACGAATAACAGAATGGAGCTCATGGCCGCAATAGCTGGCCTTGAAGCGCTTATAAAGCCTTGCAATGTCAAGCTTTATTCTGATTCCCAGTACCTGTGCAACGCGTTCAACCAGCACTGGATAGAGGGCTGGATAAAGAAAGGTTGGAAGCGCGGCAAGAATGAACCGGTTAAGAACAGAGATCTGTGGGAGAGACTTCTTGTGGCAAAAAAGCCTCACAATGTTGAATTCCTATGGGTTAAGGGACATGCTGGCAATCCGGGAAATGAGAGATGCGATATACTTGCGACTGCTGCCGCAGATGGCAGCGGAAAAATTGTTGATGAGGGACTTGTCGAGGAGTGATCGCTCTAAATCCATAAGCAATATTAAACACTGAGGTAATACATATGAATAAGACTGAATTCAGAAAACTTTTTGATGACAAGATACTTATACTTGATGGTGCTACTGGTACCAATCTCATGGATGCCGGAATGCCCCTAGGCGTATGTCCAGAACAGTGGATACTTGAACATAAGCAGATCATGATAGACCTTCAGACAGCATATCTGAATGCTGGTACGGATATCCTGTATGCACCTACATTTACATGTAACCGCATAAAACTCAATGAATATGGACTTGCGGACAATCTTGTGAGCATGAACAGTGAGCTTGTTAAGCTGTCACAGAAAGCGGTTGAAAACGCCGGACATGGACTTGTCGCAGGAGACATCACCATGACCGGTGAGATGCTCTACCCTATGGGCAAACTTCAGTTTGAAGAACTGGTAGATGTATACAAAGAGCAGATAAAGGTGCTCGATGAAAGTGGATGTGATCTCCTGGTAGTGGAGACAATGATGAGTCTTGCGGAGACGAGAGCAGCTGTCATAGCAGCAAATGAAGTGTCGAAGCTTCCTATTATAGCCAGTCTAACCTTCAATGAAGATGGGCGTACACTTTATGGAACTGATCCGGTTACAGCTGTAAACGTCCTTCAGAACCTTGGGGTTGCGGCGATAGGAGTAAACTGTTCTACTGGACCTGACAAGATGGTCGAGCTTGTGAAACAGATGAAAAGTATAGCGTTCATACCTGTATTTGCGAAGCCAAATGCCGGAATGCCGGAGCTTGTGGACGACAAGAGTGTATACAAAATGACACCGGAAGAGTTTGCTGCTGACATGAAACTTATAATAGAGGCAGGTGCCGGAATGGTCGGAGGCTGCTGTGGTACCAGACCGGATCACATTAAGGCACTTTCAGACATGGTCGCCACAGTGCCAGTTCCAAAGATAAGCAGTGAACATGTGAGATGTATATCGTCAGAGCGTTCATCCCTGGTCATAGATCTCGATGCGCCGTTTAAGGTAGTAGGTGAGAGGATAAATCCTACTGGCAAGAAGAAGCTGCAGGCAGAACTCAGGGAAGGTTCCCTTGAACTGGTTATGAATATGGCTGAGGAACAGGTTGAAAAGGGTGCATCTATCCTTGATATAAACGTAGGAATGAATGGGATCGATGAGAGGGAAATGATGCTGAAGGTTGTATATCAGGTATCCCAGGCTGTAAATCTCCCTCTGTGTCTCGACTCAAGTTCACCAGAGGTTATCGAGGCTGCTCTTAGGATTTATCCGGGAAGAGCGCTCGTTAATTCGGTATCTCTTGAAAAAGTAAAGATGGAAGAGATACTTCCACTGGTCAGAAAGTACGGCGCTATGTTTATTCTTCTTCCTTTGTCCGACAAAGGACTACCGGAAAGTTCTCAGGAGAAGGAAGATATAATCAACACTGTTCTCGGCACGGCGTATGATCTGGGGTTTACAAAAAAGGATGTAGTTGTAGACGGCCTTGTTGCCACGATTGGGGCCCAGAAGGATGCAGCTGTCAACTGTCTGAGGACCATCAACTATTGCTACAGTAACGGTCTTGCAACTATATGCGGACTTTCGAATATATCATTTGGTCTTCCAGAGAGAATGTTTGTAAATACAGCATTCCTCACCATGGCCATAGAGCGAGGCCTTACAATGGCTATAGCTAATCCGTCACAAACGATGCTCATGAATGCTGCATACGCTTCAGATATGCTCCTTTTTAAGGAGGATAGTGATGTCCGCTACATTGAAAATGTAAAGGCTTTGGATATAGCAGCACCGGGGACCGGGGCTTCAGGCGGCAAAGCCGGCGCAGATTTGGAGGGTAAAAGTCAGATATACATAGATGTCCTCAAGGGAAACAAGAGAACTATCCTTGATGATGTGAATGCTGTCCTTGCGAACGGAACAGACCCTCAGTCTATAATAGACGACGATCTTATCAGCGCAATAAATGAAGTTGGAAAACTTTTTGAGAAGAAGAAATATTTTCTGCCGCAGCTTATTTCAAGTGCAGAGACCATGGAGATGGCTATAGGAGTCATAAGTCCTCTTGTCTTAAAGGGCAAGGACAGCTCAAATATGCCTACAATAGTCGTTGCTACCGTTGAGGGCGATATTCATGACATAGGTAAGAATCTTGTTGTCCTTATGCTCAGAAACTATGGATTTAACGTGATCGATCTCGGTAAGGATGTTCCATGTGATGTGATAATACAGGCTGCAAAGGAGAATAATGCAAGTATCATAGGTCTCTCAGCTCTCATGACAACAACGATGGTGAAAATGAAAGACGTGGTAGAGGCAGTCAGAGAGAATGGTCTTGACAGCAAGGTTATCATAGGCGGTGCGGTTATAACAGAGAGCTACGCTGAGGAGATAGGCGCAGATGGATATTCAGAAGACGCCGCAGACTGTGTTGTCTTAGTTAAGAAACTGCTCGGAATAGAGTAAATATTCAGCACATTTTTGTGTAAACGTTATAAGTTTTGGCAGTATGAGCAAATCACATTAAATTTTGCCCTTTGCCAATCAGAAAAAAGAGAGAAAAATCGCGATAAAATGTGTGTTATAAATTGACATTGAAGAAATTTATAACTATAATAATTTAGAACATTTTAAAGAGACGAGTTGAAAGGTGGTACTTATAGATGGGTAATATTGTTTTGTCGCTGCTGGTTGACAACACATCAGGAGTTTTGAGCAGAGTGTCAGGACTGTTCAGTAGAAGAGGTTACAACATTGACAGTGTGACAGTAGGAGAGACTGAAAATCCTGCTTATTCCAGAATGACTGTTGCAGTGAGTGGCGATGAGGCGAGTCTCATCCAGATCAAAAAGCAACTCAACAAGCTTGAAGATGTGGTCAATATCGTTGAACTTGAGCCTGGTAAATCTGTGTGCAGAGAACTGGTGCTTGTCAAAGTGAAGGCATCACCGTCTGAGAGAAAAGACATCATTTCTGTTGCAGATATTTTCAGGGCGAATATTGTTGACGTTTCAAAGGAATCGGTTATTATAGAGCTTACCGGAACAACGACTAAGTGCGAGGCATTCCTGAGACTGCTTGATGGTCATGAGATCGTGGAGCTTGTCAGAACGGGACTCACAGGACTTATCAGAGGATGAGTCATATAATAAAGTTTTTAATTATCCAAGTGGTAGTTAATATATAAGTCATTTTATACAAATTTAGGAGGATTAAGAAAATGGCAGAAGCAAAGATTTATTATCAGCAGGATTGTAATCTTTCATTACTTGATGGAAAGACAATAGCAATCATAGGATATGGTAGTCAGGGTCATGCACATGCCCTCAACGCTAAGGAGTCAGGATGCAATGTCATCATCGGTCTTTACGAAGGAAGCAAGTCATGGGCTAAGGCTGAGGCACAGGGATTTAAGGTATATACAGCTGCTGAGGCTGCAAAACAGGCTGATATAATTATGATTCTTATCAACGATGAGTTACAGGCAGATATGTACAAGAAGGATATCGAGCCAAACCTTGAGCCAGGCAACATGCTTATGTTCGCTCATGGTTTCAACATTCATTTTGGTTGTATCAAGCCACCAAAGGATGTTGATGTAACAATGATCGCACCAAAGGCACCTGGACACACAGTACGTTCAGAGTACCAGGCAGGAAAGGGTACACCTTGTCTTGTTGCTGTAGAGCAGGATGCTACAGGTAAGGCACTTGACATCGCACTTGCATATGCACTTGCAATCGGTGGAGCAAGAGCTGGTGTTCTTGAGACAACATTCAGAACAGAGACAGAGACAGACCTCTTCGGTGAGCAGGCAGTTCTTTGCGGTGGTGTTTGTGCGCTTATGCAGGCTGGTTTCGAGACACTCTGCGAGGCTGGTTACGACCCAAGAAACGCTTACTTCGAGTGTATCCATGAGATGAAGCTTATCGTAGATCTTATCTACCAGTCAGGTTTTGCAGGAATGAGATATTCAATCTCTAACACAGCTGAGTATGGCGACTATGTAACAGGTCCTAAGATCGTTACAGCTGAGACAAAGAAGGCTATGAAGCAGATACTTAAGGACATCCAGGATGGTACATTTGCTAAGGAGTTCCTCCTTGACATGTCACCAGCAGGTCGTCAGGTTCACTTCAAGGCTATGAGAAAGCTTGCTTCAGAGCATCCATCAGAGAAGGTTGGAGAGCAGATCAGAGCACTTTACAGCTGGAACAACGAGTCAGACAAGCTCATCAACAACTAATATTTGATAGAGTTTATCTCACCGAATTATATATAAAGGATTCCCCGGTTTTGACTATTTTATAGTTGAGACCGGGTTTCTTTTTTACTTTGTACAGGTTTTGTGGTAGTATATACAAGAGCGTGTGCGTATATCTTACTGCACATATTATATGTCAGGGTCTTAAGGTACCCGGGAGGTTTTACACATGGGAAAACAGCTTACGCAAAAGGATATAGAGAAGATAGAACAGGAGATAGAATACAGAAAGTGCGTTGTCAGAAAGGAGAAGCTTGAGGCTGTCAAGGAGGCCAGGGCTCAGGGTGATCTCAGTGAGAATTTTGAGTACTACGCTGCAAAGAAAGACAAGAATGCAAATGAGCGAAGAATAAGATATTTGGACAGACTTGTGAGAACAGCAGATATCATAGAGGATAACTCCTCGGATGATGAGGTTGGTATTGACAACACAGTTACTGTTTATTTTGAGGACGATGACGAGGAAGAGACATACCGGGTTGTGACAAGTGTCCGTGCTGATATTCTTGAGGGACTTGTGAGCAATGTTTCACCTATAGGAAAAGCCATTCTCGGACACAAGGTTGGAGACAGGGTACAGGTCGTTCCTGAGAGGGGAGATCCTTATTTTATAACCATAAGGAAGATAGAAAACACCCACGATGACGGATCATTTGAGATAAATTAAAATTGTTAAACGGCAGGGATAATATGAATTGTTTGGAAGCACAATCAAAGATCATGGCATTCATAGAGAATAAGCTGCCTGACGATGAGCTCAGGGAGTTTATTAAGCATGTCCGTTCCTGCAAAAACTGTTACGAGGAGCTTGACATATATTATACTCTTATCGTCGGAATGAAACAGCTTGATGAATCAGATAATATATCGACAGATTTCAAGAACGCTCTCGACAGACATCTCGATGAAGAAATGAACAGACTAACAACGGTAAAGAGGATTGCAAACTCGACAATAATGGTTGTCATCGTGCTTGTGGTCTCTGGACTTATATGGCTGTACAGCGGCGTGCTTGACAAGGTATACAATTACGAGCAGACATCCAAGCTGAGTGAACAGAGCGAGTATTATTATCAGGATTTCTTTGGTTCAAGACTGCTAAACGATGAAGAATATGATGTCAGCGATATAGATAAATATTATATAGAAATCAATACCACACAGGATGAAACAACAGATTTTATGAAACGTGTACACAAATATAATCTGAGCCATAAAGGAATGAACAGCTTATAAATTATTCAGTAACTTATTTTATAAATGGAGGACACACAAATGCCAGATCACAATAAGAAGATTTTGATAATAGATGGACACAGTATTTTGAACCGGGCTTTTTATGGACTCCCGGATCTGACAAACTATGAGGGACTCCACACCAACGCAGTCCTCGGATTTTTGAACATTATATTCAAGATCATAGATGAAGAACAGCCGACAAATATGTGTGTTGCATTTGATGTAAAACAACCTACATTTAGGCATCTTATGTACAAAGAGTATAAGGGTACAAGAAAACCTATGCCGGACGAACTAAGAGAGCAGGTGCCTCTTATCAAAGAAGTTCTTACTGCTATGAATATAACGATCATCGAAAAGGGTGGCTACGAAGCTGATGATATCATAGGAACGCTTTCAAGAATAGCAGACAAGGATGGCTACAAGGTCGTTATTGTGTCGGGAGACCGTGATCTCCTTCAGCTGGCAACTGATAACATTCTGGTAAGGATACCTAAGACGAAGGCTGGCGGCACCACTGTGGAGAATTATTATGCAGCTGACGTTCAGGAATTATACGGCGTTACGCCTGTACAGTTCATAGATATGAAAGGACTCATGGGTGATACATCCGACAATATACCAGGAGTTCCCGGAATAGGTGAAAAGACAGCAGGAAAGATCATTCAGGAGTGGAAATCGATAGACAATGCGTTGGAACATATAGATGAGATAAAACCGCCTAAGGCACAGAAGAACCTCAGAGAATTTGCAGATCAGGCAAAAATGTCAAGAAAACTTGCGACTATTAAGCTTGACTGTGTACTTGATTTCAACCTTGATGATACAGATCTTTCTGATATGTTTAATGACAAGTCTTACAATATCATGAAAAGACTTGAGTTCAAGAGCATGCTCAAACGATTCGATGCAAAGCCGGACGCCCAGGAATTGAAGCCTGAGATAACAGTGATAAATGAAAACAGTGCGCTGGATACTGTCCGCGATACTGTTATAGCTGCTGGAAAAGCCGGAATGTATGTTATATCAGACAGTGATATTCTTTATGGAATAGCAATAACCTGTGACGCGAGGACAGTGTATGTGATCAATTCCATGTCCGGTGTTTCATCAGATGCTGTGTCTGACATTGTGAGAGATATAAAGACTTCCGGTACATCTATATGTATCGGTGATATTAAAGGTTGTCTGAACGATATGGATTTTTCAGAATGTGATACCAACGTATTGGATGCCGGAATTGCAGCGTATCTGTTAAACCCGCTTGAGAACTCCTATAATTACGATGATATTTCCAAGGAATACCTTGAGGTAATGCTCCCGTCGGAAAAGGAACTGACTGGTAAAGAGGAACTCAATGCATTTACATTTATAAGCGATAACTTTCTTGAGCTATTTGCATATAAGGCACTCGTTCCGCTCCTCGCAATGGATACCTTGATCGAAAAGCTTAAAGGGACAGGTATGTATGATCTGTATATGAACGTAGAACTTCCTACGGTCTACACTCTTCATGATATGGAAAAGCGAGGAGTCCGGGTAGACAGAACTGCTCTTGAGGAATACAGCCATAAGCTTGAATCCCGTATAAAGGAACTGCATGATTCTATCATAGAGTACGCTGGCAAGGATTTTAATATCAATTCACCAAAACAGCTCGGTCCTGTATTGTTTGAGGATATGGCTCTTCCGGGCGGAAAAAAGACCAAGACCGGCTACTCGACGAGTGCAGATGTGCTTGAAAAGATAAAGAATGTCCACCCTATAATAAATGATATCCTTGAATACAGACAGCTATCAAAGCTCAATTCAACCTATGCTATAGGACTTGGCAGCTTTATATCCTCAGATGGACGTATTCACGGAACGTTTAACCAGACGATAACCGCCACCGGAAGAATAAGCTCCACAGATCCAAATCTTCAGAACATTCCGATGCGTATGGAGCTTGGAAGACTTATCAGGAAAGCATTTATACCACAGGATGGCTTTGTGTTTGTCGATGCCGATTACTCACAGGTTGAACTGAGAGTACTTGCACATCTGTCTGATGACAGCGTCATGAAAAACGCTTTCCAGAATAATATAGACATCCATTCGACCACCGCTTCTGAGGTTTTTGGAGTTCCGATAGATGAGGTGACACCGCTGCAGAGAAGACACGCAAAGGCTGTCAATTTCGGAATCGTTTATGGGATAAGTGCATTCGGGTTATCTGAGGATCTTGGAATTTCAAGAAAAGAAGCTTCGGATTTCATTGAGAAGTACTATGACACATACAAAAGTATAAAGACGTATCTTGATGGACAGGTAAAATTTGCCAAGGAGAATGGATATGTGAAAACGATGTTCGGTAGAATAAGACCGATACCGGAGCTCAAATCATCCAACTTCATGCAGAGGAGTTTCGGAGAGAGAGTTGCTATGAATTCTCCTATACAGGGATCTGCGGCTGACATCATCAAGATTGCCATGCTTCATGTAAATATAAAGCTCAAGGAGCTTGGTTTGAAATCACGTCTTATACTTCAGATACACGATGAACTTCTCATAGAGACAGCGAAGGATGAAGTAGATACCGTCAGAAAGATACTTGTGGACGAGATGATGCATGCGGCTGATATGACGGTTCCTCTTGAAGTGGGCATTGCATCCGGAAATAATTGGTACGAGGCAAAATAACATGAAAATAATCGGTATAACCGGAGGAATAGGCTCCGGAAAAACAGCGGTACTCAATATATTAAAAAGTGACTATGGCGCATTTGTCATGGAAGCGGATGTCCTTGCCCACTGTTTGATGAAGCCGGGACAGATGTCGTACAACGACATTGTTAATGCATTTGGACAAGACATTCTCATGGAAGATGGAGCAATAGATAGACAAAAACTGGGACAGGTAGTTTTTAATGACGAAGAAAAGCTAAAAATTCTCAATTCGATAACCCATCCAAACGTAAAAAAAGCCATTCTTTCATCTATAGAGGAAAAAGAAATTGCTGGATGTGACCTGTATGTTCTCGAAGCAGCACTCCTTATACAGGATGGATATTTGGATATATGCGATGAGATGTGGTTTGTATATGCGGATCTAGAAAAACGTATAGAAAGACTCTGCATGTACAGAGGCTTTACCCGCGAGCGGGCAGCAAAAGTCATCAGATCACAGGCACCTGATGAATATTACGAGATGAATTGTGCGAAAAAAATAGACAATTCAGGAGATATCGATGAATTGAAGAAACAGATAAGCATTGCAATGCAAATATAGTGTAATATTTTTTAGTTATAATCACGGATTGTACGGATAAAAAGACAATTTTTTTGGTGATTTCTATTGAGAATAATGAAACAATGCGTTAATATTTATTTATGTGTGTTTTCATTATTTTAAAGGGGGACATAAACATGAAGTTTATCGAACAGTTAAAAGAACGAGCTAAACAGAATAAGAAAAAGATCGTATTGCCTGAGACATCAGACATGAGAACCATCGAGGCAGCCGGCAAGGTATTGGCAGAAGGCATTGCGGACATTATTCTGGTAGGAGACAAGGAAGATATCATCAGCAGAGCAGGCGACATCGACCTGAGCAGAGCGTCATTTGTAGATCCAGAGAATTATGATAAATTTGACGAATATGTAGATGCTTTTGTTGAGATGAGAAGAAAGAAGGGCATGACACCGGCGAGAGCCAAGGAACTGCTTTTGACAAATCCGTTATATTTCGGATGTATGATGGTTAAGCAGGATGACGCAGACGGTATGGTTGCAGGAGCTATCAATGCATCCGCAGACGTACTTAGAGCTGCACTTCAGACACTCAAGACAGCACCTGGAACAAGAATTGTATCAGCATTCTTTCTAGTAGTTGTACCTGATTGCGAATATGGTGCAAATGGAGCATTTGTATTCTCTGATGCAGGATTAAACCAAAGTCCATCAGCATCAGAGCTGGCAGATATCGCAGAGCAGTCAGCAAAGTCATTTCAGCTTCTCGTACAGGAAGAGCCTGTTGTGGCTATGCTTTCACACTCAACAAAGGGCAGTGCAAAGCATCCTGACGTAGATAAGGTGATAGAGGCTACAGAGATCGTAAATGCAGAATTCCCTGATCTCTTGTGTGATGGCGAGCTTCAGTCTGATGCAGCACTTGTACCGGAGGTTGCTTCATCCAAGGCACCTGGAAGTAAGGTGGCAGGACATGCCAACGTTCTTGTATTTCCTGATTTGGATGCTGCAAATATCGGATATAAGCTTGTACAGAGACTTGCAAAGGCTGATGCCTACGGTCCTGTTACACAGGGTATCGCAAAGCCTGTTAACGACCTTTCAAGAGGCTGTGTAGCTGACGATATAGTAGGTGTTGTTGCAATTACTGCTATCCAGGCTCAGGCTCAGGAGGCAGGCCTTATGAAGGTAACTCCTAAGGAGAGATAATAAAACTGTATGACGGTATACATACAACAAAAACGAGATGTGAGCGTATTGCATCTCGTTTTTTGTCTGTCTTTACCTGTTTGGGTATTGAAAAAATAATCCTTTCATATATACTAAAATGTAGGTTTAAATATAAAATAACAAGATATAAACAGGAGGTTTTAGAGATGAAGGTTCTCGTAATTAATTGTGGAAGTTCATCATTGAAATATCAGCTCATCGATTCTGACTCAGAAGCTGTTATTGCAAAAGGATTGTGTGAGAGGATCGGAATAGACGGCAAGCTCACACATCAGACGATTGGAAAAGATAAGTACGAAAAAGTCGTTGCTATACCTGAGCACAACACAGCTGTAAAATATGTGCTTGATGCACTTCTCGACAAGGAGAATGGTGCAATTGCATCACTTTCTGAGATCGATGCAGTGGGTCACAGAATCGTCCATGGTGGAGAAAAGTTTGCCAATTCAGTTGTCATAACAGATGATGTTATGGCTGCTATAGAGGAGTGCAATGACCTTGCACCACTTCACAATCCCGCAAACCTAATCGGAATCAGAGCATGTCAGGCACATATGCCAGGTGTTCCTATGGTTGCGGTGTTCGACACAGCATTCCACCAGACAATGCCGGACAAGGCATATACATATGCTATACCATATGAGTATTATGAGAAGTATAAGATAAGAAGATATGGTTTCCACGGTACAAGCCATAGCTTCGTATCGAAACGACTTGCTGAGCTTGTCGGCAAGGATATCAAAGATACCAAAATGATAATATGCCACCTTGGCAACGGGTCAAGTATAACGGCTGTAGATGGCGGAAAATCGGTTGATACATCGATGGGACTCACTCCGCTTGCAGGACTTCCTATGGGAACGAGAAGTGGTGATATAGATCCTGCAATTCTTGAGTTCATTGCCGGTAAAGAGGGCAAGTCAGTTCAGGAGATCACAACGATCCTCAACAAGGAATCTGGAGTGTCAGGCCTTTCAGGTGTCTCAAGTGACTTCAGAGATCTTGACAACGGAATGAAGAATGGAAATGACAGATGCAGACTTGCTCTTGATGTTTTCTGCTATAGCGTAAAGAAATATATCGGCGCTTACGCAGCGGCCATGGGCGGGCTTGACGCCATCGCCTTCACCGCTGGAATCGGTGAGAACAATTCCTACGTTAGAAAGATGTCGACCACAGGGCTTGGGTTCATGGGAATAGATATAGATGATGACAAAAATGCTGTGCGAGGTGAGGAGATAAAGATATCTACAGGAAACTCGCATATCCAGGTATGGGTCATCCCTACAAACGAGGAACTTGCCATAGCTCGTGAGACTGTGGAACTTGTTAACAGATAGAATTATCTGAATACGATAAGATACATGACGATAGTTGACGAAATTGTATAAATTTTTCGGTGAATTTTTTACAAAATTTTGTTGACAATGAATATACGCATATGTATAATAGCAGATGTGCGATTTTTAGGAGATATTATGTTAATTGATTTATCTGAGATTTTATCCACTGAAGGATTGACTAAAAGCGTTGAAGTACATGTAGGCTTTGATAGTTTCCAGTTTAAGGGAATGGATTACCGCATTGGTCAGGCGGATGATTTTCAGCTTGACCTTGTAAATGATGGTAAGAACAGAGTTAAGGTTTCAGGCAGTACAGATATTGTCATGGAGCTTGTGTGTGACAGATGCCTTGAGGAGTTCGAGAGAACTTTCCATATAGATATCGACACGGTTATTGATACTTCCGTTTTAGATTCTGATAAGGTAGATGAGATAGATGAGTTAAGCTATTTTGAAGACTGTAATATCGATATGGACGCACTGCTGAAAAAGGAACTGATGGGTTTAGTTCCAATACAGATTCTGTGCAAGGATGATTGCAAGGGACTCTGTAAGGTGTGTGGAACGAATCTGAATCATGGTACATGTAACTGTGATGATTTTGTTCCTGATCCAAGATTATCAGTTTTTAACGACATCTTAAAGAATTGAGGAGGTGTGAATAATGTCAATTTGTCCAAAGAATAAGAGCTCAAAGGCAAGAAGAGATAAGAGAAGAGCTAACTGGAAGATGTCTGCACCAGCATTAGTTAAGTGCAGCAAGTGTGGCGAGTTAATGGTTCCACACAGAGTTTGTAAGAACTGCGGTTCATACAACAAGAAAGAGATTATTTCAGTTGCTGAGTAAGCAAAAAATGCTATAGAATCAAGGGATTGAGCGACTTTCGCTCAATCTCATTCTATAGGATAGCCCGAATTTAACATAATTGATTTATTAATATGCAATTACTTGGTAATTTCAAGTATAATTTGATTTACAATTCCGAAATCCATATCTAATCCTGATTTTTCTATATACATTGTTATTATTCTAATAGTCAAGAAAAGGATATATACTCCGATAACTTTTTTCTATGCTTTGACAAACACGTATTCCTCTTTTTATGTACATCAATATATTCTTTTCCAGAATTTCTATAAAGAATTCGATATTATTTGCCGATGACTAGGTTATAAGTATTGAATAGATGGCATACTGAACTTATTAGAAAGCCATAATTATAAGATATTTGCCAGCCGAAACCTATCGGGCGCCAAAATCTTTTGAAGAATCAAATCCAGTTTTTGTTTCTTCAAAAGGAAAATACGTGATGTAAAAGCAATGAAGGGATAAAGCGATAAGAGATAATATCATTGAGAAAAGTAAAAGGAAAGTAAGTATTAAAAACAGCATAGCGTTATAAAATATGCAGTCAATCACCTTGAAATGAGAAGACGGTTATCTACTAAAGGGGAATTTTTATGGATTCAGAAAAATATCTGGCTGTTTTAGACAAAGTAGTAAAAAAGAGATTTCCATGCACTGCTTATCACATTGGTGGATATCAGGAAGCTGCTGTTTGTATACAATCTGATGATGTAGGATGGATGGTTTACAACGGGGAAAGAGGTAATCGATATGATAAGATTGAGTGTGACACTATTCTGAAGGCTTGTCTTGAGTTTATCAGAAAACTTACACACAACATTCAGGAGTACTTCCATGGAGGAGGAATTGATATTTATTATAACAGACGTTACATAATAAGAGGCTAACTGTTTTAAAATTATACAGTCTGAACATGGTATATGGAATTTTTATTCTATGTACCATGTTTTTATTTTTGTTTTGGTAATCATTTGACTTTGACTTTATGGAAATATATAATGACTTTGTGTGTTTATGCCCTTTTTTAGATTTTTTGTGCAGGGTATGACGCATCATATATAAATACGAAACAATTTGTTTGTGATAATTGATACACAAAAAGGAGAATCAGATATGGGAGACACAAGAATAGTTGTAGATGCTATGGGCGGAGATTATGCACCTGAATGGATAATCAGAGGTGCTGTTGAGGCTGTAAATGAAGGTGCAAAAGCTCATATAATACTTACCGGTAAGGAGGCTGTGATAAAGGGCGAACTTGCTAAGTATACATACGACACTTCCAAGATCGAGATAAAGAACTGCACAGAGGAAATAACCTGTCATGATGCACCAGTACAGGCTATCAGAAGCAAAAAGGACTCATCACTCACAGTTGGTATGAATATGGTTAAAAACGGTGAGGCTGATGCTATCGTATCAGCCGGAAGCTCAGGTGCTATACTTGCCGGAGGTCAGCTCATTGTAGGAAGATCAAAGGGTGTTAAGAGATCACCTCTTGCACCGCTCATCCCTACAACCAAGGGATATTCACTGCTCATAGACTGTGGCGCGAATGTTGATGCCAGACCAGAACATCTCGTTCAGTTTGCCAAGATGGGTACAGTATATATGGAGAATATCGAAAAGATTGAAAAGCCCCGTGTTGCGATAGTCAATATTGGTGATGAGGAGGAGAAGGGCAATGCCCTCGTAAAAGAGACATATCCACTTCTCAAAGAGTGCAAGGATATCAATTTCATAGGAAGCATAGAAGCCCGTGAGATACCTAACGGCGCAGCCGATGTCATCGTGTGTGAGGCATTTGTGGGTAATGTCATATTAAAGCTCTATGAGGGTCTTGCAAAGATGCTTCTCGGTGAGATCAAGAAGGCTGTTATGTCTTCATTTAAATCTAAGATAGGTGGAGCGCTGATAAAGGGTTCACTCGGCGAACTCAAAGAAAGATTCAATGCCAAGACAAAGGGTGGAGCACCTCTCTTAGGTCTCAAAGGCCTGGTGGTAAAGATTCATGGTAACTCACACAACGAAGAGGTTAAGAGTGCTATATTCCAGTGTATAAGTTTCAGTGAGACCGGTGTAAATGCCAAGATTGCTGAAAAGATCAGTGAGGAACAGGCATAATGGCAGGCATGAATAGAAATTATGATGAACTTGAAAAAAAGATCGGATACCAGTTCAAAGATATAAATTTGCTTATCACAGCATTGACACATACATCATTTGCCAACGAACTCAAAGTAAATAAGACAGATTCCTATGAAAGATTGGAATTTCTGGGTGATGCAATTTTGGAATATATCGTGAGTGAATACCTTTTTCTAAAAAAGAAAGAGTACGAGGAGGGCAGACTCACAAAACTCAGGGCGAGCCTGGTATGTGAATTTACCCTCTCTCAGATATCTGAGAGTCTGGGCTACGGGGATTATGTCCGTCTCAGCAAGGGGGAGGAACTGACCGGAGGCAGAAAGAGAAAATCAATATTGTGTGATCTCTTTGAGTCGGTTCTTGGCGCCATGTACCTCGATGGGGGCATTGAACCTGCAAAGGAGTTTGTTCACAGATTTCTTCTCGATGACGTTGAGACAAAATCTCTCTTTTACGATGCAAAATCAACGCTTCAGGAATTCTGCCAGAAGCATGGCAGGCAGCTCAGCTATGAACTTATAGAGGAGCGAGGTCCGGAACACAGCAAGATATTTGTATCAGATGCGGTTATCAATGGCAAAGTCACAGCCAGAGGTGAGGGACCCAACAGAAAGACCTCTGAGCAGATGGCCGCATATAAGACATTGTTACAATTAAGAAAAAAGCAGGATTAACATATGTATTTAAAGAGTATAGAGGTAAATGGTTTCAAATCATTTGCCAATAAAATAGTATTTAAATTTAATCATGGCATCACATGTATTGTCGGTCCTAACGGTTCCGGCAAGAGTAATGTCGCCGATGCTGTCAGATGGGTTCTCGGTGAACAGAGTGCTAAAAGCCTTCGAGGCTCTAAGATGGAGGATGTCATTTTCTCCGGAACACAGCTCCGTAAGCCTCAGGGATCCGCATATGTTGCGATAACCCTTGACAACAGCGACCACAGTCTTCCTATAGATTACGGCGAAGTTACTGTTGCCAGAAGAGTATACAGGTCGGGAGAATCAGAGTATCTTATCAACGGAACCGTGAGCAGACTCAAGGATGTCTACTCCCTTTTCTTTGATACTGGTATAGGTAAGGAGGGATACTCGATCATCGGACAGGGTCAGATAGAGAAGATACTTAACGGTAAACCGGAGGAGCGCCGTGAGCTCTTTGACGAAGCGGCCGGTATCGTTAAATTCAAGAAGAACAAAGCGGCAACAGAGAAGGCTCTTGAAGCTGAGAGAGACAATCTGAGCCGAGTTAATGACATCTTAAAGGAACTTGAAAAGCAGGTCGGTCCCCTCAAGGAACAATCTGAGACGGCAAGAAAATATCTTGCTTTCAAATCCGAACTGAAAAATCTTGATGTCAATGCATTTCTTCTTGAGATAGAAAAACTCAGAGCTGATCTAGAACGTGATCAGGCAAGACTTGAGATCGTAAATGATGACATTGAAGAAAATAGGAATCTCTACGAACAGACAAAGGAAGAGTACGAGCAGATTGAAAACACGATAGAGCAGCTCAATTCTGTTATTGATTCATCCAAAAACGAGATTCATGAGGGCAGACTTGCCAAGGAGCGCGCAGAGGGTGAGATAAATGTTATAAACCAGCAGATCATAACCCTCAAGATGAACGACAAGAACATCCATGAGCAGATTGATAGGATAAATGCTCAGATCGAAGCTGGAGAGCGTGAGCTTACAGAGTACACTTCACAGAAGGACAATCTGGACGATTCAAGTTCGAATGTAGAAAACGAACTGCAGGAAGCTAGGAAGCAAAGCGAGAAAATGTCCAGATATATTGAGGAGTGCCAGCAGGAGATAGAGAACTGCAAAACTGACATAATCGAGTATGTCCATGAGAGCGGTACACTCCAGGCAAAGGTCGGCAGATATGACGCCATGCTGGAGAATATCAATTTCCGTAAGACACAGCTTAACCAGAGACTTCTGCAATCAAAGAGTGATGATGCTGGTGATAGAAAAGAGTTTGAGGATCTTTCGAACCAGCTTACAGAGCTTGAGGAGAGCGTAAAGTCTGTTCTTGCAGATCTCGACAATGCCACAGAGCAGTTGGAGGATAACCAGAGCAGAAATAAGACAAACAGAGAATTGATACATAACACAAACGAAAAGCTTTCCGCAACCAGATCCAAGATGGAGGCACTTCGAAATATTACAGAACGTTACGACGGATACGGAAACAGCATAAGGCGTGTTATGGAGCAGAAACAGCACAATCCTGGAATAATAGGAGTTGTAGCTGATATAGTCACAGTTAAACAGCAATATGAGGTTGCAGTGGAGACCGCACTTGGTGGAAGCATACAGAACATTGTTACAGAGGATGACGCAACTGCAAAGAGAATGATCTCATATCTTAAGAGTAACAAACTGGGAAGGGCAACATTTCTCCCACTCAATACAATAACAGACAGAGGCTCCATAAGGAATGATGTTCTCAAAGAAAAAGGCGTTATAGGTGTTGCCTCAGACCTTGTGGATGTCGATCCTAAGTTTTCAATCCTTGCCAGGAATCTCCTTGGCAGGATAATAGTGGTTGACAATATAGATAATGCACTGGCAGTTGCCAGAAAGAATAATCAGTCATTAAGACTGGTTACCATCGAGGGTGAGCTTATCAATCCGGGCGGTTCACTTACCGGTGGAGCATTTAGAAATTCAAGCAACCTTCTCGGACGAAAGAGGGAGCTTGATGAACTCAAGGAACAGATAGAGCATCTCAAGGGAACGGCTGCAAGAGCTGCAAAGCTTGATGAGGAGCTGAAAGCATCAAGGGAACAGCTGCGACAGGATATTGATAAATATAACTCCGAGCTCCAGAAGGCTTATCTCATGAAGAACACCCTCACGATGAGTCTTAATCAGGTGAAGGAAAAGCTTGCTGAATCAGAGAAGATGACGGCATCAATAGAAAAAGAGATGTCTGAGCTCAACAATCAGATAGCTGAGATAAACAACAATAAAAACTCCCTTGCTGACAACAATAAAAAGCATGAGGCAATGAGGCTTGAGGCTGAGGCCAGGGTCGATGAACTAGAAAGCCATAGCCAGGAGAACAAAGATAAGCTCGCCGCTGCAAACGCAAAGGTATCCGAGCTTATGATAAAGTTCAACTCCATAAAGCAAAGGGATGACTTTATTGTCGAAAATATCCGAAGGATCAATATCGATCTTGAAAAGAACCGTGAGGAGCTTGAAAGCTTTACAAGCCGTGTCGAGACTTCGTTTGCCGAGATAACAGAACTTGAGAATAAGATAGAGTCGATAAGATCTGACATAGAATCGAGATCCGGCAGCATCACGGAGAACGAGGACAAGGTTGCTGAGTTTTCTGCCAAACGCGAGGAACTTCAGCAAAGTCACAAGGAATTCTTTGCAAAGCGTGAGGAGCTTTCCGAAAAGATCGCCGGACTTGAAAAGGATTCATACAAGCTCACATCAATAATCGAAAAGAGCAGTGAGAAATCCGATGAACTCAGCAGCTACATGTGGGAAGAATACGAGATAACCTACAGTGCAGCAAAAGAGCTCAGAGATGAAAAGCTGCCAGAGCTTCCGGCACTCAAGAAAGAAATAACAGCTGTCAAGGCGAAGATCAAGTCCCTCGGTGATGTCAATGTCAATGCCATTGACGATTACAAGGAAGTTTCTGAGAGATATGAATTCTTAAAGGAACAGCATGACGATATAGTTAGCGCCGAGACAAACCTTGTAAATATCATAGCCGAGCTTGAAAAAAACATGCAGCAGCAGTTTGCAGAGAAGTTTAAAGAGATACAGGTAATGTTTGACAAGGTATTCAAGGAACTTTTCGGCGGTGGCCGCGGCGCTCTTGAACTTGTGGATTCGGATGATCTTCTTGAGACAGGAATTAGGATTATCGCACAGCCGCCAGGAAAGAAACTCCAAAACATGATGCAGCTCTCAGGTGGAGAGAAATCACTCACAGCCATAGCTCTGCTATTTGCGATACAGAGTCTTAAGCCATCTCCATTCTGTCTTCTTGACGAGATAGAGGCTGCCCTGGATGATTCTAACGTAAGAAGATTTGCACAGTATCTGAACAGGCTTACAAAGGATACACAGTTCATAGTTATATCCCACAGAAAAGGTACTATGGAGGCTGCGGATATACTGTACGGTATAACGATGCAGGAGAAGGGAGTTTCAACTCTCGTATCTGTAAACCTGATAGAAAATGATCTTGACAAGTAAACAGATATAAAGATATTTACATTTTTATAATGAGACAGGAGGTATGGTATGTCAGAGGAAAATAAAGATATTCTGAACAAGAATGAGAAGAAAGAGAAAAAAGGCTTCTTTGCAAGACTCAAGGAAGGACTTGCAAAGACTAGAAACAATATCGTGGAGAGCTTTGCTGATGTATTTGGTGCTTCCCACATAGATGATGATTTCTATGAGAACCTTGAGGAGACCTTCATAATGGCCGACATGGGATATGAGACCACCGAGAAAGTAATCGAAGATCTCAAACAGAGAGTTGAGGATTCCCACATCAAGGAGCCTGCAGCCTGCAAGGAACTAGTGATAAACATAATCAGAGACCAGATGTCAGTTGACGAGTCAGCATATGACTTTGAGAATAAAAAGACTGTTGTTCTCGTCATCGGCGTAAACGGAGTTGGAAAGACGACCACTATAGGAAAGCTCGCTGCGCAGTACAGACAGAGGGGTAAGAGAGTCCTCATGGCGGCAGCAGATACATTCAGAGCTGCAGCGATCGATCAGCTTAAGACATGGGCAGACAGAGCACAGGTAGATATAATATCACACAATGAGGGTGCGGATCCTGCTGCTGTAGTATATGATGCTGTAGCCGCGGCAAAGGCAAGAAATACCGATATATTGCTTGTTGATACAGCGGGAAGACTTCACAACAAGAAAAATCTCATGGATGAGCTTGCAAAGATGAGAAGGATAATCACACGCGATTATCCGGAGGCAAATGTTGAGGCGCTCATTGTACTTGATGGAACAACCGGTCAGAATGCACTTGAGCAGGCAAGACAGTTCAGCAACGTAACAGAGCTTGACGGTATAGTCATAACAAAGCTTGACGGAACAGCAAAGGGTGGTATTGCCATAGCTATTCAGTCAGAGCTTGATGTTCCTGTAAAATTCATAGGTGTAGGAGAGAAGATAGGAGATCTCCAGAGATTTGATCCACAGGCGTATGTAAATGCATTGTTTGCTGACTTTGACGAGGATCGTTCAGAGATAGATATGTTGATTGATGAGGACGAGTAATATCTCTGAACAACACATGTATTTCTGATTATAATATCAAATTTAACTTAACTTATAACTTTGAATAACATATAAGGAGACTTTTGGAAAATGGCAGAAGAGAAGACAACTGACAAACTGACACTTGCTAAATTTGAGGAGGCCTATGAACTCGTTCAGAAGGTGGTTCTTCCCACAAAGCTTATATACAGTGACTACTTCAGCGGATTAACAGGAAACAAGGTCTATTTTAAGCCTGAAAATCTGCAGAAAACCGGGGCATACAAGATTAGAGGAGCCTACTACAAGATCAGCACTCTCACTGATGAGGAGAGACAGAAGGGACTTATAACAGCATCGGCCGGAAACCATGCCCAGGGTGTTGCATACGCCGCTAAGGCATATGGAGTAAAGGCAACAATTGTCATGCCTTCATCAACACCACTTATCAAGGTGAATAGGACAAAGGCATATGGAGCAGAGGTTATATTATACGGAGATGTATACGATGAGTCATGTGCATATGCACTGGAGCTTGCTGAGGATAAGGGATATACGTTTATCCATCCTTTTGATGATCTCGATGTTGCTACAGGTCAGGGATCAGTTGCAATGGAGATTATAAAAGAGCTTCCGTTTGTCGACTACATACTCGTTCCTATTGGAGGAGGTGGTCTGGCAACAGGCGTTTCAACTCTTGCTAAGATGATGAATCCTAACATAAAGGTTATAGGTGTTGAGCCTGCAGGTGCAAACTGTATGCAGGTATCACTTAAAAATAAGAAAGTGACAACACTTCCTTATGTGGATACTATTGCAGATGGTACCGCAGTAAAGACTCCGGGAAGCAAGATATTCCCTTATATACAGAAGAATATTGATGACATCATCACCGTTGAGGATAATGAACTCATCGTGTCTTTTCTTGATATGCTTGAAAATCACAAGCTTCTAGTGGAGAACTCAGGACTCCTTACAGTTGCAGCTCTCAAGCATCTTGATGTCAAAGGTGCAAAAGTTGTAAGTATTTTGTCAGGTGGCAACATGGACATGATCACATTTGCATCACTGGTACAGCACGGACTTATAGCCAGAAGCAGAATATTCACAGTGTCTACACTTCTTCCGGATAAGCCTGGCGCATTGATGAATATTTCAAAGGTCATAGCCGATCTTCAGGGAAATGTCATCAAGCTCGAGCATAACCAGTTCGTCTCGATCAACAGAAACTCAGCAGTTGAGCTTGTCATAACCATGGAAGCATTTGGACCTGAACACAAGCAGCTTATCATCAATACACTTGCCGATAAGGGTTACAAGCCAAAGGAAGTAATGACAAAAGGAATATACAATTAACTTTGGATAACAATAAGATCACAATAACAGTAAACAATAATAGATTCATTGAGTGCGGGCAGGGGGACAACCTCTTCTCCGTTCTCAGCAGGGCAGGGTATGTATTCAGCGGAAATTGTGGAAAGCGAGGTACCTGCCAGCGGTGTCTTGTTGATATAGCGGGTGAAGGTTCTGTAAAAAGCTGCGCATATACGGTGACACGAGATATTGCGGTGACTATCAGTGATGATAACACGTCCATACTCACCTCATATGCCCAAGGATATGATCAGTTTGGTGGCATATCTAAAATGGCAGACACGACTTTAACGGATATCGGAAAGAGTTCTGCCAAGATGCAGAATCGGAAGCTTGGAGCAGCTATAGACCTTGGAACGACCACCATAGCAATGGAACTGGTTGACATGTCAACAGGGATTGCTATAGACAGACGCGGATTCATGAATCCTCAGATAAAGTACGGAAGTGATGTCATATCAAGGATCGGAGTGGGATCAACTGAGGCTGGTCTGACCGATCTCAGAAAAGCTGTGACGCATAAGCTTGCGTCCGAGCTTTATGATATGGTTGCTGAAACAGAAGGCATATCCCATGTTGTCGTATCTGGTAACACCACCATGAATGCGATTCTTGAAGGATATACTCTCGACAATCTTGGACATTCACCATTTGTCATTAGAAATGCTGATGCTGAAACTATACCTGGCAATGTTTTCTTTGATGGAATGTTGTATGAAGACTCCGCATACACTGATACATTTGCTGACATGAGTATCACATGCCTGCCAAACCTGAGTGCTTTTGTCGGCGCTGACGCGCTGTGTGGAGCGTTGGTTTGTGACATAGACAGATCAGACACATATCAGCTTTTTGCGGATCTTGGAACAAACGGAGAATTGATTCTGGCAAAACAAGGAATCGGATATGCGACATCATGTGCCTGCGGTCCGGCATTTGAGGGAATGTTAAAAAGAGGAACCTCTGCGCCGACAACAGCCTTTGATCTGCTTTACAGGCTCAACACACTGCACATCGTAAGTGATGACGGTGTGCTTGCAGACCAGTATCTGGAAAATGGATACAGACTTGCAGGCGGAATCGTTGTCGATATGGATATGATACGAAGCTTTCTGCTTGCAAAGGCGGCTATATGTGCAGGTATTGAATCGCTTATGGATATTGCGGGTATATGTGATAGAGACATCTCAAAAGTCTATCTTGCCGGCGGTTTTGGCTGCAGTCTGAGGATATCCAGCGCTGTAAGTCTCGGCCTCTTTCCTGAAAGTTTTCTGGAAAAATCGGAATTTTCTGGAAACACATCACTGTACGGGGCACATAAGTGCTTGATTGATGAGTCTTTTATTGATAGAATATATGAGTTTAAAGGAACTCTGACTGCTGTTAATCTGGGTGAATTTGATGGATTTGACAGAAGATATTACAGCCATATGAATCTGAGACCATGGAGTTCTGATAACAGTAAATAACATACAATACACAGATAAGAAGAACACGATATGAAATTACTAAGCATAGCAAGTGGCAGCAGTGGAAACTGCTATTACGTTGGAAATGACAATACACACCTTCTAGTGGATGCAGGTATAAGCTGCAAGAGAGTGGAGACAGCTCTGAAAGATGAAGGGTTAAAGCCATCCGAGCTAAATGGGATTCTTGTGACACATGAACATATAGACCATGTAAAGGGAATCGGCGTTCTGGCAAGAAAACATGGTGTGCCTATATACGCCACAGCAGGGACCATCATGGAGATGAAGAACATGTCATCTCTTGGAAGTATTGATGAAGGTCTTTTCCATGAGATACGCCCAGATGAAAAGATCTTGATAAACGATATAATTGTAGATCCTTCATCCATATGGCATGATGCCACAGATCCGGTGTGTTACAGCCTGTACGGAGATGGAAAAAAGATATCTATCGCAACAGATATGGGGAATTTCAACGATTACATAGTAGATAAACTTGACAACTCGGATATAATGGTAGTTGAAGCCAATCATGATGTGAGAATGCTCGAGGCGGGATCTTACCCATATTATCTCAAAAGACGTATTCTCGGCAATTACGGGCATCTGTCAAACGAGCTCTCAGGCCAGCTTATATACAGACTTCTCAACGATCACGTAAAGGGGATTTTGCTTGGACATCTGAGCAAGGAGAACAACTTTGAAGAACTGGCATACGAGACAGTCAAGCTGGAACTTGCCGACAACTCATTTGCAAGCGATGTAAGGGAATTTGGTCTGGCAGTTGCCAGAAGGGATGTGCCGATGGCTGCTATAGAAGCCTGATCTTAATATATTGATCAGAAAGCCTGAACGGTTTTTAAGGAGTAAAAAAGATGAGTCTGCTGAGACAGATATCATCATCAACAAGGAGGATAAATGAAATGAAGAAGAGAATCATAACTGTAGTAGGTAAGGACAGCGTGGGAATCACAGCTAAGGTATGTGTATATCTGGCAAACAACCAGATCAATATACTTGACATATCACAGACTATAGTTGCAGGGTATTTCAACATGATGATGGTGGTTGACACTCAGGAGTCATCAAAATCAACAGAGCTCATCGCTTCAGAGCTCGGTCAGATCGGAGACGAGATCGGAGTTCAGATAAAGGTACAGCACGAGAAGATATTTGAGACAATGCACAGAATTTAATAATACACAGTCAGACGACGGAAAAGAGGATATACATGATTAGCATAAATGAAGTAATTGAGACCAATAAGATGATCTCAGACATGAATTTGGATGTTCGTACCATCACAATGGGTATCAGTCTTCTAGATTGTGTAGGCGCAGATGTAGACGATACATGCACAAAGATTTATAACAAGATAACAACATATGCCAAGGATCTTGTGTCAACAGGTCAGGAGATATCAAGAAGATATGGCATTCCAATAGTAAATAAGCGAGTTTCTGTAACACCTATTGCGCTTGTGGGCGGTTCAGTCTGCAAGACAAGCGAGGATTTCGTCAAGATAGCAAAGGCTCTCGATAAGGCAGCAGATACTATAGGAGTAAACTTTATCGGCGGATATTCTGCACTTGTAAACAAGGGCATGACTCCTGCAGATGAGCTTCTCATCCGTTCAATCCCAGAGGCTCTCTCAACAACAGGAAAGGTCTGCAGTTCAATCAATGTCGGTTCAACAAAGACTGGTATTGATATGGATGCGGTAAAGCTTCTCGGAGAGATGATCAAGCACACAGCTGAACTCACAAAGGATGAGGACTCTATCGGATGTGCAAAGCTCGTTGTATTCTGCAATGCACCTGATGACAATCCTTTCATGGCCGGAGCATTCCACGGCGTTACAGAGGGAGATTGCGTAATAAATGTCGGTGTCAGTGGTCCTGGCGTCGTAAAGAAAGCTCTTGAGAAGGTGAGAGGAGAGAACTTTGAGATCCTTTGTGAGACTATCAAGAAGACAGCTTTTAAGGTTACAAGAGTTGGACAGCTTGTTGCCAAGGAGGCATCTAAGATGCTTGGCGTGCCATTTGGTATCGTAGACCTGTCACTTGCACCTACACCTGCCATTGGCGATAGCGTTGGTGAGATACTTGAGGAGATTGGTCTTGAGTATGCGGGAGCACCTGGAACAACAGCAGCGCTTGCACTGCTCAACGATCAGGTAAAGAAGGGCGGAGTCATGGCTTCATCATATGTGGGCGGACTCTCAGGAGCATTTATACCTGTATCAGAGGATCAGAGAATGATCGATGCCGTTTCAGCAGGTGCCCTTACACTTGAGAAGCTTGAGGCTATGACCTGTGTATGTTCTGTAGGTCTTGATATGATTGCAATCCCGGGTGACACATCACCGGCAACTATCTCAGGAATCATAGCGGACGAGATGGCTCTTGGTATGATAAACCAGAAGACTACAGCTGTCAGACTTATCCCTGTCATCGGAAAGGGGCTTGGGGATCAGGCTGAGTTTGGAGGACTTCTCGGATATGCACCTATCATGCCTGTAAACAGCTTTGCATGTGATAAGTTCGTCAACAGAGGTGGACGTATCCCTGCACCTATTCACAGCTTCAAGAACTAATTCTGATCGTGTATGGATATCGCGTATATGGATTATGGATATTTCATACGCATATCGATATAATAGATATAAACAGTGGATGCGCACGGAACTTCCGTATTTCGTGCGCATCTCTTTTGCTGTAATTGAATAAAAAGAAAAAATATTTAAGGAATTTATATATGAGAAAATTAGCGTTATCGGATGAGATACTGATGAAAGTTGAAAAACCCGCAAGATATATAGGTGGCGAATACAACAGTGTGATCAAGGAGAAGGACAAGATAGATGTTCGTTTCTGCATGTGTTTTCCCGATGTATATGAGATAGGAATGTCCCATCTTGGAATACAGATACTGTATGACATGTTCAACAGAAGGGAAGATACATGGTGTGAGAGAGTATACTCGCCATGGCCGGATCTTGATGCTGAGATGAGAAAACATGCCATACCACTTTTTGCATTAGAATCACAGGATCCTATAAAAGACTTTGATTTTCTGGGTATAACCCTTCAATATGAGATGTGTTACACGAATATTCTTCAGGTGCTCGATCTATCAGGTATTCCTCTGCGCACCAAGGACCGTAAGAAAGGGGACACACTTGTAATCGGTGGAGGCCCTTGCTCATATAATCCAGAACCTATTGCAGACTTTTTCGATATATTCTACATGGGTGAAGGTGAAGTATCGTATGATGAGTTGCTAGAACTTTACAAAGTCTATAAGCACTCCGACATGACAAGGCAAGAATTTCTCATAAAAGTGTCAAACATTCCGGGACTTTATGTGCCAGAGCTCTATGAGGTGACTTATCATGAAGATGGAACGATAGCCTCTTTTGGCCCGAAATTTGATGGTGTCCCGGCAACAGTTACAAAGACAGTGGTTATGGATCACAGCAAGGTGACGTATCCAGAAAAACCGGTCGTGTCATTTATGAAGCTCACCCAGGACAGAGTCGTGTTGGAGATCATGCGAGGCTGCATAAGAGGCTGTCGTTTTTGCCAGGCGGGAATGATATACAGACCGACAAGGCCTAAGAATGTAGATATGCTAAAGGGCTATGCTGAGAAGATGTTGGCAAGTACCGGACATGAGGAGATCACTTTCAGCAGTCTGTCATCCAGTGATTATGAAGATCTCCCTGAACTTACCGACTGCCTGATTGAGAAGATGGACAATGAGCACGTAAATATCTCGCTACCATCTCTGCGTATAGATGCTTTCTCACTTGATGTTATGAGTAAAATCCAGGATGTCAAGAAGAGTTCCCTCACATTTGCACCGGAGGCAGGAACGCAGAGACTCAGGAATGTCATAAATAAGGGGCTCACCAAGGAGGACATCATGAATGGTGCCCTGAAGGCATTCAAGGGCGGCTGGGACAAGGTAAAGCTTTACTTCATGATGGGACTTCCTACGGAGACTTATGACGATATTGCAGGAATCGCAGACCTGTCGGAGGAGATCACAGAACTGTTTTTCGCAAATATTCCGAGGGAAGAGCGAAATGGCAGAGTGATGGTCACAGCTTCTGCATCATATTTCGTGCCAAAGCCTTTTACACCATTCCAGTGGGCACCGATGATAAGACCTGAGGAATTTGTCAAGAGAGCTTACTTTGTGAAGGATAGATTTCGCGAGGAGAAGAACCATAAGAGCCTTAAATTCCAATACCATGAGGCAGACATAACAATACTAGAAGGACTTCTTGCAAGGGGCGATAGAAAACTCTGCGACGTCATATATGATGTCTACAGATCAGGACAGATATATGACGCATGGACAGAGTTCTTCAAAAAAGAAAACTGGGACAATTCCATGGCTAAGCACGGTCTTGACATTGATTTTTACACATACAGGGACAGAAATGTTGACGAGATCCTTCCGTGGGATTTCATAGATATAGGAGTTACAAGGGGATTCCTTGAGAGAGAGTGGGAGAATGCCCAGAATGAAAAGGTGACTCCTAACTGTAGACAGCAGTGCTCAGGATGTGGTGCGGCAAGATTTGGAGGAGGTGTGTGCTTTGAAAATAAGAATTAAATACTCCAAGCTTGGCAATCTGAAATTCATAGGTCATCTTGATGTTATGAGATATTTTCAGAAAGAGATAAGGAGGGCAGGTCTTGATGTAAGCTATTCAAAGGGATATTCCCCTCACCAGATAATCTCATTTGCAGCTCCTCTTGCCATGGGAATAACATCTGACGGCGAATACTTTGACGGTGAGTTTGAATCAGTCTCAACATCAAAGGCTATGATCGATGCCCTGAATGCCGTCTCTGTCGATGAGATGCATGTAACAGAGTGCGTCCTTCTTCCTGATGATGCAAAAAATTCCATGTCAGTAGTGTCTGCATCGGATTATGTGATCTCATTTGAGGAAAAATGTTCCACTGAAGAAAAATCCAAATTGCTTGGCAGTGTGATGGATTTCATGGTGCAAAAAGAGATCGTGATACTCAAAAAGACCAAGAAAAGCGAACGTGAGGAGAATATTAAACCGGGAATTATGAAATGTGAACTTAGAGGTGACTCCATGTACATGCTTCTCTCGACAGGAAGCGAATATAATCTGAAGCCGGAGCTTGTCATGCAGGCACTCTATTCGTTTTCAGGCATTGAACATAACCAGTTTCATTACCATATACACAGGCTTGAAACATATATGGATTCCCCTAAGGGCGGTATCATGCCACTTTATCAGGCTGGAACATCATTTTGATGCTGCCTAATATGCAGCAATTCGATACACAGATCACATTTCAAATACATTTTACTTATTTGAAATTCAAAAAGTAATATATTAAATATCAAGGAAATAAAAATGAGAAAACTTGTTGTCACACACTATGAAAATAAAATACTTCAGGCAACCATTCACGATGGAAAAGTCACAGACCTGAATCTGTCTGAAAATAACACTGTTCTCGGCAACATATATGTGGGAAAGGTTGCGAATATAGTAGACAATATAAATGCGTGTTTTATCGACTACGGAGATAAACTGCCATGCTATTACAGCCTTGATGACAATGACATCATATATGCCGATGGGAAAGAACACACCAAGCTCAGGATCGGCGATGATGTGGTCGTACAGATCAGCAGGGATGCTGTCAAGACAAAGAATCCTGTCGGATCCTCCGAGCTTACCATCAGGGGCGAATATTCTGTAGTTCATACCGGAAACCAGATTGGAATATCAGGCAAGATAAGTAGCAGAAAACTCCGGGATGATCTAAAAAAACTGGCAAAGGAAACTCTTCCGGACAATATGGGTTGTATTATCAGGACAAACGCGGCAGGTGCAGAACACGACGTCATAAAAAGGGAGTTAAATGATCTTGCCGGCAGACTTGAACAGATATTAAAGGCGGCGACTACAAGAAAGTGTTTCTCATGTCTGTTCAGGAATCCACCTGAATATATAGAAAACATTACTCTTATCGGAAGCCAAAAGATAGATGAGTTTGTGACCGATGATCCGGATATATTCAATGTATTTAATGAATACTCCGGCAAAAAAGGTCTTTGTGATATAAATGCAGTTCTGTATTCCAATGATAATTGCCCACTTTCGGCAATATATAACCTGAAAAAAGAAGTCGAGGGTGCACTTAAAGAGAGAGTATGGCTCAAATCGGGGGCTTATCTCATAATCCAGCAGACAGAGGCCATGGTGGTTGTGGATGTCAACACAGGTAAATCTGTTTCAGGAAAGGATATGTCACAGCATATCCTGAAGGTCAATACTGAGGCGGCGGTTGAGACGTGTAGACAGCTAAGACTCAGAAATCTGTCCGGAATCATAGTCATAGACTTTATCAACATGAAAAATCCTGATGACATATACAAGATTCGCGATGTACTCATAAAAGAGTTGGCAGATGATCCGGTTCCAGCAAAGTATGTCGATATAACAAAACTAGGCCTCATCGAGCTTACAAGAAAGAAACTTAAGAGACCGCTCCATGAAATGCTTATTTAAAGATGTTTATCTTAGTAAAAAATATTGTAAAAATATATCTGAAAATTATTGACAAATAACCACCTTGATGGTAGATTATATGAGTATGCCGCACAGTTAGGTATAAGTGTGTTAACAGACACCACCAAAACTGGCGAGTTTGATTAAGGAGGTATTAACCATGTACGCAATTATAGCAACAGGCGGTAAGCAGTACAAGGTAGCTGAAGGAGACGTAATCAAGGTTGAGAAGCTCGCAGCAGAGGCTGGAAGCGAAGTAACATTTGATGATGTTATCTTAGTAAGCACTGATTCAGACGTTAAGTGTGGAGATGCAGTTGCTAATGCATCTGTAACAGCATCAGTAGTTGGTGAAGGCAAGTCTAAGAAAGTTATTGTTTACAAGTACAAGAGAAAGACTGGCTATCACAAGAAGAATGGTCACAGACAGTCATATACTAAGGTTGAGATCAAGAAGATCAACGCTTAATTATTGATTGTATCGATTATAAGACATGATTGATGTAGTTATTTATCAGAACAGCAATTCGGATTATATAGGATTTAAGACGAATGGACATGCCGGTTATGATGATCCAGGACATGATATCGTATGCAGTGCAGTGTCTGCTATTGCGATAACTATTTTGAACTCTATTGAAGAACTTTCAGATGTGAGTTTCACACTAGATTGCGATCAGGAGAGTGGCAATATGGATTTCATGTTCAAGGAGTCACCTGATATCAAAGCACAGACTCTGATACAGGCATTTGTTATCGGTATATCTGGAATTGAGGAATCCTATGGCGATTATATTTGTATGACCTTTAAGGAGGTGTAATTGACATGATGAAGATGGAACTTCAGTTTTTCGCTCATAAGAAAGGTGTAGGTTCTACAAAGAACGGCAGAGACTCAGAGTCCAAGAGACTTGGTGCTAAGAGAGCTGACGGTCAGTTCGTAAAGGCTGGTAACATCCTTTACAGACAGCGTGGAACAAAGATTCACCCAGGTCTTAACGTTGGTATCGGCGGAGATGACACACTGTTTGCTACAGCTGATGGTATCGTTAGATTTGAGAGAAAGGGTAGAGACAAGAAGCAGGTTTCTATCTATCCAGTAGTTAACGAGTAATATTGGATATATATAAGTAATACTATCAAGAGACTGGAGTAATTTTTATTATTCCAGTCTTTTTTTACAGACAAAAGTGCAGATATAGGGTATACTATGAAATAGTGTGCAGATATGTATCTGTAGAACTTGACACAGACAATTAAGACATTAAATTAAGATATTGAATTAAGACACTGAATATTCGGTAGAGAATATCTGACACAGAAAGGCGGTATTGTATGTTTGCCGATAGAGCCAGAATATATGTGAGATCAGGTAAGGGCGGTGACGGACACGTTTCATTTCGAAGAGAAAAATACGTGCCAAACGGCGGTCCTGACGGCGGAGATGGGGGCAATGGCGGAGACGTCATATTTGTTGTCGACGAGGGAATGAATACTCTTACTAATTATAGACATGTAACAAAATACAGAGCCGGAGACGGCGAAGAGGGTGGCAAGAAGAACTGCCATGGCAGCAACGGTGCCGACATAGTACTCAAGGTTCCACCTGGAACTGTTGTAAAGGATTCCGAGACAGGGAAAGTCATACTTGATATGGCATATAAGAAAGAACCTGTAGTATTTTTAAAGGGCGGACACGGTGGACGTGGAAACAGAACGTACGTTACATCCACCATGCAGGCTCCAAAATATGCACAGCCGGGACAGCCTGCAAAGGAACTCACGGTCGATCTGGAACTTAAGTGTATCGCGGATGTAGGCCTTGTTGGATATCCAAGTGTTGGAAAGTCAACATTTCTTGCCAGAGTGACAAATGCGCGTCCGAAGATTGCAGCGTACCACTTTACAACACTTGTTCCAAATCTTGGTGTTGTAGACCTCGGTGACAAGAACGGATTTGTCATAGCTGATATTCCAGGAATCATAGAGGGCGCCTCGGAGGGAACAGGTCTTGGCCTGCAGTTTCTCAGACATATTGAGAGAACAAAGGTTATAATTCATATCGTTGATGCAGCCTCAGTTGACGGCAGAGATCCTATCAACGACATACATGTCATCAATGAGGAGCTCAAGAAATACAACAGAGACATAGAGAACAGACCACAAGTCATAGCTGCAAATAAAGTCGATCTGCTCGATGATATTGGATATGAGACAGTTATAGAGATGCTGAAGGAGGAATTTCCCGAGGATCAGGGATATAAGATATTCCCTATATCTGCAGTGTCAGGAAAGGGCATAAATGAACTCCTGTGGTATGTCAACGACCTTGTCAAAGCATCTCCTAGAGAGATCATTGAATTTGAGCCTGAGATAGATCTGTCCATGCAGGATGATCCAGAGCTTCCATTTGAGGTCAGAAAGTCAGACGAAGAGGAAGGCGTATACATCGTCGAGGGTCCTCGTATCGAGAAGATGCTCGGTTACACCAACCTTGAATCAGAGAAGGGATTTGACTTCTTCCAGAAGTTCCTCAGAGACAATGGAATTCTCACACAGCTTGAGGCACTTGGCTGCGTAGATGGAGATACAGTCAGAATGTATTTCCTTGAGTTTGATTATTATAAGTAAAATAAGTAAAGGAGATGGCTGCTTTCGTGGCAGTCAGATATGATAAATGAACAGCAAACAGAGAGCATATTTAAAAGGGCTGGCACAGACTACTCAGCCTATACTCAACATAGGAAAGTCATCACTCACACCTGAATTTACAGCATCGGTTGCTGAGGCACTTGAAGCTAGAGAGCTTGTCAAGATCTCAGTTTTAAAGAATTGTCTCGATGATCCGAAAGAGATCGCATCTATGCTCAGTGAGAGAACGCACTCAGAAGTCGTACAGGTCATCGGCAGAAAGATCGTTCTATACAAAGAATCAAAGGAACGCAAGAGGATTGAGCTTCCTTAAGCTTATTCATAAGATATCGATTATATTGCAGCATTTTGCATTATATTTGAAACTAATAGGAGAGTTTTTATGGATACACGGTTTTCTAAGCGCATCGGTATACTTGGGGGGACTTTCAACCCGATACACTACGGTCACATTGAACTTGGAATACAGGCTCTGTCCCAGTTTGATCTGGATAAAGTTCTCGTGATGCCAAACAATAAACCGGCATATAAGGATGTGACATCTGAGATAGCTGCAAGTCATCGTATAGAAATGATAAAGCTTGCAATATCAGATATTCCGGGACTTGAGTATTCTGATTTTGAAATTAGCCGTCCAGGGATCACATATACTTCAGATACCCTTGAAGCCCTACATTCATTATATCCTGATGTTCACTGGTATTTTATAATGGGCGGTGACTCGGTAATGTATTTCGATAAGTGGTTCAGACCGGATGTGATAGCTCGTCTGGCAACCCTTATCATCACCACAAGAAGCGACACGCCAGCAGAGTCTGTTGCCGGCAAGATAGCAGATCTCAGATCTATGTATCCATATGCTGATATACGAACTGAGACAATACATGAGTATGACGTATCCTCAAGTCAGATAAGGGCAAATGTGAAAACAGGGCTCCCTATTGACGATGACGTGCCTGCTACAGTGAAGGATTATATACTTCAGAATCATTTATACGAAACAGGAGAGAGAACATGAACAGACCTGAGATGAGGGAAAGACTTCAGAATAAACTTACAAAAAAAAGATTTGAACACTCTCTTGGTGTAGAGTATGTATCAGGTTGCCTGGCTATGGTTCATGGTGCCGATGTCGAAAGAGCACTGACCGCAGGACTTCTTCACGATTGCGCCAAGTGTCTGTTAGCGGAGGATAAGCTCGCCAAATGTAAGAAGCACGAGCTTCCTATAAGCAAGGTAGAGTTCGAAAATCCTGAACTTCTTCACGCCAAGCTGGGAGCTTTTTATGCCCATGAAAAATATGGTGTAGAAGACGATGATATTCTTTCAGCCATTGAATTTCACACAACGGGCAGACCAGCCATGTCGCTTCTTGAAAAGATAGTGTTCGTAGCAGATTATATCGAACCGAACAGAAGGGCACTTCCAGAGATCGAACAGATACGACGGGAGGCATTTACGGATATCGATGTATCGGTGGTTCATATACTCAGAAACACGCTAAGCTATCTAAGCAACGAAAATTGCGGCAGCACCGACGAAATGTCCGTAATGACATATAACTACTACGTCAGCCAGACTGATGAAAATAAAGCGAAATAGCAGCGTATATAAGCATAAAATACATATTTGATATTCCGGGGAGGAGCCATATGACAGATTCAAAAACAAATTTAATAATAGACTCTAAAAAAGATTCAAAGACAATGCTGAAAATCACATGTGCCGCATTGGAAGATAAGAAGGCTTTTGATATCAAGATCATAGATATAAGTAAGATCTCAACACTTTGTGATTATATTGTCATCGCTGACGGTACAAACAAAAAACAGGTTCAGGCGCTCTGCGACAACGTGGAGGACGAGATGAGAGAAGCGGGATACAATCATAAAGGAGTGGAGGGATACTCCGAAGGTGGATGGATTTTACTAGATTATTATGATATAATTATTCATATATTTTCAGAGGAATCCAGAAGATTCTATAACATTGAAAAGATATGGAACGATGGGGAAACAGTTTCATTAGACAGCTTAGACTGATTTATTATTTGGGGATTATAAAATGGAGAGTAACAGACTATTAAGCGATAATTATATCAAGATCAATCATATTGCGTCCAAATGTATGAGACTATTTGTCATACTCATACTTCTTTACTGGGTTTTCACATACATCGGAGGTCAGTGCAACTTTGTTATTCTATGTTCCTGCATGGGCGTTTGTTGTATACTGGCTCTGACACCGACGGTTTTCATCGATATGCTCAAGAACAATCAGGGTAAATGCATCAAATATATAGTTATAGCCCTTGCTGTTCTTATCTGTACTATACTCAGCACGACATTATCATATACGGCAATGATTGTCTGGATATTTCCAATGCTTGTTGCATCCCTGTATTATAACAAGACTATGGTTTTGTATACAGCTCTTTTGTCTACACTGGGAGTATTCGGAGCTGATATAGCAAATTACCGTCTGTGTGATCTGGTGATTCCTCCAGTTCATGCTGACTTTGCGGACAATATGATACTCTTTATTGCTCCGTGTGTAATTGCAATATTCCTCATGTCGTTCGTATCATACTTTATAGTATCGAGAAATTCATCTATGTTGAACAATGTTATCGAACATTCTGAGGAGGTTAAGACAAATCAGAAAGAGCTCATATATGCATTTGCAGAGCTCTCAGAGAGCAAATCCAAATCAACTGGAGAACATATTAAGAGAGTTGCGAAATACATGGAAGTGCTCGGCAAGGCATCTGGCTTTGACGATGACTATGTAGATATGTTATCAACGGCGGCCATGATGCATGATATAGGCAAGCTGATGATCAGTGAGGAGATTCTTAACAAACCATCAAGGCTTACAGAAGAGGAATTTGCAATCATGAAGAGTCACGTTCTCTATGGGGATGCACTTTTATCCAAATGTCCCGGACAGATCCTTCAGATCGCGAGAACTATTGCCAAGGAACATCATGAGAAGTGGGACGGCTCTGGATACCTTCATATGAAAGGCGAGGAGATTGCATACATAAGCAGACTTATGGCTGTCTGTGACGTATTTGATGCACTTACCTCAGCCAGATACTATAAGAAAGGCTGGTCGATGGAAGAGGCGTATACAGAAATCGTAAGCCAGAGTGGCAAACAGTTTGATCCAAAGGTTGTGCTTTTGTTCCAGGCTCATTTTAAAGAATTTAAACAGATAGCAGAACAGAATGCCGATAAACATATCTACTAACTTTATATATCTACTAACTTTATGCATCCTTGGATGTTTCCTTTATCATAATAAGAGCCTTTTGTATAATATCAATTATTATACAAAAGGCTCTTATAAGTTATTACATCTGTCTGAAAAGTCCTATAACTTTTCCAAGAATATCACAGTGTTCAACAATGATTGGATCCATATAATCATTCTCCGGCTGAAGTCTGATATGTCCGTTCTCCTTGAAATAGCGCTTTACAGTAGCCCCATCCTCTATAAGAGCAACCACAATGTCTCTGTTTGAAGCGGAAGAGCACTGTTCAACTATAAGCAGATCTCCGTCATTTATTCCTATGTTGATCATACTTTCGCCCTTAACTCTGAGCATAAATGTCTGATTGTTCGTGTTATGTATGTACTCTGGTGGAACAGGGAAATAATCCATTATATTCTGTGTCGCCAAAATAGGCTGTCCTGCAGCAACCTGACCAACAATAGGTATATTGACAACCTCACGTCTTGAAAGGGCGAAATCATCATCTATAATCTCTATAGCCCTTGGTTTGGTTGGGTCGCGCCTGATATATCCATTCTCCTCGAGAGATGCGAGATGAGCGTGCACGGAAGATGTAGATTTAAGTCCTACAGCCTTGCATATCTCCCTTACTGAAGGCGGATAACCCTTGCTGAGCTGTTCCTCCTTGATATATTCCAGAATCTCGTTCTGTTTATCTGATATCTTTCCTTTTCCCATAAGAAATCCTCCATTACATGATAATCTAATTAAATGTTAATCTAACCGATGATCAATTATTAATTTTCTTAATCAGTAATTTTATAATAGCACATATGTTCTTGTATTGCAAACTAATGTTCTTATGAGTAAAAAAATGGACAGTATTTAGTGCATAATGAACCTAGACATGTGAGATGGATCCAATCACAAAAACTACAAAAACAATATATCGTACAAATGTTCGAATAAACTATTGACATCAAAACATGTGTTCGATATAATACTAACATGATCAAAACAAACATACGTTCAGGAGGGATTTATTATGAATAAACTTTTCAATATAATAAGCAGCAAGAAGATAAGTATAATAATCACGATCATCGTGATATCAATTTTATATCTGGCCGTCACACACAAGGATGCTTCAGAGGCGGACGCAACCAACGCAAGCACAAAATATTATACATGTATAAGCATCAAAGCTGGAGACTCCCTTTGGAATATTGCAGATGAGTATATGACAGACGAATATGTATCTAAGCAGGAATATATTGATGAGGTGGTATCAATCAACAAGCTGGATGATGAGTCTTCTATAACAGCTGGATGCAATCTTGTAGTTCCTTATTACAAAGTATCAGAATTCAACTAGTAACTAATTAACTGATAAGCAAGCAGCTATAAAGCATTCAACTAAATCTAAAATAGCAATCGGGGATGAGAGTATGCAGGAACTTGATAATACATCAATAGTCACAAAGTTCCAGCATACTCAATTTTTGTTTTGCTTGATGTTTTATTTGAGATAAAACTATTCGCAAAACTCAGGTTTTACGAATAAAGTATAGCAAAGAGAATCTATTTATGCTATACTTTAAATATGTTAGATATGTTTTACAAGGAGGTCACATCTATGGCAAAGGCCTATAGCAAACAGATGGATGAAAATAACATATTATTGCTCAGGGAAATATTATCAGAACTTCCACAATATGTGACGATTACATTTCGCGGAATCGAGAACACAACATCCACACGAACAAGACTTGGATATGCGAGGGATATAAAGATATTCTATGAATTTCTGTGCGAACACAATCCATACTTTAATGGTAAAACTCCAAAAGATATAAAAACTGATGATCTCAGCCGGCTTGAAGCTGAAGACATCGAAGAATTCCTTGATGCCATGCGTTTATACGAGAAAAACGGGCGTACATACACTAATGGCGAACAAGCGTTAAAGCGCAAATTATCGGCGTTAAGAGTTTTTTTTGCCTACCTATATAAGAACAACCGTATTGACTCAAACGCTGCAGAAAAGGTTGATATGCCCAAGATACATGAAAAAAAGATCATCCGCATGGAGCCAAATGAAGTTGCTGATTTTCTCGACAACGTTGAATATGGTGACGGCCTGACTGAACGCCAGAAAAAATATCACGAAAAGAATAAAGTTCGAGATTTGGCTCTTTTGTCACTCATGCTTAGCACAGGTATGCGTGTATCAGAATGTGTGGGTATTGATATACACGACATCGACTTTGATAATATGCGTATAAAAATAATACGAAAAGGTGGAAAGGAAGCTTTTGTATATTTCAGCGATGAAGCATGCGAAGCTCTAATAAAATATCTAGAAGAAAGGAAAAAACTTGTGCCTGAATCAGGACATGAGAATGCTCTTTTTCTCTCATCGCAGTTAAAAAGGATCTCTGTCAGATCAGTTGAGAATATTGTGAAGAAATACTCTCTCACCTCTGTTCCGCTCAAGCACATAACACCGCATAAATTGAGGAGCACATTTGGCACCGAACTTTACCGGGCTACGGACGACATATATCTTGTGGCAGACGTACTTGGACATTCAGATGTAAATACTACACGTAAGCATTATGCTGACATGGATGAGGACAGAAAAAGGCGATTCAGGAATGAAGTTCAGTTGCGCGAAAAACGTCCTGTAGTCAATGAGGACTTAGACAGAGCTCGAACTCCTCAAAACGTGCAGAGTGAAACAAATCAGGAAAAGATTGATCACAAAAAGCAAGAATAATTTACAATAATAATATTATGTCAACAAGGAGCTTAACTAATGAAAATTCAGAAACTTTTATCATACACAAGACGTGCTGTGACAGATTACAATATGATCAGTCCGGGTGACCGCATTGCCATAGGAATATCCGGGGGCAAAGACAGCCTTACATTGCTGTATGCCATGGCAAAGCTGAAGAAATTTTATCCAATACCATTTGAGCTTGAGGCCATAACCGTTGACCTTGGTTTTGAAGGCTTTGACACATCAGGACTCAGAGAATATTGCGAATCTCTTGATGTACGATATAGTGTATGTAAAACTCAGATAGGCGAAATTATATTTGATTATAGAAAAGAGTCAAATCCCTGTTCTCTCTGCAGCCGGATGAGAAAAGGCGCTTTCAACGACTGTGCGGTCAGTCTAGGATGTAACAAGATCGCTTATGCCCACCACAAAGATGATGTGATTGACAGTTTTCTCATGTCGATGCTCTACGAAGGACGCATACATACCTTCTCCCCGGTAACACATCTTGAGAAAACTGGTGTAACACTCATTAGGCCCCTTATATACGTTTTGGAAGGCGAAATAAGAGCGTTTGCCCGTGCAAATGCACTCCCAGTATGCAAAAATCCTTGTCCGGCTGACGGCGTCACAAAGCGCCAGGAAAGCAAGGATATAATTGATGAGTTAAAGGTACGAGTTCCTGATGTAAAAGACAGGATATTTTCATCTATTGAAGGTGCAGGGATCGATGGATGGGTGAGACATTAGAGAGTTATTCCGCGTAAATCTATTTATATAATTTGCTTAAATAGTGATAAATATATAAAAATCTGTCGATTAAATTCAAATAAAAAAGAGGTAATCAGCCTCTATGTTAATATATATGTATGATAAACATCATATACATTAATTAAATATGGAAACACATAACCAGGCTGATTGCCTCTTTATTATATTTTTGCATGAATTTTTATACATGCAAGTTATTTTGATCGATAATTCTGATCAATAATTGTTTACAATGTCATAGAGCAGATCAATGGTCTTATCTATACCATACTTTGATGTGTTGATACAGATATCATACCCCTTCATCTCACCCCAGCGCTTTGATGTATAATAGTTGTAATATGACGCTCTGGCCTTATCCTCTTTCTTGATCATATCCTTTGCCTTTGACTCACTGATATTGTACTTCTTCGCTATTCTGGCAGCTCGATCCTCCATGTCTGCATATAGGAATACGTTGACAACATTGTCAAGATCTCTGAGGGCATAATCTGCACATCTGCCTACAAACACACAAGAACCGTCTTTCTCAGCCAGGTTCTTGATTGTGTCAAAAGCAGCAAGGAAAACCTTGTGATTGAGTGGAAGTTCTGTCGAACTGCCAAATCCAAGGGAATATGGATCCATGACCAACGAATATAAGAAACTGTTTGTAGGTTTCTCATCAAAGCTGTCGAATATCTCTTCACATATCCCACTGTCCTTAGCTGCTTCCTTGAGCAGTTCCTTATCATAAAATGGAATGTTCATTTTTTCAGCGAGCGCCTCACCTATCTGCTTTCCGCCGCTTCCAAACTGTCTTCCTATAGTAATTATCTTCTTTTCTGCCATAATAACCACTCCCATCTTCTTGTAATATTTATATGTCCAATATGCCAATTATATATGACTTATGTACAAAATACTTAAAATCTTATATATGTTATTATAACATTTATACAATAAAGTGTAAATAAAAAAGTATAGACAATTGACTGTTGTTTGCAACAATTGTCTATACTAAGGTGTATGCTGAGTTATTTTAATTTCTCAAGAACCGCTTTAAAATACTCCGGCAGTTCCGCTTTAAATTCAACATATTCGCCGGTGGATGGATGTATAAATCCAAGAACACCCGCATGAAGAGTCTGCCCCTGAAGCTTAAACGGACATTTCTTCGGTCCATATACTTCGTCACCCAGGATGGGATGACCAATAGATGCCATATGCACACGTATCTGGTGCGTACGCCCCGTCTCTAACTGACATTCTATGTATGTGTAACGGCCGCCAAATCTCTCAAGGACACGATAATGAGTGACTGCCCTGCGTCCGTTTCTATTATTGATAGCCATCTTCTTTCTGTCCTTTGGACTTCTTCCGATGGGTGCATCCACTGTGCCTTCATCGGAAGAAATATTTCCATAAACGATTGCATAGTACTTTCTGGTGATGCTATGCTCGTGAAGCTGCTCAGAAAGCGCTCTGTGGGCATTATCGTTCTTGCATACCACCAATACGCCTGTGGTGTCCATATCGATCCTATGGACAATTCCGGGCCTGAATTCGCCGTTTATACCCGACAGTGAACTTCCAAAATGGTACATAAGACCGTTTACAAGTGTTCCACTATAATGACCAGGTGCCGGATGCACAACCATGCCCTTGGGTTTATTTACGAGAATAACATCATCATCTTCATATATGATATCAAGCGGAATGTCCTCTGGCACAATATCTATGCTCACCGGATCTGGCACAGATATATCTATCATATCGCCAGCTCTAACTTTGTAACTCGGCTTCACAGCCTTTGAATTCACAAGTATCAGACCATCATCAAAGAGTTTCTTGATAAACGATCGTGAGTACCCATCAAAATATTCACTTAAAACCTTATCAAGCCTTCTGTCAGTCCATTCCTCGGACGACTCCAGATTATACTCTTCCATAATAAATCTACCTTATCTACCTTATATTCCTTAACTTAGTAATTCTATATTATTTTATATTGTATTCCATTTTCATAGAATTTTTCATATTCATAGTTTATCAAGATTTAGTCTTTGAACTATGAAGTATATCCGTAAGATCATCATCCTTGTACCTGAACATTATAAGTATGACTATAACTATAAAACTACATGTCACATATATATCTGCCACATTGAACACCGGAAAGTTGATGAGACAGAAATCAAACATATCCACAACAAATCCCCTAACGATTCTGTCAATCATATTGCCAATCGCACCGGATATGAGAAATACAAGACAGATTCTAAGAGGAGTAAATTTTGTATCTGTTCTCCTAGCAAGCTGTATATATACATATATAGATCCGATAAGGATCACTGTTGTAATTATGAGGAGAAATACTACCTTGCCTGAAAAGCTTCCCCAGGCAGCACCTCTGTTCTGTACATATGTGAGCTGAAATACATTATCTATTAGTGGCTGGCTCTCTCCGACTGAAAAGGAAGAGTCTATCAGGTATTTGACGAACTGATCTAGACTGATAAGCACAGCCATAACCAGTATCGCAAGTGGAAGTCTTTTTTTCATGATTTTTCCCTCTCATCTCTCTGTAAATGCCTTTTTCATATCGTCAACAGTTATATCCATATTGATATACGCATTGCCTATGTCGTGTAAAAGTATGAATTTAATCTTGTCGCCGACCATCTTTTTATCATTGCGTGTATACTCAATGACCTTATCTGCGTCAACTGGATAATCCTCAAGCGTTGGGAAGCCAAATGCGTCAAAAGCTGTAGTTATGGTATCCAGAGTTTCTTTATCTATATCGCCATTATTCTTTGATATGATAGCTGCAAGACAGCAACCTATGCCGACACAGGCTCCATGGCTCAACTTCAGATCCAGATATCTCTCTATCGCATGCCCAAGGGTATGTCCGAAGTTTAGGAGAGCTCGTTCTCCCTTCTCTGTCGGATCATTCTCTACGACCAGCCTCTTGATGTTACAGCTTACACGTATCATCTCCATAAGGATATCCGGCTCCTTAGCCAATATACGGTCTCTGTTCGTCATAAGCCAGTTGAAATAGTCCTTATCCTTGATAAGACCATGCTTTATTATCTCGCCCATACCTGACATGAATTGGTCGTCTGACAGAGTGCTTAGGGTAGATACATTTATATATACAAGCTTTGGCATATGGAATGCGCCTACCATATTCTTGTACGAATCGAAGTCAACACCGGTCTTTCCTCCTATGCTGCTGTCTACCTGTGCGAGAAGACTTGTAGGTATCTGTACAAAATCTATGCCTCTTAGATATGTTGCAGCGGTAAATCCGGTGATATCTCCAGTGACACCTCCGCCAAGAGCTATAAGCATATCCTTTCTGTCAAATCTGGCATGAATAAGCTTCTCATATATGTATTTCACTGTGTCAAGATTTTTGTTTGCCTCACCAGCCTCGAACACTACAGATATTATTTCTTTGCATTTTCCTCTGAGCTGATTCTCTATAGCCTCAAGATATAATGGTGCGACATTGCTTTCTGTGACAATACACACCCTTTTATCAGCAATTCCCTGTCCGGCTAAAAGCTCAGGCAGGGAATTAAAATCGTTTGCAAAGAAAATGTCATAGATAGGTTCACCATTCTGGTGAACTGTAATATATTTATTCATAATAACATTCTCCCTGATAAGTATTTTCTAGTTTCCAAATGGATTTACAAATGATTTGCCACCAAGATTCTTGGTATATACTGATGAATCACTTGTTACATTGCCGCCACCGGCACCGCCAAGGGTTGAATCGCCCATCGCTGAACCACCACCAGAGCCAAGAGTTGATTCCTCACGTCCCTGTGGATCTCCGTCGAATGAACCCATAAATGAATTCATGGCCGCATTCTGGGTGGCAGACGATGAATATGCCTTAGCCTCGCTCAGCACATCGTCAAATTCAATTCCCATCTCCTCATTGATAGGATTCTGTGCAAGAAAATTCATGTGAGAATCCATCAGCGCCTTAAACGCACACACGTAATCCTTATACTGCTGTTTGATGCCATCTATGCTGTTTTCGATACGTTCAAGTTCTTCTCGTGCTTCCTGAACGATGTTGTTAGCCTTAATCTTTGCATCATTCTCTATAAGTCTTGCCTTATCTGTTGCATTCTTGGTTGACTCCTCCGCATTCTTCTCAGCAAGCATAAGAGACTTCTGAAGCTTTGACTCAGTCGTTCTGTAGTGGACAAGGCTGTCTGTGAGAGTCTTAACCTGATTTGTAAGATCCGCGTTCGACTTATATAATTCAGTGTAACTGAGCACTACCTTATCAAAGAATGCATCCACATCCTTCTTGGCATAGCCCATACCATGTGCAAATTTTTTCTGTTGTAAATCAACTGGTGTAAGCATATGTATTCCCCCATAAATACCCTTATTAATACTATATTAGTACGTTGCCTTTGAAAGATCCTCTCCGCCAAGAGATCCTCCCGCCAATTCTTCTCTAAGATCACCAGATACATATGTACCGTTAGGTGTGGCAAGGAATATGTTGCCTGAGATAGCCTGGAACAGACCGTTCACAGCATAGCTTGCACCTCCTATGAAATCAGCAATTCTCTGTGCGGTTGGAAGATCAAGATCCTCCATGTTGATAACGATGATCTGTCCTCTGTTAAGGTGATCGATTATCATCTGTGCATCATCGAACTCATCCGGCTTGATAACAAAAACCTCGCTGTCATCATATGAATCTCTATCCGATCTGCTGTTTATTGATACAAGCTTACTGTTCTGTGAGCTCTTAGCAGTCTTTGTTTTGGATACATTGCCTGATGGTGTTCTTGAATTCTTATATTTGTTAAATGATTTTAATGGTGAAGCCTTAGCTCTGTCTGATGCTGCATATGATCCATCATCATACTCTTCCTCTGAATCATAAGCTTCATCATATGAATCGTCATACTCATCTTCCATCTCATCTTCATCATCAAACATATCATCATCAAAGTCATCGTCATTTGAGTCAGTTATTTTAAAAAGGTCAAGAAAACTCTTCTTTGCACTACCCTTTGCCATGATCGTTCTCCTTTAATCTATATATTATAATTTCTGGCGCCAAATATACCCGTGCCAACTCTTACCAAGGTTGCTCCTTCTTCAACAGCAACTTCGTAGTCGTTTGTCATTCCCATCGACAAGACGCTCATATCAATATTATCAATGCTTTTTGATTGTATGTCAAGTGATAAATCCCTTAATTTGCGGAAATAGACTCTGTTATCCTCAGGGTCATCGACAAACGGAGCTATAGTCATAAGACCTTTTACCCTTATATGAGGGAAATCTTTTATCTCATTTATCAGCGGAAGTACCTCCTCGCAAGCAAGGCCGAACTTACTCTTCTCCTGTGCAACATTAACTTCTATAAGGATATTTACTGTGACATTATGTTTTGCTGCCTCTTTCTCAATGGTCTTAGCTAGATTAAGAGAGTCCACAGAGTGTATCATACACACCTTATCTACAATATATTTAACCTTATTCGTCTGAAGATGGCCTATCATGTGCCAATTGACATTCCTTGAAACATTTTCATACTTGTCGACTAGCTCTTGTACCTTGTTTTCTCCAAAGTCTATAGCATTCGTGTCTCGGAGTATCTCCTCGATATCCGAAAGCGGCTTTGTCTTGCTCACTGCTATGAGCGTTACATCTTCAGGATTTCTTCCAGTTCTCACGCATGCATTATCTATCCTGGATCTTACCTCTTCGTAATTCTCTTTAAGCATTTAGTTCATCTCCTATAAATGTTTTCTTATATAAGTTTTTTCATGCAATGTTTTATCTGTCAGTTCAACATATCTCCCTCATTCATGGACTTTCCATCTAAGAGGATCCTGTCATATCGTGATATACCATATGATATGCCTGGCTCTACTATAGAGTAATCATCTCCAGAAACCTTTACAACGATCCTTCTGAACTGTGCGGTGCCCTTTGTGACACAGAGGACGCCGCTCATGGTGTATCTTGCTGCTGTTGCAACAGAAAAAGTCTCATCCGAATCCGTTTTCTTTAAAACAGCATCGGAATCTATCTCGGACATATCCACGTAACAGAATCTTTCATCTTGAAAATATATAAGAGGACTTATCAGATCCACTGTCTCTTTTCCAGCTTTATAGACCTGCTGCGTAAAGTATATTTTTTCTTCGTCATCCGCTCCGCTTGTGAGAAAATCAACAGGTATCATATAAGCCTCTTTTTCCACTATCGCAGTCTGTGGGATTTTCAATCCACTTGACTCTTCAAAGCTGAAATTGATATCTAGGAATCTTTCATTTACATACTGTGATATGTATTTGTTAAATGAGACAATTATATAATAATTTCCGTCCTTCTCCAGTTTCTCATAATCCGTGGTAAGTTTCCTGCTTGAATCGTTGATGGTATAGGATATCATAGATGATTTTGTAATTTTTTCATATTCTTCCTTAGTGAGGAGAATCGCTATCTCCCAGCTCTCATCGTCCACGAGCTTGCACACAGGACTTCCAGCTTCAACTCCATTTTCAGTTTTTAATGTTTGCTTGGAATAAACAGTTTTGTCAAAAAGCTCCGGTGAAATATCCTTGACCGTAACATTTTCATATCCATCTTGATAATAGGTTACAAGACCGCTAAATGGTGCCTTATCTGCGTTTAACATGTTTGATACAGTGCTGCCACCAGCCATCTCTATGGCTTTTTCCTCAAAAAGCTCCAGAAGATTATTGTCGATGCTGGTCTTGAAACTGTACATATCTCCAAAACTGCTATCTGAAAATCCTGTCTTAAACATCTTTATCTGCTTTTTTAGATTTGAATAGTCATCACTTGTAAACGCATCCCCACCATTTGCTTGTATTGTCTCCATGGCATCCTGTATAGATCCTGAACTGTCCATCGCATATATATTTGAGCTCTTTGAGACCTTCTGACCGTCTCTGACGTAGTAGTAAGGCATTCCCGAAACCTTTGCAGTAACAAGTGTTTCTTTCCTTATCGCAAGTCCAGTGGCTGTGAAATCAGTGTCATATGAGCTCTGCTCAACTGTGAATATAACCGGTGAAGAACTGTTTATGGAATTGATAATCATAATCAGTATATATATAAAGACAATGGTAAAAAGAATGGCTCCAAATCCTGGCATTTTAAGTTCCGGCTTCTTGAAGTCTGACATCTTTTTCTTTCTTTTTATTGTTGCCATAAGAATATCTCCTGTCTTGTCGTTTTACCAAAACAAGAAAATGGCTGGCATTATGTACGCATACATGTACCACGCCAACCATTTCCTGTTTTCCGTTTCTATAAAGCAGCAATTACGCAGTCTTTAAAGTCGTCAGGCACACCGTTTACATCTGTTGCCAGACATATAACTATGTCTACATTGAACATGTCAGAGATGTTTTTAATCTCATCCAACGCTTCTACAATGTGTGATTCACCAACATAGGCAACCGTCTTGAAATTATCGATATATATCTTTTCGATATCTGTATTCTGAGAGATTATGCCTCTTATAAAGCCAGTAAATGCATCAAGCTTACTTATTCCATAATTTGTACAGTTGATCATCTTGACACGATTGCTAAGCTCATACATATGCTTGTTATTATTATCAAGGAATACTACGGTACCTGAAACAACCTTTACATCATTGTTTACCTTGTCAATCAATGCCTTTGTCTTTCCTTTTCCCTTATCTCCTGTAATAATGTGAATCATTTTTGTGCCTCCTAAACTTGTTTTATTTATTACATATTTATTATTCCAACTGCCCCTTGAAAAGGCTGCAGCTATCAGCTATAATAACACAACTTATTTGGCGGTGTTTATCATCTCCGTCATTCCGCTGTACAGAGCTTCTTTTCCATCCGCACCGGCTATGATCGCAACATATTCATGACCTGTGGAATCATTCTTGAGTTCCATTATAAGACAGTTCAAAGCTTCCTCAGTTGTACCTGTCTTCCATGAACCTATAGAGTAGCCATCCGGAAGATTTACTTCTCCTGTCAAATATTCATTTGTAGGCTCAATGGTAACTACCTGTTCATTTCCGTCTGCATCTGTATATGTAAAGTCATACGTTGAAAGAGAATCGATCATGTATGCAAGATCATGCTTTGAAAACTCATCAAGTATCAGATACAGATCATATGCCGTCGTATAATGGTCATCTGAATGAAGTCCATGGCAGTTCTCAAAATGTGTGTTTGTTGCACCTATCTCCTGCGCCTTTTCATTCATCATATCACAGAATGCCGATTCACTTCCCGCTATAAGCTCTGCAAGGATAACTCCACAGTCGTTATATGATGTTATCATAAGTCCGTACAGAAGATTCTTGACGTTGATCCTGCATCCTCCGACTAGATCGCTAGCCATGGCATCCCAATCGTCAAATGTAACTTTTCTATTGAGAGTCACCATATCGTCAAGCGATATTTCTCCCTTTTCTATGCTCTCTATAACAAGGAGCCCCGTCATGATCTTGGTCATACTCGCAGGATATATCTTTTTATGTGCATTGTGTGCGATAACCGGCTCTCTTGTGGTGTTGTCAAGAAGCATTGCGGCATAAAAGCCGCTGTAATTTGCCGCATTGACTTCTTCATTCTTGCCGACAACAGCATATTCCTGAGCCATTCCACAATCACTGTATAGTGGCAGGTTTGGCAGTACACCAATGTCGAGCTGTTTCCCTGCTTTGTAGGTCTTGCTTCCACATCCTGTCAACAAAACCAGCGAGCATGTAAGAACCAGTGTTGTAACTTTAAACAGCCTATTTCTGACTGAATGATGTTTTAACATGATAACAAGCCCTCCATCTTACTTATAGAACTCACGCCAGTCAAGATCTCCCCTGTCCAGTGCAAGGATCAGAAGCTCTGCCGTTGCAAGATTAGTTGCAAGCGGAATATTGTGTGTATCACACAGTGTGAATATATTGTTGATATCCGGCTCATGCTTCTTTGGATGAAGCGGATCTCTCAGAAAAATGACCATATCTATGTCGTTGTTCTCTATCTGGGAACCGAGCTGCTGCTCACCTCCGAGATGTCCTGCAATATACTTGTGAACAGAGAGGTTTGTTACCTCTTCTATAAGTCTTCCTGTTGTACCTGTCGCATAAAGCTCATGTTTGTTAAGAATCCCTCTATAGGCAATACAGAAGTTCTGCATAAGTTTCTTTTTGGCATCGTGTGCTATCAAACCAATATTCATGGGTATCCTCCTAATACTTTTTCTTTTGCAAATTGACGTTGAGTACCATTCCCATTCCGGCACACAGACTGACTAGTGAACTTAGTCCATAGCTTATGAATGGAAGTGGCAATCCGGTATTTGGCAGGATGGACGTTGCAACTCCGATATTGATAAATGACTGCAGACATATAAGTGCTGCCATACCGGTCGCAATGTACATTCCTTTTTTATCACTCGAGCGCCTAGCAATCCTAATACATTGTAACACTATGAGCAGTAAAATTGCAATAATAATAACACTTCCAATGAAGCCTAATTCCTCTCCAACAGCTGAGAAAATGAAATCTGTCTGCTGCTCGGAAATGAGGTTCGTATCCTTTACCGTTGCCACATCTGAACTATTAATGCCCTTGCCTGTAAGCTGTCCTGAACCTATAGCCATAATTGAGTTGTTCTGCTGATCCTGTGATGCACCATACTCACTACCATACATATGTCCAAGGATTCGTCCCCTTTGGTATTCACTCAGTATCTGTGGGAGGTTGTCCTGCTGTATATACCAAAAGAATCCACCAAAACACGGAATGAGCACAAGAACTGCTATTCCTATTATTTTGAGGCTGAGTCCCGCGATAAATATGACTATAAACAATGTCGCACATATACATAAAGTTGTCGACAGATCCGGCTCAACAAATATGAGTCCGATAGGAATTGCCAGAAATAATGCCAATTTAAGCAGTGTTTTCACCGTATTCAGATCATCGGCATGCTTTTCAAGAAACACCGCAGTACATATTATGAGTATTATCTTGGAAAACTCTGACGGCTGTATTGTAAATGAATCCGATATGGCAAACCATCTGCTGGCTCCGTGTGAGTCCGACCCTGATCCAAATAATAATACAAGTCCCAGGAGGACTATATTTATTCCATATAGCACCATGTAATACTTGCATATAAAATTGTAATCTATCAATGAAACGATGATTATTCCAATTATACATGCCCCCACACCTATGAGCTGTTTTACAAGTTTAGTCTCATCAACGCTCACAATTATGACGGATCCAAATGCCATGGCCGCCATAATTAACAGTAGCAATTTAAAATTGTAATCCAGTATGCTGTATTTTTTCTTGTCCTGATCAAGACTGAACTGTTTTAAGTTCAGCTGATCCTTCTTCAATAGCTTCATAATTCACTGATCCTTGTCTTGTTGCTTTGTGTTCATATCTGTTATCTGTGTTATCATCCTGACTGCCCGCAAGTGGAATGTAGGCAATCAGCATTTTTTCTTTGACATGTATATCTATGTCTGACTCTTTAACGCTCAGATAGCGTTCAAGTTCATTTTTTATAGTATGTCTCAGTCCATCGATAAAATCTGGATTACAGCCTATTCTGTCTGAGGCAAGCATTGTAACCAGTCTTTCTCTGGCATAACTTCCTGTATTGTACAAATATACTCTGTTATTCATCATCACTCCTCCCTTCAGGCTCTTTTACGTCTGAACAGAGAGCGAAGTGAACGGTTCCGGGAATTATAATGGTCTTCCGCCTCTATGGAATCATCAATGATCTTCTTGCATATACTCATGTATGCCTGTCCAGATCTCGAATGTCCATTTACGACAGGATCACCTTTGTTTGTTGAAATAACGATGTCCTCATCATCGGCTATAACTCCAAGTAGATCAACTCCCAGTATATCAACAACGTCATCAGCGGACATCATATTGCCCTTTTTGACCATATCATATCTGATTCTGTTTATTATAAGGTGCTGCTTCTCTATGCCATAGGCCTCGAGGAGTCCTATTATCCTGTCGGCATCCCTTATAGCGGAAACCTCAGGTGTTGTAACTATAACAGCCCTGTCCGCAGCGGCAATAGCATTTCTGAATCCCTGCTCTATCCCCGCAGGACAATCTATGATTATGTAATCATACTCCTGTCTGATCTCATCTACAAGTTTTACTATCTGCTCCGGACTCACCGCTGTCTTGTCCCTTGTCTGCGCACACGGAAGCAGAAACAGATTGTTATAGTTTCTGTCCTTTATGAGGGCCTGTTTAAATCTGCAGTTTCCCTCTATAACATCGATGAGATTATATACTATCCTGTTCTCAAGTCCCAGCACAACATCCAGATTTCTGAGACCAATATCAGTGTCGATCATCACGACACTGTTTCCAAGAGCTGCGAGACCAGTACCTATGTTTGCTGAGGTCGTTGTCTTGCCAACGCCTCCCTTTCCTGATGTAACGACTATAACTTCACACATAATACAATCCTCCTGAAAATACTATCATATGTATGTTATACTTATCGAAGTTCCATCATTTGCTGCGACCACAGACGAATCTGAGTAATTCCTTATATTTGGAAACTCAGATCTAGCATTTCCTATCTGCAGAAATTTCGGTGCCATATACATGGCAAGGACGAAGCTGTCATATTTGTTGCTTTTCCCGGCTATCGCCGTTCCATACAGACCGCCGATCACTATTATGTTTCTTCCAGAGACGACCTTTGCCTCCCTGGCCACATTGCCAAGTATAATGACATTTCCCTTTATCTCCAGAGTCTGCTTTCTTCCTATATCACCTATGAATATATACGGTATGTCTTTCCTGGCATACTTTTTGTTGTAAATACTGTCATCATTTGTAATACCAGTACCACGAAACATATTCATTTGACTCCCGATGTGATTATCTATACTGTTTTCTGTAAATTTTGACACATGCGTCACATTTTCGTATCCGGACCTTATCGCACTATCACAAAAAGTCTCTGTATATTTATTATAATTATCCGTTTTGGTGCTTCCAGATTCTTTTTTGTACCTGAATGATACATTATTCATATCCAGGTCGTTAAGAAAGTCTATTATCATGTGCGACTCAGCCTCCGTCGGAGCGTCGCCCCTGAAGGCGACAGCAATTGTGCCCTTTTTCTCAAAAGCACATGCATTGTGACTGAATCTACGGTACAACTCGCTGCAGATTTCATCCATTGACATATGAGCCGGTACATATACAGCAATGCCGGATCTATCTGCTTTGATAGATAATCTTGTTATCTTGTCCTCCATATCATCCGCTCCTGTCAAAACAGCTTCTTACACACAGGTCCTGTGATCTGTGATATATCCTTGGCAGATTAATCTGAAATTTGGTTATTTCCTGTTATTCCAACTGTATCCAGTTTGTCTGGATCATACATATATGCATATACCATGCCGGCAAGTTCTTCGGCATTACCGGATGTGCATCCGTGTGGAATTACACACGTAACACTGACCTCAGGATTTTCATATGGAGCAAATGACACAAACAGAGCATGATCAGGTCTTGTCAAGTCCTCCTCTGCAGTTCCAGTCTTACCGGCAACCGCAACATTTATCTGATTTATAAGTGCATATGAGCTGGTATGATCACTTACCATGAGTCTCATACCCTGTTTTATCACTGACCACTGACTATCAGTAAGATCTATTGTACTTTCAGGAACATTGTCATTCTTATATACTGTCCTTCCCTCTACATTCTTGATCTCATTTACAAGTGTCAGATCATAACATTTTCCCTCGTTTGCAATTGCTGTAACGTATCTTGATAGCTGAACCGGAGTGTAGTTGTTTGTACCCTGACCAATTGCAGAACGTACCGCATCAGAGTCTGAAATATGAGGATCTATCTCCTCTATCTCCACACCTGATTTTCTATTAAGGCCAAATAATGTAGCGTATTTCTGAAGCTTGTCAATACCCTGTGCATCCTGATATACGCCGTTGCTGTCTGTTGCAAGCCGGTAACCAACCTCATAAAAGAATCCATTACAGGAAACCTCTATTGCCTCTGCCAGTCCAAGGGCACCATGTCCTCCAGTTAACCAGCATTTTGGCGAAGGAGAGATCTTGGTGAAGGTTCCATAATCTGTTATGACAGAACCAACATCAATAACTCCCTCTCCAAGGCCAGCAGCAGATACGAGCATCTTGTATGTTGAACCTGGCGCCGTTCTCTGCATAGTAGCTCTGTTGTACATTGGCGTTGTCTTATCCGAAGTTATCTTATCATAATAATCTGAATCGATAACATTTGTCAGCTTATTATTGTCATAGCTTGGATATATTGCCATAGCTCTAACTTGTCCCGTCTCGGTATCAGTTACAACAATTGAACCAGAACAAGGGTCTAATGCAAGCATTGCAGGAGTGAGTTCAAGCTTCTGTATCTTTCTGTATATAAATTCAAAGCTTCCCATTGTACCCGACGCAAATGCATCGTAATCCTCATCTGTTGTACTATTTAGGATTCCCTGGTCGTATAAAAGGTATATAACCTGAGAACCTGTTATTTCTCCTGATAATATCATATATTTGAAAACGAGTTTGTCGAAATCGGTATCTTCTTCAAATTCTTTGAGAACATAGTCAACAACCACGTCGTATATCTCATCTGTATCATAGTAATCACTGTGTGTCTCTATATCATCTATGTTAATCGCACCCTGACTTATGCAATACTTGAGATATTCATAGAGTGATATCTTATCATTTATATAGTCATTGTATGTTGTGCTGTCCTTATCAATTGCACTGCTGTCATAAACCCCGTTGTCACTCAGCGTCTCACATATGAACTCCATGTAATCCTTGTACTGGTCTGACAGATTATATAACTCTGTGTGACTATTCTTAAGAATATCTGCAAGATTGTCCAAAGTATACTGTCTGCTGGATACAAATGTGTTGTATACAGTCTTTTCGTTGTCTGTGGCATTTGCGGCATTGAGCAGCTTCATATCTATAATGTTATTATCAAAAAGCCCATAGTACACTTCGGTGATCGGGATGTCATCCTTCTCTGTAGATGATGTCACATTCTTAAGGTTTGTGAGTATGATTGCCGAGAGCTCCTTCTCAAGTGCGTTATAGCAGTACTTTTGAAGATCTGTGTCGAGTGTGAGGTATATATCATTGCCCGCAACTGTATCGGTTTTGTCTATGATCTCGAGCACCTTTCCCATGTTGTCGACATACATCTTCTGTGAGCCGTCAGTTCCACGGAGCTGTTCCTCGTACGACTGCTCAAGACCAAGCTTTCCAATCATGGCGTTGGTACTGTATTTCTGATTATCTGGAAGCTTGGCATTGTACTCTTCCAGCTCCTCGTTTGAGATATTTCCTATATATCCGATTATATGAGAAAAATATATAGCGTCATTGTATACTCGGTTTGACTCTATGCTCACGTCCATTCCGAGAAGGGTATCCATGTTCTCGGTTATCGCTGCATAGCTCTGCTGGCTTATGTTGTTTGCTATATCTACAGTCATATACTGCTGATACCTGTTGAGCCACACCTCATAACGGACGGCAAGTATCTTTAGCACATATGCATCTGAATACTCGTCTGATATGTTGAAAAGCTCATCGCTTCTCATATAGTCAAATACTTCCCTCGCCGTTGCATTTTTCTGCTTATCTGTCAGGTCATCGACTGAGGATGCACCAAATACATTCATGTAAAATGTATTGAGCTGGGCTCCACTTATCGTGAATTTCATATTTCCATTAGCATCGAGGGATATCGGCAGCTTTACAGAGAGGCTGTCGCCATTTTGCTCGAGGATAAGTATAGTCTTGTATACAATTTCATTTCTCAGCTCGTTTTCTGTGATGTCTTTTTCTGCCGCTGCTTCAGAAAGATCGGCATTGCTCGTAAAGCTCAGATTGTATGATGACTCATTGTACGCAAGCAGGTTGCCGTTGCAGTCAAATATTTTTCCTCTTGTCGCTTTCACAGATACCGTCTTTAACGACTTGTACTGAAAATTAGTCTGGTACTTTTCACCGTTCACTATCTGCAAATTAAACAGCCTATACACCAGCACACCAAAAAGACACAGGAATATCAGCGTAACATAGAATATCCTGCTCTTTAACTTTTCAAGTATAAATTCTTTTATTATCTCCAATATATCTCTGATCACTAAGTTTCACTTCCTTTTTCAGCACGTTTCAGTCTCCGGTTGACGAATACGAAGAATTTGAAAACTATCATAGTCAATATTGCTGTATAAATCATATCTGGAAGTATTATCTCCCTGAGGTACAGGCCAAAACTGAGCCTGTTTCTCATAACAAAGAATATGATAAATGTTATAAAATTAAATATAAAATCATCAAACACTATGATGATGATCGGAAGGAGTACGTCCTCCACAAGGTAAAGTCTGTGAAAGAAACCGTTGCAGTAACCTATCAGCATATAGATTATCATGAAAGGTCCTATGGCAAAACCAAAGTAGAGATCATATAAAAAACCGCAGAAAAAACCAACCAACATTCCTTCCTTTCGGCCTCTCATAAGTCCAAAGGACACAGTAAGTATCAGCAGAAGATTGGGGGTAGCCCCGGCAACTTCAATATAAGGAAAGAGTGCCGACTGAAGCACAAAACATACTATTATAAGAATCCCTAATGTTATTACTCTTCTCAAAACTGCTACTCCTATTCCGAGACATTCTTTTTTGTCTCAAGTATAACAAGAACCTCCTGGATCTTTGAAAAATCACAGGACGGAGTTATATAGGCTGTCTTTGTCAGGTTGTTGGAGTCCTCATCTATCTTTGAGATGTATCCAATATTCAGCCCCGGCAGGTATTTGCTGGACACATACGAGGTAACGACCTGATCTCCTACACTTATATCGGCTTCCTTTTCAATATTCTCTGCAATGAGATAACCGTTCTCGTAATTGTTGACACTTCCCTCCACATTACATATTGCCTCAGATGGCAGGATCATTCCATTCACATTTGATGTGTCATCTATAACCGATCGGATCTTCGCATAGTCTGAGCCCGCATCCGTGACAATTCCGCATAGTCCGTTGCCAAACATTACATTACAACCGGTCTTTATGCCATCGTCAGTTCCTTTATCTATATAAAAAACATCGAACCATCCGCTCGTATCCTTTGATATAACTCTGGCAGCAGTCTTATTATAATCCGCATACTGAGAATCAAGTTCATATAGCGCCTGAAGCCTCTCGAGCTCATATGAATTCTGCTGATACTGCTCAACCTGCTTCTGTGTCTGTTCCAGCTGCGACTTAAGTTCTTCATTCTCCTTGAGAAGTGTGTCATAATTCTCAAATGCCTCAGTCTTACTCTGAACCCAGCGTCCGATGGTGTTGACTCCCTTCTGCATAGGCTGCACTATCATGTTGGAGACTTCCCTGATAGGGGCAAATGCTCCCCCTGCAAACAGTGAGATCACCATGAGGATAACGCAAAAAACCGTAAGTCCCAAAAGGACATACCTCGGCGATATCTCTATTCTTTTTCTATTCCTGTTTCGTCTTCGTTTCATTGAATATACCTCGCTCAGCCAAACTGACATAGCAGTTGTTGCCTAATATTATATGATCTGACAGATCAATCCCTATCATACTTCCCGCCTCTGATATCCTGTATGTTATATCTATGTCCTCGCCGCTCGGTGTAGGATCCCCGGAGGGATGATTGTGTACAAGTATTATGAATACTGCTTCGTATTTCAGAGCCTGCACAAACACCTCCCGTGGTGAAAGCATAGAACTGTTGACAGTTCCCTCCGATATGCGCACATCCTTGATCAATTTATGTTTTGAATCAAACATAAGCAGATAGACATACTCTTTTTCAAGATATCTCGTATTCTCCATAAAATAGTCCGCAATACTTTGCGGAGAATGAAATGACATAAATGGTTTCAGCGTAGCCCTAGCCATTCTTCTTGATATCTCTGCAAGACATTTCATCTGTACCGCCTTAACTTTGCCGACACCCTCAATGTCCTCAAGATCTCCTGTGGTCAGATAATTAAGTCCCACTATCCCCTTGTGTATCGGGTGGGCGTCAAGTATCCTGTACGCTGTAGTGAGGGCGTTTGCCCTCTGGCTTCCAGTCCGCAGTATAACTGCCAGAAGCTCCGCATCAGAGAGAACCTCAACTCCGTATTTGTAGCTTTTCTCATAAGGTCTCTCTGTCTCGGACATCTCTTTCATTATGATGTGATCTCCGACAGACTGCTGTTCTGTCATCTCTGACAATGGATCTGTGAATTTTTCTGATAAGATACTATTTGTTCTGTTTTTCATATGTTCCTCCTTCCGCCTCTCCAAGCGCGCAGGAACAATGGTCTTTCGACCAACTTATTAATCTACCATACTATGAGTTTTTTTTCTACCATTTTCTGTAATGACATTATTATGCCGTACTTTGCATGTGGATATGTAAGCCCTCCCTGAAAATATACAGCATAAGGCGGACGCATAGGTGCATCGGCTGAAAGCTCTATAGATGATCCGGAGACAAATGCTCCTGCCGCCATTATAACCGGTGAATCATACCCAGGCATATCCCATGGTTCAGGACGAACATAACTGTCAACCGGTGCAGCCGCCTGGATTCCCTCGCAGAACGCAACGACACGCTCCGGGGTCTGCAGTTCCACTGCCTGTATTATGTCGTATCTCTCCTCGGTGCTGTCTGGAACTGACTTAAAACCTAGACCCTCATATACATTTGCCGCAAATATGGCCCCCTTAAGCGCACTTGCAGTGACTGTTGGAGCCATGAAGAGTCCTTGCGTGAGTGCCTTTGTGTTGCCAAGGGATGCTCCGACTTCCTTGCCAAGACCTGGAGTAGTCAGTCTGTAGGATGCATTCTCCACATATTCCTTCTTTCCACAGATATATCCACCTATAGGGGCAAGTCCGCCACCCGGATTCTTGATGAGAGAACCGACCACAAGGTCTGCACCGACATCCGATGGTTCTACCTCCTGTACAAACTCACCGTAACAGTTGTCTACCATACATATGATATCAGGATTTATGCTCTTTACCGCCTTGATAGCCTCTCCTATCTGCTGGACTGATAATGTCTTTCTGACCGCATATCCCTTGGATCTCTGTATCTCTACAAGCTTTGTTCTGTTGTTTATCGCCTTCTTTATCCCATCAATATCAAACTCTCCATCTGGTAGTAGATCGACCTGGGCATATGTCACACCATATTCCGCAAGTGAACCTCTTGAATCCCTGATACCGATTATCTCGTCCAACGTATCATATGGTTTTCCGGCAATTGCAAGTATCTCATCACCTGGACGGAGATTGCCAAACATAGCCGTACATAGCGCATGAGTTCCGCACACTATCTGGCTTCTCACCAGTGCATCCTCAGTGTGAAACACATCTGCATATATCCTTTCAAGAGCATCTCTTCCATCGTCTGTATATCCGTAACCTGATGAACCGGCAAAGTGAGCCTCTGACAGCCTGTTGTCCTGCATTGCCTTGAGCACCTTCAGCTGATTTATCTCGCTGACAGCATCTATTTTCGCAAATCTGTCTTTGAGTTTCTCCTCCACGCTGTTACAGTACTCAAACACTCTCTCATCTACATTAAGTGACTTATAATAGTCCTTCAGCATATCCTTCATCTCTGTATAATCTCCTTTTCGCGAAGCCTTTCTATCATGAACGACAATATATCCGCCTCGCTGTCAAATTCATTTTTGTTTACCCAGGTGACCTGTTTTTCCCTCTTAAACCAGGTGACCTGTCTCTTAGCAAAATGTCTTGTATCCCTCTTTAATGTATACACAGCCTCATCTAAAGTGTATCGTTCCTGGATATAATCAATCATCTCTTTGTATCCGAGTCCCTGCATGGACACAAGATCTCTGCTATATCCCTCATCCACCAGGGATCTGACTTCGTCAAGAAGCCCATCTTCAAGCATGATGTCAATCCGTCTGTCTATTCTATCATATAATTTTTGCCTGTCATCATTTAACACAAAATATTCAAAATTATATGGCGATTCCTTCTGGGACTCTGCCTCATTGTGCTCAGATATCTTCGTGCCGGTCTTCTTGTAAAATTCCAGCGCCCTGATCACTCTCTTTACATTATTTTCATGTATCTTCTCCGCAGACTCAGGATCCACACCCGCAAGCATATCATGTATATATGAGTTGCCATGTTCAGCGGCAAGGGTCTGCAGTTCCTCGCGGTAGGACATATCATTATCGTTATCCTCAAAATTTATATCATACAAAAGTGCCTGGATATAAAATCCTGTACCGCCTACTACGACTGGTATCTTTCCTCGACTGTATATATCCTTCATGGCCTCAAGTGCATATTTTTTGAAAAGCACAACATTGAAGTCCTCTCCCGGATCAAGAATATCTATCAGATGATGCCTAACCCCCTGCATCTCTGATTGCTGTATCTTGGCTGTGCCTATATTCATTTTTCTGTATACCTGCATGGAATCGGCTGAAATGATCTCACCATCCACAGCCTTAGCCAGCCCTATCGAGAGAGCCGTCTTGCCGACAGCTGTAGGTCCGGTTAGAATTATCAATGGTCTGTTATTCATACATATCTCCTACACTATACGCTTGAACTTTTTCTCTATCTCCGCCTCAGTCATGGATATGACAGTCGGACGTCCATGAGGGCAGGTGTACGGATTTTCAAGCTTTAAGAGCTGGTCGATCAGTGCATCAGCTTCCTTGAAGCTTATTTCCGTATTACCCTTTATCGCAGCCTTGCACGCCATAGTTGACAGCTTATGTATAAACACATCTATGGTAACTTTTTTCGCACTGCTGCTCGCATCTGCGATAAAGTCTATAAACAGTTCTCTGCCGTCAAGCCCGAACAGGTTGTCAGGGACAGCGTTAAGCTTGAATTCCCTGCCACCAAAGTTTTCTATCTGATATCCAAGGGCCTCAAACGTTTCCATGTTCTCATGAAGAAACTCTATCTCTGTAGCACTGAGAGTCACCACCGCAGGAGGCATAAGATACTGTGAATATATCTTCTTGTTCTTATAATTCTCCATGAGTTCCTCATACTTTACCTTCTCATGGGCAGCATGCTGATCCATGATGAAGAACTTTCCGTCATACTCTATGAGCCAGTATGTCTTGAATAGCTGTCCTATAAGTCTATGTTTTGCACGGGCTTCCTTGGTCAGGAACTTCTCCTGGAACATATTCTGCTGGACATACTTCCTGTCATCCACGGCCATATAGGACGTTTTATTCTCCGCAACTTTACTGCCTGGAATCTCCTGATGTCTGCCACTATATGAATATCCGGATTTTTGCGGTTGTTCATATGTATTGTTGTCAGACTTTTTTTCCGCAGATGTATTTGTATCTTTTGTCTCATCTATGACATCTATAATAGGTCTTACCGGAGCAGGTATATTCTCTGGCTTTAACGGCTGCTGTAGCGCTGTAGATGTCCCCTCTGGTCTTGCCTGGCTCTCTGAAGTTGACGCACTCTCCGGTTTCATCTGTCGCTGATCTAGTACAGCTGCGTTCTCCGACTTCACCAGGCGATTGTCTGTCACCATATGTGTCGGGGCTGTCTTTGCCTGTGCCGCAGGACCAACAAGTGCCTCACGTCTCTTATTCTCAAACGCCTCTGGCGCATCTCCAACATTTCTCTGCTTATATGTCTCAGGTTTTGAATCCTTGCCTGGTGCCACATCAGGTATAAGCTCCTTAAACAAAAGCGTTTCCCTTATGGCATTGTAGGTGAAGCTGTAGATATCCTGGCTGTTTGCAAATTTCAGCTCCATCTTGGTAGGATGGACATTTACATCTAAAAGATCAGGTCTCACCTGGAAATTGATCTCTGTAAATGGAAACTTGTGTATCATGACAAATGTCCTGAATGCATCCTCGATTGCCTTTGTGAGCACCGCACTCTTTATATATCTGTGATTTACATAGTAGCCTTCAAACGATCTGTTTCCCCTTGATATACAAGGCCTTGCTATATATCCGGAGATCTTCATATAGTCATTCTCCGCATTTATCTCAAGAAGATTTGAGGTGATGTCTCTTCCATAGATATGGTAGATTATATCCCGCAGTTTTCCATTTCCGGATGTAAACAGCTTGTCAGTTCCATTTGATATGAACTTAAATGAAATTTTAGGATGAGACATGCATATACGGCACATAAGGTCGTATATATAGCTTATCTCCGTCGGATCAGTCTTCATGAACTTCTTTCTCGCCGGTGTATTGTAGAAAAGATTTCTGACAATGATGGTTGTTCCACCTGGAGCGCCTATCTCCTCGCTAGATATCTCCCTGCCACCGTGTATCTGGTATCTGAGTCCCGTCACATCGTCAGCAGTCTTTGTTATCATCTCAACCTGTGCAACCGACGCAATACTGGCAAGAGCCTCACCTCTAAAGCCAAGCGACGAGATACTTAATAGATCCTCAACAGTCACAAGCTTACTTGTGGCGTGTCTCAGAAATGCAAGCTTCACCTCGTCCTTCTTTATTCCGGCACCGTTGTCTGTGACTCTGAGAAATGAGAGTCCACTGCCCTTTACCTCAACAGTTATTGCTGTGGCGCCTGAGTCTATGGAATTTTCCACAAGCTCCTTTATGACCGAGCTTGGCTTCTCAATAACCTCACCGGCCGCTATCTTGTTTATCGTATTCTGGTCTAATACTTTTATCATTACTTATCGCTCCTTATTATTTAAGTCGCTCCTGCAATTCATTTAAATAAAGTAATGCCTTCATAGGTGTCATGTTGGACAGGTCAACACACTTTATGTCCTCAATCACCTGTGACTCGGCAAGTGAGCCAAACATTGACATCTGGGTGTCATCATTTTTCGGCTTGAAATCATTTGTAATTTTTATCTCTTTCAGCTTGGTTGTTATGTCCTTATCAATAAGCTGATTGCATATCTCATTAGCTCTGGCTATAACGACATCCGGCACGCCGGCAAGCTTTGCAACCTGTATGCCGTAACTTCTGTCGGCTCCTCCCTTGACAATCTTTCTGAGGAACACTATGTCGTCTCCGTCCTCCTTGACAGCTATACAGTAGTTGTTCACAGCCGACAGCTTGCCCTCAAGCTCCGTGAGCTCATGGTAATGTGTTGCGAACAATGTCTTTGCACCGAGTAGTTCGCTGTTGCTTATATACTCCACGACAGCCCATGCGATTGCGAGTCCGTCATATGTGCTTGTTCCTCGTCCTATCTCATCAAGAATAAGCAGACTGTTCTTTGTTGCATTTCTGAGAATATTTGCAACCTCGCTCATCTCCACCATGAATGTGGATTGCCCAGATGCAAGGTCGTCGGAGGCTCCTACTCTTGTAAATATCCTGTCGCAGATGCCTATATCCGCAGATGCCGCAGGGACAAAGCTACCAACCTGAGCCATGAGTACTATAAGCGCAGTCTGTCTCATGTATGTGGACTTACCAGCCATGTTAGGACCAGTTATGATAGATATCCTGCTCTCATGGTTGTTCAGATATGTGTCATTTGTGATGAACATGTCGTTGTTCAACATCTTCTCAACAACTGGGTGTCTTCCATCCTTGATATTGATAACTCCATCGTTATTGATATCTGGTCTCACATATCCATTTTTTATTGCAACATACGAAAGAGAGCACAGTGCGTCTAGCATAGCTATATTGTGTGCTGTCCTCTGAACCCTTGTGAGTTCCGCCGCAAGTGTATCACGAAGTTCCACATAAGTGTTGTACTCCAGAGCTACAAGCTTATCAGATGATCCAAGGATAACTCCAGCCAGTCTGTCAAGCTCCTCAGTGGTGTATCTCTCAGAATTGGCAAGTGTCTGCTTTCTGATGAAGTAGTCCGGGACTAGACTCTTATATGAGTTTGTTACGTCAAAATAATATCCAAACACCTTATTGAATTTTATCTTGAGGTTCTTGATACCTGTCTTTTCCCGCTCCCTGGCCTCGAGTTCTGCTATCCAGTTTTTGCCATCGGTTGTCGCGTTCTTCAGTGTATCTATGTCCTCAAGATATCCATCCTTGAATATTCCGCCTTCCCTGATAAGTATAGGCGGTTCATCAACTATAGCGCGGTCAAGCAGTTCGTATAGATCATGCAGGTCATCAATTCCCTCCCTGATTTCCGTAAGTCCATCCGAATAAAAATTACCAAGCAGCTGTATGATGGCCGGAAGCAGATGTATGGAAGTCTTAAATGCCAGAAGATCCCTTGGATTTGCAGTTCTCAGTGATATTCGTGTCATAAGTCTCTCAAGATCATATATGGTATTCAGATACTCACGAATTTCATCTCTGTCTATTACAGAATTGTTAAGTTCTGCTATGGCATCAAGTCTAGCCTCTATATCATCTTTATGGATAAGGGGCTGCTCTATCATATTTCTGAGCATTCTCGCTCCCATGGCCGTCTTGGTCTTATCCATTACCCACAGCAGTGAGCCTCTCTTCTGTTTATCCCTAAGTGTTTCTGTCAATTCCAGATTTCTTCTCGATGAGCTGTCTATGATCATATAGTCTTCGATTGAATACACATCCATTCTGTTGATATGATCCAGCGAATTCTTCTGAGTCTCATGGAGATATTGTAAAAGTGCACCTACAGAAATCAGAATATCCTCCTGATCATCTTCTATGCCCAGACCATCTATAGATCCGACCTTGAACTGTCTCTTTATAAAGTCCTCGCATGTATCATCATTGAAGTAGTGTGATGGAGCCTCGGATATCGTTATCTTCATTTTCTCCTTCATGTAATCAAAGTTCAGATCACATGACAAAAATGCTCCATTTCCTATGATCTCCGTCGGAGAATATTTGTTGATCTCATCGTACAATTTGGCTGTGGATGAGACATGGCAGGAACGGAACTCTCCTGTAGTGATATCGCACACTGCTAAGCCATACTCCTCATTGCATCCAAATATGCACATGAGATAATTATTCCTCGTTTCATCAAGAATAGCCTGGGACATATTTGTACCAGGCGTGACTATTCGTATAACCTCTCTCTTTACTAGACCCTTTGCAAGCTTCGGATCCTCCATCTGCTCGCATATAGCTACCTTGTAACCCTTCTCTATCAGCTTGTTAATATAAATGTCACAAGCGTGATACGGAACACCGCACATAGGTGCCCGTTCCTCCTGACCGCAGTCCCTGCCGGTCAGTGTTATTTCAAGTTCTCTGGACGCCGTCAAGGCATCATCGAAGAACATCTCGTAAAAATCTCCCAGTCTGTAGAAGAGAATACAGTCCTTATACTGATTCTTAACTTCCATATACTGAGCCATCATTGGTGTTAATGCTGCCACTTCAACTACTCCTATTCTGCTAATTCACCCATGTAATAAAATCCCTTGCACTCAACAAGCTTTACATTCAGTATCTTTCCAACCATCTCCGCACATCCAGGGAAATGGACAAGTATGTTATTCGATAGTCTTCCAGTCAGTAGACCATCACCCTTCTCGTCAAAGCCCTCAACAAGGGCCGGCTGTGTCTGCCCCTTTATCGCAAGGGTCTTCACATCACTTATCTCCTGAACACGCCTTAAAAGCCTGTTGTATCTATCCTGTATCTCTTCCTTTGTGGAACCGTTCTCCATGCCGGCTGCCGGAGTACCGGTTCTCTTTGAATATATAAATGTAAATGCAGTGTCGTACTGCACCTTCTCAACCACATCCATAGTCTCAAGAAAATCCTCCTCGGTCTCACCAGGAAAACCGACGATGATATCTGTAGTAAGTGATATCTCCGGAACCTTCGTCCTTATACGGTCGACAAGCGCAAGATAAGATTCCTTTGTATACCGCCTGTTCATGGCATTAAGTATCTTCGTCGAACCCGACTGTACCGGCAGATGCAGATGTCTGCAGACCTTAGGATTATCCGCTATCACATCTATCAGCTCATCCGACAGATCCTTTGGATGAGATGTCATAAATCTGACTCTCTGAATCTTCTCTATGGTGCATACTCTTCTGAGCAGTTCGGCAAATGTGATCGGATGTTCGAGATTCTTGCCGTAGGAATTGACATTCTGCCCCAGCAGCATGATCTCAACCACTCCATCATCAGCCAGTCTCTCACATTCCGCTATAATATCCTCTGGATTTCTGCTTCGTTCCCTACCTCTTACATAAGGAACAATACAGTATGTGCAGAAGTTGTTGCATCCAAACATGATATTTACACCTGATTTGAATGGGAATTCTCTGACTGCCGGGAGATCTTCCACAACCTCCTTTGCATCCTTCCATATATCTATCACCATACTTCCAGACTCTATCCTATTTACAAATATCTCTGCAAGTTTATAAACATTGTGAGTTCCAAATACCATATCCACAAATCTATAACTCTTGCTGATAATCTCGACTACATGCTGTTCCTGCATCATGCATCCACACAGAGCTATTTTCATCTCAGGATTCTTCTCCTTGAGATGTTTCATAAGTCCTAGATGTCCGTACACCTTTCTGTTGGCATTCTCCCTCACCGTACACGTATTATATATGATAAAGTCCGCATGTTCGGACTCTGTTCTCACATATCCCATCTGTTCAAGTATTCCGGCAAGCTTTTCGGAATCCCTGACATTCATCTGACAGCCAAATGTCTGGATGGAACAGGTGAGATTACGTCCAAGAGACTTACTTCTTGCTGTGACGTACTCCCTGCCTTTTCTTATAAAGTAATACTGCCTCTCCGGCTCCTCGAGCGGAGCTGGAAGCCCTAGATCTATGCTGTCAATAACGTTTTTCAAATCATTCATAATCTCTATGTATCCTTATCTATTTCTTTAAAGATGCGTAAACCCATTCGTAATTATTCATCTATGCCGAGCTTTCCAAGTATTCTCCCTATATCATCCATGGTATTTTTCACATTGGAATCTGCGGCATCCATGCTCATCTGTGTTTTTATGTCGGCAAGGTCAATATCCCTGTAATGGTCTATCGCTGCAATGTAATCAGGATCATGTTCAAAGTGAACCTTCAACGCTCTAATGGTATCTCTGTATCCGAGCATGCTTCTGAATTTCACTGAATTTGCAGAAAAGTTCAGGGTTCCGTCTATGAGATCACCAAGACTCACACTTGGATATATCTCTATGAAATCCGCATCAGGATACTCCGAAAGCTCCTTCTTTGAATCCGCGTTCAGCCCACACACCACGATATGTCTGTATCCAATATCGTACAGTGGTTTCACTGGAACATTATCCGCAAGCCCACCATCACAGTACTCTTTGTCATTATATGTAACTGACTCGTATAGGAGAGGAAGTGTCGATGACGCCATGACTACAGTATTTATCTCCTCTTTATTCTTACCTGATAGGTCTATATACTCAGCATTTTTAGGTTCATTCTGAACGCATTCAGCAATAGTCGCATATATCTTCGGAATACCGGACGAAAGCTTATCATAATCCAGATAACTGCCCATGAGTTTCAACATTTCTTTTCTGGATAAAAATCCCAGTTTGTCGTTGAACAACAGATCCGAGTCAACATCAAACACAGTCTCAAAATGTATCTGCCTCCATGCATCATCACATCTGTCTGGATCGTTGCACGCAAAGAGAACAGCATTTATTGCTCCTATCGATGTGCCAGATATCGCATCTACTTTTTTCATGAGCCCATATTCTGTGAGTGCTCTGTAAACTCCAAGCTGGTATGCACCCTTGCCTCCGCCTCCTCCAAGACAAAGTGCATATCTGTCATTACCTGAATTCGATGTACTATCGCTTGTATGTGGCGATGATGTCTCCTGCATTTTGTCTATTTGAATCTTTTTTTCAAGTTCAGCAATCTTCGCCGCTATCTCATCCCTGTTCATTTACCCCATGACCTCCTCATGATATAACCCTTGATTCTGTTACTATGATATGCGGTTTTATGTCGGTCTGTTCACTGGCTATGGATTCAACTATCTGGCAGTCATATGCCAGGGCCGCAGTGACGAGATATTCATGCTTTTCAAGATATCTGTCGTAATAACCACCGCCAAAACCTATCCTGCTGCGCGTTTTGTCAAATGCCACTCCAGGCATGAACATTAGTCCGTCTTTGATCTCGCTCCGGTCATCGGACTTTGGTTCGAGTATTCCAAAGTTTCCAGGAGCAAGTTCTACATAGTCTGCAATTTCTATAAATTCCATCTCTTTCCCATAAACCTTTGGAACATATACATGCTTGCCATCAGCCCACGCCCTCTCAATTATAAGCTTTGTATCCACCTCATTTCCCTTTGATATGTATGCACATATATTACGGGCATTCACATATTCTGGAAGTTCTGAGAGACGCTTGCATATAAGTTCAGATCTCCGTACACAGTCAGCTCTGTCCATGGCATTCCTGACCGCTTTTATTCTCTTCCTTATAACGGCTTTGCTGCCGGAATTAACATTATTTTCGCTACTCATGATCAAGCCCGCATCTATGCCTTTCTTGTAGGATCAAGATCCTGTAGTTTTGTTATGGATCCATCTTTCTCCTTGATATCAATGTTGTTGAGAGTGCTTCTCAGATTATTCCTGATTGCAAATATATATTCCTGACGAAGCTGCTGCTGTTCAGCCTTCTCTTCATCGCTGAGCCCTTCCGCCTTAGACTTGTGATATAATTCATTTATGCGTGCAATTTTTGCCGCATCCATTATAGATTCGTTCATAACTAAATAAGATACTCCTTGTTTAATATAAATCTCACCACGTCAAAATCATGATCCTTATACGCCGTGAACAGTGTACCGATACTTTCTCCGCTCATAACCCTGACTATATTGTCCATGTCTGCCCCTGATACTATGACCATATCCGAATTGGAGTTTGTAGCAATCCTCGCGGCAGCGATCTTTGTCGTCATGCCACCCGTTCCATATTTGGATCCTGCACCTTTTCCCATATCCATGATATGATCGTCTATACAGTTGACCTCTGGAATGAGTCTGGCACCAGGATTATTGTGCGGATCATCAGTGTACAGTCCGTCTATATCAGTGAGCAGTATAAGAAGATCGGCATGGATCATGGATGCAACTATTGCTGAAAGCGTATCGTTATCGCCAAATGCAACGCTGTCATCAAGCTCATCGATGGCAACAGTATCATTCTCATTGACTATAGGCACAACGCCAAGCTGAAGCAGTTCATTGAATGTGTTGATTGCATTCTTTCTCCTCTCATCCGATGATATGACATCAAAAGTCAGAAGAACCTGAGCTGCCGTGCTGTGATACTCCTGAAACAGCTTCTGGTATATCATCATGAGCTGTCCCTGTCCAACTGCTGCACACGCCTGTCTGAGTGACGTCGTCTTAGGTCTTCTGGCAAGTCCAAGCGCCTGTACACCGACGCCGATTGCTCCAGATGATACAAGAACCACATCCTTATCCTGATTCCTAAGGTCACAAATGATGCGGACAAGCTTTTCAAGCTTTGTGTAGTCTAGTCCGCCTGTTTCCTCGTGTATGAGCGATGACGAACCTATCTTAATAACTATCTTCTTTTTGTCTTTCAAATATTCTCTGTCCATTTATATTCTCCTGTGTACGACCTGTACTCCTGTATATTTATATTATTTTATATCTGTACTGTCTGTTATAGAATCACTGCTGTATCTGGAGGCAATGGCCTCCGCAACCTTCATTCCATCCACGGCAGCAGAGGTTATTCCTCCGGCATACCCGGCTCCTTCACCGCACGGATATATGCATGTGCCCTCGCTTCTAAGATCCTCACCCCTTATCATCCTTACAGGCGATGACGTTCTCGCCTCTATTCCAGACAAAACGGCATCGTCTGAGGAATACCCTGGCATTCTCCTGTCAAATGACACAACTCCTTCTATTATAGCATCCTTTATATACTCTGGCAAACAGCATTTAAGGCTCGTAAGCCTGTACTGTCCCTTTATCTGAGGTGTGACACCGCCAAGTTTTTCTGATGGCCTGTCGTCTCTATAATCTCCAAAAAGCTGTACAGGAACTGCTCCATTTCCCGCATCATACGCAGCTTTTTCCCACTTTCTCTGAAACTCCATACCTGCAAGAGGATGAGCTGAACCAAAGTCGTCAGGGGTGACATTTACCACTATGGCACTATTGGAATTTTCACCGTCTCTTCCACTGTAACTCATTCCATTTACACAGATCATGCCCGGCTCAGATGATGCATTGACAACATATCCACCCGGGCACATACAGAATGAATATACCGCCCTGCCATTTGACGCCTGGTGTGTCATCTTATAGTCCGCCGCAGGGAGCAGTTTCTTGTACAGCGGATCATCACCGTACTTCATAACATCGATATCAGACCTTTTGTGCTCAATTCTAAGTCCCATTGCAAATGACTTCTGCTCCATAGAAATTCCAGATCTGTAAAGCATCTCCACAGTATCTCTTGAACTGTGTCCAAGAGCCAGCACAAGTGCATTTGCCCTGTACGTACGAAGCTCGCCGCTCACAAGGTCCTTTACATGCACATCAACCTCGTCATCCGAGAGCTTGTCATATCCAACAAAAAGACTTTCAAACATCACATCTCCGCCAAGTTTTATGATGTCACACCTTATATTTTTTACGACATCTGCAAGCACATCGGTGCCTATATGTGGCTTATTTATGTAGGTGATGGATGAGTCTGCCCCATATCTAACAAATGTGTTCATCACTTCGGTACGTCTTCCAGAGCCATCTTTTATGACAGTGTTGAGCTTTCCATCGGAAAATGTTCCGGCACCACCCTCACCAAATTGCACGTTGCTGTTTGGATCAAGTTCGGCTTTGCCATCCCAGAATGAATTTATCTGCTTCATTCTCCTGTCAACGTCCATTCCACGCTCGATAACCAAAGGCTTAAATCCCGCCCTGGCAAGATAAAGCGCTGCAAAAAGTCCTGCAGGTCCTGTTCCCACAACAACCGGTCTGTGCTTCATAGGAACATTTCCTCCATCAGGGAAACTGTATGTCACAGTATTTGTTAACATAATATTATTATTGTGAAGCTGCTTAACGAGCTTCTGCTCATTTGGAACTTCAACATCTATTGATGCGATATATTTAACCTGGTTTCGTTTTCTGTCATCCAACGACAATTTGAAAATATGATAAGGGGGTATATGTTTTATTTTAAGATTTTTCCTTATCACATCCTCAATATCTCTCTGTTCAAATTTCAGTCCTAATTTTACATTATTTATTCTTATCATGAGTAAGTCTCTTTCCCGCAGCCTCACCTGCGCGCATACCGGTCATAACAGCCCACATTATATTATAACCACCACATTTTCCTGTGACATCTGCATACTCACCTGCCACATACAATCCCTTATATCCATCAGCCTCCATGGAATCAGGACGTAGCTGCCTCGTATCTATCCCTCCGCAGGCTGCTTGTGATTCATCATATCCGCCATGACCTGATATCTCAAATCTCATATGCTTGATTTCAAAAACCATTCTGTCAAGTTCTTCATCAGTTAATCTCGCAGCCGTAACTGACTTCAGTTCCAATCTGTTTATTATGAATCTGGCGATCTTTTCATTGACAAGGCCATTAGACATAGCCTCCAAACGTCTGTCGGGATTGCTGTCTCTGAATTTTCTCAGATATCCCAACACGTCATCCTCATCCATCTCAGGAACAAGCGTGACCTCTACCACCGGTGTTTTGCCATCATTCAAAAGGTCAATACATTGCATACTCAGGTTGAAAACAGCAATTCCGGACAGCCATCCATCAGCAAACTGTATTTCACCAGACTCGGAATCGTATACATCTCCATCACAGAGAAGTGATACCCGGCATCTTGCACGGACTCCGGCAAGATCAGATGTATCCTCACGAGTCTTTAACCTGCAGAGCGCAGGATGAGGCGCTATTGTTCTGATATCTGTATTTTCTAAAAGTCTGTATACAGATTCTGTTCCCCCAAGCTTTGGAGCGGCCGCACTTCCAGGCGCAGCCACAACTGTTCTCGCCGTATATTCAGCGCAGTCAGTAACGACTCCGTACATCTCGTCTGTGGGTTCCACAGACTCAGCTTCCTCTGTTGTATGTATCTCGATTCCAAGATGTTTTATTCTGTCTGAAAGTGCCCACACAACAGTGGACGCCTGCATGGACTGGGGATAAAGATATCCGCCGTCATCATATATTGCAACACCAAGATCCATAAAGAATTCCTTAAGTTTTTTATAGCTCTCCGTATTTATTATCTGATATGGGAAAAATTCATTACAGCTGTGGTAACTCGACAGATCAAGGGCCGAGTTTGCAATGTTACATCTGCCATTTCCTGTTGCATATAGTTTTTTCCCAAGCTTTTTGTTCCTGTCAATTATCAGAATCTTTGCCTTTTCACACGTCTCCTTCGCCTTTATCGCCGCAGTCATTCCCGCCGGACCGCCGCCGATCACTATAGTATCATATATCATCTCTTCACCTGTTCTCTCTAGTTTAATGTTTCTAAACCGTTTCCATTAAATTAAATCGTTTATATTAACCTTATATATTTTTTGATTTTTCCATTTCTTCAATCTTCTTCAATAGATACCACAAATTTCTCTGCATCCGCAATGTCTTCAAAATATATCCTCTTTGAAAGGCATTTTCTGATCCTTATATCCACAGACTCAAATGGTATACCCGTTTCAAAGCAAATGCTCCCATATCTGTTAAACACCGTTACGCATCCATTATACAGTCCCACATAGAAGAATCTGTGTTCAAATTCCGCCTCGGCACCGACAACTATGCCGCCCATCAGATCTGGGGAGGCATTGTCCATAGCTATCATATCTTCTTTTTCTTTTTCGCTGCGATGAGATCTCTGCCCCATGTCATTATATTGCCTGTTGCTCTGCAGAACAACCTCTCTGCAGAAAAATGCAAACGCAAATATACTGATAATGATAATAAATAAATACATGGCTCTTTTCAAGCAGAAAACCCTCCTTTTATGTCATCTATCTTCAGATGATGATGTAGAAAGCGCATAAATACACTCTCTTCTCTGTATTAGGGATATCCATTTTTGCTGTATCTATACCGGTTCATGTTGCGTTCAAAACATAAAAAGCGGATATTTATATATCAGATCTGTTTACGATCAAAATATATAATATCCGCTTTAAAATAAAATATATTATCCTGTCATATCAGGATCCGTCAGGGATCCTTTATTATTCCCATACAACTCCTGCCTTGTTATCACTCTCAAAAACTGTCACATATGTCTTGCCAGGATTAAGCTTTAATTCCTTGCCATCCTCTGTATAGTACTTTGTGACTGCGCTGTCATCAGACTTGGTCCATGTAACAGGTATGAGCTGTCCGTCAGATACATAGTATCCATCTCCTGAACCGACCAGATCAATGAGCTGTCTGTCATGGTCATCTATGCTTGTGTAATGAGCAAACTGTATGATGATATTCTTGAATGAAAGCTGCTTGCCTGTGAGATCATCTATCTGCTTGTCACCATATTGGAATCTCTTGTATACCTTGTTTTTTGAATCATATTCAAACCAAGGCTGTGTATATACAGACATATTAAGTGTGAGTTTCTTCACTGCCTCACCTTTTGGCGCTGTGTCTTCCTCATTAAACTCGAATTTGCTCTTGAAGTTCTTCTCATGCTCCGTTCTACAGCCCAGATAATCAAGACCAGCCTTTATCATGTCACTGTTTGTATATACATTGTGCGGAGCCTCTCTGTCGGATGATCTGTAGAACGAAACAGATCCCTCACCGCCAAGGCCACTTATATGATCTATTCCCGTTTTGTCAAGCTCCTCCTGTCCCTGTGGAGACTGTCCATAATGCATGTAAATGGCATCATACTCCATGGCTGTTGTAACATAGTAAGGTCTGCAGCTTCTTATGGAACCAACTTTCTCAAGGTTGCTGTAATCACTATATATAGCAAGCATTCTTGTGATTCCGCCCTCTACAACAAATTCGTATAGGATATCTGCCTGGCCGATTCCTGACTGAGGGATTGCATTCTCAATATTGTTGATCATGACAGCAAGCGGACGTCCATACTCTTCTTTTCTCTTTGTGTTCCACTGACCTGTGAGATCGTTATATATTCCCTCATGAAATGTCTCATCTATCGCGTCCGCAGACTTCATCATATCAGTCTGTGTAACGTCAACCTCCGCCTTTGCCTCTGTTGTAGCTGCTGTACTTGGTTCCTCCTTGGAACCACATCCAAACAGTGAAAGTCCCATAACCACTGCAGTGGCAAGAACAAGTCCCTTCTTTAATCCCTTTTTAGATTTCTTCATAGTCTCTCGTGTATCCTTTCGTAGTAAGTATTTTTTCCTGCATGTCTTCCATGACCTTACGCTCATCTTCCTCCATGTGGTCATACCCCGACAGATGGAGCATGCTGTGGGCAACAAGAAAAGCCAGCTCTCTCGTCTTTGAGTGATTGTACTCAGCTGCCTGCTCATACACCTTGTCAATAGATATTACGATATCTCCCAATAGCAGTTCACCTGTAGTAAGATCAAAGTTGTCACACCGGCTATCCTCGAGACCATCAAAGTTTCCAGGAATTGTATAATCAATCAGCGGAAATGACAGGACATCTGTAGCCCTGTCAATATTCCTCTGCTGGTTATTAATCTCATGTATGGAGTCATTGTCCGTCAGAAGGACATTGACCTCACACACATATGGGCATTTGAGAAAATCCAGAGACGCCTGTATTATCTCATTTATCACCGTCTCATAATTTTTTATCTCTATATCCCCATATTCATTCTCAATATTAACTGACATATCACTTTCCTCTGTTTTTCTGGGCAGTGCGGGAACTAGACGATCTTGAGCCCGATCTTGACTTATCCTGTCTGCTCATCTTATCTTCATATTTCTCATATGCATTTACTATCTTCTGTACAAGAGGATGTCTTACAACATCCAGACTCGTCAGATGACAAATGCTTATATCATCTATATCCTTAAGGACCTTAAGTGCCACATCAAGTCCTGACTGGGCATCGTGCGGCAGATCTTTCTGCGACAGATCTCCTGTTACGATCGCCTTGGAACCAAATCCAATTCTCGTCAGGAACATCTTCATCTGCGCCGGCGTGGTATTCTGTGCCTCATCAAGGACAATATATGCATTGTCCAGAGTACGTCCTCTCATGTAAGCCAGCGGGGCGACCTCTATAAGCCCTTTCTCCATATTCTTCATAAACGACTCGGCGCCCATGATCTCATAGAGTGCATCGTACAGCGGTCTGAGGTATGGATCAACTTTACTCTGAAGATCTCCCGGCAGGAATCCAAGCTTTTCACCAGCCTCAATAGCCGGTCTTGTTAGGATGATCCTTCCGACTTCGTTATTCTTAAATGCAGTTATAGCTTTTGCCATGGCAAGATATGTTTTGCCTGTTCCTGCAGGTCCCACACCAAACACTATCATAGACTTTTCTATCGCATTGACATATGATCTCTGTCCAACAGTCTTCGGCTTTATAGGCTTGCCGTTTGTCGTATGACAGATTATATCCCTGTCTATCTCTGCGAGATTCTCCTTTGCCTCCTGTGGGTGATCATTGACCATGGATATTACATAGTCTACCTTCTGTTCATCAAGAACAGCCCCCCGGTCAGCCATATCAAAAAGCTGATCTATGACCTGAATGGATCTCTTTACCTTATCCTCCGTACCGCTCACCTTCAGCTTGTCATCCCTCAGTATCATGGATACGTTAAAAATCTTCTCGATCTTTTTTATGTTGGCATCAAACTGACCAAATACTGTCTGGACATAATTGGATGCCACTGTAATAGATTCTGAATAATCTCCCAATTTCCAATCTCCTGTCTTTGATTTTATCTGTTTGTCTGTCTCAGTCTGCCTCAGTTTCAATGTTGTTTCCGGACACCACATTTCTCAAAGTTCTCGGAAATCCAACTGACATTCTCACTATCATATTTCCATCGGCAACGAGCTTATCAGACCTATTAGTTATAATAACATTTTTTTGTACAATTTGCACCCCTTTTTCCTGTAATTCACCAATATATGTCGCAATATGCTGCTCAGCCAGTGCTTTCATCTCATCCTCAGAGTATTGCCGGCCCTCTATGTTACATACATGATTTCTTGATATCTGTATCGCAAACGGCAGATAAAAATCGCCTATGTGCAACCAGTGCTCACTGCTTTCCGTATCATATTCCTGTTGACCTTCAAGCCTTCCGCCATCTTTTCTATCATAGACAGACATAATCTTTTTCCCGACCCTAAGACTGATCGATCCCACAAATGTATCCGACACCTTTTTTTTGTAATGTCTCGCCTCCACCTCGTCATGATATGGCATGCTGTACTGTCCTATGATCTCTCCCTGGGCCGATACATATCTTGTATCTACGATCTCACTTTCATCATTACATATATTGACAGCCCCCAATATAAGTGTATCCCCCTTTTTTACCTCATCGCCAACACTTACCACCGGAGTCCCCATGGATGTGACAATAGAATAAACTGTACAGTTAACAGAAGACACAATATCACATGGTGTATCCAGGGTATCATCCGTGAACACATCCACAGATTCACTGAGCCTCACTGTGAGTTTTGTGCCACTGATGCTGCAGGATACCCAGCACACCTCCTCCAGATTATCTGATATTGTTTCCTGCAAAACGGCTGTATCTATAGTTTTCTTTCTCCTACCGTAGCAAGGATAATTCTTCTCTATAACATTGAGGACTTCCTCCTCTGTATAGTTTCCACATCCACTGATATCAATACGCCACACATACAGAGATTCTATGTAAATGTATACAGCAAAGAGCACTATCCCTAGCAATACGGACAGCCGTCTCCTGTTTTTCATGAATTTCTGCCTCAGACTCTTCTGCTCTGTTATCTCTATGTCGAACATACAGTTTCTTGCTATTTCCCTTACCTTTTCGGTTTCATCGCAATAAATATACAAGGCCTCTTTATCATGTTTTTCATCACTCCATGTCTTTATCCCTTTATGTCCACAGATATTCATAAGCCTCAGCAGAGTACGCTCATCCCCATCTATTTTCACATAGCCTCTGATTTCACGTCTCATATCCATAATCACACCGTAAGCCAGTCTACACTGCTTATCACACCATAGATCTTTATCTCGTAACCTGTATAATAATCAATCTGCAGTCCAGTACCGTATATGTTGAGAATGCCCTTTCGAGTCTTAACCGAAATCCTCTCATCATGGCAATATATCACATGTCTGAAGTTCTCTATCAGAATCTCTTCATTGTTAAATACCGTCATCCTTGACGTAGAACACTTTGCATCAGGACACCATCCCGGTGGTTCCATCTCTATGACTTTCTTTAATCTATCCTTCATAAACCCTCGAAATGCTTTTGGGATATTATATGAAAATGCATAAAAAAAGAGTACCGAATAAATTCGGTACTCTTAGAAATCAATTTAAAATCAAATATTAAATACTTATAAAATATTTATTATATATTCTGATTTATTTGGACTTATTTGTACTTACGCTTTCTAGCTGCCTCTGACTTCTTCTTACGCTTTACACTAGGCTTTTCGTAATGCTCTCTCTTACGAATCTCCTGCTGAATACCAGCCTTCGCACAATTTCTCTTAAATCTGCGAAGAGCGCTATCTAAGTTTTCGTTCTCTTTAACTATTACACTTGACATTCTCTCACCTGACCTCCCTCCAGTTGTAAATTATGCTACCAAATAACAACTGATTGGGTATTTTTAAGCACAAAATGTATTATATACATAAAATACCTAATCGTCAACAGAAAAATGACAAAATTATAAAATATCTGCGGCAACTGCTAGATGCCCGTTATGACAGCTGTGCCTGTGCCTCTGTAACAGCCTGCGCAAGGGCTGCATCTATTCCGTTAGGATTTTTGCCTCCTGCCTGAGCCATGTTTGGACGGCCACCACCGCCGCCACCAACGAGACCTGCCACAGCCTTGATGATATTGCCTGCATGTGCTCCCTTTGCAACAGCTCCGTCAGTTGCCATTGCTATGAGATTTACCTTGCCATCCTTTGCTGACGCAAGAACCACAATGCTGTCGCCGAGCTTGCTCTTGAAATCATCACCAAGATTTCTGAGTGAGTTCATATCAGTATCAGGAATAGCTGCTGTAAGTATCTTGATTCCATCCTTGTCAATTGCATTTGAAAGAACATCTCCAGCAGCTTCCTTAGCCATCTTATCCTTGAGTTTCTTATTCTCGTTTGTAAGTTCCTTAACCTCTGCAAGAAGCTGTTCGATTCTTGCTGCCACGCCGTGGATATCTGTCTTGGCTGCTTTAGCTGCTTCCACAAGCTCAGATTCCATGCTTCTGTAATAATCAAGAGCTCCAATAGATGTGAGCGCCTCTATACGTCTCGTACCGGCTGCAACGCCTGTCTCTGAGACGATCTTAAACATTCCTATAGCTCCTGTGTTTGCTACATGTGTACCACCACAGAACTCTCTTGAGAAATCTCCGATTGATACAACACGTACCTTCTCGCCGTACTTCTCTCCAAAGAGCGCCATAGCTCCTGTCTTCTTTGCCTCATCAACCGTCATGATATCTGTGCAGACAGGTATGTCAAGCTGGATCTGCTCATTTACTATGTCTTCAACCTTCTTGATCTCTTCCTTTGTCATGGCCTGGTCATGTGAGAAATCAAATCTCAATCTGCCTGGCTCAACAAGGGATCCGGCCTGCTCTACATGATCTCCGAGCACCATCTTGAGTGCCTTCTGGAGAAGATGTGTTGCTGAGTGGTTGTTGCATATGAGCGCTCTGTTCTCAGCGTCAACTGTAAGCTCTGCTTCATCACCGACATTCAGCTCACCTGACTCAACATAACCGATATGTGCTATCTTTCCACCTACAACCTTGACAGTATCCTCAACAACAAATGTTCCATTTTCGGTCTTGATGATACCCTTATCTCCTATCTGTCCACCCATTGTTGCGTAGAAAGGTGTCTCCGGAACTATAATAGTCGCCTGCGCTCCCTCTGATACTGTGTCAGCAAGAACAGACTTCTTATCTTTTCCCTCACCGAGCTCAGTTGTGATAGCAGTTATCTTTGACTTGTATGTCAGCTTATCATAACCAACGAATTCCGAGGTCATGTCAACCGGAAGCTGCTCATATACTGTTGCGTCTGCACCCATATATGTCGTAGTCTGCCTTGCATTTCTCGCGGTCTCCTTCTGAATGTTCATGCACTCAGTGAATCTTGCTTCATCCACCTCGATACCTTCCTCCTCGATGATCTCCTTTGTGAGGTCAAGAGGGAATCCGTAGGTATCATACAGCTTGAAGGCCTTGTCTCCTGAGAGAACCTTCTCACCTGCAGCCTTTGTCTCTTCTATATAATCTTTGAGGATAGCAAGACCTGTATCAATAGTCTTGTTAAAGCTCTCCTCCTCTTTGTCTATCTTATTAAAGATATACTCTTTCTTCTCACAAAGCTCTGGATAAGCGTCTTCCGACACCTCGATAACTGTCTTTGCAAGCTCTGAGAGGAACTTGCCCTTGATTCCGAGAAGTCTTCCGTGTCTCGCAGCACGTCTGAGAAGTCTTCTGAGAACGTAACCACGTCCCTCATTTGATGGAACGATACCATCAGATGTCATAAATGTAACTGAACGGATATGGTCAGTAATGAGTCTGATCGATACATCCTTCTCATGGTCTGTCTCGTACTCTACACCAGCCATCTCGCATACTTTGTCACGCAGAGCCTTGATCGTATCAACATCAAATATAGAATCAACATCCTGAACAACAACGGCAAGCCTCTCAAGACCCATACCTGTGTCTATGTTCTTCTGCTCAAGCTCAGTGTAGTTGTTGTGGCCATCATTGTTGAACTGTGTAAATACATTGTTCCAAACCTCCATGTATCTGTCACAGTCACAGCCTACCGTACAGCCAGGCTTACCGCATCCGTACTTCTCACCTCTATCATAATAAACCTCTGAACAAGGACCACAAGGACCTGCTCCATGCTCCCAGAAGTTGTCCTCCTTGCCAAATCTGAATATACGATCAGCAGATACACCAATCTCCTTGTTCCATATATCAAACGCCTCATCATCATCCTGATATACTGATGGATAAAGTCTGTTCTTATCAAGTCCTACAACCTCTGTAAGGAACTCCCATGTCCAGGATATAGCCTCATGCTTAAAATAATCGCCAAATGAGAAATTACCCAGCATCTCAAAGAATGTACCGTGACGGGCTGTCTTTCCTACATTCTCAATATCTCCTGTTCTGATACACTTCTGACATGTTGTGACACGTCTCCTAGGTGGTACCTCCTGACCTGTAAAGTAAGGCTTAAGTGGTGCCATACCGGAATTGATCAACAGTAAGCTGTTGTCATTGTGTGGAATAAGTGAAAAGCTCTTCATTCTCAGATGACCTTTGCTCTCCATGAATTCCAGAAACATTTTTCTCAGTTCATTCACGCCATAATTTTGCATTGTCTAATATCCTCCACTCTATCTTCTGTCAGCCAGCTCTTCAGTAATATCTTTCCAGCTGATTCCTCTCTCTACCATCAGAACCATGAGATGATAAAGGAAGTCAGATATTTCATATTTTATATCTTCTGAATCAGGATTCATGGCTGCTATAACAATCTCAGTAGCACCTTCACCAACCTTCTTCAGAATCTTATCAATACCCTTGTCAAACAGATAGTTTGTATAAGATCCCTCACTTGGATCTTCCTTTCTATCCCTTATGGTATTATATACCTCCTCAAACACTTTCAGAGGATTAGTATCATTGTACTCCTTTCTCACCAGATCTGTAAAGAAACAAGTACGGCTGCCAGTGTGACATGCAGCACCTATCTGGGAAACCTTCGCAAGTATTGTATCCTTGTCACAATCAATAGTAAGTGACTTGACAAACTGATAATGTCCCGATGTATCTCCCTTCGTCCACAGTTCATTTCTGCTGCGACTCCAGTAAGTCATACGACCGGTTCTTATGGTTTTCTCGTATGATTCCTTATTCATATATGCTACCATGAGTACTTCACCTGTCTTATAATGCTGGGTAACACATGGAATAAGCCCATCTGAATTAAGCTTAAATTCGTCAAATGACATTGAGGACTCAAATAGGTTAACATCTATATTTGCGGCACGACAATCCTGCTTTATCTCCATTATATCCATCTTCTGAAGATTGTACAGGGAAATCGACTCTGCATTAGTCTTGTTCAGCATCTCTGCAACAGCTTCACCATTAGTCGAATATGTAGACACAATAACAGGCAGTGCAACAGTCTCTCGTATAGATTTAACAATATCCATATACTCTGGTACCATATTATTGTGAAGCAAAAGCAGCTCACCAGCACCAAGTTCCTTTAATTTTCTAGCATACTCCACCGGCTCATCGCACTCACTCAGATCTATAGTGCAGATGATTCTCTCGGAACCAAATCTGTCCGCAGCTTCAGTCACAAGCTCAGGATTGTTTATAGCTGCTGACTTCATACATACCTTTGAAGCACCTGCATATAAGAGTTTCTTTACATCCTCAAGCTTTCGGACACCACCGCAGGCTATAAGTGGGATATCAACACTATCACATATCTGTCTTATGACATACACATTCGGCTCTCTGCCTTCCTTCGTTGCCCTGCTGTCAAAATACGCGATCTCGTCAGCACCTGCATCATTGTAATACTTTGCCATCTCCACAGCGTTGTTCAAGTCCAGACATGGAATTATCTTTTTGTAGATCATATCATTACTCATCTCGAGTCTGCACCTCCTTAAAGGGTACCTTTTGTAGAGAGAACCCTTCCATTTAATCTTCTGTCGTAAGTTGTTGCCTCATCAAGAGCCTTTGCAAATGCCTTAAATGCAGCCTCTATGATGTGGTGATCGTTCTCACCGGAGAACTGTTTTAAGTTGAGATTCATCTCTGCAGCGTACGATACCGCATAGAAGAACTCCTTGACCATCTGAGTGTCAAAATATCCTACTCTCTCTGTAGTGAGGTTCAGATCATAGACAAGATATGGTCTTCCTGACAGGTCAATAGCACACATTACAAGGGTTTCATCCATAGGAAGGAAGAAATTGCCAAATCTCTTGATGGCTTTTTTTTCTCCGACAGCCTCCTTGATAGCCTTGCCGAGCACGATACCAACATCCTCTATAGTGTGATGGCAGTCTACATACAAATCTCCCTTTACCGTCACATTGAGATCAAAAAATCCATGTTTTGCAAAGCTTGTGAGCATATGGTCAAAAAAACCTATACCTGTATCTATTTTAGACTGTCCTTTTCCATCTATATTTAATTCGAGGGTTATGTCCGTCTCGTTGGTCTTTCTTGTGCATTTTGCGATTCTTGCCGCTTTTTCTGCCATATCCCTGTCTCCTTCCCATATTCTATATCATAATGTATTATTTTTCAAATCTAACCGCTATCGAATTGGCATGAGCTGTGAGCTGCTCAGCCTTAGCAAATGTCTCTATGTCAGTGTGAACGGCCTCAAGCGCCTCTTTTGAATAGTAGATTATGCTTGATTTCTTGATGAAATCATCCACTGAAAGAGGTGAGAAGAACTTTGCTGTTCCATTTGTAGGAAGCACATGATTAGGACCTGCGAAGTAATCTCCGAGGGGTTCTGAAGAATACTCACCGATAAATATCGCTCCTGCATTCTTTACTCTTGTCATTACGTCAAACGGATTGGCTGTGACAATCTCAAGGTGTTCTGATGCTATGTCGTTTACCGCATCTATCGCATCATTAAGATTATCTGCAAGAAGAATATAACCATAGTTGTCTATGGACTTTCTCATTATTTCTTTTCTTGAAAGTTCATCTATAAACTTGTCTACCTGAACTGAAACCTTTTCTGCAAGATCCGCAGATGTTGTAACAAGGATAGCGGATGCCATCTCATCATGCTCAGCCTGTGAGAGCAGATCAGCAGCAACATACCTTGGATTGGCTGTCTCATCCGCAAGAACCATTACCTCAGATGGTCCTGCTATAGAATCAATGCTGACATGTCCGTATACAGCTCTCTTTGCCAAAGCTACAAATATGTTTCCAGGACCAACTATCTTATCAACCTTTGGAATTGACTCCGTTCCATATGCAAGGGCCGCAATCGCCTGAGCGCCTCCGGCTTTGTATATCTCGTCAACACCTGCTTCTTTTGCAGCAACAAGTGTTGTCGCATACACCTCGCCCTCTGCGTTACAAGGGGTGGTCATGACGATCTTCTCAACTCCTGCAACCTTAGCAGGCATTACATTCATAAGAACTGATGAAGGATATACAGCTTTTCCACCAGGTACATACACACCAACCGATGCCAGTGCTGTGACCTTCTGTCCGAGAAGTGTTCCGTTTGGTTTTGAGTCAAACCAGCTGTACTGCTTCTGCTTCTCATGATACTCCCAGATATTTTTCTTTGCCTTTCTGATAACCTCAAGAAGCTCCGGGCTCACCTGTGTATATGCATAATCTATCTCAGCCTGTGTGACCTTGACATTGGCTGCTGTTATATCTGCCTTGTCAAACTTTTTTGTATATGAGAAGAGAGCGGCATCACCGTTGTCCCTCACATCATCAACTATTCCCTGTACAGTCTCAGCATAATTACCGAAATTGCTTGGACTTCTCTTTAAAAGATTTTTCAGAAGATCCTTCTTTGTCTCTGCGTTAAGCTTTACAATTCTCATCTCTGTCATGCCTCCGTATAAATATCAATTAATCAATCTATATCATCCCTTTAGTATCGTATAGGAATCTATTTGTTCTCTTCTTTAATAAGTCTGTTGAGATCCTCAAGAAGCCTGTGTATTCTCTCATTCTCCATCTTAAGGCTCACCTGGTTCACTACCATTCTCGCTGAGAGCGGACAGACCTCCTCAAGCACCTCAAGGCCGTTCTCCCTGAGTGTACTTCCGGTCTCAACTATATCCACTATCACCTCTGAAAGTCCCACTATAGGAGCAAGCTCAACTGAACCGTTAAGCTTGATTATCTCCACCGTCTGGTGTTTTCTGTTATTGAAATAATCCTTTGCTATAACAGGATATTTGCTGGCAACCCTTATTATCTCATTCTTCTTTAAAAGTTCTCTCGCCGATGCCGGTCCGCACACGCACATACGGCATTTGCCAAATCCAAGATCCATAACCTCGTAGAGGTTACGTCCCTCTTCAAGGATTGTATCCTTTCCAACAACACCTATATCAGCCGCGCCATACTCAACATATGTTGGGACATCTGTAGCCTTTGACAGGAAAAACTTCATTTTCAGTTCTTCGTTGACAAATATAAGCTTTCTTGTATCTGGATCCTTCATCTCTTCACATGTTATACCTATCTGCTCAAGAAGTGCAAGCGTCTTCTTTGCAAGTCTTCCCTTAGCTAGGGCAAAAGTCAAATATCTCATAGTTTTCTAACCATCTATGCCTTTCATTTTCATCTTATTTAATCTTCAGGATCATTTTATGATATATGATTCGCCATCCCACATTGAAATTGTCTTATTTACAATATTATACGCCACAGCCAGATCTTTCTGAGCAAAGTATATGAGTCCCGAGAAATGCTCCCTTCGAGCGTACTCTAGATAATCTTCAATAGACTTTTTCTGTGACTTTCTTATAAGCTCTATCTTGCATCCCTCACTTCTAAGTTTCATGCCTGTCTTGATCGCTTTGTCCTGCTCCTCAATATTATAAAGAATGATGGTATTTGAATACTCCACATGTATCTTGATATTCTGTCTGTTCATCGCCATTATAAGTTCTTCCACCGTGAACGCAAATCCTATAGAAGGCGCATCCTTGCCAAACTGCTTTAACAGATTGTTGTAACGACCACCCTTTACTACAGCATCACCAGTGCCATAAGTATAACCCCTGAAAATGATTCCTGTATAATAATTGTATCCATCAAGCATGCCAAGATCAAAACTTATATGCTTTTCGTATCCGTAGCACTCGAGTGCCTCATAAACTCTTCTGAGCCTCTTTACAGCCTCAAGTGATGTCTCATTTGACACATAGCTCTCAGCCGTGTCAAGCATCGCCACACCACCAAACAGTGAATCAAAAGAAGAAAAAGCCTTTTTGAGCGAATCACTGATATCAAGTGCATCTACATATTCCTCAAGGCCAAAAAAGTTCTTAATATGAATATATTCCTTTATCTGATCCTCTTCCTCTTCACTTATACCAGACTCTGCGACAAGGCCCTTGAAATAGTCGATCTGACCTATCTCGATCTGGAAATCCTTTATTCCAATCTCATTGAAGCAATCTATGACGGTGGCTATTATCTCCGCATCAGCCGCTGATGAATCATCGTTTATAAGCTCTGCACCTATCTGCGTCACTTCCTTGAGCTTACCCTGAAGCTTAAGTGTATTTGTGTATGTGTTACCTGTGTAACAAAGTCTTACAGGAAACTCCTCGTCTGCATAATACTTTGCAACACATCTTGCAATAGACGGAGTGATATCAGGTCTTAAAACAAGTGTATTGTTATCTCTGTCAAAGAACTTATACATCTCATTCGAAGGAGCCGATCCCTTGTCTCTGTTAAATATATCAAAAAACTCAAATGTCGGTGTCTCTATGTCATGATAGCTGTATAACTCCAGGATGTGGTGGAGTTCATTCATAACCTTTCTCTTCTTTTTGCACTCTACATCGTAGGTGTCCCTAACTCCATCTGGGGTCTGTAACAGTTTGTCCTGCATAATCATATCTCCTTGTAAATAAATATTGTTCAGGCACACGTCCTGATATGTGACATATATCGTTTTACGCTTTATATTTATTTTTCCCTGAAGTGTTTTATACTTTCGCTTTACTACACTAAAGTGTTACTTCGCTACTTTGATAGCATGTCAACGTGCCCATTATATTAGAGCTTGTACGTTTTGTCAACACACTTGTTATATAGTATTTATCATCAGATATCATACCAAAAGCTATTTCTAAAAGTTGATTTTTTAGTCATGCCCTGACAGATCACGACTTAGAGGCTCCAGGTAATGCACAAGGGCACCTCCCTTTGACTCCACAAAATAATCAGGATCCAACTCATCATATTTGAAATTGTTAGGATGTCCGTTCTTTGCTCTTTCAAGAAATCCTTCAAGTTCCGAAAATCTCATGTAATACAGCCTGTTTCTTCCTGTAAACATGATTACTAGAAAACTCACTCCATCCTGCTTTTCAAAGTCAGACATAAATTTTATCTGATGTTCATGTATGTTCCTCATAGTAAATGTGTCTGTCGCACACTCCTTGGCATCAAAACAGATGGGAACACCCTGAACTACGCCTATGTAATCGACCGTGGAATCCTTTTCAAAGTATGCCAGCGTTATCTGACTGCTGTCCTTGTCAATCTTTATTGGTGTTATAGGGGTGGGTATCTTCTGAACCAGTGCGAGATTTTTCTGTCTGTAGTATTCGTTTGTATGGTTTATCATATCCTCAAGGGTAGATCCCCTAAGTCCGCGGGAATTCCATGTTGCCATCTACTCAAATAAATCCTTTTCTATTTTCTTATACATGTCAGGCTTAAACGCAGAAAAAATCTTACCGGTTAGGTAATCAAGGCCACCCGTAACATTTGTAAATTTAACCTCACCGCAGTGCAGCAATTGATTTCTAAGTTTGTATGTCTGTCTGAAGTATATATTCGTCTCTCTGTCCCCATACTTCTGATCTCCGACGATCGGATAACCCATATGAGAAAGCTGCGCCCTGATCTGATGAGTTTTTCCTGTTATCAGCTTAACCTTCACCTCGGTATATTTTCCATTAGATCTTACCGGTTCGAATATCGTATGGATTTTTTCAAATTCATTCTTTCCAGAATCCTGCTTTATCTCGTCCACACCGTCTCTCACGATAACTGTATTCTTTTTCTCGTCCTTTACAAGATATGCCGTAACGTCCTGAACCGACTTTATGTGTCCCTTTACAATGGTGTAATAATATTTGTCTATATTTCTCTCCCTTATTATCCTGGATAATTCCTGGTTTCCCATAAGGGATACTCCACATAGAACAAGACCGGATGTATTTCTATCCAGTCTGTTGCATATCGACGGCTTATATGTTCTAAGCTGCGCTGAAGTTATATATCCATTGTCCAGAAGATAATCTAACACACTTTCATTTATCGAATAATCGTCTTTGGAGGCTTTCTGCGACAATACGCCAACCGGTTTGTTGACTATAAGGACATTGTGATCATGATATATTATCTCCGGTTTGAACTTCTTCTGTGATCCAGAAGCCGCAGTCTGTATATTATCATCCCTAAATGAATCTATCGTGTCATCCGCAAGATAAAGCTGTATCACATCCCCGACATACACTATCTCATTTCCAACTGCTTTGCCACCATTTAATTTTATGTTTTTCTTTCTTATCATCCTGTACACGAAACTAGACGGAGCCTTGTTCAGATATTTCATCACAAGTTTATTCAGTCTCTGTCCTGCCTCGTTTTTTGATATTACTATCTCTCTCATTTTTATATTCCCAGTTCAAATAATCTCTCTCTCATTCTCTCGTCGGCACCGATGAATTCCTCTGCTGGAGCCTTTATTTTGCCTGCCTTGGATATAAAGCTGTCTATGTCCGTTGCTACTATAACTACATACTGCTTCTTCTGATCAGCAAATGCCTCAGTTATTATCTTTTTCAGGGAAGCTTCATCTTTTATCTTCTTTCCAAAGTCACCATTGTAATAAAATAGCATCCTACCATCCCTGATCACGGCAACAGGAAAATAAACTATTCCCTCATATCTGCTGACAGAAACATCATACACAACGGATGGATCCTCAAAGTAAGATAACTTCTTAAGTTTTGAGTACTCTTCATCTGAGAGTTCCCTGAATCCGGCGCACATTATGTAAGCCACAAGCTGCTTTGCAAGTGGCAGTGCCACCAATATCGGTATAACTATAAATATTGATTTTCTGGTGTCGAACATCACCACCGTAAAAAACACTCCGGCGATAACGAACAGTCCCAGCACAATGATACTTATAAGAACATTCCTCTTGTGTCTGTTCATATATCCGTGTTGTCCTTTTTCCATATCATCCTCCAGTTAATTGATAGTAGTAATCTTTTATCTTTATTTCATAAATCTGATCAGAATACTGTGTGGCAGGTATTTGCTCACAAGTCTGAAGGCTTTCATAAGAGGTGAGTAGACAGACATTTCACTCATATAATAAGAATCAAACAATGCCTTCTTAACGACCTTCTTAGGATTGGCTCTGAGAACCATCTTGTATGGCTTTGACTTCGTATACTTCTGTGCCACATCAAAGAATTCTGTCTTTACCGGGCCTGGGCAGACAGCTGTCACGCTAATTCCCCTGCCTTCAAGCTCTCTGTTTAACGCTCTTGAAAAGCTGAGCACCATTGACTTTGATGCTGCATATATTGCAAATGATGGCTGTGGCAGGAATGCCGCAGACGATGCAAGGTTAATTATGTTGGACGGACCTGACATGTATGGCAAGGATATATGTGTTATCTCAGCAAGAGCTCTGCAGTTGAGATCAAGCATTCCACTTACATCATCCACTGTCATATCCTCAAAATGTCCGGCTATGCCGTATCCTGCTGCATTCACAAGAACTCTTATGGATGGATCCTGTCTCTCCAGAAGATTTCTGTAGAATTTTATATCAGATTCCTTTGTGAGATCAAGCGACAATATCCTCACAAGTTTTCCGTTTACTGCATTTATCTCAGCCTTGACCTCTGCAAGCCTGTCCTTTCTTCTCGCAATCAGCCATATCTCATCTATAGTTTTGTATTTCTGTGCTATCTGAATAGCAAATTCTCTTCCAATTCCCGAAGATGCACCAGTTACTATTGCTACTTTTTTCACGACATCATCCTCCATCCAGATAAATATTTGTTCTTCAATACGCCTCTGTTATTCTTTGCCCAGCCAAGTGGATAGCCATCCACACAGACAAGAACATATCCATTTTTTAGCTCCATACCCGAGTCTACACTGTCAGCAGATTCTGTATCTAGCTCTATTGTCTCTCCCTTTAAATATTTGATGACACGTATGTCATCAGCCTGCAGATCAACCACGTTGTCAAACTGATTTTTCTTCAGATACATTGCAAGCGACTGGCTCGGCTCAAATCTGTTTTTCTTGACTTCTCCAAGAAACAGTCCATGTCTCAGCAACCTGAGTCCCTTAACATCAGGCATACCATCGGGGATATAGTAAAGTCTCCCTTTATTCTCTTCTATCCTGCCAGGGGTTATTCCGGCATCCGCAGAAACATGAGTTATAAAATTCAGGAAATCTTCATCAGCCTTATACGGTTTAAATGAATACGTCTGACATCCTCTGACATATGCGTCAGCATCTTTTTCAAACAGCGCAATGAAATGTCCCTCTCCCTTCAGGTGGTGCGGCCACAGTCTAGCACATTTTTTGAGGTCAGGATTTCCAGTCTCCCCCCATTCAGGATTGCCGTCATCAAACTTCTCATATTTAGGAAAATCGATCAGATGAATACAGTCATCTATCGATAGAAGATATTCCACTGATCTTTCATCCTCCTCAGGTGAAAATGTACACGTAGAGTACAACAGTCTTCCACCTGGTTTCAGCATCTTACATACCTCTTTCAGTATTCCCCGCTGAAGTCCCGCAAATAGTTCGGTGCCATTGTTCTCCCAGGCCGTCATCATTGACGATGACTTTCTGAACATTCCCTCACCGGAACAAGGGGCATCTATAAGTATCTTGTCAAATGTTTCCTCAAATGCCTTTGATAGGTTATTAGGCGGCTCACTCACAACACACATGTTGCCTATACCGAAAAGTTCCAGATTCTTCAGAAGTGCCTTCGCCCTTGAATTGCTTATATCATTTGATATAAGTATTCCTGTACCGCCAAGCTTAGCAGCAAGTTCCGTGGATTTTCCTCCCGGAGCTGCACATATATCAAGCACCACATCCCCCTCATCGATATCAAGTACGCTAGCTGGTGTCATGGCACTCGGTTCCTGTATATAATAAAGTCCCGCATAATAATACGGATGCTTGGACGGTGTATATTTCTTATGATCGTAATAGAATCCATTCTTTGTCCACGGAACCGGTTCAAGTTCAAATGGACTGATCTTAAGAAAATCCTCAACAGATATCTTGGATGTGTTCACCCTGATTCCATGATACATATCACTATCAAAACACTTTATATAGTCATCGTATTCATCGCCAAGCTGACTCTTTATTCTCTCGTCAAATTTCTTAGGTAAAACCATATAAAACTTCCAACTCCCTTTTATGTTTGCTGTCTTATCTATGTCTAGTTGATACTCTGAGCCTTGAATCCCTCCGCAATCAGGTCTAGCTGCTTTGCAAAATTCTCCAGCAGCTCCATGTCATCCTTCTGATATATGGAATAGAATTCATCCTGAATCTTTTGAATCTCACGCGGATTACCAACTTTATAAAGATTCTGTATATTGACTATTATCTCAGATACAATATTTGCCTTTATATTGAACGAATTCTGGGCATCCATTATCTCCCCACGGACATATGACATCTCTCTGTCCAGCGCCACGGTGGCATCCGCAGCATTTCTGAGTTTCACCCTAATGTCCTCCGGAATTCCCTTGCGGTATTTATACTGAAGTGAATGCTCAATTGTAGCCCAAAAATTCATCGCCATCGTTCTGATCTGTATCTCAGCCTGTATCGTGGTGCGCCCTGCAGCCGTATACACATCGTAGTCTAGAATTATATGATAGCTCTGATATCCACTCGCCTTGGCATTTGTTATATAGTCTTTTTCCTCTCTTATGCGCATATCCTGCCTGCCCCGTATGATATCTACCACTTTTCCTATATCCTCGGTGAACTGGCACATTATCCTTATACCAGCAATATCATCCATCTCCTCAACAATATGATCCATCTGAATATGCTTCTTCTGCAGTTTATCTATGATACTTGAAACGGTCTTCACTCTTCCCGTCACACTCTCTATAGGTGAATACATTCCCATGCTCTTATACTGCATGATTATATGATTAAACTTCACTAGAAGTTCATCAACCGCCTGCTCATAGGGAGACAAAATCTCCTTCCAAAGCTGAATCTCCATATAATTCCTCCCAAATCAATAAGTCATCCTGCCATGTCTGATGACATATGACACAATTCATATTACTGCTCAGATACTCTTGTGCTCAGGAATTCATATTCATTCTGTCCATCCTCATAATCAGGATATGTCTCCACCAGCTGTGAAGCAAGCTCGTAGGCCTGATCAAAATCAGAATTTTTCTCGTAATATGCAACCTGAAGTAACATGAGTTCTTTTCTGTATACTGTATCGTCACATTCAAGTCCATTCTTAATATATGCAAGTGCCGACTCCATATCCCCATTGCTCAGATAATATGAGCCATACATGGCGTATACATATGAGTTAAATCCAAATGTCTGAACATACTTCTCATAGCTTGCAAACATATTCTCAGAATCATCGGTAACCGCATAACATGTTCCTATATACATATAAAGTTCCGGATAGGTATCAGCCTCCTTCAAAAGCACATCCAGAGCTCCTCCGTAATTACCATTTGAAAAATCATCAAGCGCACTGGCAAGATCCTTCAGATCGTTCACATTTGATCCTGAGAATGATGAATCGGTAAGTTCCTTATATGTGGCAGCAGCCTCAGCATACTGTGCACTCTTTAAGTATGCGTCTGCCATATAAAGTTTTATATTCTGATCCTTCTTTTCAGAAAACAGCTGATTCTCATTCAGTGCATCCTTGAATGATGTTATCGCCTCCTGATACGAGCCGCTCTCATAATATGTGACACCCTTATCATAATATTCATCCTTCTGTGAAATGATGGCAGATATGGCATATGCAATGAGCAGAACTGCCACGCACGAAAGTAAAACCACTCCTAAGATCAGTGGGTAATTGATTCTCTTTCGTTTCTTGAATATGCTGCGTTTACGTTTCGACATATGTAATCTCCTTTTTATGTTCTCTGTGAAGTGTGTTTTATTTATAGATATCTCTTCTTATACATCATTTTATATTATCACAATCAAACGATAAGATAAAGTAAAAAAGCGGCTTTACTGATTTTCACCAGCAAAACCGCTTTAATTTTATTTTAAAAACAAAATCTGTCGCTCTCACCTTGCCCTGATATATTAGTGATGGAACAATCTGATTCCTGTAAATACCATGACCATATCATACTTGTCGGCACACTCGATAACAAGATCGTCACGAACTGATCCGCCCGGCTGTGCAATGTACTTGACACCACTCTTGTGAGCTCTCTCTATATTGTCTGAGAATGGGAAGAATGCATCTGATCCAAGGACAACATCTGTATTCTGCGCCAGCCATGCCTTCTTCTGCTCTGCTGTGAACACCTCTGGTTTAACCTTGAATCTCTTCTGCCACTCGCCTTCCTTAAGGACATCCTCGTACTCATCTCCCATGTATACGTCGATGGCATTGTCTCTGTCTGCTCTTCCAAGTCCATCAACGAACTGAAGTCCCATAACCTGTGGTGACTGACGGAGGAACCAGTTGTCTGCCTTCTGTCCGGCAAGTCTTGTACAGTGGATTCTTGACTGCTGTCCTGCTCCGATACCTATAGCCTGTCCACCCTTTACATAGCATACAGAATTTGACTGTGTATACTTGAGTGTGATGAGCGCGATCTTCATGTCAATCTCAGCCTGCTCTGGAAGCTCCTTGTTTGCTGTAACAAAGTTTGACAGGAGATCCTTGTCTATCTTGAGCTCATTTCTTCCCTGCTCAAATGTAACGCCATATACCTGCTTTCTCTCTATCTCAGCAGGAACATAGTTCTCATCTATCTGGATGATGTTGTAATTTCCCTTCTTCTTTGCGAGAAGAAGCTCCATAGCCTCATCTGTGTATCCAGGAGCGATAACACCATCTGATACCTCTCTCTTGATAAGACGTGCTGTGTCTGCGTCACATACATCTGAGAGTGCAATGAAATCACCGAATGATGACATTCTGTCAGCGCCTCTTGCCCTTGCGTATGCACATGCAAGTGGTGAGAGCTCTCCGAGGTCATCTACCCAGTAGATCTTTGCAAGTGTATCATTAAGTGGAAGTCCAACTGCAGCACCTGCTGGTGAAACATGCTTGAATGATGTTGCTGCTGGAAGCCCTGTTGCAGCCTTGAGTTCCTTTACAAGCTGCCATCCGTTGAATGCATCAAGGAAGTTGATGTATCCTGGCTTGCCATTTAAAACCTTGACAGGAAGATCACTGCCATCCTCCATATATATTCTTGAAGGCTTCTGATTTGGGTTACAACCATACTTTAACTGAATCTCGTTCATGATCAAATATCTCCTTTATTCTTTAATTACTTATTCTTATTCACGATCTTTGTCTCATACTCACCTGTTGCGATGTCAATATATCTGACGAACAGTGACACCTTGTTGTCCTCATTGAGGCTGTTCCATACCTTGTCTGTGAACTCATCGATATCACCGGATATCTTAACCCACTTTGGCTCACCCTCAAAGCTTGGGAGCGGATTGCCATCGTGCATATATGTGTGAATGAAATGTCCCTCACCAGCTACAGGGTTCTCGTATGAGAATGTGTATCTGTTATTTGCTGCAGGGTTGCCATTGTTGCTCTTAAGTATGGACATTGAATAGTCGAACACGCCCTTCTTTATGTGCATAACGCCAGAGATTCTAGGTGTGTAGTTAGGGCCATCCGGCTCAAACTGTCTGCTTCTGAGCGACTGCTCAAATGTGAGTTCATCGTCAAGTCCGTCATATATAGTGTCTGTCTGATCGCCATTTGTAACGATAGTCTTGTTGCCAAGAACTCTTACAGGTGCATAGATGATAAGGCTTGGATCCTCAAGCTTTGAAGGATCAAATGCCTCTGTTCTGATGCCCTCACCCCCTGTCACAAATACTCTGTTACGGCTGTTTGAGCTTCTTCCCATGATGAAGTAAGCTGTAACTGCCTTCTTGCCATCCTCTGACACGCCGATCACGATTCCACGTCCCGGATATGCATTTTCGCTAAGTTCCTTCTCAAGTGATAACATTTCCATTTCTGTTGTACCTCCATGTGTTTTCTCGTACCTGTGAGCTGATGCCATAAAGAAAACCGGCCACCTGCGCACACAAATACATGTCTTGATATATTTGCTTGCCCAGGCGGTCGGCTTGTCTTAACAGTACACTCCCTGTAGGTAATTCCTACCAGCCTTTCGGCCGTCTCCGCCAGTCGTGCACCAACATATTTTTATAATATAGTAAATCTTTTGTTATTTCAAGTACAATATACAACTTCTAAATTGATGAATCTGTACAAAATTTCCTCCATCCTGTCTTGGTTCATATACAATCAAAAATCCAGAAGATAATCTCATAATTGTTTCAAAGGACAAAGGATTTGATAGTGTAGTTCATTTTTGGTCTAACCGCGGATATAATATATGTCGCAAAGCACCATCAATATTCCATAATTCAGGAATAATATTAAACGATGCTTTTTATAAGAGTTTATATCCGATAAAGGCAAATTTACAAAATGTATACAAACTATACATCGAAGAGTTTGGTCAAACTAAAGGCGCTGAGTATTATAGGATCTATAAACCTTATGCAGAATTTCTACAAACAACATTCTAGTATTTAACAAAGCAAACAAAAAGAAGCCAGTGCAAAAAAATGTGCGCCGTAAAATTTTTACGACGCACATTCATTTTATACTACAACTATTATTTTTTAGAGCTTGTGACTACATCCGCCATGACAGCTCGAGCAGTCGCCACCACATATGTGTTTGCCCTTTTTTCTATCCTTAACCATACCTCTGACAATGAAAAACACCATCAGAACGATTATGGCTGCCACAATGATTGTACCAAGATACTCTGACATAAGTCACCACTCCTTTATTTTATATGGAGCAGACGCATTTAAATGCGCTTACTCGCGGCGTCTGCGTGCTTAATAATATGTCGTCAAGCGAAGCTTGATGACCTACGCGCACATCAGCGCGCTTCCTCTGAAGAATTCTTCCCTCTTACGCGGGTCCCTCCTTATGAAAAGTTAAGCGTTGAGGAACTCCTTGCTTGTCTTTACCTTCTTGTTTGGATCCGGACGCAGCAGCATGAAGAAGAACAGAACAACAAGTGCAATTGCTACTACTGACCATATACCGAATGAACAAGCTCCTGTGAAGAGACCGGCGATTCTGTATACAACAAGTGCTACAAGATAAGCAAATCCACACTGATATCCGATTGCAAACCAGAACCACTTAGCACTGTTCATCTCTCTCTTGATAGCACCCATAGCTGCGAAACATGGTGCGCAGAGAAGGTTAAATACAAGGAATGAGAATCCGCTTGCTGTTGTGAATGCACCTGCAAGTGCCTGGTAAACTGTACCGTCTCCACCGCCGTAGAGGATACCCATTGTACCAACGATGTTCTCCTTGGCAACAAGACCTGTGATAGATGCTACAGTTGCCTGCCAGTTGCCCCAGCCCTGTGGAACGAAGATCCATGCTATCGCATTACCGATCTTTGCAAGGATACTGTAATCAATCTGACTCTCATCAAGCATCTGGAATGAACCATCAACAAATCCAAAGTATGTTGTGAACCATACAGCGATTGTTGAAAGTGTGATTATCGTACCAGCCTTCTTGATGAATGACCAGCCACGCTCCCACATGCTTCTGAGTACAGAACCTACTGTTGGGATATGATAAGGTGGAAGCTCCATAACGAATGGTGATGGATCTCCGGCGAACATCTTTGTCTTTTTAAGTATTATACCAGAACATATAATTGCTGCAATACCAATAAAGTAAGCACTTGTTGCAACTATTGATGAACCACCAAATATAGCACCGGCGATCATGGCAATAAATGGAACCTTAGCACCACATGGTATAAATGTTGTTGTCATGACTGTCATACGACGGTCTTTCTCATTCTCAATCGTACGTGAAGCCATGATACCTGGCACACCACAACCTGTACCTACAAGGATAGGTATGAATGACTTTCCTGAGAGACCGAACTTTCTGAAGATACGGTCCATGATGAAGGCGATACGTGCCATATATCCACAGTACTCAAGGATTGCAAGTAATATGAACAGTACGAGCATCTGAGGTACGAAACCAAGTACCGCACCAACACCGGCTACAATACCATCGATGATAAGTCCGTGTAACCAGTCTGCACATCCGATCTTGTCAAGTCCTGTAGAGATAAGATCAGGGATTGAAGGAACAAATACGCCGTAATCAGCAGGATCGATCTCTGCCATCTGTGTCTCGTTGAAGTAATCAACTGCATCAAGATATGACATTGCATTTGTTGTCTCTTCATTAGCATTTGCAGGAACCTCTGAGTAGTAAACATCGATATCGTATGTATCAAGTGTCTCCTCATCTTCCATCTCATACTTAACACTTGCCTCTGTGTTTGTGTTTGCCTCGATGGCCGCCTTTGTGGCATCCACATCAACTGCATCCTCGTCATCTGTTACGAGTACGCCGTATGCATCGAGGGCTGTTGTTGCTGCATCATAGTCACCTGATGCATCCTCATAAGCTGAGCTTCCTATTCCAAAGAGATGGAAACCATCGCCGAACAGGTTATCATTTGTCCAGTCTGTGCACCATGCACCTACTGTTGACATTGCTATATAATATACGAGCCACATGATGAGTACAAATATAGGAAGTGCAAGGATACGGTTTGTTACAACACGGTCGATCTTATCTGATACTGTAAGCTTCTGTCCCTTAGCAGCCTTCTTTACACACTTGTCAATGATTGATGAAATATATGAATATCTCTCGCTTGTGATGATACTCTCTGTGTCATCATCGAAGTCATCCTCAAGCTTCTTGATCTCTGCTGAGCAGTCTGGAGCATTCTTCATCTGCTCTATGATCTTGCTGTCCTTCTCAATAAGCTTGATTGCGAAGAATCTCTTTCTATTCTCCTCCATGTCAAGCTTTGCGCTTACACTCTCGATTGCAGCTTCAACAGCCTCATCAAAGCTGTGAACTCTTGCATTTGCTGCCTTTGACTTTGCTGCAGCGATAGCCTTCTCCTTAACCTCATCAATACCTGTACCCTTGAGAGCTGAGATCTCAACAACCTCACATCCAAGAGCTTCCTTCAGGTTCTTGATGTTGATGGAATCACCGTTCTTCTTTACAAGATCCATCATGTTGACAGCCATGACAACGGGGATACCCAGCTCAATGAGCTGTGTTGAGAGATAAAGGTTTCTCTCTATGTTAGTACCATCAATTATGTTGATGATGGCATCAGGATATTCCTGAATAAGATAATTTCTGGCAACAACTTCCTCAAGAGTGTATGGAGAAAGTGAATAGATACCAGGAAGATCAGTTATGATAACATCCTTATTACCCTTAAGCTTACCTTCTTTCTTTTCAACTGTAACGCCAGGCCAGTTACCTACATACTGGTTTGCGCCAGTTAAAGCATTGAATAACGTTGTTTTACCGCAGTTAGGATTTCCTGCAAGTGCAATCTTTACTGACATTGTTTACCCTCTTTCCTATTGTATTGTGCAGACGCATTGAAAGGTGCTTGCGCACATCGTCTGCATGCTTCGCAATGTGTCATCAAGCGAAGCTTGATGACCTACACGCACATCAGTGCGTTTCCTCTGAAGGAATCATCCCACTAACGCGGGTCCCTCCTTACAAAAATATCTTCTTTGTAGGTGGCTCTATCACCAACCAACGCATTTTCACATTAGTCACTTCTATCATATGTTAGAAAATGCTAACGTAAGAACAAAAAAATATGCTGTTACTCTACCTCTATAATCTCAGCATCAGCTTTACGAATTGATAATTCATAGCCTCTTACAGTAACCTCTACAGGATCACCGAGAGGCGCAACCTTACGCACATAAACCTGTACACCTCTTGTGATGCCCATGTCCATGATACGTCTCTTTACAGGGCCTTCGCCTGCAATCTTTTTGACAGTCACAGTACTGCCAACCTTGACATCCTTTAATGTGCTCATGACATTACTCCTTTTACATACATTTCTCACCAATCAGAATCCTGTACATACCTATACCAGAATCTTGCTGGCCATATCCTTATCAATGGCAACTCGGGAATCCTTAATGTTGACAATAAGGTTTCCGGCATTCTCTGCCACGACAGTTACAACACTGCCTTCAACAAATCCTAGTTTTTCAAGAAACAGTCTTGTTTTCTCTCTTCCACCAACCTTTTTGATCACGTTAGCTTCTCCAGGTTTTGCAAATGTTAATGGCATAATTGCACCTCCTTAACTAGCAGTTAAAACCAATGATTTTCATATCGTGGTTAGTATATACTAACATCAATTAGATGTCAATAATATTAATTATTTTGGACTAATTGAATAAAACAAAACTTTTTTATTGAAAAAGTTATAATTTGATACATGACACGTTTCAATTATAAGTTTGATTATAAGTTTGAATAAAAAAACCGTTTATGATATAATTTTTTTATTGTTTGTCGGAAGAGTTTCTCGCTGTGATCCGGCGAGTTTTAATATAAAAATGTTTTTTGTAATATATAGGGGGTATATGAGTATGTTGACAACAAACGAATCCGTAGAAAACTATCTAGAGACTATTCTTGTTCTCAGCAAGGAGCTTCCTGTTGTCCGCGGAGTAGATATAGCCAACGAAACAGGATATAAAAAATCAAGCGTGAGCGTTGCAATGAAGAATCTCAGGGAGATGAATTACATATCAGTAAGTGATTCTGGATATATCTCTCTTACGGGGGCAGGAAAACGGATCGCTGAAATGATCTATGAAAGACATCAATTTCTTTCAAGCTGGTTCGCAAGTCTCGGTGTCTCCGAAGAGATAGCAACTGAGGATGCATGTAAGATTGAGCATGTAATCAGCCAGGAGACTTTTGATGCAATTAAAAGGCATGTCCACGGATCAGAAGAGTAACATTTAATTCTTTTCACATAAAACAACAAAACAGCCTGTGGTATGTATCTCAGAAATATTGTTCTGGCTCCTACATACCGCCGGCTGTTTTATAATTTATATATTATATTGACTGCTCTCTTTTTTATTTATATATCCGACAAGTTCTCCCTGTATGACCTTTGTCTCAACATGTCTGGCAGAGTTTTCCAAAATTCTGCCAAATGGCTCAACGGCATTCTTCTGAGTTAGAAGAATTATAGTGGATCCCCCAAAGGCAAAATTGCCTTTCTCCTGCCCCTTCATAACTCTGTGTCTTCTAACAAAGTGATTCTCGATCTTTCCAACGAGCAGAGCTCCGACCTCCATAAAAACGATAGTTCCGGCATCCCTTGTCTTAATTAGACAATACTCCCTGGTGTTCTCCTTGTATATCTTATAGTACTCGGAAGCTATAGGATTTACTGTGTGATATACACCATCTATTCTTCTGACTTCTGACTGTATACCATCCACATTATATATATATCTGTGATAATCATCTACACACAATCTGAAAAGCCATAACCTTCCGCCTTTATATCTCTGGGCCAGTTTCTTATCGCGAAGAAGCTGTTCAAGGCTGTACTGTGAATCTTTGATATTGAACTTTGCACTCGCCGTATCATATATATTGTATACTGTGAGCCTACCATCACACGGACTGACAAATCCGAACTCTGTATCATCCGTTATCCTTGCATCGGCAGTGATCTTTCTTTTAAAAAAGTCGTTATACGATTCAAACTCGTCAATGTTCTTCACACACTTTGACATATCAATGTTATTCTTCTTAATGAAAGGTCTGATGGCTATCTTTGAAACTGGTCTGTCCATAAGCCATCCGGAACATATCGATATCTCCGGCCGTATAAGAACTTTGAGAAGCATTCTTCCCGCTTTTGTTCCATATAATTTTCTGAGAAACTTATCCTGACTTGAAAGTCCATCAGATATATGTGATCTTTTGTACTTAGCCAAAGCAGATGAACTGCCCGTTCTTTTTAAGTTTACAAAATTCTTTTGTTTATTGTTTTTTGTTGTTTTATCCAGTTTATTATTCGTCATTTCGATTATCTTTAGCTTATCCCTTTTGCATATCCTGTCACTCTTTAATTTTTACCTCTGCATCACCTGCATATCAGATCATTGCATAATACCTCTGACATATGATAAAAATAAAAGAGGAACGTCTATTATATGTCTCTTTGCCATATATCTTATCAAAAGCCATACCACAGCAACAGCAACTATCACGATGATAACAGTCAGCTCTTTTGAAGTCGGCTTCGGAAATCTGAAATCTGTGATAAAGAGAATCATGGCAAGTATCATTATAATATGTAGTACTATAGGGAAATACTCCCCAAGCAAAGGCGAAGTAACATATACTATTGGAAGTCCAACAGCGATTGCTGTTATCGGCATACCATGGAAATACTTGCGTCCATCCGGAGCCTCAATGACCTCTGAATCATAATCATCGTTGTTCTTCTTTTCCTCAAGAACATTGTAATATGCAAGTCTGATCATTCCTGCAAGACAGTACAATACAAGAATAAACATTCCTAGTGGTGTATTCATTCCAGAATACCAGCATAACACAACAGGAAATACACCAAAGCTTATAAGATCACATAAGGAATCGATCTGGATTCCAAACCGTTTCTCATCCATAGTCCTGTCCTTCTTACGTCTTGCAACCTTGCCGTCAAATGCATCAAAAAGCCCGGAAAGAGCTAGACAAAGTATTCCTATGCTTAAATGTCCGCTAAAAGTAAAAAATAGGCCTGTTATTGATGATATCAGGCTCATATATGTCAAAATAACTGTATAATTATAAAATCCTACCATTGATATTCCTACTCCATCTCTTTTTCTGTTTAAAGACCGCGATATTGTAATTATACACATTTTTTTGACATAACTCTACTTTTTTTTAAAATATTAATTATCCTTCATCCTTCCACATATTTATGCAGATTCATAACCCTTCAAAACTCCGTTCAACACACAGCGTTCCCCACCCAACATATCTGTTCGGATACTGCCTGATCGTCTCTATTTGTCTCGCTCCCTTTATAAGCTGCGCTTTAAGCTTCTCCCCATACATAAAAGGATCATTTCCCCGTACTATTCCCCACTCCATGAGCAGTGCCGCAGCTCCAGACACAAATGCAGCAGATATAGATGTTCCATCTACCACTGTCAGATCACTTATTCCAGCCGCAGCCACGATGCCTACACCGGGAGCTGCAATATCAGGCTTTATTCTGTTGTCAGAGGTAAAGCCACGGCCAGAAAATCCTACAAATGCATCTCTGTTCTGATCATATGAGGCTGCTGATATTACACTCTGGGACGTTGCAGGTATAGTCAGTGAGCCAAATGCATTTGCACTCTCGAACTCAACTCTTCCCGTAATATATGCATCGCTTGGCAGATATGCATTATATGTCCCGTTGACTATGCTCTTTGGCATTATCCTCACCTTCCACACGCCCTCATCTATATATGTATCAGCCTGAAAAAAAATATATATAAGCTGCTGTACATTGAATGGCGTTGGTGGCTGATATATTCCATAAACGTGTGTACTGCCAAATCTTCCATTCGCCGGGAGCTGTCCCTCCGTCAGATACAACACAATATCATATGCTGGGCTATAGACCAGAACATCAAAATTATCTATATAATTTTTCCATATCTGGATGCCGAAGTTTCTAACGCCTCCTGTCACATCGATATTCAGGTCATCGAAACTGACATTTCCAAGTATACCACTGGTATGAAGTCTTTTATTGCCATCGTTTCCGGTTCCTGTTACAACATTTATTTTTGCCATTCTCGATACCACATCTATAAAATTCTCAAGCATCCCTGTTCCGTCGTGGGCGCCATAGTTGTTTCCATATGACAGATTTATAACCAAAGGAACATTTTCATTCATACTGTATCTCACAAGAAAATCTATGCCGAACATTATGCTTATGGTATCAGGAAATATTCCCTCAAGCCTCTGTTCAACCATGATCAAATCGGCCATTTTCGCAGCGCCCAGACTGCTACCGGCTGCTATCGATGTGACCTCAGCGCCGTGCGTGCTTATTACATCACCTGTATTTCTACCTTTAGCAATCAGCTCATCCAGTTCCTCTCTGTCATATATTCTTCCCATCATATATCTGTTTCCAGATTCGTTTTCGTAGTTCTGATTCTGGTTCCAGTATCTAAGCAGTCTGGTTCGCCCATCACGGCAGAATTCCTCGTTCCTGATATCAAGTCCACTGTCTATCACCCCTATACACACGCCATCACCGTACACTGGCATTACTCCCACCTGACTATCTGTCAGGCACGCGGCATATCTTGCATAAGTATTTTGCTCCGAAGCAGTGGTCCCTCTCTCTGCCCCATAACTGTAATAGCTCGCCTTATCGATATAGAGGATTCTCGGATCAAGCTGAAGATAATATATGTTATATGTGTATATCTTTATTACCGCAAATCCACCCAGGAGATATACCGATTCGTTGACAAGCGTTCCCTCCAAATCATCAATTTCACCGGAGTGTCTTATTATGAGAGTCCACTCATCTCTAGTCTTGTCATATCCTAGATAAAGATTGCTTCCGGGGGTATATGCATCAGAATTGATCGCCAGTTCAAGTTCTGGATTAATTTTTTCTCCCATCTAAACATTTCCCGTTTTTTATTATTATATTTCGATAAATATAGCACTATGTCGTAAATTGTACTATATTTTCGCATATCTTGTAGTATTTTATAACTTTTCCACACTATCCACAGATTTATACACATTTTTCAAGGTTAACGTCGGCAATTGCAAAAACTAGCCACATTTTTATCAACATTTTAAAAATTCAATCGAAATATTGATGCTTCATTTATTTTAATCCGACCGTTTTCTTCCATATACAGGACTATAATGCGAAATGCACTACATAAAAAGAAGTGAGTTATTTGAAGATTCTGACAAATGTATTACTTGGCAGAAATTCTAACATCACACACGCTATCGGGTATATTGACACCGGAAATTCCCTGAAATGCAGTCTCACCAGAAGGTATGTTGCAGTGGCAAATTACGCTGTCATTGCCTCCATCATCACATGTGATGAGGCGGCATTTGTAGACAGGTACATCAGGGATTGCGCGTCTATATACAAGGGAAATAAACCTATGCCTAAAGGAATGCACATCATTCCTTATAATACAATATGCGCAAACAACCAGCTTATGCTTGCCGTTGATGCCGATTTTATGTTCGTGGACGACAGGTATATAGAGAAAAAGCCGCTTATAGGAATAAGCCCTGCCACATTCAAGATACTACACACAGACAAATGCATCCTGCTAAATAAAAATTATATGAAAAGAGGCAAAAGACATGTTAAACACAATACGAGGTAATGACTTCAAATTCACGGTTGCCAGCAGCCTGTCTCTGTTGTCTTTGAAGAACAACAGAGATGTACACTATATCGGAGGCGCGGAGATTCTCCCAGCTCCACTTGAGCCCCACGAGGAGGCTATCGTTATAGACGAACTGACACAGAAACAGTCTGAGGAAGCAAAGAAAATGCTGATAGAACGCAATCTCAGACTTGTGGTATACATAGCCCGCAAATTCGACAACACAGGAGTCGGCATTGAGGACCTGATATCAATAGGTACAATCGGACTAATCAAAGCCATAAACACATTTAAAAATGATAAAAATATAAAGCTGGCCACATATGCTTCAAGATGTATTGAGAACGAGATACTCATGTTCCTGCGGCGCAACAACAGACTCAGAACCGAGGTTTCAATTGATGAACCACTCAACGTAGACTGGGACGGCAACGAACTACTGCTTTCCGATATTCTAGGCACGGACGAAGACATTGTATACAGGGATCTAGAAACCGAGGTCGATCACAATCTCCTTGATGACGCAATATCGAAACTCGGTGAAAAAGAGCGCACCATAATAGAACTAAGGTATGGCATAAACACAATCGGAGGAGTTGAGAAAACCCAGAAGGAGGTAGCTGACATTCTCGGCATATCCCAGTCCTACATATCAAGACTTGAAAAAAAGATCATCAAAAAGCTGCGTCGTGAGATCATGAAGAATTACTGATCTGTCCCGATATTGTAAGCCTCCTTTCCGTATGATATTATAATACACAAATGACCTTATATATTATATGTATACAAAGGAGATGTTTGGATTGATCAGCGGAAAAGTAAAAAAACAGATAAATGCAGCAATCAATGAACTCGACATGAATCTGTCAAACAACTATAAAGATCTTGCACACAAGGCACTTAAGGATCTTGACATACTTGTAAACCAATTGCATGATGACGGAAGCTTGAAGGAAAAGGATTTTCAAAAGCTTTCTCTCAAAGTTGAAGATTACAAAAAACGTATGGCTGGATATCACCACTGATTTGAGCTTCCCATGAGTATTCAGACTGCATTTCGATATGCCGACGATATTTGTTGACACTGCCAAATGCATGTGTTAAGATAACAAATGTCGTGAAAAGCCGGCTTGTCGGAATTGGCAGACGAGGCAGACTCAAAATCTGTTGGTGGCAACACCGTGCGGGTTCAAGTCCCGCAGCCGGCACGAAAAATCCCACATATCAAAGAGATGTATATTCATCCTGATATGTGGGATTTTTATTTGTGTTAAAGCTGCCTCTAAGCCTGTGCTTGAACACATCGATCTTTCTCATTTATCTTTCTCATTTATCTTTCTCGCAACAACAACAAATCTTCCATCCTCCACGTGTGACGCACACGTGGAAAGTGTTATGAGTTCATCCCCATACTCTGGTGTTATCCCTGTATCATACGGGGAATTCTGTTTCACAAAATCAATAAACTCGTCAAACTCCTCATTGTCTGCAGCGTCAAAAAACTCATAGTAATGAAAATGATCCGTGTCATCAGATGGATATATCTCTGCTCTGAATGCACCAACGACCTCATATCTTCCGGTCTCATATATCGTGTCGAACTTAATTATGTTATGACTTTTACAAAAATCCTTATCCTCATACTGAAGAAGTTCCCTGAACATTATTCCAGATTTCATATTATGCCCATATATCAACACATTTGTTGTTCTGTTGTCGAATGGTCTGCAGTTTTCATCTATAAATGGGGTACCCGGATCACTCCAGTTCTTGTCAAAATCCAAATGTAGATAATATTCATTATCCCCTGGTGTATACATGACAGGATAATCTATTGTTGTATCATCGATCTTGAGCCATCCTGCGATGTCATTGTTTTTCTCGTACAATTTCTTGTATTTCTTTAAAATGGTCAACTCTCCGTCAGCGGTCTTATATGACTTATTGTCACCCGTTCCGGAATCATAGTCATCCTCGGGATCATCTATGTCCATCAGGGATTTCAGATCATCGAAATTGCTCTGCGCTGTCTTTGCTATATAATAATACCTCGCCAGATAACCTCCGCTGCCGAGGGCGACGAGAAGCAACAAAACAATGATCACATCAAGGATCCTGTCCTTGAATGTCTTCTTTCTTTTTCCAGACTTCTTTTTAATATTCTTATCTTCCACTCCATTTGCCTCTTCTGCCATCTGTAGCTCCTTTTTATATTATCACTAAAAACACAAAAGGCCTCTGTATATATATCTATACATACAAAAGCCCTTTGTTACTAATAATACTTCTTGTTTCCCCACAGATTCTTTTTCTTCAAATCCACGTACTCTGAATACGCCTGCTCAAGTATCTGCTTCTCATTTGGAAATTTTAGAAGGTGGTAGGCTTCATGGTACTTGTAGTAACCAGAATCAACAAAGTACTCTTCCCTCTGTGGCTTACTATAATAACTGTCTGCCATCATCAGATACCAGTGAACATCTTTGTTAACAACATCAAATGCCGTGTTAAATGTATAATTGCTCTTTCCGACATACTTGATGATAGATGCGCTTACACCTGTTTCTTCTTTCACTTCCCTAAGAGCTGTCTCGTCATGCTCCTCGCCTTTCTCGACCGTCCCCTTGGGGAGAACCCAGCCTTCGTATTTGTTCTTGTAATTCTTGTACAATAACAATACTTTTCCTCTGAAGATTACCACACCTCCACAGCTTGTTGCCTCAATCACTGCAAAACCTCCTGTTTTCTCTGGTGTGTAACCCAGATTCACTGCCACATGCAGCTTCTCTGTTTACTATGGCATTTAAAACTTGAAAACAGTATATCATATGTGTTCACATTTTTAAAGTAAATACAAATCTTTATAAATTTTTAATTCTTAACACTGTAATAGTATGCATCAAATATCTGCCTTGCAATATATTTGGCTGATGCTCCGGTATTGCTCGCATTTTCAACTATAACGCACACAACTATATCCGGATCGTCAACATTTGAGAAACCTACAAACCATGAATGGGAATCCATATTATCGTTAAACTCTGCTGTACCAGTCTTTCCCGCAATCGTATATGATGCATCCGCAAATGCATCCGATGCGGTACCATATGACGTAACACCAAGCATAAGATCCTTTAGTATCTTCGCATCCGACGAGGAAATAATCTTGCCATAAGTGCTTGGCTTGAATGTCTTCACTAGATCTCCATCCGTATTTTCTATACTGTCGATCATGTAAGGAGACATCATCACACCGCCGTTTGCTATGGTGCTCATGATCATGGCACTGTGTAGAGGTGTTATAAGTGTATCTCCTTGTCCTATAGCTGTCTGCGGTATCTCAGAGTCATCTGATGATGCACTCAGCTTAAATTCAGACTTTCTATAATATCCATCATACGGAAGATCCTTGTTAAATAAAAACTTTTCACAAAGATCACGATACGACTGTTTATTGAGCTTCATTCCAATATTTGCAAATGAAGTGTTACAGGATCTAGCAAGTGAATCGGCCAGATCAACGGTATCATGAACCGCATAGTCTGAGCAGTGTATCTGAACACCATCAAATATGTCCTCCCCCTCACAAACATAGGAGTATTTCTTGTAATTTGGATTCTCATTGATGTACTCAAGTGCTGTGAGCACCTTGAATGTGGATCCAGGCGGATATAAGCCCTGCGTAGCTCTGTTCAAAAGGCATGAACTGTCCGTGTCCTGTGTTTCCTCTATAACATCATCTATATAATTCGGATCAAAATCAGGCTTTGAAACCATGGTCAGAATCTTGCCAGTGGAAGGTTCCATAACCACCACTGCGCCATCATTGTAGCCCAGCGCATCATATGCCGTGCTCTGAAGCGTGTAGTTAAGAGTGCTTATGACATTGTTTCCTATACTCTTTTCATCCTTCAGCTTGTTATATGTCTTGGTAATTATATTCTGATTAGATGCAAGAAGATAATACGCCGAATTCATCTCCAGCCCTGCCTGTCCATTGCTGTCGTACCCAACCGCATGCGCGAACACATTTGCATATGGATAATTTCTGTACTCATTTCCATCGCCATCTGTGATCGTCTCAGCCAGGACATTTCCATCACTTGAGATTATGCTACCCTTCTTTACCTTCTCAGCATACAGGTTCTGACGATCATTGTATGAGTTGGCGATAAATGTCCTTGAGTCCCTAACTATGAACACGATTATATACGCAAACATACATATAAATATCAAAACAACAAAGTATGTTATAACGAGAACGGGAACATTTTTTTTCTCATTTGCACGCTTATCCAGGATTCCATCACTCGCCCCAGAATTCATCTGTGTCTGGCTGCTTTTTTCTGTCTGCATATCGCCTTGACTTCTTTTCACTGCCGCGCCTGTCCTGTTCACTTTTTTGCTGTCTGTTTTGTTTTTTTTCATCTTCGTCCCTGTACTGTGGGCGCTCTGTGACTTCCTGCTCTGCCCATCCTGACTGTACGGCTTTTTTCTGTCTGACATTCTTATCAACTCCACTGTTCTCTAATACACATATACCCTGAATAATTCCAAACATTATGAGCGTACTGACCACAGAGCTTACTCCGTAGCTGACTAGCGGCAGCGTGACTCCTGTAGATGGAATGAATTTCACTACACCGCCAACATTCAGGAATATCTGGAATATAAAGCATATTGTAAATCCAAAAGCTACATTTTTGTAAAAGGTATCTCTTATCTTCATAGAGATATTGATAAAATATATAAAGCAACTTAGATACATGAGGAGAAGACACAGTCCAAATATTACGCCAAGCTCCTCGCATATCGCTGCAAATATAAAATCACTTGATACTACTGGTATTGATGTCGGCGATCCCTGACAAAGTCCCGATCCCTCAAAGCCACCTGACCCTATTGCAAAAAGACTCTGTGCCACCTGATATCCACTTCCGTCAATATATTTTAGCGGATTAAGCCAGGCATCGATTCTCATAGTTACATGACTGAAATGACTCTTGAGCAGCATATATCCAACTACTGCAACCACCGATCCGCCAATGCCTCCACCTATGAGTATGATATGCTTTCCCGTTGCAAGATATAACATCATGACAAATACCATAAAGAATATGACCGCACCACCGAGGTCAGTCTCCGCAACGAGCACGAGCATGAAAAGTCCCGCAACACATATCGTCTTCGTCATATCCTTTAAATTCTTCGCCTTGAGGAATGAACTTGCAAGGAAAAATACAAATACTATCTTCACTATTTCCATAGGCTGCATCGATATTCCCGCAATGCTTATCCAGTTATTTGATCCGTATTTATCCACTCCAACATGTGGGATAAATACAGTAGCCAGAAATCCTATTCCGAAAATTGCATAAAATACATTCCAGTTACGCACCTGCGGAAACTTCATTATAAAAAGAGGTAGAAATGCCGTGACAACCAGCATGATCGTGGCGAATAAAAACTGTTTCTTTGCCAGATCAAAGTCAAGTCTTGTCAGCATCACGTATCCTATCAGAAGCAGGAATGACATATTGTTTGTGATGAGTCTCGATGACCCCTTGTAAATTGCGTGATATGAAACCATATAAATTATGGAAACTATCATCTGCACGATATAAAATACTATTATGCTTTTCTTTTCATAGTGAAGATACAATGTCAGATAACACAGAAAATGTATCATAAACACGTAAAATATCTGTACATTAAGCGCCTTTCTCTTGCGCTCAGCCGCAACCGGCTTGAGCACCGTAAAACACTTGACTGTATACAGCACCATAAAAAATATAATAAGATATTTTGCTATCTCACTTATAATCGTTACCATTCTCTCACCTTTATCAAAAGTCTTAATCTATTCCCTTATAATAGTGTCCACGGGTGTAATCCTTAACGGGATTCTTAACTGTATCCCTACCATCTGGAAGTTCCTGCCCCAATATGTTCTTTCCTATATGATCCATTATATTTTTTACCATATCTGCATTTTCAATAGTAAACTCTATATAACAGTCATCCATAATGTCATTTAACTCATCACCCTCATCAAGCAGGCTTGTGGGAACTCCATTGTATAGGACATTATAACAATCGCTGCAGTAATTTCTTACATAAAAGACATTTCCTATATCATCGGTCAACCTTAATACATCTCCGGTCCCATCCATTTTTTTATCAGCACATCCGTGTTTATAATTACCAGATATGCAGTTGGCTGTTACCATGACCTTCTGATGTCCATATATCTTAAGCGCCGGCTCAACTGACAAATTCTTTATCTCGTCAAGCGTAAGTTCCTGAGATGCCACAAATGACACATCCTCCGTATGCTCTCTGTAGAAATCACAGGCAATGTCATTGTAGACATAAAGCCCCGCATCGGCTATAACAGGTCCGCTATAACCATTTTCTATAATATAGCCCAGTTCATCCATGTTCCTTATCATCACACCATCAAACTCATTTATGGCTGCAGTCATGTCCGAGTATGTTTTCAGTTTTCTCTGTCTTAACACCTCCGGAAGCGCTATAAAGACTTTAAATCCCTGTTCTTTAAGCTCACCGCCGTATTGTTTGATATTATAATCTACAATAACGTTGCTCACCCATTTATAATTCTTAATAATATTTACATGCTCTGCCGTCGAAGCTAAGACTGTAATTCCCGGATGTCTGTCTGACCACTTTTTTCTTTCAGAGACATTTCTATATATGTCTTCTGTATTTCTGGCATCACGTGGATTCCTTTTTTTACAATTTATAAGAAGATCCTTCATATCCTCAAGCGACTGTCTTCTCAGATTGTTTATAGCGCTGATCTGGGCAAATATTCCTTCATCTATATCAGAAGTCACATCGGTTATCTCAAACTGTGTTCCACCGGTCTTTCGTATCTTTTCTATTATCTGTGACTCTGTGACCGGTTTATTTAACGCCGCAATACACTCAGAGCCCTCGGCATACACTTTCATACTGCCCAGGCTGAGACTGAGACTCATTTTCTCACCGATCTTAGCCCTTACATCAGCCTTTAACTGAACTTTCCGATCACGTTCTATGATATTTTTCTGAATATCATTTAAGAGAGCGTTATTTCTCGTCCTGTATACCTGACTGCCCACTGCTATATTCTGAAATAACTTTCCCTTTAATCTTACAGACTTACCAGCACTGCCTTCAGCCCCACAAGTAAGTTCTACATCTCCCTGTCTGCCCCTTATCTCTATGATATCTCCGGGATGTACGTCAGTGCTAAGCTTTATATTGATATATGGTTTTTGGATTTCTGACACTTTGCCTACTTTTACACCTGTATGATTAGGTCTATCATCAGCCATCATTTGTCTGCCATTGCCTGTAAAATAATATCCAGAACAAAAACCGCCTCTATTATATATATCCCTCAGCATGTTTTCATATTTCGCAGCCTGCCTGGACAAATTCTTACATCCTGACAAATATTCATCCCTCAGCTCACTGTATACATAGGAAGTAGCTGCCACATACTCTGGCTTCTTCATTCTTCCCTCTATCTTAAACGAATCTATCCCTGCATCGATCAGTCTACCTATATCCGAAAGCATACACATATCTTTAAGACTGAGCATGTATGCGCGCTGATCTTCCAACTGATATCTCTTCCTACATGGCTGGGCGCAGCGTCCCCTGTTGCCACTTCTGCCGCCGGCATAACTGCTCATAAGGCATCGACCGGAGTAACAATAACACATCGCCCCGTGAACAAATGTCTCTACCTCAATATCAATCTTACTCTTTATTGATCTTATTTCATCCAGTGATAATTCTCTTGAAGGCACAAATCTCGTCATGCCTATACTCTTTAGAAATGCTGCTCCATACTCACTGGACACACTGAGCTGTGTGCTGCCGTGTAATGGAAGATCCGGGAAGCATCCAGAAATGGCGCCTGCAACGCCCATATCCTGAACTATGATACCATCTACGCCTTCTCTGTAATAAGGCTCCAAATAATCAGGGAGCCTTTTTATCTCATCGTTTTTTAGAAGAGTATTGACAGCCATATACACTTTGACATCAAAGGTGTGGCAGTAATCAATAGTCTCTAATAATTCTTTTTCATCAAAATTGCCGGCAAACGCACGGGCACTGAAAAGACTTCCTCCTAGATAAACTGCATCCGCATGTCCGTTTACCGCCGCCCTCACCGCATCCATGTTGCCTGCCGGTGCTAATATCTCTGTTTTACTTAACATTTTTCTCCGCTTCAAGCTTTATTATCTGTCTCTGAAGTTCGCTTATCTTGTCCTTATATTCCTCAATCATCTTCTGTGCAGACTCATACTTTATCTGTACCTCAATAACCTCATGTCTGAGATCATATATCTGCTTGTCCTTGTCGTCATCCTCTGTCAACATCTGGTTGACCTGATCCTTCGCCTTAAAGTAATCATCCGCTATATTCAGCGCAAGAAGCACATTCTGATACTCTGCATTAAATCTTCTATATGCTTCCGATGATTGACACTCGGCGATCTTGCCATTGATATATGTGGCAACATTCTGAAGATAATCTTCACTTTCCTGACCGCTCAGAGTATATACTTTATTGTTTATTACTACCTTGATATCATTCTTTTGTACCATACCCATTCTCCTTATATCATATATTATTTTATAAATGCATCCAATCCCAGATGTCTGTAACAGAGCTCAGTAACAACTCTTCCTCTCGGAGTTCTGTTAATGAATCCGTTCATGATAAAATATGGTTCATATACATCCTCGATGGTTCCCGGATCCTCCCCAACCGCTGCTGCAAGCGTATCCAATCCTACAGGACCTCCATCAAATTTCTCTATCATAGTCAAAAGTATGTTTCTGTCATTCACATCCAGTCCCATTGAATCTACCTGAAGTTTATCCAATGCACTTTTTGCTACATCACGGCTTATACATCCATCATGACACACCTCTGCATAATCCCGGCACCTCTTCAAAAGTCTGTTTGCCAGTCTCGGTGTTCCTCTCGATCTTCTTGCGATTTCAAGTGCCCCCTCGTCATCTAAGGACACTCCGAGAACATCTGCTGAACGCACAATGATCTCCTTCAGATCTTCATTGCTATAAAACTCAAGCTTATCAACCATTCCAAATCTATCTCGGAGCGGTGCAGAAAGCATTCCAACTCTGGTCGTTGCTCCTATGAGTGTAAACTTGGGAAGATCAAGCCTGATAGAACGAGCGCCTGCCCCCTTGCCTATAACCACATCTATGGCGTAATCCTCCATAGCCGGATACAGTACTTCCTCAACCTGTGTGCTCAGTCTGTGAATCTCGTCTATGAACAAAATATCGTTGTCAGACAGATTGTTCAATATCGCCGCAAGCTCTCCTGGCTTTTCTATCGCCGGGCCGGAGGTTATCTTGATGTTCACCCCCATCTCATTTGCCACTATAGTTGACAATGTGGTCTTTCCAAGTCCAGGGGGTCCATATAACAGCAGATGATCTAATGGCTCTTTTCTCTTCTTTGCCGCCTCGATAAAAATCCGCAGGTTATCCTTTACCTTTTCCTGTCCGATGTACTCGTTCAGATACTGTGGCCTCAGACTATATTCGCTTTTCTCCTCTTCCTTGTCCAATGCTTCTGTTGAAATAATTCTGCTCATCTAAAATTCCGCCATCTATTTTATATTATGTTCTTAAGTGAAGCTTTTAAAAGCTGTTCCTCATCCATATCCTGCCAGCCCTCAACTCTGTTTACAGCACGTCCGGCCTCAACTCCCGAATAACCGAGTGCTGTGAGAGCTGCCACTACATTCGCCCTTGTATCTATATCGCTCTGTGCTACACCACCTGATCCAACCCGTGAACCATTCATCGCGTCCTCATATGCAGCATCTATCATATCCTCCAGGCGAAGCTTATCCTTGAGTTCGAGTATGATCCTAGAAGCTCCCTTTGTTCCTATTCCATTTGCACGGGTTATCGCCTTCACATCCTCAGATACAACTGCAAGCCTAAGCTCGTTTACTGTGAGCGCTGACAAAATAGACATCGCAGCCTTTGGTCCAACACCGTTCACACTGAGCAATACCTTGAACACTTCAAGTTCATCTCTGTCATAAAATCCATACAGGCTTATCTCATCTTCCCTCACACTCATATAAGTAAAGACCTTGATATGGGAATGCATCGCCGGAAGCCTGTTCATAAACTGTCCTGATATCATCATACTATATCCAATTCCGCCACATTCGACAACTATACTGTTGCCACTTTGATACTCAAGTGTACCTGTTATGTATGAAATCATCAGTCTGTCTATCTCCTTTTCCTGTATTATATAATTGCATATTTACCGACATTAAACTTTCATAAGTATATCACAATATTTATCAATTGTGAATATTCGATTGCCTTTTTGAACATTCACCGCTAGTATAATAGATATGAAAGGAGTACATATGAAAACTTTTGAATTTGATGAAAATGATATTGTTGTAGATACTACTTGTATATCTGATACACCAGACGACATATTATATTTCGATATAGAGACCACTGGCCTCAGCGCAAACAGATCTGACTTGTATCTTATCGGAATGGGTTTCTATGATGACGATCACTTCAAGACACTATTCCTGTTCAATGACGATGGATGTTCTGAACCGGAAATTCTCGCACGATTTGCCAATCATATATCCAGATACAGATATCTTGTATCATATAATGGAGATACATTTGACATTCCATATATCCGTACAAAAATGCAGCAATTTGACATAGACTGCTCATTTGACAACATAAGAAGTGTAGACATATATAAGACATCCCGAAGATACAAAAAGCTTTTTAATATGAATTCTGTAAAACAGATCGATATCGAAGACCTTGTTGGATTTCAGCGGAAGATCTTCATATCAGGCGGTACACTTATCAATGCTTATAAGGAATATCTTAAGACAGGTTCAAGTGACCTGCTTGATGACCTGATGACTCATAACCATGATGATGTGCGCGGACTGATATCCATAACTGAATTTCTCAATCTTCCCCGCATTTGCAACGAACTGGAGACTCTGGATGTAAGCAGAACAGACGACTTCATAGAATATACCTGCAGTACACCAAAGCTTCCGTGCAGGATAACATATTCATCCCCCGTCATGCGCATAAATGCAAATGATCGTCAGCTGAGGATTCTTATACCTGTAACCCAGAAAACGATGAAATTCTACTTCAAGGATTACAAGAACTATTATTATCTGCCCATGGAGGATATGGCTATACACAAATCCATGGCTGCATATGTTGACAGTACACACAAAGAAAAAGCCACAAAGGAGACCGCATATACGCAGATCACTGATGTATTCATACCGGCACCGTCCCACGAGAAAAACAATATTTTTTATGATACCGGAATCAATGGGGGCAGATTTCTCCGATTATCAGATGAGCTCACATCAATCGGTCAGGTAACAACACAATACATACAAAACATGATATCAGTGGTTTTTCATTAGTTCATTCGCGATACATCGCATCTATAAATACAAATAAAAATCAGGATCTTCAGATCTTTGATCTGGAAATCCTGATTTTTATTATTTATATTCAGACAAAACAGTCATCTGAAAATTAATGCCTAAAATAATTACTCCTCGCTCTCTGCATCATCTTCATAATCTGACTCACTTGGAACCGGAAGTAAGCTCTTTACGCTAAGGCTGATCTTCTTGTCAGCAGCATTGCACTCTACAACCTCTGCCTCTACAACATCGCCAACCTTGTATACATCCTCTGGCTTGTTCACATGGTCATATGAGATCTGTGAAACATGAAGGAGTGCATCTACACCTGGCTCAAGCTCAATGAAAGCACCAAAATCAGCCATTCTTGCTACCTTACCAGTTACTACTGTGCCAGGAGCATACTTCTCATCAGCGTTAAGCCATGGGTTTGTATCATCAAACTTAAGGCTGAGTGCGATCTTCTCGCCATCAATGTTCTTGATGAATGCCTTAACCTTGTCTCCAACCTTGAGAACTGACTTAGGATCCTCAACTCTACCCCATGACATCTCTGAGATGTGGAGAAGTCCATCAGCACCGCCGAGGTCGATGAATGCGCCAAAGCTTGTAACATTCTTAACAACACCCTCTACAGTCATTCCTACTTCGATTCTATCGAACAGTTCCTTAGCAGCCTCTGCCTTTCTAGCAACGATGATCTGCTTTCTGTTACCTATAATTCTTCTCTTCTTTGGCTGATACTCTGTAAGAATAAACTCAACATCCTGATCAAGGTACTTATCAAGGTTCTTCTCATATGTATCAGATACAAGGCTTGCAGGGATGAATACTCTTGTCTCATCATACATAACATTGAGTCCACCACTTACAACCTGTACAACCTTACCTGTAAGGATCTCGCCTGACTCAAGAGCAGCCTCAAGCTTCTCGTTAGCTTTTTCAGCAGCAACTCTCTTGTATGAGAGAAGAACTGAACCCTCACCGTCGTTTGTCTTTACAACCTTAGCTGTGATAGCATCACCAACATGTACAAGCTCTGTAAGGTCAGCGTTTGGTGTGTTTGTATATTCATTTCTAGGAATAACACCATCTGACTTATAGCTGATATCAACAATGATCTCATCTGGCTTTACATCGATAACTCTGCCCTCAACTATCTCTCCTGTCTTGATTGAGCCTCTGCTCTCATCATTCTCTAATAATTCTGCAAAATTCATCTCGTCCATCCTACCATGAACCTCCTTAATTAATTTGTTTGGGGTAGATGCCCCAGCTGTAATACCTACCCTACTAACGGATTCAAAAGTAGTCAAATCCAAATCAACGAGTGTCTGTATATAGTAAGTATTCTCACATTCTTTTTTGCTAATCTCATATAACTTCTGAGTATTAGAACTGTTTCGACCACCTATAACAATCATGGCATCTACCTTTGATGCAATCTCCTGCGCCTCCCTTTGGCGCACAGACGTAGCATTACAGATAGTCTTATAAGCAGTAACATTATACAATTTATTTCGAATAATATCAACAACATTATGAAATTTTCTGTAATTAAAAGTTGTCTGGCTGACTATTGATATATTCTCGCTTGGTTTGTACTCCCCGTTAAGACATGACTGAACGAATTTTTCTGCTTCTTCCTCAGTACCTATGACAACCGGCTCACTCATGCACCAGCCCATAATGCCTTTTACCTCAGGGTGTTTTCCATCTCCGATGATTATAACTGTATGACCTTTTCCACATTCATCCATAACTATGTTGTGTATCTTTTTGACAAACGGACAGGTGGCATCTATAATCTCATTTCCATTTTTCTCGAGAATATCATACACTCTTTTTTCTGCACCGTGTGAACGTATGATGACTTTGCTGTCTTTTATCTGATCCAGTTCATCATCTTCTAAGATCTTCACACCATGCTTTGCCAGATCTCCGACAACTTCCTCATTGTGAATTATCTGTCCATACGTGTATACATTCTTCTCATCCGCATGTTTGTAAGCCGTGTCGACTGCCCTCTGCACACCAAAGCAGAACCCTGCCGACTTTGCTAGCAAAATCTCCATACTCAAACCATCCTTGTACAAATTATATATTACTTTCTCTCATTTGCAAGTCTGATGATCTGTGCTGCGACCTCTTCAATTCCCATATCAGAACTATCAACTAAAATTGCATCATCAGCCCTCTTTAATGGAGCTGTCTTCCTCTCCATATCCTGTTTATCCCTTGCTGCTATATCCTGTTCTATTTTATCACGATCGACACCAGCCTCTCCCTTTGCCACGAGCTCATCATATCTTCTCTGTGCCCTTACCTCGACAGATGCTGTCAGATATATCTTGAGTTCGGCATTTGGAAGAATATTCGTTCCTATATCGCGGCCATCCATCACGACATCGTTCTTCGCTGCAAGCTCTCTCTGTATAGACAAAAGCTTCTCTCTGACACATGGAAGGGCTGAAGACTTTGACGCCATGTTGCCGACCTCCTCTGTTCTGAGTCTGCCTGTAACATTATCTCCATTCAGATATACCTGCTGTGCGCCATCCTCATATCTTATCTCAATCGATATATCGTCTATGGCTTCAGCTACTTTCGCCTCATCTCCTGCTGACACCCCATTGTCTATCAGGTATACAGCGATTGCTCTGTACATCGCACCTGTGTCAACATATATAAAACCAAGTTCCTTTGCCGCTCTTTTTGCTATTGTGCTCTTGCCTGCTCCTGCAGGTCCATCTATTGCAATATTCATCGTACTAATCTCCTTTATTCATTGATATGTATTTTTGTATTTTACATTTCCTGACTATTCTATACTCTCCGCAGCAGAAAGTCCAGCCAGATATCCCGTAGACCACGCAATCTGTAGATTAAAACCTCCTGTCAGAGCATCCAGATCCAATAGCTCACCGGCGAAATATAGATTTTTAACTATTTTGGATTCCATCGTGGATGGATCCACTTCCTTGACATTGACTCCGCCCTTTGTAATTATAGCCTCGTTGTAATCTCTGAGTCCTGTAAACGTTAGTGCAAAATGTTTCAGGGCATGAACCAATGCCAGTCTTTCCTCTTTTGTAACAGAATTAACCTTTTTAAATGGATCTATCCCTGTCCTTTCTATGACTGGCTGTATGAGTTTTACTGGAAGGAGATCTGTCAGTGAATTTCTGAAGTCTTTATTCGCATACTTCGCAAAATCTTTTTGTATTCTTGCATCAAGCATCTGTTCATCCATAGCTGGCTTAAGATCTATATACAACTCTATCTCTTTACCTATATATCTGTGAATATATGCCGATGCCTTTATCACAAGCGGACCACTTATTCCAAAGTGGGTAAACAGCATCTCCCCCTGCTCATCAAATATTTTTTTCTTGCCGCATTTTATATGCAGATCAACATTCTTGAGTGACAATCCCATCATATCCCTGCAGCATTTTTCCTCTATCTCAAACGGAACAAGAGATGGTGAAAGTTCCTTTATCGTGTGTCCACACTTCTCTGCCCACTTGTAGCCATCACCCGTGGATCCCGTAAGTGGATACGACATTCCGCCTGTAGCCACTATCACCGCGTCACAATCGATCTCTCTGTTCTTCTTGTTTTCTTTTTCCTGTATAACAACTCCTGTAACTTGCCCATCTTCACATTTGATCTGTAAAACCTTTGAATCTGTCAACAATTTTATGTTATGGTTCCTATTTATCAGCGTCTTGAATGCACCTATTACATCCGATGAGTGATCACTGACCGGGAACACTCTGCCGCCGCGTTCGACCTTGAGCGGACACGAAGCTTTTTCAAGGAAATCCATCACCATATTATTGTCAAATGAATAAAATGAGCTGTACATGAACTTACTGTTTGTCACGACCGAGTTAAAAAACACATCTGCATCACCTGCATTTGTGACGTTACACCTTCCCTTTCCTGTGATAAAAAGCTTTTTGCCAACTCTGTCGTTTTTCTCTATCAATAACACATCAGCCGTTTTACCAGCTGTGATCGCTGCCATCATCCCGGCAGCACCTGCTCCGATAACAACTATTTTCTTCGCCATAATATCTCCAAATATTTGTATGCATATATACAAAGAGACAGAGACTCCGATTGAGGAGCTCTGCCTCTCTATATCGATATCAGAGGTAACCTTCAGATATCTGATCATATTTTATTTATTAGACTGGATAAGCTGTGCTCTCCTTGTCTACAAGTGTCACATCGACTTTCTTCTGCTGAGCCTCTCTGTACTTGAAGAAATCAGTAGCAACCTGTGGGAACAGTGCATATGTGAGCACATCCTCATCCTGCTGCTTGTACTGGATCATCTCCTTCTCGATCTTGTCAAGCTCATTCTCAAGAAGATCAGCTGGACGGCATGTAATCTGCTTCTCATCGCCGATAACCTTCTTCTTAACCTCTGGATCAACCGGCTTTACTGACTGGCCATACTCGCCACGTACAAGTGCCTTTGACTCCTTTGTACACATCTTGTATCTCTCGCCTGTTACAACGTTGAGAACCGCCTGTGTACCAACGATCTGGCTTGAAGGTGTAACAAGAGGTGGCTCACCATAGTCCTTACGAACTCTAGGAACTTCCTCAAGAACTGCCTCGAACTTATCCTCAGCACCCATCTCCTTGAGCTGTGATACGAGGTTTGAAAGCATTCCACCAGGCACCTGGTAGAGAAGTGTCTTAACGTTAACACCGAGAACCTTTGGATTTAAGAGACCGCTTGCGATCCACTCTTCTCTAAGTGGTCTGAAGTAGTCTGCGATCTCAGCAAGGAGCTTCTGATCAAGACCCGGATCAAACTCTGTTCCCTCAAATGTCTTGGCCATAACCTCTGTTGCAGGCTGAGATGTACCAAGTGCAAGAGGTGAGATTGCTGTATCAATGACATCACATCCAGCCTCTACAGCCTTGAGGTATGTCATTGAAGCTACACCTGATGTGTAATGTGTATGAAGCTGAATTGGAAGGCTTGAACCATCCTTGAGTGCCTGTACAAGCTCTGTAGCCTTATTTGGAACAAGAAGTCCGGCCATATCCTTGATACAGATTGAATCTGCTCCCATATCCTCGATTCTCTTTGCCATATCCTTCCAGTAATCCAGAGTATATGCATCACCGAGTGTATATGAAAGAGCTACCTGGGCATGTCCACCCTCTTTGTTACAAGCCTTAACTGATGTCTGAAGGTTTCTAAGATCGTTCAGACAGTCAAATATTCTGATGATATCAATACCATTTGCGATTGACTTCTGTACGAAATACTCTACAACATCATCTGCATAATGACGGTATCCGAGGATATTCTGTCCTCTGAAGAGCATCTGCAGCTTTGTATTCTTGAATCCATCTCTGAGCTTTCTGAGTCTCTCCCATGGATCCTCCTTAAGGAATCTGAGTGATGCATCAAATGTTGCACCGCCCCAGCACTCTACTGAATGATAACCAACCTTATCCATCTTGTCGATGATAGGAAGCATCTGCTCGGTTGTCATACGAGTAGCTATAAGTGACTGATGCGCATCACGCAGTACAGTTTCCGTAATCTTTATCGGTTTCTTATCTGCCATTTTATCGTCCTCCTATAAAATTATGCCATGACTTTCTCAATTAACTTTTTTCTGATTCAATATCTGTTCATAGTATAAATCATCGTCATAGCTTCTGAATTCATTGTCTAAATTCTTAATTAAATTCCAAATATTGCAAGGAAAGTACCAGCTGCTACGGCTGTACCGATAACACCTGCAACGTTTGGTCCCATAGCATTCATCAGAAGGAAGTTCGTAGGATCATACTGTGATCCAACCTTCTGTGATACTCTGGCTGCCATTGGAACGGCTGATACACCAGCAGAACCGATAAGCGGATTGACCTTGCCCTTTGTCGCCCAACACATAAGCTTACCGAAGAGAACTCCGGCTGCTGTACCAACCGCGAATGCGACAAGACCAAGGAATACTATCTTAAGTGTACTAAGCTTGAGGAATGCCTCTGCACTTGTAGATGCACCTACTGAAGTACCAAGTAAGATAACTACGATATACATAAGAGCGTTTGAAGCTGTCTCTGTGAGCTGCTTAACAACGCCGCACTCTCTAAAGAGGTTACCAAGCATCAGCATACCTACAAGTGGAGCTGTTGTTGGAAGGATAAGAACTACCACAAGTGTAACAATGATAGGGAAGAGTATCTTCTCGATCTTGGTTACAGGTCTGAGCTGTGGCATTCTTACAAGTCTCTCCTTCTTTGTTGTGAGAGCCTTCATGATAGGTGGCTGTATAACAGGTACAAGTGACATATATGAATATGCCGCAACTGCTATAGGTCCGAGAAGTGTTCCACCCATGCCGAGCTTACCAGCCAGGTAGATAGATGTAGGGCCATCAGCACCACCGATGATTGATATAGCTGCAGCCTCTTTACCATTGAATCCCATAAGGAATGCAAGGAAGTAAGCTGTATAGATACCGAACTGAGCTGCTGCGCCGAGCAGGAAACTCTTTGGATTCGCGATAAGCGGACCGAAGTCTGTCATGGCACCGACACCCATGAATATAAGTGAAGGTAAGATACTCCACTCGTCAAGCAGGTAAAAATAATGTAACAAGCCGCCCTCTGCCATAATATCTGGGAACATGTTTACAAGAAACATACCAAATGAGATAGGGACAAGAAGAAGTGGCTCAAAGCCCTTTCCGATCGCAAGATACATGAAAGCAAACGCTATAAGGATCATAACGTAGTTCTTCCAGTCAAGACTTGCAAAACCGGTCTGATTAGCTAAATTTGTCAAAACGTCAACTATTGTGCTGCCCATTTAGTTGTTTCCTCCTATAAGATTTATTAGAATCATTTCATGATTCATTGTACAGTTCATCTAATCAAGCAATTAGTTGAGTGTTGCAAGTGTGTCACCTGACTCAACACTAGCGCCTACTGTAACATCAATGCTTGCGATCGTACCATCTTCTGGAGCAACAACTTCATTTTCCATCTTCATAGCCTCAAGGATAAGGATGACCTGACCCTTCTTTACTGAATCGCCGACATTAGCCTTAACTGCAAGGATCTTACCTGGCATAGGTGATGAAACCTTGATACTTCCGGCTCCACCTGCTGGTGCTGCCTTTGATGGTGCAGGAGCTGCTGCTGGTGCAGGAGCTGCAACTGGCGCTGCTACAGGAGCTGCTGCTGGTGCTGCGCCGCCTGATAATTCTTCAACTGTAACATCATATGATGTTCCATTAACTGTAATTCTATAATTCTTCATAACAATTATCCTCCTATATTATCTCTTATTCCTTTTCCTAGGTCTTACAACCAGTTTATCATTACTTGGATAGTTTACACGAACTCTGGTCTTTCCGCCCTGTGCTGCCATAACTGCTGCTGATATAACTGCAACAAGTTCGCTATCGTTCATGACACTCTCTCCTGTCGCTGTGTTAACTATATCTACTATTCCGGCAGGTGCAGGAGCATTATCCGCCTTGGCATTGTCATCTGCTTCTGATGCATCTGCATTTGCCTCGGCAAGCTTCTTTGCCTTCTCAGCCTTCTTCTTTTCCCTTGTCTCCTTATCCAAGAGAGCTGGTACATACTTGAGAAGTGAAATTATGAATGAGATGAAGATAAGTGCTATGAATACTATACCCATACCGATGAGTGTATTTGCTCCGGCATCCTTCATCTTATCAGCCATAGTCTGATTAGCTGCAACTTCAAATTCTGAGATCTTGTATGGATATACACCATTTGATGTCAGTAACTCATCAGCCTGCTCCTCAGAACACTGATTCTGATTCATTATGTTATACTTCTGAAAATTGTATACAACTGAGTTATCTACAAATGTTGCCTTAACAATAGCTTCCTTCTCTGTACACTGTGCATATACACTAACTGCTACCTTGTCGTCAACTTCTTCAACATTATAGTCTGATGTGAATTTTACAAAATCACCATAATCTTCGTTCAGTGTGGCAAATACCTTTATAGCATCGACCACACTCTCATCAGAGCCTAAACTTGCATCTTCATCAACAGCATAATTGTATATCTCGTCAACGCTTGCCATACTCATATACTGCTGTGCCTGATCCTTTACAGTCTGAACAAGAGTTTTCTTATCATACTTAAATTCGACCTTTTTGTCTGAAGATGTACAACCAGCAAGTGCAAATGTAACAGCTAACATAGAAACTATCAATAATAATCTTTTCTTTATTATTTTTCCCATTAAGTTGTCACTCCTTTATATTGTTCCATGCTTCTTGTATGGCTTATCCTCACTCTTTGAAAAAAGCATGTCAAATGCTGCGATAACTCTCTTTCTTGTAGCGTCCGGCTCGATGATATCATCAACATAGCCTCTCTTAGCTGCTGAAAGTGCTCCTGACAGAGCCTCAGTATACTCAGCCTTCTTATCCTTTATAAATGCGGCCTTATCACCAGCTGCTGCTATCTCGTCCTCATACATGATCTTGACAGCCATCTCTGGATCCATTGTTCCAATGACTGACTTTGGCCATGCATATACCATATCAGCACCGATAGCCTTCGAACACATTGTTGTGTAAGCTGTGCCGTATGCCTTATCAAGCATAACTGTTACCTTTGGAACTGTTGCGTTTGCATAAGCATATGTGAGCTTTGCAACAGCCTTTGATATTGTCTTCTCTTCCTTTATAGTTGCCTCAAAGCCCTTGATATTGACAAGTGTGAGCACTGGAATATTAAATGCATCACAAAACTTGACAAAATCCTCTGCCTTGTATGCTCCTGCAGTTGTCATTACATCCTTCTTGTTTCCAACTACGCCGACAGTCTCACCATTTAATCTTATAAATGCTGTGACTACGTCGTCTGCAAAATTCTTCTTGAGTTCAAATACGAACTCGTCATCTGTGATGTCTGCTATAACTGCATCAACATCTCCTGCCTTAGACTCGAGATCAGGGATTATCCTGTTCACATCATCCTCGCAAACTGCTCCATCACCATCATCTTCGTTGTTGGCTGGGAGAAGTCCCACAAGAGTTCTCACAGCACCGAGAACCTCTGACTCTGTATCGTATACTGCATCAACGTTTGATGTATTCTCTGCAACATACTCAGCAGCTGCTGTGTCAAGCTTCTCTGTACGGTTCTCATCCAATGTGTTAGGACTGTTCACAAAAAGCTTTGAACCTTCCTTAGTCATGAATGTGAAATCTGTAAGATTAGGAATGATCGCTGCACCACCACCGCAAGTACCAAATACTGCTGTGATCTGTGGAATCACACCTGATGCAAGTGTCTGCTTGAGATAAACCTCACCAAATGCATTGAGAGCGTCTGTTGCCTCCTGAAGTCTGAGTCCTGCACAGTCGATCAGCCCGATCACTGGTGCTCCCATCTTCATAGCCATATCGTAAAGGTTTGCTATCTTCTTTGCATGCATCTCGCCGATAGAACCGCCGAGCACCTTTGCGTCCTGGCTGTAAACATAAACTAAATTGCCATCGATGACTCCGTATCCGGTTATAACACCGTCTTTTGGAGTATCCTTGTCCTGAATGTTGAAATCTGTATTTCTAGCAGTTACATATGCGCCGATTTCAACAAAACTTGAGTCATCAAGTAACATTGATATTCTGTCACTTGCTGACAAGCTTGGTGTGTTGCTCATTTTTAGCCCTCCGTTTAATTTATTTTAGGACTACAAAAATATAATATAGTCCAATTTTCGCCGAGTATAATTGTAAAGCCTTTGCCGCCATATTTCAAGTAAAATCGAAAAAACCGACAAAAGACGCCCGGTGTTTTTGCTGTTTTAGGATTTTTATCTGCTCTGCTCACCAGGCAGAACACAAAATGGGGAACCCGTGTAACTCCACTCATGATAGAGTATACCCCAAATTCCCCGTTGAATTATAAATTATTATTTATTTATTGATCCTGACGCCTTAACATCCTGATTTTTAACATATTAATCCTTTAACACATCCCTGTTGTGGTAAAGGTAGTCTATCAGAGATATGATGGTAAGTGCAAGCGCAAGGTATATGAGCACCTGATCAAAAATATAGAATACCTTCAGATTGGCGATAAGGAACCCAACCATGATCATCTGTACTGTAGTCTTGATCTTGCCCCACCATCCAGCGGCTATGACAACCCCTTTTTCCGCTGCAATGAGTCTGAATCCACTTATTATAAAATCCCTGGCGATTATCACTATAACTATCCATGCCGGTATACGGTCAAGATCTGAAAGTGCAATCAGCGCAGAGCAGACCAAAAGCTTGTCCGCAAGCGGATCCATGAATTTTCCAAAATTAGTAACAAGATTGTACTTTCTCGCAATCTTTCCATCAAGCATATCTGTAAGTGAAGCAGCTACAAATATTGCAAGCGCAACCCATTTTGACCATTCTCCCGGTATATACAGAAATACCAAAAAGAAAGGAATCATCACTGCTCTCAGTATTGTCAATTTGTTTGGTAAATTCATTCTACTATCACTCCCGTCAAATCATATTCATTTGCCTCGGTTATCTTCACATCCACAAATGAACCTGACATCAATTCATATGGTGCACTGACAAAAACTATACCGTCAACTCCCGGAGCATCTCTGTATGTTCTTCCAACATAGACATCGTCTTCCACAAGATATCCCTCTATGAGTACTCTCTGAATGGATCCGATCAGTTCCTGATTCTTCTCATATGAGATCTCCTGCTGAAGCTCCATGATCTCGTCGCGCCACTTTGCCGCAAGCTCTCCATCCACCTGATCCTCATAACCGGCTGCAGGTGTTCCCTCCTCCGGTGAGTACGTGAACACACCGAGTCTGTCAAACTCGCACTCGTCAACAAAACCCACAAGACCATCGTGAAGTTCCTGAGTCTCCCCAGGGAAGCCTGATATAAGAGTGGTCCTGATGGCTATATCCGGCATGGCTGTCCTGAGCTTTGATACAAGTGATACTATGTCTTCTCTGCTTGTCTTTCTGCCCATCCTTCTGAGTATCTCATTTTCAGAATGTTGTATAGGTATGTCTATATAATGACATATCTTTGGATTCTCCGCCATCACAGATATAAGTTCATCTGTAATCTCCTCCGGATAACAGTACAAAAGCCTAATCCACTCTATACCCTCTATATCACTGAGTTTTGTGAGAAGTTCCGGAAGTTTCTTGCCCCCATACAGATCAACTCCGTAAAGAGTCGTCTCCTGTGCAACAAGAACCAGCTCCTTTATTCCGTCCGCTGCAAGTTTCTCAGCAGATGCCAGAAGTCTATCCATAGGAATACTTCTGTATCGGCCTCTTATGTGAGGTATTATACAATAAGTGCACAGTTTATTACAACCTTCTGCTATCTTAAAATATGCCATAGACGCATTTGTTGTGACTATTCTCTCAGATACAGGCTTTGGTGTATAATTTATATCATCTACTATGGCATCCTCATCAGTTCCTATCGCCTCCACTATCTTGTCATAATTTGTCGCACCGATTATGACATCGATCTCTGGAAGCTCTTTCATTATCTCGTCCTTATATCTCTGTGACAGACACCCAGCCACAATGAGTTTTTTAAGTCTACCGGTCTTCTTAAGACGTCCAATCTCTATGATGGTATTGATACTTTCCTCCTTCGCATCACTGATAAATGCGCAGGTATTTATGACCACAGCCTCTGCCTCAGTCTCATCATTTGTAAGTTCATGACCGGCCTTATTCAGAAGTCCCAGCATAACCTCACTGTCAACCAGATTCTTATCACAGCCAAGTGATATGAGTAATACTTTCATGTGCTCTCCAATAATTTATAATCGTTTGTTTTAATTTATATTGATCGACTCGACACAGTTCGCCATGAGCATCGCTATAGTCATAGGTCCAACGCCGCCCGGCACAGGAGTTATGGCTCCGGCAACTTCCTTTGCTGAATCAAAATCGACATCTCCGCAGAGCTTATTGTTCTCATCTCTGTGGATTCCAACATCTATGACAGTTGCTCCATCCTTTATGTATGAAGCATCTATCATCTTTGGCTTTCCTATAGCCACTACAAGTATATCAGCGCGCTTACATACTTCCTTGAGATCCTTTGTTCTAGAATGACATACGGTCACTGTACCGTTCTCGCGGAGCAGAAGCATGCTCATAGGCTTTCCGACTATGTTGCTTCTTCCAAGGACAACGCACTCCTTGCCCTCTATCTCTATTCCTGATCTCTTGATGAGCTGGATAACACCAGCCGGTGTACATGACACGAATCCCGGCTGTCCTATACTAAGTGCACCAACACTCATAGGGTGAAATCCATCCACATCTTTCTTTGGCGAGATGGTCTTTATAACCTTATCCTCATCTATATGCTTTGGAAGAGGAAGCTGTACAAGTATTCCGTTCACCTTGTCATCGGCGTTGAGCTTCTCGATAAGTGTAAGAAGCTCCTCCTCTGTTGTATTCTCCGGAAGCTCATATGACAGTGAGCCTATTCCTATATACTCACAAGCTTTCTTCTTATTGCCCACATATACTGACGAAGCTGGATCATTGCCAACCTGTATAACCGCAAGACATATCTCAGTGCCCTCGGCTTTAATTGCTGCCACCTTCTCCTTCAGCTCATCCTTTATCTGCTTTGATATAACCTTACCATCTATAAGTTTATACATATATCTGACCTCCTGTAACATTAAGCATCAATACGCTATAAATATCTGCTTATAATCTATGCAGATCAATACTGTCCACAATATTAGAACAGTCCGACGATCTTGCCATCATCATCCACATATATTCTCTCTGCTGCAGGAGACTTTGGAAGACCTGGCATAGTCATGATAGTTCCTGTTATGGCAACCACAAATCCTGCTCCTGCACTTACATATACCTCGCGGATATTTATATCGAATCCTGTAGGTCTTCCAAGCTTCTTTGGATCATCTGACAGAGAATACTGGTTCTTTGCCATACATACAGGGAAATTGCCGAAGCCCATCTCCTCTATCTTGGCGATAGCCTTGCTGGCCTCTGCACTGTATGTAACGCCGTCTGCGCCATATATCTCTGTAGCGATACAATTTATCTTATCCTTTATTGAAAGGCTGTCATCGTAGAGCACCTTGAAGTTGCTCTTCTTGTTCTCCAGTGTGTTAAGCACTGCATTTGCAAGGTCTATACCGCCCTTGCCGCCCTGCTCCCATACGTTAGCAAGTGCGAAATCACAGTTTCTGTCTTCACAGAACTTCTTCACAAAATCGAGTTCTGCCTGGCTGTCTGTGACAAATCTATTAAGTGTAACAACTACAGGTACGCCGTACTTCTGAAGGTTCTCTATATGTTTCTCAAGGTTTACTATACCTGCCTTAAGTGCATCGAGATTCTCCTCACCAAGATCAGCCTTTGCCACACCACCGTTGTACTTGAGTGCTCTTACTGTCGCTACGAGGACAACTGCATCAGGCTCAAATCCGTTCATACGGCACTTGATATCAAAGAACTTCTCAGCTCCGAGATCTGCGCCAAAGCCAGCTTCTGTAATGACATAGTCAGCAAGCTTTAAAGCTGTCTTTGTCGCCATTACACTGTTGCATCCGTGCGCTATATTTGCAAAAGGACCACCATGTACGATCGCTGGTGTATGCTCAAGTGTCTGAATAAGATTTGGCTTGATAGCATCCTTGAGGAGTGCAGCCATAGCTCCCACAGCCTTGAGATCAGCCGCTGTAACAGGCTCATTATCCATGTTGTATGCAACGATTATTCTTCCCAGCCTCTCCTGAAGATCCTTCATATCACTTGCAAGGCATAGGATGGCCATGATCTCTGAAGCAACTGTGATGACAAATCCATCCTCTCTAGGTACTCCGTCCACACGCTTTCCAAGTCCTACAACAGTGTGTCTGAGCACTCTGTCATTCATATCCATACATCTCTTAAACACTATCCTATTCACATCTATCCTTAGCGCATTTCCCTGCTGGATATGGTTATCCATCATGGCTGCAAGGAGATTGTTTGCAGATGTTATGGCATGAAAATCTCCTGTAAAGTGGAGATTCAGATCCTCCATAGGTACTACCTGTGCATATCCACCACCGGCTGCACCGCCCTTGATGCCAAAACACGGTCCAAGTGAAGGCTCACGAAGTGCTATGACCGCCTTCTTTCCAAGCTGTCCCATAGCCTCACCAAGTCCTACGGTGATAGTCGTCTTTCCCTCACCTGCAGGTGTTGGATTGATGGCTGTGACGAGGATGAGCTTTCCATTCTCGTTGCCCTCGACTTTCTTTATAAGCTCATCTGAAAGCTTTGCCTTATACTTTCCATACATGTCGAGGTCGTCCTCTGATATACCAAGCTTCGCAGCAACCTCCTTTATGTGCTTCATCTCGGCATTCTGTGCAATTTCAATGTCTGTCATCATAGCTCTTATCCTCCGCTTTTCTATAAATTAGTGTCTATGTATTCATCGAACTGTTCCTGGCTCATCAGAATCTTTCTGGCCTTTGTCCCCTCCTCAGGGCCAACTACTCCCGCGGCCATCAGCTGATCCATGATCCTGGCTGCTCTGTTAAAGCCTATCTTGAACGTTCTCTGAAGCATACCTATTGAAGCCTTTTCCTTCTCTATAATGAATCTTCCTGCTTCCACGAAGTATTCATCCTTATCGTTTGCAGAAGCCCCGCCTATTGCAGTGGCTCCTGATCCGCCATTTCCTGATATCGACTTGGCAATATCATCATCGTATGTACCGACTCCGTTGTTCTTCTTAAGAAAGTCAACGACTGCTGTAACCTCATCATCAGAAACAAATGCACCCTGAACCCTGACAGGCTTCGGATAACCGGTCGGATAAAACAGCATATCACCCTTTCCAAGAAGCTTCTCCGCTCCAACCATGTCAAGTATGGTTCTGGAATCCACTCCTGATGATACCGCAAATGCTATTCTGGATGGCACATTTGCCTTTATAAGTCCTGTTATTACATCTACAGAAGGTCTCTGTGTCGCTATGACAAGATGTATTCCGGCAGCTCTGGCAAGCTGTGAAAGTCTTACTATCGCATCCTCGACCTCGCCATGGGCAACCATCATAAGATCTGCAAGCTCGTCCACTATAACAACGATCTGCGGCATCTTTGGAAGCTTCTCGCCGTCAGCGCCGGCGATAACCGCACTCTCGACCTTATCATTGTAGCCCTGTATATTACGGACACTGTGTTCTGCAAAAAGCTGGTATCTCCTTGTCATCTCCATCACAGCCCAGTTGAGTGCTCCGGCTGCCTTCTTCGGATCGGTTACTACCGGAATAAGAAGATGTGGTATGCCGTTGTAACATGCGAGTTCTACCATCTTCGGATCGATCATTATAAGCTTGACCTCCTCCGGTGTTGCCTTGTACAGAATACTCATTATTAGAGTATTGATACATACCGACTTACCTGACCCTGTCGCTCCGGCAATGAGAAGATGTGGCATCTTGGCAATATCCGTGGCTATTACCTGTCCGCTTATGTCCTTTCCTACTGCAAATGCAACTTTTGATTTGAGATTTTTAAAGTTGTCCGATTCTATAAGTTCCCTGAATGCTACAATGGAATTCTCTTTGTTTGGAACCTCTATTCCTATAGCTGCCTTTCCAGGTATCGGAGCCTCAATACGAATGTCTGCTGCAGCAAGGTTTAGCTTGATGTCATCGGCAAGATTCAGTATCTTGCTAACCTTCACTCCCTGCTCCGGCTGCATCTCAAACCTTGTAACCGCAGGACCACAGCTGTAGTTGGTTATTGTCACATTTACACCAAATGTCTCAAGTGTATTTTTAAGCTTTATTGCCGTCTCCCTGACGTGTGCATCCCTATTTGAATTATTATTCTTAGGAGGCTCGTTTAGCAGGCTCGCCGTTGGGAATCTGTACCTGCGCCCCTCCTGATATGTCTTCGACTCCTTATCGCTCTGCTTAGTCTTCCTTACAGGCTTTTTCTGTATAACCGTCTCATCTGCAAAAGCGGAATCCATAAGAGGATTGTAATCCGACACGCTCTCTGGATGCATATTGCCATTGATCGCACCTGCAAGCACATCTTCAGCATCACTGTTCACAATGTCATCCGCCATATCTGTCTTATCAGGCATAGCCATGCTGGCTGCGGCACTCTCCGTCTGCCTCTTAATCTGCCTGTTTCTGAATCCGTCAAGCGCGGTATCCACAGGTTCAGTATCAGTTGTATCCACCTGTACAGGATTGATAAACTCATCATCCTCATCAGACATTACGATCTTTTCAACACCATTACTGAACTCATCATATGGAACCGCGGTATGGTCGTCAATCAGATTATCCGACTGAAGTTCATGGACTTCTTCCCTATAGAAGAAATCCTTCGGCTTATCAGAATCCTTTTGCTTATTACCTGATGATCTATTCTTCTTCTGATATGTGCCATTTGAATCCTTTGGACCATATACATTGAGGTTTGCCATGGAAGGCTTTACCCGTCTGCCCGAAGATACTAGAACCCTGTCATCATCCTCCATCATAGGATTTTTTACACGATTATTATTCTCACCATTCCAGCCATCGTCAGTATCGTATCCATAATCACCAGCATGCTCATCATCGTAGTCCTTATCTGATCTGATTCTTTCCCACAGCAATTTTATGTTGTCTATAACCGATATCTCTGTTATCAGAATAAACATGACAACTGCAAGAATAAGCATCACTATGCAGGCACCGGGAACACCAAGAAGCTTTCTTATGGCAAAGAATATCCCTCCTCCTATAATTCCGCCGCCGGCATGATGCTGATATCCGTCCAGATAGCAGTTTTTGATCGATATGTAATCTGTTGAATAAAACACCTGAAATATCATTGATACAAGCAGCAGAACAACTCCAAAGCACACAACTTTCTTGACCAGTTTCCTGTTGAAATCATTCGATATCAGGAATGCAGCCGATACAAACAGGTATATCGGAAAGAAATATTCACTGAATCCAAGGATTCCAAAGAAGAATCCTGAAACAACGTCTCCGACTATTCCACAGATGCGGAAGTTTGCTATCAAAAGGAAGATTGAGAACGCAAATATCACTATAAGGATTATCTCATTTCTCATACGCCTCTGTCTTGCCTGTTCTGCCGCAAGCTGCTTCTTTGTCATGCGGGTGGTGCCCGTCTTTTTAACATTTGCTCTTGTCTGTTTTGTCCTGCTCCTGGAATTTAAATTTCCAGATATCTTTTTATTTGATGAAGTTTTTGTTCCTGACTTTTTATTACCAGAAGCCATCTCTTACCTCTTCTTCCATTATTCTAAACAATATCCTATGGAATTTTACTATCATTTATGCAATTAATCAAGTCATAGAGTTTTTTTAAAGCGTCAGCCATTCCTCCTGATGCAGTTATTATTCCCGCGCGGACAGCTTCATTTCCTACCAGTACTGATCCAACATCCTTTGTAAGTTCAGCAGTATTGAACATGTATTTCTTGAAATCATCATGGGAAATATCTGAATGTACAACCGTAAAATCTATTATACGATCCTGCATTTTCTCAATATATTCAAAATTCTGCTTCACGCCAAGCACAGCAGTGCTCGTCCGTATAGGATGAACCACCATAGTCGCGGTTGGGACTATAAATGAGGCATCTCCGGAAGTTGCCAGAGGGACTCCTATGGAATGCCCCCCGCCAAGCACCAGTGTCACAACCGGCTTTGACAGACTTGCAAACATTTCCGAAATCGCAAGTCCCGACTCAACATCACCGCCAACTGTATTTATAAGCACCAACACGCCTTTTATCTCACGGCAGTTCTCCGCCTGTGCAACCGCTGGAAGAAGATCCTCATAGCTCGTACTCTTCACACCCACGGGCAGTTTTTCATGTCCTTCTATCTCTCCATATATTCCACACAACAGAATATAGCCATCATCTCCGCACTCCATAATGTGGCAGTTCTTCCCTGCCTTTATTCTGTCCTCTATTTTTCTTAGATTCGCTCCTGCCGCCATGTTCTCGGAACTATCATTCATATAACCATACCAGCTTTCCACTCAAAAATTAAGAAGGGGGATCGCCCCCCTTCTCATATAGTAATATGAAAATATTTGTTTTTTTATTCAGCGCCAGGCTGTCGAAATATTCCTATAATATATTACATGACAAGCACGATATCATTTTCGTCCTTGAGTGCGCTTGCTGGAATATAGTTCGACTTAAATGTCTCTCCGTTCACTGTCATACTCTGGAAACCGCTCTCATGTCCATCCGGATTCTGTACCTTGATGGAAAGTTTCTTGCCTCTGAACACCTTCTCAATCTCAAACTCCTTCCAGTCTGATGGAACTGAAGGTGCGATCTTGATTCCGCCAAAGTCAGGTCTCATACCCATGATACCCTCAACGCAGCCAACCATACAGGTTGATGCTGTACCTGTGAGCCAATGTACATGAGCACGTCCCTCAAATGGACTTCCCACAGATTCTGTAAACTGTCCATGGCAATATGGCTCAAGCTTTCTGATCTCTGCCTTATCATTCATGGATGCAGGTGAGCTCTCATTGAAATATTCGAACGCTCTGTTTCCATGTCCCATTAGTGCCTCGGCAAGTATGATCCAGCCCTGTGGCTGTGAGAATATACCTGCATTCTCCTTTGTTCCTGCATTGAACAGAAGCATTAATGCTCCGTCAAATGCGTGCTCTCTGTATGGAGGGAACATAAGTCTTACACCATACTCTGTGTTGAGTTCTCTATGAACGGACTCAAGTGCAAGCTCGGACTGCTCTCTTGTTGCAAGTCCGCTTATAACTGCCCATGACTGAGGATTCAGCCACATGCTTGCCTCTGGATCATTCTTTGAACCGATGACCTGTCCGCCCTCTTTGTATCCACGGATAAATCTGTCGTCCTCCCAGCACTTCTTCTGGATGGTCTCCCCCATCTTGTACTGAATGCTATTGACGTAATCTATGTACTCTGCGTCATTCTTCATCTCTGCAAAATACTTGATAACCGTCATCGCATAGTAGAGCTGCATGGCAACAAATGTTGACTCTCCTCTCTTTCCAAGTCTCAGACAGTCATTCCAGTCTGCCCAGAGTCCTGCCGGCATACCGTTGTCTCCAAGTCTGTTCATAGAGAAATCGATTGCTCTCTTAAGGTGCTCATATACAGTACCTTCATCCTTGTTGGCAAATGGAATAACCTCATCTATGAAGTCAAGATTACCTGACTCCGCAATATACTTGTATACAGTTGGGAACAACCACAGCGCGTCATCTGCACGATATGCAGGATGTCCGGTCTCCTGTACATATGAAGGATCATCTGGCGTGTCCTCATGTCCTGCATTATGTGTGAACTTTACAAGTGGAAGTCCGCCGCCGTTGTCTACCTGTGCTGACAACATAAATCTGATCTTCTCAAGAGCCATCTCAGGAGCAAGGTGAATAACGCCCTGGATATCCTGAACTGTATCTCTGTATCCATATCCGTTTCTCAGACCGCAATATGAGAATGATGCAGCTCTTGACCATATGAATGTCATGAAACACTGGTATGCATTCCATGTATTTACCATATTGTTGAATGAATCACTTGGTGTATGTACCTGGAAGTTGTTGAGCTTTGAATGCCAGTACTCTATCAGCTCATCAAGTTCCTCCTGACATGCTGCAGCAGGATCTGAATATCCGGCTATGACAGCATTTGCAGCATCATTGTCCTTCATTCCAACTATAAATGCAAAATCCTTCGACTCGCCCGGAGCAAGTGTGAACTTTGTCTGAAGTCCTCCGCAGGCATTGCTGTTGTAGTTAAGCTTGTTGCCAAGATCACCATTTATAACTCCAACAGGATCACCATAACCGTGATATCTTCCAAGGAATTCCTCCTTGTCACCGCAGTATGATGCGACATCACTTCCAGCAATTGCAAAGAATCTTCTGTTGGCCTTGCTGCCGTTGATCTCTGCCTTCTCAACATTCTCGTTGATGACCTGAAGGATCTTGTTGTTATCCATGAAATATGTTCTTGTTATAAAGAGTGTGTACTGAAGATTTACCTGATCCTGTTCATAGTTACAGTCATTTGTAAACTCGCAGTATCCGATTGCTGACAGATTACGTGGTCTGTCCGAATTGTTGGTAACTCTTACCTTCCATACTTCATGAGTCTTGTTAAGTGGAACATAATACAGTACCTCTGACTTGATATCAGAATACTCTGCATACATCTTTGTATATGCCGTTCCATGGTGGCACTCGCTCTTGTATACATCAAGACTCTTGCCAACCGGCTGCCATGATGCTGACCAATAATCCTTTGTGTCATCATCACGAAGATATATATATCTTCCAGGCTGGTCAAAGCTGTTAAATATGTATCTAAGTATTCTTCCGTTTGCTCCTGACTTTTCAAAGCTGTAGCCACCTGCATTGTTGGAGATTATAGCTCCATATTCCGGTGAACCGAGGTAGTTTGCCCAAGGTGCCGGTGTGTCTGGTCTGTCAATTACATACTCTTTGTGCTGTTCGTCAAAATAACCGTATTTCATATGTTCCCCCTTAAATCTGTTTTAACATTTATTTTAGTTTGTTTTCTTTCTGTCTGTCTTTATTTACTGCATTTATTGCAGTTATTAGAATGCCCCGGAACCGGTCATATGACCGACCGGCTTCGAGACATCAGTTTTACCCTTATAAAATAATATCAAATACCCTTATAGTTAGTAATTATTTACTGTACATCCTTGAGGCTCAGGCTTATTCTTCCTGCTCTCTCATCGATCTTGATGACCTTTACGTCAACCTCATCGCCAACATTTACAACATCCTCAACCTTTGCAACTCTCTTGTCTGAAAGCTTTGAGATGTGGATGAGTCCGTCCTTGTTCGGTGCAAGTGATACGATAGCTCCGCAGTCGATAACCTTAACGACCTTGCCATGATAGTTCTTGCCAACCTCAAGAGGCTCTACGATCATGTTGATCATCTCGATGGCCTTGTCCATACCCGCCTGCTCTACGCCGCAGATAGAGATTCTTCCCTCATCATCGATATCGATCTTAACACCTGTCTCCTCGATGATAGTGTTGATGGTCTTACCTCTCTGTCCGATAACCTCACCGATCTTCTCTGGATCGATCTTGATCTGCTTGATCTTTGGTGCGAACTCATTGACTGTTGGTCTTGGAGCTGCGATAGCCGGCTTCATACATGTCTCCATGATAAAGAGTCTTGCCTCACGTGTTCTTGCGATGGCCTCCTCAACGATTGGTCTTGTAAGTCCGTGGATCTTGATATCCATCTGGATAGCTGTGATACCTTCTGTAGTACCTGTTACCTTAAAGTCCATATCTCCGAAGAAATCCTCAAGTCCCTGGATATCTGTGAGAACGATATAATCATCATCTGTATCACCTGTTACCAGTCCGCATGAGATACCAGCAACCATAGCCTTGATAGGAACACCAGCAGCCATAAGTGACATACATGATGAACATGTTGATGCCATCGATGTTGAACCATTTGACTCAAATGTCTCTGATACTGTTCTGATAGCATATGGGAACTCCTCCTCGCTTGGAAGCACTGGAAGAAGTGCTCTCTCAGCAAGTGCGCCGTGTCCGATTTCTCTACGTCCTGGTCCTCTTGAAACCTTTGTCTCTCCTACTGAGTAAGCAGGGAAGTTATAGTGGTGCATATATCTCTTTGTTGTAACATTCTCATCAAGTCCATCAACTCTCTGGATCTCAGAAAGTGGAGCAAGTGTACATACGTTACATATCTGTGTCTGTCCTCTCGTGAACATAGCTGAACCGTGAACTCTAGGAATGATGTCAACCTCAGCAGCAAGCGGTCTGATCTGGTTGATAGCTCGTCCATCAGGTCTCTTGTGATCCTTGAGGATCATCTTTCTCACCGTCTTCTTCTGGTACTGGTATATAGCATCAGGAAGTACTGCAAGCCACTCCTCGTTGTCTGCAAATGCCTCCTCAAGCTTCTCTGTTATCTGTCTGATATTCTCCTCACGAACCTGCTTCTCATCTGAGAATACAGCATCCTCCATAGCTGCTGGAGGAACGATCTCCTTGATTGCTGCAAAGAGCTCCTCTGGAACTGCACAGCTTACATATGAATGCTTTGGCTTTCCAACCTCAGCTACTATCTCATTGATAAATGCGATGATGTCCTGGTTGATATCATGAGCCATGTAGATAGCCTCGATCATCTTAGCCTCTGGTACTATGTTTGCACCAGCCTCGATCATGATAACCTTCTGTGATGTAGATGCAACTGTGAGCTTCAGATCGCCCTCATCCCACTGCTTCTGTGTTGGGTTGATGATGAACTCTCCATCAATAAGACCTACCTGTGTCATGGCACATGGTCCGTCAAATGGAACGTCTGATATACATGTTGCGATAGATGATCCGAGCATTGCCACCAGCTCTGGTCTGCACTCTGGATCTACTGACATAACAAGGTTGTTAAGTGTTACGTCATTTCTATAGTCCTTAGGGAAAAGTGGTCTCATAGGTCTATCGATTACTCGTGATGTGAGGACAGCGTTCTCTGATGCCTTTCCCTCTCTCTTATTGAATCCTCCAGGTATCTTTCCAACTGAATATAACTTCTCCTCATACTCTACGGAAAGCGGGAAGAAATCGATTCCGTCTCTTGGCTTCTCTGAAGCTGTACATGTTGAAAGCACTGTTGTGTCACCGTACTTGATAAATGCAGCGCCATTTGCCTGTGCAGCTACTCTGCCTATATCGACTGTGAGCATTCTGCCTGCGATCTCTTTCTGGTATCTCTTGAATTCCTTACTCATCTCAAAATCTCCTTGATTATATTTATTTGTATTGTGGAAGACGTCGAAACAACTATAAAAAACACCATATCTCAACACCTTTTCAGCATCCAGATCCACGCACTCATGATATTCTTTATAGAAGTCTCGATATGTCATTCCACAATCTTTTAAATTTTAGCATACGAATATAAAAAATACAATATCCAAAGGTGTGTACTTATAAAAAAAGGCTTATAAAAAAGAACCATGTGCTGCCACATGGTTCTCATAATTGTTATTTTATAAAGCCCGAATAGAAATTCTTAAACTAGAATTACTTTCTGAGTCCAAGGCTCTCGATAAGCTTTCTGTATGCCTCGATATCCTTGCTCTTGAGGTATGCAAGAAGGTTTCTTCTCTGACCAACCATCTTAAGAAGACCACGGTTTGAGTGATGATCCTTTGGATTAGCCTTGAAATGTCCGTTGAGGTCGTTGATTCTTGCTGTAAGAAGTGCGATCTGAACCTCTGTTGAACCTGTGTCGTTTGCATCCTTGCCGTACTTAGCTACGATTTCCTGCTTCTGCTCTTTTGTTATCATAATAACAATCCTCCTATAAAATAAATATACATGGCTGACACCGGGCAAAAGGTCTAGAGGTATCCTCAAACTAAGTGTCAGCTGACCTTGTGTAGAATAACATATGTGTGTTTGTTTGTAAAGGGGGAATTATTCTACATATTATTATCCTCTACTATTATTGTTTCATATTGCAGAACTACTCTGCTATTTCATATTGCAAGAACGCATAATGAAGTCTTGTTCCCTCCGATATATTTTCTGGAAGTAATGCTCTTGCAACGAGCTTAGTCTCACCATCCGGCTCATTCTCATCAACCAGATTAGCGTAATCTCCATCTATAGATTTTACTATGTAATATTTTTCCATCTTCTTCACCTTATATCAGCTATATATTTTGCCGTGCCCTTCCACTATCTATTGATCAACACATGACATTACTTGTATACTTTGATACCTGCCGTTCAGCATTATTTGTATATTTTAATACATACCATTCGACATTACAAGGTTCACTATCTCAGCATCACGAAGTCATTACAAGGTTCAGCATCTCAACTTATTCCTTGTTATCATAAACTTATGTATGCTATAATAATTCGCGCAGGCTTTGCACATACATATCCGGCAGTGCATTTGTCTGAAATGGAGCGGTAGTTATACCACGTTTGAAAGGAGACATATTATGGCAGGTTCTACCATAGGAAATAAATTCACTATCACAACATGGGGCGAATCTCATGGAAAGGCTCTGGGAGTTGTTGTTGACGGATGTCCGGCAGGACTTCCGCTTTGCGGGGAGGATATCCAGATATTTCTCGACAGGAGAAAACCGGGATTTTCGCAGTTCTCAACTCCAAGAAAGGAATCTGACACTGTTGAGATATTGTCAGGAATTTTCGAGGGAAAGACCACAGGAACACCTATATCTATGATGGTGAGGAACACTTCACAGCGCTCCGGGGATTACGGAGATATCGCCACATATTATAGACCAGGGCATGCAGACTACACTTTTGATCAGAAGTATGGTTTCAGAGACTATAGAGGCGGCGGACGATCATCAGGAAGAGAGACCATAGGCAGGGTTGCCGCAGGTGCGATCGCATCTAAGATACTTAAGGAACTGGGAATCACCATAACTACATATGTATCTTCCATCGGCGATGTACATATAGACAAAAACAATTTTGATACAGACTATATTCTCAAAAACGATCTTAACATGCCTGATCCAGGTGCTTATACCAGGGCATCTTCTATCCTTGAGGATTGCATGGCTGAAAATGACTCCATAGGCTCAAGTGTTGAATGTATCGTCCACGGAATGCCTGCAGGAATCGGAGAACCAGTATTTGACAAACTAGACGCATGTCTGGCGAAGGCCATCATGTCCATCGGAGCTGTCAAGGCAGTGGAAATTGGCGAGGGCACAGAGGTTTCTGAGAGCAGAGGATCATACAATAACGACGAATTCACCATGAAAGACGGCAAAGTCTCAAAAAGTACAAACCATGCCGGTGGAATTCTGGGCGGCATGAGTGATGGCTCAGACATCGTGCTGAAGGCTCATTTCAAGCCTACTCCGTCAATTGCCTCCACACAAAATACCGTCAACAAATCCGGGGAAGACATCGAGGTGTCCATAAGAGGCCGCCACGATCCGATTATCGGGCCAAGAGCCGTTGTTGTTGTCGAATCGATGACCGCCCTCACTATTCTGGATCTGTTATTTGAGAACATGTCATCGAGAATTGACAAGATTGTGGAATTTTATAACGACTGAAGAATTAAGAAATAAAATTATGCTTGGCATTCAACATCAAAAAAGATATGTCCAACCATCTGTTTGCAGGTACATGGGCATATCTTTTTTTCATCTCCATATATTATTCAAAGACTATATAAAATACAGCTTACAACTATTCATCTTTTTTCTTAGGCTTGTTAATCACATAAAGTCCAAGTCCAACTATCACACCGCCACCAATTATATTTCCGAGGGTAACCGGAAGAAGGTTCTTTCCAAAAAAATTACCTATAGTCAACTGGTCGCTTATCTGCTGGGCTGTATAGCCATAAAGCTCACATGCTTTGTCGACATATTTGCTGTTTGATGCAGCCATGATTCCAGCCGGAATATAATACATATTGGCAACGCAATGCTCGAAGCCTGATATAACAAATACCATGATCGGGAAAAAACACGCAAATATCTTACCTATTATATCCTTTGCTGATGATGCCATAAGGACAGCAACACACACAAGGATATTGCACATTATTCCTGATACAAAGGCATTTCCAAAATCAAGCCCAGTCTTACCCATGGCAACCTTGATAGTGTAGGCACCGAGGCCGCCGGCTGAATTGTCAAACTGTCCGCTTCCATATATCAGAGAAGCTGTAACCACTGATCCAAGCAGATTGCTGAGATATACTACTATCCAGTTCTTTAACATCTGAACAAGTTTTATCCTTTTATCCACTACAGCTGCTATCATCATACAGTTTCCAGTAAAAAGCTCAGCACCTATAATAGAAAGCATCATCAGTCCTACCGGGAAAATACAGCCCGCAAGTGTCTTTGCTAATCCAAAATTGTCAATCGTATGTACTGCAAGATTTGATCCCTCAGCACCGATTGCAATAAACATGCCTGCGAAAAAGCCCATCATGATCATTTTGTGCAGTTTCAGGTTTGCTTTTCCAACTGCACCTTTCAGATTGTTCTCAATGATCTGTGCCGGAGCAAAATAATTGTTTTCCATGATTTGATTCTCTCCTTAGTCTATAAGTTATTTTATTTTAAGCCCTTGGATACGCTTTCGCATATTCTTCTTTGAGCTTACTCTGCTTATTAGTCAGATATATCTGAGTAGTGGCTATATCCACATGTCCCAGCATCTCCTGAACAGACTTGATATCTGCCCCATTATTCAGCATATGCGATGCAAATGAATGTCTTATCATATGCGGCGTTATATCTTTATCTATTCCAGCCTTCGCTGCATAATATTTTATTATCTTCCAAAATCCCTGTCTGGACATAGGTGCACCCTTACAGTTGAAAAACAGGTAATCGCTTCCACCACTCATATCATCACGCACCTCTGTTATATATCTGCTCAGTGCTCTCTGTGCAACTTCCGCAACAGGAACCGTCCTCACCCGGTCTCCATCATGGCATTCTATAAACCCAAGCTTCATGTTAACATCCGTGAGCTTGAGTGTAACCAGTTCTGTCACCCTGATGCCTGTTGCATAAAGGAGCTCCAACATAGCCTTATCTCTGATCTCCTTTGGAGTCTTGTTCGTAGGCTGTGAAAGAAGTTTATTGACCTCACTGATCGTAAGTATCTCAGGCACTTTCTTAACGATCTTCGGTGGCTTTATATTCTCAGCGGGATCATCATCAACAATCCGCTCTCTGAGCAAAAATGCGTAAAACGACTTTATGGACGCTATATTACGCGACACCGTAGCCATTGACATTCCATTCTTCTCCATATCAAGAACATACGAGGTTATATACGTCTCAGTTATATCCTCCAGCCTGTCAAGATGTTTGTCGCAAAAATAAGCAACAAACTTCATAAGATCCCTTCTATATGACGCTATGGTATTCTCACTTGATTTTTTTACATTTCTTAAATATTCAACGTATCTGTCTATGTATTGTTCCACTAATTTATCCCCTTAGTTATGTAGACTAAAATATATTATAAATATAAATGTAAATAAAATCAAACACTAATTTAATAAGTAAAACTGCGCCTTTGCAGTATTTTTCCTCAAAATACCAAATGGGGTGTTACTTTGTAATTATGTATACTACATATTGACATAATTTTTTTCAAAATTGTTTCACTTTTTTTAATTCAGATATTAACCCACCCGTTTCTTACTTGTTTAGAATTATGTGAGTGAGCATTTATACGCATAAATCGCTATCAGTGTTTTTGAATCAACTATCTCTCCGTTTTTTATCATTCTGTCAACATCATCAATTTCGATGTACTCACAGTTGATAAATTCATTCTCATCAGGCTCTGTTTTTTCAAACATAAGATCCCTACCGATGTATAAATAGGTCTGTTCATCACTTGTACCTATAGCCAGCACTGTCTTTGTAACATATTCAACGTTTCTGGCTATATATCCTGTCTCTTCCCTCAGTTCCCGTATCGCTGCATCCTTGGGCGTTTCCCCCACATCTATAAATCCTGCCGGAACCTCATATGTGATTTCATCTATGGCATTCCTATACTGTCGGACAAGTACGATTCTTCCATCATCGCAGACTGGAAGAATGCACGCCCCAGGTGAATGTTTGATCAGATCATACACGACTCTTCTCCCATCAGGGAGAACAAGATAATCATTATAAACATCAAACACATGCGCTCTGTATGCCAGTTCAAGCCTTTCTCTTTTAAACTTCTCACATTTCATTTTCACAAACACCTCCGTTACAAAAAAAGAAAGTATTGAAAATGCTTTATTCTCAATACTTTCTTAGTTTTTAATTCTCATGTTTTAAATTCACATGATTTTACTTTGCGTAGTCTGTTACGCGTGACTCTCTAATAATATTTACCTTAATCTGACCTGGATATTCAAGCTCATTTTCAATCTGCTTTGCAATATCTCTTGCCAGCAATACCATATCAGAATCGCTTACATGTTCAGGAACTACCATCACACGAATTTCTCTACCCGCCTGAATAGCAAATGTCTTATCTACACCCTTATGAGCATTGGCAATATCCTCAAGCTTCTTAAGTCTTGTAGTATAAGTCTCCAAGGTCTCTCTTCTTGCTCCCGGCCTTGCAGCAGAAATAGTATCTGCAGCCTGTACCAAAAGTGCAATCAATGACTCAGGTTCAACATCTCCATGATGTGACTCTACTGCATTGATAACAATTGCTGATTCTTTGTATTTTCTACACAGATCAGCACCGATCTGAACGTGCGAACCTTCCATCTCATGATCCAGGGCTTTACCTATATCATGAAGTAATCCAGCACGCTTTGCAACCTTGATGTCGACACCTATTTCACCGGCCAATAAACCACACAACTGAGCTACTTCAACTGAATGCTTAAGGGCATTCTGTCCGTAGCTTGTTCTAAATTTCAACTTACCAAGAAGTCTCACTAACTCTGGATGAATTCCATGTATTCCTACCTCAAGGGTAGCCGCCTCGCCCTCTTCACGCATCATAGTTTCAACTTCCTTCTGCGCTTTCTCAACCATCTCTTCGATTCTGGCTGGGTGAATTCTTCCATCCACGATGAGTTTCTCAAGTGCAATTCTAGCTACCTCTCGTCTTACAGGATCAAAGCTTGATAAAATAACTGCCTCAGGAGTATCGTCTATTATCAGATCTACTCCAGTAAGTGTTTCGAGAGTACGAATATTTCTACCCTCTCTACCAATTATTCTACCCTTCATCTCGTCGTTAGGCAACTGAACTAATGAGATCGTTGTCTCTGAAATGTGATCAACAGCACATCTCTGTATTGCGTTGACAACATACTCTTTCGCCTTCTTGTTCGCTTCTTCTTTAGCTCTGGTTTCTAATTCCTTGACCATAACTGCTGTTTCATGCTTTACTTCATCTTCAACAGTCTTTAATAAGTATTCCTTTGCTTGTTCAGAGGTTAAACCTGAAATTCTTTCAAGTTCCTGTAAACGTTTCGCCTGTAACTCTTCGACCTTTGCCCTCTGCTTATCAAGAGCGCTTTCTTTTCCGGCAAGACTTGCTTCCTTCTTCTCTACTGCCTCAGTCTTCTTGTCAAGATTCTCCTCACGTGCAAGAATTCTCTTTTCCATACGTGACAGTTCCCCACGTCTGTCCTTTACTTCCTTTTCAAGGTCATTACGTGTCTTAAGGGAATCTTCCTTTGCCTCAAGCAGTATTTCGCGCTTCTTAGCTTCGGCGGTCTTCTGAGCTTCATCGATAATCTCTCTTGCCTGTGACTCCGCTCTTCCTATCTTGGTCTCAACTATATTCTTGCGATACGCAATAGCTATAAACCAAGTAGCAACAAGCAGCGCAACTACAACAACAGCGACTATCACCCATACTATTGGTGAATCCACAGGAGCACCTCCTTATTAAGTTTTCATTGTACAAGAATACAACTATTTAAGTTTAATATTTTTAACTAATTATGTCAAGTAATTATGTCCAATTGTAGGTTCTTTTTTTGACAATAGTATAATAAGTTTTTCGCTTGCAAACTATTTCCTATATTGTCCCATTTACACTAATTCTGTTCCCGATATTTTTATGGGTTCTGTTCTTTAATTCTGTTCCCGATTCTGTTTTTGATTCTGTTTCTGATTCTGTTCTCGACACTCTTCCTGTATAATCCGTATACTTTCATTTATCTTTCTGTGATCGAACCCCTTGCTGTACAGGTACGCCATCACCTTATTTCTCCCGTCTGTCAGATCTGTATATGAATATTTTTTCCTTATGATCGCAAGTATTGTCTCCGCCTCATCCTGTTCATAGGTATCATTTAACGCTCGTTCAACAATATCCCGTCCTATATGCTTTCCATCAAGCTCATACTCAATGATCCTGCGTCCTTTCTTTCGCATATTCTTCCGGACATAACCGCACGCATACCGATAATCATCTATATATCCATATGTTTTCAGTTTTTCAACCGAGTGCTCTATGATCTCCTCATCGTAATATAAATCTTTGAGCTTCTTTCTGATGTCATATTCGCATTTATCTGAAAACTTTATGGAATTGACAGCCTTATTGAGAGCTCTGCGAAACAAATATTCTTTTCTAAATTCCTTAATGGAAACCTCATCAACTTCCTCACCTACACGGAGCTGCAGTCTCCTGATATCAGAAGAATAAACGGATGCATACGGCTCGTAATCTATATACAGGCAATATCTCTTATCATCTATTCTTCTGATATCTGTAACTATCATCTACACAATCTCCCAATATCTACTCTTCTTCGTTCTCAGCAGGCTCTGTAGTGCCTGCGCCATCACCAGCAACGCCAAGTATCTCTCTGACCTTCTGCTCAATCTCTGAGCATATTGTCTCATTGTTCTCAAGATACATTTTGGCATTCTCGCGTCCCTGGCCTATCTTGTTGCCGTTATACGCATACCATGCGCCCGACTTATCGACGATATCATTTGCAACAGCAAGATCAAGTATATCTCCAACCTTTGAGATACCCTTACCAAACACGATATCAAATTCTGCCTCTTTGAATGGGGGTGCAACCTTATTCTTCACTATCTTGACACGAGTCCTGTTGCCAACTATCTCGCCGCCCTGTCTGAGGGTATCGATACGTCTTACATCAAGCCTAACAGATGCATAGAACTTAAGGGCACGGCCACCTGTTGTAACCTCAGGATTGCCGAATACAACTCCAACCTTCTCTCTGAGCTGGTTGATAAATATAACAACACAGTTGGTCTTGCTGACAACAGCTGTGAGCTTTCTGAGAGCCTGTGACATAAGTCTTGCATGAAGTCCCATGTGGGAATCTCCCATCTCTCCATCTATCTCAGCCTTAGGTACAAGGGCTGCCACAGAGTCTACAATAACAACATCTACAGCCCCCGATCTAACCATAGTCTCAGTTATCTCAAGAGCCTGCTCTCCGCAGTCAGGCTGTGATATGTACAAATTGTCAATATCCACTCCGATATTCTTGGCATATGTAGGATCAAGGGCATGCTCAGCATCTATGAAGCCTGCTATGCCACCTCTCTTCTGTATCTCTGCAACGATATGCAGTGCAACCGTCGTCTTACCACTTGATTCGGGACCAAACACCTCTATTATCCTTCCCCTAGGTATACCACCAAGTCCAAGCGCAATATCAAGGCTGAGCGACCCCGTTGGAATGACATCTATATTCATGTTTGCATTGGAATCCCCAAGCTTCATAACTGAACCTTTTCCATACTGTTTTTCTATCTGTGCAATAGCTGCATCAAGAGCTTTTTTCTTATCGTCTTTGTTGACGCTATTGATTGAATTACTTGCCATAGTCTGTTCCTCCTAAACATATGTTCGATTACTTTATTATACTATTAAATATTTGCTGTTTTGTCAACAACTAATTCCCGGTTACATGCACATCCTATCATTATTTATGCACGTTTTTATACGCACGGCGGTACTACAATCAGCACACAATAACTTTATACCATACATATTCGGTACATGTATGATGCATATATAATATATACAATACATTTTCAATACATATCAAATACCATATTCCTTTTTCTCTTGATCTTACAGGGATATTGTGATCATATGGTGATCCTGCGATCGCACGATATCACGCAGGAAAGAATAATACTCCCAGAAATCTCAGATAATAATAATCGCTTAAACCGTATTGATTATATCACACTTTACACGCTAGAACTATTAAGATACAATAAAATTTATACTCAAGCAAAGAAATCTAGCACTAAAAATAGCAGTCAAGAATTCTTGAAAGAAAAATTGAAGCAGTCAGGAATTAAAGCAATCAAATTTATAAACGGAGGACGTAAATGAGCACGGTTGGAATCGTATGCGAATATAATCCATTTCACAAAGGACATCTATACCAGATCGAACAGGCAAAAAAACTCACTAAAGCCGACCATGTGGTGTGCTTTATGAGCGGCAATTTCCTACAGAGAGGAATCCCTGCCCTCGCTGACAAGTTTACAAGGGCTGAAGCCGCTATCAAGTGCGGTGTGGACGTTATATTCGAGATACCATTTGTCTACTCAACATCAAGCGCAAGGGATTATGCCACCGCTGCCGTCACCATGATGGATATGAGTGGTGCCATAGACTTTATATCGTTCGGAGCAGAGACAGACGACCTTGTTCTTCTGTCGCAGATCGCCGATATCGTGGAAAATGAACCTCCACAGGTATCAGACAGCATCAGAAGATCCGTGGCATCAGGCATGACATATGGCGCAGCCAGAGCTACCGCAATCGAGGACTATCTCCAGAAAAAAGATATCGTCAGGAATAATCCCTCAAACAGCTCCTCATCAGTCTCTAAAAGCAACATAAGCAGCGTTATGTCAAGTCCCAACAACATACTTGCCATAGAATATCTCGCCGCCCTCAAAAGAATCAAATCAAAAATCAAGCCGGTCATAATAAAACGTATTATATCGGATTACAACAGCAACGAAGCTGTTCATGACATATGTTCAGCATCAGCAATCAGATCTCTTCTGAGAAATTCCGACATAAAGACTATTGAGCGCCATGTTCCGAAAGAATGCTACTGCATCCTTGACACAAACTACAGAAAAACATTCCCGGTATTTGAGGATCACTTGTCCAGTCTCCTCGCCGCGGCGAGACTTCTTTACGGCAGATATGACCTCTCTCCATCAATATCATCATTCAGCGAAATAGTTGACATGGATAGAGATCTGTATAATAGAATGTCAAAGATCGACTCAGATATGTCATTTTCGGATACCGCAAAGACTATCAAATCCAGGAACTACACTCTGACACATATACAGAGGGCTCTTCTACACTATGTGATGCAACTAACGAAAACGGATTATGATACCTATAAATCGAATGGATGGATATACTATCTACGTCTTATCGGGCTAAATACGCGTGCCGGAGGCATCGTAAAACAGATTAAAAAGAATTCATATATTCCTGTCATAACAAGAGCACCAGAAGCTGCATCTGTTCTGTCCACTGTAGGAAAATCAATGTTCGGTTATGATATCAAGTCGACAGCCATATATAATAGTCTCATCTACAGTGCCTACGGAACAAAACTGAAGAACGAATACGAACATACCATACCAGTGATAACCGATTGACACCCGAAGCTATAATTGACAATAATTGACTATCATTAATTCATATTCAGACTACGGTGTGCATATCTTACACGTATGAAGAATGTTTTTTATATGATAATCATAACAGCTATTGTAATATTTGCATGTCTGAACGCTTCTTTAATAACCTCAGGCTGCAGTCAGGGTATCTATCTATGGTATAGCTCCATAGTCCCTGTCCTGCTTCCTTTTATGCTGCTCACAAGTGTTATACTGAACTCCGCCGATCTAAACCATATGTCCGCCTACTGTGCATGTATGCTGACTCTTATCATAGGCTTGTTCTGCGGATTTCCAACCGGAACCATCACCATATCATTTCTGTACAAGAACGATAGGATAGGTCGTCATACCGCCCAGACAATGCTTCCCATCTGCAACAATGTGAGCCCAATGTTCCTGTACGGATACTTATACTCATCTTATTTATACAAATATATATCAATCAATACTCTTCTCGCATGTCTATACATACCGCAGTTCATATGTACCGCACTGTTCTTCCTTATACCTCGCATCATACACTTCATCTATGCTCATCCGCGCAGTCAGGCAATACTCAGGCAACTCAATATTAACATTGAAACTGCAGCCACTGCACACGTAGAATCGAAGTCACACGCGAACTTTAAAACAAACATTATATCCGAAACATCCGACTCATCAGATGACCGTCAGCGGCATCTGCTTGACAATGCTATTCACAATATAACTTTAATAGGTATATACATGGTTATCTTCGCTATATTAGGAAGCATCATAACCAACTACTTTCCCTGTCCATCCGCTCATATAGCTACAGCCTTTCTAGAGATATCTGCAGGCATCAAAACACTTGACGAGAGCACGCTATCTTTCAAAATAAAGACAGCCCTGTTTTTGTCGCTCACTGCCTTTGGAGGCTTATCCGCCTTGTTCCAAAGCTATGATCTTATACAAAAATCAGGGCTGTCTTTCACAAAATATATATTCGCTAAATGTATGTACGGTATATTATGTGGCATAACTGTATTTCTAATACTGTAGACATGGCACAAACAACTTATTCATCGAGATACTCATCATCGTCGTCTTCGTCATCATAGTCATCGTCATCATATTCGTCGTACTCATCATCATACTCATCTTCTTTAGATGTATACTCTGTCTTTCCATAGACATTATACTCATCTTCTTTGGTGTCAAATGCAGAATCAACCTGAGCCGACTGCTCTATAACTCCATTCATCTGATTAATGCTGGAGTCAAGCTCAGCCATATTGGATGCAACTCTAGTTGAATTATCCTCGAGTGACTTTATAAGATTCTCATAGTTTGCACGTTCAGCCTGAAGTGTTGCGTCAATATACTGGCTTATCTCTGCAAGCTTATCCTTTGAATAATACATCGCACCTGTTCTCACCTGATCAGCTTCTTCGTTTGCCTCAGCGACGATCTGTTCAGCCTGGCTTCTTGCAAGATCTGTGATCTCGTTTGCGCGGAGATTAGCCTGCTCAACGATCTGGCTCTGATCAACAAGTCTGTTAGCCTCAGCGACAGATTCTGTGATTATAGAATCCGCCCTAGCTCTGGCATCCGCCAATATAGCTTCCTTGTTTCTCATGATCTTCTTACATCTCTCTATCTCATTTGGTATCTTGAGCTTGAGTTCACTAACCATCTGCATCAGATCCTCTCTTGGCACAATGATCTTACTGGAAGACAACGGCTGGAACTTGCAATTGTCAATAAATATCTCTATCTCACTAATCATCTCTTCAATACCTTTTCTTGCCATGTTATTCTCCTCCTAATTATCTATCGCAAATTACACTCGAATATCCGCAAATCTCTCTTTAAGAATATCCTGTATCGGTTCCGGAACAAAATCTTTTACGTCAACACCAAAACTTGCATACTCCTTAACAATACTCGAACTGAGATACGAATACTGTATATTCGTTGTCAGAAAAACTGTATCTATGTCTGGTGCAACCTTTCTGTTACTCTGGGCTATCTGCAACTCGTACTCAAAATCTGTGACAGCCCTGAGACCTCTGACAATGACCTTGATATCATTCTGTCTAGCATAGTCTACTAGAAGGCCTCCAAATCCAACAACTTTAACATTAGGTATATCCGAAACTACATTCTTTAACATATTAACACGTTCGTCTAAAGAAAACAATGGTGTTTTTGCAGTATTGTTCAGCACTCCAACTGTGAGTTCGTCGAACATTTCCGCCGACCTTTTTATTATATCCAAATGTCCAAGTGTCACGGGATCAAAGCTTCCCGGATATATAGCTCTACTCATCTTCCAGTCTCCTGTAAATAAATGTATGTTTATTTGTCTTGTATTTCTTTATCTTATATATCTCAAATCCTATGTCATTCAGATAATCAAACTCCGTATCAAGATCAGATTCCACAACTATTATGGTATCATCCGACACTATATCTGATCCCGACAATCTCATGAGAACATCCCGCTCAAGCGATCTTCCATAGGGGGGATCCATGAATATGATATCAAATACATCTTTTTGTCTTTCCAGCGTATTCACTGCACTGACGGCATCTGTGCTCAACACCTGTGCTCCATCACGCAGCTTTGTGAAATCCAGATTTTTGTTTATACACTCAAGAGCTTTTCTGCCATTTTCCACAAACACAGCTCTCTTCGCACCTCTGCTGAGTGCCTCTATGCCTATCGCCCCACTTCCGCTAAACAGATCAAGAAAGCTGCATCCCGGTATATCTGGTGAAAGGACATTGAACAAAGTTTCCTTTATCCTGTCAGTTGTAGGTCTTGTATCCATAGAATCCACAGTAACCAGTTTCAAACTGCGTGCACGGCCCGCTATAACTCTCATCATTTTCTCCTAACCGACCACAGTGTTCTGCAGTCTCTATAAATTTACAGACATTTTTATAACACGATATATTATAAAATACAAGTCCGATGCGATTAGTTGCCGAGTATCTTGTCTCTAACATATTTACCCGTGTCCGACAGATCATCGATAGTTATAGTCGATGTCGCTGTGGAATCCGGTTTTATGAGAGCTGATGTCTCGTTCTTGTTGCACAAGCTCCAAGATGCATAGCTCAAATTATTGTCATTTATCAGATCAAACCACACATCAGATGAGTCATAATCTATGCCGCCATTTCCCGAGGCATCACACAGACTGAATTCACTGGCAAACACCGGAAGTCCGTTTGAGATGGCCGTCTTTACCTTATTTCTCAGATCATCCTTGTGGGTTGCTGCATAGAAATGCACAGCGTACATTATATTGTCATAACCAGTTATCGGATCTTCTGACACGATATCTACATCCTGGCTCCAGTTCGGAGTACCAACTATTATTATAGCATTCTTGTCATTCTTTCTTATCACCGGGATTATTATCTCCGCATAGCTCTTGATATCTGACCAGGACGTGCCTCCATTTGGCTCATTGCAGATCTCATATATCACATTGTGATTTGAGGAATACTTTGCTGATACATCATCAAAAAATTCCTTAGCATCATCTATATGGCTGTTTGGATTGTTGTCATTTAATATATGCCAATCGATTATGACATACATTCCAAGCTCTGTTGCAGCTGTAACTCCGGCATCAACAAGACCTCTGATACTGTCCTTGTCGCCCCCACTGCAGTATCCGTTGCTGTCACCTGTATCCGTGTACATGGCAAGACGTACCAGATTGGCATCCCAGTCATCTCTTATCGACTGAAATGCATCCTTATTCACATAATCAGGAAACCATGTGATTCCATGTGTGCTCACACCTTTAAGCTGATATTTGCTGCCCGATTCATCCACTATATCAGTTCCCTTCACCGACAGTTGTCCGTGATTATCAAATGGTGTTCCATCCTCCGCTGTTTTCTTTGTATCGCTTTCTGCCACACCGCCAGTCACATCCAAAGTTTTATCTGTAGTTTCCACTTTGTCCATCTTGCCATCCTTCGGCTCAGCATCCACGCTGTTTGAAGTTGCACCTGACGTATCTGCAGATAAATTCTCACTTCCTCGGTATTCTTTTCCATCTATGTATAATATGTAGTCTACCACTGTCAGATCATCTGAGGCTATATTGTAACCAACATTTACCGATCCTCCCGCAGGTATATCCTGATTGTAATCTGCTGGTGTTATCGACACTGTATATTCGTTTATCTTTTTTTCTCCATTCCAGATATCTTCTATAGCAGGTTTACCCTTATATATAACATCAAGCTTCCAACCCGAAACCACAGATGAGGTCTTATTATATATATTGATATTCTCTGTCGCACAGGTCTTACCAGAGGCTTCCCATGTACTGTCATGACCTATCTCGGCATAAAATGAAACGCTCTTTTTTTCACTGTTTTTGCCGTCCGCATCATCGCCTTTCTTCGCTGCTGAGGTCATATCTGCAGCTTTATCCGATGTATCCTGTTCCAGATCCTTACCCGTTACATCAGTTGATATATTCTGCGTGCTATCCTGACCGTCCTTATCCCTGCCATCCGTTCTGCCTTTAATAAGCATATATCCCATCACACCTATGACCACGACCAGAACGCCGATTATTATCCCCATTATCAAAGTCTTTTTATTCTTCATATTTACCCCCGTTTTCAAATAATATAACAGCTACAGAACCGGCTGAAAATATCTATTATAGATTCCCTTTTCCTCAATTGTCCTGTCTATCTCAGCTCCATGATCTTCATATATCTTCTGCGCCGCCTTCAGCATATCGGCATGGTTATAGATATCTCCGATCTTAAACATGACCTCTCCGCTCTGTCTTATGCCAAAAAAGTCACCAGGACCCCTCATCTTCAGATCCTCACCGGCAATATAAAACCCATCGTTCGACTTCTCAAGAACCTCAAGTCTTTCCATGGTATCCTTATCCTTCTTGCCGCTCACAAATATACAGTAAGACTGAAGTTTTCCACGGCCAACACGGCCTCTCAGCTGATGTAGCTGCGCAAGTCCAAACCGCTCCGCATTTTCCACCATCATGACCGTTGCATTTGGATTGTTGATACCAACCTCAATTACAGTCGTAGACACGAGTATACTTATACTGCCATTCGAAAAATCATCCAGTATGGCATTTTTCTCATCCGCCTTCATCTTGCCGTGAAGACATGTCACCTGTATATCGCCGCCATACTGGCTCCTTAACGTCTCCCGAAGCTCCTCCGTGTACTCAGTTACATTTGCAACATCGTCAAGCACTTCGCTGGCTTCCACCATAGGACACACTATATACACCTGATGCCCCTTACTCACTTCCTTCATGATAAAACTCTGCGCCGTTTTCCTGTAACTCTCATCAACCACGCAGTTCTTTATCGGTATTCTGCCCGCCGGAAGCTCATCTATAACAGATATGTCCAGATCTCCGTACATTATGATCGCCAGAGTTCTCGGTATCGGAGTTGCACTCATGACAAGCGTATGAGGATGTCCTCCCTTTTCCGTAAGCTTTTCGCGCTGCTTGACACCGAATCTGTGCTGTTCATCAGTTACTACCAGCCCCAGCCTGTTATACTCGACCTTATCCTGTATCAGTGCGTGTGTTCCAACGATCACAGACACATCTCCATTTTTTATATCCTGATACATAAGTCTCTTTTCCTTTACAGTCATGGAACCAGTCAGCAGACCGACAGATATTCCATACGGCTCGAACTGAGCGTGAAGCTCCTTGTAATGCTGCACTGCCAGAACCTCTGTTGGTGCCATTATAACGCCCTGCCAACCACTGACCGCAGCGGCAAAAAGTCCCACAGCAGCCACAATGGTTTTGCCGGATCCGACATCACCCTGTATCAGCCTGTTCATGACATGATCCGACGACATATCCTCCAGCATATCACGAACAGCGTTCATCTGGGCATTTGTCAGTGTAAAACTAAGTTTTTCTATAAAACGCCTTACTTCTTCGTCACAAGATATAACACATTCATTTCTATAGCCGGCAAAATCCGACTTTAACCTGTGCATATCCGATATAAATCCATAAAATTCATCAAATGCAATTCTCTTTACTGCCAGTTTGAGGTGATACTCATCCGCAGGAAAATGTATGGAAGCTACAGCCTCCGGAAGATCCATTATCCCATACTCTGAGAGTACATCTTCAGGGAGATAATCCACCAGTCCTGACGCTGCCGGAAGGGCGTTTCTAGCCGCTTTCTGGATGGTCTTTGATGTTATTCCCGGCGTCACGGTGTACACCGGCTGCCATACATTTGTCAGCTCACTGTATTTGTCCGGGGTGTAATACTCCGGCTGTGTCATTGTCATCATGCCGCTTTTGTATGAAACTTCTCCGGAAAATACAAACTCCTGACCTATATGAAAGAAATTACGCAAAAAAGGACAATTAAACCACATCAGCTTAATTGTCCCTGAAAAATCTTTTGCATAGACAATGGATATGGTTAACCCTCTGACCTTTCTGACTTCAACTCTGCTGTTGATCATCACCCTGACCGACTGCCGCATTCCAGTCTGCAGGTTCTCTATATCAACAGGATCCTCATAGGATATATACGTTCTGGGGTAATACATCAAAAGATCAGACACTGTATATATCCCCAGCTTAGACATGGCTGCCGCCGTCTTATCGCCTATTCCCTTTATCGTCTTTATCGAGTCGCCAAGTACCATATATCCACCTCATAACAGATATATATCTGTCTATTCAACCGAAACTATATAATAATATATAGGCTGTCCTCCATAGTAATGCTGAACATCCACATCCGGATATGTCTCCTCGACCCTGTCTGCCAGTTTCTCCGCATCCTCATCAGAAACATCAGCACCGCTGTAAATGCTTATAACCTCAGCCTCATCATCCACCGCATCAGCAATAAGATCAAATGTGACCTGTTCAATATCATTTCCGACACTGACAAGTCCCTTGTCTCCTATGCCCATGATATCTCCCTCTTTGATAGCCTTGCCGTCTATAGACGTATCCCTCACTGAGTATGTCACCTGTCCACTCTTCACATTCTTCACTGCAGCCTTCATGGATGATCTGTTCTCCTGGACATCCACAGTGCTGTCAAATGCTATCATAGCGCTTATTCCCTGTGGTGCATTTGCTGTAGGTACAACGATTATATTCTTGTCCTCGCACAGGGTTGCCGCCTGGTTTGCTGCAAGCACAACGTTCTTGTTATTTGGAAGTATAAATATATTCTCCGCATTGACCACATCTATGGCATTGAGCATATCTTCAGTACTAGGATTCATTGTCTGACCGCCCTCAATGACATAATCTGCTCCAAGCTCCTCAAAAAGCTTCTTCAATCCATCTCCCATGGATACTGTTATAAATCCATATTTCTTGCGTGGCTCTGCATGTGCTGTCTTTCTCTGCTGTCTCTCCTCTTCCTGCTTCTCCGCTTCATCGCGCTCAGACTGACTGATAACTCTCTCGTGATGCTCTATACGCATATTGTCGATCTTCATATTTGTAAGATAACCAAGGGTGAGTCCCTTCTCAAACGCCTGTCCTGGATGATTGGTGTGAACATGGATCTTCACTATATCATCGAGGGATACGCAGACGATAGAATCTCCTATGGACTCAAGAAAACTCTTAAGGTCGTCCTCCTCGGCCTCACCGTAAGTTTTTTCAAGATTTATTATAAATTCTGTACAATATCCAAACTTTATATCAGCTGTAGAAATCCCATCATTTCCTGCACCAGTGCTGGACTTCTTTACATTGACCGCTCCTGTACTCTTGTTGAGTTCCACTGTCACACGGCCCATGAGACAGTCCACAGCGCCCTTGAGGACCACCATAAGTCCCTGTCCGCCTGAGTCAACAACTCCTGCCTCTTTCAACACCGGAAGCATCTCAGGTGTTGAATCGAGAACCGCATCACCATACTCTATAACCTCATCACAGAACTGCTCCAGTGACATATCTGCATCTGCACACTCTCTCGCCTTTGTAGCAACGCCCTTTGCAACAGTGAGGATAGTTCCCTCCTTTGGCTTCATGACAGCCTTGTACGCTGTCTCAACTGCCTTTTGAAATGCATCTGCTATATCGTGTACATCTATAGATCTGCTGTCCTGAACCTTCTTGCTGAATCCTCTTAAAAGCTGGGATAATATAACACCTGAATTACCCCTTGCACCTCTAAGTGAACCTGTCGACATCGCCTTTGCAATAGATTTCATATCATCAGGAGCTGCTTCAACCTCCCTGACCGCTGACAGTATCGTTAATGTCATATTGGTTCCAGTGTCTCCATCAGGCACAGGGAATACATTCAATTCATTTATATATTCCTTATTCTTATCCAGGTTGTTAGCACCCGCTATAAATGCTTTCTTGAGCGTAAGTGCATCGATCGTATTACTCACTTCTCTGTATCCTCCAAACTAATCCATTACTTAATCCATTACTTTTACATCTTCGACAAACACATTGATCTGACTTACCTTGAATGAAGTGAAATCTTCTACCTTATACTTCACTGACTGCATCAGGTTGTCCGTGACAGCCTTTATACTCACGCCATAAGCCACAACTATATGAAGTTCTATCACAATGTCGCCATTCTCATCAAATCTTACATTCACGCCTCTCGACACATTGTCTCTTCGAAGCTGTTTTACTATTCCATCCTTGACACTGACGATTCCCATTCCTACAATTCCAAAACAGTCAAGGGCTGTCAGTCCTGCTACCTGAGCCACAACACTCTCATCTATGCTTACCTTTCCGTTATCTCCATTTATATACTCTTTCATGGCTAACTCCTTTCTATCGAGTTAATTACATAGTTATTTATTGATTATATCATAGTTAAGCAAAATTTCAAGAAATGACGCTATCTCACAGTGCATTTCCATTATTTACATATGAGTTCTCACCCTATTCCCATGTGTCGCATCCCTCATAATTCAATATTTTTCATTAAAATAAATTTTATGCTTGCATATAGAAAAATAATCTGCTATTATATGTCTTGTTGTGAACTTAGAAGGTAAGTTGGTTTATTCAATTAGTTTATTCATTGAAGGAGGTGCTATTATGGCAAAATGTTCAATTTGTGATAAAGGTGCTCATTTCGGTATCAAAGTGAGCCACTCTCATAGAAGAGCAAACAAGATGTGGAAGTCAAATGTTAAAGCTGTTAAGGCTGTAGTTGATGGAACACCTAAAAAGATTTATGTTTGCACATCTTGCTTAAGATCTGGTAAGGTCGAGCGTGCATAATATTTGCATAATATCACCGATTCAGTTCTGATAAAATAAGAGCAGTGATTTATAAGATCGCTGCTCTTATTTTTTTGTCCCATACTCATTGACAATCGATTGCCCTCATACCAGGCACACTCGCCCCCTGCATGCCACTACCCTATCTGCATGAAAATATATATGATAATAAAAGCAGTATCACTATGATCAGAAACTGGACAAACCCACTTATAAAATATCCGATCACAACTCCAACCGCCGTAAAAAAAAATGCATAACCACAATATTTACGCCAAATAAAAATCACCACCATAATGATTTACTATCATTATATGTGGTGATTCTTTAATAATGCAGAATTACTGTACTACTTTATCCTCCGACTGTGCCATCTCATCTATAGCCTGATCCACTGCATTCTCCTCGTCTGTTTTGTCTTTCCTGAAAAGCCCTACAACCTTGTCAATAACCTCCGGGGCCATATCGATTATCTTGGTCACAGCATCCTGATTCTTAAGGTTGACAAGCCTTGTACTGCCATTTGCTATGACAAGCACCGCTGATGGGCTCATCTTTGCACCTATACCTCCAGCTGCTTTGTTGCTGTCCTGCTTGTTGAACGCACCGGCTGCCATGCCGAAATTCACATCTACAAGAGGAATTATGATCGTGTCACCCACGTATACAGGCTCCCCAACCACTGACTTTGATGAAATAAAACCATCCATGCCGTTAAAAAGTGTACTAAGCGTTCCTTCAATATTGTTATTTGCCATATCAATTTCCTCCCGATATCTTCTTAAAGCGTGATATTGTTATCTTTACATTCTTATTCCATATAACTTTGAGCACACACCACCCAACCGACCACACTATTATCCGACCCTTCATCATGAAATCTCCTTCAAGTATCTCATTCTCAAAATCCGGTGTTATGTCAATGTGATCGTAATACAGTGGAAACAGAACACTCATGTATCCGAGATTCTGTCCCGTGGATGCCGGATCTCCGGTTCCATAGGTTATCTGTCCCTTGAGCACAGACGGCTTAAGATGCTTTAACAATGCTATAAGCTGGACTTTGGCGACTCTGAAAGCCTCCTTTGTTCTCACATTGTTCACAAGTTTAGTATAGCCATCTTTTTTCTTTTTAAGACCTGATACTTTCTCAGATATATTTTTATATTTGTCTGCTATATGCTTGCACAAAGAATCTATCTTTCTGCCTATCTTTCCAAATATACCTTCTGTTTTCTTCTCAAACTCTTTGTCTTCAAGAAGAAACTCCCTGTCCTCACTGTCCGCCGATGGGAAATTCCTCTCAAATTCTAAATCTCCTTCAGTTGTATTTTCTATATCTTCTATATTGTTGGCTGTATTATCAATATCTGTATTATCAATATCTGTATCCAAATTTCCCGCTTCTATACTATTGTCATCGTAATCATCAGCAGGTCTGGCACTCTTTTTCCCTCTTCGCGGCTCTTTTTTTTCTGAGCCAAACAGCGTACCGCCAAACAGTCTCAGCCTGTAATTCAGTCCTTCCCCCTGATCATACACCAGTTTGAAGCACAGCACAAACCCAAGCCATCTAGCCGTCAGCTTCGCCCATATATCATCCTGCTTTCTGACATACATTTTATATCTGACAGGGGCAAACAGAACAAGCAGTGCAAGCAGAAGCACCAGCCCTATAATCGACAACACTATTATTAGTAATATTTTTAATATCAGTAAGACTATATGCATGTTCCATCCCCTTAGACTTCAGCGTCAAAGAAACCTTTCACGTCGACATCTCCAGTCTTTCTATATATATCATCTATAATATCCCTGACGAGCCATATAGCCTGGACTCTGGAAGGTGCGGCACCAACTATATGTATAGAATTCTCCATATCTCTGTACACCTTCTGTCTGAGCTCATTGAGTTCATATATCTCTAGTATTCCATCGTCAAAGAGCGGAAGCGTCACAACAAACACCCCCGGCACATATCTGACCTTATGAAATCTTCTTATTCCTCTGACCATTCTTATGATTTGCCGGTCTCTCGCTCCTCCGACATAGAATTTATCGTCAATGACCATCCTTTTCACCTGCTAACGCCCCAGCTTGGACGTATAGATAATACATACTATTAGTTTATTCTTCCATCATCTGTTTTATCACTATATAATCAGCCAAAAGCTCGCTCTGCTCCCTGCACCTTGAGAGTGCTCCCTGAATATACTCTTTGATCTCATCCGTTGTATTGAAAAATACAGGAATATTTGAGAGTATCTTCGCCATGATAGCCCTGTTCACCGTCATGGAATTACCAGTAAACAGCTCTGCGAACTCATTTGCCAGCTTCTCTTTGCAGGCAGCGATATAATCACTGTCGACCTTGAGAACCCCTGCTATCGCAACGTTGCTTATATCAACAAACATACTTCCGGACAGTAACTTGTCCATCGTCTCAAGAGCTCTGAAAGTCGCCTCAAGGCCATTTTCTGCTATCTCTTCCATATATCCTGTCGTTATGTCATAAACTGCCGATTCCAGCATGACCTTATGCTCTCCCGCATTCTCCTGCTCACCAACTATATCGTTTAGCATGGTGTATACAGCCTCAAGATCGCCATCATCAGCCTTCATGGCATTTGCAATGACATCCATAGCCTTATGACACTTGTCTGACGTATCATCCCTTGCAGAGATAGCTAGAAGCATGACATACAGATCGTTCACCAGTTCCACGATGAGCATATACTCTGTAACCACTGAATTGAGGAACTGTGCACTCCTGTCAAGCACATCAGCAAGCTTTCTGTAATTCTCAGCATCAAGATCTGTATAATCAGCGTTCTTAAGTATTCCAAGGGCTGTGTAGAGATCCGGATACTCAGTCTCAAATCCCTCCGGAAGCTTTATAAGGGCTGTGCTCTCAACCATATCTATAAACTGATCTAGAGATTCCTTCTCCACCCCATTGTATATATCAAGAGTATCTCCAAGTATATCGTAAAATCTGTTCTTTGTCATACGGATGGGAAGCTGACCTATGAGAGACTGCAGCTTGGAGTTGATCGCCACCTTGTCCGAATCGGCAAACACAAATCTGAATATCTCATCCGCGAATTCACTGACATCAATCCCGTCAAGTTCAGCCTGAAGATCATCCGTCATATTCTCCTGGTAGCTGTATTCTTTTCTATTTAAAATATATTCATACATCTCGAAAGCATCCGTGTATGATGTGAGCACCTTCATCTTGCTCGTGATCGTATCCCTCACCTCGGATATCAATCTGATGTCAGCGTCAGCTGCCTGATACTTGCCGTCATGAGCTTCTGTCTGATAATCTGCAATGTAGTCGCTCACCAGCTTATCTATTACTGTCTGGCAATGTGCTATATATGGATCGTCCGGGATATCACCATCCAAATGCATATCCTTGAGTGTCAGATAGTTTAGTGTGAACTTATGGCATGCATATTCAAAATTCGCCTTGAATGCAACATCTGCAAATAATCCCAAATTACTATCAAGATCCTTCTTTCTCTGTATATCAGTTATCAATTTCTTCTCTTCGTTATACATCTTTTAATCCCTCTGATTTTTTATATTTTAGTTGTGTGTATGTGTGAACAGATGATCCTGACAGTATTCCTTGTTGCCGGTACACTTTGAACAGTATCTAAACTGAAGATCCGGATATTCCTTATCCGTTCTTCCGCACACTACACACCTGTGTCCTATATTCTCTCTTTTTGCGTTTCGTACCTGTCTGTTGTAATTTCGCCGTCTCTTCATCTGCTTAGGGGCAAATCTTCTGAAGTTCTTCGTGCTCAGGTAAAAGATCACGAAGCTTACAAGAGACATAGCAATGTTCACACGTCCCATGAATGTCTCCTGGGTGAAATAATACAGCGTCATCAGTATATATACTATCGACAAGTATTTCATCTTGATCGGAATGATCATCGCGTAAAGCACGCTCATATCGGGATAACAGAGTGCTATAGCGAGGAATATCGACAACAATATATAATAGGTCGATGCATATGACACAATGGTTCCCGAAGATGCCAGATATATTCTATTTGACGTGTAACTGTAATGGAAAACGTAATAACACAATATATGTGCTATCATCAATCCAAGCATTGTAAATATCATAGAACTGAACATGTAAAGATTATACAGGAACGGTCCTATCGTCCTCTCCAGCAGAGTTCCAAGACTGTAGTAGAAAAACAGCATGACAAATGTAAGTATGCTGAAATCCATACTTGGTGGGGTTATGATCCATGTGACAAGTCTCCACACCTGTCCATGCATAACCGCTCTCGGATCGAGAGTGAGCATAAATAAAACATTCGGACAGAAAACTAGGAGCAGATATCCTATACCATATCCTATGATAAGGTACAACGTAAGGTTTCTTATGGCATACCTGCCAAACTTTCTCTCCATATTACTAATAAGGTTCATATAATATCTCCAATCGTAATTCAAACTACACCTTTAGAATTATATAATATAAAAAATGAGTTTACAACCGTATAATAATTAAGTTTTTCTAACCTGGCCTGTGTTATATCAGATACAAATACCGCCGGACATGCTCTGCTCCGCTAAAAAACATCATCGAGTGCACTCCGACGGACAGAATCATTTCTGAAGGTCTACATATCTTATCTCCATCGATTCCGCGAGAATAGTCTTATACAGATCAGGATTGAACTTGAACAGGTCATTTGGCGAAACTCCCGTATTCTTCAATACATCCTCAAATGTGTCTCCCTCTTTGACTGAATATATAAGGAAGTCTTCCTCCTCAATAACCGGAATGCACACCTCGTCCCCGGGCTGCATATTGTATACATTGATATATGGATTTGCGGAGATGATTTCACTCAGCTTTACCTTATATATCTTTGACAGCTTATACAGTGTGTCGCCCTTCTTTACCACATGGATGACGCCATTACATGTATCAAAATTCATACTTTACCCCTGAAAGCTTTTTTATAATATATTCTGTTTCGTCCCCTTTGTTACTCCAAAAGAGTCAAAATTTTACACTTTTTCTGAATGGTTAAGTTTTTATAAAGTCATTGTATTTTTTCAAACGCTACACTATAATAAAGTAGCTTTATCGGCAGAAATGTCGAAATCAAACACATTCAACACACAAAAGAAATTGGAAGGGTTGTTTTATGTACACATTAGGAATTGATATTGGATCAACAACAGTTAAGGTTGCTGTCCTCGATAAGGACAACAAGATACTTTTCTCCGATTACAAAAGACATTTTGCAAATATCAAAGAAACACTTAAGGATCTTGTACAAGAAGCAAAGGATGCCCTCGGCGAGAACGAGGTCAATCCATGTATCACCGGTTCTGGTGGACTGGCACTCGCCCAGCTCATCGGTGTGCCATTTACCCAGGAGGTAGTCTGTGTATCAGAGGCACTGCAGGACTATGCACCACAGACCGACGTGGCAATAGAGCTCGGCGGTGAGGATGCCAAGATCATATATTTTACAAACGGAATCGAACAGCGTATGAACGGCGTATGTGCCGGAGGTACCGGTTCTTTTATCGACCAGATGGCTACTCTTCTTCAGACTGACGCATCAGGTCTTAACGACTATGCAAAGGACTATGATACCATCTATCCTATCGCTGCAAGATGTGGTGTATTTGCCAAGACAGATATACAGCCACTCATCAACGAAGGAGCTACAAAGCCAAACCTGGCCGCATCCATATTCCAGGCCGTTGTCAATCAGACTATATCAGGTCTTGCATGTGGTAAACCAATCAAGGGAAATGTTGCATTTCTTGGTGGTCCTCTCCATTTCCTTCCGGAACTGAAGAATGCATTTATCCGAACACTCAATCTTACAGGTGACGCCATCATAGATCCAGGACACTCACATCTGTTCGCCGCAGTAGGTGCTGCCATGAACTCCAAACCTGAGGTGTCCATGACGCTCTCAGAGCTCATCCACGCTCTCTCCCAGGAACTCAATCTCTCCTCTGGTGTGGAGAGACTTGCACCTCTTTTTGAGAGTGATGAGGATTACGAAAAATTCAAGGCAGATCACAACAAATACGCTGTAAAGCGCGGTGATCTCGCTACATATAAAGGAAACTGTTTCATCGGTGTCGACGCAGGTTCAACCACAACCAAGGTTGCCCTCGTCGGAGCTGACGGCGAACTTCTCTACGACTTCTACAGCAGCAACAACGGAAGTCCGCTGAACACTACTATCAGAGCTATAAAGGATATATACAGTAAGCTTCCTGAAGGTGCAGTGATCGCAGGATCATGCTCCACAGGCTACGGTGAGGCTCTTATCAAGCAGGCTCTCTCACTAGATTTCGGTGAGGTTGAGACCATAGCCCACTATACAGCCGCTGCATTCTTTGACCCTGAGGTAGATTGTATACTTGATATCGGCGGTCAGGATATGAAGTGTATCAAGATCAAGAACGGCGTAGTAGATAACGTTATGCTGAACGAGGCATGCTCATCTGGATGTGGATCATTCATAGAGACATTTGCAAAGTCACTGAACTACGATATCGCAGATTTCGCGCACATCGCCATAACAGCGAGAACACCTATAGATCTCGGTTCAAGATGTACAGTCTTCATGAACTCAAAGGTTAAGCAGGCCCAGAAGGAGGGCGCATCCGTGGCTGATATATCCGCCGGACTCGCCTACTCCGTCATCAAAAATGCCCTGCTCAAGGTTATAAAGCTCACGGATCCAAAGGATCTCGGAAAAAACATCGTGGTACAGGGTGGTACCTTCTACAACGATGCGGTTTTAAAGAGTTTTGAAGTCATATCAGGAAGAACAGCGATAAGACCTGACATCTCAGGTATCATGGGTGCTTTTGGTGCTGCCCTCATAGCAAGAAACAAATACAAAGAGGGATTTGTCACGACCATGCTCCCTATCGAGGAGATAAGAAAGCTCACATACGAGAGCTCCATGACAAGATGTAAAGGATGTACGAACAACTGTCTCCTCACCATAAACAAATTCTCAAACGGCAAGAGGTTCATCACCGGAAACAGATGTGAGAAGGGTGTAGGTCTGAAGAAGAACGCAGACAACATCCCTAACCTCTTTGAATATAAGCTTGGAAGAATATTTGGCTATGAATCACTTAAGCCTGAGGAGGCAAAGCGCGGTGTGATAGGTGTTCCACGTGTACTCAACATGTACGAAAACTATCCTTTCTGGCACACATTCCTCACAAAGCTTGGATTCTCAGTTGTACTCTCTCCTAAGTCATCAAGAGATATATACAGCCTTGGTATCGAGTCCATACCTAGTGAGTCAGAGTGTTACCCTGCCAAGATCTCACATGGGCATGTCATGTGGCTGCTGAAGAACGGAATCAAATCCATCTTCTACCCATGTGTACCGTATGAGATGAACGAGACTCCTGAGGCAAACAATCACTACAACTGCCCTATCGTTGCTTCTTATGCAGAGAACATTAAGAACAACATGGAGGAACTCAAGGCTGATGACATAACATTCATCAGACCTTTTGTGGCACTGGACAATGAGGAAGCTCTCGTAAAGCGAATGTATCGTGAGATGTCCAAGTACTATGATGTGACAATGGACGAGATTGGAAGTGCCATACATGCTGCGTACGCAGAGGCAGAGAAGGTCAAGGAAGATGTACGTGCAAAAGGTGAAGAAACCCTCAGATACATTGATGAACATGACATGCTCGGTATCGTTCTGGCAGGTCGTCCATACCACCTTGATCCTGAGATCAACCACGGTCTACCAGAACTCATCAACTCATACAAGATCGCTGTCTTTACCGAGGATTCAGTCGCACACCTTGGAAAGGTTGAGAGACCTCTTATCGTCTCCGACCAGTGGATGTACCACTCAAGATTATACAAGGCAGCTAACTATGTAAAAACCTGTGACAATTTGGAGCTCATACAGCTCAACTCATTCGGCTGTGGTCTGGACGCTGTAACAACTGACTGTGTCAACGATATACTTACCAAGTCAGGCAAGATATACACTGTCCTCAAGATCGATGAGGTCAGCAACTTGGGTGCAGCAAGGATCAGAATCAGATCCCTCATAAGCGCGGTCAACTCAAGACATGAACAGCACTACAAGACATGTCCGTCAAGCAGTGCCATCAACAGAATAGAATTTACCAAGGAGATGAAGAAGGACTATACAGTTCTTGCACCTCAGATGTCTCCTATCCATTTCGATCTTCTTGCACCTGCATTCAAGTGCATGGGAATCAACATTGAGATCCTGCCGGATGCAACCAAGGAGACGATAGATGTTGGTCTGAAATATGTAAACAACGACGCATGTTATCCATCTCTGATCGTTGTCGGACAGATGATGAGCGCCATCACTTCAGGAAAGTACGATGTGAACAAGCTGGCTGTCATCATGAGCCAGACAGGAGGCGGATGCCGTGCAACAAACTATGTAGGATTTATCAGACGTGCCCTCTCCAAGGCAGGCTACGGTCAGATACCTGTAATAGCACTGTCAGCCCAGGGCTTTGAGAAGAACTCAGGTTTCAAGATAAGCTACAAGGTCGTAAAGCGTGCAATGCAGGCTCTGATATACGGTGATGTATTCATGAGATGTCTGTACAGGACAAGACCTTACGAGAAGGAAAAGGGTTCGGCAAATGCACTCCATGAGAAATGGAAGAAGGTTTGTCTGGAGAGCCTTACAAAGACCGGAAGCAACGCAGTATTCAAGAAGAATATACAGGGAATCGTCCACGACTTCGATACTCTTCCACTCCTTGATATCAAGAAGCCTAGAGTCGGAATTGTTGGAGAGATACTTGTAAAGTTCCTGCCATCAGCCAACAACCACTTAGTTGACCTGCTGGAAGCAGAGGGAGCAGAGGCTGTTATGCCAGATCTCCTGGACTTCTTCATGTACTGCTTCTACAACAACAATTACAACTATGAGTTCCTTGGCAAGACCAAGAAGGGAGCCATAGTCAGCAACACTGTTATAAAGGTTCTGGAATCCTTCAGAAAACCTGCAAGGGATGCTCTTGAAAAGAGTAAGCGATTCGAGGCTCCTGCCCATATCGAAAAGCTTGCTGCCTATGCAAGACCAATCGTATCCATTGGTAACCAGAACGGTGAGGGATGGTTCCTTACAGGTGAGATGATAGAGCTCATAAAGAGCGGTGCTCCGAACATCGTGTGCGCACAGCCATTTGCATGTCTTCCAAACCACATCGTGGGCAAGGGTGTTATCAAGCATCTGCGTGAGGCATATCCTGAGGCAAACATCGTGGCTGTCGACTATGATCCTGGTGCATCTGAGGTCAATCAGGTAAACAGAATCAAGCTCATGCTCGCCGCAGCTAACAGGAATATGAATAAATAAAAGCATCCTTAAAATTTATATAATACAAATCTCCGGCATACAGTATGAATTACGTAACATTTCATTAGTAATTAATACTGCGTGCCGGAGTTTTTTGTGCTACCATATACTCTTATTTATGACTCAATGATCAGGCTATGACATATTCCTTTCTGTCACAATTCTCGAAAAGCTCATAATCAAGTCTTCTCTGTATCTGTGAATGAATGAAGCGAACTCCCATACCGTTCTCTGCTGCTTCCTTTGCCAGCTTATGTTTTGCTGCCTCTGAAATCTTAAGCTTAACGCCGTAGTAATCAGAAAGCTTTCTGACAGGGCTTATTCTCTTGTCATTTAATATGGCATAGAAGTCATCCTCAGTCATCTCCCTGAGCTGAACAATCGAACCTATACGCCCCGCTATTTCACATCTCACATTTGCATACTGTACAAGATCCTCCTGTGTGAAGGTGCTGCCATAACCGTCAAATGCAGCATTTTTATTCTCTACGCCAAAGCCGATCGCACGGCTATTATTTACCGCAAATTTCTTTGCTCTTACCATACTCTCAAAGGAGCCAAGGAACACAAAGCTGACATTTGATGTGTCAATATCAAGTATCGGCTCGCCGTTTGAAGGATTTCCGTCAAAATGCACCATGTCACCCTCAAGAACCTTCAGCAGCTCATTCTGGACTATGTAGCTGTAATGTCTGTCGTCCGCGTCCTCAAACATCTTGTCGGCCTCATCGAGGACGATGATCAGATGGCTCATCTTATCCTTATCCACACCATCGAACAGATTTCGAACCTTTGTATTGCCCTTCCAGCCAGTGCCAGTCAGCGAAGTGGCATTGTGTATCACTATGTTCGGATACAGTTTTGCAAGCTGTCTGAATATCTCAGTCTTGCCACAGCCTGTCGGTCCTGCGAAGAGAACATTCTGTCTCCTGCCATTTACATGATTCCAGAGAAGCATGGCAGCTGCCTTCTTCGCTTCCTTCTGACCATATACTCTGCGGTCAAGATATTCATATATCTTCGCCGGCGAGCTCAATATTCCTTTTGCATCAGTGCTTCTTTTATCAGACTGTGTCTTTGTTTTGGATGGATTATCTCTGTCTATCTCCTTGGAAGCAGCATATCCGGCAGTTCTTGCATTTCTATCCGCCGCTTTTGCATCACAAGGGATATGATCTTTACTTGAACGCTCATAAGCACAAAGCAATGTCGCTGCCATGTCCTCCACGTCACTGTCTCTAAGTGTAAGATTCTCAAGTGCAGTAAAAAGCAGTTCACCAATCTGACCGCTTGGCAGATGCTGCCATACATCATTTAATTCATTTACTTTATCAAGTGCCCGGTAATACTCTTCGTCGGACATCTCATCAAAATCCCCAGCCTTTGCTTTCTTTGTGAAATCTACTGCCGGATTTGCAATGCTTCTGTTTCTGTATCCATTTGATGTTGCTCTAAGTAATTCCTCGTAAAGTTCTCTCATATTGTCGATCTTCATATGCATTTTCTCCTTTCGTCTTGCCCCATGAAACAGCTCACTGTCTGTGCCACATGGGATATTCTTTATTTGATAAACACAGTATAACTACAGCAATATTTAAGCTCGTAAAATTTACGAAGAAAAGCCACCAATCTGTGCCAATACAGATTGATGGCCTATAAACCAATGCAGCTATTTTACTTTTTGGCTTTGAAATGTCATTCTCAGCTGTTTTTTCCTTTCTGCTTTCTCCTGCTCCCTGTCGAACGCTTCAAGCGTAGCTCTTATATCTGACTCATCAATATCTCCATATAATGCAGAGCTTCCTGCCGCCTTGTCTGATATACCTGCCGCCTCCGCTTTTACATTGTCATAATCTTTGAAATACTTAAGAAAAACCTCCGGACAGCCTGCCGGTGCATCTCCATTATACCGCCTGTATTCCTCCATGGAGTCAGCCTTATAATCATAATTTCTAAACCAGCTCACCGCCTCTGACATACCAGGGAACACATTTTCATCAAAGGAGCCTTCCTGAAACGCCGAAAATTCAAATGCACTTCCGCCATCTGTTCCGTAGAAATATACCACGCCGAACTCACAGTTACTGGCAAGTCTCACATCGGCATTCTCCGCAAACTGCCTTTTGCCTATGAGAAATATTCCGCCGCCTGTATCATTGTCAATCCACATCGGCATAAAGACATTCTGGTAAACAGAAGCTCTCTTATCCGAATTCAGTCTGTCACGGACATTATCACACGCATTGTAATATTCATCCCATGTCGTATAACCGCCGGGGATTTCAACATAGCCTGTACCGCCAGAAAATGGATTATCCCCCACATATCTGAAATACGCATCCATTATGTCCATACTTTTATCCTTCTTGCGGGGCCTGCCTCCATTTGAAAAGCCTGCATCATAAAGCAGTGTATGCACATCGACGGTTAATATGTCTCTCTGCAGGTTCTCCGTGAGCTTATCAAGAAATTCCGCTTCAAAGAACCGGTCCGCTTCAATGTTGAATTTTTCATAGTTCTCTTTTCCAAGCTGCCTTAATCTTGCAAGTCTCAGTGCAGCTCTCCCACATCCTGCAAATACATCATCTCCAAATGTCTGCTTTCCAAATTCTGTAAAATATGCCAGTGACTTCTTGTCTGGGATATATTTGCTGTTGCCCGCCCAGAATTCCAGAAGTCTGCTGACATATCCTGCTTTAGATATAATACCATAATAGAAATCCAGGTAAGACGACATAAGCTCCACATACGGATTCTTCTTCTCGCCATCGAATTCAAATGAATCAAGCAGTTCTGACGAGATGCGCCTAAGCATATCTATATCCGCATCTACACCGATGTCAGATTCTGATACCTTGCTATTATCCATATACTTATCAAGCAGTCTCAGTCTGTCACCACACAAGTCACCCTCTGCATGCTTCAACGCTTCACACTCATTTTCAAGTTCTAACCTCACCGTCTCCCATTCGGTTCCCAATTCTGATTTACCACTCTCACCTGGGCGCTCTGATCCATCCGTTTTTTCTTCATAAAATGAAATACTGTCTAACAGCTCAGGCAGACTGTGAATCCTATCAAACGAATCAGAAAGGGTTTTATCAGAAAGCAGCGCTTTTACCAGAAAACGGACATATCTTTTCCTGCTTGCTGCCGTGTCCACCAGACAGTAGTATTCTTCCTTCATCCGAATTCTGAGATTGCTCTCTCTTTTACTTTTCACATATCCATATAAGAAAGAATTCTCCGTATTTTCATGGTAATCCCGTCCTAGTCTGACATAAAAATCTTCTCTGAAACCAGCCACGCCCTACGCCTCCTCCCGAAGCTTCTTTATCGCATCTATCTGCTTCTTTATACTGATGTATGTCCTTGCGCAATTATCTGCATCGGTATACAAAGTCTTGCCCCGCCTGCCAAGGAATACATCCAGCATGCCCTCCACCAGGATATCAAATATCGTAAGCGGATACCTCATATCACGGGATTCATCAGTATAAAACAGCTCACGAAGCCTCAGATATCTGGTACAGAACCCTTCAGTATCAGGAAATGTCTGTCTGAACCGCTTCTCACTCTCATCCCATCTGACTGCCAGCTCATCAAAATATCTGTTAAGCTCTGCCATGTCCGGATCATTTGCATCGGCATCCACATATTCACTCATGACCGCTTCTATCTCTTCTTCGGTCATGGCATTGTCCTCTGCCTCATCCAGAAACTCATCATACATCTGCATCTGTTCCTGACAGTACGTATCAAGTCCATCCTTCATGCTCTGGGTAAGGCTGTCTCCGATATCTTTCCCGGTAATCGACTCATATGCCATGCTGAATATTTCAAACAAACCAGATGCTCCTCTGACGCCAAAATAAGCCTCCCCCCAGAGCTCATCATATCTTTTCTCGATTGGTCTTACAGAAAACTCTCTCACTCTTTTTGCATGAAGGTAAAGCTGCTGAAATGAATCGGCATACGGTTCAGCATAGATTTGTTCAACCCACTCCATCTCGCTTGTCATGAGCAGTATCATGCAGTAGAGATAATCATGTATAAATTCTTTGAATCTTGTCGGCATACATGGAATTTTCTCTTCCGATGCTTTTTCTTCCGAAGCTTTTTCTTCTGTCGCTTTCATTTTGCAAAAGTCATCATCCGAAATCCCATTATCTTTTATCGTTTCGTCACTCTCTATCCACAGTCTGTTTCTTATACCATAGCTGTCCATGGATTTTACCAGCTCATTTACAAGCTTTTCCACAGCCGTAGCTTTTCCCATTTCTCCTCCTGCCAGAGCGCCTGACAGAAAAGCCGAAACCTTGTTGTCTCTTCCGCTTACAGCCTGATCCAGAGCCGATTCCAGCTCCCGAAACTTATTCTTGCGGAATTCTATATTTTTCCACTCTTTGTCCGATATTCTCAAAGCGATCACGACCTCTTCTTTCTATATAATAATAGGCAAATTCACTATCAAGCCAACTTTTAAACTAATCTTTTGAAATGATTACGAGATCAATCAGATTAATCTACGTCATCAAACCTTAAGCTCATCTGTGTCTCCTTAAGTGATTTCATTTTGCGCTCTGTGATCTTGTCTAACTCGCCAACAGTTCCGCACAGGAGAGGTGACTTAGGATCGTAGCATGCACAATTTGCTTTCACCGCAGCCTCAGAATAGTTGGCATAACAGTATCTGCAGCCGTTTAAACAGGTGTTATATGAGCCTATCTCCACGCTCTCCATACATCCACACTCCGGACGCTGCACCTTATCCTTTGACACCTTTATATCACAGCCTATGATCTCCTCGATGAGCTTCTTATCTATGCAGCAGTTATGCTCAATTCCGCATTTTTCAAGGTCTATTATCTCCGCACATGTCGCAACCACCATACCGTGGCTCCTTGCTATGTCGGCGATGGTCTTTGCAAATGTCTCAAGCTCGTCATGACTCATCTCATATCTGTCCACTGCCTCCATATTCTTCTTGTTCTTGGCATATATGTCGACAAAGCTTATGACACACTTCTCAGTACATCCGTCAAGTGCCTCAGCGATCTGTGTAAATGCCTTTATGTGGTACTCCGGAGAGTATTTCTTCGTGAACACTATCGGATCATATCTCCAGATAATGCGCTTTTTCCCTATCTTTTCTGCAAGCTGCTTAAATGCCGGAATCAGCTTTTCTTTCTTATCAGGCAGATTTGCCTCCATATCCCTTCCGTATCCGGTCAGCGTGAACTGGAAATAATACTTGTACGCAGCCAGTTCATCAAGTCTTGGAAGCATCGGTATCGGATTCTTTGTCCAGAACACTATGCAGTCCACCACATCCGGCGAGAGATCAATCCTGCTTATCTGATGAGCGTTCATGGGATTCCTGACATACAGGAATCCCTCCTTTATTCTGTTGTAGAACCACTCCGAGTAAAATGTTGGAATATCAGTTCTCCTGCTCGCACTTACTATCATAATTTTAAAATTCCCCTTGTATCTTCCATCGTTATCTGCTTCTTGATTCCTTCAAATTTGACATATCTTCCACAGATCATATTTGCAAATATCATTCTTCTTGCAAATGACTTGGCCATTATCCTGCCATCCTTGTCATAGAGTCCACACTTTTCGCCATTTGGAGTTATGCCATACCGCAGTCTTCCGTCAGCTTCCTCAAACTGCTCTATACAGCCATCGGCTATCAGTCCCTTAAAGATATTATCTATACTGAATACCTCCTGAAGCCCACGTACATTGTCAGGTACATATCCGGTCGTATCGGCAATAAGCTTGATAGCTTTTTCATGAACAGTCCACGGATACATATACATATTTTTTGCAAATTTATAAATATCCTGCGAGAATCCACTCCAGAATGTAAACCCTCTCATGGTTTCTTCAAGTATATCCAAAACTATATTTTTATCGGTAAGTTCTCTGTTGTCAGCCTTTCCTCTTGTTATCTTAAAAACCTGATAGCATATTCCATTTGTGCTGTCCATCGGATAATTGTGAATCTCATCGCTGACATTTGTAAGCTCGTTCCATCTGTCTCTGTCGCATATCTTTTTACTGCCATAAAATATACTGTCAAATGAGTCATCGTCGTCACGTCCAAAAAGCCATATCTTATCCGGGGTATCCGGTGCCCCCACATAACTATGAAACTCGTCATATGTAAAATAACAGCCTCTGTTACTCTCCGGGCTCTCACAGATTACAAGATCATGTCCATACCTCTGCTCACAGTGCATTGGCTGCAGCAGCTCCACATCTATTTCTCTCTGCATGAGGCAGGTTCGCAGGTATGTTCCATAGCGGATATCATATGATTCATTCTGCTCTCTGCACACTCCATCGTCATTTGGGATCTGTCTATATGTGAATGCAACGTATACCGGCTTGTCCTTTATCCTTGAGTGTATTATGTGGGCAAATCTTGACATTGCCTGATATGTATTGTATAGTGACCTGTCCTCCACCTCATTGGGCACAGTGTGAATACATACCTCCTTCGTGGAATGTGGGAAGAAATAAATATCGCTTAGAGGTTCTCTTGGTCTGTTTTCCATATAATTCAGATATTCATTAAAGTCCGTGCATGATTTTATTTCATCCGCCGCTTCATGAAACAAGCCAGAGTGTCTTTCCCCATTTGCGTTGTGCTTATCAGATACAATCTCATTGTATCTCACCATGTCCTGTTCCGGCATGTCAGCCGCTTCCGTGATCCTGTACGGCCAGCGTACCGGGTCTATTCCGGTGTAATCAAGCTTACTTTCCGGTGCTTCGCCCAGCACTCTCGCTGCATAGGACATTCCCCAATAGTCAATACCTGTGCCACAGCCTATGCTTACCGCCTTTATACTTTCAGGATTATTCATATCTGCAAATATATCTGCGTAGGCTCTTGAGAACTGAAATCCATATGCTCTTGCATACTTCATAACATATAATGCGGTTATATGCTCATCATCATAATCCGCAGTTCCCGAATCGAACATATCATGGAACTCTGTAACAAATCTGACTCTCTCCTCTTCGGAAAGTCCTTCTATGTAATTTTCTAATTCAGTATATACTCTTTTCATGTACTCTCTTAAATTTATAACCGACATGGTAGACTCCTTTCTTCTACATCATATAAAGTATAATATATATTCACTTAATGTTTCAATAACATCATGTCGTTATCATAGCCGGTTTTTTCTCTGTGTATTGAGATACGCAGTCTTCTCGGCTGCTTTTTCCAGATAAAGCTTCGATCTTTTTAGACTATCCATACTGCTGTATATCGACAGCCCATGATCCCACATGTACGTGTCAAGCATTCCCTCCACAGCTTTCCTCATCTGTGACAGATAACTATACGGCACCTCATCAGAATATATCATATCCAAAAAACTGGCAAAACGACTGCAAACCTTATCCGAATCTTCCATCTGGTCACACACACAGACGAGTGTTTTACTTTCATCCGCATCATGACCATCCTGTAAAAATTCCTCATCCACAAACTCGTCAGCATCCAGGTTATCATATATCGGCTCCACAATATCAATATCATCAATATCGAAGTCATCCATATCACCCAAGTCTTCCACATCCGTCATGTCATTCAAATCTTCCATATCATTCGAATCCAAGTCTTCAAGCATTTCTTCTTCAATCTCCTGCATCCTTTTATAAACCTTATCGGACATCCAGTCAGGCTTATTGTCAGGATGCGAGTAGTCAAATGCCCAAACACACCATGATATAATACCTGCATCACATATCCAGCCATCCACAACATACTCGAAAATCAGCGTATCCTTATCATTATTTGATTCAAAATCAATACAGCCTGAGAGCAGATTATCAAATGAACCATTTGGAAGGTTATCCATCAGGAATCCGTATTGGGAAAAATCCAATAAAGACATTCTTATCGCAAGATACAGATACATTCTCACATATCTGCAAAAGCTCTTCTGTTCCGGAAGTGCATTTTCCGCTGTTATGTGTCCCAGCCACATCTTGTACCTATATCCATACCGGTCCATGTCTTCCACGAGCTCTGTTATCAGTTTCTCCGCTTTTTCCTCATCAAATCTGCCATTCTCATCAGTCACCAGCGGTCTGATCAAATTACTTCTTCCACTTGCCTCACATTCAAATTCCTTCATGAGCTTCCTGATATTTTCCTTATTATTTTTTAAGCTGCAATACTCTTTACAATTTTCAAATTTCATTTTCATGCCTCCTTGTTTTTGAACACCAGCCAGGCAAATGGCAGGCGATTCATGTCTGATAAACTTTTTTCTGCTTCACTGTTTCTTATTATAGCTATGTATATATTTGTCTCGTAATATTTACGACATGTTTTAAGATGCTTATAAATGTTTGTGGATTTTTCCAAACCTGTGTGCTATTTTGATGTTCTGGATTGTTTTATATATGAGATCTCAAATGAGAGAATTGCAGGAATTCATTTCTCACGTATTCTCATATAAACAAACTACGGAGGTGATAAATCTTGAAACAGCAGCAGCTGCTGGAGTTATATGATACATACTCGAACAACGTGTTCCGTCTGGCCATGAGTTTTCTTGGCAACACGGCGGACTCGGAGGACATTGTTCAGAATGTATATACTAAACTTATAGAAAAAAGCCCGCATATATCAAAGGGCAAAGAAAAATCATATCTGCTCACGATGACGTCAAATATGTGCAGGAATCATCTAAAATCCGCAGCGAACCGTCTAAGCAGCAGCTACGAGGAACTGAGCAGCGACTCTATCGTCAGCGGATTCAATATCGAAGAGCAATCCATGTACGAGGCTCTGGGGAAACTCCCTGACTCATACCGCACTGTTCTTTATCTGCACTACTATGAGGGATATACATTTGGAGAAATTGCAAAGATACTTCACCTGTCACCATCTGCAGTTTCAATGAGAGTATCCCGGGGACGAAAAGAATTAAAAGAAATATTGAAGGAGGAATAACATATGACAAACAAAGACAAGATCAGCGATATTGATGATTTCCAAAACTCAAATACATATAACACGTCTGATGATTCTGATGACAGCAAATTTACAGACTTGTACACTAAAACTATGGATAATGTGACTATGTCTCAGGAAAACAAGGATGTTATACGCGCAAAGCTTGCTGAGCAGTCCCAGACTGGCAGATCTGGACGAAAGCTCATCCGCATAGGAAAGTATTCGGCCATTGCCGCCGCTGTGTGCGCCGTTCTCCTGTGCATCCCAGCGACAAGGACCACTGTCTCGGCTGCCATCGACTACATTAAGCAGACATTCCACCTGGCAAATGGCACCGAGGTGACATACGAGGAAAACAGCGAGGGAAACTCCATACAGTTCACCATATCTACAGATGATGTCAATGGGTACACAAAAGTTGAAAATGGTCGTCTCTACCTTGTTCTCGGAGATACCAAAAAAGATATCACCGACCAGTGCGGTCCTGACAAATATTTCCGTCATGAGATCAAGAATGCGGACGGCTCACACAGCGTCATCCTCATAGGAGGTACACCTGAGAGCTGCGGATGGGCAGAGCTCTTCTTTGACAAGAATGGGAAATATGTATTTAACAACATGAACGTTGAAGACTACAGCGACCCATGGCTTAATGACGCCCTGCATGCTGAGGGTGTTGACACAGGCAACCCTTACCTGGATGATGACCTTTCAGATACATCCGGCAGCGCCGCTGACGGAAATGCAACATATATCGAACAGTAATTTTTCCTCGAAAAGCCATATTAAAAAGCAAAAGATACAAAATTTTTCTAAGCAAGCCTTTTCGATCAAAAAGGGATAAATCATCAAATATTTACCTCATATTTATCCCTTTTTGATGATTTAACCTTGTCTTAGGAAAATTTTGTATCTTTATTTCTTCTATCATATATATATTTAGGAAAATAATCTCTGAATAGGTATCCATTCCGATCATTCTGTGCCGTGAGATTGATATAGAAATCGCTACAGTCTCATAGGTATTCCCTTGTCCTGAAGGTATCTCTTTAGATCTCCTATCTCAAGCTCTTTATAATGGAACAGAGATGCCGCAAGTGCTGCGTCCGCACCGCCCTCTGTCAGGGCATCATAGAAATGATCCTTTGTTCCCGCGCCGCCTGAAGCTATGACCGGGATGTTCACGTTGTCTGCTATAGTTCTGGTAAGCTCTATGTCGTATCCAGCCTTTGTTCCATCGCAGTCCATGCTGGTAAGCAATATCTCTCCAGCTCCAAGCTCTGCAGCTTTCATAGCCCACTCAACAGCATCTATTCCGCAGTCGATACGTCCGCCATGCTTGTATATATTCCAACCGGAACCGTCATCGCGCCTCTTTGCATCGATGGCAAGCACAACGCACTGACTTCCAAACTTATCCGCTGCATCTGCTATGAGTGTAGGGTTATCTATAGCTGCTGAGTTCACGGATATCTTGTCCGCACCCTCTCTGAGTATCGCCTTGAAATCATCAACTGTTCTGATTCCGCCGCCCACTGTAAACGGGATGAATATAGTCTCAGCCACACGCCTTACCATATCAACCACAATATTTCTCTGATCTGAGGAAGCTGTTATGTCAAGGAATACAAGCTCATCAGCTCCCGCCTTGTCATAGGCTGCACCAACCGCAACCGGATCCCCGGCATCTATAAGATTTACGAAATTCACACCCTTTACAACTCTTCCGTTCTTGACATCAAGACATGGTATTATTCTCTTTGTATGCATGCTCTACACCTCCAGGTCGATAAAATTCTTCAGTATCTTAAGTCCAACTTCTGAGCTCTTCTCAGGATGGAACTGACATGCAAATACATTGCCGTGCTCCACAGATGCATGAATCTGAGTTGAGTAGAATGTGGATGCTGCCACATCCTCTGGATTCTTCGCCTTCAGATAATAGGAGTGAACGAAGTATACATATGGGTTCTCAGGAAGCCCCTTGAAAAGTCTTGCCTTCGGATTTACCTCAAGATTGTTCCATCCTATCTGTGGTATCTTGAGCCCCGGTGCATCCGGTATACGAAGAATCTCGCCGTCTAAAATTCCAAGTCCTGTGGCCTCCGGCGACTCCTCGCTGGTCTTGAACAGAAGCTGAAGTCCAAGGCATATTCCAAGAAATGGCTTGTCTGCATCCACAACATCATAGATAACGTTCTCAAGTCCATACTCCCTGATCTTACCCATGGCATCTCCAAAGCTTCCAACTCCCGGAAGTATCACCTTGTCGCTCGCCATGATCACATCTCTGTCTCTTGTGATGACAGCCTCTTCACCCAGATACTGGACTGCCTTCTCAACACTCTTTATGTTACCTGCATCGTAATCCAAAATTGAAATCATCTGTCTCTGTCCTTTCAAAAGTTTTTTCTAGAACCTCAGCTTGCTTCCCTTGCCGCCGCGCTTGCCCGGCTTAACTCTGGTGAAGATTATCTCGTTGTCTCCAACCTTGAAGGTATCCCTTGTGCTTCCCACAAATACCGACTCAAGGACATCGTCACCCTCTAAATTGATGAGCTTGACTCCCGCTGCACCCTTGCCCTTTTCAGGGATCTCGGAGATATCAACTCTTATGTAATATCCTTTTTCTGACTGTGCAATAATAAAATCTCCCTCAGAGAATTTACCTATGTAAATTATATCATCACCGGCCTTTGAAGCGTTTGCAGCACGCCTTGTGGTGTCAAATGCGGAGCCGTCAACAACCTTGGCAAGTCCCTGCTTGCTGACGAACAGCAGCTTGTCCGTCACAAAATGCTCTATGCAATCCATGAACAGAATGTTCTCGTCACCGTTCATGTTGCAGAACTCGAACACCTGGATTCCCTTATCGGCAAGACGTCCTATGAGGCTTCCGCCACCCTTCTTGCTGGTGTTCTTCTTTGCCTGCAGCTTGATTATATCGGCAACCTTTATTGTATATACCTGATTATTGTCGGCAAATACTGCTATCCTGTCAAGATTCTGACACTTCACTGCAAATCTATAATCACGGTTTATCTGCTCTATATTCTTCTCGTATACATTTGCATCTACGACCTTGATATAATAGAATCGGTCGAGAAGTACAGCCACATCTGTGGCCACAACCTCTGCCTTCTTCACAACAACAGTTCCATAATTGTGGATCTGTGTTCTTCTAGGTATGGCATATTTTGCCTTTATCTCAAGCATATCATCTATCATCTGCTGCTTCATGGCATCCCTGGACTCCATGAGCCTTGTATACTTCTTGATAAGCTTCTCAGCGTCAGAAAGTTCCTTCTTGAGGGCATTGATCTCCAGACCTATGAGCTTCTGAAGTCTCATGGCAAGTATCGCATCCGCCTGTTTCTCTGTGAAACACAGGAACTTTGCATCCGCCTCTGAGCCCTTGAATCTGAACTTAACGTTTGATGTATCGCCGTGCATGAGACACGCCTTGGCATCTGCAACCTTTGTACTTCCGCGGAGTATCTCTATGATCAGGTCTATGCAATCGACAGCTGTGAGGAGTCCCATCTTGATCTCTCTGATCTCCTCCTGCTGTGCAAGAAGCTTTCTGTACTTCGTGTCATACAGACCGTACTTGAAATCTGTGTACACCTTCAGTATCTTCTTGAGTCCCATTACCTCCGGCTTGCCGTTGTTGATGCAGTTGATATTCACGCCAAATGTATCCTCAAGGGCTGCCTTCTTATATAATATATTGATAATGTTCTGTATCTCCTCATCAGAAGTTCCCTTCTTCACATCGATACACAGACATTCACCGTTCTTGTCTCCTCTGTCCGCAATATCCACGACAGCTGGAAGTTCTCTGTTCCTGACAAGCTCTGCAACAGTATCGAGGAACTTGGCGGTGCCTCCGATCATGGTATATGGAAGCTCTGTGACACAAATACTCTTTCTTCCGTATCCGATATCCCTGACCTCTACCTTACCGCGCACCTTGATCTTGCCAAGTCCTGTGGCATACACATTGTACAGTTCCTCAGGTGTGGCATTGATGATTCCACCTGTGGCAAAATCAGGTCCCGGCATGAGTTTTAACAGGTCCTCAAGCCCTATCTCAGGATCATTCAGATATGCAACAGTTGCGTCTATGACCTCACCGAGATTATGTGTAGGAATATTTGTCGCCATACCTACGGCGATACCGGTTGAACCGCTCACCAGGATATTGGGTACCTGGAAAGGCAGGAAAGTCGGTTCTGTCTCCGTTCCGTCAAAGTTCGGTATGAACTGATCCTTGAAAAACGGAAGATCCTTCATACACACATCCTCTGTGTACTTGGATATACGCGCCTCAGTGTATCGCATGGCAGCCGCACCGGAGCCGTCCACCGCGCCAAAGTTACCGTGTGGGTCAACAAGTGGTATCGGCAGCTTCCAATTCTGCGCCATATTTACAAGTCCTTCGTATATAGAGCTGTCTCCGTGTGGGTGGTATTTACCCATTGTATCTCCGACTATTCTCGCACACTTTCTGTGTGGCTTGTCGGAGCCTGCAAGACCATCCAGTGAGTAAAGTATTCTTCTCTGGACAGGCTTTAATCCATCCCTTACATCCGGGAGCGCTCTCTCTGTTATAACCGACATGGAATAGTCCACATAGGACTGTCCCATCTCGCTCTCATAATCTACGTTTAATATCTTTTCCGACATGATCTATCCCTTTCATCATACAAACTGTGAAAACACACTGTGCAGTATTTATCAAATATAACTCTGTATAAGCTTAGATATCGAGTACAGCATCCGCACTGTGTGTCTCTATGTACTCTCTTCTAGGGGCAACCTCAGTTCCCATGAGCGTCTGTGTGAGCTGATTTGCCTCAATACGGCTGTTCACTGATACCTGCTTTAAAAGTCTCGTCTCCGGATTCATGGTCGTCTCATAGAGCTGGTCTGCGTCCATCTCACCAAGGCCCTTGTATCTCTGTATCGTAAACTTGCTTGTATGCGTCTTTCTATACTTTGCGAGCTCATCATCTGAGTACAGATATTTGATGTTCTTGCCCTCGCCAACTCTGTAGAGAGGCGGGATAGCTATGTATATATGTCCCTCGCTGATAAGGTCGGGATAAAATCTATAGAAGAATGTCAGCAGAAGTGTCGCTATGTGGGCACCGTCCACATCGGCATCCGTCATGATGATTATCTTGTCATAGTTCAACTTGCTTATGTCAAAATCATTGCCGTAGCCCTGCATGAAACCACAGCCAAACGCATTGATGAGTGCCTTGATCTCGGCATTCTCAAGCACCTTTGCAACAGGCTTTTTCTCCACATTGAGTATCTTTCCTCTAAGTGGCAGTATCGCCTGATACTTTCTGTTTCTCGCGGTTTTGGCTGAGCCTCCCGCAGAATCTCCCTCGACTATGAATATCTCACATTTGGACGAATCTGAGGACTCCTGCTTTGCCAGCTTGCCATTTCCCTCAAATGAAAACTTGTTGATATTGATTTTGGACTTCTCAAGCGCCTTTCTCTTGGAGAGCGCTACCGCCCTGTCCACTATATCCTTCAGCACGTCATAATTTCTGTCAAAATATACAGTGAGCTGCTCTTTCACGATATCATCCACAGCCTTTGACACGTCCGTATTTGAAAGCTTTGTCTTGGTCTGTCCTTCGAACTGAGGATCCGGATGCTTCACGGATATGATAGCCTGCATGCCAGATCTTATATCTGCACCTGTCAGGTTGGAATCCTTCTCCTTCAGAGCTCCAAGCTCATTTCTAGCATAGTTGTTAATAAGCTTTGCAAATGCTGATTTAAATCCCGTCACATGGGTTCCGCCTTCAGGATTCGTGATATTGTTGGTAAATCCAATGATATTCTCCTCGCCGTCCTCCGTCATCAAAAATACGATATCAGCAGCAATTCCGTCCTTCTCACCGGATATTGCAACAACTGGCGATGTATGTGTGAGTCCCTGTGATATATCCTCAACAAATGCTGAAAGACCTCCCGGCTGATGAAATACTATAGGCTCCTCACCGTCCCTCTTGTTCTGGAATGTGATCGTAAGATTCGGATTCAGGTATGCAGTCTCCTTGATCCTCTGCTTGATGGCATCCGCTTTGAACTTCACCGTCTCAAATATCGTATCATCAGGATAGAGTGTCACAGTTGTACCAGTTCTCTTTTCCTTGAGTTTTGTCTTTGGAAGCATTCCGTCAACCAGCTCAGTTGTCGGTATTCCCTTCTCATATGTATCGTGATAGAGATAACCATCTCTAGCTACATCCACTATAAGCTTGTTGGACAGTGCATTTACAACGGCAGAACCTACACCATGAAGACCTCCACTTATCTTGTAGGTGGAGCTGTTGAACTTACCGCCCGCATGCAGCACAGTGTATACAACTCTCTCAGCAGGTATCCCCTCCTGCTCATGAAGATCAACAGGAACCCCTCGTCCATCATCCGATACTGTTGCTGAACCATCCTCGTTTATGCTAACCCATATATTATTACAATAACCCGCCAGATGCTCATCCACCGAGTTGTCTATAAGCTCCTGTATGAGGTGATTCAGTCCGCTTCGCCCTGTGTTGCCGATGTACATTCCCGGTCTCAGTCTTACCGGCTCAAGTCCCTTTAACACCTCAATGTTTTTTGCACTGTATGACATAATCTTCTCCCATTTTATAAATATATTTGCGGCTGCCAGCATTCAACAGAAAAAGGAAACCCCTAGAATTATAGCCTAAAAGTTTCCTTCTTGCAAAGTATTTATTGTTCTGACACATTTTCAGTCGTATTATCTTCGGTATTCTCCGGTAACAGTCCCGGTTCGTCCCCATCCTGTTTTATGACATCAAGATCAAAATAGAATACCACGCCGTCTTCAACATTGTATACACCATAGTTCTTGTTATGAGCCGCCATGGATGCGGCAACTATCGAGAGTCCTATTCCGCTTCCGCCGTACTCTCTCGTTCTCGCCTTATCCACCTTGTAGAACTTGATGAATACCTTGTCAAGCTCATCGGTAGGTATGTTTGGTCCCTCGTCATATACAAACACTCTGAGGTTTCCTGTGATCTCTCCGTCGTCAACCTTTCTTGGCTCATCATAGTCCGTCTGTGCGGTCCAGATCTTGACCTTGCCGCCATCATTGCAGTAATGAAGCGCATTTGTGAAGTAATTTGTAAATACCTGCTCTATCATAAATTCATCGGCATACACATTGCACTCTTTGTTCAACGCTTCTGGCAGCTCAACATCAGCATGATTCTGCTCTATCAGAATCGATGATGAACCGACTACATTCCTCATGAGGACATTGATGTCAAATGCAACGGGCTGAACCCTGTTCATACCAAATTCTAGCTCATTGAGATTCAGCAGCTGCTTAACGAGCCTGTTCATCTTGCCCGCCTCATCAAGGATAACGTCACAGTAGAACTCCTTGCTCTCGTCATCCTCAATAACATTGTCCTTCAAGCCCTCTGCATATCCCTGTATGAGTGCTATAGGTGTCTTGAGTTCATGTGATACATGAGATAAGAACTCCTTCCTCATCTCATCTATCTGAACCTTCTCATCTATATCTGTCTGGAGTTTGGCATTTGCCTGTTGCAGCTCTGTCAGAGTGTTCTTCAGCTGATATGACATCTCATTCATGCTGTCCGCCAGCTCTCCTATCTCGTCGTTGGATGTGTGATCTACCTTCACATCAAGATCAAGCTGAGCCATTTGATTTGCAACGGACGCCAGATTCTTTATCGGCTTTGCAACAGCATTGCTTATAAAATATATCAAGATAAATCCAAATATCGCCACAACTGAGAATACAAAGAAGAAGAACTTCAATGATATCACGATCGTGGAATCAACGCTGGATATCGGCTTTCTTATTATCACCACGTATCCATTGTCAAGGAATCCCACCACATCATAGTAACTGTTCCCCGTATTCTTGTCATTTGTTATCTGGATATCGTATTTGTCGGTCTTTTCTATCTGCTTTCTCTTAATCTTCGGATTGTCCGGATTCTTACCGCCACTGTAATTAAAATAGTCCGCAATGAACGAAAGATTGTTGTACACTGCAGCCTCTTCATTCACCGTTGTGTACACTCTCATATTCACACTGTCAAATATGAAGATCATGGCTCCCGACTGGTTCGTCACATCATTTGCCAGCTCTCTGCTGTCTATATCCTCATCCTGTCCAAACAGTTCATTGCAGGAATTGTATGTATCCACCAGCATCTGTTCCATTCCATGATAGAAATACTTCTTTATAAATAGCATGGTTATGGCACACGACATGACGACCATGATCAATATGGTTGCCGCAAGAAACAGCGTTATTTTTGTTTTGATCGATGTCATTTTTGATTTGCGCATCACTCTACCTCGAATCTATAACCTACACCCCATATAGTCTTGATATAATCACCCTTAGCTCCCATCTTGCTTCTGAGCTTCTTAACATGTGTATCTATTGTTCTGGCATCACCATAGTAATCGTAATTCCATACGTTGTTCAGTATCTTCTCCCTCGAAAGCGCAACACCCCTGTTTACTATGAAATACTGCAAAAGTTCAAATTCCTTGAAGCTGAGCTCCACTGGCTTGCCGTCTATAGTGACAATATGCGCCGAAAGATCCATATCTATCCCGCCAGCTGAGAGTCTCTCCTCAGATGCTGCATCTGAGGTTCTTCGGAGTATCGCTGCCACCCTGGCAACAAGTATCTTTGGACTGAACGGCTTTGTTATGTACTCATCAACCCCAAGATTAAATCCCTGAAGCTCATCTCTCTCATCCGCCTTGGCTGTAAGCATGATCACAGGAACCTGAGAGAACTTTCTGATCTCCTTGAGCGTCTCCCATCCATCCATCTTAGGCATCATGACATCAAGTATCACAAGTGATATATTCTTATCTTCCATAAAGATATCAAGAGCCTGCTCTCCGTCTCCGGCCTCTAAAACAATATATCCTTCCCTTGTAAGGAAGTCCTTTACAAGCTTTCTCATTCTACTCTCATCATCAACCATCAGTACCTTTATTGTATCCATAATATACCTCCGCACATAGAATTTCTTCATTTTTCAATAATATACCATCCATGTTTGTATAAAGTGTGAACTATATCAACAATTTCCACATTTTTACCCAGTTAGTCCATTCTAACGGAGACAGATACCTCCGTCCCCACCCGATGCATAAAAACAGCATGTGATTGAGTCAATTATCTGACTCAATCACATGCTATCTATAATTATATATTGTCTTATTAATCTACTCTGCTGCTTCTGTTGTCACTGTATCATCAGTCATTGCTTCGCTTGGATCTATGGCCTCTGTATTTGCCTCTGTGGTACTTCCCGCTTCTGTGGTAGCCGTTGTCGCGATCTCACCGTTTAATGTCACATTTTCCTTCTGTGCAAGGGCATACACTGCATCATTGTATGTTGTGTACTTGCTCTGCGCAGATGACAGAAGCTTCTTTGCCTCGTTCTGGACGTCCTTATCCTTGTTCTTTACAGCTGCCTGCACCTTCTGTATAGCCTCATACTGGGTATTCATCGCATCGTAATACTGATCTCTGAGTGCCTTTACCTCATCTGTCTTCAGTTCTATCGCCTGTACAGAATCAAGAAATGCCTTGTACTTAGGGATGATGTTATCTGTGAGATCTTTCAGAAGAGTATCTGTATCTATAGTTGCCCCCTCTGCAAAATATGAATTGTATGATTTCATGACAGCTGCCTCATCCGCCTCAACCTTTGGTATATCAGTTCCTATAAACTGAATAAGTTCATCCTTTACCTCCGATTCTGCCTCGGTGCTAGCTGCTGTTGTCGGCTCATCTTTCTTGCTTCCGCAACCGGCAAGTGAAAATACCAAAACCATAGCCATCATTGTCATAAGTAATCTGCGTTTCATAATGTTTTATCTCCTTGTTCTTCCTTGTATTTATGTATGCCCTGTAGTCTCGTTCCACAAGGTTATGGCAGAATTGACATAAGACCTTTCACACTCAGGTGCAAATTCTTTCTCAATTCTGCCATTCATAGTATACCACTTTAAAACCCCAAGTGACAACCCATATATCCCGGTCTGTATTATCAAAACGCCGTTTCAGTTATCAGTGCCGGATTTTTTTTGTTTTTTCTTTTTCTCTTTTGGAGGATTCTCGGCTATGTACTTTTCATACATATCCGGTCTGTTCGCCTTGGTCCTCTCTATGGACTGCTCCAGTCTCCACTCATTTATGAACTTATGATTACCCGAGAGAAGCACATCCGGAACTCGCCTGCCCATGAACTCCGGTGGTCTAGTGTACTGCGGATACTCAAGCAGATTGTTGTAAAATGTCTCTATCTCCGCACTGTCCTCATTGTTCAGTACCCCCGGAACAAGTCTGGATACCGCATCTACAATAGCCATGGCTGGAAGCTCTCCACCAGTAAGGACAAAATCACCAATAGACATATAATCGTCCACTATCATCTCCAAAACTCTCTCATCGATTCCCTCATAGTGTCCGCAGAGAAGAACTATATCCTCCTTCTCCGAGAGCTCCTGAGCAATTCCTTGATTAAAAGTCCGCCCCTGCGGAGTCATATATATGACCCACGGCTTCCTTCCTATCTTCTCCACAAGCGCCGTATATGCATCATATACAGGCTGTGCCTGCATTACCATACCAGCACCGCCACCATACGGATAATCATCCACATGATTGTGCTTGTCCTTGGTGTAATCTCTTATATTTATAGCCTCTATATGAAGTTTTCCAGATTCTATAGCTCTTCCCGTGATACTAGTAGACAGTCCATTCATAACCATCTCAGGGAAAAGTGTCAAAATATAAAAATTCATAATCTACTCCTGATATTTGAACTTAGGTTTAAGCCTTTGCCAGTTCACACTCTTATCACTCTGTCTTGTGATCCGAATCGTCCGCCTCCACCATCTCAAATGTCCTGACCTTGACTTTCCTATTCTCAGTGTCCACGTCATAAACGAAATCCGAAACAACAGGGATAAGTAGCTCCCCGCCATCATCCTTCTTCACAACAAACACATCATTTGCAGGGGTCTCAAGCACATCATCAAGTATTCCGATATGCTCATCATTCTGATCGTAGACATCCGCATCTAGGACGTCACAGATGAAGAATTCTCCATCCATGAGCGGAACTGCATCCTCCCTGTCAACTAATATATCATAGTTCTTAAAACGTTCTATATCATTTATATTATCGTATTCTTCAAATTTGAGAATAACCATATTTTTCAAGAATTTGCAAGATGTACAATTAACCTCCAAAGTCTCTCTGCCATTTGACAGATAGCACTTTCCCAGGGTCTTGAAACGATCATTGTCATCTGTTGTTGGATATACCTTAACCTCGCCCTTTATACCATGGCTTGAGGTTATCACACCTACTCTGAGTCTGTCTTCTGTATTATGTTCCATACTCTCTCCTATACAATATGGTAGCACGCTGAGGCGTGCGCAGGTCATCAGGCTTACGCCTGTGACATATAAAGTGGTAGCACGCTGATGCGTGCGCAGGTCATCAGGCTTACGCCTGTGACATATAATAAGGGGGAGTATAAACTCCCCCTCTTAACTCGGTAATAAATCCTCTGTCATATGAAGATTAAGAAATACCACTTATCCTGCCTATGCAGTTCTACTTAATATCAACGACAACCTTCTTATCACCCTTTGAAGCAGCTGCCTTGACAACTGTACGGATGGATTTGGCTATTCTGCCCTGCTTGCCGATTACCTTACCCATGTCTTCTGGTGCGACTGTAAGGTCTATCTTTATTATGCCGTCTTCTTCAGTCTCGGTTACAGCTATCTGCTCAGGATGATCTACTAGGGACTTTGCAATGATTTCTACTAAATCTTTCATCTCTATACCTCCCAAATGGAACACCAGCCATGCAAAATCGACTTCGTCGATGGCTGGCGCTGCATATCAGCTTTTCATAGAAAAGCTGATACATCCGTAAAATTACTTCTCGATACCTGCCTGCTTTAATAACTTTGCAACTGACTCAGTTGGCTGTGCGCCAGTAGCTAACCACTTCTTTGCAGCCTCCTCGTCAATCTTTACTACAGATGGCTCCTGGTTAGGATCATATGTTCCGATCTCCTCGATGAATCTACCATCTCTTGGTGATCTTGAATCTGCTACGATTACTCTGTAGAAAGGATGCTTCTTATAACCCATTCTTCTTAATCTAATCTTTACTGCCATTGTTCTTGTTCCTCCTAAATATTAATTATCTTAAGCCAAAAGGCATTTTAAAACCACCGCGTCTTCTCTTTCCGCCCATCATGCCTGACATCTGCTTCATCATCTTCTTAGACTGTTCAAACTGCTTAAGAAAACGATTCACATCTGCTATCTGGACACCTGCTCCATCTGCGATACGCTTCTTTCTTGATGGCGATATCGGATCCTGGAGTGAACGCTCTCTAGGTGTCATGGACAGAACGATTGCTTTTGGTGTTTTAGCAGCGTTCTCATCTATCTCAACATTCTTCATCTGACTTGCCATGCCTGGCATCATCGAAAGGATCTCCTGCATGCCACCCATCTGCTCGAGCTGAGCCATCTGATCAAGAAAATCGTTGAAATCAAAACTTGCTTTGCGGAACTTCTGTTCCATCTCCTTTGCCTTTTCCTCATCGATGGCCGACTGGGCTTTCTCTATGAGTGACTCAACATCACCCATACCGAGGATTCGACTCGCCATACGATCCGGATAAAATGGCTCCAGATCTGTAAGCTTCTCTCCCATACCTGAGTACAGGATTGGCTTGCCTGTAACTGCCTTGATCGACAGTGCGGCACCGCCTCTGGTGTCACCATCCAGCTTTGTAAGGATGACACCATCTATACCTATTTTGTCATTGAACGTTGTAGCTACATTAACCGCATCCTGACCAGTCATAGAATCTACAGTCAGTATGGTGTAGGCAATGTCCAGATTCGCCTTTATCTCTGCCAGCTCATCCATCATATCCTCATCGACATGAAGACGACCTGCCGTATCGAGAAATACCAGATTGATATTGTTCTTGGCTGCATGCTGTATAGCCGCCTTTGCAATATCCAGTGGCTTGTTGTTGTCACCCATGGCAAATACGGGGACTCCAACCTTCTCACCATTTACCTGCAGCTGCTTGATAGCCGCCGGTCTGTATACATCACACGCTACAAGGAGCGGTTTCTTACCTTTGTTCTTAAACTGATATGCTAGCTTTGCCGCTGTGGTGGTCTTACCTGCACCCTGAAGTCCACACATCATGATGATCGTTATCTCATTTGACGGTCTGAGCTTGATCTCTGTCATCTCAGAACCCATGAGCTTGTCCATCTCTTCTTTAACAATCTTGATGACCATGTGTCCAGGATTCAGACCTTTGAGGACTTCTTCACCTACAGCTCTGTCACTCACCGACTTGACAAATGACTTGACAACTTTGAAGTTAACGTCGGCCTCAAGAAGTGCTCTTTTAACTTCCTTCATAGCCTCCTTGACATCATCTTCTGTAAGTACGCCCTTGCTTCTCAGCTTCTTAAATACGTTCTGCAGTTTATCTGATAAACTGTCAAATGCCATAGACATTCTCCCTTCTGATATAAACTATCGGGTACATGCAGCTCCACTCTGTAAATCCTGGGGTGGTTCCGCAATACATCACTACCTGTCATCAGAAATCTTCGAGTATCTTATCTGAATAATTCACTATATCTTCAATTCTGCCCGCAAGCCGTTCGTCCGAATTGATCGCCTTGAGTTCATCCGCACATTCCTTGATCTTCTGAACCTGTTCCTGTGCCTTCATGAACTTATGTACCAGCATAAGCTTCTCCTCATACTCCTCAAGGATCTTATCACAGCGCCTTACCATATCGTACACGCCCTGTCTGCTTATGTTGTTGAGTCTCGCTATCTCCGAGTAAGACATATCATTGTTCACGACATCCTCGTACACGCTCTTCTGATGCTCTGTGAGCAGCTCACCATAAAAATCATATAACATAGACTGTCTGACTATCTTCTCCATAACAAACTCTCCGTAACGCACTTGCATGTAAAGTGTTTTTGCTTTACCATGGGCTATTCTAATACAGGTGGGATGGGTTGTCAAGTGTTTTTTCTTGACAACCTCACTAAAATTCTAAACTATCTGCATTAAGTAAAAAATATTTCATTCCCATAATCACAAATCCTTCATCATTTCTATACGGCTTTTTCGTTCCATTTACTATAACAATCTTCTTAAATGAATCTGGAATATTCCTAAATGAATTAAATTCCTGTGTCTGTTTTTCTTCAGAAACCATATCATAGGCTACTTGAATATAATATCTCTGACTACCCTGATTCACTACAAAATCAACCTCAAACTGCTTGCGAGTAGTTTTTCCATAATCATTCTTTGCATACACATCTACGATACCAACATCCACATTGTAGCCTCTAATAAGCAGTTCGTTATAAACTATGTTCTCCATAATATGAGTAGGTTCCTGCTGTCTGAAATTTAACCTAGCATTTCTAAGTCCCACATCTGAAAAATAATATTTTAAGTTAGCACCCACATATTTTCTTCCCTTAATATCATACCGTTCCGCTTTAGAAATCAAAAAGGCCTCCGTCAAATAATCAATATGATTAGATATAGTCTTATTGCTATAATTGATACCCCGTTCACTTTTAAAAGTATTTGATATTTTAGTTGGATTGGTTGGTGCGCCTATGGCAGAAGCAAGAATATCGACTAAAGTTCCAATTTCATCAACATTTTTAATGTTATTCCTCTCTACAACATCTCTGATATAGACATTGGTAAAAATATTTTTTAGATATTCTGCCTTTTGGCGTTCCACAGAAAATTGTGCTACCTGTGGCAAACCACCATATGTCATATACTCTTCCCAGGCTTCGTCATAATCTCCATCATACGCACTATAGAACTCAGCGAAAGATAATGGATAAATTCTTATCTCATCACCTCTGCCTCTAAATTCAGTTACAATATCACTGGATAAAAATCTCGAATTACTACCGGTCACATATACATCAATATTGCTAATTCTGAGCAAACTATTCAGTACTTCCTCAAATCGCGGCATAAACTGTACTTCATCCAAAATCAAATAATACCTCTGCTCATCTTTCATTGCATCCTTAATGTATTGATAACACTTTTTCGGATCCCTCAGTTCTTCGTTTTCGATACCATCTAATGCAATCGCAATAATATGTTCATTATCTACACCATTCTCTAATAAATAGTTCTTAAATAATACAAATAATAGAAATGACTTTCCACATCTCCTGATTCCTGTAATAATCTTTATCATTCCATTATCTTTTCTTATCTTCAGCTGTTCAAGGTATGCATCTCTCTTGATTTCCATTGTCACGCTCCTTGTTTTTGTGTATGGACACATTTTTTAGTAATATTATTTTACTATCCCGTGTCTACTTAATCAATACCAACTACTATTTTATGTGTATTTTCACGTTTTTATGTAGCACTCAACAATAAAAATATAAAAAATATCTACCCTATACAGATTCAGTTTTTTATTATCTATTTATATCAGCCTCTCTACTATCAAATAATTATCCAATTTGTATACATCTGATAAAACAGCAAATGGCTATGCGATTAACGCATAGCCATTTACGTATTATGTTGTTTCCCAAGTAGCGAAACAACTCTGTTATCATCCCCACTTAAGGCAGGCACTCCTTTGTTTAATAATATACTCAACACTATTTTATGTCAATATCGATGAAATTTTTATTTTAATATACCTTCCTAACCTTCTCCACGCCATAAAGCTCTTTGAAGTATTCCAGATCGTCATCCGACTTTATCACCATCACACCCACAAAGCTGCCGTCCTGTCTGTTCTTAAAACCTGCGACCTGCTCGCCGGTGCAGATAGAACACCTGATGACAGCCTCATGCATGTTCTCATCATATGGGAACCTGTTATCTGCATCACCACGTCCAATTTTAAGCCTTGTTATTATATTCCTGATTCCCATTATGTCATCTTCTTTCTCTGTCCGGAAATTTGTCTGTCAAACGTCACATCACTTACTTGTCACAGGCAGCAGTATTATCTTCACACTCACTGCTCGATCTGTCCCAGTATATAAGGATCCTTGATCTTATTATCCTCTGCAAAGAACAGTATCTTCGTGAGCACCTCCGATGTCTTTGGATCATCATCCACAAATGGCAGGAATATTCTGCCCCGCCTCTGTGAATGTACAGGAAGTACATTTATCATAGGTCCTGCCTCCTGATGCACCACTCCGCTTCCAAGGTGGACTGTATAATTGGCGCGCTTGCCCTCTATCACCGCATGGTTCTTTGTAAATGTGACATTTGTCAGCCTGAAAAGCGGCATGGTGAATTCTGCTATCGCCTTTCGCATCTCAACAGTTGAGTGTGAGGTCTCTGGATCCACGCCTCCGGCATGTGCCACGGAAACAGCCATGTCCACATCCCTCATGACCTCAGAGAATATGATGTCTGGGATATCCTTGATCCTCATATTCTTTCCTGTCTTTCTATCTGAGAACACCACCCATTCGAGGGTCGGTGACTCTATATCCGCAGGTGAGAACCAGTCTGCAAGCGCGTATATCTGTGCTACTATGTTCTCCTTGTAATAAACCTTTTGAAGTCCATCCTCTATGTCTGCCACCCAGTGTCTTGACCTCAGACAGCCCAGAGTTTTCTTCGGCTGGATCTGATTGCCCGCGTATCTGAGGGAATGTTCCATGTTCATTTCCTCTTCGGTTTTCACATAGAGCTCTCTGAACACCTGCTTGAACGGCTGTACGATCTTGTTGTCAAATACATATTTCTGTATATCATGCCATTTGCCAGCCATATACATGTGGAACGGATGTGCTACTGTGAGCTTTGTGTCATCTGATAGATTCATAAGGTTCAAGCCTGTTTTTTTGGAGCTATTATTTCCCGTTGATTTTGATACCGTATCCGCAATATCTGCATCACCGATGGACGTTGCCACAAATGTATTGAATCCATCCTCAGTCGCAAATCCCAGCACAACATTCTTGCTGTCATAAAGTTCATTTGCCCCTGACATAATACTGTCAGCCGCATTATCAAGCTCTGCCTTCACGCCATCCGGCTCCGCCACCTTGAACACCAGCGCAGCTACCATGTCATGTATAACAGGATTCTCAAGCATGCCCCTGATCTCAGCCCAGGTGTATTCCTCCTGGCTCTCCATCGCATCCTCAAGCATCGCCTTTGTACGCCTTGACTGCTCCGCCATCTGCTTCTTGGCATCCATCAGAGCCAATACATACTCATTCTTCTTGATCTTTGCCGGAACGGACTTTAACTGTTTGCCGTTCTTCTCACAGATGACAGCGCATTTGCCGCCGTCCTCCATCTCAAGCCATACGGTCACTTCTCCGACCTCATGCGGCTGAAAATATTCCCTCATGCCCTGAACTACAAGGCTTTCCATACGTAGGGTAAGTCTCGTCACGTCCTGATATCCGGCATTGATCGCCATATTGCGCATAGCTGTAGAAACTGCTGCCGCCTCGCTGGCTCTCCTCTGTGCTCCGAACTGCCTGCTCTCCTTCTTGAACTTCTGAAGGAACATGTACCTGTCCTTTATCTGCTCCTCATTCTCTATCGGCAGGATTCCCACCGCCATGAGCAGATCTTTGTTTCTCTTTGCCTCGATCTCAGCCATCAGCTCGGGCTCATCATATTTGCCAAGTGCCGCATCCGCATATTTTCTCGCCCTGGTATGCTTTGCACCGTCCGAAATGTATTTCGCCGCCTTGTATATGAGCTGGAAACGTTTGTCACCCAACCTTTCATAGACTTCGGTAAACCACGTCCTGTCAAATGCGCCGTCGTTCAGCTCATCCACCTCAAGCGGTGTAAATCTCGCTATCATAGCCTTTCTCTTGTCGTCAAATGACTCGTTCATGTGCGCCATAAAGTAATAGCATCCCGCAGTAAATCCATCCCATCCAAGATACTCTCCAACTATATCTATCCACTCTGGAGAATACATAGCCGCCTCTATAAGCCTGGCATCACTTATATCCGTACCTGTAAGATAGGCCTTCAAAGTCTCCGCACTGTCATTTGCATCAGGCACACACGCCTGAAGAAGATGAGACATACTGTTCTTCTTGCTGACCTTCTGACGATTATAGTAATAACCGGTATTGAAATACGTTGATCTCTCCAACGTCTCCTTGCCTAGGGCTGACAGTATCCTGACAAAATACTCCGCTCCGAATATTCTTGTAAGCCCATATATATATGGAGAGAATTCTGTCTCCGTGTCTCCCCTTGTGAGCTCTGCAGAAAGCACAAGCTCTGACATATCAGTGTACAGCTTCTTAGCTATATCCAGCCTTTTCTCGTCCGTCTCTGAGAACTCTCCTTCCGGACTGTGAAGAAGTATCTGCCGCACACTTCTCAGCCTTTCACGCTCCGTATATCCCCACTCATAGCCTCTGGTCTGCACCTTCCTATTGCGCTCCGTTATAAAACGCATCACGTCAGATACACATTTGAGGCTCCTATCCAGGGAATTCCCCTCAAATGCCATCTTGTACATATAATCTTTTGAAATCAAGCCACGACTGTATGCAGCAATATAGTTCTGGAGACCTGGAACCGGCATGACACTTCCTGTGTGTACCCAGTAATATGAATTTCTATCATTTACAACGTCTGAAGGTATATTAAAGTTATGACTCTTTGCAAGGGCATAGTTGTATGGAAACAAATGCCTGAAATCCTCTTCATTCTGCCTTGCCTCGTCAGAATCCTCTTTTACGTCTAATGTATCGCTGTCACCATCGATTGCAAGCCACCATGTTATTATCATGATCTGCTCATTTGTGAGCACACTTCTGTGATATACCTTTGAATCATCACCAGATATACTGCTGCCACCTTTATTCCCGCCAAATGTATATATGAGTTCGTCCCTTCTTCCATGCAGGTAGTCTGCTGCCACAACGGCAAGCCTCCTCTTATCACTATCCGTCACATATCTTCTATACAGGAATCCAATTACAGCTCTGGCAATGGCAAGATATCCGAATGCCGGACATTCTTCTATATATATATTTCCAAACATATCCGCCATAAAGCTCTCACAGTACTTCTTGAAATCCTGTTTGTCACTGTTGTAGCCATTCAGATACACGTAGAGCTGCATGCACATATACGGAGTCTGAATATTTTTCTGGTAGAAATCTACCCACAATTCCTCACATGCCACTTTGTCACGGTTCACATATATGTTTCCACCTGCCTCACCAAGCAGACCGATTTCTCCGTCAGTCATCTCATACTCATCATTTTTGTGTTCATCCACAAATGCATCGAATTTTCTTAATATATTTATAACTTCTGAATCAGCTGCTGTATCTTTCTTTTTAGGCAGTATCTTTGATTTGAGTTTTGCAAATGCACCCTCGCTCTTGGCAGTCTTGCACAGATTATCATTTGCAATCCCGCTTTCAGGGAAATACTTTTTGTACAGCTCAAGGCACTCAGCCAGATAACTCTTGTCAAATACCGGCTCATAGTCCGCATTTACATCATAAAGTCCATATCCCTCATCTGCACCAGCCCGGTCTGTGCCAACATTTTTAATCTCACGTATAAGAATCTGCTCCTTAGTTGTAACACTGGATCTTCCATTCGCAGACTCCCTCTGCATAGCGTCTATATGACCAACACAATCTACAAAAAGTTTCTGCCTGTTCTCATCATTTTTGAGCTGGAGCAGCAGATCAAGTCCCGCTGTTCTCTTCTCCTCCTTGGAATCTGCGAGGAGTCTTCCGATGAGATCGTCCATGTCATCACCGTCAAGTTTATAAAGTATAGACAGTACAGTCTCCCTTATGTCTGACTTCTTGTACTTGAGCATATTCTCAAGCTGTACATAATTCTCCGGCGAAAGTTTCATATCCTTAACGATCATCGCCGCCTTGTTTCTGGTATATGTCTCCTTGTCGGCAACCGCATCCACCAGTATGGCACGCTGCCTGTCATTTGCCGGCTGCCTTACAAGCAGAAGCAAAAGCGCATCTCTGCTGTACCTTGCGGAATCTATCTCAGGAACCATCTCCGCTATGTAAGTGATCTTGTCCTCATCCCTGAGAGCGCTTGCGCAGACCGCAAGTCTCATGATGATTGCGGATTTGTCCAGATATTCGGCATTCCATGGAAATACACACGGATCAAACTCAAGCCTCTTCTTTGGCATGCGCTCAAGTATGCCCATGAGGATATCGTACATCTCCTGACATTCTTTCCTGCTGTCAAAATATTTGTCCACCTCGGCAAATGTCATTTTCTTAAGTTCATTGTTGTACGATCTGCAGTCTTTATATATGAGACTATTCATATAACTCTGATAATCTGACATGAAGCTTGGCATGATGACCGCCATGGTGTCCATCTCGTCTGGGAATCTCTTGATAAATTCCTTTGCAACGCTGTGTGTGTACACCTTTCCCAGACTCATTGCCCTGATATATGTGCCAAATACCAGTCTTTGGTGTCTGCTGCCATCAAGCGCCAGCTTGTTCATCACATGGCATGCCTCATCCACATCAAAGAAACCATAGCTCCACAGCGCAAGATAGATCTGCATGGCATCCTCGCCGGATAAAGCTTCACGCCTTGCATTTTCATCATTCAGATATGTATCTATAAGAAGCAGCTGTTTCTTCTGTATACGGTCAAGCTTGCTCTCCTCGTCAGTCACAAGTCCTGTCCAGGTGGCTACAGCCCTCATGACAGACGAGAATCTCAGAAGATCATTCTCCTTTATTACATGGAACAGGGTCATAAATGCACCTGCCGTTCCATAATCCATATTCTCACATATCGCCTGCCTAAGCCCCTCCTGAAGCTTTGCCGCAACGAGCAGCTTGCCTACAGCCTCATGGAGTCTTGTGTTGGAGCTCATATATATTCCCCTGAGGATATTGGTCGTGAGCCTTGTCTGCGCACTCTCACCGAACATGATGTCCATGAGCACTTCCTCAAGCTCTGCATTCCCGCTGTCGAGCTCCGCCTGTATCCAATATTCAGATACTATTCTATATCCGTTGCTGCTGCCATCCCTGTAATAGCACAATATATCCTGCGGCAATTTCTCCTTGTAGAGAGATACTATGTCGCATCCGTATATCCCCATGGAGTGATATTCATTCATGATACTGAAATATCTGTCAAGAAATGCCCCATATCTCTTCGTACGCATGGTTCTTCTGTAATAATACTGGCTTGTCTGCCACTTGATTATGCTGTCTATAGAAATGTAGAAATCCTCCAGCAGATGATCCGGCACCCACCCCGGCAAATGCTTCAGCTCCTTCCTGAAGAATTCCGAGGGTATATTCTTTTCATTCTCAAGAAATGTCTCAAGTCTCTTGCCGATCGTTGACTCTTTTACATCTCCATAGTAATTATCAATCTCCTTAAGAAGCTTCTGCGCATCCGCACTGTAGCTCTTTCTGAGCTTCATAGAATTCTCGTCAAATACCTCTCTCACTTCATCTGCGATCCTCTTCTGCTCCTCAAGCTCAAGTCTTGTCTTCTTGTCCTCCGCCATTGTAACCCCTTTCTTTATGTTCTACCACATTCTGCCCGCCAGCATTGTGAGGCGGATAAATGTGATCTCATCCCCTTCGTTAAACTTCTCTTCCCTGTCCAGCTCCGTTAATTCATCCATACCGCGGAACACTCTGAACAGTCCATCCTCAAATCCCTGAATGGCTGTCTTCACTGCTTCATCCACATCCGGTTTCTTCTCCCCATAGACGATCCCGAATGCTATCTTCCCTATTCTTCCCATATCATCGATCTGTTCATCTGTCAGCACTGCATCGCCGCGATCCATGCGGGATATGTACTGTGCCACGCATATCTTTACTGTCTCTGTTATGAGTTCCCGTAGCGTACTCGGTGCTGTGTCATATTCAAATGGGACATTGTGCACTGTGTTCTTCCGCTTGCCAAGCTGTTTTATGTTCATGTATAAAGTCATGTGATTCCCCCCGAAAGTTTTACTTAGTGTCCGTTAAGCCACATTAGCACTTTCTTTGAACTTATATGGTCTAAGTGTTTTGTAGAGCAAATAAAAATTTATCTTTTCATGTATATTGATTATCGAACATATGTTTGTTATAATATAAGAGGTGCTACCCTATTCGGTAGGCGGTTAGCCTTCGCCACAGGAGTTTATAGCCTGTGTTTACATAGATACATCCATTTACGGAAATCTATTACGGAGGTTTGTGCTTATGCTTACAACGGAAATTTTTATAGCCATCATCAGCTTATGCATAACATGCTTTGCTCTTGGTTATGCCGTTGGCTCTAAGAGCAATGATAAGAAATAAGACAAAAAAGTAACCGCCCTGTCCTGACAAAACTTGGCGGTTACTTTTTTGTAATTGCAATATCAGGGCTAACCGTCTATCGGTAGCACCTCTTTACACTTATATTAACATTCAACCGCTTTTATGTCAAATATATCGTTTTTATTATTTAAGTATAATCATAAACACTTATTTATCATGCTATAAATTATACACCACGTAATATCAAAAGCAAACAAATAAAACTCCACCCACTCATTCCGGCTCATGTATTTACTTAAAAGCCTTGCCAACAAAACCCAAATGTTATATCGTCTCATATAAACAAGTACAAAAGGGAATTTCAAAAATGAATTTAAAACTTACAAAACCGGAAAACTCAGATGTTTCTATATCACATGACAGTGATAGATCAGAGCAGCCTTCCGATACGAATTTAGAGCAGATACTGTCACTTGATTGATGGAAAGAAAAAGCGCATAGAATACAACAGGAATATATTCAGCGCAGAACTTGCCGGAGTGCCGCGAAAGCGCAAAAACGTCTTTTCCATATAAATGCAAATGGACCATATGACAGTCAGACATACGTAGACGAGCTCACAAATACCGCCTTTCAAGATAAAGTCCTGAACTTTTGTATCTTACACCCCTATATTTTTAAAAATGAGAAAATCTTATCCCTAATTCTACAAAACAGGCTGATTAAGGATAAGATTGAACCGGCTCACGGGCAGGAACAAGTCCTATTTCTATTGCTCCATTCTCTCCCTGAGCACTTCCTCCTCAGTGTATGTGTGCTTTCCAAGAAGTTTATCTCGTTTTCCGCCAAATGCCTTATTCAACTTACCCAGATTGAATCCAACAAGGAATGCGGCAATAACCGTACCGGCGCCCACGCTTCCAAGACTATGTATACAGATCAGACATGTTACGACCGACACAGCCACCATAGAACAGTCAAATCCGATCTTTACCTTTGAAAATTCAATGTGTGTAACCTCTGAGACAGCCTGCATAACACCCTCCCCGGCAAGTGGGATGAGATCCGCCGGCAGATAAAAGAATATTCCGCCTGCTATGAATATGGTACTTACAAGCATCAAAACACCCCTGACAACTATGTTATCTGTTGATGGTAGAAATGTCGCAAGATAATTACAGAACGTCGTAAAGTATCCAAATACTACTCCAACCACTATCTGAAGGAGATTTATCGGTTTGAAATTCTTTCGAAGTATAACGATCTGTATAAGCACTAATGCCGCATGGAATATGATCGTCGCCTTTCCCATCTCGATTCCCCATACACATGTCATCGTATATGGTATAGAGCTCACCGGTGACACTCCTAGATTGGATTTGACTGACAATGCTATACCTATAGTCATAATAAACAGTCCGACAAAATACATTGGGATCCTAGCCTTCATGTTTCTCATTTTTTAGATCTCTTCTCCTGTTGTTTTTTCGCTGCATTTAATTCTAATTATTAGAACGCTAAACATAATACTCTTTTCTTATCTTTCATGTCAACATCTGTGACCAAACAGGGTCTGGCACCTCCGTCCTCAGTCTTTGTCTATAAAAAAGATCCAGGCACAACTTATACGTCATGTCTGGATCTTTTTGAAATGTCTATAAAGAAATTTTTTATTTAATATACCTTACTTCTTGATAACCGCTTTCTTAGACACACCCCTTGCTACCAGAAGTTTCTTATAATAAGCAAGCTTTGATGCCGGTACTTTGACGGTCATCTTTGCGTATGTTCCTGTGAAGACCGCAGCTCCTACCGTCTTTGTGGTCATGGCTGTGTTTCTCACCACAAGTGCCTTGAGGTTCTTACATCCGTAAAATGCCTTTGAACCTATGGTCTTTACATTCTTGCTTATAACAACCTTTGCAAGCTTTGTATTGCCCTTGAATGCTCCGCCTCCTATGGCAGTGACCTTGAATGTCTTTCCGCCAAGCTTTATCGCATCCGGCACTGTAACAGAAGCTGTCTTCTTGACAGCTGACACAAGAGTTACTGTTCCTCTTCCTCTTGTGGAGGCATTTGTTATCTTGTATCTATAGTTTCCGTATGTGTATACCTTTCCAGCCTTTGTAACTATATTGAAGTATCTCACCACACTTCCACCATAGTTGCCAATTCCGGTTATGACGACCTTTGCCTTGCCGAAGTTCTTATTGGAATAGCATGTTATCTTGTAATTCTTATTCAATGTGAGCTTGGTCTTGCCGTACACCACCTTGGTATTTGGCTTTACAGCCTTGCCTGTATACAGAACCTTTGCTGACACAGCCACCTTTGCCTTTTTGATATCTCTCTTTGCAATGGCAAATGTCAATGTAGCCGTGCCTTTGTATTTTCCTTTGCCCTTTATGACCACCTTGGCTGTTCCGGCATTTATATTCGATGAATATGTAACTGTGTAATCTGTGCCAGATACAAGTGTGGTATTTCCGACACTAACAACTACTGCAGGAGTTATCTTCGCTCCCGTATATGTCGCCTTGTAGGATGCCTTCTGTGTCGCCTTATAAATCACCTTTGCGCTCTTAGATATGTCTACCGTTATCCATGTCCACACAGCCTTCAGTGTAATATCTCCGTCCACGGCTCCATACAACGCATCAGTCGCATATGTCTTACCTGTCTGATCTGTCCATGTCAGGCTGTAGCCAGGCTTTGATGCTGAGTAAGCTACACCATCTTTTGTAGTTATATCGAGCTTTGAGATATCAAGTATTGAACCCTTGTTGAATGATGATACACAAATCTGATCATCATTTTCATCGACAAATGTCACCTTGACCATAACAATGCTCTCACCCGTGCTGTCTACAGGATCCTTTGAATACGTCGGATCTCCGCCTATAACGGCATCTCCGTCAACTATGATCTTTCCATCGTCTGATCTGACACCAAATGATCCACCTGTACTTGAGCCTGATGCATCTGCTATGATCTTTCCGCCTACAAGCTTTATAGAATTGTCCGCCGATATAACCGACTCATCCTCTCCAAGAGCTGTGGATGTGGCATCAAGCAAGCCACCTGTCATCTCTACATCCTTCGCTGCAACGGCCTCCGACACTGCCTCTATCTTGTTGCTGCCACCGGATATCTTCACTGTGCCAGCTGATTCAACGCCCTTGCCCTCAGACTTTATCTTTATGCCTGATATCTCAACATCTCCGTCAGCCTTCACCGCCGGAGCATCCGGTGTTGATGAGACTATCACTGACGAATCGCCATTTCCATTTATCTTCACAACACCTGATCCCGCAGAATCCTTCATGCATTTGATTCCATCTGAGACAATATTGTTTCCAAACACACTGATCACGAATGTTCCAGAATTGCCTGGATCTACTGTAAGCTTCTTTACAACAGCACAGTCTATCGTGATACTGCCTGCTTTTCCGGTATCAACCGCCACATCTGCACCATCACCCGTCACAGTATAATCACCACTCTGTGTAAATGAAACCAGTATATTTCCACCGGACTCAGACACTCTTACAGTTGGATTGCCATTGCCATCTACCAAAGCTCCAACATATTCTCTGTCACCAAGTCGTCCAACATCTATCGTGTATGGATCTGACACAAGTGTCACAATCTCAAGTGCCTTGCTCTTTGCACCGGCATTCAGATTTGAAGTTGCCTTCATTCGTCCATATACATAATACTTTGTAAATGCCTTGCGTCCTGCAAAATATGCGCCGTCCTGCCATGTGAGACTATCCGCGTCTTCGACAGGAACTGTAGATATTGCATATTCAACTCCTGTATTTGTACCTGATACATAGCTCTCAACTGTTACAGATGATGATGAAACTGCCTTTTGGGCAAGTGACACATTGGCTGTGTTCTCAGACTTTGCGACTTTCGCTTTAAGAAGTATATTCGCTGTTCCATTTGCTGTTGTGATCACAAGTGTATCGCTATAGCTTCCTGCAGCAAGGCCTGTCACAGGTCTCACCTCAACAGAGGTCTCCTGTCCGGCTGCTATCTGACCTGCAGGATATACTGTGATCTGGAAATTACTTCCGGTCTTGAGACTCGCCTTCACATCGCTCAGCTCAGTCTCGCCACAATTGCTTAAGCCTATGCGTTCTGAAGAAACATCCCCGTATCCATAGACAAGAGCATTCCATGCCTTTCCAGAAGTTTCGCATGACAGTTTTCCCGGCTCAAGAACCTTGACTTTGCACTCAGCCTTAACGTCTGAACCATTCTTTGCCTTTGCGGTGATGGTGGCCGTTCCGGCTGCAAGTGCCGTTATCTTGCCATTCTGTACCGATACCTTTGTCCTGTCAGAGCTTGTCCACACGAGTGAGCTGTCTGTCGCATCCGCTGGTGTGACTGTGGCTTTTATCTGTCCACTCTCACCTACCTTCATAGTAAGCGCCGTTTTGTCAAATGTGATTCCTTTGACTGGTATAACCTGAGTTTCCGTAGAAGACTCTGTTGTCTTTTCTGTTGATGAACCTGTTGTCGATCCTGTCGAACCCGTGCTGGATCCAGATGAAGGATTCTTTGTCGCCTTCTCTGTGGTAGTTGTCTTTGTCGTAGTCTCAGTGGTGACATTTCCACCTGACTCCCCGCGTATCGTCCTGAGCTCTGACGACACCTCGCTCTTTGGAACCACCTTCTGTGCTGCCTTCTCCTCATCTGTTCCGCTATTCTTCACATACAGATAAAGTCCAGCTGCTGCACCCACAAGGCTTGCATTATAATCCAGTGCAACCTCGTTCTGGTTATAATCTTCTGAGTTGTCTACATAGGATGTACTCGAACCCGCCGGGCCGCCAACCAAAGCGCCGACTAGTACATGTGCCTGCTTTGTATATGCATTTCCAGTTACTGAACCCTGATATCCGCTTGAGGCTCTGTGATGAGGGTACTTTGATGAATACTTGTTGTAACCGACAACGAAACACTTTGAACCTGCATTGTTGCCAAGTATGTACCTCATCTGACCATTTGCCCATGATGAATAATCATTCTTCCCATATATAGTATCATACAGAAGACCTGTCATCTGATGAGCAGTGTTATATCTCGCCGATCCCCAGCTGTCTATCAGGCAGAAGTTGTTATCTCCTGACTGTGTCTTGCTTGCTATAAGTCCTGACTGGTTCTCCACGAACACACTCTTCTTTGATGAATTAGGACTGTAGAGCAGAGCCGCCTGAGCCACGTTATTCCAGCAAAGAGCCCAGTTAGGATTTGTTCTGCCACCATATACATTATTGTATTTTGTTGCATATGCTGATTTACCTGTAGCCTTGTACAGAAGAGCCGCCGCAAGGGCATAGTCATCTTCCCATGAATCCGAGTTATAGAAACCAGATGCCGGACCCGAGCTATTCTTCTTAGCCTTTGTATCCGCATATGTGAAAAGCTTCTCCGCATAGGAAAGCGCTTTCTTATCCTTGTAATTTATATAATATGCCGCAAGTGCCGCAGCTGTCTCTGAAACGATATCTGTACACGTATCCGAATCAGATGTGAATGTTGCCTGTCCACTTCTAGATGACTGCTTTTCCGGAGCTCCCCAGTATCCATGATCTACATTTCCATCACCGACCTGATAACAGAAAGCCTGAACCGAACCATCGCTTCCAAGGACTGTGCATCTCTTGAAATAATCAACGAATCTGTCCATGATCCTCTTGTAGTGTGCCTCTGTAGCAGTATCCGCAAATGCCTCAGCAAACTCCATGTGCGCAAGTCCTAGAACTGTAGCCGAATATGCCTGTGGCAGACCAAACTTGGCATGATCTCCCGCATCATGGTATCCACCGCTGACATCCACAGTCTTTCCATTATATGTTGTTTTTGCATCCTCAGTATGACAGTTTGATCTCCAAGAGAACTCACTCTTTGCAGATACATCACTTCCGCACATATTCGCATCATAAAGATACAGTGACTCCTGAAGAAGCTTTGCATAATTGTACTCAACATCTGTATTGATCTCACCTGTGTTGTCCCCGGCTCCGCCAGATGATGATGAAAGCGAACCGATAAATGAGTCAAATGCACCTGACTGTGAGCTGTAGTACACCTTGACACCTGTTATAGACACACCGTTTGCCGTACCTGTGTAGCCAAGCTTTGAATATCTCACGCTCGAACCGGCATTTACTGCACCTGACTTCTTGGATGTGTTTGGATATATGTACAGCTTTCCATCACTGAATACCCCCTTGAGATCTGACCAGCTGCTGTAATCCTTAACTGCAGTTACCGAACCATTCACATCAGCTACCGCTATCCAGTCAGCTATGTATGAATTGCTCTTGTTATTTATCGTTATCTCTGTCTCGTAGTAGCCATCTCCCTTGGATGTTCCATCTCCATCGGCAAGGCTTGCAGTTACGCTTGAACTTGTGTTTCCAATTGAATCAAGATCTGCACTGCCTGATCCGCTGTCGCCTGAACCGCCTGACTCCCCAGACGAACCGCCCGAGGTGCTCTTTGTTCCTGAGAGAACCGCTGACACGATCCTGAATTTGATCGTGCTGTTCTCCTGAAGATTGGCAACCTGTATACCAAATGCCACCTTCTCCGTGCTGGTTGTGCTGATAGATGCCAGATCAAGTACGGTCTCAAACTGACCGGTCTTGGACAGATCGATCCACTTGTCATTATTCGACCATGAAGATCCATATGATGCAAATGGCATAACTCCCGCATTCTGTCCACTTGCAGCGGTAAATGTATCAACCGCATATGTGATCTTGAGCGTCTTGTATCCCGCATCCGCAATAGCCTTCATAGATGCAAGATCTGATGACGGCGAAAACCTGATCTCCGCCTTTCCATAATCACTCCACTCATCTGTTGCCGCAGTCACCGTCTTCCAGCCGGTGTCCGGTTTCAGATCCTTTGTGATAGTCTCCGCCTTAGCTGTGATCTCCGGCCAGGTTATACTGCCGATGATCATGCATAAGGTGAGAACATACGCCAGGATTCTGCTCCCTGTTCCCTTTCTCATTTTCTTTTCCTCCTTGTACTTCCTTTTTCCTCCTAAAAAATACCCTATTATTAAAAATATAGCACAGAAAACACCTTCATGAGAACAAATAACCAGTCATTATTTATCCGCATTTTTGCCAATGTTTTCTGTGCTATTTTACCAATTTACTATCTGCAATTATTTTTTTTGCTGCATCTATGTCGTTTGACATCTGCTTCTTTAGTTCCTCAATACCTGCAAATTTCTTCTCACCACGAATCTTCTGTATAAGCTCAACTTTTATGATATTGCCATATATATCCCTGTCAAAATCAAATATATTGGTCTCTATGGTTATATTGCCATTATCATTCACCGTAGGATTATCACCTATGTTGGTGATTCCCATATACATCCTGAATGGATCCTCGTGACCTGCATGTTCGCCTTTTACGATCTTTATCCTGGATGCATACACCCCCGCTGGCGGATATAGCTTATGATCCTGCGGCAGCATATTTGCAGTTGGGATTCCGATAGTTCTCCCAAGCTGTTTTCCTGACACGACCTCACCGGTCATGCTGTACGGTCTTCCCAGCATCGGTATTACCGCTCTCACGTCGCCCTCGGATATATTCCTTCTTATGACTGTGGAACTCACCACCTCGTCATCCTGCTCCAGCTTGTCTATGACTATGACCTTATAACCATACTCCTCAGCATGACTCTTCAAGGTCTCCACATCACCTTTTCTGTCTCTGCCGAATCTATAGTCACTTCCAACCACAACATATCCGGCTCTCATCATACCCACCAGTATATCCCTGATAAAAGCCTCTGGCTCTGTTGCAGCAAATGCATCATCAAACGGATATTCGACCAGAACGTCAACACCTGTATCCGATACCACCTGTGCTTTCTCTTCAGATGTATATATGGTCTTCATATTACTCACATCAAACACATGATTTTCCCTCATGTCAAATGTGAACACAACTCCCATGTAGCCCTGTTTCTGAAGTTTTAACACCTGCTCTATCAGAAGCATATGCCCCTGATGGATTCCGTCAAACTTTCCAAGGGCAACCGCTGTACGCTCTGTGCTGTTTAGTTGTATCTTCTTCGTATCCTTTATATGAATCATAACCGTCTGTCCTAAATTACATAAAATATATATTTATAAACTGGATCATCTGGGATGCCTGTCCGATCTGTCACATTATCAGACCGCATATATTCGCCTTAATTACTCACCGGAAACATCTTAAATGGCACATACTGCCTCTTCTCATCGCTGTATTCATACAGTGCTGCAAATCTCCCGTTCTCATCGTACACCTTGACGTATGTATCCCTGTATATCTGATTTTCCACAAATGAATCCGCAGAGAGTTTATTGCCATTTGCAAGAAGCTTCTCACCCTTTGCTGATATATGGAGCTCTGGAATATCCGGCATAAGCTTGTCTGTTGTGAGCACATGCTGCATAAGCGTTCCATCATCCCTTGCCTTCTCCACGGCATCAAGTGTCAGACTTTCTTCTATAGTAAAGCCTTTCACCTCTGTTCTGATAAGTCTCTCCATCACGGCTCCGCAGCCCAGCTTTTCTCCGATATCCCGGCAGAGACTTCTTATATAAGTACCCTTGGAACAACTCACGTCAAATGTTACCCTCGGAAGATCTGTCGAAAGTATCTGAATACTGTGTATCGTAACAGGTCTCGGCTGCCGTTCTATGACCTGCCCAGCTCTTGCAAGCTCATAAAGCTTCTTGCCATTTACCTTGATGGCAGAATACATCGGTGGGATCTGCATGTAATCCCCGACAAAACTCATCACTGTCTCAATGACTGTCTGCTCATCAGGATAGATGTCTGTCACATCTGTGAGTTTACCTGTGACATCCTCCGTATCACTGGTCTTGCCAAGCAGCATCGTACACGTATATGTCTTATTCTTCTCCGTCAGAAGATCACACATCTTTGTGGCACTTCCAAGACACACAAGAAGAACTCCCTCCGCCATGGGATCGAGAGTTCCGGTATGACCTATCTTTTTCTGTTTTAGTATACCACGGAGCTTTGCCACCACATCAAATGATGTGAAGCCCTGCTCCTTATATATATTGATAAAACCGTCTATCATAATTATTATTTATTCCTATCCAAGAAACATTAAGCTGTTTTTATACCAACTGCTTTTCAATCTCTGCGACTATCTCTGCAACTATCTTATCCGGATTGCCTTTTATATTGCATCCAGCTGCTTTTACATGACCGCCGCCGCCGTGGCTGCATGCGATCTCGCTCACATTCACGATGTTATTTGCTCTGAGTGATATCTTATACTCATTCTCGCCAGACTGATACATGAAAAATGCAACCTCTGTTCCTGATGTGAGTCTCAACTGATCGACTATGCCATCCGTATCCATCTTTGAAGCACCAAACTTTTCGAAATCTTCAAAAGTAAGCAATGTATGCGCAATCTTGCCATTTGCAAACTGCTTCATACCGAGCAGTGCGTAACCCAGAAGCTTGTTCTGTGTAAGAGTCTTCTTATAAAATGTTTCATCTATAACAAAACTCGGTCTGGCTCCCTTCTCGATCAGAATTCCGGCAATCGTCATAGCTGATCTTGTCGTATTGCTATGTTTAAACACACCAGTGTCATGAACTATTCCCATGTATAGCGCCTCGGCGCAAGGCTGATTTATCTTATCCTCATCAAGGAGTTTGAAGATTGCCTCCGCTGCAGAGCACGCCTGTGGCTCCACATAGCACACATCGCCAAAGCCCTTGTTGGATATATGATGATCTATGCACAGCGTCCTCTTTGCAGTCTCAAAATACTGTGCAAATGGAGTAAATCTATCCGGATCCCCACAATCGAGTGACATGAACAGATCATAGATCTCATCATCAGTCTCATGCTTGACCTCAGATGCGCCATTCAAAAACATGAATACATCAGGAAATTCCTGAAGATATACCTGAACTTTCTTACCAGGGTAATTGCTTGTTATATAGTTATACATTCCAAGTGTAGAACCTATACAGTCACCATCAGGATTTATATGTCCTGTTATGGCTATACTGTCTGCATTCTCTATCTCTCTTATAAGATCGTTCATATATACCTCCCGCCGGCTCGATGTAGGAATATGCATTGTGACAGTTTGCCCATGCACAACTGCCACAATGCTCATTTTTCATTATTCTTCACTGTCATCTGAACCATTTGTTATATCTTCTGTCTCGTCCCCGTGCTTTCCAATAGCCTCGTCTATCTTGTGGGACATGTTAACACCATACTCTATGGACTGATCCATGATAAATGTTATCTCTGGAGTGTTTCGAAGATTTACAGAATGAGCAAGCTCTCTTCTGATATATCCCATCGCACTAGTCAGCCCTGCAAATGTGGAATCAACAGCATCCTGGTCTCCCAGGACACTGATATATGCCTTACAGAATTTGAGGTCAGGTGTGACAACCACATCAACAACTGATGTCATAGGTGATATTCTGGGATCCTTGATCTCACGACTTATGATCCTGCTCAGTTCCCTCTGAACCTCACCATTTATCCTGTTATTCTTTACACTGTTTTTTCTCATATCTATTACTACTTTCTAGGCACCTCTACCATCTCGTATGCCTCTATCTGATCTTCCTCTGCAACGTCCTGGAAGTTCTCAAATACCATACCACATTCGAATCCTGACTTAACTTCCTTTACGTCATCCTTAAATCTCTTGAGTGAAGCAAGCTTTCCTTCAAATATAAGATTGCCCTCTCTTGTGATCCTTACGCTGCAGTTTCTGTTGATTGTTCCGTCGAGAACATATGAACCGGCAATGACACCGATACCAGAAGCCTTGTACGTCTGTCTGATCTCTGCGTGTCCGATGACCTTCTCCTCATATATAGGATCAAGCATACCCTTCATTGCTGAATCAATATCCTCTATTGCATTGTAGATGACTCTGTACAGACGAACATCTACGCCCTCGCTGTCTGCCATATCCTTTGCTCTCGCATCCGGTCTGATATTGAAACCAATTACGATGGCATTTGATGCTGACGCAAGAATTATATCTGACTCGTTGATAGCACCTACACCTGCATGTATACACTTGATGACAACCTCGTCATTTGAGAGCTTTAAAAGGCTCTGTTTAACGGCCTCAACTGAACCCTGTACATCTGCCTTGATGATGATCTTGAGTTCCTTGAGGTTGCCGGCCTGGATCTGGCTGTACAGATCGTCAAGTGACATTCTCTGCTTGGTATCTGCAAGAAGCTTCTCCTTACCCTGTGAGATATACGTCTCAGAAATGGTTCTAGCTTCCTTCTCATTGTCAACTGCCATGAATATCTCACCTGCATCAGGTACTGTGTTAAGTCCCTGGATCTGTACAGGTGTTGATGGAAGAGCCTCTGTAACTCTCTCTCCTTTTGAGTTCGTCATAGCACGAACCTTACCGTGTGAAGCACCTACTGCGATGTAATCTCCAACATGGAGTGTTCCCTTCTGTACAAGCATTGTTGCAACAGGTCCGCGTCCCTTGTCAAGCTCAGCCTCTATGACGATACCTCTTGCTTTTCTGTTAGGATTTGCCTTGAGTTCAAGCACATCTGCTGTTAGAAGTATCATCTCAAGGAGATTGTCGATACCTTCCTTAGTATGTGCAGATACAGGACAGAATATTGTTGAACCGCCCCAATCCTCTGGGATAAGCTCATACTCTGTAAGCTCCTGCTTAACTCTCTCTATATTGGCACTTTCCTTATCGATCTTGTTGATCGCTACGATGATCTCTATTCCGGCAGCCTTTGCATGGTTTATAGCCTCAACTGTCTGTGGCATTACTCCATCATCGGCAGCTACAACAAGGATAGCGATATCTGTACTCTGTGCACCACGCATACGCATTGCTGTGAACGCCTCATGTCCAGGAGTATCAAGGAATGTTATAGTCTGACCATTTACATCGACAACTGATGCACCAATGGCCTGTGTGATTCCACCAGCCTCACCTGATGTTACCTTTGTCTGTCTGATAGCGTCAAGGAGTGATGTCTTACCGTGGTCAACATGACCCATAACACAGACAACAGGTGGTCTTGAAACCATATCCTTCTCGTCCTCTTCGTCCTCCTTCAGGAGCTCCTCGATAACATCTACCTTCTCCTCTTCTTCAGCTATACAGTTGTATTCGAGAGCGATCTCTGAAGCTTCATCAAATGAGAACTCAGAGTTCACATTAACCATCTTTCCTGCAAGGAAAAGCTTCTTTATGAGAGCTGTTACAGGTGTCTTAACCGCATCGGCAAGATCCTTGAGTGTAACTGTCTCTGGAAGTGTGATGGTTCTGATTGCATCCGGATCCTCCTGTGGTGTCTGCTGCTTCTTCTGAGGCTTGCTCTTGACATTCTTTGCAAGTCTGCTGATATCTGCCTCAACCTCCTCTGGAGATCTTCTATTACCCTTACGAGGCTTATTCTTATCTCTGTTGTAATTGTCTCTGTTCTGACTCTTCAGATCCTTGCCAGGCATCTCCTTGGCGTCGAAGTCCTTGCGGTCTCTTCTAAACGGTGCTCTCTTCTGTGCCGGGCTGTCATCCTCGTCATCCTTGCCAAATGGCATGTTGATACGATTGCTGAAACGGTTTCCGCCATCTCTTCCAAAGCCTCTTCCGCCCTGGTTTCTGTCGCCTCCGTCTCTGCCAAAACGGCCGCCGCCCTGGTTTCTGTCGCCCTGGCCATCTCTGTTAAATCTTGGCCTGTCGCCCTGGTTCCTGTCACCCTGACCATCTCTGTTAAATCTTGGTCTGTCGCCCTGGTTTCTGTCACCCTGACCATCTCTGTTAAACCTTGGTCTGTCGCCCTGACCGTCTCTATTAAATCTTGGTCTGTCGCCCTGGTTCCTGTCGCCCTGACCATCTCTGTTAAACCTTGGTCTGTCGCCCTGACCGTCTCTATTAAATCTTGGTCTGTCGCCCTGGTTTCTGTCGCCCTGACCATCTCTGTTAAATCTTGGCCTGTCACCCTGATTTCTGTCGTTCTGATTTCTGTCGCCACTGAATCTTGCTCTGTCAGTGCCGCTCTGTCTGTCGTTGTTAAATCTGACTCTGTTTCCGTTATTATTCATCTTGCCGCTGTTCTTATCCTCTCTGGCAAATCTAACATGATTGCCAGCCCCCTGTCTGGCTGCCTGATTGTCCTCTCTTGCAGAAGTCTGCCTAGATGTTTCTGCCTTTGTCTGCTGCTGTTTTGGAGTCTCTGTCCTAACAGTCTGTGTCTTCACAGTCTCGGCAGCGGTCTGTGGCTTTATCTGCTGCTTTGGCTCCTGCTTCGGAACCACTGGCTTTGCCTGCTGCTTTGGAGTCTCTGTCTTGGCTGCTGCCTGCTTTGGAGCGTTTCCAGCGCCACTGAACTTTGACTTAACTATTGCCACCATTGAGTCATCAAGATTTGACATGTGACTCTTGATCTCTATTCCCTTTGCACCAAGGGTATCTATAATATCTTTATTTGAAATGTTCAACTGTTTTGATAATTCGTGTACTCTGATTTTTGCCAAATGTTACACCTCCATGTTTTCATTTACATTCATATACTTTATGATCTGATTGCCAAAACCCTCGTCCAGTATAGCCACCGATGTCCTCATCTCGTTTCCCGTGTACTTGCCAAGCTCATCCTTGGTTCCGTACTCGTAATATGGGATTCCATAGTAGTTGCACTTCTGGTCGAAAAGTTTCTTTGTATTGTCAGAGGCATCCTTTGCAACTATAACAACATATGCACTCTGAGTCTTTACCGCTCTCTCTACTGAAAAATTGCCACTGCAGAGCCTTCTTGCTCTAGCACACAAAGAAATAGTCGAGTATATCTTATTGTTCTTCAATATCACGCAGCTCCTTGTCTAATTGTTCATAAACCTCAGAAGGTATGCTCACCTTGAAAGACTTCTCAAGGGCTTTACTTCCGACCGCCTTCTTCAGACAGTCCGTTTTCCTACATATGTAGGCGCCTCTGCCGCTAAGCTTTCCTGTGGCGTCAACTGCAAACGCACCGTCACTGCTGCGGACAATCCTGATAAGCTGATTCTTCTGAACCATCTCACGGCATCCAAGACATTGCCTCAGAGGTATCTTCTTTGCCATCTCATCACTCCCTGTTTCTTTTCATGTGCCGTCCGGTATCTTCCGGACAAGTGCAGCGCATCGTCATAACCAAATGTAAATGACTATTCCTCTACGCCTGTGTCATCGGTTTCATCTATGTCAACTGAAGCTGACTTGGCATCTTTATCATCGTCAACCTCATCATAATAATCATCATCGCTTCCGTATGGATCAAAATCTTTGTCATAACCACCGTCTGATGCCTGATCGTCGAAATAACCCATCTCCTCAGCCTTTGAATGACTCTTGATATCGATCTTATATCCTGTGAGCTTTGCTGCAAGTCTTGCATTCTGACCTTTCTTACCTATGGCAAGTGAAAGCTGTGTATCAGGCACTACGACAAATGCACTCTTCTCATCAAGATCAACAGATACATCCTCAACATCTGATGGACTGAGTGCGTTGTAAATAAACTCAGCAGGGTTCTCACTCCAAGGGATGATATCTATCTTCTCGCCATTTAAATCTGCGACAACCGCATTTACTCTGTCTCCGTTTACACCGACACAGGCTCCTACAGCATCAACATTCTCATCATTTGACCACACAGCGATCTTTGATCTTGAACCGGCCTCTCTGCAGAAGCTCTTGATCTCAACAACGCCGTCCGCGATCTCTGTAACTTCCTTCTCAAACAGTCTCTTCACAAGCTCTGGATGTGTTCTTGAAACCACGATCTTTGGTCCCTTGTTTGTCTTCTTGACCTCAGTCACATACAGCTTGATCCTGTCGCCTCTCTCATATGTCTCGCCCTCGATCATCTCTGATGGCTTCAAGAGTGCCTCTGTTTTATCATCAAGACTTACATTCACACTGTCTCCGACCTGTCTCTCAACGATTCCTGTAACCACATCCTTCTCTTTCATATGGAAATGATCGTATATAGCAGCTCTCTCGTTCTCATTAATTGCCTGAACTATGACATTTCTCGCACGCTGAGCCGCTATTCTACCAAAGTTCTTTGTTGTTATCTCAACGTTTACCGTATCGCCAATCTCATATCTTCTGTTCAGCATCTTAGCCTGGCTGAGAGATATCTGAAATGACGGATTCTCAACCTCATCAACAACCTCCTTGGCTGCGTACACATGGCACTCTCCTGTCTCTCTGTCAAGTGAAACTGTTATGTTCTCGTCTGTATTGAAATCCTTCTTGCAGGCTGTCTTGAGTGATCTCTCAATAGCCTCAAGCAGTACATCCTTGCTTATGTTTCTCTCCTTCTCAAGCTGATTCAATGCTTCAATGATCTCTGACACCTTTTTATCCTCCTAATATATAAATGCTAAACGTATCATAGAAATATCTTTTCTTGATATTGTAACTTCTGTTTCATCCTCGAATTCTATGGTAACCGTAGCGTCATCATATGCCTTAAGCACGCCCTCAAACTCCTTTGCACCATTTATCTTGACAAATGTCTTGATCTCAACTACCTTACCAATACTTCTCTTAAAATCGTTCTCTTTCTTCAGTGGTCTTGTAAGTCCCGGTGAACTTACCTCCAGTATATATGCATCACTGATATAATCCTCCTGATCGAGAAGGTCTCCCAATGCCCTGTTTACTATCTCGCAGTCATTTATCGTGATGCCGCCTTCCTTGTCAGCATACACTCTCAGATAATAATCACTGCCTTCCTTCACGTACTCCACATCCACAAGCTCAAGGTTGTTTGCCTCAATGATCGGAGTTACCAGTTCAACTGTCTTTGCCTCAATATCTGCTCTCTTCGTAATACGACCACCTTTCTCTTATAAGACCTTTACAACAATTAAGAGTGGGCCAAAGCCCACTCTCATGTTGCATACTATAACAATCATATTTATTGTATCATAATTATCAGATAATTCAAGTGCAAATATCAACAAATATGCCGATAAATACAGGTTTTTCCTTGTAAACATCTTGTAACTATAACGATATAACGCCATCCGCACTCTATCTTCCCATATCATCAGCCGTTTCTTCTGGCTGCGTCCTCACGGTAATATTTATCAAGTATCTTGTTCGCTTTCTTGTCATCAAGGACACATTTGTTCGAGAGGGCTGTCTTTACGAGTTCATCGAGAGCCTCCTCCCTAAGTGACGGTGTCTTTATGTTGACATTTGCAAGCTCTGTATATGCTCCCATCTTTCTTGTGAGGGTTTCATACTCCTCTGGGAGCATCCTGTCTATCATGTTCCTGATCTGCTTCGACACTGCCTGACTGTTGCCTCCAGTCGTCACACCCACAACAAGATCTCCTCTCACGATAACTCCAGGGAAAAGGAAACTGCTGAGATCTTTATTGTCAGCCACATTCACCATGATATCATTGTCGTTGCAGTATTTGCCTATCTTTGCATTGATTTCTGGACGTCTTGTGGCTGCCACAACTATATCCGCGTTCTGCAGGATATCAAGAGCCACGTTGCTCTCATGCACATTTATGCCCTTTATAGCCTTTATATCATCGCATATCTTTGGAGCTATAACTGCGATCTTTGCGCCAAAATAAAGCAGTGAGTTAATCTTTCTGAGCGCTGCCTTTCCACCGCCTATTACGATGACCTTCTTATTTTCAAGATTTATGTACATTGGGAAATATGCCATATCGATTCTCCTTCCGAATATATAAAAATAATCTGCATATATTGTAGTGAAACGACTGCCCTCTTATGCGACAGTTACCAATAGAATTATAAATGAGGAAATAGAAAATGGCAATTACAAATAACGTGGGTTCACTAAAAATTCATATTACCAACAACAATTTTTTTCCTGTACAGGGCGCATCTGTGTTCGTAAGCCCCACGGGAATTCCTGATGCGGTGTCCGAGGAGCTTGTAACCGATGAAAATGGTATCGTGATCGATGAGGAGCTTCCCGCCCCTGATGTAGCCTACAGTCTAGAGCCCGGCGACAACCAGCCCTACTCCGAATACAATGTTCTCGTAAATGCGCCCGGATATAATGAGCGCTTTGTCTCCGGTGTTCAGATATTCCCCGGTGAAAATGGCATCCAGAACATAGAACTGACCCCGGAGGATGGAAGTCCCGACTCTCCCACTGTCCTTGATGCCCACACGCTTTGGGCGGAATACCCTCCAAAGATAGCTGAGGACATTATAAAACCTGTGAATCCATCCGGAGGAATAGTTCTGAGCCGTGTCGTCGTACCAGAGACCATCGTTGTCCATGACGGTGCTCCAACCGATCCGACCGCCAAAGATTACTATGTTCCATATAAGGACTACATAAAAAATGTCGCCTGCAACGAGATATATTCAACCTGGCCAGATGCCGCGATCCGTGCAAATGTCCTGGCGATACAGTCATTTACCCTAAACCGAGTGTACACGGAATGGTATCGGGGTAAAGGCTATGACTTCACCATAACCAGCAACACAGCATTTGATCAGAAATGGGTATACAATGCGACTATATTTGAAAATATTTCACAGGTGGTCGATGAGATGTTTGCAAGCTATCTCTCAAAGCCGAATGTCACTCAGCCGCTGTTCACCCAGTACTGCGATGGCAGGCGTGTGTCCTGTCCCGGCTGGATGACTCAGTGGGGCTCAAAATCCCTGGCCGACGACGGTCTGACCGCCATCCAGATTCTCCGCTACTACTACGGAGACAATCTGTACATCAACACATCCGAAACCATATCCGGAATTCCTTCATCATATCCTGGCTATGACCTCACCATCGGTTCAAGCGGCGACAAGGTATTCCAGCTTCAGCGCCAGCTCGCCCGAATAGCACTGAACTATCCTGCTATTGGCTCCATAGCTGTAGATGGAGTATACGGTCAGCACACCGCAGATGCCGTGAAGAACTTCCAACAGATATTCAATCTTCCGGCAACGGGTGTCACGGATTACAAAACGTGGTATAAGATTTCCCAGATATATGTGGGCGTTACCAAGATTGCAGAGAATGTGTAGAATTATATGTGATCTCTGTCCGCCAAACAGAGGGGTCTGGCATATGGGGTCAGGCACTTTTTACATGAATTTTACACAAAGCAGAGGGGTCAGGCACCTTTTACATGGATTTTACATATAAAGGGCATGCACTTCTTTTGTTTGGTTTTGCTCTTGATGGCGCGCAACACAAAAAAAGCTGAAATCATAATGATTTCAGCTTTTAGCAGTTCGTAGGGGAATCGAACCCCTGTTTTCGCCGTGAGAGGGCGACGTCTTAGCCGCTTGACCAACGAACCATAGGTTTTATTTTTTAATTGTAGGATCTTTTAACTATTCAATCCTTAGCAGTTCGTAGGGGAATCGAACCCCTGTTTTCGCCGTGAGAGGGCGACGTCTTAGCCGCTTGACCAACGAACCATAGGTTTTATTTTTTAATTGTAGGATCTTTTAACTATTCAATCCTTAGCAGTTCGTAGGGGAATCGAACCCCTGTTTTCGCCGTGAGAGGGCGACGTCT